>CDZV01003305.1_pt1 | contig 639026 bp, 509 predicted proteins | sample 554851 | NCBI WGS metagenome assembly CDZV01 (sample SAMEA3182090, study PRJEB8094) | gut metagenome | biome: human; feature: gut; material: Stool; isolation source: human stools | place: Canada | collected 2013-03-12
TGCCCGGATGGCGGAATCGGTAGACGCGTTGGTCTCAAACACCAATGACAGCAATGTCGTGCCGGTTCGACCCCGGCTCCGGGTACCAGTAAAATCGCTTAATTTGTTGATACAGACGAATTAAGCGATTTTATTTTTCCGGATTTTCCCCACATTTTCCCCACACGTGCTGAAATGTTCGTTAAATCTAGTTTTGATAGTTGATAATATGGAATAATAGTTGGCTTAATCTATTCTATGCTTTCACATGAATTTTGATAATTTTATATTGTCAAATTTGAAGTCTCCAAAATCATATTTATCCTCATTGTTATCAGGGAGCATGAAGATTTCTCGTCCTGGGAGAATATTCAAAATCTGTTCATCTGATAATGTACGAAACTGAGTGCGAATACGCTTAAAGAAACTCACCTCTGAATATTCAATATTCTTGTCTGCTTCAATGATAGATATTGCTAATCTAATTATTTCTAATTTCTCATTTTCTGATAATGTATCGTTGGCAAGCTCGTCTATATATGCCATTAAGAAATGCGCCCCACTTCTATTTATGGCGTTAATATAAATATTGAGAGTTTGCTCAATATCTATATCGGCAAATAAGTCAGGGTGAGCAGCAACATATTCTTTTATTAATTCTATTTCTTCTGTGGCGATATCTCCATCGCATGCCATGCAGCAAAAAGCTGTTTTCAAATATAATTCATTCGTTTTCATATGTGCTAAAATCCAATTTTTCTTCTTGCAGTTGGTTCAGAATTTGAGTCCTCAAATTTAGCCTTGATAGCTTCATAGCTTTTAATTGTCTCCAAAGATACACTTGGTTTTGTTATTTTAATGGCATTTTCCAAGACTTCTAATGATATGCGGTTTAGCTTATTCCTAAAAACGAATCGAGCGGCAGTATCAACGATTAATTTTATATCGGCCGATATATAATTATCTGTTAATTTGGCCAATTTGTCATAGTCAATGCCAAGGTCTACTTTTCGCCTTTTTAGATGAATTCTAAATAAAGCTTTGCGAGTCTCAAAGTCTGGTAGTGGAATGTAATATTTAAATTCCAACCGACCAGCTCTTAATGCAGCGTCATCTATTTCGTTTGGCTTATTGGTTGCTCCAATAACAATTACACCATCTATTCCACAGTTGTTAAGTTGTGTTAGAAATTCATTAACCTCTCCCGACATACTTGCATTGTCCTGTTTGCTACGACTTTGTAACATTGCATCAATTTCGTCAAAGAACAATATTGTTGGGGCATTTTTTCTAGCCTCTGCGAATACCGCCGCAATCTTGTCTTGACCTCCATGGATATATGGAGAGGCTATATCTGAGCATCGTATGTACATATAATTACAACCGACCTCTTCTGCAAATTTTTCGGCAAAATATGTTTTTCCACATCCGGGAGGACCGTAGAAAAGTAATCCATTTGGCAAAGCCAGCCCCAATTCCTTCGCTTGCTCGGGATTTTTCAGCAAATCAATCACATCTGAACGTAATTGTTCCTTGAGCATCTCCATGCCAGCAACATCCGCAAAACCATTTCCGGAGCGAGTCGATGATTTTGACAATTGCCTACTTTGTGTCGGTGAACTATGGCTAGAGTTACGACAAATTTTTATTTCGCCTGTTAAAGCCTTAATGAATTCTTCTGCATTCTTGAATCGGTCATCGATATTTTCAGCAAGAGCCTTATTTATGACCTCAACTATCGGGCTCCACAAATTGGTATCACTAAATTCTGGTACTTTAAGCGGTTTGCGCCGCTCGTTTAGGATGGCATCAATTAGGTTGTTACGATCTTGCTGAAACGGAGATAAATCTATAAAATGCGGTGGCAATCCAAACAATATATGGTATAATAGCACCCCAACTGAGTACAAATCGCTTTGTGCTGTAAAAACACCATTAAATGTTTCTGGAGCCATGTAAAATGGATTAAGTCCTTCCGTTAAAAAATCACGTTGACTTTGCTGGAGATATCTTGCATACCCAAAATCAATAATTTTGGGTGTGGGTATACTCTTTGATAGGTCCAGCATTATATTCTGAATGGTTAATTCATTGTGCATAATAGGTTGAGGCTTCGTGTGAAGATACCGAACTCCTTCCAATATGCCTAATGTAATTTGCCTGGCGTCATACAACGAGCATTGTCTCTCACGATTCACCTTTTCAGCAAGAGTTTCACCTACAATATAGTCATATACTGCATATGCTTTCTTGCACCCATTACATATTAACTCTCCATCATCATGAAGAGTTAATATGTTGGGATGATGTACATTTTTGACTATAGACAACTCCAAAATCTCCCCTCCTTCATCGAATTGTGTGCGATGGAGTTTCGAGTAATCAAATAATTTTAGGAAAAAGTTTTTCCCTGTCTCATCTTTTACCCTGTATGTTTCGGCGTATTTACTGTCCTTTACATGAAAGGTTACTATGTAGTTGCCTATGCGTTGTTTCTTGCTAAATGTAGGCATATTATAATGAACCTATGGTTGGCTTTTCGTTTTCCGGTATATCGAGAAGATCTATTACCGCCCGGACAATGGGTAACAGTTCTTCCGCGGTTGGGTTGTTTTGTATAATTTGCAGACCTTTGTTTAAAAGCGACCTCGCCTGCATGGGATCCTTCCATTTCAATGTTCCAAACGATTGAGAGTGATGATGGATAAATCCGATAATTTGATAGATATATGTCACTGCAAAAAACTGCTCGTGAATCCGCTTCAGAACAATTCTACCGTATTGTACGTCCTTTCTGGTTATGGCCTCATCGGCTTGTTTGCGTAAGCTCTCGATGGCCTCATCGTGTTTGTTGCCTAAATCATTGTTCGCCCTTTCCAGCCTATCAAATTCTTCTCGTATTTCCGTTTCCAGAGTATCCCATTCGTGATTCTTCTCGACACGTTCCAGTGCAATAAATGCACGTCTCAAATCTGCGAGCAAGTGCATCTTCCCGTCCTCGCTGTTTTTTTCATTGTCAAAACGCTTGTAAACATCCGTAATAATAGCATCTGCATCGTTAATTTCCGCATCACTAATACCTGATTGTTCTTTAAATCGGTTCAGTTGAGTCATGGCTTCATTTAAGCGTTGGGTTAATTCTTGAATATGAACGCCATCGCGCTGACCAATTTCAATCTCTTTTTCAATAGTTTCACCAATGACAGGGAATGTTGCCTCCAATCGCATCATTTGCGATCTGTCGACTTTGATAATGATATCAATATCGCTATTCATTGGTATAAGCGCAGGAACATCATCTCCGTTGATCTCCACGTTGCAGACATGATCATTATGTATGGCGCTTGTCCCTTCCGCATTAAATTCACCCAAATAGATAGGAATGATTAATCTGTCGGCTGCCATACCCGGACGAATTTGTTTAGGCGTTTTGAGCCCATTTTTAACCCCAACGGCAGGTATCTGTTGATTTTTCTCCAGTCCAGTTAATGGCATGAACACGTCTTTGTCAATTATTTCGTCATGTACTTCAATGCCAATATTATATGGAAGAACTGCATTGCCTATTTTCGTTCCCTGTACGATTGTGATCTCATTGGGGAAACACGGAATAATATTGCCGCTATTATCATACGCAACAATAGCAAATGTGTTAGCTTTCCCTTCTATGAGTTGGCATTCTATGACATCTCCAATTTCATTAATTTCGACTTTGCCGCTTGACCATGCTTTATCCCCTCGGATCAATTCAATATATAATTGAGAAGGTAGAGGCATTGACGAATCTTTTGACGAGGCCTTGACCGTTACAAATTCGAGTGTCTCCACCGTATTTGATTCGTATTGCACCTCAAGAGCAATGAACCCTGATTTAGATTCAGTCGTGGCCTCGCAGTCAATACCAGAAGCATATAATGCAGCACCTCGAGCGACCGCAGTCATCGGATCAATGCTTGTATCCACATTCGGAGTTATCTGCTCACGAAGCATCTGTCTGAGTACGGGTGAGTATGTAGGACCCCCAACAAGAATAAGGGTATCCAATTTACCAGCAAGATTATTTCTGCTGATAAGTTGTTTGCATATGTCTATGGCTTTCTGGAAAATAGGAGCAACTACCGGCTTAAGTTGTTCCTCCGTGATGATCATATCCAGTTCCAATTCATTCCCTTCATCATCATCGCCGAATTCATCTAATTGTGATGTGATGTCACATTTAGGCTTAAATGATAGTTGATTTTTTGCCTGTTCAGCGTAGAATTTCATGGCATCTCGCAGAATCTCTCGTTTGGAATCGTCTGCAAGAATGCAGTCAATCGAAAAATGTTCTTTCAAGTATGGAATAATAATTCCATCAACAATCGCATAGTCTAGATTCTTTCCGCCCAGATAATTGTCACCTTCAGTGTCAACGACTTGCATGATGCCCTCCTCAACCTTTAATAGGGCAGCGTCAAAAGTTCCGCCACCAAAGTCGAATACCATCCAATAGCCGTCTTTTTTGGTTGTACTAAGCCCGTATGCCATAGAGGCAGCAATAGGCTCCTGCAGGAGTTCGCAATGTGTAATACCCGCCAATGTTGCAGCTCGTTTTGTTGCTGCAATCTGGTCTGTTTTGAATTTCGCAGGGATAGTTATGACGGCCGATGTTATACTTTCTTCTGTGATGAAAGAGCGCAACGTTTTAAGCACCTCGGCCGAAAGCTCCTCCGAAGAAAAACCGCGCCCCATATACGAACTCATATATTGGGTTGAAGAACCCATTGTTCGCTTAAATTCGATATAAACATTCTCGCCATCGTTTGTCATACGTTTGGTTCCTCTTGATTTATCTTGACGCAAATCGTTATATGCGCTATCACCAACACGAATGACTTTTTTCTTGGTAAAGGACACGCATGAAGGGAGAGTATCTTTGAGAGTGTCTGTCTTTCTGATAACGGGCTCTCCATTCTCTATTTTACATATAGCGGAATTGGTCGTTCCCAAATCAATTCCGTATTTCATTTTAACTTTTACCATAATGCTAATTTTAAATATTTTGACTTACTGTGATTTGTGCGGCTTGTATCATTTGGCCCTTATAATTAATCTGTGGTTTGATAATAGCTGTAATTATCCGTTCTCCAGCATTTATTGTATCATCATCGATGGTATTGACACTGGCTTTCATGCCCTCATGATACGGCTTTCCCAACATGTCAACTAATTCATAACCGTTGGCAAGCAGATTGTCTTTCATCTGATTGATCGCCTTTGATAATTGTTTGTGGCCTCTTACATCCTTGTCCATTTTATAAAGCGTCATTTCCATGAAAGTGATTCTGTCCGCCAAGGCTTTTATTAGTTGCACCTCTGCATCTGAAGATTCATTGCTCCCTGATGCCTCGCCAACCGTGGATGCTATTTTCTGCAATTCGCCAATCTCAATAGCCAATTGTCCTACAATCTTTCCATTCAACTCTTCTGCGGCTTTTTTCAGGGATTCTATCTTGTTATCTCCTTTGCGATGGAGGAAAATACATATGATAATTGAACCAACAAATGCGAGACACAACACAACAATGCCCCATATTGTTTTGCTCTGGAGATTATTTGCTAATCCTATTGTTTGTTCAGCTTGGTTCTTTACTTGAACTCGGGTATTTCCAATTGATGCATTCAAGCTGTCGTTAACACCAGTCAATCTAGTGTCAACTTGTTGGACATCTTCTTTTATGCCATCAATCGTTTCTGCCTGTTTTAGAATATCCTTTTGCAATTTAGATTGTTCGACCTGTAATTCCATAATAGCCCCTTTCAATGCGACCAATTGAATGCTGTCTGCTTGTTGCTGCAAAACGACACGCTGTTTTAACTCAACAAGAGCAAGACTATCTGTGTTGGCAAAAACAACAGTGGAGGCCATGAGAGCCAAAGAACTTAATAAACTAATTTTTTTCATTATTGTATATCTTTATAAATTTATCCAGGAGACTTCGTATTATTTTATTGATTCTCTTTTTGTCCTTCATATGCTCAACCCATGTGGGGGAGTATCGATAATAAAAACGTATAAATGCTCGCCCCAATCGGTGCTTTTGTAAAATTTGATCTCGGAAATCTCGCAATACGAGAACTTGAGGATGATCGTAGTCTCCATAAACCATTGTTGCGATATAACAACCACTACTGCTTGACGAAGAGGATGCCTGGCTGCTATAATTCTCTAATTGTCGTTTAAGACTATTGATTTTATTAACAGCAGCTGAAATTTGATCCCTCATTTCAGACAACGTTTGTTTGTTGGTTGCAAGACGAGCTCGTTCAGCAGAAGACATATCGAGTGTTCCTATTGTCAACATAACAGACATTGCTCGATCCACCGAATCCTTTAATGATTCCAAAGCGGAGATATTTTGGCTAGCTGAATTTTGCTCTCTGTTTATAACAGACACTAACATTCCCAATGCGTTGTTGGCAACAGCGGTTGATATTTGAAGATACAATTCGTTATCCTTGCCAAGATTATTGGCTATGACTTGAAGATGAGGGCGGCAATTGGATACCAATTCGCTGGCGGCACTGATAGTCGCATATTTATCTTTGAATCTTCTTAACTCATTTGCAACATACTCTACATCGGCACCTATTTTTTCCTGCTCTTTTCTCTTATTCAGTATGTCAACATTTTTTTTGCATCGGTCTTTAACTAATTTTGATACTGCAATGTTTAAGGCATATTCTTGCAACTCCAAGGCTTTGTCGACATCATCGGAGTCATTGGAGTTGTTGAAATAATTAATTCCACATTGTAGAATCTGCTCTGCTAATTCATCCGCGATAACTTGATATTGAAGATTTGCTGATATTAAGCGCTTTAGTGCAGCAAATGGAATGCGCGTTTTGCTAATTAGATTTTTACCAGCAGCAAATGAGGCTATTGCATCTTGACTATTCACTTTCTTTGCAACAGCAATCTCGCTCCTGATTTTTTGCATATACTCCGATAGCACCTTATCCTTAATATAGGTTGTGTCGCCTGCACATGCTTGAACTGCGTCTAATATTGCTTTAGGTTTCCAATTGGTCAATAAAACATCCATATACATTTTCCACAAGTCAGATGCGGATATTGGCATAGTATTACCACCGATTGCCATAATAAAAGCATCAGTGGCGGTACCATCTTTTACGAAAAGAGACATGTTCCCAATAGCCCCCTCTAAATTGTTATTGATTAGATGTAATACAGACTGATTTATTAATGCCGAGTATGTCGTTTTTTTGCCAAACAATTCCAAAGCCTTATCAACATCTCCATTTTGGAGATAATCCAAAGCCATTTTATCTATTGGAGTTGCATTAATAAACCAGAATAATGCATATTTTGCTTTATTAATCGGCAGAGTTAACTCATGTTCTGCATTAAGAATACTATCACTAGTTCGAGAGATTGCTCCTAATAACTGCTGAAGGTCAGATGGGAATGTAATAGCTTTTCCCACCTTTGAATATGCTGCCAGTTTAGTTTTATTGGCCGTGATCTCTTTTAAGGATGCATTAGAATACACGCCCAAGGTTCGGAATGGATTTGCCTCAATCAATTTTAACATATGCTTGTATTCAAATCATTGAAAGTTCTAGGAAAACAATATACAATATATTAATTTATGTGATTCATTACAATTATAATAGAATATGCCCTGCCAAGATGTATTTATTTGAGTCTCATTTTGTATCATTTGAAGTTTGCTAATTTGGGCCTTGTTTCTTACAAAGTTAGAAAAATAAACCAAATCTTGTAAGTTTTGATTAATGCGTATTATATTCGTAATTAGTTTTTTATTACTTTCCCTATTTCGAATGAATAAATACGAATAATGAAGCTAGAATGATCCTTTTTAGTTATACGTATTTTACAGATTGCATAATCAAGACCGACTGATTCTAGGAATAAGCTATTAATATAAATGGAGATATTATAGATTAAATATATGGACAAGCCTATTATATTATAATTACCTCTATATTCTGCATTGCGCCCAATGCGTCGACTACGGTAATCGTGTGAACTCCGCGTGTCGGTGCGATTGTCATTTGGTGAATATCTCGGGTTGAACCGAGATAGGTGTTGTCCAGGTGCCAGAAAAGCTCCGTTGCTGGATTCGTGTGTGCAACCCGGGCGACAAACGAACCCGGCGAGCCGTCCAATTGGCGTGGCAGCGAGATGATGCTCCCGTCGGCCGGATAGATGAAGTGCATCGTGGTGGTCGGATCTGTCCCGGGACCTTGTTTCAAGGACGGCAACGCCCTATATTCGGGATGGAGCGGTTTGTAGAAATGTTCAATCATCGGCGGTAGGACGAAACGACTCTCCAGGCGGACGGGCTTGCTGCGATTCACGACCTGCCGCCCGCCATCCAGCGAGAGGGGCACTTCGCGACAATAGGGGCAGGGCCGGCACGCGGTAGCCCCCTTGGGCAACAATTCTGTCTGCGTCTCCGGGCAAAAGCGACCGGCCGGATACCCGGAATGGCTGCATACCGATCGGATCATACCCTCTTCATCTCCGGGCTCCTCAAACCATTCGCATTCCGGCAACAGCCCGAACAGTTCGAACAGAACGGGGCCGGCGATGCGGGCTCCGGTCAGGTCGGCGACGCCGCTTCCGTTGGCATTTCCGGCCCATACTCCGATAACATACTTGGGAGTAAGCCCGATGGCCCACGCATCACGCGATCCGTAACTGGTCCCTGTTTTCCAGGCGATGTTCTGTGCGGAACTGGCCCGTCGCCAATCCATTTCGTCGGGACGAACCACTTCGCGCATCGCCTCAAACGTACGATACAGGGCGATCCGATCGTGCAGCGGAAAGCTCGGATAACGAGTCGAGTCCCGATAGCATGCCGCCATTTTGGCATAGCACGCTGTAATCTCCACCAATGTAACCTCGGCTCCGCCCAGAATCAGGGAAAGACCATATTCATCCGCTGGGCGTGACAATGTCTTCAATCCGGCCTCACGGAGCGTTTCGACAAAGCGCAGAATGCCGTACTCTTTTAGCAGATATACGTTGGGAATGTTGAGCGAAAGGGCCAACGCCTGATCGGCTTCGATGGCCCCGGCGAAGGAGCCGTTGAAGTTCTTGGGTGCGAACCCTCCGAAATCCATCGGGACATCGGGCAGGAGCGAGTTCGGAAGAATCGTTCCTCGTTCGAGGGCCGCAGCGTAGAGCAGCGGCTTGAGGATGCTGCCCGACGAGCGTGGCGAACGGGCAATATCGACCCATTTCCCATCGCGGTCGAACGACAGATCGCTGTTGCCGCAATAGGCTGCCGGCTCACCGCTCTCCACCTCGACGATGATCGCTGCCAGATCCCGGATCCCCTTTTGTCGCAGTTCCCGGTTCCAACGCACGAGCACCTCCTCCATCCGGTGTTGAAGATCCCGATCAATGTGAGTCACGGTGCGTTGCCCGTGTGCCTTCCGGTCGTACCACTCCACCAGATGCGGAGCATATTGGGGCATCGGATAAGGTTCGCCGATCAGCGACTCTTCCAAGGCCAGCGCATAGTCCTCCTCGTCGATCTCGCCTTTGGCATGCAGACGGGCCAGCAACCGGTTGCGTTTGGCCAGCAGCTGATCGCGGTTCCTGGCCAGATGGATACTGGAAGGCGCATTTTGCAGCACGGCGAGTGTGGCGGCTTCGGCCCATGACAATTCGGTCCGGTCACTTCCCAGATACCGCCACCTGGCGGCATCGATGCCGACGACGTTGCCTCCGAACGGGGCGTGGGCGGCATACAGACGCAGGATTTCCTCTTTCGAGCAGCGCAGCTCCAGCCGTGTGGCCATGCATGTTTCGACCAGTTTCTGCCACAACGTCCGCGGTTTTTGCCGCGAGAGGCGGATGACCTGCATGGTCAGCGTGCTGCCTCCGCTCACGATGCGACCGTTGCGGATGTTCTGGATCGCGGCACGCACCAACGCCCGCGGACTGACGCCGCAATGGTCGAAAAAGGTGCGGTCTTCGAACTCGACGAGCGCCTTTACGAACTTCTCGGGTAAGGTGTCGCGTGGCGGGAAGCGCCATTGCCCGTCATCGGCGACCCTCGCGCCGAGCAACGCACCGTTTCGGTCGGTCACAACCGTCGAATAGGTGGTTCCCTCGAAGAGGTCGTGCGGCAGACAAAAGAGCCACAGCAGCAGGAGAACTCCTGCCGCTGCAGCTGCTGCATATTTCAGTTTGCGCCTCATTTTACCACTTTGACACGACGATTCGACAGCACGGCCCGGCAGGATGTGTCGTACATATCCTCACATACGGTTGCCGGCAGGACAAACTCTCCACACCAGGCTGCACGCAACCGGATGGCAAACTCCCGTGTTTCACCTGCCTTCAACCCGAAGTACCAGCAGATCCGGTCGTCGCGAATGTCCAGGTGTTTGAGATCCCCGGCGGCGGCTTCATTCATCAGCCGCTCGTTCCAGATCTCCCAGCCCGACGGCACGGCCAGGGTCAGAGCCATTGACTCGGAGTCGTTCCCGCGCTTCCGGACCTCGATGCGGGCCAGAAACTCCTGCCCCTGCTGCAGCTTCGCAACCTCGATCCCCTGCCCCTGCAGGTCCGTATAACGGACGCTGATCTCAACGCCGTCAGCCCTGGCCGGAATAATCTCGTCAACGGCCGGTCGCCGCGAAGCTGTCAGCGACACACAGACGGCCTCGCGGCCGCGGTTTTCGAGGGTGACACTTCCAGCTGCGGCCGGCAGCTTCACCTCTTCGATGCCTTGCATGTTGCGGAGAGTCTGCGCCTTTCCGCCGGACGTACGGATGACGACCTCCTTGCTGCCGGGAGTCATCAGGTCGGCCAGTCGGCTCATCGCCACACTCGTAAAAGCGATCTCCTGGGTCGAACAACTCGTTGGTGCGAACTTGTCCGCCAGATCCCGGGCAGCAGATGCCGCCCGATTGCCCTCTCCGAGCAGCGCCCAGGTTTCGACCTCCATGGCCAGATCGCGCAGCGGACTGTAAAAGGTCTCATAGTTGCCGGGGATCCGGGGGGCCTCGTCGGCTTTTTCGAGCAGTTTCGTCGCGACGTCGCCCCGGCCCGAAACTGCATAGGCGGCCGCCAAACGCATCCGTGCCTGCCGCGACAGCTTCCGGGATTCCCGCAGCCTGTTCATGGCGGCCGAAGGCTGTTCCCCGGCCAATGCCAGCGTGTAAAGCCGATAGGCCTGTACCAGATCGGCCGCACAGACCGTCGTGTGCCGGTAATCGCGCGCCGCCGTTTTCTGACAGGAGACCCAGCGATCGACCGCCTTCCGGTCGATGGCAAACCCCTGCCGGCGGGCTTCGACCATCACCTCCCCGGCCATGGAGGTAACCCACGGGTGGGCATCGGAGTATCCCGGCCAATAGGCGAATCCGCCGTTGGGAAGCTGGCGGAACAGGATGTTTTTCAAGATGTCGGGTAACGCCTCTTCAGCCTGATGTTGCTCGTTCTCGTGCAGAAACCGCCGGGCATAAAGCAGATACATGGCCCTCGCCGAGAGCTGTTCGGTGCAGAAGTGCCCGTAATCGGCCACAAAGGAGAAGACGCCACTGAAAGGGATGGACGGTATCGTTGCGATCTCCATGCGGACGCTCCCATCTTCCAGCCCCCGCCATGAGAACCGGTCGCTCGCACCGCCCTGTACGTTTCGGCTTTCTACCGTTGTAACCAGCGGCTGCGGATTCCGCACTTCGATGGCGAGTGTTTCGTTCACCGAATGCCCGCCGCCCCGTGCCGAGATGCGGATTTTCGCCTGTCCGCTTTTTTGCCTGTCGCACAACAGCTCGAAATCGACCATCTTTTCTCCGGCGGAGGCGAAGTGCAGCGTTCGGGAACGGCCTCCGGCAACGAAAACGGGGCCTTCGGTTTCGATGTTTACCTGAATGTCACCCAGCGCCTCGTCCGAAGCAAAGAGATTCACCGGCAGACGAACCCGGTCGCCGCACGCAAGCACCCGGGGCAGCGTTGGCAGCAGCATCAGCGGTGAGCGGACCGTCACCGTCTTGTCGGCACTCCCATAACTGCCGGCATGGGCCGCCACCACCATCACGCGGACCGATCCGACGTACATCGGCAGCGTGATCCGGTGGGTTTTCGTCCCGCCGTTCAGGGTGAACGGTCCGAGAAACTTCACCACCGGGTTGAATCGTTTCTCCTTGCCGGCGGCCTCGCGGATGGCCTCGTCCCCGCCGACACTCAATATCGAAGTGAACTTTCCGGCGTATGCACCGATGACATCGTCGTACATGTCCCAGGTGCGGACGCCCAGTGCCTCGCGGCGATTCATGGCCTGCCACGGCTGCGGGGTCCTGAATGCCGTGATGTCCAGCAACCCCTCGTCCACGATGGCCAGCGTGTAGCTCATCGGCTTGTTGTCGCGTTCGTGGATCCGGATCGCAAACTCCCGCTGGGGAAGGATCTCATCAGCAACCTCGATCTGCGGGTGAAGAATCGTGCGACGGTCGATGACCTTGGCACCCTCCACGCCGTACATCCGGATCGGCAGGTCGTTTACGGTCTGGGCGTGCGGCTGCAACAAGGTGGCGTGCACATAGAAATTGGGTGCCATATCCTTGGTTACTTGCAGTTTAGAGGCGGTCTCCTCCTTGCCCGAAAGCCGTACCCAGCGGCGCGACAGCACACGCGACCCGTTTTCCACCGAGAGAAGCACCCGCCCTCCCGACGATCGGGGCAGATAGACCGTCGCCATATCTCCGACTTCGTAGTTGCGTTTGTCCAGGGCGAACGAGAGCATGGTTGCGGCCGTTGGATCGCTCTTGCCCGAGTGCCCGCGCCAGTCGGGCCAGTCGATGTAGATTTCCCCGCCCGAAGCGTGGCCGCTCCCGATATCGCGGACAAAAACGAGGTATTTGCCCCATGCGGGATAGTCGATCCGGAAGGGAATCTCGGCTTTGCCCGCCGAGGTTTTCAATCGTCCCGAAGCCACCGTCCGGGCGGACTCGCTCTGGACATAGCGGCTTAATTCCGCGGCCGACCCCTCCTGCCACCAGCTCCAGTCGAGACGATAGATCTTGTATTCCAGCTCGCGCGAATCGAGGGGCTTTCCATCGGGATCGACTGCGACAACCGAGAAATGCAGGTCGCAATCGGTTTCGAACTCCCGATCGCCCAGCCTGATCCCCACGTAAGCCTCGTAGGGCGAATAGCGGACCGAACGGGAGGTGATGCTCTCATCGCCGCCGGCCTCCGCTACGCGGGCGATCAGATTGGCCTGCAGCACCCCGGGAGCCTGCTGGGTCGCCAGAATGCGGATCTGCCTTGTGATTTGCCCCAGGGAGTCCAGCCTGCCGGAGAGCAGGTCGTGTCTGGAAGACGAAAACGCGTAGAGCGGATTGGCAAACCGGTAGCCGTCGTAACGTTCGAACGGGTGCGGATCCGTGAAGAGCGACATTTCGACGCTTGCCTGCAACCCGGCTGCGACGGGGCCGGTCAGCCAACGGGCGTCGAGACCGATCTCTGCATCCGATGCGCCGCGCAGTATCTCCGGAGAAGATATATGGATCTTCAGCCGGTTGGGCTTTATGGTCTCTATGCGGACGGTGTGGTGGAACGTCTGCCCGCCCACCTTGAACCGGGCATCCCATTGTCCAGTCGGTGCATCCTCGGCCGTCTTTGTCCGGAAGACATAGATGCCGTCGACACTGCGGGTGAGCGTCTGCTGATCGTAGAGCTGTTCGCCCGGCGTATGGAGCTCCATCGTCACGGGATGGTTGGCCGGAAGGGCATGCTGCCTGTCCTCGACGATCAGTGTGAGGTATATCTCGTCCCCCGGACGCCAGACGCCGCGTTCGCCATAGATAAAGCCCTTGATCCCTTGCAGGGTCTTCTTGCCACCGACATCAAATCGGCTTGTCGAGAGTTCCGACGCGCCGTTGATCTTCAGAAACGAGGTGGATACACCGTCGGATGCCGTAATGACGAAGGGATTCCCGTCCGTACGGAAGTTGGCAAAACCCTGCTCGTCGGTGCAGGCCGAGCCGATCTCCCGCAACTGGAAATTATAGGCCGTTACGCGAATCCCGGCAAGCGGCGAGGCGGTCATGATGTCCGAGACCGTACACCACAGGCGGTCGGAGTCCGCCCGTTTGACAATCAGCCCCAGATTGGAGGCGGCCAGATTGTATTCAGGCATGTGCGCCGTCGACATGTAGTAGCTCTCTTTCGTCGGGTCATCGCTCTCCCGCCATTCGTACCTGCCCCAGTCATAATCCGGGGCCCGGCGTCCGATATAGGCGCAGGGTTTGTCCCAGGTCTCCTCGTCCGATAGGGTCAGACCGTTCTGTACTTCGAACGGGGCTGCCTGGACTCGGTCGTAAAGCGAATAGGCCTGGCGAAACGAGAGCCGGATGTTGTAGATTGCGCCCCGTTCCTGCCGGAAAAGGTGATTCAGATCGACCGAGAAGTTCTGCCATTGGTGAAGGTCCAGCGACGGGTCTTTATCCAGCCGGACGGTCTGCCTGTAGATCAGCCGTCCGACCCGGCGCAGCTCGTAGGTTCCCTCCATTTCGCTCTCCTGCAGAAAGGTCAGCACGTTGTCGGCATAGATCTTGACCACCTCGACATCCACCGCGGCCAGATTGACGGCCCGGAACGGCAGCGAAAGATTCCGGCTATCGGGAAGAATCGTACCGCTGATGGGAATCTCGACGGCCGGAGGAAGTACCTCCTGCTCCAGGTGTTGCACTACCTCGGTTTGCAATCTCCGGCCGTCCTCGGAGCGGATCAGTTCGGAGAGCCGCAGCACCAGATCCCTTAGCCCGTTATTCGGATAAAAGATGCGGACCCGGTTTCCGCTGCGCTCGATGCGAAGGGATTCGATCCCGTCGATCGTAACAAGCCCGTCCAACTCCTGCATGGCGTCGAGCGGGACGCTGAACTCCAACTCCAGACAGGGCTGTACGGTCTGGTGTCGTTCGACCCCCAGCAGTTTGAACTCGGCTTGACCGGGAATCACAACTTTCGTTGCGATTTTGTCACACCCCTCTGTTGCGCCGTCGTATTCGATCTCCAGCTCGGAATCCTTCTCCTGCCGTCGGACTTCCGAGATGCGGAAGGTATATTGTCGGGCATTGGCTGTCGGCTGGATCTGTGAAACAGCCCGCTGGCCCCGGCAGGTCAGCCGTGAGTTGTCAGGAGAAAGACTGCCGGGCTGGAAACTGAATTTCAGAATACCCTCGATCTGAACCATTCCTCCGTCTGTCGGATCAATCCGGACCCGAATCTCCTTGAATTTCACCTCGCGGCGAGCCACCCGGAATTCGAATGCAAACTCCTTCAGCGTGTCGATACCCGTCAGCGCCGCCATGTCCAGATGACAGCGATAGCTCTCTCCCGGCTTCAAGGCGCCGGGACGGGGGCTGAATTCGAGATACCGACCGCCCTGTGCATACACGGCCTCGCCCTGAATCGAGGGGGAGAAGCGGAAAACCTTTTCCAACGGACGCAAGGTGTCCAGCCGGACCAGCAGGGAGTCGGTCGCTTCGATCCGGATCCTTGATGCCATGTCGATCTGTTCAGGCGTGTAGGCGGCAATCCAGCGGGTGGCCTCCTGTGGAGTCATCGGTTCGGAGGCGCAGGTAGCCAAACCTGATGCCGCTATTGTCACAGCGAACAGTCGTAGTAGCGTTTTTCTCATCTTTTGTATGTGTTTTTGATGGTTTGTCTTTGTTGCTGCACATACAAAATTGACAAAAAGAAATCGTACAGTCCGGACATTTACCCCGAACTGTACGAAACCGATATGTTGGTGTACGAAGTGTGCCGATGCGAGCGATTTGGCCTTGCCTGCCTATGCCCTATTTCCTTCTCCAGACGATGTAGCTCGTATTTTTGGGCATGCGTCGGCGGCCGGTATAATAGTTGTTATCGCCAAACTCATGACAGATGCCCTCCTGGTCGATGGCCCAACCGTAGGCGGACGAACCGACCAGATAGACTGCATGATCGACTCCCAGATCGACCAATGCCTGTGCAAAGTCATGTAACGATTCGGGAGTCCCGGTCTCTACCATGAAGATCTCACCCATACGGTCGCAAATCCCCCGGCGGATGGCTTTTCCTTTGAGTGCGTTTTCAACGAGTTGTCTGTTGTCGACCAGCGGATACTGACGGAAAAAATAACCCTCCTTCTCCGTTGCCTCTTCAAACAAGGGGGAGTTTTCTGCAACCCCCACGGTCACCACTCCATCAATGGATGCACAAAATCCTTTTTTGGACAAGCCCCACGCACGGGGGGTTCCCTTCAGTACGAAGGCTCCGACGATGCCTCCGTTGTCAGCGCGTACATCGGCAGCCTGGGCCGTATATATCACCGACGTATCCTGTTGATTCATCCGCCCGATATGCAGGGACATTTCTGCATTGTGGGGAATATAGATTCGCAGGGGGATGTCATTGATGAGCGTGTCCCTGATTTCGGTGAATCCCTTTGCGAGGGAATCCACCCGGGAACCGAGCCATTCTCTTCCGATCGGTTCGGGTGTCGCCTCCGGTTCGAAATAGGACGGTTCGGGTTCTGTCTCCGATGCTTTTTCGCGATTCATTATTACAAACAGGATTCCTCCGCCAATCAGTAACAATACACATATAGCCAAAATGATCATCCGGGGATGTCGGAAAGGAGACTTTTTCCTGTCGTCCTCACCGATAATGCGGATCTGATCGTCCTTGATATCCTTGTATTCTTTCATACTTACCTGGCCTCCTTCTCCAAAAGTTCCTTCAGCTGTTTCAGAGCCTCCTTGGATGCCGTCACCGTGTGGTTGAATGTGTTTACGTCCGAGAGGATCAGCTTTTGCTTCGGGATATTGATGTAGTAAATGTATGACCGATTGATGATCAGACTTTTCCCTATGCGGATGAAGACGGCACCTTCGCTGCCGAGTTGGGAACTGATCAACTTTTCGATTTGCCCCAATTGGTAGGATACCATGCGGACCTCGCCGTCGGTCTGTACGATGGTTGAATAGTTTCCGTCCGACGCAAAGTAGACAACGTGATCCGGTGCGATTCTCACCAGATCTATCGAAGTCGATATGACCAATTGTTGCTTCATCTCCTTGTTTTGCAGGACAAAAATACGTCTATTATTTCAGAAAAGGAAGATCGGTGCCCCGGAATGTATGTAACAGCGTTCAGAATGTACCAAATTCTTGTGTCGTTGCCCTCTTTATTGACAGTGCGTTGCAATTTCCGCCGATTCTGGAGAGCACTGATTGTTCAGTTTTGCCTTTTATTTCGCCCTTCCCGTTTGGTAGAATTCTAAGATAAAACCAAATAAAAGCGGCAAAAAGTTTCATACCCGGGAATTGTCATTTTTTGTCGTAGCGTTTAGCAAAATGATTCTGGCTATGGGATGCGAGGTCGCGAAGCGCTTGTATAGCCTTGCATCCCATAGTCAGAATCGTTAATTTGCGGAGTACGGAAATGACAATACATTAATTATGAGTAGGTTCGGCTCCCAATTAGACGGACTGTTCCGACAATAAGATTTTGAGATTTTGAATGATCTCAAAATCTTATCGAATGGCAGATATGTATGCCGGATTATATCTGCAACGCTACATATGGTGTTCCACGCCTTACGACGGCAAAGCATCTGGCGGCGATTTTGGCCCTCACAGCATTCAGGACGCTGAATTTATGTTTACCTTCAGCCACTTTGCGTTCGTAATATGCCTTTAGTTGCGGATCACACCTGATGGCAATCAGTGCACTGCGGTTCAGTTGTACTTTAATGTCTCGATTCGCCATGCTCGATGTGTGGCATCCCCCGCGAACGCTTGTGCCGGAGCTATGTTCGAACGGAGCCAGCCCGCAATAGCAGGCAAACTTGCGGTGGTCTGTGATTTTGGTGAAATTAAGCGTCGAACAGAGCATCACAATGGCCGTGATCGGCCCTACACCTTTGATGCTGGTCAGCAGCTTGTAGTTCCGGCAAATGTTGCTGTCGGCGGCTATCAGTTCCTTCATTTCCCGTTCGATGGTTTTCATATGAGTTTCTGCATACGCGATCTCCTCCTGGAGCATGGAACGTTGAATAGATACATCCGCGAATTTCTCTTTGTAGTCTAATTTTTCGAGCAACACCAGTTTCGCTACACGTTGTTTTGCCAGATGAGCCCTTAAGATCAGCCATGTGCGCAACTGACACAGTTCCTTCTCTGCCGGCAGATAAAGGGCTATCTTCCGATAGTGAGTGATCGCATACTCGGCGATACGCCGGGCATCCACTCTGTCTGTTTTGCCACGGGCAATACCCATCGAATACTTGATTACCAACGGCGAGATCAGTGAAAAATTGAAATTCAGCGTCCTGTCGGAAGCACAAACCGCCATCTCGGATATGTAGCTCCCCATATCCTCGGCGCAGAAAATCACATCGTCGAGCCGAATACCATGCCGCTTCTCAACCCAGTGCAGACACGAGCAGATCCCTTTTCGGGAGTTGGCGAATTTGCGGTGAGCCATCTCGTTTGCATCCTCGAAGGCGACCAAAGACGCATCGAAAGTCTCTTTCGACACATCCAGACCCACATAATACAAATAGTGCATAACTTGTTAGTTTTGTGAGAGTCGTATGCTATCACATGTACCAGGTCTTCAAACCTACAATTCTAAACAGCCATTCTCTCTGGTTAATGGAGTCGCAGTCCAAATCTACCGCCAAGCCTCAAAGCTTACGACAAGCCCCGGTTCACTGCGACTCCATATCGAAATTACCTGTGATTACATCACGCTGCAAATCTACATGCGACCAGCAAAACGCCGGGGATGGAAATATGCAAGGCTCGCCCCTCGGGCGATTCGCATGGCCTTGCATATTTCCATCTCTGACGATAAATTCCCTGCCGGCGGGAAAACTTACATCGAAAATTACCCTGCTATTGACGAAGTAAGATCGGGAATCGAATTAGCTGTAAGATAGGAGGCCATTACCGTGCGACCTTGAAGACGCTGCTGAGTTTCTCGCTTAATGCCGCCATATCCTGTCCGATTTTATCATTGGTGATCTTAGCATAGATTTGGGTCGTGGTGATCTGCTTATGCCCCAGCATCTTGCTGACCGTTTCCAGCGGTACGCCCTGCGTGAGCGTAACCGTCGTGGCGAAGGTATGCCGCGCGAGGTGGATCGTGGGGTTGAACGACAGACCGGCGTGTCTGGCAACATGCCGTAATGACATGTTCAACGTATTATAGGTGCCTTTGAGCGGGAAGACCCGGTCTCCCGAGAGATGCATGTCCTTATAACGGTCGTAGAGCATTGCGGCGACGGGAAGCAGTTTGACCCGGAACTGCGTACCCGTTTTCTGGCGCCTGTCGATAATCCACCGATCCCCGTTATCGTCCGTATAAATATCTGCGTGGGTAAGTTTCACCACGTCCGCATGGCTCAGGCCTGTAAAGGCACAGAAGACGAAGGCATCCCGGTTGATGCCCGTCCGGTAATTGGGCAGTCGGACGTCCATGACGGCCTGCAATTCCGAAGCCGAGAGGTAACGCCGTTCCGAGTACTCCGGCCTCACGTAGAAACCTGCGAAAGGATCGGCGGCAATCCAGCCGTTCTTATACGCCGTGTAGGTCATCAGCTTCAGTTTCTTGATGGTCGAATGGATCGTCCCGGAACGCATCCCTTGTACCGAGGAGAGGTAGACCACGAACTTTTCGATAAACTCCCGCTTCAACTCTTTGAACGCAATGTCCTTGACGCGGTACTCGTATTCGAGGAAGGAGGCCAGACGCCGGCGGCGTTTGCAGTAGTCCTCATAACTGGAATAAGCGCGGTCTTTGCCCACGCGTTCGAGGAAGCCTGCAAGGTATTCGTCGAAAGTCTGTAACAGCAGGCGGCAGTCGTCCCCCATACCCAGAAAGGCGTTACGGACTTTTTCGGCCGTAACATACGAATCCCGGTCGCAGAGACGCTGGTACTGCTTGCCGATATTGGTCTTGATATTCTCCAGCTTCTCGTTGATGCGCTGCGATTCGAGGCTTCTGCCTGCGGCTTTGTTCGCTTTGGCATCCCAGAGAGAAGAACGAACCGAGAGTTTGCAGCTGAACTGCGACATCGTACCGTTGATCGTGATACGACCCATGACGGGAACCTGACCATGTTTTTCCGACTGCCTTTTCACGTAGAAAAGGACTTTGAAAGTGCTGCGTTGCATGATAACCTGAACTTTGTGGTTTTGTTAAACGTTAAGTCAGGTTATTTGTTATGCGGAAATCCAACACAATAAGCTGAAAACAAGCACCTTAGTGTAAATCAAAGCATTTCGGGCAGGTAACGGATAAGTAACAAAACTCACCGTTAATCCTGCCCGATTCTGCAATTTTATTGCTCGGAACAGATGCAGAACAGGGAATTAAATACCTGTAAACATGATATTTACTCTTTCCTGCGCTTCTCTTTACCTACAAATACCGAACCCGCACGGATCCGGGCATACCGATAAACCAAAGAAGCCGGCAGGGTTATTCCGCCCAGCCGCCACCCAGAGCTTTGTAAAGGTCGACCAGAGCCAGGTGTTCGTCGCGCACGGCATTGCTGACCCCGATCTGGGCGTCGAAATAGCGGCGCTGGGCATCCAGCACGTCAATATAATTGATGCTCCCGCCCCGGTATTGCAGCTGGGCGAGTTCGACGTATTTCCGGGCTGCGTCGCGCAGGTTAACCTTCAGCGCGGCCGTCCGGCGAACGCTGCGGTAGCTGACCACGGCGTCGTTTGCCTCCTTAAAAACCGTCAGCACCTTCTGTTCATACCCCAGCCGGGCCTCATCGTAGGCGGCCAGCGCGGCCTTGTACCGGGCCTGCTTACGGCCGAACCCGAAGATCGGCGAGGCGAGCGTACCCGCGACATACGAGAACGGCGAGCGGAAAAACCCGCTCACATCGTCGTTTTCCCAGCCGCCCGTCAGGTTGAACACGATGCGCGGGAAGCGGTCGGCGTAGGCCATGCCCGCGGCGGCCATCGCCGCACGAAGCTGCTGCTCAGAAGCCCGCACGTCGGGACGCCGCAGGAGCAATTCCGACGGCAACCCCACGGGAAGCGATTCGGCGAACTCCGCCTCGGTATTCATCTTGCTGCGCACGACCCGCCAGTCGGGATTTTCACCCATGAGCAGAGAAATGCTGTTCTCCATGACCTCGATCTTGCGTTCGAGGTCGGGGATCAGCGCCGCCGTAGAGGCGTACTCCACTTTCGCCTGCTGGAAGACCGTTTCAGAGGTGAGGCCGCCCTCGAAACGCAACTGCGCCTGGTAAGCGCCCTCGCTGCGCGTGATGAGCGTACGCCGCACGATGGAAAGCTCGTTGTCGAGCGCCATCAACCGGAAATAGGCGGCGGCGACCTCCGCGACGAGCGTCATCTGCATCGCACGCCTGTCCTCGACCGATGCGAGGTATTCGGCACCGCCTTTGCGTTTGGCCCAGCGCAGGTTTCCCCACAGGTCGAGCTCCCAGCTCACGGTAGCCTTGGCGCCGAGTTCGGGGTCGCGGCTCGGCTCCTCGCCCGCATAGTCGTTGGTTTCGTGATCGGCGTAGACCGTTCCCGACACCGACGGCAGGCGTCCGGCCTTGCCAATACGGTAGAGCTGGCGCATACGTTCGACACGCGCCGCCGCGGCAAGCATGTCCTTGTTGTTGGCCAACGTATGACGGATGATGTTGCACAGGGTCGAATCGCCATAAAACCGCCACCACTCCATGTCGGCGATGGCGAGCGAATCGGCCGCAGCACCCCCGGCGATAGCCGCCGGGAAGTCGACCTCGGGCGCCTTGCAGTGACGCACGGCCGAGCAGGAGCCCAATCCAGCGGCAGCGGCCAATATCATAAGTAATATCGCAAGTCGTTTCATCGTTTCAGTTTTTCTTTAATCCGGTAAATCCACACGAAGAAGAAGGGCACGAAGACAATGCCTACCGTAATGGCGACCAGCATGCCGAAAAAGACGCCCGTCCCGATCCCCTGGCGGCTCGCCGAGCCCGGCCCCGAAGCGAAGACCAGCGGCAGCAGGCCGAGGATGAAGGCCAGCGAGGTCATGACGATCGGGCGGAAACGCAGGTGCGCCGCCGTGAGCGCAGCGGAGACCACGTCACGGCCTTTCTCAACCTCTTCCTTGGCAAATTCCACGATCAGGATGGCGTTCTTGGCCACCAGGCCCACGAGCATCACCAGTCCAATCTGAAAATAGATATTGTTCTCCAGCCCGCAGATCCAGATACCCAGGTAGGCGCCGATACCGGCCACAGGGAGCGACAGGATGACGGCCACGGGCACCGACCAGCTTTCGTACTGCGCCGCGAGGAACAGGAAGACGAACAGGAAGGCCAGCGCCAGTACCAGGCCGGTCTGCCCGCCGACATGCTTTTCCTGGTAGGAAAGGCCGCTCCACTCGACGCCGACCGACGCGGGCAAGTGCTTTCGGACGAGCTCTTCCAGTACGCCCATCGCCTGCCCCGAACTGTAACCGTGTGCGGCCTCACCGGAAATGGTAGCCGAATTGAACATGTTGAAACGCTTGATATTCCCGGCACCCGTCGTGTAGTGCGTCGTTCCGAGCGAAGTGATCGGAATCATCACACCGCCCGCTCCGCGGACGAAAAAGAGGTTCAGGTTGTCGCGCTGCGCACGGTAGGGAGCCTCGGCCTGGATGTAAACGCGGTAGATGCGGTTGAACATATTGAAGTCATTGACGTAGATCGACCCCGTAAAGGCCTTCATCGTCGAGAAGATGTCGGACATCGATACACCCAGCAGCTGCGCCTTGTCGCGGTCGACGTCGAAATAGAGCTGCGGAATGTCGCCCTGCATGGACGATGCCAGCCCCGTGAATTCGGGACGCTGCGAAGCATAGTACATCAACGTGTCGACGGCATGCTGCAAATCCTGATAGGTCGTATTGCCCCGCGCTTCGAGCACCATCTCGAAACCGCCCGAGTTGCCCAGGCCGGGAATCACGGCGGGCGTCGAAAGGTATACCTTGCTTTCGGGGTAGCGCGAGAGTTCGGTGCGCACGCGCTGCATCACGGAGCTCAGCCCCTCGGAGTCGCGGTCGCCCCACGGTTTGAGGATCACGGTCAGCTGGCTGCGCGCCTGGTTGGTACCCACGCGGGGACTGGAACCCGTGACGTTGAGCACGTACTCCACGTCGGGGTCGGCCATCAGGAACTTCATCGCGCGGTCGGTCACCTCGCGGGTACGTTCGATCGTCGCCCCCTCGGGCAACTCCAGTTCGACGGTGAAGTAGCCCTGGTCTTCCTGCGGCATGAAACTTTGCGGCACGAGCCTGTTCATCAGCCAGATTCCGATCAGCACGATGCCGAAGGCGGCGAACATGCGGCGCGAATGTTTCAGCGCCCCCTGGATCATGCGGCCGTAAAACTTGTTGCCCGTCGCCAGGGAGAGGTTGATGCGGCGGAAAAAGCGGTTTTTCTTCCCCTCGCCTTCGGGACGCAGAAAAAGCGCGCACATCACGGGGCTGAGCGTCAGCGCCACGACGGTCGAGATGACCACCGACACGGCGATGGTGATGGTGAACTGGCGGTAGAGCTGACCCGTAATGCCCGAAAGGAAACTCACCGGGACAAACACGGCGCACAATACCAGCGACATGGCGATCAGCGCCCCGCTCAGGTTGGACATCGCCTTTTTAGTAGCCTCGTAGGGCGAGAGATGCTCCTCGTTCATGATGCGGTCGACATTCTCCACGACGACGATGGCGTCGTCGACCACGATGCCGATGGCGAGAATGAGCCCCAACAGCGTCAGCATGTTGAGCGAAAACCCGAAAACGAGCATCACGCCGAAGGTACCGATCAGCGAGATGGGCACGGCGACGATCGGGATGATCGTGGCGCGCCAGCTCTGCAACGAGAGGAAGACCACGAGGATCACCAGCAGCAACGCTTCGAACAACGTCTGGTAGACATGATGGATCGACTCCGAGATGTAGGTCGTCATGTCGAACGGAATCTCGTAGCCGATGCCCTCGGGGAAGTTGTGGCTGATCTCCTCCATGGCCGCCTTGACCAGCGCCGCCACCTCCATGGCATTGGCTCCGGGCAGCATGTTGATATTCAGCACGGCGGCGTTCCCGCCGTTGATGCCGCTCTCGGTATTATAGGACGAAGCTTCGAGCGAGATACGCGCCACGTCTTTCAGGCGGATGATCGACCCGTCGGGGTTGGCCCGCACGACGATGTCCTCGAATTCGCTGACAGACGACAGACGCCCCTGCGCCGTGATGGGGATCGTCACGTCGATGCCGTTCATGGGGGCCTGCCCCAGCACGCCGGCGGCAGACTCGCGGTTCTGGTCTTTGAGCGCCGTCTGCAAATCCTTGACCGTCAGCCCAAGGTCGGCCAGTTTGTCGGGCATGACCCATATCTGCATGGCGTAATAACGGCTGCCGACGTTCGAAACGCTGCCCACGCCGGGCACGCGGCGCAACATGTCCAGCACGTTGAGCGTCGCATAGTTCGAAAGGTAGATTTCATCGAACTTGGGGTCGGACGAAAGCAGGGTTATGGTCATTAGTTTGCTGGCCGCCTGCTTCTCGACCGAGATGCCGTTCTGCACCACTTCGGCAGGAAGGCGCGCCTCGGCCTTCTTCAGCCGGTTCTGGATATCCACGGCTGCCAGGTCGGGATCCGTCGAAATGTCGAAGGTCACCGTGGCGGAGAAACCGCCCGAGTTGGAGCTCGACGACTCCATGTAGATCATGCCGGGAGTACCGTTCAGCTCCTGCTCGATGGGCGTAGCCACAGCCTGCGTCACGGTCTGCGCATCGGCACCTGGGTACGACGCCGAGATACGCACTACGGGAGGTACGATCTGGGGATACTGGTCGACGGGCAACAGTGCCAGGCCGATGAAACCCACGATCACGATGATGATGGACAGCACCGTCGAGAAGACGGGCCTGTCGATAAAGAAGTCCGCTTTCATAGGCTACTGTTGTTTTTCGGCCTCCTCATCGCGGCGCGGAGCGACCGGTTCGACTTTCATGCCGTGCTGGAGTTTATGGTAGCCCTCGACGACGATATCCTCGCCCCGCACCAGGCCGCGTTCGACGACGATGTTGTTGCCCCATTCGGGGCCCGTCTCGACAAAACGCTTCTCGACGATGCTGTCGGGGCGCACCACGTAGATGTAGGCGCCGCCCTTCTCGATCTCGATAGCCTTCGACGGCACGACAACGGCATCCTCACGCACGTCGAGCAGCAGCCGCACCTTGGTGAACTGCCCCGGCAGCAGGATGTGGTCGGGGTTGGCCATCTCGGCTCGCACGGAGAAGGTACCCGTCTGCGGGTCGACCTGCGGATCGGCGAAATCTACCAGGCCGCGGTAGGGGTATTCCGAGCCGTCGGCCAGGGTCACGGTGATGTAGGGATCCCACTTGCGGGTCGAATCGCGGTGCCCGAGGTTGACGTTGCGCGCCTTGCTGCGCAGGTAGTCGAGGGCCGTCATGCTGAAATCGACACGCACGGTATCGCTCTTCACGACCGTGGCGAGCAGCGATTTGCCGCTCGGCCCCACGAGCGTACCGATGTCGGCGTTGCGTTCGGAGATATAACCCGCAATAGGCGACTGCACGGAGGTATAGCCCAGGGTCATCTGCGCCTGCGTGAGGTCGGCCTCGCCGACGGCCACGTCGGCCACGGCACTCTCGTAAGCCGCCGTGGCATTGTCGAGTTCGAGCTGGCTGGCGGCACTCTGTTCGAAGAGCGGACGGATACGGTCGAGGTCGCGCTTGGCTTTCAGCGCCTGCGCCCGGGCCTTGTTCAGCTGCGCCTTGGCCTTGTCCACGCGCGCACGGTAGACCCGGGGGTCGATCACGAAGAGGGTTTGTCCCTTCCTGATGTAGGTACCTTCGGCGAAGAGCATCTTTTCGAGGTAGCCCTCGACGCGGGCGCGGATTTCGACGAACTGCTGGGCGCGGATGCGGCCAACGTAATCACCATAGATATTGACGTCTTCGGTCGTTACGGGTTCCACCGCCACGACAGGCAGGACGACTGCGGCGGGACGCGGCCGGAGCAGGATGACGAGCAACACCGTCACGACCACAAGGCCGGCAATGACTCCGATCCACTGGCCTCGGCTCAGTCTTATCCGGACATGGGCGACACGGGAGGCCGCTTTTTTCACACCGTTCAGGTTCAGCTCCTGCAAATTCGGTTTCAATTTGTCAAATTTCATAAAGCACTAATATCATTGGGGGCAGCAAAACGGGGTTCAAACCTTGCGCCAGAATTGCAGGCAGCCCTTTAAAACATTTATTGACAGCAAAATATCTACCAAATACCAAATCAAATATATACAAAAATCTGTGGAATAATTCTACATCCGTGTGGAATTATTCCACAACACCCCGGCAAAGCGTCCGTCTGCCCGGAGTCTTGCGACGGCCGGAGCCGTAACCGACGCATCCGAACGCATTGGAGGCAACTGCCCCGGCTTCGCGGCGCAAAGGTAACAAAACAAGTCCGGGCAGGCGAAAAAATGCGCCAGGAAGGTTACAGCAAATCCGGCCGGAATATTATCCGAAACGGGCACATTTCCGGCCGGGAAGCCATAACTTCGGGGGAAGCATCTCCGACGGGAAGGCACAAAAAAAAGACCCGTACGGGTCTTTTTGCCATATCGCGGCAACGCTGTCCACCGCATCACACACCCCGCCTCACGCGGTGTTCTACACATCTGCGGAACAAGCTGGAACCAAGCGGAAATTCCACACTCAGAGGGCTCATTTCCGATCGCAAACGAGGCGGCCTTCCCCCATCACCTTGAGGATCCGGGCGCTTCCAGAGGGCTCACCCCCCCACGGTTCTCTCCATCCTCGGGGAAACGAATGTCGATCGGATGGGCAAAGACAAAACGCGCACCGGCGGTATAGGTCGGATCGACCCAGATGCGGCCACCGAAGATCATGGCTATCTGGCGGCAGATGGCAAGGCCGAGGCCCGTGCCCTTCTTCTTGTTGCCATCGAGTTTCTCGAAACGGTTGAAGACCATCTCCTGTTTGTCGAGCGGAATACCGGGGCCCGTATCGGCTACCGAAAAGAGCACTTCGCGGTGTGCCTCGTCTATCTCCACGCCGAGTGTGATACTCCCCTGGGAAGTGAACTTGCCGGCGTTGGTGAGCAGGTTGATCAGAATCTGCGACAAGCGGTGGACATCGGTTACAAGCATGTAGGAACCCACGGCACATTCGAGACGCCCCTCGACACCTTCCTGCCGCGTATGGGCGGTCGTCATGAGCACATGCTGGCAGACCTGCACGATCTCCTCGGACGAGCAGTTGAACTTGATCTTGCCGCATTCGAGCGACGAAATGTCGAGGATGTCGTTCAGCAGCGTGAGCAGCATCTCGGAATTGTTGACCACGATGGCGCAGTACTCGGCACGTTCCTCCTGTGAAAGTTCTTCGCCCTGCATCAGCGACGAGAAGCCCACGATGGCGTTGAGCGGCGTGCGGATCTCATGGCTCATATTGGCCAGGAACGCCGATTTGAGCATGTCGGACTCTTCGGCCTTCTCGCGGGCGACCACCAGCTGTCCCTCGCGCTCTTCGAGCGTGCGCTTGAGACGCCGCGTGCGCAGGAAAAGCGCCGCAACGAAAACCAGCAGCAGCACCAGCAGTACGATACCCGCCACGAGCAACTCGATGTAATGGGAATATTTCGAGAGTTTGGCCGCTACGGTATCCTCGACCACACTCCCCTTGGGCAGGGCGTATTCGGCAATCTTTAACTCCTTGAGCTTGCGCGAATCGAAGAGGTACTGGCCGTCCGTAAGGCGGAAATGCGTCCCGTCTATCTTCCCCGAGGCGTAATACTCCTTGATCTGCGATGCGATGACCGAGGCGGCGTTCTCGTATTTGGGGACATAGCCACCCACAGCCACGTCGCCGATGCCGATCTGGGATATCGAAAAGACCGGTATGCGCGGATTGAACTGCACCAGGTCGTTGAGCGAACGCTGCATGAGGTACTCCCCGTCGCGGCCCACACGCCAGGTTCCGAGTATCGCCGCGGAACGGTGCGACAGCGAGGCATAGGTCTCATGCATCGCATCATCCCCCTCGCGGCTGTCCACCAGCACAAGGTTCATGTCGGGATAGTTTTTCATCTCCTCGCGTACGAGCGCCTGGAGGGAAATACCCCCGTAGGTGTTATCCGAGATGAAGGCGATGTTCTCGGCTTCGGGAAAAAGCGAACGAACCAGCTCGATATTGCGGCGGACGTCATACTTGTTGAGCATACCGCCCACATTGTTCAGGCTGTCCGTCATGTTCATGTAATTGATCGAAGGGGGCAGCCACATGCCGAGACTGTCCTCCGGCGGCGGGAGCACGATGCCGTTGGAACTGACATAGCAGCAGAAGCACATTACATCCTTGGGGATATGCCCCAGCGAGACGAACGATGCCCATGCCTCCTGCCCCAGCAGGACGATGGCGCGAAGCCCCTTGTTCTCATACCGGGAAATCATGTTCTCGGTCTGCGACATCCAGATGGGTGCGTCGTTGATGCTCTTGCATTCGAGCGTTTCGACATAGATATCGCACGGGATGCCCGAAGCCATGATGTTGCGTTCGAACTCGGCGATGAAGCCCGACATGCGGCGCGTATCCGGATTATACGAGGAAATAATCAGGATACTCTCCCTCTCCTGCGGCGCTTGAGCCCGAAGCAATGCGGGCAACAGGGCGCAACACAGAAGAAAAAATATCCGATTTTTTTTCATTGGGTTCCTGGTCATAGTTTCCCTTTCTATCGCGAAAGCAGCGCCGCAATCCGCGTACGGAGTTCATCCGCCCGCAGAGGTTTGGCAAGACATTCGTTGAAACCGGCCTGGAACATGCGGTAGCGGTCGGTTTCGAACGCATAGGCCGTGAGTGCGATAACGGGGACGTCGGGCGAAATCTCCCGCACGCCCCGAAGCGCCTCATAGCCGTCCATGACGGGCATGTTGATATCCATCAGCACCAAGTCGGGGCGGCAGTCGGCGAACAAGGCGACGGCCTCCTCTCCGTTCCAGGCGTGCAACAGGTCGTAATCACGGCGCAGCAACACCTCGACGAGCTTATAATTACTCGGATTATCCTCGGCAACCAGCAAGCGGGGACGGTTGCCGACCGGATTTACACTATTGTCACACTCCATCGCTTCATCGGTTTAACAAAATCGCCCGACAGAGGCAAAGACCGGACAATTGCACAAAAATACCATTTTTTTGATTAATAATAAAATATTTCCCTTTAAAAATTAACAGCACCCCGAAAACAGGACGGGAAATCCGGGCGTTTTTGACATATAAATTACCTTAAAAGTTTATAATGCCAATTTTTTTACCGATATTTGCACGGGGTATCCGGATCAGGAGCGGGAAACGACACGGGTTGCAACGCCCGCTCCGGAATTCCAGGTAAATTTAAATAAACAACCGCCCGGAACCGGACAACGAGCATGCGACGCTTCCCGTTCCGGAAAAACCCAATGACAACGAACCGCCGAACATGAACCGCAAGAAAGTACTGATCGTAGACGACAAGGAGCAGATCGCCAAAATACTTTTCGCATACCTTCACAAGGATTACGAATGCTTTTACATGCAGAACCCGCCGCAGGCCATCGAGTGGCTCTCGCGGGGGAACATGCCCGACCTGATTATTTCGGACATCCGCATGCCCGAAATGCGCGGCGACGAATTCCTGGCATACCTCAAGCTCAACGAACTCTTCAAGCAGATCCCGGTCGTGATGCTTTCGAGCGAGGACAGCACCTCGGAACGCATCCGCCTGCTGGAAGAGGGTGCGGAAGACTATATCGTCAAACCGTTCAACCCGCAGGAACTCAAAATAAGGATTAAAAAGATTTTGGATTGAAGTACCCCGTCATCTACATCAAAGGCAGAGGCAACCACACGGCCCGTTTCACGGAGCTGACCGAGGGACAGATGCGTATCGCAGGGGATATCGGCGCAGCCATGGGCAAGCTCATGCCGCTCAAGGACGACCACGCCTTCATCCTCTACGAACAGCAGGGCGAGGAGGACATCCGCAGCATCCGCTTCCTGCGTTCCTGGTTCCCGGGCGCCGGCATCGTCCTCATCACCTCGGGGCGGCTGACCGGGGAGGAGCGGCGTGCGTACCTCGGAGCCGGCGTGAACAGCGCCGTGCCGGGCGACATATCGCGCGCAGATTTCCTCCGCACACTGCAATTCATGACCGACTATACATTCGTCCGCAAACCCGTCGCAGGCGCCGGGAACGAAGTACGGTTGTTCCGCATGCCGCTCTGGAAACGGGCGTTCGACATCGCGGCATCGCTCGCGGCGATCCTCCTGCTCTCGCCCCTGCTCATAGCCGTGGCCGTGGCCGTCAGACTCGACAGCCCGGGGCCGGTCATCTACAAGTCGAAACGCGTGGGAAGCAACTACCGGATCTTCGATTTCCTGAAGTTCCGCTCGATGCGCTCCGACGCCGACCGGCGGCTCAAGGAGCTGGAGGATCTGAACCAGTATGCCTCGGCACCCGCCGCGGAAGACGACGCGAAAATGGTGCTCGACGACGAAGAGATCCGCAAACTGCTGGCGGACACCGAAAACGGCATGCTCTATGCAGACGATTTCGTGATCCCCGAGGAGGCTCATCAGCACCAGCTGGAAACCGAACAGGAAAACGCGTTCGTGAAGATCGAGAACGACCCCCGCATCACGCGCCTGGGGCGTTTCCTGCGTAAATACAGCATCGACGAACTCCCGCAGCTCTTCAACATCCTGCGGGGCGACATGTCGGTCGTGGGCAACCGCCCGTTACCCCTCTACGAGGCCGAACGCCTCACGAGCGACGAATATATCGAACGGTTCATGTGCCCCTCGGGCCTCACGGGACTGTGGCAGGTCGAAAAACGCGGGCAGGCGGGGAAACTCTCGCCCGAACAGCGCAAGCAGCTCGACATCGAATACGCCCGCAGGATGTCGCCGTGGTTCGACCTGAAAATAATCCTGCGCACGTTCACCGCATTCATACAGAAAGAAAATGTTTAAAACCCAGCAACATATGAAAAGGGCCGTCTTCACACTCTGGCTGCTGCTGGCTGCTGTCGCCGCAACGGCGCAAAGCGAGCCTACGCCACCCGAATTCGAATACAGCGACCTGCAACGGCTTACTCCGGAAGATTACATCGACATGCAGCTGCCCCCGCTCCACGTACTGATGGAGAATGCGCGCCATGCACCGCAGGTCGGCTATTACGAGTCGAACCGCGAAATCGAGGAGCGCGAACTGAAAACCGTGCGCCGCAACTGGATGCGCAATTTCAAGCTCAACGCCAACTACAACTACGGATCGTCGGACATCTACAACCAGAATTATCAGGACAGCAACATCCCGATATGGACGACGACCACGACCGGGCGCGAGCAAAGCTGGTGGAACGTCGGGGCTTCGTTCTCGATCCCGCTCGACGAGATTTTCAACCGCCGCAACAAGATCAAGCAGCAGAAGAAGCGTATCGAGAACACCCAGTACGACCTCGACCGCTGGTACGACGAGTTGCGCATGAAGATCATCGACGCCTACACCACGGCCGTCGAGCAGCTCTCGATCCTGCGGAGCGCCGCCGAAGCCAAGATCACGTCCGAGGCACAATACCGCATGACCGAAGTGGACTTCGTCAAAGGCAAGCTCGACGCGCAGACGCTGAGCCGCCAGAAGAGCCTCGAAAATTCGGCGACCCGCGAATACGAGCAGGTGCGGCGCAACCTCAACGACGCCCTGCTGCGGCTCGAGATACTCACGCACACGCCGATCATCAACAAACCCATATCAATGCCCGGGGTGTCGAAAGAAGCGCCCGAAACCGAATAGCATATGAATTACATCGCCTATACCGCGCGGTTTCTTTACCGCATCAAGTGGTGGCTGATACTCTGTCCGCTGCTGGTCGCACTGCTCGTCTACCTGAAGATGGGTACCAAGCCGCGCAACTATAAATCCACGACGACGATCTACACGGGCATCGTCTCGGGATACGACATCACGACCACCGAAGGCTCGCGCCAGGACTGGAACGTCATCAACAACGCGATGGACAACCTGATCAACATCATCCTGTCGCAGTCCACGCTCAAGAACGTCTCGCTGCGCCTCTACGCACAGGGGCTTACGCATCTCGACCCGGACAACGACAACCAGTACCTCTCGGCACGTACTTCACGGTACCTGCTGAGCAAAACCCCGCCGGACGTCATGGAGCTCGTCGACCACACTTCGGAAAAGAACACTTACGAGAATCTGCGCAAATACGAAGAGATAGACCATAACAACCACGTCTACGGCATGTTCCACTGGAGCCCTCCGTATTACAGCTACCAGGCGCTGAGCCAGATCAAGGTCAAGAGGCTGGCCAACAGCGACATGCTGGAAATCAGCTACGAGAACGACGACCCGTATATCGTCTACAACACGCTGATTATCCTCAACGACGAATTCGTCAAGCAGTACCGCGACCTGCGGTTCGGCGAGACGAACAACGTCATCGCCTATTTCGAATCCGAGCTGGAGCGGGTGGGCAACAACCTGCGCAACCTGGAGGATTCGCTGCGCGACTACAACGTCCAGCACCGTGTCATCAACTACGACGAGCAGACCAAGCACATCGCCGCCCTCTCGCGCGACTACGAATTGCGCTACGAGGAGATCCTGCTGAACTTCGAGAGCGCCGAGAAACTGCGTGCCTCGATCGAGGGGCAGCTCGAAGGGTTGCAGGAGACTTTCCGCAACAACGCCGAGTTCATCGAGAAACTCCATAAGATCGGGAGCATCTATTCGCGCCTGTCGGCCGCCGAGGCCTTCCAGCCCGAAACCGACGGCACGGAAGGTATTTCCGACCGGACGGCCATGCCCGCCAGCCGCAACGACACGGGGCAGTTACGCAGGAAACTGAGCGAGGAGACCCGCAGCCTGCAGGAGCTCACGACGAACATCGCCAACCAGCAGTATACGAAGGAGGGACTCTCGGCAAATTCGATCGTGACGGAGTGGCTCGCCGCCGTGCTGCTGGCCGAGAAATCCCGCGCCGAACTGGCGGTGATGAAGCTCCGCAAGCAGGAACTCGACCAGAAATATACGCAGTTCTCGCCCGTGGGCTCGACCCTGAAACGCAAGGGACGCGAAATCAACTTCTCGGAACAGTCTTACCTCTCGATCCTCACGGCGCTCAATACGGCCCGCCTGCGCCAGAAGAACCTGCAGATGACTTCGGCGACGCTGAAGATCATCAACGCCCCGGTGCTTCCCCTGGAGGCTGAACCGAGCAAACGCAAGATGATGGTTGCCGCAGCAGGCCTCGCCACGCTCCTGTTCGTACTGGGATTCTTCATCCTGCTCGAACTGCTCGACCGCACGCTGCGTGACAAAGTCCGCGCCGAGCGCATCACCAAGGGGCGGGTCATCGGGGCCTTTCCCGGCAAAGCCTATTTCGGGCAACGGAGGTTTACCAAGCAATACCGCGAGATCGCATCCCGCTATATCGGCAATGCGGCAGTCAACTATTTCGACCCGGCCAAACAGCCCAACGTACTCAATATCCTGAGCACCGAGCGCGGGGACGGAAAGAGCCTGATCGCCGAACACTTGGCGGCATTCTTCCGCGAAGCGAACATGAAAGTCCGCATCGTATCGTGGAACAAGGATTTCGACATCGAACGCAAAGAGTACCTGCTGGCCGAGAAACTCGGGGATTTCGTGCACGACACCCCGGGCGAAGTTCCCCTCGCCGAGGCCGACGTAGTGCTGGTGGAATACCCGCCCTTCGCCACGAGCTCCGTCCCGAAGGAGTTGCTGCGCCATGCGGCGCTGAGCATCGTCATCGCCCCGGCGAACCGCACGTGGAAAGACACCGACCAGCTACTTTTCGAGAAGGCCGAAAAACTCTCGGGACGCACCCCCGTCGTCCTCTGCCTCAACTGTGCGGGGCGCGACGTGGTGCAAACCTTCACGGGCCTGATGCCCCCTTACAGCCGTCTTCGCAGGCTGGGGTATCAGATCAGCCAGTTCGGATTCACGGCCGTCAAATAAACTGCGGCACGTCATGGAACACTACGGCAGCATAACCACCCCGGTCAGCGTGCCCCGGCTCATCGTCGGGGCAATGCTTGCCGCCGGCGTGGCCGTGCTCATCATGGCGTTCACCAAATACGGGTTGCTCGCCGGCCTGGCCGTCTCGGTGATCCCGGCTGCACTGTGCATCCTGTGGGTCACGCTGCGCAACCCCGCCATATCGATGCTCGGGCTGTTCGTGGTCAACTATTTCATCATGACGCTCACGCGTTATGCCTACGACCTGCCGTTCGGGATGATCCTCGACGCACTGATCTTCTACAACTTCCTGATAATAACGCTGCAAGCCCTGATGCGTCCCATCGAATGGAAGCGAGCCAGCTCGGGACTGACCGTTGTGGCGGCGATCTGGATGGCCTATTGCATCCTCGAAATAGTGAACCCGGAGTCGGTCTCGGTCGCGGGATGGTTCTCGTCGGTGCGGTCGATCGCGTTTTATTTCTTCTTTATCGTCGTGCTCACGCAGCTCACGATGACCGAGTACAAATACCTGAAATACATGCTCGCCGTTTGGTCGGTGCTGACACTGATCGCCGTCGGGAAAGCCTGCATGCAGAAATTCTTCGGCTTTAACGCCGCGGAGAACTACTGGCTGTTCGTGCTGGGCGGCCGTTCGACACACATCATCCACAGCGGCGTGCGTTACTTCTCGTTCTTCAGCGACGCGGCCAATTTCGGCGGCTCGATGGGGCTGTCGATGGTCGTATTCTCGATTTCGGCACTCTACTACCGCAACTCGTGGATGAAGCTCTACCTGCTGCTCGTGGCGGCCGCGGCATGCTACGGCATGCTGATCTCGGGAACCCGCAGCGCACTGGCCGTACCGTTCGTGGGCTACTCGGCCTTCATCATGATGTCGCGCAACATCAAGATGATCGGCGCGGGTGTTTTCCTGATCATCGCAGCCTTCATATTCCTGAAATTCACCACCATCGGACAGGGAAACAGCATTATCCGGCGTGCCCGCAGCGCCTTCAACACAAACGACCCCTCGTTCCAGGTGCGCCTGGCAAACCAGGCCAAACTGCGCGAACTGATGGCTGACAAGCCTTTCGGCGCCGGACTGGGACACGGCGGCGGCAAGGCCAAGACCTTCGCCCCGAATGCGGCATTGTCGCAGATTCCGACCGACTCGTGGTTCGTGATGGTCTGGGTCGAAACGGGCGTCGTCGGCATCCTGCTGCACATCGGCATCCTGCTCTACATACTGGCGCGTGGCGCCTACCTGGTGATCTTCAAACTGCGGAACACCCAGTTGAGGGGATTCACGGCGGCGCTTACGGCGGGAATCTCGGGTATCGTGGTCATGGCCTATGCCAATGAAATTCTGGGACAGATCCCCACGGGCGCCATCCTCTACATGAGCATGGGTTTCATCTTCCTCGCGCCGCGTTTCGACCGCGAACTGGCGCGCAAGGAGATACTGGACAGGGCGATGTCCGCACAACGGCCACACGCAAGGGAAAATTACGAATAGCATGAAACCGCTGATTTCGGTCATATCGGTCAACTACAACGGCTACGCGCTTACCTGTGCCATGGTCGAATCGCTGCGGCGGCACGTCACCTCGCCGCTGGAGATCATCGTGGTGGACAACGGCTCCGCCCGCGACGAGGCGGCCATGCTGCGCGAACGCTACCCGGAAATCAAAGCGCTGCGCAGCGAGCGGAACCTGGGATTCGCCGGAGGCAACAACCTGGGGTTCGCAGCCGCGACAGGCGATTACCTGCTGTTGCTCAACAACGACACCGAGGTCGAAGACGACACGCTGCACTACCTCTGCGAAACCCTGGCGGGCAACCCCGCGATCGGCGCCGTATGCCCGAAGATCCGGTTTTTCGCTCCCCCGCGGCATATCCAGTTCGCCGGATATACGCCCCTGACACACGTCACGTTGCGCAACGCGCTCATCGGCTTCGGGATGCCCGACGACGGGTCGTTCGACACGCCGCGCGACACGCCCTACGCCCACGGCGCGGCGATGATGGTACGGCGCGAAGTACCCCGAAAAGCCGGGCCGATGCCCGACATCTATTTCCTCTACTACGAAGAACTCGACTGGTCGGTGCGTATCCGTGAACAAGGCTGGAAAATAGCCTACGACCCCCGTTGCACGGTATTCCACAAGGAGAGCGCGACGAGCGGACAGCAAAGTCCCCTGAGAAGTTACTACCTGACCCGCAACCGGTTGCTGTTCGCATGGCGGAACCTGCACGGCACCGCCCGGATGCTTTCCGTCGCCTACCAGCTCTGCATCGCCGTACCCAAAAGCATCGCCGCGGCGCTGGCACACGGGCGCCGCGACCTGGCAAAGGCCATACGGCACGGTGCCGGAGGCTTCTTCACCCTGAAAAACAAAACGGCATGACGCTACTGCTCGACATCCTCGACTGGATATTCATCTTCGTACTGGGACTCCCGGTACTCTACCTCTTCGTCTTTGCGGCCGCCTCGACGCGCGCACGCAAGGACACCTATCCCCCGGCACGGCTGCAACGCCGGTTCGTGACGCTGATCCCGGCCTACAAAAGCGACGCGGTGATCGTCCACGCAGCGCAGTCCGCGCTGCAACAGGACTATCCGCAGGAACTGCACGAGGTGGTCGTCATCGCCGACCGGCTGCAACCGGCCACGCTCGCCGAGTTGCGCCGGATGCCGATCCGCGTGCTGGAAGCCTCCTTCGAGAACAGCTCCAAGGCTAGGGCGCTCAACTTTGCCGTAGGGGAAATCGGCCCGGACGGCGCGGAGGCCGTGGCGATACTCGACGCCGACAACCTGGCGGGCAGGGAGTTCATCGCCCGCATGAACGACGCCCTCGACAGCGGCATCCAGGCCGTGCAGGCACACCGCACGGCCAAGAACCGCGATACGGACACCGCCGTACTCGACGCAGCGAGCGAGGAGGTCAACAACTCGATCTTCCGCCGCGGGCATGTGGCGCTGGGATTCTCTTCGGCGCTGATCGGCTCGGGCATGGCCTTCGATTACAAATGGTTCCGCGAAAATATCGCCTGCTGCACCACTTCGGGCGAGGACAAGGAGCTCGAAGCGCTGCTGCTGAGGCAGGGCATCTACATCGACTACCTGGACGACGTGCGCGTGCTGGACGAAAAGGTACAGGGCGAAGGTGCCTACTACAACCAGCGGCGGCGCTGGATAGCGGCGCAGTTCTACGCCCTTTCATCGGCCGTAAGGCAGCTTCCGGGAGCAATCCTCTCGGGGAATACGGATTACTGCGACAAGCTGCTGCAATGGTGCCTGCCGCCGCGCATCCTGCTGCTGGGGCTGGTGCCCCTGTGGGCCGTCGTGATGACGGTATGCGCACCCATGGGTTCGATAAAATGGTGGGTGGCCGTCCTGCTGCTGCTCCTGGCCATGGCGATGGCGCTGCCCGACGAGCAGGCCGACGCCCGGCTGGGACACGCCCTTAGGCGAATGCCCGTCCTGTTCCTGCTGACGCTTGCCAACCTCTTCCGGCTGCGGGGCACCAAAGACAAATTCATCCACACCGAACATACCGGGGCCGGAAGCGAAGCCCCCGGAAACAATACCGGAAACCGACCATGAAAATCGCGATCGAGGCGCAGCGCATCTTCCGCCCCAACAAACACGGCATGGACTTCGTGGCGCTCGAAACCATCCGCTGCCTGCAACGGCTCGACACGAAGAACGAATACTTCATCTTCACGGGCGAAGGCGAAGACCGCTGCCTGGAGGAGAGCCCCAACATGCACATCACAACGCTCCGCTGCCCGAGCTACCCGCTGTGGGAACAGTGGGCGCTGCCGCGCGCCGTGGCCCGTGTGAAGCCCGACCTGCTGCATTGCACGAGCAACACGGCACCCGTATGGGGAAAGGCCCCGCTGGTCTTGACGCTCCACGACATCATCTTCCTCGAGGAACAGGCCGCCCGCAACAAATCGCTCTACCAGTCGCTGGGGCGCATCTACCGCCGCCTGGTAGTGCCGCGCATCCTGCCCAGATGCCGGATGGTCGTCACCGTCTCGCAATTCGAGTGCGACCGCATCCGCACCGCACTAAACTTCGACCCCGAACGCATCATGGCCATTCACAACGGCTACAACGACCGGTTCCGCCCGATGGAAGGCACGGCGGAAACCGTCTGTAAATACCTGCAAGACCCCGAATTCCTCTTTTTCCTGGGCAATACCGACCCAAAGAAGAACACGCCCGGCACGCTGAAGGCTTATGCCGAATACGTACGGCGCTCCGAAAAGCCGCTGCCGCTGCTGATCGCAGACCTCGGGGAACAACCCGCGGAAGCGATCCTGCGGGAGATCGGCGAACCCCGGCTGCGCGGGATGCTCCGCCTGGCGGGATATATCCCCAACAGCGACCTGCCGGCCATCTACAACAGGGCTTCGGCGTTCCTCTACACCTCGCTGCGCGAGAGTTTCGGCATCCCCCAGCTCGAAGCGATGGCCTGCGGCACGCCCGTGGTGACATCCGCTACCTCGGCGATCCCCGAAGTGGCGGGCGAAGGCGCCATCCTCGTCGACCCGACCGACCCGAAGGCAATCGCCGACGCCCTGCTGCGGCTCGAAACCGACGCAGCGTTCCGCGCAAGGCAAGTCGCCTACGGCCTCGAACGGGTGAAACGTTTCTCGTGGGAAAAGACCGCCCGGCACTTGCTGGCACTTTACGAATCGCTCGGGAAGACAAACTGAATACCGTACTGCCGAAATTTCGTGCTCCGGATTCAAAACCCCGGACAGCCGCATTGCAAAAGTTCGTTATATAACACTGTAATTGACTTATGATTGAAAAGATCAGAAATAACCCCCGGCTCAAACAATTCGTCATCGGGCTGATTTCGCCGCACAGGCACCCCCGGCCCCGTCTTTGGGTGCGCTGGTTCGTGAACCCTTTTGTTCACAAAAAAGGCCGCGGGGCGCTTATCCGCCGCCATGCGCGGCTCGACGTTTTTCCCTGGCGGCGCTTCGAAGTGGGACGCGACGCCCTGATCGAGGATTATGCGGTCGTCAATAACGGTGCGGGAGACGTAGTGATCGGCGACCAGGCGCGCATCGGCATCGGATCGGTGATCATCGGCCCCGTGCGCCTGGGCGACCGGGCCGGACTGGGCCAGCATGTCTTCATCTCGGGGTTCAACCACGGTTATGCCGACGGGACACGAGACTCGAATGCACAGGAACTCGTGCGCAAAGAGGTGACGATCGGACGTGAATCGCATATCGGCGCCAATTCGGTGGTCGTGGCGGGCGTCACGATCGGCGAACGCTGCCAGATCGGCGCCGGGAGCGTCGTTACCAAGAACATCCCCTCGTACAGCGTCGCCGTAGGCAACCCGGCGCGCGTAATCAAGCGTTATGACGCCGCACGCGCAAAATGGATACGTGTCGATGAATAACCCGAAAGTCAGCGTCATCATCCCCGTATACAATACGGAGGCCTACGTCGAACAGACCCTGCGTTCGATCATGGGACAGACCCTGCGCGACATCGAACTGATCGTCGTCAACGACGGTTCGACGGACGGCAGCCTCTCCGTACTCGAACGCATAGCCACCGGAGACGACCGCATCCGGCTCTACACCCAGCCCAACAAAGGGCTTTCTGAGACCCGCAACGCAGGGATCGACCGTGCCCGGGGCGAATTCATCTACTTCATGGACAGCGACGACCTGCTGGAACCCGACGCCCTCGAACGCTGCTACGAACGCTGCCAGTCAGACCGGCTCGATTTCGTGTTCTTCGACGCCGAAAGCTTCGGGGCAGCGGCCTCCGACGCCGCATGGTTCGACTACCGGCGTGCAAAATATTTCGGAACGGAGGTCTGCGACGGCACCGCCCTGCTGCGCAGGATGCTCGCACTGCACTGCTACCGGGCTTCGGCCTGCCTGAGTTTTATCCGCACCGCCTACCTGCGCGGGCTGGGACTGCGCTTCTACCCGGGGATACTCCATGAAGACGAACTCTTCACCCCGCAACTTTACCTCGGGGCGTCGCGTGCAGGTGGAATCGAACGCTCGTTCTTCAAGCGGCGCATACACGGGGATTCGATCATGGGACGCGGGTTTTCGCGCCGTAACCTCGAAGGCTACACTACCGTCCTGCGGGAACTCAACCGCTTTGCCGCGCCGCGCGACGCCGGCCAGCGGCAACTCATACGCACGCTCACGAGGCAGATACTGCGCCCCGTGATGCGCAACGCCTGGGCACTTCCGGCCGGGGCACGCTGGAAACTGGCCTGGGATGCCCTGCGGCACTACCCGGGCAGCATCGACGGCCGTGCCCTGGCGACGCTGCTGTTCAAGAAACCGCTAAAAAAAGAAAACGGGAAATGAGTGTCAGGCGGGAATTGGCTTCGGGCGTATTCTACACCTCGATCGCAAAGTACGCGGGCATCGTCGTAACGCTCGTGGTGACGGGTATCCTTTCGCGCCTGTTCACCCCCGAGCAGTTCGGCGTGGTGAACATCGCCACGGTAGTGATCGCCTTCTTTGCCATCTTCAGCGATCTGGGCATCGGCCCGGCCGTCATCCAGCACAAAAACCTCGACAGGCACGACCTGGGCGGGATATTCTCGCTCTCGGTATGGTCGGGGGCAGTCATGGCGCTGCTGTTTTTCGCAGCAGCCGGCACGATCGCCTCTCTCTACGGCGATTCGCAGGTGCTGCGCAACGTCCTGCGCATCCTCGCGCTGAACCTCTTTTTCGCCGCGGCCAACATCGTCCCCAATGCACTTATCCTGAAGGAGAAACGCTTCCGGTTCGCCGCCATGCGGTCGCTCACGGTGCAAATCGCAGGGGGCACGGCCGCCATCGCCGCGGCCTATGCCGGGGCAGGCATCTACGCACTGACGATCAACCCGGTGTTTTCGAGCCTGATGCTCCTGGCGATAAACTACCGCCAGAACCCGCTGCCGCTGCGCCTGCGCCCGGGACGCAAGGCGCTGGGCAAAGTATTCTCGTTCTCGGCCTACCAGTTCTCGTTCCAGTTGATAAACTATTTCAGCCGCAACCTCGACAAGCTGCTCATGGGACGTTACATGAGCCTCTCGCAACTGGGTTATTACGACAAGTCGTACCGGCTGATGATGCTCCCGCTGCAAAACATCGCCTATGTCATTTCGCCCGTCATGCACCCCATTTTTTCGGAGATGCAGCACGACCTGAAGCAGTTGGGCGCCTCCTACCTGAAAGTCGTCCGGCTGCTGGCGTTCATAGGGCTGCCGCTCTCGGCCGTGCTCTTCTTCACGGCGCAGGAGCTGGTGCTCATCATCTTCGGCGACCAGTGGGAGCCGTCCGTCCCGGTGTTCCGGATACTGGCGCTCTCGGTCGGCATCCAGATCGTGATGTCCACCTCGGGCTCGATCTTCCAGGCCGCCAACGCCACGCGGATGCTCTTCCTCTGCGGCGTATTCTCGGCGGCGCTCAACGTCGCGGCGATCTGCACCGGCATCTTCGCATTCGGCACGACCGAAGCCGTGGCCTGGTGCATCTGCGCCTCGTTCGCCGTCAACTTCGTGCAGTGTTACCACGCGTTGTTCTGCCTCACGCTGCGCACGGGATGGCGCCGGTTCTGGCGGAATTTCCTTTCGCCGCTGCTGCTCACGGCACTCGTCGGCCTGCCCCTGGCAGCAGTCGGATGGCTTCTCCCGCCGATGCCGCTCGTGGCGTCGCTCGCCCTCAAGGGGACGGCGGCACTCGGCGTATGGCTCCTTTATGTGCACCTGAGCGGCGAATACGACCTGAAAGGACTTGCAGGACGGCTCCTGGCCCGCAAAAAACGATAACAACATGAAAGGATTATTTGTCGTCTTCCACGGGTTTTCGGCCCACAGCGGCATCAGCAAGAAGATCTTTGCCCAATGCGACGCACTGCGGCGCAACGGTGCCGACATCGAGTTGTGCCACATCGAGATAGCGCCCGACGGCACGCAGCGCCGAATGGTCGGCGGACAGGCGATCCGCACCTTCGGCAAGGGATTGCGGGCCAAGCTCGAAAAAAGGGTCTCGCTGAGCGACATCACGCGCTACATCCGCCACGAAGGGGTGGAGTTCCTCTACATCCGCCACGACCACAACGCCAGCCCGGTGCTGATCCACTGGCTGCGCAAGGTCAAAAAACTCGGCGTGCGGATCGCGCTTGAAATCCCGACCTACCCTTACGACGCCGAATTCGCGCAGTCGCCCGCGGTGCGGAAGCTCAAACTGCGCATCGACCGCATGTTCCGCTGCCGCATGGCCCGCTACATCGACCGCATCGTCACCTTCTCCGACGATACGGAAATATTCGGCCGCCCGACGATCCGTATATCCAACGGCATCGACTTCCGGAGTATCCCGCTCAAAACCCAGGTACACGGGGATCACCACAACTTACGGCTGCTGGCCGTGGCGAACATCCATTTCTGGCACGGCCTCGACCGCGTGATCGAAGGACTGCGGGACTATTACGCCGCCCCGCACCAGTGCATCGTCCGCCTGCGCATCGCGGGCGACGGCGTGGAAACGCTCATCGCAGAGTACCGCCGCATGATCGACGCATACTCCCTGGCAGAGTATGCCGAGGTCATCGGCCCCCGTTCGGGCGCGGCGCTCGACGCCGAATTCGAGTGGTGCGACATGGGCATTGCCAGCCTCGGGCGCCACCGCAACGGCATCACCGGTATCAAGACGCTCAAAAACCGCGAATACACCGCACGCGGCATCCCGTTCGTATACTCGGAACGGGACAGCGACTTCGACGGCATGGACTACGTGATGAAAGCCCCGGCCGACGACACGCCCCTCGACATCGCGGCGCTCGTGCGTTTCTACGACGGGCTGCACCTCACACCCGCACAGATCCGCGGCACGGTCGAGGGACGCCTCTCGTGGGACAACCAGATGAAACAGGTATTAACCGAACTTTTCGAAGCATGACGACCGTAGCGATACTCTTCTGGGCGGGGGTATTCCTCGTCTTCTACACCTACCTCGGATACGGCATCCTGCTGTGGCTGCTGGTGAAGATCCGCGAAGCCGTGCACCCGGCACGGCGGTACGCCTTTCCTGCCGACCCGCCCGAGGTGACGCTGCTCATCGCCGCCTACAACGAACAGGAGGTCGTGGCGGAAAAGATGGCCAACTGCCGGGCATTGGATTATCCGGCCGGAAAGCTCCGCGTGACGTGGATCACCGACGGCTCGACCGACCGCACCGTCGAACTGCTCGCCGCCTACCCCGAGGTGACGGTGCTGCACGACCCGCGCCGGGGCGGTAAGACCGCGGCGCTGAACCGGGCGCTGGGAATAGTCCGCACGCCGCTGGTCGTATTCACCGATGCCAATACGATGCTCAACCCCGAAGCCGTGGCGCAGGTCGTCCGCTGCTTCGAAGACCCCGCAGTGGGGTGCGTGGCCGGCGAAAAACGCGTCGCCGGGACAGGGAATACGGGCGCCGCCGCAACGGAAGGCGTCTACTGGAAATACGAGTCGAAGCTCAAGGAGCTGGATCACCGCCTCTACTCGGCGGTGGGGGCAGCGGGGGAGTTGTTCGCTGTGCGGCGCGAACTGTGGCAGACGCTGAGGGAGGATACGCTGCTCGACGATTTCGTCTGCTCGATGCTGATCGCGGCACAGGGATACAGGATCGCCTACTGCAAGGAAGCCTATGCGCTGGAGAGCCCTTCGGCCGACATGGGCGAAGAAGGCAAACGCAAGAAGCGCATCGCGGCGGGCGGGCTGCAATCGGTATGGCGGCTGCGCAAGCTGCTCAATCCGTTCCGTTACGGGGTGCTGTGGTTCCAGTACGTATCGCACCGCGCGCTGCGCTGGACGCTGACCCCCGTAGTGCTTGTCGCACTGCTGCCGCTCAACGTCGCGCTGCTGTGGTCGGGCCATCCGGCGCTCTATGCCGCGATCCTCGCCCTGCAATGCGCATTCTACCTGGCCGCCCTCACGGGATGGGCGCTGGAGCGCAGCGGGCACCGCAACAGGCTGCTCTTCATCCCCTACTATTTTCTCTTCATGAACCTCAATGTTTTCCGCGGGGCATCGTACCTGGCGACCCACCGCGGAAAGGGTGCCTGGGAGAAAGCCCGCAGAGCCTGACCGATTTTTGAACGGAACCTGAAATATTATGCTATATTTGCATGTCTAAACCTCTCCTCATGAAAAACATCGCCATAAATCCCGAGGACTACACGATCCTGGCCGTCGACGACATTGCCACCAACATCATGCTGCTGAAAGCCGTGCTGAGCCGTGCCAAATACAAGATCGTCACGGCATCGGGAGGTAACGAGGCACTCGAAAAGGCCGCGACGGAGCTCCCCGACCTGATCCTGCTGGACATCATGATGCCCGACATGGACGGCTACGAGGTGATCAAACACCTGAAGGCTGATCCCGCATTGCAGGACATCCCGGTGATTTTCCTCACGGCGCTGCACAACCCCGAAGACATCGTCAAGGGGTTCAAACTGGGAGCCAGCGACTACGTCTCCAAGCCGTTCAACCACGAGGAGCTGATCACCCGCGTATCGCACCACATCTATTTGGCGGCGGCGCAGCGCACGATCATGCAGCAGCGCGACGAATTGCAGGCCACGGTCGACGCCCGCGACAAGATGTACTCGGTAATAGCCCACGACCTGCGGTCGCCGATCGGCACGTTGAAGATGGTTTTCAACATGCTCTCGATAAACCTTACGCAGCAACAGATAGGCGAAGACAACATGGAGATGATCACGATGGGCAACAACATCACCGAGAGCACCTTCATGCTGCTGGACAACCTGCTCAAATGGACGAAGAGCCAGATCGGACGCATGAACACGGTGTTCCAGGAGGTCGACATTTCGGAGGTCGTGGTTTTCGCCAGCAAGATGTCCGACCTCGTGGCACAGGTCAAGAACATCGCCGTCGAATACGACATCCCCGGCCCGATTACCGTCCCGTGCGACGTAGACATGGTGAAAACGATCATGCGCAACCTGATGTCGAACGCCATCAAGTACAGCAACGAAGGCGGACGGATCGTCATCAGCGTGCGGGAAACCCCCACCCATGCCGTAATAAGCGTACGCGACTTCGGCACGGGTATCAGCGAGGAAAACCTGCCCAAACTGCTCAACCCCGAAATACACCACACCACCTACGGCACCAAGAACGAAGAGGGATCGGGGCTGGGCCTGCAGCTCGTGCAAGACCTCACGCGCCGCAACGGCGGGGAGCTGACCATCGAATCGACACTGGGCGAAGGCTCCACGTTTACGTTCACCATCGCCAAGGTGCAACCTAAGTCCGAGACCGTAGAAGACTCGGAGGGGGGGGGTATTGCGCGTCCCTGAGCGATAAATGGTTCGATAGTCTGACCGCATTTTTCCGCGTGGAAAAGGCGGAAGAGACGATATCTCCGTAAAATCCGGGCGGACACGCACAGATAGTTCCCCGAAAAGGTCGCCATGAGCGATCTTTTTGTTATATTGCAGGATAAAAACCCGACCTCGCCATGAAGTATTGCAGTACAATCCTCGTGGGGCTTCTCTGCACCGCCGCCTGCCTGGCGCAGACCCCGCTGCCCGAAAGCCGCCGCACCTCCCCGGAAATATTCATCTATAAACCCGATGCCCGAGAGCTCCGCGAACTGCATGTGAAAGGCGCGGCGCCCGACGAAGGGATGCTGCACACGTTCGTCGGCAAATATGCTGCAGCGGAAAAAATTCCGCAGCTCCCCCGGGGAAACTACCTGCGGGTCTGGACGGACGGAAACGAACTCGTATACAGCGACCATGTCGTGGACAATTTCTACTACCGGCTCGTCAAGGACGAGCAGGTGATGCTGATACTCTGCGACACGCTGGGCAACACCATCGACGATGCCGTGGTAAAACGGGGCTCGAAACGGATGAAATACGACCCTGCCACGCGCACCTACAACCTGCCGCGCATCCGCGGCGAAGAGGCCACGGTCGAAGTAAACAACGACGGCGTACTGCATTACATCACCATCGCGAACGAACCGGACTACACCTACCGTCCCGGGTTCTTCAAAACGGCCTGGGGAAAGGTCAAAACAGCCTTCAAACGGGTTTTCGCACCGGGGAAACTGCCCGCGCGGGACAAGTACGACGGATTCGTGGTATTCAGCAAACCCAGGTACAAACCCGGGGAAACGGTGAAATTCAAGGCGCACATCAACCGCAAAGGCAAGCCCCTCGACGGGAAGGTCGACGTGGCGCTCGTTTCGTATTACTCCCCGTCGATAGACACGACCCTCGTATCGCTGGCGCCCTACCGTCCCGGCATGTACGCATGGGAGTTCAGGCTTTCGGACAGCCTCCGCCTCCACCTCGACAAGGATTACACACTCCGTTTCCGGACGGGCGACAAGCGTGCGAATAACGTCACGGGCCGTTTCCGCTACGAGGAGTACGAACTGGGCAAGCTCACCTTCACGGCCAGGGCCGACAAACAGAAATACGCACGGGGCGACACGGTGAGGATTTCACTGAGCGCCGTGGATGAGAACAACATGCCGGTATACGACGGACGGGTAAAGGTCTTGGTCAAACCCGCCAGGTACATGGGCTGCAAATTCCTCGCCCGCACGGCATTCGTCCCCGACCGGCTCTGGGAGCATACGTTCGGCATGGAGGGCAAGTCCACGAAGGAAATCATTCTGCCCGACTCGATATTCGTCGACGGCGTGTCGATGTATTACGACGTCGCCTGCTCGTTCTTCGATGCGGGCAACGAACGCAGGGATGAGCGCATAAGCCTGTACCGGGACGCAAGGCGGAGGCGGATCGACTATTCGGCCGACCAGGGGATGCTCGCCCTGCGTGAACTGTACGACGGCAAAAGCGTCGAAAGCCGTGCCCTGGTAACCGCCTACAACCCGGAATACGGGATCGTATGGCAGGATTCGGTCACATTGCCCTGCAGTGTGCCGCTGTCGTGGATCGTCAGCGAATACGAGGTGCAGAGCGCCACGGCATCGGAGGACATCGAGGTCGGAAAGCTGCCGGGCGAACTGATCGGGCACCGCTTCTTCCGCTGGGACGGCAACGTCCGGCTGGTGGTGAACAACCCCGCGAAATTCCCGTTCTGGTACACGATCTGCATGGGGGACAAGACGATTGCCAAAGGGTATGCCACCGAACTCGACTTCGCGCGCAAGGACAACGGCCGCAAGGGCTATTCGATGCAGATAGCCTATCTGCAGGGGGAGAATGCCCGGACGATACGCGGCGAGCTGCCCTTCACGGAGAAAAACATCACAATGGAGGTAAAGACGGCGGCGACCGTCTACCCCGGACAGAGCGCAAAGGTCGAAGTGGCGGTGAAAGACCGCAAGGGACGCCCGGTGAAAAATGCCGACGTGACGGCCTATGCATTCACCTCGAAATTCGAAGCCCTGCCGCCAGAAGTGACGATCTACGGGAAATCGGCATCGGGAAAGGCCATCACCCCGAAAAACTACGAAGCCGACGAGGATTTCCTCTACAACACCCGCAGCAGGATGGATTGGCCGCTGTGGCGGCAGCGCATGGGACTCGATTCGATCGAATACTACAAATTCCTCTACCCGGAGCCGTTCTACGCCTACACCGAGGAAGTCCCCGGAAGACTCACCCAGCTATCCCCCTATGTGGTCGTCGACGGGGAAGTGCAGGGTATCCATGTCCTGTGGATCGACGAACAACCCCACTATTTCAAACAGGCGCAGCAACTGACGCCGTACAGTTTCCCGATATGGCCGGGACTGCACACGCTGCGGCTGCGCACCTACGACAGGGAGGTGACCGTCGAGAACGTCTATGCGGGCGAAGGGCTGAAGACCATCGTTTCGGTAGACGGCGGACGATCCGCAGTGCAACCCTGGGAGGCTTCCGGGGACAACCATCCCGTACGGATCTCCGTCCGGGAATACGGAAGAAAAGAGAAAGGCATGCTCACGCAGCGCGAGACAGCGCTGCTAACGCGGCACATGATTACGGTCGACAAAACCTTCGGGAAAGCAACCCTGCTCACAGGACAGCCGGACAGGCAATCCTCCTACACGGTTGAAACCGAGCTGCCTGGCATTATAAACGCCGGCGGAGTCTGCTACTACCTCAACGGCATGCAGAAGCAGGCCCGCCGCTACCGCCGGTACAGGCCGCAGGCCGAAGCGGCGATCCTGGCCGGGCCGTTCCCCTACCGGGGATTCACCACCGGGGGCATACAGGTCGGTACGCTCTATTCGGATACACTTGCGGTCAACAGTTTCGAGATCGAGGGCGGCTACCGTTACGACATTCGGAACAACTACCTGAAACAGCAGAGCTGGGAGCAGAACCCGATCCAGAGGCAGCTCGAACCGTTCACGCAGGCGGTCTGCTTCGGGCAGGACGCGCTTACGGCCGAAGCGATCCGCGGCATATTCAGGCGGCGGCTCGCCGACATGGTCGAAAACGAATCGGGGCTGATCTCGGCCGTCCCGCCGATCTCGCTCATGGACAGCTGCCGCCTGCAACTGTCCACAGGCAAGCTGGCGGACGGCACAAGGGCACAGCCGATCATGGTGTTCCTGCAATCGACGGGCAAGTACCCCGCCAGCAGGCTCTACTACGGCACGACGACCGAAATCGACAGGCTGCCGGAGGGGAACCTCCGCGTAGACCTCATCTTCAGGGATACGACCCGCTGTTCGGCCACCATAAGGCTGCGGAAGGGCGGCATCAACTACCTGCGGATGGATTCGCTCGTAAAGGAGCCGGCCGACGACCGCAGCCGCGCGCTGTTCGGGAAACTGGAAAGAATGTTGCGCGTATCGCGCCCCGCGGCACCGCTGGCCGACTATAAGCCCGCGGTCGCGGAGCGGGACAACCCGTTGCGGAACCCGGGACGCATCAGCGAAGCCAACCTGACGGGCAAAGTCGTCACGGGCACCGTGCGCGACCCGTATGGGGAGCCCATTGCCGGGGCATCGGTGCAGATCGACGGGACTAACGTCGGAACCGTCACGGATACGGACGGAAAATTCACCCTTTCGGACACGGGACGGGGAACGCTCGTCGTCAATTATATCGGCTACCGGAATTTCGCCACCAAACTGATCTCCGGCTACAACTATAACATCGCCCTGGAAGAAGATTACAACGCACTGGAAGAGGTCGTGGTCGTAGCTTACGGAAAGTCCGGAAAGAGGGCCGTGGTGGGAAGCACGGCCAATTCCGCGACGGTCACAACGAAAGTGGCATTCGCAGAATTCGACGAGGAAACGGAAACGCTCACAAGTACGCTCGCGGGCATGTCCGCCGGGATACAGGTGCGGGGAACGGGCACAATCGCCGGCCAGGCCCCGATGATCGTCGTGAACGGCGTACCCTACGACGGGGCGCTGTCGGACTTCGATCAGGGAAGCATCCTGTCGATGAACATCGTCAGGGACGCGAACACCGCAATCTACGGGACGAGGGCCGCAAACGGGATCATCTTCATCGAAACCACCGACCGGAACGGGGCGGGCGGCGACCGCTTCCCGCTCGAGGCCGGCATGCCGAACACGCTGCGCACCGATTTCCACGACGACGCATTCTGGAAACCCCGCCTGACGACCGACAAAGCGGGGCGTCTGACCTTCGAAGTGACTTATCCGGACGACATCACCAGCTGGGACGCCAATTTCATCGTCGTCGGCGGCCGCAGACAGACGGACAGGAAGCAACTGCGCATAAAATCGTACAAGCCGCTCAACGCCCAGCTCTCCGTCCCCCGCTTCGCCATCGCGGGCGACAGCCTCAATGCTGCCGGACGGCTGACCAACCACACCGGCGACACCTTGTCCGTACGCCGCACGATCGAAACCGACGGACGGACAGCCGAGAAGCAAATACGCATCGCCACCTCGCATACGGACGCAATACCCGCCGTCGCAGGGGATGCCGACAGCATCCGGATCGTCTACTCGCTGACGACGCCCGGAGGCTATTTCGACGGGGAGCGGCGTGCGATCCCGATCTACAAGGCCGGAATCCTGGAAACCCACGGGGAGTTCGCCGTCCTCAACGACACCGCGGCCCTGCGGTTCACGCCCGACCCGGCGCTGGGCACCGTGACGATCCACGCCGAGGCATCGGCCATGCAGGCATTCCTCGACGAGATCGAAAACATCGACCTCTACCCCCACCTCTGCAACGAGCAAATGGCTTCGAAGGTCAAGGCGCTGCTCTCGAAAAAACGGATATACACCCTGTTCGGACGGAAATTCAAGGACGACGACAAGGTCACGAACCTGCTCCGCAAACTGGCGGCCAACCAGAACGACGGCAAGTTATGGGGGTGGTGGAATCGGGAACAGACCGAGCTGTGGATCTCGCAGCAGGTCGTGGAGGCACTTCTCGACGCCGAAACGGAGGGTTATAAGACCGGCCTCGACCGGCAGGCACTGACGGACGCGCTGCTGGCCGGCCTGAACCGCCGTATGCCGGCGGCGGCATCCGACTCGACGGGAATGCGGAAAAACGAACTGCTCTCGCTGGTGGGGCTTCTCCGCAAGCTGGACGCCAGGATCGACTACCCGCGCTACTGCGCCTTCATCGCGTCGATCCCCGATGCGACGCTCGGCAACCGGCTCCGGACGGCGGAAATGCTGCAACAGCTCGCCCCGGATGGGATGCCCGCCGCGGATTCGCTGCTGGCACTGGCCTCCCGAACCATGATGGGATCGTTGTACTGGCGCGACAAAACACCGCGGGAACCGACTCCCCGCAGGTTCGCGCAGCCGGACATGAGCGACGTCGAGAACACGCTCACGGCATACCGCATCCTGCGCGCCGCGGGCAACCGCAAGGCCGAGTTGGAAAAGATCCGCAACTACTTCTTCGAACAGCGTAAAAGCGGTTCGTGGCGCAACACCTACGAATCGTCGCGGATCGTGGAAACCATCATGCCCGACATGCTGGAAAAGGACGGCGGCGCGTTCCGCGAAGCGAGCCTGACGATCGACGGACAACGGTTCGGCAAATTCCCGCTGACCCGGACATACGCCCCCGGAAAGGAGATAACCGTCCGCAAAGAGGGTTCCATGCCCGTATTCTTCACAGCCTACCAACAAGCCTGGAACGACAAACCGGAACCTGCGGCAGAAGGCTTCACGGTCTCTACCCTGTTCCGCAAGGACGGCAAGCCCGTGACAACTCTCCATGCCGGGGAGCGCGTCGAACTGGTGGCAACCGTAACGGCCGATTCCGACGCCGAATACGTCATGGTCGAGATCCCGATCCCCGCAGGCTGTTCCTACGACTCGAAAGAAAAAGGCGATTTCTGGAAAGAGACACACCGGGAATATTACAAGGAGAAGGTCGCCGTCTTCTGCAAAAAGCTCCGCAAGGGGACGCATACCTTCACTGTCAGGCTCCTGCCCCGCTATACGGGCTCCTACCACCTCAACCCGGCGCGTGCCGAGCTGATGTACTATCCGGTATTCTATGGCCGCAACGAGATGAAAAAGTGCGGCGTGGCCGAGGCACAGGAGACCCGCTGATCCCGGGAAAAAGACATGACGGCAGCGTGACGATTGCGTCCGCTACCTGAACCGCAGTTCAGCGACCACGGCCTTGTGGTCGCTGACATCTTCCGGAGGCATGTAATAACGGATGCCCTCGAAAGCGTCGTCGTAAAAGATGTAGTCGATGCGCAGTACCCCTCCCAGATAGCGGAAAGTACCGCCGTAACCGCTCCCGCTGTCGCGGAAACCGTCGGTCATGTTCCCCTTCATCGTATGGTAGGTATAGGACGAAGGCGTATCGTTGAAGTCGCCCGCAAGGATCACCGGGTAGGGCGAAGCATCTATTTCGACCCGGATTTCACCTACCTGCCCGGCACGGATACTACTGTTGTGTTCCAGCTCGCCCAGTATTCGCTCGACGGGTGCGTCGCGGTTGTAATCTTTCCGGAACCGGCGCCTGAGCTGGGCGATGCCCGAAGTCTGGAGGTGGACGGAGAAGAGACGCACCGTATCATCGCCGACGAGCAGGTCGGCACGCAGGTAGTCGTTGTTCGTATCGGCAAACCGGACGTATTTATGATCGAGAACGGGATAACGGCTGGCCAGGGCCGCACCGCCCTCATGCAGGAAATAGGGCATCCGCCGAGCGAAGACCTTCCCGATGCTGTCGGCCGGAAATTCCCTGCTGTCCATAAACTCCTGCAGGCAAAGCACGTCGACCTGCTCGCGGTTCACCATGCCGGCGATGGCCCTGGCCGTAGCGGGCGTGGATTCCAGTCTGCGGAATCCGTTTACGTTGAGCGTGGCGATGCGGATGTCGTGCGGATTACCCCTCTCCTTAAAATCGGGAAGCTGAACCATGGCTGAAATATACCCCAGGTTGAGTACCAGCGCGACCAGCGGCATCAGCAGGACGATCCATTTGCGGCGAACCGCCCACCAGACCAGCGCAACTACGTTGGCCAGCAGCACGACCGGCATCAGCAATGCGAGCGTCGCCCAGAATCCGCCCTCCCCGGGGGAGACGGACGAAGCATACCGGCACAGGACGGCGGCGACCAGAAGCAGCCCGGTGAGCACCACCGAAATACCATAAAAAAGAATAGAAACGGCTTTGCGACCCATTTTGTGCACTATTAAAGCGATTAACGCGTACAAAGATATGCTTTTACAAATAAAATCAGTATATTTGACGATCAAAAAAGACGCGATTTGGAATGAAGAGGATTTTAATCTCTGGCGGTGCCGGATTCATCGGTTCGCACCTATGTGAAAGACTGCTTGACGAAGGAAACGACGTGATCTGCATCGACAACTATTTTACCGGGCACAAAAGCAATATCCGGCACCTGCTGAAACACCCCAATTTCGAAGTCATAAGGCACGACATAATCTACCCCTACATGGCGGAGGTCGAAGAGATCTACAACCTTGCCTGTCCTGCTTCGCCCATCTACTACCAGCACGACCCGATCAAGACGACGCAAACTTCGGTTATCGGCGCGATGAACATGCTCGGCATGGCGCGCTACAACCGCGCCAAGGTGTTGCAGGCTTCGACTTCGGAAGTATACGGCGACCCGCTGGTACATCCGCAGACCGAGGATTACTGGGGACACGTGAATCCGCTGGGGCTGCGCTCGTGCTACGACGAGGGCAAACGCTGTGCCGAATCGCTCTTCATGAGCTACTACCGCGAACACGGCATCCCGGTGAAAATCGTCCGGATTTTCAACACCTATGGCCCGAAGATGGACATCAACGACGGCCGCGTAGTCTCGAATTTCATCGTCCAGGCATTGCGCAACGAACCGATCACGATCTACGGCGACGGTGAACAAACCCGCTCGTTCCAGTATATCGACGACCTGGTCGAAGGGATGATCCGCCTGATGGACGATACGCCCGACGATTTCACGGGCCCGGTCAACATAGGCAACCCCAATGAATTCACCATCAACGAACTGGCAGCCATCGTCCTGGAACTCACGGGTTCGAAGTCGAAGATCATGCACATGCCCCTGCCGTCGGACGACCCGCAGCAGCGCAAGCCCGACATCTCGCTGGCCCGCAAGATGCTCAACGACTGGGAACCCACGATCCAGCTGCGCGACGGACTGGTAAAGACCATCGCCTATTTCGAGGATATCCTGTCGCGGGGGAGCGTCCGGCACTGATCCGCCCCTGAAATCGGCCCGCCCTTCTTTGAACACCGTCAGCCTGTTGAGCACCGCCCGCCTGTTTGAGTACAGCCCGGCACAATTCCCAATGCAGCCCCAACCCTATTTTTCCAGGTAGTCCCGCAATACGGAGCCAACCAGCCGTATCAGCGTGCGCGTCGGATGCAATGCGGCGAACCCGTTGAGCATTCCCCAATCGTGTACCACGCCGTTGAAGCGCACGGTCGTCACTTCGACGCCCGCCTCGTCCAGACGACGCCCCATCGCCTCGCCCTCGTCGCGCAGGATGTCGTTCTCGGCAACGACGATCAGCGTCGCAGGCAATCCCCGCAGCCGTTCGGCAGAAGCACGCACGGGCGACATGAGGTCGTTGCCGCGCTGAGCCGGGTCTGAAACGTACTTGCCGAACATCCATTTCATCAACGGCGCGGTCAGGAACCGCTGGCGGCCGTATTTCACATACGAATCCCAGTCGTACCCCGCATCGGTCACGGGCCACATCAGCACGAGCGTGCGCAGCCGCGGCCCGCCGTGATCCTCGGCCACGAGCGCCGCCGCAAGCGACATGTTACCGCCGACGCTGTTGCCCGCCAGCGCCAGCCGGCTGCCGTCGACCCCGATCTCCCGGCCGTTTTCGGCCACCCATTTCACTGCGGCATACACCTCCTCGACAGCCTTCGGAAAATGCGCCTCGGGCGAAGGCGTATAGTTGACGAATACCGCCGCACAACCCGACTCCACGACAAGGTCGCGCACCAGCCGCCTGTGGGTGGGATAGTCGCCCAGCACCCAGCCCCCGCCGTGAATGAACACGAACGCCGGAAGATGCACGCGCCCCGCCCCCGAAGGGCGGACGAGGTTCAGGCGCAGCGTATACCCTTCGCTTTCGACCGTCCGTTCGGACTCCTCGATGCCCGACAGATCGACATGCACGGCCGCCTGCACATCGGTCAGGACGCGACGGGCCTCCCCGACCGGCAACGATTCGACGGGAGCGCCGCCGTTCAACACTTTCAGATAAGCTTTGGTTCCCCGCGACAGGTGGTCGTCCTGCAAATAATCCGGAGCTTCCTTCAGATGATCCATAACAAACCGTTTTAAAGTTTATGGCACGGACTGCAAAGGCGCTGCCACAAACGAAAAAAGCCGGACGAAATGCCCGGCTTTTCGGTATGTCATAAGCGGTTTTTACTGTGCCATGGCATGACGGAATCCGTCCACCTTGTCCCAGTCGCCACGCGTGAAATCGGGCACGGCGACCGGCATGCTGTTGTGTTCGAGCGACGCCGCGGTCAGCGACCCGATGCACGACCATTCGGCAGCGTCGTAAACGTCCTGATCGAGCGGCAGGCCATGCTGCAGGCAGTAAACGAGGCGATAGTCCATGATGAAATCCATGCCGCCGTGGCCGCCCACGCGGCGGGCCTTTTCCTCGATGTCCCGGGCGATCGGATGCTTGTAACGCTCCATCAGCGCCGCCTTCGCCGCCTGGGGGATGAACGAATGCTCGCTCAGATTCTCGTGGTCGGGAATCTCCTCGCCGGCGATTTGCTCGGGACGGAACGCATAGCCCTCGACCGGGTATTTATTGGCGAAGCCCTCGGTGCCCGTAAGCTGGTACATGCGGCTGTAAGGACGGGGCGTATAGACGTTGTGTTCGAGCAAGATCGTGCGGCCCCGCTCGGTCTTGATGAGCGTCAGCGTCTGGTCGGCATTGGCGAAGGTCTCGGCACCCATCTTCTCCTTGGCGAGCTTCAGGCCATTGACCGACTTGGTATCCATCGCCACGAGGTAGTTCATCTTATCGCCGCGGTGGATATCCAGCAGCTGGCAGGCCGGGCCGAGGCCGTGCGTGGCATAGACGTCGCCGCGGTGCGACTGGTTGAAGTCGAGGCGCCAGTTGCCCTGGTAATAATCCCAGTAGGGTTCGAGGTTATGAATATAGGAGCCTTCGGTGTGGAGGATCTCGCCGAACAGCCCGTGCTGGGCCATGTTGAGCGTCGTCAGCTCGAAGAAGTCATAGACGCAGTTCTCGAGCATCATGCAGTGACGCTGTGTCTTCTCGGCAGTGTCGACCAGTTGCCAGCACTCGTCAAGCGACATGGCGGCTGGGACTTCGACGGCGACATGCTTGCCGTGCTCCATGGCATAAACCGCCATCGGGACGTGCAGCTGCCACGGGGTGCAGATGTAAACCAGGTCGATGTCATCGCGCCGGCAAAGTTCCTTCCACCCTTCCTCCCCGCTGTACGGGGCGGCGGCCGGGAGGTTATGTCCGGTGAGGATTTCCTGCGACTTGTCGACACGCTCGGGGTAGAGGTCGCAGAGCGCCACGATCTCGACCCCGTCGATATTTGCGAAGCGTTCCACGGCGCCCGGGCCGCGCATACCCAACCCGATGAACCCTACGCGTACGACCGGGATCGGGTCGACCGTCAGCCGCAATACGGAATGCTGGCCCTCGGCGCGGGCCGGGACGTCGAATACGATCACGCCGTCGACGATGCTGTAACCTTCCTTCGGCGAGGTGCTGCAACCGCAGAACAATACGGTCGCCGCCGAGAACAATAAAAAGGCAAATTTCTTCATTATATCCGGGATATTTAGATGTTTAGACAAAAGTATGAAATATTTTGAAATCTGCGCTCATTTGACTACTTTTGCCGACGTAAAAATCACACACCATGTTTCGTAGATTAGCGGCGGTAATCCTCTCGGTCGTCCTGCTCTCACCGGGCTGGCTCGGCATGACGGGGCTCACGCTGCCCTTCGCCATGATCCCGCTGCTGTGGATCAGCGCATCGTACGACCAGACGCGCCGCTCGTGGTGGCGCATGTTCGGCTGGGCGGCGCTGACCTTCGCGCTGTGGAACATCTCGACCGTCTGGTGGATATGGAACGCCACTCCGGTGGGGCCCGTGGCCGCGACGCTCGCCTCGACGACGCTCAACATGATCGCCTTCATGTTGTTCCACACCGTCTCGAAGAAAGGGCCGAAGGCTCTGGCATACACCTTACTCATTGCCGGGTGGATCGCAACGGAATACTGGTATACGGTCGGCGAATTCTCGTGGCCGTGGCTGATCCTGGGCAACGGGTTCTCGCACGACGTATGGCTCGTACAGTGGTACGAATACACGGGTGTCTTCGGCGGTTCGCTGTGGGTGCTGCTCTGTAATATCCTCTTCTTCGAGGCGCTGCGGGCACGCCGCAGCATCGGGCGGTGGATCCCGGCCGCGGGCGTCCTGCTCCTTCCGGCCGCCGTGTCGCTGAGCATCTGGTGGAGCTGGGAGCAGCCCGACGAGGGGACGGCCGAGGTGAGCATCCTCCAACCCAACGTCGACTGCTACGACAAATTCAACGGCCGCGCCGACTGGCAGGAAGATAACATCACCGACCTTCTGGCACAGGTGCCCGCCGGGGCGCAATTCATCCTGCTGCCCGAGACTGCCGTCCCGGGGCATTACTGGGAACCGGGTCTTTCGGAATTCCGCCCGGCCGACGAACCGGGCATGTTCTGGCAAGAGCTGACCGACAGCCTGCGCCGGTCGCACCCCGGGGCGCTGCTCGTCACGGGCGCCAACACCCTGCGTTATTATGCCGCCGGGGTACAACCCCGCACGGCACGCAGGGACGGGTTCGGCGAAGGTTACTACGACGTATTCAACACGGCCGTAGGGCTCGACTCCGCAGGCCGGATGCAGCTGCACCACAAAGGCAAACTGGTGATCGGCGTGGAAAATACCCCGACACTGCTCTTCGACATCCTGCAATTCCTCGTGATCGACCTGGGCGGCGTCGTGGGACAGATCGGCATGGGCCAGCACGGCACGGCCTTCGAACACCGGGGCGTGAAAACCGGCCCGGCAATCTGCTACGAAGGACTTTACGGCGATTTCTTCGGCGATTTCGTGCGCCGCGGGGCGCAGTTCATGGCCATCATCTCCAACGACGGCTGGTGGGGCGACACGCCCGGCTACAAACACCTCTTCACGATCTCGCGCCTGCGCGCCGTCGAACACCGCCGTGCCATCGCCCGGTCGGCCAACACCGGCATGTCGGGCTTCATATCGGCCCGCGGCGACATCGGCCAGACGCTCGGCTGGGAAAAACGGGGCGTGCTCACCGCGGCCGTGCCCCTCAACTCCGAACTCACCTTCTACACCCGGTACGGCGACTACCTGGGACGCATCTCAGAATACCTGATGCTGCTCTGTGTGCTCTACTACATCGCCTACCGGGCCAAGAAAAAGAACCACCTCGTAAAATAAAACCCGAAACCCGATATGAATTACACCCAGACCCTCGAATTCCTCTTCCAGTCGCTGCCGGCCTTCGAAACCAAAGGCGCAACGGCCTACAAGCCGGGATTGGAGCGCATCACCGCATTCTGCCGCCACATCGGCAACCCCCAGCGCAATTTCTTCACGATCCACGTGGCGGGCACGAACGGCAAAGGTTCCGTATCGCATATCATCGCCTCGGTATTGCAGCAGGCCGGCTACCGCACGGGGCTTTTCACCTCGCCCCACCTGCAGGATTTCCGCGAACGCATCCGCGTCGACGGCGAGATGATTCCCAAACAGAAGGTCGTGAACTTCGTGGACAAACACCACGACAAGATGGTCGAGCTGGAACTGTCGTTCTTCGAAATGACCGCGGCACTGGCTTTCGACTACTTCGCACAGAGCGACGTCGAGGTCGCGGTGATCGAAACGGGACTGGGCGGACGACTCGACGCCACGAATATCATCGTACCGGTCGTAAGCGTCATCACCAACATCGGGCTGGAGCATACGGCGCTGCTGGGCGACACGCTCCAGAAGATCGCAGCCGAAAAAGCCGGAATCATCAAGAAGAGCATCCCGGTCGTGATCGGCGAGGGCGATGTGCGCTACAACGAAGTGTTCGAGCAGGTCGCTGCGGCCAACAAATCGAAAGTCATCTATGCCGAAAAGGTATTCTCGTGCCAAGAGTGCGGTTGCCGGGAAGGGCGGCAGCACTTCTGCATGCACCGCGTGCGCGACGACCGCAAATTCGAGGTAGACCTCGACCTTACGGGCAATTACCAGCGCCATAATATCCTGACGGCCGCGGCGACGGTCGATTTCCTGCACGAGGAGACCCCGCTGACGATCTCCCGCCGTGCCTTCCTCGAAGGGACGCGCGATGCGGCGGCCATCACCTCGCTGGCGGGACGCTGGCAGAAGCTGGGTGAAAATCCGCTCGTCGTATGCGACACGGGGCACAACCCCCACGGCATCGCCTACGTGGCCGAACAGCTCAAAGCGACGCCCCACAAGGAGCTTTACTGCGTGATCGGGTTCGTCCGCGACAAAGACCTGGCACACATCCTGCCCCTGCTGCCCCGCGACGCACACTACATCTTCACGCAGGCTCAGACCGAAAGGGCATTGCCCGCCGCCGAACTGACAGCCAAGGCTGCGATCTACGGGCTCAGGGGGGAAACCATCCCCGAAGTGCCGGCTGCCGTGGCACACGCCCGGGAACTTGCCGCTGCGGACGATATGGTCTTCATCGGCGGCAGCACCTATGTCGTCGCCGAAGCGCTCTGATACATACGATATTCAGATCCCGTATAAAGTCCGTCCGAGTGTCTCGGACGGACTTTCTTTTGTCATCCCGAACAAAACTATAAAAAATAGTTTCATGTGAAAAATTTTTAGTTACATTTGCATAAAACCAATCGCATGAAACGAATCCTTCCGCTCCTGGCGGCCATGATCGCATTGACAACCGTACTCCCCGGCAAGGCGCAAACCGGCAAATATTACATCGACGGACGGGAAACCACCCGTGAAGAGCTATTGAAGCTACCCGCGGGTACAATCGAATCCATGGCGAATTCGGTGGAAAACGGATTGCCCGTAGTGCGTATAAAATTAAAACCCGAAGGCGAGGAACAGGCTCCGGCCACCGGGCAACAGGAAAAAAACACTGCGACCCCGCATGAAAAAGCGATGCAACTGGTACGAGGAATCTACGAGCAGCACACCCTGCTCAAGGAGGGCGACCTGGCGGCCGATTTCCGGGCTACGAAATATGCCGGAGGGGATCTCACGCTTACAGCCCTGCGCGGCAAAGTCGTGCTGCTGAACTTCTGGGCTACCTGGTGCGGCCCCTGCCTGCGGGAACTGGCGCCGGAAGCCCTGCCGAAAATCATTCTCGAACGGTTTGCCGCAGACAGCGAATTCGTATTCCTGCCAGTCGCCTATACCGATTCAAAAGAGAGCCTCGACAAGTTTTTCGCAGGCGACGAACAGCAGAATTACGCTTATCTGCGCGACCTGACAGCAATGGATCCGGACAAACGGGTATTCGGCCTCTATGCAGAGCAGGGCGTTCCGCGCTCCTTCGTAATCGACCGCAACGGCCGCATCGTCCTCGGGTCGCTGGGTGCGGCACAGGAGGAACTGGAACGCATAGCGGCGGCTATCGAAAAAGAACTTTCCAGATAACGGATAAAAACAGCCCGGCCGAAAAACGGCCGGGCTGTTGCGATTTTAAGCTTCACCCATCTTGGGACCCGTTTCGGGAACCGGCGGAGGAGTGGGTATTTCGATCTTGCCCACATTGCTTTCATAACGCACGATATTCTCCTGCAGCGAACGCAACAGCCGTTTGGCGTGTTCGGGCGTGAGGATAATGCGGCTCTTGACACGGGCTTTCTGCACGCCAGGAAGCACCGCGGCAAAATCGATAATGAATTCCGAGGTGGAGTGGGATATGATCGCCAGATTCGAATAGTGGCCCTGGGCCACCGTATCGTCGAGTTCGAGGTCGATCCCGAATTGTTTCATTTCTGCCATAGGCCCGCTTGTTGTTTCTGCAAATTTACCGACTTTCGACTGCCAATATACAACTCTGCGGCCAAAGTTTTCGATATTTTATCAACATATCGGCCATTTCCGACAATCGGCCGCGCCCTTTTTTCACCCGGCCTTGACGGATGTCCGAGGTTTTTCGTATCTTTGTTGCCTGAAACTCCGCAACCGAAGAAAATGGGATTGGAAATCTTGGACGTTATGTTCCGCGGCATCTGCGTAGGCGTGGCGGCATCGATCACGGTAGGCCCCGTGGCCGTGCTGTGCATCCAGCGCACCCTGTCGAAAAGCCGTCGTTCGGGAATCGTCTCCGGTGTGGGCGTAGCCTGTGCCGACACCTTCATGGCCATGGCAGCGTTGTTTTTCTACTCGATGCTCCAGACCCAAATCGAACAGTACAACACCCTGCTGCGCGTGATAGGCGGCATCTTCGTGGTAATCGTCGGCGTCTACATCTTCGCCCAGAACCCCGTACCGCAGATACGCCGCAACCGGGCGGGCAAGACGTCGCTGTGGCAGGACTTCGCCTCGATCTTCGGGCTGACGATCGCCAATTTCATCATGGTGATCCCCTACATCCTCGCCTTCTTCGCGGTATTCAAGATTTCGGGCGGCGACATCACGCACGAAGGCGTGGGAGGCTTCTTCCGCGCCATGTTCATCATCGCCGGATTCTTCGGCGGCGCCGCGGCCTGGTGGACGATGCTGGCCTTCGTCATCAACCTTTTCCGCCGCCGCTTCCGCCCGCGCCACATGCTGACGATCAACCATGTCGCCGGCCTTATCATCGGGATACTGGGTATTTACACGATACTTTCAACATTCTTTGATATATTCCCCAATGTCGGATAACAAACACAAGATCATAATCGCCATCGACGGCTTTTCGTCGTGCGGCAAGAGTACGTTCGCCAAAGCCATCGCCCGCGAACTGGGTTACATCTTCATCGACACCGGCGCCATGTACCGCGCCGTCACGCTCTATGCGTTGGAACACGGTGCGATCCGGTCGGGCATCGTCGACGAGGACGCAGTCGTCAGGCTGCTCGACCAGATCGCCATCACGTTCCGTTTCAACCCCGAACGCGGTGCCAGCGACATCTACGTCAACGGCGACCTGGTCGAAGGCAAGATCCGCACGATCGAGGTGAGCAACTGCGTGAGCCGCGTGAGCGCCATCGCCGCAGTACGCAGGAAACTGGTGGCCATGCAGCAGGAGATGGGGCGCCGCCGCGGCGTGGTGATGGACGGCCGCGACATCGGCACGGTGGTTTTTCCCGATGCCGAACTGAAGATTTTTATGACGGCCGACCCGCGGGTTCGCGCCTGCCGCCGCTATGACGAGCTGCGCGCCAAGGGAGACCCGGTGTCGCTCGAGGAGATCGAACGCAACGTGCGCGAGCGCGATAAGGCCGATATGGGGCGTGCGATATCGCCGCTCAGGCAGGCCGAAGACGCCATCGTACTCGACAACAGCTGCATGACGGTCGGCGAGCAGATGGCGTGGTTCAGGAAGGAATTCGAACAAGTTACCAGATAGAAGCACGGATCGCCGTGCGCAGGGCACAGTGAAAGGGTTGCGAATAGAGATCGATGACAAATCGGGCTTCTGCTTCGGCGTAGTCCGGGCTATTTCGGAGGCCGAGAAAGCCCTCGCCGAGGGGAGTACGGTCTATTCGCTGGGCGACATCGTCCACAACCGCATCGAAGTGCAGCGCCTCGAACGGCTGGGGCTGCGCACCGTAACCCACGCCGACATGCCCGCACTGGGCGGCCGGCGGCTGTTCATCCGCGCCCACGGGGAACCGCCCACGACTTTCGCGCGCGCGAAAAAGCTCGGCATCGGGGTGATCGACGCCACCTGCCCGGTGGTCGCCCGTTTGCAGAACCGCGTGGTGAAGGCACACGAACAGATGCACCCCGTCGGAGGACAGGTTGTGATCCTCGGCAAACGGGGCCATGCGGAAGTCGTGGGGCTCACGGGACAGGTGCAGGCACCGACCATCGTCATCGAAGGCGAGGAAGACCTCGGCCTGATCGACTTTACGCGGCCGGTCTATTTCCTGTCGCAGACGACCCAGAGCATCGCCCTGTTCGAGGCCCTGGGTGCCGAGATGCGCCGCCGGGCAGCACATCCGGACGGGGTGCGGATCGATGACACGATCTGCCGGCAGGTATCGAACCGCGAACAACACCTGGCAGAATTCGCACGCCGCTTCGACGTGGTGGTGTTCGTCTGCGGGCGCAAGTCGTCGAACGGCAAGGTGCTCTCGGAGGTGTGCCGCAGGGCGAACGCCCGGACACATACGGTCGAGGAGGCCGCCGAGATCGACCCGGCATGGTTCCCGGGTGCCGAGTCGGTCGGAATATGCGGCGCCACGTCGACCCCCAAATGGCTGATGCAGGAGGTTGCCGACCGCATCGGGCAAATTGGGAGAAGATGATAAACAGAAAAACGACCGCATGCAACAAGCCCCTCCCACAGAAGAGGTTTAGGATGAGGTCAAAATTGCAAACGGCGCCGGCGGCGGCTACGACCGACAACGGCATTGTAACGATACAAATCCAACAAAAATCACTGTTATGAAATACTTCATCCGCTCGTTAAAATATTTCGTCGCCCTGTGCGTTATCTGTGTAGCCATCCTGGCCCTGATGCTCGCAACGGGGACTTCGGCACTGACCCTCGACCAGACAGTCTACGTAATGTTCCACACCAGCCGTTACGCGACGCTGTTCGCGGCAATCGTGGTGCTTGCGGCGCTATACCCGAAATTCGGGTTCGTGGTGCGCAAGGTCGAAGGCGACGTGGAGGAGAACCGCGAACAGATCATCAACGCCTTCAAGTCGGCAGGCTTTTCGCTGCGCGGAGAGGAAGACGGGGTGATGACATTCCGCGCCGACGGCCCGCTGCGCAAGCTGATGCTGCTGGGAGAGGACGAAATAAAGGTTTCACAATACGGACAGTGGATTCAGATCGACGGCATACGCCGCGGCGTCGCCCGGGTCGAATACCGGCTGGATTCGTACATACAAATGAGTAAACATGATTAGGAAAGGATACAGATACCTGCTCACGGCCGTCATTGCGGCCTCGGCGGCAGCCCTTTTGACCTTTGCGGCCCGCAACGACTTCGGGCTGGGGCGCAACATGGAGATCACGGTCAATATGATGCGCGAACTTTCGCTCGGCTATGTCGACCCGGTAGACCCGGACAAGCTGATGGAAGGTGCCGCAGAAGGCATGGTCAGCGACCTCGACCCCTACACGGAGTTCATCCCCGAAGACCAGATGTCCAACTTCGAGCTGCTCACCACCGGTAAATACGGCGGCGTGGGTTCGCTCATCCGCAAGAAAGGCGACTGGGTAACGATCGCCCAGCCCTACAAGGGATCGCCCGCCGACCGCGCCGGGCTGAAGATCGGCGACAAGATCCTCGCCATCGACGGCAAAGATGCCAAGGGCTTCACCACCGAGCAGGTCAGCTCGCGCCTCAAGGGAGACCCGGGCAGCAAGGTCAGGGTGACCGTCGAACACCTGACGGGCGGCACCGAGACCGTCACCCTGCAACGCGAACGGATCGCCATTCCGGGCGTACCCTACGCGGGATGGGTGGCCGAAGGCATCGGGTACATCCGCCACAGCGATTTCACCGAAGGTTGTTACGAGGATATGCGGGCGGCCATCGAACGGCTGCGTTCGGAGGGCGAACTGAAGGGGCTGATCCTCGATTACCGCAGCAACGGCGGCGGCATCATGCAGGAGGCCGTGAAGATACTGGGGATGTTCGTCCCGAAAGGCACCGAAGTGGTGAGCACCAAAGGCCGCACGGAAGATTCGCGCCGGGTATACCGCACCGAATCGGAACCGATACTCCCGGACTTGCCGCTGGCGGTGCTCGTCAACGGCAACTCGGCATCGGCATCGGAGATCGTGACGGGAGCGTTGCAGGATCTCGACCGCGCGGTCATCATCGGCCAGCGCAGCTACGGCAAAGGGCTCGTGCAGACCCCGCGCCCGCTGGGATACAACGCCATGCTGAAGCTCACCACCGCCAAATACTACATCCCTTCGGGACGCTGCATACAGGCCATCGACTATTCCCACTCGCAGGAGGGTACCGTTCGCTCGGTACCCGACTCGCTCATCTCGGAATACACGACCCGCGCCGGACGCAAGGTCTACGACGGGGGCGGCATCATGCCCGACATCCGCACCGAACCGGAGTACATCAGCCGCTTCGCCATGACGCTCTATGCGCTGGGATTCATCGAGGATTTCGGGGACGAATACGTACGCCGGCACCCGGGACAACAGATCGACATCCGCACGTTCTCGATCACGGACGGTGATTACGCCGAGTTCGCCGAGTTCATGAAGGACAAGGAGGTTCCCTATGAGTCGGATACGCGGCGGGCACTCAAGAAACTGCGCGAGGCTGCCAAAACGGATCGCTTCGAAGAGGTGGAACAGCAGATCGCAGCCATCGACTCGACGCTCCGGGACGACACGGCGACCAATCTTGAAACCTACCGCAAGGAGATCGTCGAGTCGATCAACAACGACATCGTACTGCGCCACGGCTATTCGGAAGGCGTCATCGAGCATTCGCTTCCCGACGACGGGGACGTGCTGAAAGCCATCGAAATACTCGGCAACGGACAGGAGTACGCGCGGATCGTCACCGAGCAGGACACCCCGCGTAAATAAACACAGGCCATGAAGATCCGCCGCGACATATTCTCGTTCCGCAACCGCGTGGTGGTCATCATCGTGGGGGTGTCCCTCGGCATGGTGTCGCTGCTCTACACCAACAACATGGCCAAGCGCCTGAAGGAAAAGGAGCAGCACGACGTGGCGCTGTGGGCCCATGCGATGGAGCGTGCGAACCGCAACGTGATGGGAGGCTCGATGGAAGACCCGCTCATCACCGACATCGTGTCGAACGGCAACAACATCCCGTTCATCATGACCAACGAGAACCTGGAGGTGCTCCAATTCCACCTGGTTCCCGAAAAGATCATCGACCACCCCGACCGGCTGCGCAGGCAGATCGACAAATTCACGGCCGAGAACACCCCGCGCACGGTGCGTTTCTGGTGGTCCAACGACCACTACCACATCATCTTCTACGGGCGATCGGCACTGCTCAAATCGCTCTACTACTTCCCCTATGTCCAGATATTGGTCATAACGGCCTTTATCCTGCTGGGGTTCATCGCATTCCGGTCTTCGAAACACGACGAGCAGAACCGGGTGTGGATCGGGCTGGCGAAGGAGACGGCACACCAACTGGGCACCCCCACCTCGTCGTTGCTCGGGTGGATCGAATACCTGCGCTCGCAGGACGTGGATCAGAGCGCCGTGGAGGAGATGAACAAAGACCTCACGCACCTGATGAAGATCGTCGACCGCTTCTCGAAGATCGGCTCCGAAACACCCCTTACCCCGGCCAACATCAACGAAGTAGTGGGCGAGTCGGTCATGTATTTCCGTAAGCGCATCCCGCGCAACGTGACGCTCGACTACAACGGGCTAGCCATCGCCCCCGTGCAGGCCAACATCAACGCCGCACTGTTCGAATGGGTGGTCGAGAACCTGATGAAAAACTCGCTCGACGCCCTACAGGGGCACGGGTCGATCGACGTGCGCATCTCGTCGGACGACAAGAACGTGATGATCGACGTCAAGGATACGGGCAAGGGCATCCCCAAGGGGAACTGGAAGCGTATCTTCGAACCGGGATTCACGACCAAGACCCGCGGCTGGGGGCTCGGGCTCTCGCTTTCGCGCCGCATCGTGGAGGATTACCACCAGGGTAAGATCGGCGTGACGGAATCGGAGATCGGCAAAGGCACGACGATCCGCATCACGCTCAAACGCATATTCGAGGAATGACCGACACGCTGAGACATACCGTGCCGGTTCCGCTGCCCCGAACGCAGGAATCCGGCGTTGCGCCGGTACACGGCACCGGGGGTTCCGCCACGCCACAGACAGCGGCCCCGGCCGGGGATTCCGTACCGCACCGCCATGCAGGTATGCCCGCGACACCCCCGGGGGACTCGCCCGCAGCACGGACTCTCCAGGCACAATCCCCGACGGACAGTACGGAAAATACGGCCGCAGGCGACACGCTCGCCGCAGACAGTGCTGCGGACGGCGAATTTCCGTTCCTCCCCTTCGGCGACCCGTTCCCGGAGCTGCCGGCAACGCCCTGGCACGACGTCCCGGCCGCGGAGGTCTTCGGCACGGCATCCGTGCTGGTTCCGCAGCAGCCGATATATTCCGCCCGGGCGGAGTCGCTCACCGAAAATCCCGTTTTCCAGGGTTTCGTGCTGTTGCTGGCCGCAACCTATGCCATGCTCCTCTACCGCAATCTGGAGGATGTGCGCCTGCTGCTGACACGTGTTTCGCGCGACAGGGCCACGGGAGAACGCCTGACCGAAGACCCCGGCGGCAGCGGGTTTTCGCGCTTCCTGAATATCGCCACGACGATCGGCATGCTCTTCATGGGGGTCATGGTCGTCAAATACGGGGATTCCCTGATGCCGGGACGCCTAACCGAGCTCCTTCCGCACGGAGCCGTGCTGGCCCTGAGCCTGCTGGCGACGCTTGCCTGCATGGGGGTGGTACTCTTCCAGCTGGCAACCGTAAGGCTGGCCGGGGCGGTGACGCTTTCGCAGCCCTTCATCTCGCAGATCGTCCTGCTGAAACGCACCTACTTCGCCCTCGCCGTCATCGTCACGTCACCCGTACTCCTGCTCTTCGCACTCTGTCCCCGGGGTACCGGAGGCGTCTGGTTCTGCATCATTGTCATCGAGTTGATCGTAACGGCGATCTTATACCTCAGGGAGGTGCTGAACCTGTTTATTTCCAAAAAAGTTTCGATTTTGCATTGGATTTTGTACCTTTGCATCGTGGAAGTCTTCCCGGTCAGCCTGTTATGGCTGCTCGTGGCAAGGTGATTCAGTGATTGAAGAACAACGTAAAACTTAGGTCAGCATTGAAAGTTAAAAAAGTATTGGTTTCGCAGCCGAGGCCCGCAGTTATAGAGAAGTCCCCGTTCTACGAATTGTCCGAGAAATACAACGTAGAGATCGCCTATAAACCTTTTATACGTGTCGTGGGCGTATCCCTGAAGGAGTTCCGTGCCCAGCGGGTCGAGATACTGACACATACGGCCGTTATTTTCACGTCGCGCACGACGGTAGACAGCTTTTTCCATATCTGCGAGGAAGCCCGCATCACCGTGCCGGAAACCATGAAATACATCTGCCAGACGGAAGCCGTGGCACTCTACCTGCAAAAATATATCGTTTACCGCAAACGCAAGATTTCGTTCGCCGACGGATCGTTCACGTCATTCATCGAACTGATAATCAAACATAAGGACGAGAAATTCCTGCTGGCGCTGAGCGAGCCCCACAAACCCGAGCTGCCCGAGACGCTTGCCAAGCTCAAGCTGGCGGTAGACCCCGTCATCCTGGCACGCACGGTGGCTTCGGAACTCGAAGACGTGCAGCTTACGGATTACGGACTGCTGGCGCTCTATTCGCCTTCGGACGTCAAGACCCTTGTCGACAAGTTCGGCACCGAAAACCTGCCCGCCGTAGCGGTATTCGGTGAAGGCACGCTGCGCGCTGCCCTTGCGGCAGGCATCACGGTACAGGCCAATGCCCCGACCCCGGTGGCCCCGTCGATGGCCAAGGCCGTCGACATCTATTTGCAGAAGGTTCATAAAGGCGAGGAGATAGAACCTGTAGAGTTGGTTACCGATACGGAAAAAGAGGAGTTCATCCGCAGCCAGCAGCATAAACTGGCCAAAAAGAGCCGCACGCGCCGCACTGCCGAACCCCGCAAATAAAATAGCCATGCCCGACTGCTCGCTTCCCCGCACGGAACGGCTCCGTTCGCTCGGTGCCGTGCGCCGCATGTTCGAGAGCGGGGAGAGCGGGTTTATCTTCCCGTTCCGGTACGTCTGGTTCGCCGAGGCCGACGAGATACCTTCGGTCGAGGTATTGTTCTCCGTGCCCAAGAAATTCCACAAGCGGGCCAACAAACGCAACTTGCTGCGGCGCCGTATCAAGGAGGCATACCGGTTGCAGAAACAGACGTTGAAGAACGGCAGCCCGGCGAACCTCGACCTGGCGCTGATCTACTCCTCGAAAGAGGTGCTGCCCTATAAAACCATTCAAAATGCAGTCCGCCGGATTCTGGAAACAGTCGTGGAACACCTTTAAACGCATCTGCGCCCTGCCGCTGATCGCGTTGGTGAAGTTCTACCAGCTCTGCATCTCCCCGTTCACGCCTCCGTCGTGCCGCTTCACGCCGACCTGCTCGCAATATGCCCTCGAAGCACTGCGTAAATACGGGCCGTTGAAGGGGCTGTGGCTGACGCTCCGGCGGCTCGCACGGTGCCATCCGTGGGGAGGCAGCGGTTACGACCCGGTACCCTGAACCCGCAGGTAGACATGCCCGAAAGGCACAAATGCTGCCCGGGACAATAAAAACAATCCGACCTTTCCGGGTCGGATTGTTTTTTCAGACAGCATATACGTGCCCCCGCAGGGCGGAAAAACCGGAGGAACCCGCAAAAGGCAGGCACACAGCCCCTCCCGGCCGGTCGCGCTATCAGTCGCACGTCCCGGGGCAATGTTCGGCCGAAGATTCGAATTCGAGCGTCACATGATGGATCCCGGCCGTTTCCAGCTCCGCTTTGAGCTGTCTCTTGACCGTTTCCATACGGGGCAGCTCTGCCAACACGACATGCGCCGTAAGGGCATTTTCGGTAGTGCTGATCGCCCAGACATGGATGTGGTGCACGGCCTTGACACCCGGCACGGCCTCCATCGTCTTTTCCACCTCGTCGATGCGGATACCCACGGGAACGCCGTCGAGCGACAGACGCAGGCTGTCGCGCGTCAGCGACCAGACCGATGCCACGATCACGGCGGCAACGACAAGCCCGACGACGGGGTCTACGATCGTCCATCCCGTCCACGAGATCACGACACCCGACACCAGCACCCCCACCGACACCAGCGCATCGGCGGCCATATGCAAATAAGCCCCTTTCACGTTCAGGTCTTTGTCCTTATCCTTCATGAAAAGCCAGGCCGTAAAGCCGTTGATCACAACCCCGACGCCGGCCGTCCAGGCGATGGCTCCGCCCTCGACGGGTGCCGGATGCAGCATCCGCCCCACGCTCTCGGCAACGATGACCCCCACGGCGACGAGCAGGATCACGGAGTTGAGCAGCGAAATGAGCACCGTGCTCTTCTTATAGCCGTAGGTATACCGGGGCGTAGCATGGGCCTGTGCAAGGCGGAAAGCCAGCATGGCCAGCAGCAGGCTCGCCACGTCGGAAAGGTTGTGCCCGGCATCTGACAGCAGCCCCATCGACCCGTAATAGAGCCCGACGGCGAATTCGACGACAACGAATGCCACGTTGAGCGCAATGCCGAGGATAAAGGCTTTGTTGAGCGACGTGACCGTATGGTCGTGATGATGGTGTTCGTGTGCCATAACCGTTATATTTCGGCGATCGTATCCCGGATGTCCGAGAGATCGACCAGTTTGTTGACAATGGCGTAGATCGTAAGCCCTGCCGGAGAGTGTATCTGCAACTTGGCCACGATGTTGCGCCGATGTGTGATGACCGTATGGGTCGAGATGCAGAGTGCATCGGCTATCTGCTTGTTGGTCATTCCCTTGACGATGCAGACGACGATCTCGCGTTCGCGGGCGCTCAACGGTTCCTGGCGCTCTTCACGGGGTGCATCGCCGACCGGTTGCATGATCTTTTCGCGCAGTGTCTCGACCGGGTCGTAGACCGAAAGCACGTCGTCATAGGCATTGAGCGTCGCGGCGTCCGTCACGGACATTTGCAACGCAATGCAGCGCAGGCCCTCGCAACCGGTTTGCACCCTCAGTTGCTGGGGCGTACAAAATCCCAGCGAAGCCGGGTTGACGACCAGCACGTCGGGACGATGGCGCGACAACTGCACGGTGAGCTGCGAAATATCGGCGATTTCGAGGATATCGACGTCGGGGGCCGGCAGGCGGCGCAACACGGCGATAATGCCACAGCGCAGGATGGCCGAAGGCTCGGCGACGGCGAGTTTCAACGCCTTCATCGACAGCCTCCTTTCTTGGGAGCGGGTTGCTTCGGAGGCATGTCCCCGGGCTGTGTGCCGGACACCCCGCTCCCCGTCCGCTCCTCGAGCCGCTTGATCGCCGGGATGAACAGACGATCTTCGATATCGTTGTGCGACGCCAGGTCGCGCTCGCAGGTGAAGATGTCAAAAAGCACGCCGTTCAGTTCGTTGGTGCTGCCCGAGGGGTAATAACGGATGATGATCCGCTTCAGTTCGGCGAGTTTCGCCTCGACCTGGTCGTGGTGCCGGCGGAATATGTCGATCGAATAACCCTCGGGATGCTCCCCCCGGAGCAGCCCTTCGACATAGGGGAAAACTTTCTGTTCCTCATAGTCCATGTGCTTGTGCACTTCGGCGACGTACTCGTCGAAGAACCGCAGGATGGCGAAAGCCACGTCGTTATGGCTGCAATCGATCGCCTCGATCAGCTTGCGGCGGATGGCCGGAAGCCGGAAATCGAGGAAATAGACATGCGAATTGCGCAGGTAGCCGACGAGCGCAGCCACCGAGATCGTCTCCGGGTCGGGAGCCTTGTCGTCGGAGTGCATGTTGACGACAGCCAGGAAAGTAGCCGTATCAACCCCGCTGTCGAGGCAGACCTCGCCGATGGTCTTGTCACCGAAACCCAATGCGATACCGAAGCGGCTCATGATAAGCAGCACGGGATAGCGGTCGCAAACCAGGTCGCACATGCGGTCGTCGGAATTGTATCGCCCTATTCTATACATAATATGTTCTATATCTGCAAAAATAACGAATTACCGCACACCGCGCAATACCTAATTTCAGGTATTTGTCCCGGAATCAGCGGTTTCCGATGTCGACATAGGTTGTCTGAAGCATCGTGCGGCCGATATCCAGCAGGCCGGGCGCGGTCTCGCTGACGGCCTTGCCGCTCGTAGCGTCCCACACGGCCTCCCCCGAGGCATCGACCACGCCGAAACCGTCGTTGAACGTATAGTAAGCGAATTTGCGGGGGGGGGTCGGGGCGAAAATATCCTTGCTGTAATCGAAATCCGAATGGTCGATCCCCAGCTGCCCGAGGATCGTGGCGCAGATGTCGATCTGCGAGGCGTAGGTATCGACCACACGCGGTGCAGCGACGGCGCCGCCCAGCCAGATCATCGGGATGCGGTGGCGCAGCGGTTCGTTATAAGAGAGGCTGCGCGGCCACGGATAGCCGTGGTCGGCGACCAGCACCAGAAGCAGATTGTCCCATGCCGGCGAAGCCTTCAGTTTGTCGACCATACGGCCGACGCACTCGTCGGAAAAGGCGAAGGCGTTGAGTTCCTTGTCGTCGAACTTCGAGAACGGCACGTCGAACGGGCGATGGCTGCTCAATGTCAGCATGCCGGCCAGGAACGGCTCGCCCTTCCCGCTCAGGGCGATCACGCGGTCGGCGAACCAGTCGCACATCACCGCGTCGTCATAGCCCCAGTCGGCCGGCGGGGTATCGAAGCGCAGGTCTTTCTGCCACGTGAGCTGCTGCCAGCCCGTAGCGTACATGTACGAAGCCTGGTTGGTGAAGTTCAGGTCGCCGCCATAGGAGAAGCAGGTGGCATACCCCGCGCCGGAGAGCGAACGCGCCAGCGAGGGCAGGTTACGGCTCTTGGCCGGGAGCTTCATGATCGACATGCGGGTCTGGGCAGGGAATCCGCTCAGGATAGCCACCTCGCCCCGGTCGGTGCGGAACGAGTTGGCGAAGAAATTTTCGAACCAGATGCCTTCGCCCTTCAGGCGCTGCATGTTGGGCATGACGGGCAGGCCGCCGACATCGGCATCCATGACCGTACGGGCGAAACTTTCGAGAATAACCACCACGACATTGGGGCGCGGGGTCGTCAGCACCCGCTCGGGAGCGGCGGCGGAAAGGTTGTTCCCGCGCAAGGGGGCAAACCGTTCCTCGCGTCCGGCCTCGTCGAAGAAGGGGTATTCGGCGGCATAGTCGGTATGATCGCCGAGGCTCGTGAGGAACGAAAAGACCGGGTTGGTCGCCGCATGATTCAGAAACATGTTCGCACTGAAATAGGCCTTCGACACATTGGCGACCGAAGCCCCCAGCCCGCCGCGGATGGCGAGGAAATCGCACCCGGCGAGCAGCAGCAGGACAAGGCTCCACAGCAGCGCCGCACGCCGGCGGAGCGGCTCCCCGTCGAACAGGCGGCAGACGAGGCGGTAGACCCAGACCATAAGTGCCGCGTATGCGACGGCCAGCAGGGTCTGGCGCACCCCAAGCCAGAAATCGACGCTCGCCATGGCTTCCCGGGGGTCGGTAAGGTAAATCAGGATCGTTGCATCGAGGCGGAAGCCCCAATGCTGGTATAACTCGACATCGACGGCGAAGATGACCGCCGTGACGGTTGCGACCAACACGAAATAGCCTGTCAGCACCCGCCGCCATATTCTCCCGGGCAGCCGCACCCACAGCGACACAAGGGTCAGCAGCAGCGGCAGTGCGGTGACATACCCGGCGACGGTGCTGTCGAGCGTCAGCCCGTGCCACACGACGCCCAGCCATTCGCCGACGGAAGCCTGCGCGGCATCGGCCGCATAGTAGGCCAGGAAAACGGGTTTCTGGACGGCCATCAGCAGAACGGTCGCACAGAACACCGCTAAAACAAAAGCTATCTTCTTCTTTACCATGCGCACATCTTAATTTGGCGGTTATACCTATCAAAGTGCCGGAACCCGCCGAAAGCCCGCCCCGGCAGGGCACATCCGTTCCGAACAGACGGCCACAGGAAGCAGCGGATCGGATTTTTCCACCGCAAGAAACCGACACCGGCTCCTCCGCCATACGGAGCAGAGGTTCGTTTGTCGGTCGACACCGGGTTCTCCGCCCCCTACCGCAGGGCTTGAGGTCGGCGGCACCCCCGACACCGGGATTTTCCGAGACAGATCGGTGCCGGATGAATCCGGCACAGGGATGCCGGGGTCAGACCTTCTCGCCGTAGGCCAGGTCACCGGCATCGCCGATACCCGGGACGATATAGCAGCGCGAGGTCAACTCCTCGTCGACGGCGGCCGCCCAGACCGTGGTGGTTTTGCGCGGCATATTCTTCTGCACGTAGTCGATCCCCTGTTCGCTGGCAATCACAGCCGCAACGTGCGTATATTTGGGTGTACCGCCCTTCTCGCACAGGGCCTTATAGGCCAACACGAGCGAAGAGCCCGTGGCGAGCATCGGATCGACCAGCAACAAGACCTTGCCTTCGAGGTCGCCGCACGAGATATACTCGACCTTAACCGTAAACTTGCCGTCTTTCGTACTTTTACGGTAGGCCGAAACAAAAGCGTTCTCGGCATCGTCGAAGTAGTTCAGGAATCCCTGATGGTAAGGCAGCCCGGCCCGCAGGATCGTCGCTACGACGACCTGGTCGTCGATCAGCCCGACCTCCGCTTCGCCCAGCGGCGTCTCGACGACACGGGGCGAATAGGCGAGCTCCTTCGAGATCTCGTAGGCCGTGATTTCCCCGATACGCTCCAGGTTACGGCGGAAGCGCATCGAATCCTTCTGCACCGACTTATCGCGGATCTGTGCGATGAACTTGTTGAGGACAGTGTCCTGTTTACTCAAAATATGCAGGGTCATAGGTATGAAGTTTGGTTGTCAATAGAGGAAGTTGTTGAAGGGGTAACGCCCGGCATGGATCTCGCGTACCATCCCGTAGAGATCCGAACGGAATTTCTCGATGTTGGTCTTGGCGAGCGCCGAAAGGAAAATGCAGGGGGTATTGGCCCGGGCGATCCAGCTCTTTTTCAGGTCGTCGAGCGACAGGTTCTCGCGCGTGGCGGGCGTGAGGTCGTCGTCGTCCTTCCTGACATAGGTATAGGCATCGACCTTGTTGAAGACCAGGTAAACGGGTTTGTCGCCCGCGCCGATATCCTGCAGGGTCTGCTTCACCACGTCGATCTGCTCTTCGAACTGCGGATGCGAGATGTCGACCACATGCACCAGCAGGTCGGCTTCGCGCACCTCGTCGAGCGTCGATTTGAACGACTCGATCAGCTCGGTGGGCAGTTTGCGGATGAATCCCACGGTATCGGACAGCAGGAACGGGAGGTTGTCGAAAACCACCTTGCGCACCGTCGTGTCGAGTGTTGCAAAGAGTTTGTTCTCGGCAAACACCTCGCTTTTGGAGATCAGGTTCATCAACGTGGACTTGCCCACGTTGGTATAGCCTACCAGCGCCACACGCACCATCGAACCGCGGTTCGAGCGCTGCACGGCCATCTGACGGTCGATTTTCTGCAAATCCTCCTTGAGTTTGGAGATCCGGTTACGGATGATACGGCGGTCGGTCTCGATCTCGCGCTCACCGGCACCGCCGCGGGTACCGGTACCGCCGCGCTGCCGTTCGAGGTGAGTCCACATGCCCGAAAGGCGGGGCAGCATATATTCGTAGTTGGCCAGCTGCACCTGCGTCTTGGCATAGGCCGTCTGCGCCCGCGACATGAAAATATCGAGGATCAGGCGCGTACGGTCGAGGATGCGGCAGGGCATGGCCTTTTCGATATTGCGCGTCTGCGACGGGGAGAGCTCGTCGTCGAAAATCACCACGTCGATCTGCTGCTCCCGGCAGTAACCGGCGATCTCTTCCAACTTGCCCGGGCCGACGTATATGCGGGCCGAAGGCTGCGGCAGCCGCTGCGTAAAGCGTTTCACACTCACGATATCGGCCGTTTCGGCCAGGAATTCGAGTTCGTCGAGGAACTCTTCGGCCTGCCGCGGATCCTGGTTGTCGCGGATAACGGCGACCATCACGGCGCGCTCTCTGCAATTGGGAACGGCCTCGGAGTTCGGGGTTATATTCTTATTCTCAGTCAAAGTCGTACACTTAATTTTAAACAGTCACATCGTGCCGCAACATGCGGCAGGGAAGGTGCTCCCTGCGGGGAGCAAACATTATGCTACAAAAAGGGTATCCTGCTTTCGGCGGATACCCTATTTATTAAATTGTCATGCAGAACATTCTCAACTCAAACCACATACGTCCGGTCAGTTCTGTACGCGGAAATCGACCGGGAGCGTGTATTTGACACGCACAGCCTGGTTACGCTGCTTGCCGGGGCTCCATTTCGGCGACTTGTTCAGCACGCGGATGGCTTCTTCGGAAAGCGACCGGTCGGGCGACTGCAACACCTCGATATTGGTCAAGCGACCGTCCTTGTCAATTACAAACGAAAGAACGACACGGCCCTGAATCCGGTTCTCAAGGGCAACCTGCGGGAACTTGACATTCTGCTGAACCCACGCCCGGAACGTATTGAGGTCTCCATCCTGGAACGATGGCATCGTCTCGGCAGTAATGAAAATCGTGTCGTCCGCGAAATCCTCGTCCTTGGCCGGCGGCACAATTTCGACAATCGCATCCGGATCGAACTCCTCGAAGGTGAGATCCGTCTGCACGAACCGGTGATTGGGAATGACTTCGATCAACTGGGAAAGAGCCTTTATCTCGACCTTCTGGGGTTTCTGTTTGGGCGAGTCGGTCGTGACCGGGACAATATCGACATCGACGGGCATAACATTCACTGCGACTTTCTGGATCCTGTACTCGTCCGGCGTATAGGTAAATGCGACAATGACCAGGGACAATGCCACGACCAAACCAATCTCCAATAAAAGGCCTCTCTTATTCCTAAGATCTGCCTTGAATGATTTTTTAATCTCCATATCAATCAGAATTAGGTGGTTAGTACGCGAATCCAGTGCAGCGTATGTATCGTCGGATTCCGGGTCGCTGCCGCCGGAACCCCTACCGTCCCGGCTTAGTTCTGCACGCGGAAGTCAACGGGCAGGGTGTACTTTACACGTACAACCTGGTTACGCTGCTTGCCGGGGCTCCATTTCGGCGACTTGTTCAGCACGCGGATGGCCTCTTCGGAAAGCGACCGGTCGGGCGTCTGCAACACCTGGATATTGGTCAGGCGTCCGTCCTTCTCGATCACGAACGAAAGAACCACACGCCCCTGAATGCCGTTTTCGAGGGCGATCTGCGGGAACTTGACGTTCTGCTGAACCCACGTACGGAAGGTATTGAGATCTCCGCCCTGGAACGAAGGCATTGTCTCGGCGATCAGGAACGGCTGGTCGTCCTCGATGGTTTCTTCGACCACTTCGACCTGCTGAACCACTTCGGTATTCTCGTCGAACTCGGCGAAATCCACCTCGGTCGTGATCTTCGTGTCGTTGGTCACCACCTGCAACAGGTCGGCAATCACCTTCACCTCGACCTTCTTGGGAGGCTCGGGCGGCTTCTGATCCTGACGCGTAATCTCGGTAATTTCTTCTTCTACCGGAGCGTAGTTCAAGTCCGGCTTTTCGATCCGGTACTCCTTCGGCGTGTAAGCAAAAGCCGCAATAACCAGGATAAGGGCTACGACAAGTCCGATTTCAAGCAAAAGACCCCGCTTGTTCTGAAGGTCTGCCTTGGGTGATTTCTTGATTTCCATCTATTTTAAATTTAAATTGTTCGGCAATGATAAATCGCACATAGGCATGCTATGCACCACAAATATATGGATAAAAATTCAAAAATGCGCCATCCGGCACGAAAATCTTTAATTTTTGCCTACTTTTGCGGGGTAAAAGATCACATCGGAGATTGATAAATGGCCGTTTCGGAACCACTATACGGGAAAAACCCCGCGGAGCTCGCCGCCCTCTGCGCCGAGACGGGTCTGCCGCGTTTCGCAGCACGACAGCTCGCCCGCTGGCTCTATGTGAAGCACATCGAAGACCCGATGCTGATGACCGATATCCCGGCTGCCCGGCGCGCCCTGCTGGCCGAACGGTTCCGGCAGGTGCTGACCCCGCCCGAACGGGTCACCGAATCGGCCGACGGCACGAAGAAATACCTCTTCCGCACACAACAGGGAGCCTACATCGAATCGGCCTATATTCCCGACGGCGACAGGGCCACGCTCTGCGTCTCGTCGCAGGCCGGGTGCCGCATGGGGTGTAAATTCTGCGCCACGGGGCGGCAGGGGCTGCAACACTCGCTTACGGCGGCCGAAATCCTCAACCAGATCGTCTCCCTGCCCGAACGCGACACGCTGACGAACGTAGTTTTCATGGGCATGGGCGAACCGCTCGACAATACGGACAACGTGCTCAGGGCGCTCGACATCCTCACGGCGGAGTGGGGCTTCGGCTGGTCACCCACGCGCATCACGCTCTCCACGGCAGGCGTCGTCCCCGAGTTGCGGCGGTTGCTCGACAGCACGAAGGTGCACCTGGCCGTGAGCCTGCACAACCCCTTCCACGAAGAGCGGGCCGCGATCATGCCCGTCGAACGGGCATGGCCGGTCGCCGAGGTCGCGGCAATCCTGCGCCGATACGACTTCACGCACCAGCGCCGCGTATCGTTCGAATACATCGTCATGAGCGGGCTGAACGACTCGCCGCGGCATATCCGCGAACTGTGCCGCCTGCTGGACGGCATCAAGTGCCGCATCAACCTGATCCGGTTCCATAAAATCCCCGGGTCACCCTATTTCTCGCCGGACGACGCAGCCATGGTGCGTTTGCGCGACACGCTGACGGCCAAGGGCATACAAACCACGATCCGGGCTTCGCGCGGGGAGGACATCCAGGCGGCCTGCGGGTTGCTGAGCACCTCGGCGCTCGAAGGCGGGCAATAGCGCACGGTTCTTGCACGTTATACGGAAAACGAATCCGCATGAAAAAACTGATCTTCATACTGATGCTGGCACTCGCAGCGGGCGCCGCACAGGCACAGGTAAAATTCGAAACAAAATCGACCGACGCCGTCCGGGAGATGGCGGTCAAAACCGGGAAACTGGTCTTCATCGACCTCTACGCCACGTGGTGTCCGCCCTGCCGCACGATGGAACGGGAGGTTTTCTCACGCAAGGACGTGGGGGATTTCATGGAACAGCATTTCGTGGCCGCCAAATACGACGTGGACAAAACCACGGGCAAGGAACTGCTCAAACGCTACGGAAGCGGGGCGATCCCGCTCTACCTGGTCTTCGACACGCAGGGCGAACTGCTGGGGCGCATACAGGGGGCGGCCAAGCCCGACAAATTCATGGCCGACCTGCAAACGATCCTCGACAGACAGCAGCCCAAACAGGGAAAGTAATCACCTGGGCTCATGCATCGTCTGGCGGCGCCGCCAGACGATGCACGAGCCAGAGATTGACCGCGGCGACGGCACATCCCGCCATCCCGCATAACACGAACTCCCGGAGCGAAAAGGCCCGGGAGTTTATCATGATGCACAGTCCCCGGCCACAGCAGGCCAGGCACGGCAGCGACGTCGCAATGACGGGGACATAGCGTCCCACGGCAGCCCACTGCCCGAGATGGATCAGCAGGTGCATCCCGAACGCAAGGAACAGGGCCAGCCACGGATAATAACAGCCGGCAAGGGCCGCACAGGCCGTTACCGCCACCAGCAAAACCAGTTCTTCGGCAGCCATGGCGGCAAACCGCAAGGGGGAGATCCCGTCGAAATGCAGGAGCATGCGGCGGGCGAGCTGCGGAAAACGCCGCGCCAGCCACTCCCGGTTGCGGCGAAGCCACGGCGGAAGAAAGAGCACCTCCTCGGCATCGTGGAGCAGGAACATCGCGGGCAGCGACCACAACAGCCACCCGGGAAGGAGTGCGCCGTCCGCCATACGGATTTATATTTTAGGGGTATAGACCACTTTCTTGGTCTCAAAGAACTCCTCTCCGAAGAACCGCGGAATATCGTAGATATACCAGCGCATACCGGTCTGCGCCAGTTCTTCGGCCAGGTCGCCGCCCTTGAGGTAGAGGATGCCGTTCGGAAGCGAGCCTTTCTGTCCCTTCCCGATTTTCGCCCAGATCCATCGGACGAACTCCGGCATTGCCGTGACGGCGCGCGAAACGACATAATCGTAGCGTTCCTGCAGCGTCTCGACACGCACGCAGCGGGGATCGAGGTTCTGCAGTCCGAGCCCGGCGGCGACGCCCCCGACGACCGTGATCTTCTTGCGGATGGAATCGGCGGCGGTGAAATGCGCCTCGGGAAAGAGGATCGCCAGCGGCACCGAAGGGAAGCCGCCGCCGCACCCCACGTCGAGGATACGGGCACCGGCATCGAACGTACAGACCTTGGCAATGGCGAGCGAATGCAGCACATGGCGCAGGTAGAGCTGGTCGAAATCCTTGCGCGAGACGACGTTGATCTTGGCGTTCCAGTCGGCGTAAAGGCCGTACAGGGCGGCGAACTGCTGCCGCTGCAATTCCGTCAGGCCGGGGAAATATTTGTCGATAAGTTCCATGCGTATCGTATTTTCAAGGAGGGGGTCAGTTTTTCTCGCCTTCGGTTATCAGGCGGCACATCTGTTCGCGGGCACGGTGTATCTGCGTCTTGACGGTGCCGAGCGGCAATTTGAGGTTGGCGGCGATCTCTTCGTAAGAGTATTCGTCGAAGAACCGCATGACGATCAGCGTCCGGTAGCGCGGGGCGAGGCGTTCGAGGTAATGCTCGATCTGCGTCCGCTGCTGCATGCTGATGACGCTCTCTTCGGGCGTCGGAGTCGTCGACGGAGGCGAGGAGAAACGTTCGTCGATCGACAGGTCGTCCTGGCGGCGCCGCACGAAGTCGATGAACGTATTGCGGGCGATGGTGTAAACCCACTGCCCGAAGGTATAGGCGGTACTGTAACGGTGCAGGTTGATGTAGACCTTGATAAACGTCTCCTGCAGCAGGTCGTCGGCATCGTTGACACCGCCCAGCCGCTGCACGAAAAGGCGGTGGATCGCATCGCGGTAACGGTTGAACAGGTATTCGAAGGCCCTGTCGTCGCCTTCGAGCACGAGTTCCACCAGGCGCCGGTCTTCGGCGACGATATAGTCAGCTATCTCCATACGCGGTCGTCTCGTCGCAGCAGCAGCACCCCGAGCAGGAACGCCCACAGCGGACTGAGCAGGTCGTAAACGAAATAACGGCCGGCCATGCCCGCCTCTCCCAGGCGGCGTGCGATGCGTCGCACCTGAATCGCCACGAGCAGGTAGCGAACCAGCACCAGCACGAGGGCCGCGATCTTGTATTCGAACGGCATCACCGCCAGCGCACAGGCGGCCGTGATGAAAAAAAGCGCCCGCGACCCCAGTTCCCACTGGATGTAATTCTTCACCTGCTGCGGATAGAACGCGAATGCCGAACCGTAATAACGCAACTGCCCCATCCACCAGCGCATACCGCCCCACATTTTCTCGCGCAACGTCGCACGCGGCGAGAGAATCACGCTCACATTATCGTGCGTCATGACCTTCTGCATGTAGAGGTCGTCCTCGCCGATATTCATGTTGAGATGGCTGAACCCCTTGGAGCCGAAATAGATGTTCTTCGTAAACCCGATGTTGTGGAGCGTTCCCCGGTAAGGGTTTCGGCGTACGGCACGGGCGATCCAGTCGGCGGAGTGCATCATGCGCCAGGCGCGCATCATGTAGTTCGCAAAGCCTTTCCTGCGCTCCACGCCGCAGTAACCCACAACGATCTCGCCCCGCGTAAAGCCCTTGGCCATCAATGCCAGCCAGCGGTCGGTCTGGGGGACGGCATCGGTCGAAGTGAAGACCATGCACTCGTAGTGCGCCGACTTGATGCCCACGTTGAGCGCCATCTTGCGCGAGATGGGAAAGCGGGGATCGAGGTGAATCTTGGTCGTCACGATTTGGGGGAACGACTGTTTCAGCCGCACGAGCTCCTCGTAGAAATCGGAATCGTGGCCGACGTAGACGATCACCACCTCGAAATCGGGGTAGTTCTGCGCCAGGATCAGCGGCAGCCGCTCCTCGACGAACGAATAGTCCTCCGAGAAGAGCGGGATAACGACCGACACCTGGGGATCGGCCTCCAGCACGGCCGGGCGGCGGTTGTTCTTGTAGCCGGGGATACGGCCGTAAACGAAAATATAGTAGTACAGCTGCACGCCGAACATGGCGAGCATGGCCCCTGCGAGGGCAATGCCTTCCCAGCCGTAGCATGTCAGAAAAGTATCGAAAAATTGCATACAGGCGAAATATGCGCAAAGGTACAAAACAATTCAGAATTCAGAATTCCCAAATCAGATTATTTTATGTATTTTTGCCGAATATATGAGCATGAAGTTTACATTACAGCATAAGGATCCGGCGTCCAAAGCCCGCGCGGGCGAACTGGCGACAGACCACGGCGTCATCCGCACCCCGATTTTCATGCCTGTGGGTACAGCCGCCACGGTCAAAGGCATTTTCCACCGCGACGTGCGCGACGAGGCCCGGGCGCAGATCATTCTGGCGAACACCTACCACCTCTACATGCGCCCCGGCATGGAGATCATCGAAAAGGCGGGGGGCGTACACCGTTTCTCGACCTGGGAAGGGCCAATGCTCACCGACAGCGGCGGCTTCCAGGTCTTCTCGCTCGCAGCTTGCCGCAAGCTCAAGGAGGAGGGATGCCATTTCCGATCGCATATCGACGGTTCGAAACACCTCTTCACCCCCGAAAGCGTCGTGGACACCGAGCGCACGATCGGCGCCGACATCATGATGGCTTTCGACGAATGCCCCCCGGGCGACGCCCCGCGCGAATACGCGGCCAAATCGCTGGCGCTGACCGAGCGATGGCTGGATCGCTGCTTCGACCGCTACCATCAGACCGAGCCCAAATACGGCCACTACCAGGCGCTGTTCCCCATCGTACAGGGATGCACATACCCCGACCTCCGGGCGCATGCGGCCGAAAACGTGCAACAGTACGGCGCCGACGGGTATGCCATCGGCGGACTGGCGGTCGGCGAACCGACCGAGGTGATGTACGAGATGATCGAAGTGGTCAACGCCATACTGCCCGAAGACCGTCCCCGTTATTTAATGGGCGTGGGCACGCCGGTGAACATCCTCGAAGGGATCGAGCGCGGCGTGGACATGTTCGACTGCGTGATGCCGACGCGCAACGGCCGCAACGGGCAGCTGTTCACGGCCGAAGGCGTCATCAACATCCGCAACAAGAAATGGGAGGACGATTTCTCGCCGATCGACCCCGAGGGCACGGCGTTCGTCGACACGCTCTATACGAAGGCCTACCTACACCACCTGGTGACATGCGGCGAAATGCTGGCGGCGCAGATCGCCTCGCTGCACAACATCGCCTTCTACCTGCGGCTGGTGACGATGGCCCGCGAGCACATCGCTGCCGGGGATTTCAGGCCGTGGAAGGAGACGATGGTGCAAAAACTGACACAAAGACTCTAAATTAAGGCATGAAACTGCGATTTCCGGGGTTTAAGATCTTAGACCGCTACATACTGGGGAAATTCCTCGCGACCTACTTCTTCGCCATCGCGATGATTATCGTCGTGGTCGTACTGTTCGACTACGTGGAGAAGATCGACGACTTCACGGAACTGCACGCCCCGCTCAACGAGGTGATCTTCGACTACTACCTGAATTTCATCCCGTTCTTCATCAACCAGTTCAGCGGACTGTTCACCTTCATCGCCTGCATCTTCTTCACCTCGAAGATGGCCTACCAGACCGAGATCGTCGCCATGCTCTCGGGCGGCATGTCGTTCCGCCGCCTGATGTGGCCCTATTTCCTCGGGGCGCTGATCATCGGCAGCCTTTCGCTGACGCTGAACCTCTGGCTGATACCCATTTCGCAGCGGCACATCGTCAATTTCGAGTCGCAGTACATAAAACGCAAGCAGAACGCCAAGTTCAACCGCCACATCTACCGGCAGATCGAGCCGGGGACGTTCGCCTACATCCGCGGTTACAACGACGGTTCGCAGCAGGCGTCGTTCCTCGCGCTGGAGGAGTATTACAGCGGCACGATGACCCGCTCGCTCGAAGCGGCCGACGTGAAATTCAACCCCGAGACCAAACGCTGGACGGCACCGCGCTACACCAAGCGCGAATTCGACTCGCTGGGCATCGAGAAATTCGAGCAGTTCCGCAACCTCGACACGCTCATCAACCTCGAAGTGGCCGAGCTGGGCGAGATCAACGACCTGATACAGACCATGAACATTACGGAACTGAACGAGTTCCTCGACCAGCAGCGCGCCAAGGGTTCAGATTCGATCAACATCATCGAGGTAGAGAAGCACGCCCGCTTCGCCTATCCGCTCTCGACCTTCATCCTGACGCTGATCGGCGTCTCGCTCTCCTCGCGCAAGGTGCGGGGCGGAACGGGACTCCATATCGGCATCGGCACGGGGCTCTGTTTCTCGTACATCCTCTTCAACCGCTTCTTCGAGGAGTTCGCCAAGAGCGGCACCCTGCCGCCCGGGCTGGCCGTATGGCTACCCAATATCATCTACCTGTTCATCGCCATCTACCTCTACCGGAAAGCCCCGAAATAACATGCGACACATCGACGACATAGCCGCCAAAGTGCGCCGCGCAGAGCGCATCGACGACGCCGAAGCCGCACGGCTCTGGCGCGAGGCCCCGCTGTGGCTGCTGGGCGAACTGGCAACCGCAGCCAAACAGCGCGTAAGCGGCGACAAGGTTTATTACAACCGCAATTTCCACATCGAGCCGACGAACCGCTGCGTCTTCAACTGCCGGTTCTGCTCCTACCGGCGTCCGGCGGGCGACCCCGAAGCGTGGGACTATACGATGGACGAAATCGAACAAATCGCCCGCGAACGGCAGGGGAAAGGCATCACCGAAGTGCATATCGTAGGCGGGGTACACCCCGACCACGGGCTGGATTACTACACCGACATGATCCGCCGCGTGAAAGCCATATTGCCCGGGGCGGCCGTCAAGGCATTTACGGCGATCGAACTGTCATACATGATCCGCAAGGCGGGACTGACGACGGAGGAAGGGTTGCGGCAGCTCAAGCAGGCCGGGATGGACGCCATACCGGGCGGAGGGGCGGAGATATTCGACGAGCGGATCCGGCAGCGGATATGCCCCGAGAAGGGCTCGACGGCCGAATGGCTCGGAGTACACGAGGCGGCACACCGGCTCGGCATCCCGACCAACGCCACGATCCTCTACGGGCATGTCGAGGAACTCCGCCACCGCATCAACCACCTGCGGCGCCTCAGGGAACTGCAAGACCTCACAGGCGGGTTCAACGCCTTCATCCCGCTCAAATACCGCAATTTCGGCAACCCGATGTCCGAAATCGGCGAAGTGTCGGTGATCGAAGACCTGCGGATGCTGGCCATGAGCCGGATCTACCTGGACAACATACCCCACATCAAGGCTTACTGGGTGATGTACGGCAAGGCAACGACCGAACTGGCATTGGCGTTCGGCGCCGACGACATCGACGGCACGATCGACGACACGACGAGGATCTACTCGATGGCCGGGGCCGAAGACCGGAAGCCTTCGATGAGCATCGGCGACATGCACCGCATCGTCCGGGCGGCCGGCTACCGCGCCGTGGAACGCGATACCTTCTATAACGAAATATAACCCTACCCCGAATGGAGAAACTGGCATATTACTGGAAACGGCTCCGGAAAAACCTACTGGCATACAACCTCGTACTGATCGGGGCGATCATCCTGGCGATGGCCGTCGCGGCCCACATCGTCATGCAGGTCGGCACGCGCCACGGCGCACGGCGCACGGTGCCCGACTTTTCGGGCGTGAAGCTCGACCAGGCACAGCGCATGGCCCGCAAGTACGACCTCAAGCTGCACATCAACGACTCGCTGTTCGTGCCGGCTTACGAAGGGGGCATCGTCCTCGACCAGCTGCCCGAAGGGGGCGTGGAGGTCAAGCCCGGCCGCACGGTCTACATCACGATCAACTCCTTCCGCCAGAAGATGGTGCCCGTGCCCTACGTGGCGGGACGTTCGCTGCGGCAGGCCAAGAACATGCTGGAGATCGCGGGGCTGGAGATCGACGAGCTGGTCTACCGCGCCGACATGGCGACCAACTACGTACTGGACGAATACTGCGACGGCCGCCCCGTAGCGGCGACGAGCAAGATCGAGGCCGAACTGGGCTCGGGCGTGACGCTCTATGTGGGTGTCGAAGGCGGCTACGGCACGACGGTCGTACCGCGTCTGGTCGGGTTCCCGCTCAAGGAGGCCAAGGGCCGCCTGTGGGAACTGGGGCTCAACGTCGGCAAGGTGGATTTCGACGAAGGGATCAACCTCCTGAACCAGAAGGATGCCCGCGTCTATATCCAGCATCCCACGGCCGAGCGGAGCGCCGGGCTGGGCTCGCGCGTCGACCTCAGGCTGACGCTCGACGAGAAGAAACTCGCCCAATACCGCGCCATAGCCGAAAAGCAGGCGAAGGAGGCGGCCGAAGAGCGATTGCAATCCGAACGCGAACATGCGGATTCACTGGCTCAGGCGGAGTTCGAACGGGCGGCGGCAGGCTCCGCAGAGGAACAGCCGGCCGACGAGCCTGCGGCAGCCGGAAACGACGAAGGATTTTTCGACTGATGGCCGACGAACGCTACATAGAGGAGGATCCCGAACTCGACCAGGGATCGGAAGCCACGGAAGAGGACGGCGAGGGAGCCGGGCTGTATGAGCACTTTGCGGTCGTAGCCGACAAGGGGCAAACCCCGCTGCGGCTGGACAAGTTCCTGACCGTACGCATGGAGAAATGCTCGCGCAACCGTATCCAGGCGGCTGCCGACTGCGGCAACATCCTCGTGAACGGCAAGCCCGCGAAATCGAGCTACAAGGTCAAGCCGCTCGACCGTATCCAGATCGTGATGCCCTACCCGCGGCGCGAAGTGGAGATCATCCCCGAAGATATCCCGCTCGAAATCCCCTACGAGGACGACGACCTGCTGATCGTCAACAAGCCCGCCGGGCTGGTGGTGCATCCCGGGCACGGAAATTACAGCGGTACGCTCGTAAACGCACTCACGTACCACCTGCGCAACCTGCCCCTGTTCCAGGAGGGCGACATGCGCGCCGGGCTGGTGCACCGCATCGACAAGAACACGTCGGGGTTACTCGTGGTGGCCAAGAACGAACAGGCGCACGCACGGCTGGCCAAGCAATTCTTCGACCATACGATCCAGCGCCGTTATGTGGCACTCGTGTGGGGCAATTTCGACCAGGACGAGGGGACGATCACGGGCAACATCGGCCGCAGCCCCCGCGACCGGCAGAAGATGTTCGTATTCGAAGACGGGTCGGACGGCAAGCACGCCGTGACCCACTGGCGGGTGCTGAAACGTTACGGCTATGTGACGCTGGTCGAATGCCGGCTCGAAACGGGCCGCACGCACCAGATACGCGTCCACATGTCGTGGCAGGGACATCCGCTCTTCAACGACGAACGCTATGGCGGCGACCGCATCCTGAAGGGCACGACCTTCTCGAAATACAGGCAATTCGTCGAAAACTGCTTCGCCGTGCTGTCCCGCCATGCACTGCACGCGCGGTCACTCGGGTTCGTACACCCGACGACCCGCGAAACGGTATATTTCGAGAGCGAACTGCCCGCCGATTTCCGTGCGCTGCTCGGCAAATGGGAAACCTACGCAGCGGCATCGAAAGAGACGGATAACGGATAAACGGCACGGCAGCGGACTGACTCACGGCAATACGGCGGCTCGCATCTGCGGGCACCAAAAACGGCAACCCCCAAGCATAAAGCCGCCGGCCCGCACCCCTCAAACACACGATACAGACCGGAATTACTCCGGGACGAAACAAAAAAACTCACCGTACCTTGTTTTTACCGACCACGATAAAGGAAGTCCGCGCACGCGGGTGGGAGCAGTTGGACGTCATCCTCTTTTCGGGCGACGCCTACATCGACCATCCGGCATTCGGCGCGGCAGTGATCGGCCGCCTGCTCGAAGCCGAAGGCTACCGCGTGGCCATCGTGCCGCAGCCCAACTGGCGGGACGACCTGCGCGACTTCACCAAGTTGGGCACGCCGAGGCTCTTCTTCGGCATTACCGCCGGGTCGATGGATTCGATGGTCAACCACTACACGGCCAACATCCGCCTCAGGAGCAACGACGCCTATACGCCCGGCGGCAAAGCGGGGTTTCGGCCCGACTATGCCGTAACAGTCTACACGCAAATCGTCAAGCGATTGTTCCCGCACGTCCCGGTGGTGGTCGGGGGAATCGAAGCCTCGCTGCGGCGGCTGACGCACTACGACTACTGGAACGACTCGCTCAAGCCTTCGGTGCTGGCCGAAAGCGGCGCCGACCTGCTGATCTACGGCATGGGCGAACGGGTCGTGCAGCAGGTCGCCCGGGCACTGCGCAACGGATACAATGCCAAGTTGCTGCGCAAACTGCGGCAGGTGGCGTTCATGGCCGGCAAAGATTACGTGGAGCGGCTCGACCCGGCGGAGACGATCCGGCTGCACTCCTACGAGGAGTGTGCGCGCGACAATCGGGCTTTCGGGGAGAATTTCACGGTCATCGAGACACAGAGCAACCTGATGGAACCGACAGCGACGCTGGTCGAGGCCGTGGGCGACCGTTACGTGGTCGTCACGCCGCCCAACACAACGCTCACGACCGAAGAACTCGACCACTCGTTCGACCTGCCTTACGAACGGGCACCGCACCCGCGCTACAACGGCAAGGGGGATATCCCGGCTTGGGAGATGATCAAGCACTCGGTCAACATCCACAGGGGATGCTTCGGCGGCTGCGCGTTCTGCACTATATCGGCTCACCAGGGCAAATTCATCAACTCGCGCAGCGAGCGCTCGATCCTCGACGAGGTGCGGCGGATCGCCTCGACGCCCGACTTCAGGGGTTACCTCTCGGACGTCGGTGCGCCGTCGGCCAACATGTACCGCATGGGCGGGCGCGACAGGGAACTGTGCCGCAAATGCCGCCGTCCGTCGTGCCTGCACCCGAAGATGTGCCCAAACCTGGGCAACGACCACCGGCCGCTGTTGGCTTTGTACGAAAAGATCCGAGCCGTGAAGGGCATCAAGAAGGCCTTTGTCGGCAGTGGCATCCGTTACGACCTGTTCGACGACAGCCCCTATCTTGAGACGGTCGTGAAACACCACACCTCGGGACGCCTGAAGGTCGCCCCCGAACACACCGAAGATGCCGTGCTGAAACTGATGCGCAAGCCTCCGTTCGCACTTTTCGAGCAACTGAACGCCGATTTCCAGCATATCTGCCGCCGCGAGGGGCTGCCCTACCAACTGATCCCTTACTTTATCTCGTCACACCCGGGCTGCACCGAACGTGACATGCGCTCGCTGTCGGCGAAAGTACTCGGCAAGCTCCATTTCAACCTCGAACAGGTACAGGATCTCACCCCGACGCCGATGACCCTCTCGTCGGTGATGTTCTACACCGGGGAGAACCCCTATACACATGAAAAAGTCTACGTTGCCCGTTCGCAGGAGGAGAAACGGCGGCAGAAGGGTTATTTCTTCAATGAAAAGCCCTCATCAAAAACATTTCAAAAGTACAGGCGCAGAAACTAACATTTACCTCACAAACAATATACTCCCGGTCAATACAAGTTTTTCAAAACAGCATAACAATCTGAATATCTTATAATCATATAGCTCAGAATATTAGCCGCGACGATAGTAATTACAAAATTGGCAAAATCAATCCCAAACGGCAGGTATTTGGTAAGAACGCCGCACATAAAAATAATCGGGAACTGAGAAAAGTAACATATTATAGAACATTTTCTCATATAAGATGTACGTTTGGAATCTATATTGACTTTGGCAATTAAACAAAGTTGGAAAAAGCAATATGCAAACGGAATGAGCATAAAATAATAATCATTTTCTTTTATCAAATTAAAATGATATAGAAGTCCCGTTTCCACAAACTCCAATATTCCGAAACCGATCAAACCAATAACATAATAACGAAGTTTCGCTCGATGCTGATTTTCGGCAATGATTTTACCGATAACAAAGAAAATAAAGGCAGAAAAGAACGAATGGGCAGGTGATGGCATAACAATGCTTAAAACTTGGTTCATAACCATGAGGCATTCATTGTCTGCCGCAAAACCATAATATGTAGAATTCAATAAACTGACACAATACAAACACACACCGACAACGATCAAGGCCGTGTTATTGAATTTCAATTTCAAAGACAAAAAATATAACAACACAACGGAATGGAGACTCGCAACCACATACCATGCACCAGGAAGCGCCCCATTCCATATCAAATCTTTACAAAAGGATAATAACTTCATCTCCCAAGGCCCTGGCGCACTATAAAATTTTATATAAATCACATACACGAAAAGCAAAACAAACCAAGAGAAATACAATATGAACAATCTTTTTATGTATTTACTCCAATTCCGTTTCTTGAAAAAGAAATAAGAACTCGACAAAAAAAAGAAAGGAAGGGCATTCCTCAATATTGTATATGTGAAAGTATAAAGCCATGAATCTTGTGCAGCTCCCAGAGGATTCGTATGAATCATAATAACCATTACTGCAGCAATGTATTTTGTCAAATCGACAAAAGGGTATGATCTCTTTATTTCAGGGGGGGGGAAATTGTCATTGACATAACTTATTATGGCATTAAGGGCGTATTATCTAAAAATCCAACTATTTTATCTATCAGAAATGCACTGCAAAGATAATAAATTGCACCATAAAAAGTATCTCCAGCTCTTTCCTTAAAACTAGACGATATGCCTAACGCCGGGAATGCGTCGCAAAAGATAAGACTCCAATCATCGCATTGTCGCAGGAAAACCTGCTCGCACGATCGTCATGACCGAGGCGAGGCAAGGATTAGCCGCCGCAAAACACGCATACAGGTGTCGGACCTGACAATCGAAAGGGGTTGTCTAACAAGTTTTAGACAGCCCCTTTATTATTTTCTATTTGGGTTCCACTTTTCATTAAGGCGTTCCAGAAGGCGGGAGATACGCCGCACTTCCCGGCCGTCGTCCTCCGTGACCGGCGTCCGGCGGATAACCCACCGCAGGAAAATATAGAACAGGACGAGGAATACCACCCAGATGAGCAAATACTTCATCGAATACATTTCTTAAATTTTCACCAGACAAATATTAAATTATTTTTTATCTGAAAAAATTATATTCGTGGATGTCGATCAATACAAAATGCCACAATATATCTTATAATTTCCATGTACACATTTGTATCTGTAAAAAGGCGGTATTTCCAACGATCCTTAAAAATATTAAAAATTATTGCTCCTCGCTTCCACCAATCCGAAGATGGGGAATTAAAGATCGACCGGGAACCTATTATAATATCAGACAATAATTGCCCTGCCCGGCAAGCATCCTCATTAAAAACATTCTTTTCCGTTTTAATTCCTAAGACACTAAACGACAACTGGGTCATAGTTTCTGAGAAAAGTCTCATGCCGTATTTTTCACAAATTCGATGAAACAACGGCCAATCGATAAGCTCACCCCGTTCTTTAAGTAATATAGCCCAATCACATAGATGACGCAAAGTAATCCCTTCCGTCAAAAAATGCCCCTGGGCATGTTTGGTTAGAAATAAAGCATTAAATAAATCCGGAGGTGCTTCCAACACAGAATCACCCAAGTATACAGGATTGCAGTTATGTAAGCATTTTTGCAAAAGACGTTCAAAATCTTTTGCTCGACGACTCCCCCGGATCGCCGTACAAAACTGATGATTTTCTACAACTAATCCCTTGTATCTGATATGTGAATGTTTATAAAAATCACGTTTTACAGATGCTCCCCATCGTTCTGCTAATAAATTTCCAAATTCATATTGCCCCATCAAAAAACAATCAAAATCACCGCAAGGTCGATGATTGGGCTGTGGATACAAATGACTAATCGCAAACCCTTTAAGCACCAATGTCCTGATTCCAGCACCTCGATATCGCAAAGCTATATCAGATGCAATTACCCATTGTTCTGCATACTGTTGTTCAATTCGTTTGACATTAATTCCCCACTGTATTTTTAATCGACGTTCCGGAAGCTTACTACTCGGAATCACATTCTCTTCAACAAGTCTCAATAATCCATCCCAAGCGATCGCCAATACACCATGTCTGACGCATTCCTTATATATTGCATCCCAATCGATTTTTAAAATTTTTTGACATTCATTCCAATCTGCATGCGGTATAGTTGTCCAATTTAAACCTGCACGCAAAAGAATAAATATAATCCTATATATAGAATTGTCAAAATTATACATAATGGAACTATCGCTTGTCAAAATCACCGAATGTATTTTCGCAACCCTTTCAAGCTATATATTGCCATGCAATAAAGACTATAAAAGAAATTAACACGCTCCAAATGGCGAACAATTTTCCACTGGTTTTTCAGCATAGCAACTTTATCCGAAGATCTTGATGCGAGAGAATCCCGATACAAAGCCAATGTAGTATTAGTATTATATGCAACAATCGATTGTTTCAATATAAGCAACCAAAACACATAATCCTCCTTAGGAGCCGGCACAAATCGCAACTTGCCGACACAACTTCTATGTAAAAAGGCAGTCAAACAAGGAATTTCACAACTTTTAAGAATATCGGAATACTTCGCCTGTGATTTTACAGTAATGACCCGTTCATTACGGATTCCTTCAGATGTTATCTTCTCGTAATTTGAATACACGAACAAGTAATTATTCGCCTCAGCATAGGAGTATTGCTCTTCTAATTTTCGTGGCAACCATAAATCATCGCAATCCAAAAATGCGAAATAATGCCCTTTAGCATTATCAATAGCAATATTTCGGGGTATAGCAGGAGATCCGGATGGCTTATTCGTTTGAAAAAAACGAATTCTCGTGTCTTTTTTTACATATGATAGAATTATTTCAGCAGAATTGTCCGTTGAACAGTCATCTACGATTAGCATTTCCCAATTCACAAGGGTTTGCGCCAGCACAGATTCAATACAAGCCGCAATATAATTAGCACCATTGTAGCAGGGCGTTATAACAGAAACTAATGGTATCATAATATTTCCGAGTTTATTGTATAAAACCTATTTGGCAATGAATCTCCGTTCCGGTAGGGATCATCCGGGATTCTCATTCAAAATAATCGACCGAATAATTCGTCCTTTCCCCAACAGTACACTTAACTTTATGCAAATCAACACATAGCGGATTTTGTTTTATTAGCATTTTTTTTATAACAGGAACTGTTTTTTCCCTGCATATTAAACGCATAGGAATAAGCAATTGTATATTAGAATGAAATGGAGCTAACAACCGAATCACCTTTCTCACACCATATAAGATACGCATTCTCCGCCCTGTCTCTTCTGCTGTAACTGGTTGTAACTTATTATTTATAAATTGTCGATTTTTCGAATAAAATATAGACACTACAACCCTCCATTTATATTTACATCCGAACCAGAATCGTTGTACATAATTATATGAAATATAGACAGAGTACCGCAACCCGCCGGCAACTAACATTCGGGTTAGACGTTGTTCACATTGTGTCACAACATCATGTTTATATTTTAATACTGGAATATTTTCCCAAAAACGAACAAATGCTTGGGATTGAAATGCAGTCCGTCGAAATACGATGAAATAACTTTCTATATAACGAGAATAAATAATACAATCCGTTATACCCCAAAAATCGCATATCCTTTTATCCATTTCCTCCCACATTTCGGTAAAGGGGACAAGAGGCCCATAACAGGAATCATTGGCAATAATGATTTCGTCATATTCTAAGAGTTGCTCATGAGATAAGGCATGTAATCCATCCTGCCAGGATCCGAAATCATATCCTTGGTTTTTCCGAATAACAATATAAAGACATAAAGCCTCCAGCCGAGCACGATCCGCAGTAGGTATTGCAGATGTCGAAGAAAAAATTATATCCGCATTTACATCGTCATGCAGACGTTGTAAATAATAAAATACATATTCGGCAACTCGAAATTGGGGATTAAAATGTGCGAATACACACAATCGTTTACTATTTTTCAGCATAAAAAATAAGCTGCTTTAATCGACTTGTAAATACCGCATCTGTATATGATGTTCTAAATAATTGTAATGTATAGCTATTGGGATGCCGCGAAATTGAAGATGCCAAGCATCGAATAAATTCTTCCGCAGTATTGCATAATCCTCCGATTTTATCATAATCACATTCAATACCGGCAAAAGCTTCATTCGTTCCAAAAATCGTTTTCCCGTAACTCATAGCTTCAATGGTTTTTGTTTTCATCCCGGATCCACTGAAAATTGGAGCTATCACAGCATCTGCATTTATATAATACCTGGCAATGTTATCTACATATCCTTCCAAATAAACATTATCAGGCAATATGCGATTATGGAAAGCCGGATTCTTACAACACGCCCCAACTATACGGATATCCATGTCAATATATGGTGCAACATGCTTGAGAAACCAGTTTAAACCTTCAATATTAGGGAAAAAGTTTGACCCAACAAATAAGCAATACGATCGCTCGAAACCAGTATATTTTACATCCAGATCCCGTTCGGGACAAGTAATTGGACACACAAGATCGGCCTTTCGATAAAACATCTTTTGTATATTAAGATCATCCCTACTATTCAATGCAATAATTTTATCAGCATACCGAAATGAACGTCGCTCGTTAAATAAAACAAAATAATAGCGCAAAAAAGATATCAAACTCCACGACTGTTTTAGTCTCTGCCTATACAACAATGTTTCTACATTATGTGCAAAAACAAAAGTTTTACAATTACGCTTTTTCAACCGTTTTACAAGTCCACCCAATAACGAACCTTCGATAAATATAATATTATAATCAGACGCCACATCCAAAATCTCATCCTCATAGGCACGATCCAGCCCATAACTGCTCAATGTAACCAAAGAGCGCCCAACAGTCTTCCATGTCGGTTTAGGGAGATAACAAACTTCAACACTCTCTTCACCCACAATCTGTCGGATAGCACATAAGTTCCGTCCCGCAACTACCGATCCTCCATTATTTTGGGCTTCCGGACGGGTGCATAAATACAGTATTTTCATATCAAAACAAGAAAGATCGCAACCGATCTTCAGAAACCATTCGGCAGATGTTTAACTTTTCATTAATAAACTCATAATCCAAGGGTTGTAAATCACATATACTAACCTCATGCGAAGTAATGATTCGATGCGAAACTTCTAACTGTTGTGCAAGGCTTTTCAAGCGAATATTATATCGGCGAGGAGCCACCGTTACAAATTCTTTATTAAAATTAATCGAAAAGGCTGTCCCATGAAATGAACTAGCAACAACAAAAGCAGCATCGGCTAAAAGTGTTACAAAGTGCTCAACCCCAGCAAATGCATAAATTTTATCGCAATTGTATTTTTTCAATTTAAAAGGATCTGCAGCAGTAACCGCATATAATTTCAATCCTTTTTCCCGCGCGATAATTGAAGCCTGTTGAAAAATAAAATCATTATTATTACCCTCAACTGAATAAACGAGTAAGTATTGTGGCTGACTTTTACTTCGATATCGAATAATCTTTTTCCAATCTTCTGCTGTCAACAATAAAGTTGGATCCAAATCCTGAGTAACGAAAGAAAGCCCCAAATCCAGCATATAACGGACAGTTTGATTTTCACGAACGGAAATGGAACGATAGCGTTTTAACAAAGAAACAACCTCAGTCACCTCATCCGGTGGAAAATTATCTATTCCCATGGATGCTGCATATGAAATTTTCGGAGACTCCGTAAAATCAAGGAAAAAAGCCCGGTCAACCCCATTGTTATAACGACTATTCCAGACCTGATCACTTCCCGTCATATAAATATCGGCTTGAGGCGGATGTTTCCGAAGAGATTCGATCGACCGATATTTCCTTGTAAAACGGAACCTTGCGGTTAAAAACGACCGTAACCTCAGTTTGATAAACGGAACGAGAAATAATGCCGAAACAGCGTATACTACACGTCGAACCAAACTTCTTTTTTTATCATTCAGAATTCCCCGGATTTGACATCGGATGGACGAATTCGGACGCCAATAATTAATAAAGCAGACTTTGTGCCCGAAGCTTTCAATCTTGTTTGCCAAAGCATATGCCTGCAATATTGTTCCAAAATTGATATTATCCAAGATTGTAATCAATCCGACCTTCATAAACAGGATATTAACGTCTAACAATTTGACAAATTAATTCTTTGAGATGTAAATAATCCAAAGTAGCGACTATAAACCGTCTTGCATAAATCCGGAGTTTATGCGGGCAGCGAAATTCATTTTTGGCAAGATGTTCAAATGAATACTTATCCAGATTTACATAGACCGTATCCCGCTGTGGCGGACGGACAGTCGGATGGGCTAAATTCCAATTTTCCAATACAGCATCCTCAAAGCAAGACGGCATCAAATCCAAATTATTATTCATAGATTCGAGCATCTTCCGCCCCTTTTCCGTATTAACCAAAATTAAGGAAACGCCCTTTTTCACATCCAAAGAAGGAAAAAAACGCCGTACACCCCAAAAATCCGCTAATGTGATATCTCCGACACGTCCCGACCTTGCATAGGGACAAGAATAGCAGACCGGCCGATTCAAATAGCCATTAAGAAAGGCATATAAATAAGGTGAAAATAAATAATATGAATCAGCGACAACAACAGTTTTATTTCTACGCTCAAGTCGTATATTTATAGCAGGCCCCCAGCCATCCAAATCCCGGAAATTAAAACTTGAAATACGCCCCACATTCTTATGTTCCAGATAATCCTTATACGCAAAAAAGATTTTTTGGGAAGGGACACCATGACAAGCCAGATCCGAAGTGAATAAATTCTCATACTCACGTCTTAAAAACTTTTTTAATCCGGCAATTTGACAGGGCGTTCCCGTATAATATACTGATTTCCCTTGTCGTAGCAAATCCCGAACTTGAGAAAATGTCGTCCCCGTATCACTTTGAAGGTATTTTGAACCGCGTAATCGATCCAACTCCTTTTCAGAAAAAACACCGACATGTTTCAATCTGAATTCACGATCGAATGCGGCTCCGTATACCCCACCCTCCGCATGGAGAATAACAGATGCAATTTCAGAAAACAGTCCTCCGGATGAACTTTTCTTTCTTAATTCGACATCACGCGTCATTGCTGCATAGACCTGCATATTCGCAATCTCGGACGACACCAGGATCGGCTCTGAAATAGGACAAACTTTTTCACACAGCCCACACTGCGTACAAAGGTTCATATTAAGATGAGGATAGAGAAATCCCTCCTCATCTTCCTTCATAATAATGGCGTGAACATGGCATATCTGCTCGCAGGCACGACATCCACAACACAATTCTTTTTTTTGCGTATCAATATATTGCAACATTTATCAGCGTTCTTGTTTAAAAATGGGATGCCTGGTATCTGTAGTCAAAATCGATTGATACGGAGTAAGCGGCTGTTTTATAGGATTCAAAGTTGTAATATATACAAAGAGGAGAAAATAAACAACTAAAGCTGTCGCATACAGAGACCTCAAAGTTGTTTTACATTGCACTAAAACATGGGGCACCAAAACACATAAATAAATCAGAAAATACCACCCAATACGTCCACCCAGATGGCCACCTAACACAAAAGGCCATATTGCACCAAAAGAGGTAACATATAACAATTTTCGTGTTAACCAGTCTCTTTTTTTCCACGATAAAACACAAAGAGAGATGATAACCAGCGGATAAACATAACTAATCAACGAACCTCCGCTATATTCTACATCCGCCAATAAATAATATGTATATCCGAAATATTCTGCATACAAACGAATTATAACTCGAATACCAACCCCAATAATAATTAACACTAAAATCATTCGGGGAAATGTCATAAAATAAAATATGACCGGAATCAAAATACAAACAAATGCCGTATAATGAAACATTCCTGCAATAACAACAGCACCAATATATTTTAAATAAGCCTTAGTAACTAAATACCTATACGCATAAAGGACTATTGCTAAAGCAACCCCTTGCCGAATTGGCCCCAATGAGGTCGTATAAAAAAATGCCAAATAAGTAAGTGTCGCAAGAAAAAGATTATCCGTATATTTCCTTAGAGTGGAAAAAACTAAAATATAAGTAATAAGTCCGTATATAATAAATAATAACGGGGGCCATTTTGTATAACTAACTAATTGGCATATTATTTTATTGAACGGTTCAAACCGATCAATCGCATAAGTATCCAATGATGGATATACCGTCTCATAATAGCCGGGATAGTCCCACCCCACATCGAATCGCAATATGGAAACAAGTATAATTATCGTAATCCCGATATACGACCCATAGCCAAGTTTCCGGTTTTTATTTACCGGACGATTTCCCATCAGGATGACTACCGACAGAATGAATATTACGTAAAATAACATCAGCTATATACTATAGTGTACCGTCCATAGTCCAATCAAAAGCATTTATTGTCTGTCGGCAAGCCTCAATATATTGTTTCCCAAACCGAAGATCCGGTTCCATATAATTACCTTCCCCCCATTCATTCCATGATTTAATAAAAATCATTGGTTGCACTACCCGTTTTTGGCGGGTAATCAGTAAAATATCGGTCAGGTGACGTTTAAACAACTCCGGAGTTGAGTTATGAAAAATACTACCACCAGTTCCTAATCTTGGAGAATGATCCCAATTTGGGACAACAACGGGTACAACTTTTTCATTTTCAAAAGCTGGGCACAGCATTTTTTTTATGGCCTTTCTGTAAGAAACCACATGAGCAGGAAGATGCAGAAACCGATTGATAAGAACATCTTTCAGCAATCTTTTTACACTATGCCCTTGCCCAAATGCCCCATTGATATTACTCAAAATGACATTGTCGAATACATTATATCGGGGATGTTTCACCTCCCGAGGATCGGCCGTATAAGCCATAAAATAGAACTCCGGTAAATTATTTTTCCTGGCGAGCTCATTCCAACGGGTCAACATAGGATAGTGTCCCGGAATAGATTTGTAATCATAAATTACAAAAACGAGCCGATCATCGATTCGTAAATATCTTTTGTCAGAAAAAGCCGGCAGAAGAGCATAAAAATGATTATCTATATCATCAATACCAGGATAGGTTTGTTCGATGAGAACCTTCCGCTCTACACGCTGAGCTGCTGCATTCCAGTTATTATTCGTCCACGTATGATTCGCCCAACAAATACAAAACGGGAAATCGGGAACGCCTCGCTCTATCATATCGACCAATGGACGCTCCATAAGCCTTTTCCCGCCAAACCAGTATTCATAGAAACAAAATGCCGTGACCCCAGCCTCTCGAGCAAGTTGAACTTGTTGTTCGTAAATAAGCGAAAGACGTAAATCGTAATATCCTAAATCTGCCGGAATTCGAGGCTGATAATGCCCGGGAAATAACTTCCGAGCCTTTCCAACATTTGTCCATTCCGTAAATCCTTTCCCCCACCAGTTATCATTTTCCGGGAAAGGATGAAATTGAGGCAGATAAAATGCTATTATTTCCGGTTTAATCATATCAATCATTTAAGCATTTAATAACTTTAGCAGGATTTCCACCCACCACGCTATAAGGAGGAACGTCTTTGGTTACCACTGCATGCGCAGCAACAATACTTCCCTGACCAATGGTTACGTTCGGAAGAATTGCAGCATATTCTCCGATCCAGACATTATCTTCAATAATAACCGGGCCTTTTGAATACAATGGACGCATATTCGGCGGCATATCCAGCAGATCACGCTGTGATGCCCCATGGGCATTATCCGTAATAAAAATTTTTCTTCCACAACGGACATGTTTTCCTAAAATCACAGAGTTGATACTTGAAATATGACTATCCGTACCAATCTTACATCCATCGCCAATCACAACATGAGGCGTAAATGTCTGCGACGCTGGTTGGAATTCAGTATATGCCTCCAAAACACATCGGGCACCAATTTGGACATCATCTTCTATAAAGATACATTTCGCATTTCCATATAATTTCAGACCTCGTCTGATACGACATTTTTTTCCAACGGCATTGAAATAAGGAGATACCCAATAAGTATACATGATATCCAATAGAGTGGATATCTTAAGATGTAATCTATAGGGATAAACCGTTGCCCAAACATGCATAATCCATTTAATGCAATTCAACATCTCAAGTAAATTTTTCCGCGAATTTTTCTATATCTTCAAACATTTGCCAATTTTCACGAATCCAATCTTCCGGCATATTCCACCATTTAAATTGCTGTAAAAATTCAATTTGATCCGGGGTAAACCGATATTTAATAATTTTAGCCGGGACTCCACCAACTATTGCATAAGGCGGAACATCCTTCGTTACAACAGCTCCGGCAGCGACCACGGCACCATTCCCGATAGATACACCATCCATAATCTTTACATCAGCCCCGATCCACACATCATGTCCGATATCAACCAGATATCCCGAGGCAGTTTTCCGATACATTTCAAATCCAGGCTGTAATCCAGTGTAATACGAGTAGCCAAATACTTTACGAGTATCTTTATAAAAAGCAAGAAAGGTTGACACGAAAGTGTCCGTTGGATGATTACTGAATCCCGTATATACACGAGGCCCAATACTGCAAAATTTACCAATCCGAGCGCCAAAAAGTCTGCAATCGAAGGCAATATAGCTATGCCGAGACAAATAGCTATCAACCAATAAACTTCTTTTATGCACAAGATTATCCCCCTCAAATACGGTGTTGGCAAATCGGGAACCTGAACGACATATTACGTTTTTCGCATAATACAATCGGATCTTCTGAATAAAATATCGCAAAGGACAAGCCTTATCATAAATAGCATAAAGCCTGTATAATATACTTCTCAACAATCTCATCGACAAAAGTTTCGGTTGATATTTGATATCCGGTTGATAAACATTTTAAATTCAGGTGCTATCAGATATAAAAACAAACAAACAAGGCCTGTAAACACTGAGATTGCAACTATCATATACAAGAGTAAATCAGCAAAGGATTGCTGTGGGTCGAAACTCATTAAGGAAATACAATACATAGAAATACAAGCTGCGACAAACATGGCACTTATATGTTTAATAAAAACAAGGATATATCTCCAAAGAGAAAGTTTCAGTACAATCCGGAATAAGAAATAAGGCTTCCACGTAATCGTACCTATCAAACTTATGAGAATCCCCGATAAAATACCATTCAACCCGTAATAAAGGCCAAGTAAAACAGACAATCCGATATTAAGAAACGCCTCGAAAAGTGGATACCAAACATCCTGAAACATCCCATGAGCAATAAGAAATGATTCGACACTCGTCCTCAGAGCATTAAAAAACATAATAAGTGTTATCAGCAACAATATTGAATTGGGCAACAAATACTCAACTCCGACCCACAATACAATAAATGGAGTGGCAATGATATAAACGCCAAAACTCATTATAGAGATTAAGAAGAAACGAACCGAGAACAACTCGTAAAATACCCTTGCTGTCTTTTGCGTATCACACTCTGCAACCAAATTACCGATCCCCGCACTAATACTATTAAATACGGCATTTAGCAAAGCAATACACCCACTAACAATTAACATATAGTTACCATAAATTGCAACAACTGTTAAAGAAGTAAAAGCATATACAACGATCGGACTTGATTGGGATACGACAAAACTTGCAATTTTGTGAAAAAACAACTGCTTGGTTTTCCGTGTAATGTGAGAATATTTATGTATGAGATTTTTTCCTTGTCGATAATCGGTATGCAGCCACGGGTATTCTTTTCGAACGACAGCATTAATTCCAAATATAGTTACAATCGCAGCCACAAATTCAAGTCCAAGCCACCATACATATCCATCAGACAAGTAATTTATAGCTAAAATCTGCAGAACTACCTTTATATTTTTTATGCCTTGGACGACATAATTCAACTTATAATTCTTCTGATCTGAAGTAAGTACAATCTGTTTATAATTAAAAAAATACCCGGAAAGCGCAGCTATAAGAAGGACAATAAAAGTTGTGTAAGTATACCAGGCAGGAACTTCGGCTTTAGAAAATATCCACGGAAAAAAACACATCAATAAGACAGCAATACCTCCAACAAACAGCCCTATCTTATAATATAAATATCCTTGGACAGAAACGATTTCATTGATTTGTTGCCGATTTTTCTCAGCAAGCGGTTTATATAGCGAATATCCGATAGCTGCCCCAACTCCCAACTCAGCAAGATTCAAAAACTGGAGTAGATTTGTCGCAGTTGTATTCAGTCCTAAAACTTCTGCACCAAGATGCTCTAAAAAAATCTTACGGGAAAAGAATTGAAGACCAAGATTTATAAAATAGAATAATAAGGCAACTACACTATTCTTAAGACTTTTAGCCGTTCTGGACTCTACCATACATTAGCAATCCATTTACCTGTCCTTATACATGCTCTGGTAGTACTCTTGGTATTCGCCAGAAGTTATGTCGTCCATCCATTTTTGGTTTTGGAGGTACCAGCGGACAGTTTTTTCGATTCCTTCCTCGAACTGCAGGCTTGGCTGCCATCCCAGTTCGCGCTTGAGCTTGCGCGAGTCGATGGCGTACCTCAGATCGTGGCCTGCGCGGTCGGTGACGTACGTGATAAGCTTCTCCGACGACCCCTCGGGGTTGCCCAGCAGCCTGTCCACCGTCCGTACGATGACCCGTATCAGGTCGATGTTCTTCCACTCGTTGAAGCCCCCGATGTTGTACGTGTCGGCGACCTTGCCCCTGTGGAAGATCACGTCGATGGCCCGCGCGTGGTCTTCCACGTACAGCCAGTCGCGCACGTTCTGCCCGCGGCCGTACACCGGCAGCGGCCTTCGGTGGCGGATATTGTTGATGAACAGCGGGATGAGCTTCTCCGGGAATTGGTAGGGCCCGTAGTTGTTCGAACAGTTGGTCACCAGCGTCGGCATCCCGTACGTGTCGTGGTAAGCTCGCACGAAGTGGTCGGACGAGGCTTTCGAAGCCGAGTAGGGGCTGTGCGGCGCGTACTTCGTCTCTTCGGTGAAGAACTCCTCGCCGAAGGGCCCGCCGCCGCTCTCCCCGCCCGCAGCATCTCCCTCGGGACGGGTCAGCTCCAGCGCCCCGTACACCTCGTCGGTGGAGATGTGGTAGAACAATTTGCCCTCCCACTTGCCGTCCCAGTATTCCCGTGCCGCCTCGAGCAGCGAGAGCGTGCCCAGGACGTTCGTCCGCGCGAAGGTGAACGGATCCCTGATCGAGCGGTCGACATGGCTTTCGGCCGCAAGGTGGATGACCCCGTCGATATCATACTGACCGAACAGCGCCCGCAGCATATCCAGGTCGCAGATGTCACCCTTCTCGAACACGTAGTTCGGGGAATCCTCGATGTCCCGCAGGTTGGCAAGGTTCCCCGCGTAGGTCAGTTTGTCCAGGTTCACGATCCGGTAATCCGGGTATTTCGTCACGAACAGGCGTACTACGTGCGAGCCGATAAAGCCCGCTCCGCCCGTAATCAGGATAGTGCGTTTCATGGGTTATTTTCTGTGAGTCGTTTCATGCAGTAGATCAAAGCCTCCCTCCAGTGCGGGATATCCATCTGGAAGGTCTCCTTGAAGCGGGTCTTGTCCAGCACCGAGTAGGCCGGGCGGGTGGCCTTCGTGGGGTATTCCGACGTGTGGCAGGGGATGATGCGGCATATGTCATGTCCCGCGGCCGCGGCGATCTCCACCGCGAAGTCGTACCACGAGCACACGCCCTCGTCGGTGAAGTGGTACACCCCCTCGTTGCCCGCATAGCGCCCCGCCTCGATCAGGGAGAAGATCGCAAGCGCCAGGTCGCCGGCGTAGGTCGGAGTGCCCACCTGGTCGAAGACCACGCGCAGCGTCTCACGCTCCGAGGTCAGCCGCAGCATCGTCTTCAGAAAGTTGTTCCCGTACTCCGAATAGAGCCATGCCGTGCGCAGGATCAGGTAGCGGCACCCCGAGGCCTTCACGGCCTCCTCGCCCGCCAGCTTCGTACGCCCGTAGGCCCCCAGCGGCGAGGTCGCCATATCCTCCGTGTAGGGCCTGTGCCCCGTGCCGTCGAAGACGTAGTCCGTCGAGACGTGGATCAGCGTCGCCCCCGTCTCCTTGGCCGCTGCCGCGAGGTATGCCGCGGCCTTGTGGTTGAGCAGGTCGGCTGTCGGTTCATCCTCCTCGGCCTTCTCCACGTTCGTGTAGGCCGCACAGTTGACGATCACGTCGATACGCTGTTCCTTGACCGTTTGAAGCACCGCCCCGGCGTCGGTGATGTCCAGCTCCGCGACGTCGGTGGCCAGGTAGTTGTTGGGCGATACGCTCCCAAGCTGCCGCAAGGAGCTCCCCAGCTGCCCCCGGGCGCCCGTAATCAGGATATTAAGCATAGTAGTCCGTATTGTAGTCGAACAGTTCCGCGGCCTCCGCCAGCCGCGGGTGGCCGCTGTCCTTGGGCGAGAGGACGACATCCCCCGGCGCCAGGCGCCAGTCGATGCCCAGCGCGGGGTCGTCCCACGCGATGGCGCCCTCCGATTCGGGGGCATAGAGGTTGTCGCACTTGTATTGGAATACAGCCTCGTCGCTCAGCACCGAGAAGCCGTGCGCGAAGCCCCGCGGCACGAAGAACTGCCGTTTGTTGTCCCCCGAGAGCTCCACGGAGACGTGCCGCCCGAACGTGGGCGAGCCCCGGCGGATGTCCACAGCGACGTCCAGCACGCGGCCCCGGACAACGCGCACCAGTTTCGACTGTGCATGCGCCCCCCGCTGGAAGTGAAGCCCGCGAAGAACGCCGTACTTCGACATCGACTCGTTGTCCTGCACGAACCGCACGGGGCGTACGAGCCTGCCGAAGGACTGCTCAGAATAGCTCTCGAAGAAATAACCCCGAGCGTCCCCGAACACCTCGGGTTCGAGGAGGACAACTCCTTCTATTTCGGTAGGGATGACTTTCATGGCTTTAGCGTCGGTTTTCGTCGGTGAGTTTCAACAGGTACTGCCCGTACTGGTTCCTGAGCATCGGCTGCGCCAACTCCCGGAGCTTAGCGGCCGTGATCCAGCCGTTATGGTAGGCGATGCCCTCCAGGCAGGCGATCTTAAGTCCCTGGCGTTTCTCGATGACCTCCACGAAGATCGAGGCCTCGGCCAGCGAGTCGTGCGTGCCCGTGTCCAGCCACGCGAAGCCGCGCTGAAGCGTCTGCACCTTCAGCTCGCCGCGCTGCAGGAAACACTGGTTCACGCTCGTGATCTCAAGCTCCCCGCGCGCCGAGGGTTTGATACCCCGGGCCACATCCACGACCTTGTTGGGGTAGAAGTAGAGACCCACCACCGCGTAGTTCGATTTCGGGTGTTCCGGTTTCTCCTCGATCGACAGGCAGTTGCCCGCAGCGTCGAACTCCGCAACCCCGTAGCGCTGCGGGTCGTCGACCCGATAGCCGAAAACTGTGGCCTTGCCATCCTCCTCGGCCGTGCGGACTGCCTCGCGAAGAAGACCCGTGAAGCCCGAGCCGTGGAAGATGTTGTCGCCCAGAACCAGGCAGACCGAATCGTCCCCGATGAAATCCGAGCCGATCAGGAACGCCTGCGCAAGACCGTCCGGGGACGGCTGCTCGGCATAGCTGATGCGAACCCCGTAGTCGGAGCCGTCGCCCAGCAGACGACGGAAACCGCCCAAATCCTCTGGCGTAGAGATCAGGAGGATGTCGCGGATACCAGCCAGAAACAACGCCGATAAAGGGTAGTAGACCATCGGCTTGTCGTAAACAGGCAACAACTGCTTGCTGACGCCCTTCGTGATCGGGTACAAACGCGTTCCGCTGCCACCCGCCAAGATGATGCCTTTCATTTATCAGTAAGTTAAATCTATTTTTAGAAATGCGTCCCGAACATACAGGGTCGCGAACAAAAAATCAAACCTTATCCATGACCTGCTGCAACCAGAAAAAAATTCCGGTACGGCTGATATGGGTCTTGTACCCCAGCCGACGGATAATGCCCATGAATTTCGTGTCGCGGCGGATATGCCATTGCATGAAATGATACAACCCGAACGTGGCCAAAAGGCTCATGCCGACGACCGCATACAGTTGAACGGCGATTGAAAAACCGGCCGCTTCGAACGCCCACCAGCATAATACGACCGCCGTATTCAATCCCAAGATAGCCAATGTCGTCGCGACATGGGAACAACCCATGTCGATGAACATATGGTGCAGGTGGGTCTTGTCGGGACGGAATGGCGACGAGCCCTTCAGCATACGCGTCGACATCACGCGCAGCGTATCGAACACGGGAACCGACAACACCGCCAGCGTGAACGGTACAAGCCCGACATTGGGGTCGACAAAGGCTGCGACCCGCGAACCGGATTGCAGGATGGCAATTACGAAGACGGACATGACGGTGCCCATGACCAACGTCCCGCCGTCGCCGATGAACATCTTAGAGGATTTACCAAAAACATTGTGCAGGAAGAAGGGAATCAGGGCCCCGACCGAAACTACCGCCAGGATCGTCATCACCTCTTCGCCGGCGAGATGGAAAAGTATGCCGAAGATGGTGCAGGCCATGATACAATAGCCCGAAGAAAGACCGTTTACGCCGTCCATCAGGTTGATGGCGTTGATAATGCCAACGGTGGCAAAAACAGTCAGCGGCACGGCATACCAGGAAGAGATCGGCCCGATGCCCCACAAACCGCGGAAGTCGTTTATGCAATAGCCGCCGACAAAGACCAGCAGCAGCACGACGACGATCTCGATCAAAAACCGCAGGGAAGGGGAAAGGTTCAGAATATCGTCCATCGTGCCGGTATAGAGCATCGCCATCATGGCCATGATTACGACAGGCAGTCCGGAGCAGTCCACGACAGCACTCATGCTCCCGATAGCGATCACGACCCCGAAGAAAACGGCGACGCCGCCCAGGACAGGAACCGGCGTACGTTGCAATTTACGGGCATCCGGATTATCGACAATGTTTTTCAACAGCGCGATTTTCACCAGTTTAGGGTGGATCCAGCCGACTAAGAAAAGGGCTATAAAGAAAGGAATGATGACTGTGTAGCAAAGAGGCGTTGTCATACTGATTCATTTTATTATCCGGAAAAGGAAGAGGTTTTACATCGACAGCAATCAAATGGAAAATTCAACAGGCTTTATCATTTATGCGATATGCCGTTCCATTTCAGCCTCCAGTCGCGCCCCGATACTTTCGGCAATACAATGTATGACATAAGAAGTGCAATAATACCATGCGTCGCCGCGCACGGGCAGCGTCAGGCTGTAATCGTACATGAACCGGGCGATCCGCCACGCTGCGGGTTTATCGACAGGGAGGGCATTGCCCTGCAATGCGACCTCGTACATCCGCCCCAGCGTACAGAGGTACCCCTCGTCGAAATTCAGGGGGTCGGCAGGGACACGTACGCACCTGCGGTAATACCCCGTCGCCCGCCTTATCACGGCATCGTTCTCCAAGTCGGGAAACATCCAGGCAACCCGGTTCATCACCCCGATACGTTCCAATGCGACCTCGGACGACACCCCCGGCCAGCAGCCATCAGCATTCAGGGCGGATGTCCAGCCGGCCATCTGCCGTTTCAGGAACAGCAGGTATTCGTCATCGGCAGCCGGAGCGGGATAGAGCAGGTCGGCCGCGCACATGCAGACGCCCGTCTGCTGAAACAGACCGTTTTCCGGTCGGGCACCGACGACGCCCACAAAATCCCGGACAAGTGCGTCCGCAGCCCGGTAGCAACAGTTTTTCTTCCGCAGATCGACGGAAAACACCGTTTCGCAGGCAAGCGAATACATGGCATGAACCATCCGGCTACGGATCGCTGTGTCGGGCTCGTGTTCAGAGCGTTCAGACAGCGCCCAGAACAAGCTGTCGATCCTGTTGCGATAGGTTTCCTCCGTACCGAATTCCCCGGCAGGCGCCACGGACGACACCAACCCATAGCCCGCGGCAAAAGCCTTTGCCAACGACACGAGCTGCACATTCGTGGCCTGGGCGGGATCGGCACCCAGCAGCAATGGCAACATTTTCTTCAGGTAATTCGGTGTCATGTCAGTAATTTATCGGAACCGGAATAGTTCCTTTTGCAGGTTTACAGGCCAGGGATCATATTTTTTCGACCAACGCGGACGGAATGGAAGCGGTAGCGACCGCCGTAATGCCGTCGATCTTGACAACGACACGTCTGTCCCGGGTGTTTTTCACCCGCATGAACGTGCCTTCGACACCCATGAATACGCCGTCCTTAATCCTCACCTTGTCGCCTTTCGACAACGCGACCTCTTCGGGCGAAAGGAAAATCACCGGTTCGTCGATATTGGCGGCCACGGCAATAAAATTGCGCATCTGGGACTCGGGCACGGTCATAATCTGGTTCTCGCCGTTTTGCTGATGCATCACATAGCGCAGAATCGGCAGCCTGAATGTCTTCAGGTCGTCGATAACTTCACGCGTGGAACGGACGAAAATATAGTTGTGCACTGCGGCTTCCCGTACCCGGGAAAACCGGCCCTTGGAATCCCGGCGGCGTACGACCCTTACCGGCACGAAATTCTCGACATGCAGTTTGTCGAGATACTCCTTGGTGGAGAGTTCGCGCTGATAGGTAACCCGAAGCACATACCATTTGGCATCTGTGTCCTGACAGTCCATTATTGTGATCCGTTAAGTCGGGATTCGGCACCCGGGAAAGGCGTACAGTTGAGAAAAAAGCGTTCCATGGGGACATCGAAAACCTCTTAAAACCAAGATTTTCAATCAATTACGCGCCTCCCATAAGAACACTTCCGTATTTTAAAGTGCGGTCTCTATATAAGAGATAGTTTTACCTTGATTGCCATTTGATAATCAATTATATAACATATAATAAAAGTTGTTTTTACCGACCTTGTTCGATTATTGTCTGCAAATACCCAAAGTCGGATTAAAAGAGCACTGAATTCATCCACTTGGCGAACAATTCGTGCAGACAATCGGGTCAAAGATGGTAAGTTTTTGATAATCAATTTATTTTCGCATCGATAAGCGGTGCCGGGAACAAAAATATGATTTAAAAAATTTGGGCATATGCTTTATTTTTAGTACTTTTGCAAAAGTTATGAAGGTCTCTTATATAGAGACCTTACACGTATAAGGATGCTATCAGGCTCCGGTTCGCCTGGTCGATGACGGAGTTTTCGAGCGAAGCCAGGTAAATCTGCGTGGTTTTTTCCGAAGCATGTCCCATTCCCGCACTGATGACCGACAACGGAATGTTATGGTTCCGGGCAGCAGTCGCCCACGTATGCCGCGAGGTATAGGAGGAGAGCGGGACTTCGAGCCCCAGCAAACCGGACAGCTTTTTCAACCGACGATTATAATAATCGAGGGCCGTACGGTATTGGGAAAACGCCCTGACCGGATCGTCCGAACTGAGCAGCGGAAAAACATAGCCGGATATGCGCCCTGCACCGGCATAGCGCCCGATAAGCTTCGCGATGCAGGGCTCGATACGGATAACGAGGCGCTGCCCGGTCTTGCGGCGGACATAACGGATCGTATCCCCGACGATATCCTGATTCCTCAGGAAAGCAATGTCCACGAACGCCATCCCGCGCGTACAATAACTGAAAATAAAAATATCCCGGGCCAATGCCAGGGACGGGGAATGTGTCAGATCCAGCTGCCGGAGCCGCACGACGACATCCTCGCCGACGGCACGCTTGCAGGTCTGGTCGACACCGGTGTACACATGCCGGAAAGGATCGGTCTGTGGCACGACATCCTCCTTCACGGCCCTATTATAGACTGCACGCAATATCCGCATATAAAACGAGACGGTATTGCGGACAACGCCCCGGCGCCGGAGCCAGTCGTCATACTGCCCCACAAGCCGTTCATCGACGAGCGAAAAGGGAATGTCCCGTCCGCCCAGGAAATCGGAGAAACTCCCGAGTGTCCGCCGGTAGTTGCGCGCCGTCCCCAACTTTCCGTTCGCCTCGAGCCTTGCGGCCTGCGTTTCGACATAGGCGAGCACGGTGCTCCGCCGGGACTTGCGAAACCGATCGACAACATCCCTGAGCGAGTACCCCTCCTGCCGGAATTCGAAATCCCGGATGATCGTATGCAACAGACACAAATCACGGTCGATCCGCTGCTGCACAGACAGCAACGCATGGGCTTCGCCCGAAAGGGGCGTGATGACACACCCGCGCCTTGCATCCCACTGCCGGGGCTGGAGACGCATGGAGGTAGTTACCTGCTGTGATTTGCGCCGATGGCAAAGCTGGTAATATATTACTCCCGCTTTCCCACCGACCGTCGATTCCCTGAGCTTGACTTTTACTGTTGCCATACATTTTAGTTGTTTATGGTTAGAATTGGAATTTTCCACGCCGCCGGAGGTGCACGGATGCATGTCCCGGCGGGATCATGGCAGCAAAACTAACCATCGGACAATTTAAAAAGGCTGAAAAATATGTTATTCGGCCATAACGGCATTGCGTCCAAGGTATTCCGGACAAGAAAATCCCTCGCAGCACAAGGCACTGGCGGACGGGACTCGACAGACGTGTAGGCCGCAAACCGGACAGGCAGGACAGAGCAGGCCACAGACAAGCGGAGCCGGCAGGACATGGCGGACAGGACAGCGAACGCACGGAAAGGACGGACGGATCGACGGGGCAGGGTTGGCAGACGGCAGACGACAGACGACAGACGAGCATTACAGCCCGGCCGGAAGCATGAAAAGCCCCCGGAACTTCGGTTCCGGGGGCTATGGAAAGGCATCTGCCGGGGATTATCCCAGCATCGGTTTCAGTACGCCGAACAGCACGAGCGCGATGAGGAGCGTAACGACGATATTGAAAGCCTGGGCGGCGAGGAACGCCCACAGGAGATTGCGGTTCTCCCGGGAAACGATATCCTTGAGGCGCGTATCGAGCCCCACGCAGACGAAGGCCAGCGAGAAGAATACCGTCGAGAACATTTTGGCGACACCCGGCTCGGCAAGTTTACCCTTGGCATCGGCCGTGAAGAGGCCGTTGCCCTGCAAAAGGCTGAACACCAGCGATGCGGCAACAAAGCCGATGATGAATTTCGGGAATTTTTCCCACACGATCCCCAGTGACGGGGCCTGCCCGGTCTTATCGCCGCGGCGCGTCGAGAGGTAAAGCGCGATGAAGAAAGCCACCACACCGATCAGTACGTTCTGCGCAGCCTTGATGATGACGGCATGCTGGTTGGCCACCTCGCCCACGATCATGCTCGACGCGGCGACACCCGACGTAGTGTCGATCGTACCGCCGATCCACGCCCCGGCAACCTCCTGCACGACATGCGGATCGTCGAAAATATGCGGCAGGATCACATGCGCCAGCCACGGCATCAGATAGATCATCGGCACGACGACGATCAGTACCAGCGAAACGATGTACGAAAGTTTCCGGTCGTCGCCGCCCGCCACGCGGGCCGCCGTGATACAGGCCGACACGCCGCAGATCGACACGCCGCTCGAAAGGATCATCGCCGAGCGTTCGTCGACCTTCATGCGGCGCGAAAGCCGGAAGGCGAAGAACCACACGACGGCGACCACCAGGCAGGCCTGCACGAGGCCGAAGACACCCGATTTCATCACATCGCTGAAGAGGATCGTGGCACCGAGGCACACGACGCCGATCTTGATGTAGAATTCACCCTGGATCGCGGGTTTCAGCCACGCGGGAACATGCCACACGTTGCGGATCAGTAACCCGAAGAGCACCGAAAAGAATACCGATTCGAAGCCGTAATACGACACGGAGGGGATCTTGGCGACGATCTGCGCCAGCAACGAGACGGCGAAGACGACCACGAGCGACGCAAGCAGCCCCCTGAGCGGTCGCCGCAGCATCAGGCACCCGGCATAGAGCACCACCAGCACGATGGCGAAGAGACAGGCGATATTGCTCCACGCAGCGCCGCCCAGCAGCGTCGCGGGGACTTTGGGCAGCGCGGAAGGTGCTACCGCGGCCAGCACCAGCAGGGGAATGCTCACCCAGACCACACCCAGTCCTCGACCCGGAATTGTTCCATCCACTTTTTCATCTTTATCATTTTTTCAGGTTAAAATATGCCGGAGAGCATCAGTGCCACCACATTGCGACCGGCGACATCCCGCGCGGCGAAATCTTCGTAGGTGTAATCCAGCTGGCAGCGCAGGTATTTCACAGGTTGCCACGTAAGCCCGGCCGTATAATTGGTCTGGCGGCTCGAACCGCGGGAGCAGTCTTCGAGAAAGGTATCGTACCGCACCGTCGGCAACAATGTCCGGGCCACGCGCCAGCCGGCCACGGCATACCACCCCTCGCTGTCGAGGCCGCCCGTCGTGCCGCAGATGTATTCGCCGCGCAGGACGAGGCGCCCGTAATCGTAGCAGGCACCGGCACCGTAACGGATGCGCTTCAGGTAATCCTCGCCGTACTCGCCCCAGTAGTACGATCCCGCGAACTGCAATCCGGCGACGGGCTTGACCGTAAAGCGCGCCACGATGTCCTTGCTTTTGTTCTTATCCTTGACGTTCAGCCCCTCGCCGTTGAAAACGCCGAAGTTGTAGTTCAGGATACTGTATCCGTCGCGCTTGAAAAATCCTCCGAACAGCTGCGCGCCGAGGTCGCGGCCTGTGGCCGAAAGTCCGCAGAGGTCGCTGAACCCCATCAGTTTGCACAACGAAAGGGGGTATTCGACGAACTCATATCTGAGCGGCACATAGTCGGTATTCTCGATCGAAAAAGGCAGCTTGTATTCGCCCAGCTGGACGTTGAGCTCATCGAACGGTTTGTAACACAGGTAGGCGTCGACGATTTTCGGCGAAGCGAATTCGATCTGGACACGGTAATCCAGTTTCGGAGCGATGGCGCCCGCCAGGTTCAGACGTACACGTTTGATAAAAAAGGTCGACGAACGGTCGCTCCATTCGTAACCGGTCTGGACATATCCCGAAATTTCCGGCAGGGCGGCCAGCACTTTGTCCCATGTAGACGTTTTGGCTTTGAGCGCCGCGATTTCCGCCGAAAGCTCCTCAACCGAAGATGTCGCAGTGGTCGTGTCGGGTTGCTGCGCGCGGACGGGTACAATCACACCGAGCAGCAGCAATACAGGCAAAATCATTCTCATAAACAAGATCGTTTGGGTTCACAAAAGTCGTAATTCCGGCGCAATGGATCAATACGCGAAAATACCTAAAATGACCCGGAACGGCTCCGGACGGCATCCGGGAAAGACCGCCGCCGGCCGTCTGCTCCCAGGAAACAGAACAAACACCGCACAGGACACGGACAGGAACGACACAAAAGAGGCCGGAATACTCCGGCCTCCCCGCTTATGGAATGAACTTTTTATCGGCCATGGACAGGAATCACAGTTTGTTGGCGAGATCCTTGACCAGCTCGCCGTCGAACAGGTGCAGCACCCGGTGCGCGTAAGTCGAATCGTGCTGCGAGTGGGTCACCATGATGACGGTCGTACCTTCGCGGTTCAGCTCCGAAAGCAGTTCCATCACCTCGCGGCCGTTCTTCGAGTCGAGGTTACCCGTGGGCTCGTCGGCCAGGATCAGCTTGGGGTTCGACACCACGGCACGGGCGATGGCCACACGTTGCTGCTGTCCGCCCGAGAGTTGCTGGGGGAAGTGTTCGGCGCGGTGCGAAATATTCATGCGGCTCAGGATCTCGTTGACACGACGCTTGCGCTCGGACGCCTTGACGCGCATGTAGATCAACGGCAACTCGACGTTCTCGAAGACATTCAGTTCGTCGATCAGGTTGAACGACTGGAAGACAAACCCAATATTCCCCTTGCGGAATTTCGTGCGGTCTTTCTCCCGGAACCCGGCGACCTCGTGGTCGAGCAGCGTATAGCTGCCCGAGGTGGGATTGTCCAGAAGCCCCAGGATATTGAGCAGCGTGGACTTGCCGCAGCCCGAGGGACCCATGATGGCGACGAATTCACCCTCCTTCACTTCGAACGTCACGCCGTTCAGTGCGATGGTCTCGATCTCTTCGGTACGGAAAACCTTCTTGAGGTTCTCAACTTTCAGCATTGACATAACAAACAGGTTTTTATTGTTGATATTGATTTGATTTATTCGGATTTCACGGATTCGGCCGGGTTTTCGTTAACGGCACGCCACGAGCGGACGGTGACGGTGAGTGCCGTGACGGCCAGCACCCCCGCCAGTGCCAGGGCAAAGACCCACCAATACAGCGGCACGGCATAGGCGAAGCCTGCGAGCCAGTGCCTGACGGCCCAGATGCTTACCGGGACGGCCAGCACGAAACACACGGCGACCAGCATGACGTAGCGGCGGTTGAACATGGCGAGGATTTCGCCCCGCGAAGCCCCCATTACCCGGCGCACGGCGATTTCGCGGCGGCGGTGCTGTGTCTCGAACAGCACCAGCCCGAAGACGCCCATCAGGGCGATCACGACGGCCAACAGCGCGAACAGCCCGACGATGGCCGTCAGTTTGCGTTCGTTGTCGTACTCGAGGCCCAGCTCCTCGTCGAAAACACGGACGACGATATCGCCCGGCTCCGTGCGGGGATCGACCTCCGCGATACAGCGGCGGATATGGGCGGTAACAGCCGCAATATCGGCTCCGGGCGTCATCCGCACATAGACCACATGAGGCAGGTGCCAGTAATTTTCCTGCTGGATTTTCTTCGGAAGAAGATAGAAACAGAAGGGCGATACACCGTATTGCAGGGGCTTGAAGTTGAAATCGGCACAGAAACCTACAATTTGCTCGTCGGGCGACACGAAACCGTTGATACGGTCGCCGACCTGCATTTCAAATTCCCGCCGCGCCGCTTCGTTGAAAATCATCGTTCCGAGTTCCTTGTCGAAGTCGCTCTCCAGGAAATCGCGTCCGTCGGTAATCGGGATACCCATCACGCGCAAGAAATCAGGTTGTACGACATAACTCTGGAAAGCGACCTGACGGCCCTTGAACTCCCGGCCCCAGCCCATACGCCCGACCGACACCAAACGACTCGTAGCTCCCGTAACATCCTTTACCTGAGGGTCGGATAGAAGTTTCTGCCGAAGGGCGTCATAACTTACCGCCCCACGTTCGGAAAGCCGCACGGCGAGGAGGTTTTCCTTGTCGAAACCCATGTCATAGTGCATCATGTAGTCGTGTTGCAGGCGAATGAAACTGGTCGCGATGATCAGCCCGATGGAGATGAAGAACTGCACGCCCAGCAGCAGCGTACGCAGCCGGCGGCCGCTGCGGGTTCCGCCGAAGGATCCCTTGACGACCAGCGCCGGGGCGAACGACGTGATATACCACGCCGGATAGAGGCTGGCGGCGAGCGCCATGACGAAAGCTACAACGGCTACCAGCCCCACGACTTCCAAATTCTGCGACAGCGCCAGCGATGCGGAAATGTAGCTGGCGAATTCGGTGCCCTGCAAGGCAAAGGAAACGTACCAGGCCGCCAGCAAAGCGATCAGGACGAGCCCGAACGCCTCGAAAACGAAATTGAAGCGCAGCGACGACGCGGGAGCGCCGAAAACCTTGAACGTATTGACGGTACGGATGCGCACCGGCACCAGTGCGAAGAAAAAGTTGACGAAGTTGATGAAAGCCAGCACGATAACCAACACGGCAATACCCAGCAGGGTATAGGTCGTGACGACAGACCCCTGCCGGCAGGGCGCCTGTGAATCCGACTCGAAATAGAGATCCGATACCGGAGAAAGGCGCACGCCGTAGATACCCGATTCGTCGTCGTCATCTGCGGCGTCCCCGGCCGCCGCACGTTTCTCGGCCGCCTCGCGCTGCATCTCCTGGTTCACGTTCGTCCACTGGCGCGCAAACTCGTCGGGATCGGCACCGGGCCTGAATTTGACGAAATAATTGAAACTCCACTCCGAAGTGGTATAAAGGTTCGTTTCGCCCAGATTTTTCACCACCTCGCACTCTCCCAGCAACGAATTGTCCGGAAAGTCTTCGAAAACCGCCACGACTTCCATCGCCCCGTCGGGCTGGGGTTCGTCGGTGTCGACCCATATGAGGCTGCCCACGCCGACCCGCATCCGTTCGGCCGCCTCGCGGGAAACGATGACGCTCTTCGGTTTTCCGATGTCATGCACATCGCCCTCGACCGAACGGAAAGCGAAAACATCGAGGAAAGGCAGCGATACCGAACCGCAGGAAGCAGAAAATTTATTATACCCGAACGAAGGCTCGTTGCTCGTCCAACAGGTTCCGGAGCCGAAACCGCCCCACATGCAGCCCCCGACTTCGACCCCCGCCGTCGAAGCGATGACACGCTCGGGCACCGGCCGGTTAAGCCACGACGACCATTTCCCGGGCTCGTACCAGTCCTCGTTCTCCACGAGATAAATACGGTCGGCTTCGTGCAGCGAGCGGTTGTAACCCAGCTCCCACCAGACCTGCGTCATGATGACGTAGAACGCGGTAAATGCCAGCGTCAGGCCTATGACGTTCAGCAGCGACGAGATTTTGTAGCGCCGCAGCGTAGTCAGAAAATTACGAAATGCGATCTTCATAACACACTATTCGGTTTTAATCATGTTAATCGGGTTGGCATTGGCGATGCGCCACGTGCGGACGAGCTGCACGGCACATACGATCAACAGCACCACTGCCCCGCACAGGGCGAAGAGCCACCAGCGGAGCGCCACACGCTCGACGAAGTTGCTGACCAGCAGGTCTGCACCCCAGCGGCTTACGGCGGCCCCGACGACCACGGACGGAACGGCGATCCACAGCACGTCGCGCGCCAACAGGCGCAGCACGTCGGCCGTCGAAGCCCCATTGACCTTGCGCAGGGCGATCTCCTTGCTGCGGCGGCGCATCTCGTCGCCCAGATAACCCACGAGTCCCATCAGGGCGATAAGCAGGGTGATGCCGCTCACGGTAAAGACGATATTGCGGAAACTGCGTATCTCGAAAAGGATGGGGCCCAGTTTGTTGTCGTAAACTTCGAGCGTATGATTGTTGCCTGAAGGGTATTCTCCGATCTTGCGCTGCACGGCCTCCAGCGACTCGGGCGACATCCCGCGCAGGCGGATCATCATGGAATAGTCCAGCATATAATCGTCCGTGGCACCGAACTTCTGGAAATAGCTGAACGGATGGAACACGATCGGTTCGACCTCTCCCGTAGCCACGACCGTCCTGAAATCCTTTACGACGCCCACGATCGTATAAAGAGGAGCCCCGGGCGAGGAGTCGTCGGTAATCTGATGCCCCAATGCCTGTTCGGGCGTCCATCCGCGCATACGGACGTAGGTTTCGTTTACGATCGCCTCCAGGGGGTTGCTCGAAGGCGTAAAGTTCCGGCCGCCGACAAGGTGCATCCGCATCGCAGGTATAAAGTCCTCGTTGCAAAGCAGCCAGCGGCAGGAGAAAAGCAATTCCTTGGAGTTTTCGTCGATGCAGGGCATTCCCGAATATCCCCAAAGCGGCACCTCGAGCGAAGCTCCGGCAGCGTCGACTTCGGGTAGCGAAGCAACGGCGTCGCAGACCGAAGAAATGTTGCCCAAAGGCGTTTTGACATATGTATATACGATACGGTCATGTTCGAACCCGAAATCGCCGTTGCGGAGTTTATCGAACTGCAACACGGCCAATAACAGGAGCGTAAGCGTAAACGTACAACTGACGATCTCGACCACCAGCAGCGTCTGTTTCCACCGGCGGCGGTTGTCGCTGACCCCGCGGAATGCCAATGTCACGGGAACCGAAGTGAAAATACGCGACGGGATAAGCGCGGCAAGGGCAAAGGCGGCAAGGATGACGAGCAACGGCACCCAAATGCGCTTCAGGGCGAAGAGTTCGGACATCGGCGTCCCGGTAATCTCCAGCACCTGATCCTGCAGGGCCCACAACAGGAATCCGGCCACGATGACCGAAGCGAAGGTCAGGATGGCGGTCTCGGAACAGAAAATGCGGAAGATGTCCGAAGGCCGGGCACCCCCGACCTTGAGCATGGCGATGGTCTTCGAGCGGCTTACCAACGTCGAAATCGAAATCAGCACATAGTTCATCGACGCAACGAAAAGCGTAAGGGCCGCAAGTGCCATCAACACCCATGCGATCAGCCCGGCGGAAGTATTTATGCGCGAAGACTCCGTGATCGGGAAAAACCGGTAGCTGCGGTTCCAGGCTTTCATATCCTCGGTGAATCCGTGGCGGTCGAAAAATGCGGGAAGCTGCGCTTCGACCTCGGCGACGGACGCCCCTTTGTGGAGTTTGACATAACTCGGGAACGAATCGCCGCCCCGCCACGACGTGTTGAGGTCGCGCTTCACAATTTCGAACGAACAGAGCATATTGAAACCGCCGAGGTGCTGGTTGGGATTCGGGTCGCGGAAAAGCCCCATGACCGTCAGCGAATCGGTGCCGTTCAGCAATACCAACTGCCCCACGGGATCCTTACGACCGAAGATCGTGCGGGAAAAAGACTCCGCAAGCATCACCTGGTCGGCATGGAGCAGGATCTCTTTGGGGTTGCCGTTCATCGGTTCGAATCCCAGCACGTCGAAAAACATCGTATCGGCGTATATATACTTTGCCTGGAAAGCATTATCACCGCGCACGATGTCGGATGTGCGCGGCCCGAACAGGCGTGTGGCGGCTTCGACCTGCGGAACCTCTTCGGCTAGCGCCGGGGCGATGGGGGCATTGAGCTGCGGACTGTACCCGCTGTGCTGCGGATCGGCATAATGAGCCCACAGTTGGAATATCCGCTCCCGGTCGGGGAAACAACGGTCGGAGGTGAGGTTGTAATTGGCATACGAAAAGACCAGCAGGCCGACGGCCAGCCCCAGCGAAAGCGACACCACGCGGGCAAGGGTGCCGCCGCGCAGTTTACGCAGGTAACGTAATGCGAATAGGAAATTCTTCATTCGGGTCTGTCTTTAGTTTTTAATCGAGTCGATCGGGTTGGAATCGGCCGCACGGCTGCTCTGCCAGAAGACGGCAACGAATGCCACCACGGCGGCAAAAGCCCCCGAGGCCAGGAAAATGAGGGGAGAGAGCGAAATCCGGACGCTGTAATCCTGCAGCCAGCGTTCGAGCAGGTACCACGCCACGGGCACGGCGATGACGAACGCCGCGCCGACCAGCCGCATGAAGTTGCCCACCAGGCGCGTGAGCACCTCACCGCGCGTCGAGCCGAAGACCTTGCGGACGGCGACCTCCTGCTCCTTTTGCTGGATGTAGTAAGTCGACATGGCCACCAGACCGAGCGCCGAGATCAGGATCGCCACGAGCGTGAAGATACCGACGATGTGCAGGATGCGCCGCTGATCGGCATAGTCGGCTTCGATTTCCTGCTCGATATACTCCGCCCCGGTAAAGACCGCACCGTCGGAAATACGTTCGAAGACCGATTTGACCGTATTGTAGGCCACGGTCTTGTCCCCGCGGATTTTGACCAGGATATTCCACGGGTACATATCCGCAATGTCGTCCGTCTGCCACAGCATCGCCGATTGGGGCTTGTCGAGCGCCGACCCGATCTGGAAATCGCGGTAGATACCTGCGATTTGGTAGGGATAAGAGTAATCCATGCCTACCTTGAATTCTTCGGCGTCCTCCGCAATACCCAGTTCCCGCAGGGCGTGCTGGTTGATGAAGACCATATTGTCGTCGTTCATACGGGCGAGGTGGTTGTCGCGCAGCCGCTCCAGCCCCAGTATCCGGAAATAGGTCGAATCGCCGATGAATATCTGGAATCCGATCATCCGGTCGGGGCCATACTGCATCGTATTGTTGTTGCCCCGGTCGTGGGGCGTACCGCAGCCCAGGGCGACGGCCTCGATACACGGCTCGCGCAACAGCTCCTCGCGGAACTGCGCAATCTGTTTTTTCCCGAGGAAAATTTCGGTCGAGATATCGAGTATGTCGGCCGTATTGTACCCCATCGGCGCCGAAATCAGGTGGCGGATCTGCAGGCCGATGGTCAGCGAGGTGGCGATCAGGACAATGGTAATGACGTTCTGGATCGTGATAAGCACCTTGCTGTAAAACATCTTGGTGCGGTGGCGGAACGATCCCCGGACGATGTCCACGGGTTTGTAGCGCGACACCATCATCGCCGGGATAAAGCCCGCAACGACGCCCAGCACCACGATAAACGCGGCATAGCAAGCCACGACGGCAGGCGTCATATCCTGCCAGACGCCGATTTTCGACCCCAGCAGCCGCGAAGCGCCGGGCTCCACCGCGGCTGCCAGGAAAAGCGCGATGACGAACGCCACAACACACAGGAATGTCGATTCGAGGATCAGTTTGAGGATGATTTCGCCGCGCGAGGCGCCCAGCAGCCGGCGGGCGGCCATCTCCTTGGCGCGAAACCCGGTCTGGGCAACCGTCAGGTTGATATAATTCATCACGGCGAAGAGCAGGATGACGGCGCCCACACCGAAAAGGATCATCACGAAGGGCCAACTGCCGTAGTTGAACCCCCCATCATTATTCTGGGATAAAAAATAGACATCGCGCAAAGGCGTAAGGGTCACATGCTGATAGACATTGCCCTTGTAGATCCAGTATATCTCTTTGAAATAATCAAGCATATCGGGTATCTTGGCCGTCAGGTCGGCACCGGGACGCGCCAGGATGAAAGTCGTCACGGCACCGGAATTACTCATATGCTCGTCATTGGCCGAATTGATATCGCAGAGGCGCTCGGCCCGCATGATGATGTCCATATTGGGAATCACCGAGCGGTCGATATCCCGCACCACGCCGCTCACAACGTACGACTTCTCCTCGTCGGGGAAGCGGATCACCTGCCCCATCGGGTTGAACGTGCCGAAAACCTTGCGGGCGAACGACTCGGAAAGCACCACGTTGTCGCGCGAGGCGAGCACCTGTTCGCGGTCGCCGTCCAGAAGCTGATAATCGAAAATCCGGAAGAAGGTCGTATCGGCAAAAAGGATCGTGGCCGAATACTTCTGCAGACCGACTTCGACGGGCTGCGTGGCGTCGGTGGACTGTCCCGACACTGCGACGGCGCAGGTCGATTCGATCTCGGGATAACGGTCGCGCAGGTATTTCTGCAGGTAATAACCGCTCGTAATGCACTCCTCGTTGCCGATGACATAAATGCGGTCGGCCTTGGCGTGGTAGTCGTCGCACGTAAGTTGCCGAAGGGTGTAGTCGGCGATCAGGATCACGAACATCAGCGAGACGGACAACCCGAAGATATTGATGGCCGCATAGAGCTTGTTGCGCCCCAGGAAGTTGAAAAACGAGCGGAAATTGAGTTGACGGAACATATTATTCGGTTTTGACGGGTGCGGAGAAATTTCAGCGGAAAATTATTTATTGAGGATCAGCACGTCGTTCGAGCCGTAATTCTCATAGCCCGAAACGATGACCCGCTCGCCCGGCTCCAGCCCGTCGAGCACCTCGTAATACTGCGGGTTCTGGCGGCCGATGCGGATGGGGCGTTTGTAAGCCTTGTCGCCCTCGGGTGCAAGGACATAGATCCATGCGCCGCCCGTAGTCTGGTAGAACGACCCGCGGGGGATGATGACCGCCTCGGTAGGTTGCCCCAGTTCGAGGTGCAGGTAGTAGGTCTGGCCGCTGCGTATGTTCTCGGGATGGTCGCCCAGGAAGGTGAAGTCGGCTCGGAACTGGCCGCTGCGCACCTCGGGATAGACTTTGCGCAGGCGCACCTTGTAGTCGGTGCCCTGACGGTCGAAGGTGGCTTCGAGACCGGCACGCACACGGTCGATGTAGCTCTCGTCGATCTGTGCCTCGACCTTGTAGCCCGACAGGTCGTTGATCTGCCCGATCTTCTGCCCCGTGGAGACCGACTGCCCGAGCACGATGTCCAGCAGGCCGACTTCGCCGTCGATCGGCGACTTGACGTTGAGGTTGCCGATGCGCTCGCGGATGAGCTGCATGTTGCGCTTCATGTTGTCGAGGTTCTCCTCCATCTGCTCGATCTGCACCGAACGGTAGAGCGAATCCTGCACCTGCCGCTCGATGTTCAGCTCGCGTTTCTTTTCGGCCAGTTCGTAGTCCTCCTTCGACTGCAACCACTCCTCGCGGGCGATCAGGGCGTTCCTGTAAAGCTCCTCGTTCTGCTGCCAGGCCCGCTTCTTGCGCGACACGTCGAGATCCAGCTGCGCCTTGTCCTGCCGCAGCGAGAGTTTCTCCTGCTCCATCGAGATCAGCGTATTGCGCAGGATGTTCTGCTTTTCGGCCAGCTCGGCCTCGCTGTTCAAGATTTCGAGCGTGAGCGACGTGTTGCTCAGCACGACCAGCACATCGCCCTTTTTGACGGAGGTACCCTCCTCGACCACAAGCCGCTCGACGATGCCCGCTTCGAGGGGACTGAGCTGCACGGTGGTGATGGGCTGTACCTGCCCGGTGACGCGGATATAGTCGTTGAATTCACCGCGCACGACCTGCCCGACGGAAATCGTACGGGCATCGACGCGCAGCGTCGAGGAGTTGTCGCGCAACAGGAGCCACAACACGAAGACGAGGAACAGCGCCCCGGCCAGATAGGGGATGCCTTTTTTGGTAAACAGGGCGCGGATGCCCTTTTTCTTTTCGATACGGATGTCCATGTTATTTTCTGTTTTTCGTTAGCGGATCAGGGGCGCACCGTTGTAATACTCGACCAGGCGCGTTTTGATAATGTATTGCAACCGTGCGCGCAACCGTTCGGAGCGGGCCTGCAACAGGTTGTTGGCGGCGGTCTGAAGGTCGAGCGCCGAAACCATGCCCCGGTCGTACTTGCCGGCGACGGCGTTGTAGGCCAGCTCGGAGGCCGCGCTTTTTTTGCTGGCCTGCACGAACTCCTTGCCGTAGCCGAGCATCTGCTGGTAGTTTTGGGCGATTTCGCTTTGCAGGGCACGCAACGTCTGATCGCGCTGCTGCTCGGCGATCCGCCAGTTGTTGCGGGCGCGGTTTGTCCTCGTGCGGCGCGAAAGCCCCCCGAAGATGGGGATGTTGAGCTGGGCGGAAAAGTAGTAACCGCGGTTATCACGGAACTGGCTCCTGAACGGCTCGTACAACGAATGGTCGTCGAGGCTCATGAAAAAATTGGTCGAGTATCCGCCGCCGACATAGACCGACGGGAAAAAGCCGCCCCGGGCGACCGAATACTGGAGTTTCGACTGCCGCACGTTATAACCGGCGCTGCGGGCCTTGGGATTGTTGTCGAGGGCATAGGCGACCACATCGGAGAAGGGCGCCGTGCCGGCCGGGGTTTCGATGGCGAGATCCGTCTCGATCCCCAGGGGGCGGTCGGGCGGATAATTCATCGTTTCGGCAAGCGTGATCCTGGCCAGTTCGAGGTTGTTTTCCTGCTGCGTGAGCAGGTAGTCGTCCGAAGCGCACTGCGCCTCCTGCTCGGCCACGTCGGCGGCGCTCTTGAGCCCCAGTTCGAGCAGCTTGCGGCTCTTGGCGAGGTTGCCGGTGCTGGTTTCCAGCTGTTCACGGGCAAGGCGCACGCTTTCGGTGTAATAGACGACGTCGAAATAGGCCTGCATGGTATTGAGCGCCACCTCGTCCTTGACCCGCTGCAACTCCTCGACGCCCATCAGGCGCATCACCTTCGCGGCACGGATGGTATTGATCCCCGTAAAACCTGCGAAAACAGGCATTTGCCCCGAAACGCCGTAGTTATTGGAAAGGTTCGAAACGTCGGTATAGGTATTGGTCTCGGGGTCGACCGAACGGCCGAAACTGGTCGTGGCGCTGACCGAGCCGCTGACCGAGGGTACGAGCGCCGCCACGGATTCGATATAGTCCTGGCGATAGTTGCGGTTGGTGTAATCCTGCTGCCGCACGACGGGACTGTGTTCGACGGCATAGGCCATGCACTCGTCGAGGGTCATACGCACGACGGGCTCGGCCGCATTCGGGGCGGGTTCGGACAGGGAATCCACGGCAGGATCCGCGACGATGACGGTTTCCGTTGCCGCGGTATCTGCGGCCGAAGCCCCCACAGGAGCAACGGGCGCAGCATCCGGCTGCACAGAGGCGGCGGGCAGGGATATCTGCGCCGCGGCGAGTGTCCAAAAAATTGACAGAATGAGGAGTAATAACAGTCGTTTCATCCTTGATTAGCGGGTATTGTTCGTTCGGGACATTTCGGAGCCAACCCCGTGCCAAAGAAACTAAACAACTGTATTACAAATTAATACATCATACGCACAACAGACAAAGTGTAAAAAAATTTTACGCCCTTGTAAATTTTGTGGACACGAAGGGACGATTTCACGATTTTAACGCTAATTTTACCGCAAAACAAACCGGAAACACCATGGCAAAAGAGGGAACACTACTGATCGTGGACGACAACCGCAGCATCCTGGCGGCATTGCGCCTGCTGCTGGAAAAATATTTCGCACGGGTGCTGACCCTCCCCACCCCCAACCGGCTGGCGACGACCCTGCGCGAGGAACAGATCGACGTGATCCTGCTCGACATGAATTTCACGGCGGGCATCAACACCGGTAACGAAGGCATCTACTGGCTGAGCGAGATCCACGCCCGCAGGCCGGATATCAAAGTCGTGCTTTTCACGGCATACGCCGATATCGACCTGGCCGTGAGGGCAATGCGCGACGGTGCGGTGGACTTCGTCGTCAAACCGTGGGACAACGACCGGTTGGTGGCTTCGCTGCGCAACGCATACAATCTGGCGCGGTCGGCTCGCGAGGTGAAGCAGCTCAAGGAGATCAAGCGCGAGCTGGCCTCGGAGCAGCCGATGTTCTGGGGCGAAAGCCCCGCCATGGCGCGCATCCGCGAAATCGTGGAGAAGGTTGCGGCCACGGACGCCAACATCCTGATCACGGGGGAGAACGGCACCGGCAAGGAGATGCTGGCACGCGAGATACACAACCGCTCGGCGCGCAGCGGCGAACTGATGGTTTCGGTGGATATGGGAGCCGTACCCGAAACGCTCTTCGAGAGCGAACTGTTCGGCCATGTCAGGGGAGCCTTCACCGACGCCCGGGCCGACCGCGCCGGGAAATTCGAGGTCGCCGACCACGGCACGCTTTTCCTCGACGAGATCGGCAACCTGCCGCCCCACCTGCAATCGAAGCTGCTGACGGCCATCCAGGGCGGGCGTATCTTCCGCGTGGGCAGCAACACGCCCGTAGCGGTGGACATCCGCCTCATCTGCGCCACGAACCGCGACCTGTTCGGAATGGTAGCGCGGGGGGGGGAGTTTCGCGAAGATCTGCTCTACCGCATCAACACGATCCATATAGACCTGCCGCCCCTGCGGCAGCGCCGCGAAGACATCCTGCCGCTGGCGGAAATGTTCCTCAAACGCTACGCCACGAAGTACAACAAACCGATCGAGGGTTTCGACCAGGCAGCGGTGCGCGAAATGGACGAATACCCTTGGGCGGGTAACATCCGCGAATTGCAGCATACCGTCGAAAAAGCCGTCATCATGAGCGACGGGAGGCGAATCACCCCCGCGACACTGCTGCTGCGGCCGGCTCCGGCCGCAGTGCAGGCCCTGGCATTCTCGACGCTCGAAGAGATGGAGCGCGGCATGATCGGTCAGGCGATGGCGCGTTACGCAGGCAACCTTACCGAGGTGGCGCGGCAGCTGGGCATCACGCGCCAGACACTCTACAACAAGATCAAACGCTACGGGTTATGAAACGCGAAGGAATAGCCTACGGCCCCGTAATCGGGTACACGGCGTTGCTCATCGCCGCTTCGGGAGCACTCGGATGGGTGGTAACAGGGTCATGGTACCCGCTGGCGATCCTGCTCGTCCCGGTGATCGGGATCGCGGCATACCGCCTCATAGGGCTTTACAGCGATTCGATACGCCGTGTAACCTTCATGTTCAACGCCATCGACAACGACGACTTCACGTTCCGCTTCCATGAAGACCCGTCGAAAGTGGACAACGGCATGCTCAACGCCGCCCTGAACCGTATCAAGGAGATCCTGGTGCGCGCCAAGGTACGCGCCGAAGAGCGGGAACGCTACTACCAGCTGATCATGGAGTATGCACGCACGGGGCTAATCACCATCAACGACGCGGGAAGCGTCTACCAGGCCAACGGCGAGGCGCTGCGCATCTTCGGGTTGCCGCGCATAACCCACATCCAGCAACTGGAACTGCCCGCTCCCGAGGCATACCGGGTACTGACGAAGATCCGACCGGGAGAAAAGCACCATGTGTCGTGCGTGACCGAAACGGGCGAAATGAGCCTCTCGCTGGGGTGTTCGGAGATCGTACTCGAAAAACGCCGGCTGCGCGTGGTGGTCATAAGCGACATCAACAGCGAACTGAGCGAGATGCAGATCGAATCGTGGAGCAAGCTGACGCGCATCCTGACGCATGAGATCATGAACTCGCTCGCACCGATCACCTCCCTGAGCGACACACTGCTGCATATCGACCGGACGATGAACGCCGACGTAGCCCGTGGGCTGGATACGATCTCGGCCACGAGCCGGCGGCTGATGGCCTTCGTCGAGAATTTCCGCCGATTCACGAAGATCCCGGTGCCACAGAAGGCACCCTTCGAGGTGCGGGAACTGCTGGAGCACGCCATGACGCTGATCGCTGCGGAAGGCATCCGCATCCGGCTCGACGTCGAACCGGCAGACACGATGATCTATGCCGACCAGATGTTGGTCGGACAAGTGGTGGTGAACCTGCTCAAGAATGCCCGCGAAGCGGTAGGGACACGGCGAGACGCCTGCATCGAAGTCACGTCGCGCATAGACCCGCAGGAAAACGTGGTTATCGAGATTAGCAACAACGGCGGGGCAATCCCCGCCGAAGTAACCGAAAATATCTTCACGCCTTTCTTCACGACCAAGCCCGACGGATCGGGCATCGGCCTGAGCGTCTCGCGCCGCATCATGCAACTGCACAAGGGTTCGCTGCGCCTGACGGCCAACACGGACAACCGGGTAACCTTCACGCTCCTGTTCGGATAGGTGCCTGCAATACGCCTCGTATTGCCGTCCCGGGGGACTTCCAGTTCACGGAACCATCAGGAAACTGCGCCCGCCTAAACGAAGTGCGGACGGGATCGGCATTCCTCCGGAACGGGCAGCAACACCCTACCGCGGCAGGGGCATCGAGATCGTCCGCGCATCGAGGAACGCATCGGGGAAGGATCCGTTGTTCCAGGCCTGACCGTTCGAGATGGTGAAATGGCGTCCCAGACGCAACGTATTGTTGTCGATCACCGTAACACGTGACGGCAGGTTTTCCTTCTGGATCACTACCACCGAAGTCATCGTAACCGAAGGCTTGACCTTCATCTTTCCCTCGGCACGGTAATCGGGTTTCCATGGCGACAAATGCGCCAGCGAGTCGGGAAGCTCGAACTTGTTACGGAGCGAATCGGGAAGCTCATACTTCCCCGAGCGGGGCGAATCGGGTTTTTTCAGCCCGAACTTATTGGGTTCCTGCGCCGAAATCGCAAGGGCCGCAAGCAGGGCGACCGCCAGAATAAACATCCTTTTCATAACTATCCCTCCTATCTTTTATTTGGTCTCTCCAAAATTACAATTCCCTTAGAACACTTCCCGCAGGATCCGCACCGACTGCACCGCGCTGATGGCATCGAGGTGATAGCCGAAATAGACCAGCACGGCATTGAGAAACTCGACGCGCTGCGTGCGGTTGAGGCCGATTTCGGCCAGGCAACGCACGTCGCACTCCATCATATCGCGCAGAATACGCGTACATTCCTGTGTCATAAAACTAACGTGCTGCGGCCGAGTTTTGGTATAAAGTCCCTCTCGGATATCGAACCAATCGCCGGCCGAGTAGTCGTTGCCCGGGCAAAAACCCAGGAAACGGCTCAGGTTGGCCAGGAACCAGAGGTGGAAATTGGCCACCCCCTCGTCCATCGAATCGAGCGCCCCGACACAGTTCCACACAAAATCGAAAAGCGCCTGGTTGGGTTCGTCGTATTCCCTGACGAGGCGGTACAAAACCTCTGCCATGAAGAGCGCCATGGTCGATTTGCGCACGTCGAACGGCAGGCTTTGCAGTACAAAGCCGCCCTGCACCTCCTTGAAACGGTGCATCTGCTGACGCGACGATTCGAGCCCTTCGAACTCGACCGGGAACATCGGCTGGAAAAGTGCCAGCTTCGAGCCCCGCCCGTTGTGGCTGCGGACGCCCTGCACCATGTAGCTGCGGCGCCCCCCGGTGTCGGTCAGCAGGTAGACGACCATCGACGAGTCGCCGTATTTGAGCGTATGGAGAACGACCCCGCGCCCTTTGTACGTCTTCACCTACCCTTTGCGCACGTGAACCATCATCCACCCCTCCCTGGCAGCGGTCGCCACCGGGCGCAGGCCCAGTTCCCCGGCACAGGCGACTATCGCCGGGACGTCCTGTTCCAGGAAACCGCTCATCACCAGGTCGCCGCCCGGCTCCAGCGCTGCGGCATAGGCCGGCATGTCGGCCGTGAGGATATTGCGGTTGATATTGGCCAGGATAAAGCCGTAATGCCGTCCGGCGATGCGGCGCACGTCGCCCAGCATCGGTTCGATGCGGTCGGCGACGCCGTTCGAAGCGATGTTCTCGCGGCAGTTGGCGTCGGCCCAGTCGTCGATGTCGACCGCATCGACATGGGCGGCACCGCATTTGGCAGCGACGATCGACAGCACACCCGTACCGCTGCCCATATCGAGCCCGCGACGGCCTGCGACACCCAGGTCGAGCACGGCACGCGACACGAGCCAGGTGGTCGCGTGGTGCCCCGTGCCGAACGACATCTTGGGCATGACGACCACCTCCATCACCCCTGCGGGGGCAGGCTCATGGAACGGTGCCCGAATCAGCAGGCGCCCTTCGACGTCCACAGGCGGGAAATTGCTCTCCCAGACGGCGTTCCAGTTCTGCGTCTCGATGGCGATATAGCGTCCCTGCACGCCGTAATGCGCCAGCAAGGCATCGACCTCGCCCTTGCAGTCGGCCAACCGCTCCTGGGGGATATAGGCCTTGAGCGTCCCCGCATCGGCCTCGAAACTCTCGAAGGGATAGTCGGCCAGCTCGGCGGTCAGGATCTCGGCCTGCAGGTCGTCCGAAAAGGCAATATTCAAGGATATATAGTTCATATTATGTAAAATTTACGTATCTTCGCCCGTACAAAGTTAATGATAATCTCGGAAATAAGGCAGGAAAAGGATGGCAGAAAACACGAAAAAGTGGGAAGAGACGGGACGTCGTTACCGTACTTATATCAAACTCGAAAAACGCCTCTCGGAGAATACCGTCGAATCGTATATGCGCGACCTGCGCCAATTCGCCCATTTCATCCTGCGCCAATACGACGTGACGCCCCGCAAGGTCGAGCGGACGATGATCGAACGCTACATGGGCTGGCTTTTCGAGCGCGGCCGCGAAAAAACCTCACAGGCCCGCTGCCTGTGCGGCATCCGCAGCTTCTTCAATTTCCTGCTCATAAGCGACCAGATCGAGGCGTCGCCCGCCGAATTCGTCGACACGCCGAAATTCGGGAGGCACCTGCCCGACGTCCTCACCACCGCAGAGATCGACCGCATCATCGCCACCGTGGACACGCGCACGACCAAGGGCATACGCGACAGCGCCATGCTCGAAGTGCTCTATTCGTGCGGGCTTCGCGTCTCGGAGCTCACCTCGCTACGGCTTTCCGACCTCTTTTTCGGGGAGGGCTACATCCGCGTCATCGGCAAGGGCGACAAGCAGCGGCTGGTGCCGATCAGCACCGTCGCACGCGACAAGATACAGCGCTATCTCGAAAAGCGCCGCAGCGCACGTTCGGGCGAAGAGGTCGTATTCCTCAACAACCGGGGCGGGCAGCTTACGCGCGTGATGGTCTTCACGATCCTGAAACAGGCCGCCCAACGCGCCGGCATCGACAAACACATCAGCCCGCATACGTTCCGGCACTCGTTCGCCACGCACCTGCTCGAAGGGGGCGCCAGTATCCGGCAGGTACAGGAGATGCTCGGACACGAAAGCATCCTCACCACCGAAATCTATACGCACCTCGACAGCGACCACCTGCGCCATACGCTCGAAGAGCACCTCGGGATATAGGGGAGCCGGGGCCCCGAGGACGAAGAAATGTGCCCCGCATGAAAAGTCCGTAAAAATGCAGTTCAAACCGCATTTCCAAGCATAAATATACTTTTTGTGCATATATGCGGACTGTTTTCCGGATAAGATGGCTTAATTTTGTACGGATTTGAAATACAATTTTAACCTAATAATAACCCGAAGTATGAAGAAAAACATTCTCCTGACCGCTGCCGCCCTGGTGACGACCCTTGCCGGCGTAGCGCAATGGCAACCCGCGGGCGACCGTATCCGTACCCAGTGGGGCGAAAAGCTCGATCCGCAGAACGTATTGCCCGAATACCCGCGTCCTCAGATGGTACGCGGCGACTGGCAAAACCTCAACGGCCTGTGGGACTATGCGATCCTGCCCATAGGACAGACCCCCGACAAATTCCAGGGACAGATCCTCGTGCCGTTCGCCGTGGAGTCGAGCCTCTCGGGCGTAGGGAAAAGCCTGGGTAAGGATAACGAACTCTGGTACAACCACAGCTTCACGGTACCCGCGAAATGGAACGGCAAGCGCGTGCTGCTGCACTTCGGCGCCGTAGACTGGAAAGCCGACGTCTGGGTGAACGGCGTCAGCGTAGGCAGCCACACGGGCGGCTATACGCCGTTCGAGTTCGACATCACGTCGGCCCTGAAAAAGGGTGCCAACGACATCCGGGTTCGCGTATGGGATCCGACCGACGACGGCTACCAGCCGCGCGGCAAGCAGGTGAACCGCCCCGAGGGCATCTGGTACACCCCCGTGAGCGGCATCTGGCAGACGGTATGGCTCGAAGCAGTGCCCCAGCAATATATCAAGCAGGTGAAGACAACGCCCGACCTCGACCGCAAGTCGTTCCGCATCGAGGTTCCTGTTTGCGGCGCACAGCCCGAAGACCGCATCGAAGTGGCGCTTTTCGACGGCGACACGCAGGTCGCCAAGGGCAGCTCGCTCAACGGCGCCGCCGTGGAACTGTCCGTCGCCGAGCCCAAACTCTGGAGCCCCGAGTCACCGTTCCTCTACGACATGAAGGTAAGCCTGGTACGCAACGGCAAGAAAATAGACGAAGTGGAAAGTTACACGGCCATGCGTAAATTCTCGATCGGCCGCGATGCCGACGACATCGTCCGCCTGGAGCTGAACAACGAGCCGGTATTCCAGTTCGGCCCGCTGGATCAGGGCTGGTGGCCCGACGGCCTCTATACAGCCCCCTCGGACGAGGCGCTGGCATTCGACGTCATCAAGACCAAGGATCTGGGTTACAACATGATACGCAAACACGTAAAGGTCGAGCCCGCACGCTGGTACTACCACTGCGACAAACTCGGCATGATCGTATGGCAGGACATGCCCAGCGGCGACCGCGGCCCGCAGTGGCAGATGCACAACTATTTCACGGGCGAGGAGAAGCACCGGTCGGCAGAATCGGAGGCCAACTTCCGCAAGGAGTGGAAAGAGATCATCGACTACCTCTACTCGTCCCCCTCGATCGGCGTATGGGTTCCCTTCAACGAGTGCTGGGGACAGTTCAAGACCCAGGAAATCGTAGAGTGGACGAAGGCTTACGATCCTTCGCGCCTGGTCAACCCCGCCAGCGGCGGCAACCATTACCTTACGGGCGACATCCTCGACACGCACCACTACCCCAACCCGCGCCTGACGCTGCTCGATACCAACCGCGCAACGGTGCTGGGTGAGTACGGCGGCATCGGCTTCGTGATGAAGGGGCACCTCTGGGAACCCGACCGCAACTGGGGCTATATCCGCCTCAACTCGCCCAAGGAGGTGACGGACGAATACGAAAAGTATGCGGAAATGCTCTACAAGCTGATCGGCCGCGGATTTTCGGCAGGCGTATACACGCAGACCACCGACGTCGAAATGGAGGTCAACGGACTGATGACCTACGACCGCAAGGAGATGAAGGTCGAGCCGGAACGTATCCGCAAGATCAACCAGAAACTCTGCAACGCACTGGGTAAATAGGCATCCGGCCTCAAAATACGAGGAGCTTCCCGACGGGGGAAGCTCCTTTTTGTTTTCATCTACCGGCGGCAAGCATCCGTACGATAACCACGCATACGGGGAGGGAAAGTATCCCGGTCAGAGGATGCGGTGGATCTGCGACGCCGGGGTCAGGCACAGCGTGCCGTAATCCAACCCTGAAATGACCGTGAGGCCGCAACGACGGCCGGGAGCTATTTCGCCGAATTCATCCTCCATTCCCAATGCCTGTGCACCGCCCCTGACAACCCATGCGAGCAGTTCGGGAAGCGGAATGCCGGGGAACATACGCATTTCCTCGAAAACCGAAAGCCGGTCGTTCGAAGCCAGCGAGTCGGTTCCGAGGCAAATATTGAGGCGATTGCGGCGTAACAGCTCCACAGGGGGTTCGAGGCCGGAGATATAGCGGTTGGAACGGGGGCACAGGCACCACCATACGGGCACCGTAAAATGTCCCATAACGATATCTATGTCGCGCTGCGTTATGCAGCAGTCATGCACCAGGATCACGCGGCGGTCGCGCGGCACGCAGGCCACGAGGCGTTCGGCCGGGGAGCCGTAATGCAGGAAATCGCAGGAGAAACCGGCCTTCGCGTACCACTCCCACAGCGGGCCGCGGTGTTCGAAGAGCGCCGCTTCGCCGGGAGATTCCATGAAATGGATCGAAAGCGGGGCATCGCCCCGGGCAGCGATCGCACGCAGGGGGGCATCCTGCACCGAATAGAGCGAATGGGGGGTCAGCGAGGTTTGCGGATGGCGGAGCAGAGGCAGCAGGTGCTCGGCCGAAGCGGCGCGCAGGCCGAAAAACTCGACAAAAGTACGGTAGGCGATACGGCTGCGCGATTTTACAGCGAAAGTGGCATCCCCGTTCGAAATATCGCCTATGGCTTCGATCCCGGCCTGCCACATGGCGGCATCGGCGGCTTCGACGGCTTGTGCTCGCTGTTCGGCGGAGAAGCGTTCCCGCACCTGCGACATGGCACCAGCAAACCCCGCAAAACCGCACCGTTCGGGGATCGCTCCCAGCAAATAGGAGAGTTCGAGGTGACAGTGGGCATTGACCAGCCCCGGAGCGAGCACCCCGGCATAAAACTCGGTGCCGGGACTCCGGTCGGGCTCGGGACACGTCCCGACGGAGAGGATGCGGCCGTCGGCCGCAACCCCGACCAGGGGATTGCGGAGCAGGCCCTGCGGTGTCCAAAGCAGGTTAGAGGCTATCCGCCGGGATGGCTGCGCGGAGGAATTCATCGGCAAAGATTCGCAGGTCGAGTTGTTGCTGGTAAAGGCTGTCGACGGCAACGGACGTCGAAGGGATGTAGTCGATCTCAAGGCCGGTCACCGTCACCGAGGGGCGCAGGGGCTTCTCGCGGAAATCCAGAAAATCCAAGTGCAGGCGCCGATGGGTGGTGTCGACCGTGAAACGGCGGGTGAAATTCTCCGTCCGGTTACGGCGCAGCGTCGTGGAATAGACACTGCTGCGCCCGCCGTCCCTGTTTTCGAGCCAGACGACGCCCCGCAACCCCTTCTCGTTCCGGTCGAGCGAGTCGACGAGGTATTTGAGCCGCAGTTCGTACTCGCCGGGCTGCACGTCGACGGCGATCCGCAGGCGCGCCGTATCGCGCAGTGCCCCCACACGGATCAGCGAATCGGCATAGACCGTACGTGTGAAGGTACGGCGGGCCACGTTGTCGATCGTGTCAAGCACGGCAACCTCACGGTCGTAAAATTTACCCTCGGTTTCGAGTTTCTCGATCGCCATCTCGACAACGTCACCTAGGCGGGCACTCTTGCGCTTCGAGAAGTTGCCGATCGTATAGTAGACATCACGGGTCGTATAGCCATAGCGGGCGAAGATCGGTTCGTAGATGTTCAGCGAGTCGATATTGACCCGCTCGTCGCCGATATAGGCATTCGTGAGGAAGGCATCGTGGAAGATCTGCGCCAGCTTTTCATCGGGAATAATCTTGTGGCGGGTACAGGCGGCGCCTGCGAGCAGCAGGAACGCGTAGAGCGATATACGGAAAATGCGTTTCATAATCAGGCATTATGTTTCACCATGCTGCGCACGGTAATGTTCGAAATAACATAGGCGACAAGGCCGAAGGCCGCCAGCACGGCAAGCAGGTCGCCCGGACGGAATTCGACGGGATAGCTCTTGGCAAGAAGCGTCTCGGCCGGGATTTCGATCAGGCCGAAGTGCTGCTGCAAGAGGCTCAGCCCGACGCCCAGCAACGCCCCGCACGCAGCGCCGAGGCCACAGATGAGCAACCCTTCGCTGCGGAAAATAGCCCGCACGAGCGACGTATCGGCTCCCAGCGCACGCAGTGTCACGATGTCGCGCCGCTTGTCGACGATCAGCATCGCCAACGCCCCGACGACCGAGAACGACGCGATGACCAGTACCAGCAGCGAAATGAAGAAGATACCCCATTTCTCATAGGTCATGATCCGGTAGAAGGAGACCCGCAGTTCGTGGCGCGTGCGGACGCGGTAATCACCGCCCGTCTGCCGCGCCAGAGCCTGACGCACCTGCTCCGCATCGGCCCCCTCCCGCAGGCGGACGACGAGCCCCGAGACACGGCCGGGATGGCTGAAAAGCTCCTGTGCCAGCCGCAGCGACGCCAGGACATACGTCCGCTCCGTCTCCAGGTCGAGCGAATAAACCCCGCCGAGGGGCACCGTCCGCCGCGTATAGTTGTCGAAAGGCAGCAGCGAGGAGAACGAACCCCGGCGCACGGCGTAGACATTGACATCGGCATCGGCAAGCGAGCGGATGCCCAGCATATAAGTCATCGACTGCCCCATGACGAGTCGTTCGATATCCCCCAGGCGCACCCGGTATTCACCCGCGGAAACGACACTGTCGAGCGGAAACACCGCGGCATACGCATCGTCGACACCCCGCACCGTAGCCGTAGCCTGGCGCCCGGCATGTTCCAGCAGGGCACTCTGTTCGAGGACGAACGAAAACGCTTCAACCCCGGGAATCCGTGCCACGGCGGCCGTGTCTATCGCGTCGGCAGGAAAAGTCTGCCCCAGCCGCGCCGAGACGGTCAGGTCGGCGTCGAAGGCCGAATACATCGACTTCACGAGGCTTTCGAAACCGTTGAAGACCGAAAGCAGGATGATCATCGCAGCGACAGGCATCGCGACAGCTACCACGCTCAGCCCCGAGATCAGGTTGACGACCGAACGGGATTTGGGCGAGAAAAGGTAGCGGCGGGCGAAAAACTGCGGCAACATGGCGTCGGGAAGCGGGAGCTATTCGGGCTTGTCGTGCTTGAGCGCCTCTTCGATATGCTCGATGTATTCGAGCGAGTCGTCGAGGAAGAACTGCAACTCGGGCACATTCTTGACCTGGTTGCGGATCCGCTGCCCGAGGGCGCGGCGGATAAACCAGTTCTGGTGCTCGATCTCCTTCATCGTCGCGGCACTCCGGTCGAAGGGGAAGATGCTGACGTAGACCTTGGCATAGCCGAAATCGGGCGAGATGCGCACGGCCGTGACCGTGACGAGCGCCCCGCGGACGATGCCTGCACCCTCCTTCTGGAAGATCTCGGCCACGTCCTTCTGTATCTGTTTGGCGATTTTCTGCTGTCGTGTGGTTTCCATGGCTTGAATATTTATAATCCGTATTTGAAGACTTCGCGGTTCTTTTCGCGTTTGGGACGCGGTTTCCAGGTCGAGAAGCCCTCCTTGTTGAAGCGGTAACTCAACCCCACCGAAATGGTGAGGTTGTCCAGCGGCGAACGCATGGGTGTAGCCCAGAACGGGTTTTCGGAACCGTCGATGCCGTTGTCCGCATATTTATTGCGGTTGCGGACGACGTCCGAAAGCCCGAAGTAATAACGGGCGCGGACATTGATCTCGAAGCGGCGTATCAGGAAGGAGATACCGCCGCCGCCCGCAAGCCCGTAGCCCCAGCGGCTGTCACGGGCCGTCTTGTAGTTGTAATCCCCCTTCCAGTCGGTCATTCCCGAAGCCTTGGCACTCTCATCCTCGTAGTCCGACGAAAGCTGGTAGGAAAAGGTGGCCGCAGCCTCGAGGTAAACGCGCACGCGGTGGCGCAGTATATAGACGTGGGGCTGCCAGACGATGGGCAGCATGACCGAATTGATATGGCGCGTATAGTAACGGAAATCCTTCGGCTCCTCGACCAGCGAGGCATTGGTCGCAAAGGAGAAACCCTGTTGCAGGAATTCGAGGTCGATACCGAAACCGCCCACGAAGCGTTGCGCACCATAGTAGCGCCATGTAAGGCCAGCGGTATAGATACCCCACATCCCCTTCATCTCCTGTTTAGGGTCGAAGCGGGCGCTGGCCATGCCGTAACCGGCCGTAAAACCGAGCGTATGCTGCGCCGCAACGCCCTGCCAGCAGCAGACGGCGGCCGCGAACAACAACAGGTTTTTGAATCGTCTCTTCATCATCGCGCTATCGGAAATTATTGAACATGCCGCCCGTAGAGTTCATGCTGTTGTTCATGCGGTTATTATTCTGGTTGTTATCGTGGCTGTGGCCTTTCTTCTTGGGTTCCTTGGCGCGTTTCTCGGCCTCGCGGCGCAGGCGCTGGGCCTCACGTTCCTCAAGCGTGCGCGAAAGCGACTCCATCGTCACGGGAGCGAACAGGGTGTTCATGTCGATCGAGAACTCGACCTCCCAGTTGGCTTTCGTGGCAAAGGTGTCTTCGCCTTCGTCGTTGGCATAGATTTCGGCGCGTTCGGGCTGGCGGCGTTCGACCACATTGCCCGTGTCCCACTTGCCGTTGCCGTTCTTGTCCTCGATGACACGGAACTTAATTTCACCGGCCGGGACGAAATTGAACTGCCAGTCGCCCGTGGTAACGTCGCGCTTCTCCTGTTTAAGGGCGTTGTTGCCGTCGAGCAGCTGGAGTATGTACTTCGAACTGTCGTCCTTGCCCGTGACATGGATCTTCACCGTGGCGAACTTCTCGGGGTCGAGCACCGTATACTTGCCGATGATCGAGTCGTTGGAAAATCCCGCCACATCGGTAATGGCCCCTTCAGGGATGGTGAGGGTATATTGCCCGCCGGTTTTCCAGGGCGCACGGATATAATAGCGGCGCAGCTGCGCCGTATCGCGCACCAAATACACGGGAATATCCTCGATACTGTTGTCGGGATGCGTAAGCGTGAGGAGCATGGCGGCCGAATCGAGCTTCGTAAGCGGATAGTCGAAATCCATCGTCAGGTGGTTCTCGGGGTTCACCTCGCCCGACAGCGGGAGTTTGTAGGCAAAGGGGTTCTCTTTCTTCGGCTCGACCCACTCCTCGCCCGCGGCCTCGGCCTTGCGGCGGTCGCGTTCGAGCTTCTCGCGCTCCTTCTCCTGCTCTTTGGTTTCGATGAACCTCCAGGCCAGCTTCAAGGGCTCGGTGACCGATTGCAGGACATTGACCGTATCGTGCTTGAAATAGGTGATCTCGCCCTTGATCGTATCGGGGAGTGCCGACGAAGGCATGTTGAACCACAGGGCGATGGTGTCGCGCCCGACGGTCTGCGGGTCGAAGATGACCCGATCCTCGGGGATGCTGTCGAAACGGATACGCTCGATCTGCGGGTGTGCGGCCGCGAAATAGAGCATCGCCTTGTGTTGCAGGGGCCGTTCGGACTGCGAAAGCACCTGGCGCCGGAACGCCTTGTCGGTAAACATGCGCAGGTAGAGCTGCGGTTCGGCCACGACATATTGGCGGATCGAATCGTACCACATGGCGAAATCGGGTTGCTCGCGGGGGTTGTAGGTACCTTCGAGGAAGCCTACCTGGTCGGAACCGGGTTCATAAATCTGGTTGTCGTTCTTGTCCTGGACGGCATAGACGCGGTAAGCGATCGGCTTGAGGTTCTGGGCGATGAAGATACCGTTGTTCTCGGCGCGGGCGATGGCAGCCGGCTTGTACTTGAAGATCGTCGAGTCGTATTCGGCGACGTTTTCCACCGAATCGGCGGGGAAGAACCAGATGAAGCTCTTCGACACGGAGTCGGCCTTATAGCTGTCGGCCGTATAACCCGACATAACCATCGAGTCGATCTCGGGCCCCGTCGAGAAGACATAACGCATCGAGTAGAGCGGGTTGCCCTCGTTGTTGTCACGGATGGCACTGCCGAAGTTGAGCGAATAGGTCGTATTCGCCTCGAGCGTATCGCGCAACTGGATGACGACGCCACGGCCACGCAGCGAAACGAGCGGTTTCTTCTTCATCTGCGGCGAGGTGAAGAACTCCTTTTGCTGATCCTTGAGCTGCACGAACTCGTCGAACTCGATGTAGATCTTCTCGTGGTTCACGAGCGGCCGGTTGGTCGAAAAATTGTCGGGCGTCATGTTCACGATGACCGGGGGCAGCGAATCGCGCGGCCCGCCCGTGGGGGTCATCATGCTCGCGCAACGGCTCAGGAAAGCCGAAACGAAAAGCAGCAGCACGGCGGCACGCAGCGTGCGGACGATATGTCTTTTGCGGATATCCATCGTTATCATTTAGTTGTATCCGAACCCTCCTGTTCCGGGTCGGCGTTCTTTTCATTGACCACGCGCCAGCCTTCCTCGACATAGAGGTATTCTGGGCGCCATGTGCGGAAGACAATCGGGAAGGTCACGGGCTCGCCGTCGAGGTCGACCTCCTGTTTCGAATAGGCGTAAACCTCGTTGGTCTGGTCGACCACGACCACCATCAGCGTCGGGCTGCTCACTTCCATGCCGTAAGCGCCCGACTCCTCTTTCGAGGCAGTGAAATTGGGGTTGGAACGGGTTTGCGACGGGTCGTTCTTCGAGGTGATGACTCCGGCCGCGGCGTCGATGTATGAGGCGATCCTCCACGCCGTCGTATCGACGGCATAGGCATAGGCCTTGAGTTTCGAAGGCTCGGTCGTTTCGCCGTCCTCCTCGGCCTGCACCGAAGGTGCGATGTAACAATCGAGATAGGTCGGAGGCACATAGAACTGGTTGCGGAAAATCCAGTTACCGTCCTTGTATTCCGTCCCCTCCTTCCACGGCTTGAAGACGACGGAAACGTAGAGCTTGGGGAAATTCTCGGCGATCTCCTGCTGGGTATAGCCGTAAATCCTGTGCTCGGTATCGACCGCGACGACCATTACCGACGGTTTGTCGATCCGCATCGAGAGCCATCCGGCAATCCCTTCCTGCTGGTAGGGTTCGGCCGTCACGAGCGGCACGGTCTGTTTTTCGGTCGGGTTGTCCCGCCGCGTAATGATCCCGGCCAGGGCGTCTTCGTAAGAAGCGACCTCCCAAAAGACCGTGTCGGCAGCATGGGCAAAAGCCTGCGCCTTCCCCTCGGGAAGCAATTGGGCGACATCGCCCGAGTTCTCCTGCACAAGCGGCTTGAGCACATAGTCCGTCCTGTACGAGACCTCCTTGAAACATCCCGCGAACAGCACGACGGCCGTGAACAACGTTATTATTCGTCCCCTTTTCAATGTTCTCTCTTTTTTAATTTTCATTCGGGCGCAGGGCCTTGTACATCTCCTCCATGGTCTGCCCCGTGACCGGGTGGCGGCGCTGGCGCATGATTTCGCACAGCGGGGCCAAGGCGAATTCCCGCTCGGAAAGGAGCGGGTGGGGAACGGTGAGCCGCTCGCTTGCGATCACCTCGTCGTCGTAGAAGAGGATGTCGATGTCGATCGGCCGCGAGGTGTAGGCCACGCCCGTACGGGCTTTCTCGACCGCTTCGGCCGCGCGGTTGCGGCCCAGTTCCTGCTCGATGGCCTGCACGGCCTCAAGCACCTCGAGCGGTTGCAGGTCGGTGGAGACCTCAAGCGCCTGGTTCGAGAAATGCTGTTCGGCATCGAAGCCCCACGGCTTGCTTTCGTAACGGTGCGAACAACGCAGCACGGCGCCCACGCGGGCGTTGATGAGTTGTTGCGCAGCCTGGAGCGTCCGTTTCACGTCGCCCGTATTGCCGCCGGTAAGAAGTACTACACGTGCCATAAGTCAGAGTCGTTTTATCATTTTGCTCACCGCAAGGGCAAAATGGGTGAATACGATCGTCGGATTGCCATTCTGCGAAATCTGCGCCAAAGCGCTTTCGATCTCGCCGATGAGCGGTTCTATGTTCTGCGATCCGATAAAAGGGGCGAATTTGGTACAGAAAGCCAGCTCCTCGCCCCAGAGGTAGCAGACTTCATTGATGCCCGCATGGAGCATGTAACTCTCGCGCAAGAGGCGCGCGGCATCCCGCAGAAAAGCACGCTGCTGTTCGCGCGAAAGCTGTGCGGCATCTTCGGCCCAGGCGACGAGTTCCAGATGCTTGTCGTTGTAGCTTAGCCGCATAAGCCCGCAGAAGAGGTCGAAATTCTCTTTCCGCAAGGCATCGCTCTCGCCGGCCACGAGATGTTTCAGTTCCAGCAGATCGCCCCCTGCAAGACGGGCCATGTTACGGGCTTTCACCGGATCGGCGATCCCCCGCTCGCGGGCCACACGCTCCAGAACGTCGGGTGCGATGCGCGGCACGGCGACCTCCTGTGTACGCGAGAGGATCGTCGGCAACAGGCGGTCGGGCTGCTCGGAAACCAGCAGGAAAAGCGTCTTTTCCCAAGGCTCCTCCAAGATCTTGAGGATCTTGTTAGCCGCCTCCTCGTTCATCGCTTCCGGGAGCCAGATCAGCATTGTCTTATAGTCGGCCTCGAAACTCTTGAACGAGAGTTTGCGGATGATTTCGTCGGCCTCACGGGCTGCGATCATGCCTTTGAGCGTCTTGCCCAGGTCGAGGCGTTCGTACCAGTCCTGCGCCGAGAAATAGCCGCCATTTTCTCCGAAAATGGCGCGGAACAGCGGCAGGAATTCATCGCTGCGCATCACCTCGCCGGATTTCTTCCCCTGCTTGTTGACCGGGAAAACCAGGTGCAGATCGGGGTGCGCCAACGCAGCGATCTGCCTGCAGTCGGGACACTCACCGCACGAATCGCCGTCATGGCGATGGTGGCAGCAAAGGTATTGCACATAGGCCACGGCAAGGGCGAGGGCACCCGCACCCGCCTGCCCTGTGAAGAGTTGGGCATGGCTCACCCGCCCTGCATCGACACTCTGCACCAGATGCCGTTTCAGATCTTCCTGTCCCGTTATGTCCGCAAAACGCATATCTTCTACTCCTTTTTCTTCTTCAAACTCCGTATCGTCTGCCGGGCGGCGATAGCCAGCAGCGCCAGCACAACGAATATCAGGACAATCGTACGGCCGTTGCCGCGATCCATCGAAAGCGCGGATACACCTCCCATGAAGAGCACGAAACTCATCGCCAGCACCACGGCCTTCTCTTTCACCTTCCGTTTCATCGCCATATCATTTCCCCACAGGGTTCACACTCGCCCCGGCAAGCACGGTTCGGATATACAGGTGTCTCGGCATTGTCTATTTCCGTTTCAGCGCCGCTCTCAGCATCGCCCCGACATCGATCCGCTCACGGCGGACGAGGTAGACGGCATAAGCCGCAAACAGCACTATATTAAACGCATAGGTTATCAATTTATTGCCGTCGAAGGCCGTTACTGCTTCGCAGGCCGCAAAGACCGCAAGCGCCACGGCCACATACTCGCCGATGCGCCGCCAGTCGTAGGGCGTCGGGTAAAACCGGCGGTTGAGCCACCAGCTCACACCCACCATCGCCGACTCGCTCGCCAGCCGGGCCCAGGCAGCCCCGTAGTATCCCCACAGCGGGATGAACCAGAAACCGAAGGCCATCATGGCGACGAGCCCGGCTCCCGTAACGACGATCGCCAGCGAGGTTTTCTCTTCGCGTTTATACCAGAACGAGAGGTTGAGCCACACGCCCGTCAGCACGTTGGCCCCGAGCACGACCGGGAGGATGAAGATCCCTTCGCGGAAATCGCGTCCCACGATCAGCGCGAACAGGTCGCGGAACAGGGCGATGCCCAGGAAGATCAGCATCGAGGCCATGACATAGTATTTCAGCGCCGCGGCGTTCATCTGCACGAAATCGGACTTTTTGAAGTTCGAGAGGAAGAACGGCTCGGCGGCAAGGCGGTACATCTGGTAGAAAAGCATCATCACCACGGCGATCTTGGTGATAGCGCCGTAAACCCCCAGCTCCGCCATGGCCCCTTCGGGCACGAGGTATTTGATCAGCTGGCGGTCGATGAACTCGTTGGCCGTACCCGCCAGCCCGCCGATGAGCAACGGCAGCGAATAGGCGAAAACAGCGGCCAGCAGAGCCCAGTTGATCTTCGGTACAGTGCGGTCGACGGTGGCGAGGATTACCAGCCACGTCACGGCACTGGCGATAAGGTTGGCGACGAAGACCCACCCCACGCCGAACCCGGTGGAAAAAAGCCCGGCGAGGCCGAATGCCACAGCCAGGACGACATTGAGCACGACGCCCAACGCCTTGAGTCCGACGAACAGCAACGCCCGTCCCTGCTCGCGCAGCCGTGAGAAGGGGATGCATGACCAGACGTCGAACAGGATGATGAGCCCTACCCAGACGATGTATTCGGGGTGTGCCACATAAGCCTCGCCCATCAGGTGCGAAATCCCGTCGCGAAAAAAGGCGACGACGACAAAGAAAACGGCCGCGGCAAGCGAGGTGACGCCCCATGTCGTGGCGAAAAGCCTGCGTTTGGCGGCCTTCACATCACCGCCCGCCTCCTCGGCCTTGGCCGAAAAGCGGAAATAGCTCGACTCCATGCCCATCGTCAGCAGCGTGAGCGCCAGCGGGATCAGGGCGTAGATATCCGTGACGATACCATAGGTCTCCTGCCCGAAAATGCGGGTATAGTAAGGCGTGAGCAGATAGCTCAGGAACCTTACGGCAATGGTACTGATACCGTAGACGGCAGTCTGTTTTGCAAGTTTTTCGAGCATGGACACAGCTTATAGCTTGCAAATATACGAAATTTGCGGGGAAAAGGCTACATTCTCTTTCTTTCTTAAGAAAGAAGAGAAAACCCGAGCAGGAAAGCGTGGAACGGGGAGCGCCGGAAAACGGATGCGCGAGGAGGAAAACGGGAGGGGCGAAAAGGACAGAAAAAGCGTGCCCCCGGAAACGGAAAAGGGAACCGGAGCCGAGGGGAAAGGCCGGATACCGGGATGGAACACCAGGCACGGAACGCCGGAAGCGCTACCGCATGAAGCCGCCGGGAAAGCGGTCGCACCGATTACGGAGACAGCGCTCCGGCCGGACACCAAAAATCCCGCCCCCGACAAGGGCGGGATAAATCCGCAAATCCGCGGGGTGCGGAGATTCCGCATACGGAACGGCGTGCCGTGTCGCAAACAGCCGCAGGACACGGGCCGCGCATGGAGGACGCTCCGCATGGCGGGGGAGGGCTGTCAGCTGCAGAACGTCGATTCGGCCAGTTGCATTACAGCCACTTTTTGTATTTGAAATACCAGATGGTCAGCGCCGAGCAGAAGATCATCAGGCCGATGGCAAAGATATAGCCCAGGGGGATGTTCCAGCCGTTTCCGAGCGTCAGCGTCCAGTCTAACTCGGGCATGAATTTGAAGTTCATGCCATAGATCGACGCAATGAGCGTCGCGGGCATGAAGATCACCGCGGCCACGGAGAAAATTTTGACGATCTCGTTCTGCTCGATGTTGATAAGACCCAGCGCGGCGTCCTGGATATAGTCCAGTCGCTGGAAGCTGAAATCGGCATGGTTGATCAGCGAGTTGACGTCCTTGATCATCAGCTGCAGGCGGGGGTAGATATCGTTCGGGAAGCGCTCGGAACGCAGGATGCCCGACAACACGCGCTGGCGGTCGAAGATATTCTCGCGCAGCGACATCGTGCTCTCCTGCAGGGCGCTGATGCGGTGCAGAACGGCCTTGTCGATCGAGTCCTCGGAGTTGATGTCCTTCGAGAGCGCCGCGACCTGCTTGGCGATCAGCTCCACCAGGTCGGCGTCGAAATCGATGCGCACCTCGAGCAGCGAAATGAAAAGGTGGTAGCCCGTCGAATAGCTGCGGTAGTTCATCTGAAGACGTTTTTCCGTTTCACGGAAGGTGCGGAACTCGGCGCTGCGCACCGAAACCAGCACACCCTCGTTGGAGATGATGAACGACACGGGTTCGACGATGAACGTATCGCCCGTCGGCACGAAGAAGTTGGAGTTGGAGATGATGGCATTCTCGTTCTCCGAATATTTCGACGTGGACTCGATCTCCTCAACCTGCTGTTTGGTCTGGAGGCTGATCTCCATAAAATTCTCGACGGCCTTCTGCTCCTTAATGGTCGGCAGGAGCATGTCAATCCACAGAATGTCGTCGTAACCCAGCTCGTCGAAGAGCTTCGTATCGGCATTCCGGATAATCTTGTTGTACTGCTTGAGGTAAATTGTAATCATAAAACGCTCTCCTTCTTAAAGTTAAAAATCCTGTTCGGCAGAGAGGCGGATCGGCTGTCCGCTAAGCTCTTCAGCCGGGATTGGCCCTCGGGGTTACCTTGATACCCGAGTCCCAGAACTTTTGCAGCGCTTTATGCTTCTGATTGTCGAAAATATAGTCGATATTCTGCGTAAGGTAGGCATACGCATCGTACGGTTTGTTGTCGAAACCATGTTCGAGAATTGCTTCGTAGGTGTGCTCGATACCGAAAGTCAGCGCATGCTGCAACCCCTCCGTGAGGTCGGGGGCGGTACCCTTGCGGGCGACCCAGACGGCGAACGCAAAAGGCAGCCGCGTGGCCTTTTTCCACTCGGCGGCCAGGTCGTACGAGTATGCGAAACGTCCTTCGTGGTCGAAGACCTTGTCGCCGATCAGCAGAAAGGCGTCGCCCGGCAGGGCGTGCCCCAGCTGCGCATAATCTTCGAGCGTATAGTATTCGGGGGTGACTTTCCAGTGCTTCGCCAGCAGGTAGCCGGCCAGTTGCACCGAAGTGAGCGAATGAGCATCGAGAAATACGCGGCGCGCCTTTTCGATCGGCTCATTGCTCAGGAGCACCACCGTCCGCACGGGGCCGGCGGCTCCGATGCAGTATTCGGTCACTACCTGCGCATCCGCCAGCGACGGCACGGCTGCGGCCGGCACCAGTGCGATGTCGGCTTTGTGTTCGGCGAAATTCTTTGCACAGAGGGAAGGCGGAGACAACAGCAGTTCGGCACGGAGGTTACCTTCGTGCTCGATACCATAGATGAACGGTATCGTATTGAGATACGACACGGCCGCTATACGTGGAACTATGACCATCATCCATAAGGGTATAAAACTGTTGGTTCGATGTTGCAAAGGTAATCAAAATTCGGGAGTTTTTCCACAAATTTTAGAAAAAGTGCTTCCGCCTCTTGACAAGGGGGTATACGCCGTCGTATATTTGCCACACAATTCACACCGCACGGTGCACAGTGCACAAGTTATCGACATCAGGACAGAACTCACTGCCAGTCGTTTACGAATTGTTATTCTCGTTTTTCAACAACCTTTCAACCTGTTTATCAACAATGAATCGCACCCACCTCGAGGGTGCGGCGGAAAAGCTCACGGCACAACGGGGTTACACCTTCTACACCGGGCCGGAGGGCGACATGGGCCACACCGTGCGGAATTACCCCGCGGCATGGCTGGCACCCCCGGAACTGCACGCCGTCGAAGGGCGTACTCACGGACGGGCGACCTATGACATGACGCTGCACCTGCTCCGCCCCGGAGCACGCATCTCCCCTGCGGAGCGGCGCACGGCACTGGCCGAAATGGAGACGCAGATGCTCGAAATCTTCGCGGAGCTCTCGCTCTACGAACGCATCCTCGCCGTCGAAGGGCTCTCCGTCCGCCCGCGCTCGTTCTCGCTCACCCCGCACGGCGAAATTTCGCAAACCGCCACCGCCCGCATCGTAACGTGGTTTTAGCACGGCGTACCGTCGCCGTCCGCACGGCCGCAACCCGGCCCGGGTTACGGGCACGCAACAGAAACGCCGGCACGCTGCAGCCGGCGACGGACACCCTCCTGCAATCCGCCGCAACAACACCCCAAACATCCATCCAAATGACATTCACACAAATTCCGCCGGAGTACGCCCCGCTCAGCGGGGAACTCCGTTACACCGTCACCACGCAGGAAACCGCCACCCTCGACCTGCGCATCGCGGATGCGGGGAACGGCACGCTGATCGGCGCCAAACGCTTCGCCGGAGTCACGTCCGCCTCGTTCGATGCCGCCCCCTACCTGCGGCGCACCGTCGCGTTCGTCCCGACGACCGGAAGCACGGGATTCCGCATGGCAGACGGGCGTACCGTGACGGCCTACATCGAGGCCCAAGCGGCACAGGCAACCGGAACGGCCCCGACCGTCCACTCCCCGCTGCGGACGTTCCTCCCCTGCCGGACAAACGTAACGGCATTCGCCCTGCTGACCTCAATGCCGCTCGTCCGCCTGATCTCGCACGGCGAGAGCGACGAACTGACGCTCTTCTCGGACGAAGCCGTCACGGTAACCGTCACGGCACAATCGGGGACGACCACGACCGCCGAAAGCTACCGCACGGCCACGGGAGGATTGCATGTCTTCCGGCTCGACACGCGCGACTTCCCCGAAGCCGAAACACTGACCGTAGACGCCGGAGCCTGCGGCTCGGTAGCCTACACGGTCATCTCCGCCCCCACCGGAGCCCGGCGGCTGGCCTGGCGCAGCAGCGCGGGAGGGATCGAACATTACACCTTCCCGGTCGAAAAGTCGGAGTCCGTCGAAACAATCAGGCAACGGGCATACGGAGCCGAAGGGCATCTGGTCGCCCGAACCCGTGCCGAACGGCGGACGGTACTCGTGTCGGCCTACGAACCCCGGGCGACCCTCGAAGGGCTTTCCGAAGTCCTCTCCTCGCCCGACGTCTGGCTGGCGGAGGACGACGGCTACACGGCGGTCGACGTCGTTACGGAAAAGAGCGTCCTGCACCGGCATGGCGCCGTGACCTGCCTCGAAATCGAAATCCGTCCCAAACGTAAAACCGGGATGCCATGGAACTGACGATCGACTCGAAGCCCTGCGACCTGGCCGGGGAGCCCATCGCCGTCGGGGGTTACGCCGCCGCGGAACTCGCGGACGTGGAGGCCGCACGGGAAGGCCGGTCGCAGGAGTTCACGCTCCCCGCGACGCCCCGTAACGAGGCGCTTCTGGGATTCGCCCGCGACCCGCATACCTCAGGGCGGTTCAACGCCTCGCTCCACAGGGCTGTGCTCTCGGCCGAAGGGGCGAAGTTGCTGGCCGGGACGGTACGGCTGCTCAAGGTTTCGGACGAAGGGTACCGGATCGAAATTCGCGAAGGCGGTGCCCGCTGGGCGAAAAATGCCGCCCGACGGGTGTTCAGCGCCCTGGGCATCGATTATCATGCGCGCCTGCTCCCGTCGACCGTCTCGGCCAGCTGGACGGACGATTCGCCCGTAAAGTTTTTCCCGATCCGCCGCGACGAATACCCGCAACAAAACAGCCCGTCGGATCTGCTGCCGGCCGAAAGGATCCTCTCGGTGGACGACTACCATCCCTTCCTGCACGTGGCGACGCTCGTCGAGACGATCTTCGCAGAGGCCGGCTACCGCATCGAAAGCAATTTCACGAGCAGTCCGGAGTTCCGCTCGCTTTACATGAGCGGTGCCTACCCGTCGCGCGACACGGCGGCGCTTGCTGCGCGGATGGGCTTCTACGCCCGCAGGCTGGCTCCGGCCACCGCACAGGGCAACCACCTGGGGCGGGTGTCGGCCAACCCGAGCACAACGGCCAACAGCGTGGGCAACATCGTCGAAACGGCTACGCCGCAGACGCTCGACACCGACGGGGAGCCGATTCCCGAACTTTGCAACAACGGCAACTGCTTCGGGTTCGACAAGGGGCGCATCGTCTTCACCCCCACGACCGAAGTGAGTGCGGGCTTCGAATACTACCTGAAATACACCACCGACCACCGTATCCTGACGCGTGAGCGGCTCCGGGGATTCGACTCGGTTTACCTCGGGACGGGCGCCGACATGCCCTTCACGCTGGCGAACCGATATGAAGACCGCCGGCCGGACATCTCTCCCGGGCACCGTTACCTGGCTATCGTGTTCGACCACACCGACGGGGCGCAGTACCGCCTGGCCTACACGAAGGATGGAGTGGCAGAGGCTCTCTGGACGGAGTTTTCGGCGCGCACGGCGCAGGTCACGACCCCGGCCTCGGGCACCGTCGCCGACCCCGTGTTGCTCATCCGCAGCGGCACCCGCTGGGTACGCTATGCGGGCGACTGGGCGCTGTACGACGGATACGTCACCGAATCGGGACGGACGACCGTCGAGCTGCGGGTACGAACCGCCCCGGAACGCATCGCCCCCGCATCGCCCAAATTCTTCGACCGGATTTATTTCTACGGCGCAGAGGAGGGAATGTCGCTCACGCTCCACAAGGAGTGTTCACTCCGACCGCGGTTCTCGTCGGCACCGGGCTACGGCTCCGCAATCACTTTCGCCGACGTCGCCCGGCATCCTATCCGGCAGTCGGCACTGCTCGAAGCGCTGCAACACCTCTTCAACCTGAGGTTCCACACCGAGGAGGAGACCAAGACCGTCCGCATCGAACCCGCCGACGAATTTTTCGGCAGCGGAACCACGGCCGACTGGCGCGACAGGAGCGATTTCTCGCAGCCTGTGGTGCTGGCCGACATCGCCCCCGAAATACACGAAAGCCGCACATGGGGCTACCAGGAAAGCGACGGCGCCGTGAACCGTTTCAATGCCGGAGCCGGGAGCCCCTTCGGGGAGTGGAGCGTCCGCACCGATTCCTATGCCGCACGAGAGGGCGACCAAGTATTGCGCAACCCCCTCTTCCGGCCCACGCTCAGCGAGGCTGGGCACTATGCCAACGCCCCCTCGGCGCAGATCATGCAGGTCGGCGACCGGGATGACGTGCAGGAGGACGGCACCAACTTCACGCCCCGTATCGTGCGCTTCGCCGGGCTGCACCCGCTGCCCGCGGGCGAACGCTGGGGGTATCCGTCGGGGCTGGCGGAATACCCGCTCGCGGCATTCCACTTCACGGGGGACGCAGCGACGGAGGGCTTCACGCTCTGTTTCGAAGACCGCGACGGCATCCGCGGCCTGCACCATCGCTACGACCGCCAGGCAGCACAGGAAGCCACCTGCCAGCGCATCACCCTCTCGCTGCGGCTCGCGCCGCACGAATTCGAAAGCCTCTTCACGCCCGGCACCGGGATGCCCGACCTGCGTTCGGTATTCCGGCTCGACACCGGGGGCGAGGAAATCCGCGCCACGCTCCATGCCATCGAAAGCTACGACCCGCAGGCGGCATCGGCCAGATGCACCTTCACACGCCTGAGCGAAGGATGATGACACGGCACGAAAAACGGCTCGCCGAAGTGTTGCTCGACGCAATAGGCGGCCTGGAAGGGGAACAGGCCGTCGAACGGCTGTTCGGATTGGGACTGGTCAACCTGCGGGCCTGCGAACAGCGGGCCGTACGGGCACGGATCGACCGGCTGGCAGAGGAAGGCGTACCCCGCTGCGAGGCCATGCACGTCACGGCCGACGAATTCTGCTGCTCCTACGAAAAGGTGCGCAGCTACTATTACAACACGTACAAATCCTGAAACATGAAATCGGAAATCCAAATCAAAAACAGCGCCGGCGTCTGCCGCATCGAGATCGAAGGTACCATCGGCGTACCGGAAGAGTGGCAGTTCGACCAGCCCGAAGCGCGCGTCGCAACCTACGAGAAGTTCCGCGACACGGTGCGGCGCATCGCCGGGATCGACGCCCCGCAGATCGTGGTCGACATCCGCTCGACGGGCGGCGACGTCAACGACGCACTCCTGATTCACGACGCACTATGCTCGCTCGATGCGCACATCACCACCCGCTGTTACGGTTACACGGCTTCGGCGGCGACGATCATCGCACAGGCCGCATCGCCCGGCTGCCGCGAAATCTCGGCCAACGCCCTCTACCTGATCCACACGGCCATCTGTGCCGCCGAAGGAAACGCCGCAGAAATAGCGGGGAAACTCGACCTGCTCCGCCAGACCGACACGCGCATCGCCGCGGTCTATGCCGCCCGTTCCGGCCGCCCGGCCGGGGAGTTCGAGGCGCTGATGGCCGAAAACAACGGCAACGGCCGCTGGCTATCGCCCGAAGAGGCCGTCGCAGCAGGGCTCGCCGACACGGTGACCGACAACGAGGAGCGCACGGCACCCTCGCTGGCGGGGAATATCGCCCGCGGCTGGGAGCGGCTGCTCGCAGGCATCGGGCTCAACCGCCGCGAGGAGCTACCCGCCGACCGCAATGTACTGCTCACCGCGGGAGAACGGCAGGAGTTGCTGCGCCGCTCGGCCACGGCCATACGGCAGGCGCAGCAGAACGCCTCGCCCACCTGCACCAAACCGCGCGAAGACCCGTCGTACGGCGATACGGTACGGACGGCGAACCAACGCGCCTACGCCGAAGACGTCAAACGCTTCAAAGGCATCTGACATTCACACACGACATAACCCAACACCAAAAACAAATCAGCCATGAGTTTCTTAGAAAGTGCAAAACAGTACACCGGTTCCGACCTCGAAACCATCTTTTTCCGCCCGATCCTGAGCGGCGACTCCGCCCGCGAACTGGGCGTGCGGGTACTCTATAACATGCCCGTACCCACGACCATCCAGCTCTGGGACGGACAGCGCAACGTCCTCCAGAAATACTCCGCCGCCGGATGGACGGGCGGCAACGCAGCGACCAAGCTGCAAAAGACCATCAGCCTGGGACGCGTGAAGGCCGAACTGGGATTTTCGGCCGCCGACTATTTCTCGCTGGTCTATGAAAAGATCGCCGCACGCGCCGACGTCAACATGGACGACCTGACGGGCACCGAACTCGAACAGGCCGAGACGGCACTCTTCAAACAGGCCGTCGCCGAAAGCATCCGCGCCACGATGTGGGTGGGCGACACCTCGGCGGCATCGGGTTACAACACCTTCGACGGGTTCCTCAAAACCGTGAAGGCCGGAGCCATGCAGGAGAAGTTCTACAACTCGATCTGCCAGGCTGAGGATTTCTCCGATCCCGGGAAGGTAGTCGCCGTCCTCGACGACCTCTGGATGAACGCCGACGAGCGTGTCAAGGACATGAAGGCCGACGGGCAGCTCGCCTTCTTCGTCACGTCCGACATCTACTACGCTTTCGAGAAATACCTCGACGGCAAGAGTGCCGATGCCGCCTACATGGCGACCACCGAAGGCCGTCCGAGCCTCGCCTACCACGGCATACCGCTCGTGGACGTGCGTCTGGGTTCCTACCTCGGCAGTACGTCGCTGCACAAGTCGTTCTGCCTGCTGACCGACCGCCGCAACCTGGTACTGGCGGTCAACACGGCCGATTTCCCCGGCAACGAAGTGCGCATGTGGTACAACCCCGACCTGATGGAAAACCGCCAGCGTGCCGTCTTCATGGCCGGGTGCGACGTGCTCGACGAGACGCTGATGACCTACGCCTACAACCCGGCATAACGATGGCAGACTCCACACCCCGCAAACCGGCTGGGGGCGTCGCAGCCGTCACGGTCACCCCCGCAGGAAACCTCCTGCGGGCGGCGGTGGCGGCGGACGGGCGCGCCGAAGCGATTTTCCGTGACGCGACGCAGCTCACCGCCCTGCCGCTCGCCGAACAACGCTCGTCCTATGCCGAACGGCTCGACACCGACGCCGGGCCGCAGCGCATGCGCCACACGCTCACACTGGTCGTGGGCCGCGAGACGTTCCGCAAGGCTTTCACCCCGGCACTCCGCCGTGCGGCCGAGACCGAAGGGCTCATAGCCCTGGTCACGATGGCCTCGGGCGAGCGGCTGCTGGCGGGATGGTCGGCACGCTTCGGCACCTCGCAACCCCTGCGCCCGGACTCCTTCGCCATGGAGTCGGGCATCAAACCCCTCGACGGCACGCCGGCCGTCCTGACGCTTACGAGCGAGGACACCGACCCGGCCGCCGAGCTCAAAGAACAAGAAGCATGAGCAGAAAACAGAAATTCAAGCCGGCCGTAGCGGTCGCCAACCGTGCGGACGACCCATATATCACATCGGGCGCGGGGAGCGTCCAAAGCGACAAGTTCTGGCGCTGGGGCGACGACAATCTCTTCCCCAATGCCCTGGCGCTGATGGCCCGGCGTTCGGTCACGCACCGCCGCATCATCAACGACAAGGCCGACTACATCTCGGGCAAGGGGTTTTCCTGCGACGAGGGGCATGAACCCCTGCTCGCAGCCTTCATCCGACGTGTGAACGGCGACGGGGAGAGCCTGCGGCAGGTGCTCAACAAGCTGGCCTTCGACAAGGCCCTGTTCGGCAACGCCTTCCTCGAAATAGTGACCGACGCGGAACACTCGTTCCTCGCGTTCCACCACCAGGACGCTTCGCGCTGCCGCGTGGCCCGCGATTCGGCGCACATCCTCCTGCACCACGACTGGGCGGCTTTCAACGCCGCCGAGGCACGGACGCTGCCCCTCTACCCGGCCTTCGAACGGCAGGAGGACGGCACGCTGCGGGCCATGATCCACTACAAGGACTACGAACCGATGTTCGAACACTACGGCGTACCGCCCTATATCGCCGGGTTCAACGTCTCGGCCATCGCCTACAAGACCGACAAATGGAACATCTCGCGGCTCGACAACTCGTTCCAGCTCTCGGGCGTGATGATGCTCGACAGCACCGTGGACAACGAATCCGAAGCCGAGCGCATCGTACGGCTGGCCGAACAGAAATTCGCAGGCAACCCCGGGCAGGTGATGTTCGTCATCCGCGACGGCGGCGAGGGCGACAATTCACGCTTCATCCCCATCGCGTCGCAGAACGAAGGCGACTGGCAGGCGCTGCACGAACAGGCCGTGTCGGACATCGTCGTGGCACACTCATGGTTCCGGACGCTGAGCGGACTGGACTACGCCTCGGGATTCAGCGCCGAGCGTATCCTGCACGAGTACGAAGTGGCACTCAACACGGTCATCCTCGGCGAGCAGGCCGAACTGACGGAGCCCGTGCGCGAGGCGATCACGTCCATCCTGGGGATAGACGCCTCGTCGTTACAGGTCATCAACCGTCCGCCGACGCGCTCCAAACCCATCTACATGAAGGTCTGGGAAGCCCGCAAGGCCGACGGGCTGGATTACGACCCCGATGACGAGCGCCAACAGGCGTTCCTGTCGGAGATCACGAAATACAACATACGAAGCATAGAATAAGGCCGGTTCTTCGGGCCTTTCGAAACTTGCCGTTCGCCGCCTCCGGCGGCACTCGAACACTCATTTCAACCACGACAATCATGAACACACTGATCACCCCTGCACAAGCCGTCGCATCGGCCTTTACGGACGGGGAGTACCTTGCGCCGGAAGCCATCGGCGAAGGCGATATCGCGGCGGCCGAACAACGCTACATCGTGCCCGTCATCGGACGGGCATTCCACGAAAAACTGCTCGCAGGCCTCCATGCCGGCTTCACGGCCGAATACCTCGCAGCCCCGGTAGCGCTCTTCACCCGCATCGCCGTACAGCCGCGGCTCGACATCCGCACCGGACAGTGCGGCACCGTAGCCCCCAAATCGGGTTCCTACCAGCCGGCGGATGCCCAGTCGCTGCGCGAACTGCAACGCAGCCTGCGCCGCCAGGCCCGCACGCTCCTGCGCCGCGCTGCGGAATACCTCGAAGCACATGCCGCGGAATTTCCCGAATACGATCCCGATAACAACATCCTCAAACGCTGCACGACCGATGGAAACCTTATACAGACTCGTTAGCGGGCTCACGGCAGGCTTCATCGCCCTGTTCGCCCCCATAGGCCCGCTGGTGGCATGTGCCATGGCGTTCATCGGCATCGACTTCCTCTCGGGCGTAGCCGCCAGCCGCGCCGCTGCCCGCCGCAAGGGGCACACCTGGTATTTCGAAAGCTGCGAGGCCTGGCGCACGGTGCTCAAACTGGGACTTACGGTCACGGCCATCGCCATGGCCTGGCTGATAGACAGCTGTGTCTTGGACTTCATGCAGCTGAACGTGGCACGGCTCTTCACGGGTTTTACATGCGGCGTGGAGTTGTGGTCGTTCCTCGAAAATGCCGCACAGCTCTCCGATGCACCGCTGTTCCATTGGCTGCGCCGGTATGTCCGCCGCCGTATCCGAAAGGAGGCGGGCGATGAGTAGGGGGCTGCAAAACTGCAACCCGGGCAATATCCGCCAGTCGAAGGTGCGCTACAAAGGCGAAGTGCGCCCCTCGCGCGACTCGGCGTTCAAACAGTTCGAGTCCCTTGCATGGGGCTACCGCGCGATATTCGTACTGCTTGACACCTACCGGATACGCTACGGGCTCGACACGATCCGGGGCATGATTTCGCGGTGGGCGCCGCCTTCGGAAAACCACACCGAAACCTACATCCGCGCCGTGGCCGACGCCGTCGGAATCCCGGACGGGCAACCGCTCGACACCCGCGACCGCACGACGATGCTACGCATGGCTGCGGCTGTATCGCGTGTGGAAAACGGCGCCGCGGCCGATATGGGCGAGGTGGAACTGGGGTGGGAACTGTTCGTCCGCGACAAGCCCGCATCCGGCTGACCCGCCCGGCGGGCGACGAAAGGAAACGGTAAACGGAGACGGGTTGCGAGGATCCGCAAAGAACCGGCAGCAGACCAAAACCGAGACACCCCACCCGAATATCACACAAAACAATCCGAATTTACTATCTTTGCAGAGATGAAAGCCGCCTCCCTGTCCGCACGACTCGACCGTATGCCGATGGTAAAAGCCGTCGCACCGTTCGCCGCGGGGATTCTCGCCGCGGACTGCTTCACGCTGCCCCTGTGGTTCCTCGCAGGGGCTTTTTTGCTGTCCGGGACACTGGCGCTGTTGCTGCACTCACAGTCCGGCGCACTCGTAATGCTGCTCACGGCCGGGTTCGCCGCCTCACAGCTCCGCGACACAGCGCACACGCTGCCCCGCGGTATATACACAACTTACGAACTCACGGTCGAGGGTATCCCCGCCGAACGCGGACGCTACACCTCGGCCGAAGCGACGGCCGTAGCGTGGCGCGACCCTTCGGACGGAACCTGGCACGCCTCGGGAGACCGTATAATGCTCTATGCCGACAGCCTTACGGCCCTCTACCCCGGCGAGAGAATCCGCTGCCGGGGTTCGGTGCGGCCGTTTCGCGGCGGAGCGGAAAGTTACCGCCGGCTGATGGCACGCCGGGGGTTCGCCGGAACGTTGTGGCTGTCGGAGCGCACCCTCATCGAGCGCCTGCCCGGACGAAGCAGCGCCCTGCACCTGCACGCTGTCGAGCGGATGCAACGGATCGGGATGCGGGACGATGCGGGCGCCGTCTGCCGCGCCATGGTCACGGGCGACCGGAGCGGCATCACGCAGGAGCTGCGCACGGTCTATTCGCGCAGCGGGCTGTCGCACCTGCTGGCCGTCTCGGGACTGCACACGGGCATCGTCTTCGCACTGGTCAACCTCATGCTGTGGTGGCTGCCGCTGCTGCACCGCGGGCACTTGGTGCGCAACCTGCTCGCAACGGTCTGCATCTGGCTGTTCGTCGCGGCGGCCGGATTCTCGCCCAGCGCCGTGCGGGCGGCCGTGATGTGCACGATGCTCCAGTTCGCACTGGCCTCGGCGTCGGAGTACGTCGCACTCAACGCACTGGCGGCCGCCGGCTTCGGGATGCTGCTGTGGAACCCCGCCTGGCTGGGCGACATCAGTTTCCAGCTCTCGTTCATCGCCGTCGCGGCCATCCTCGCCTGGGGCGTGCCGCTCTGCCGACTGCTCCATACCCGCCGGCGGGCGCTCAACCTGCTCACGGACGCCCTCGTCATCAGCCTCGTGGCGGGCATCGCCACGGCACCCCTCGTATCGCACACCTTCGGCACAGTCCCGCTGGCGGGACTGCTCGTCAATCCCGTGGCGATCCTCGTGGGAAGTATCGTCGTACTGGGCGGCACCGTCTGGATGATCCTTCCCGTAAACTGGCTCGCCCCGGCCTTCGACGCCGTGCTTTCGGGCACGGCCGGCCTGCTCAACACGCTGGCCCGAGCTGCCGCGGCGCTCCCGGGCGGATATGCCGAATACACCCTCGGCGGCGGGGCGACGGCGGGCATCTACCTGTTTTTTCTGCTCACCACCCTGGCTGCATGGTCTTTCGAGCCGAAAAAAAGCGTACATTTGCCGGCATGATAACCCCCGGGGAATATACGCTGCTGCTGACGGACGAAGTGCAGCGGGCCATCGCCGCCAACCGCGGCCGCGACCCGCTGGAGGTGGCCTTAGACCGCAACACACCCCACGCCCGGCTGGTCGCCACGCAGGTCAAGTACCTCGCGCGGGCAGAGGCGAAACTCCCCTCGTACGCCGCCGCACAGTGCATCCTGCCGCCGCTGGCGTTCGAACAGGCATCGAGCGAAGCCTGCGCCGCCCACAAGCGGATCGCGGGCGGGGCCGTCCTCGATCTCACCTGCGGGCTGGGCGCCGACGCCTTTTTCTTGGCGCGTCGTTTCCGCCGCGTGGTGACGCTCGAACGCGACCAGACGCTCGCCCGCATCGCCGCGGAGAACTTCCGGCGGCTCGGCGCCACGAACATCGAGGTCGTCAACACCTCCGCCGAAGCATACCTCGCACAGCCCGGACTGCATTTCGACTGGGTCTATGCCGACCCCGACCGCCGTTCGGGCGACGGACGCAAACTGGTACGGCTCGAGGATTGTTCGCCCGACATACTCTCCCTGATGCCGCTCATCGGCAGGACTTCGGGACGACTGTGCGTCAAAAACTCCCCGCTGTTCGACATCGGCGAGGCGCTGCGGCTCTTCCCCGGCGCCCGCGTAGAGGCCGTATCGCTGGGCGACGAATGCAAGGAGGTCGTCATCTATGCCGACGGCACGGGCCCCGGCATTACCGCGACCGCCCTCGGACGCGGCTCGTTCACGGCAACGCCCGCCCAAGCCGGCGCACCCCCGCACCCGGGGGCGTTCGAACCGGATCGTTACCGGTGGCTCGTGGTACCCGATGTGGCGTTGCAGAAAGCGCGGCTGGCACGGCTGCACCTGCGCGGCAAAGCCGACATATGGAGCGAAAACGGGTATGGTTTCGCCACGGAGCGGCCAGAGGGGATAATTGGCAAAGTATTCGCAATCGAACGTATCGAGCCCTACGACCCCCGGCGGCTGAAACGCGCGTTCAAAGGCCGCGGCGCGGAGTTGATGAAACGGGATTTCCCGTTCGCCGCAGAAGAGCTGGGACGGCGGCTGGGCGTACATGCCGGCAACGACGTTCGGCTGGCCTTCACGAAAATCGGGAGCGGTTTTTGGGTTGTACGGCTGGAATAGCTATATTTGCACGACTGGGACAGCGTCCGCCCCGACGGCACACGGGCCTCGGCACGGCGCCTCCGGGTTACGGGAACGGAAACGGCTTATGAAAATCAGCGAAATATTCACCTATTTTACGGACACGATCTTCCGGCGCGACATCCGCGAATGGCGCAACCCGGTGATCCGCTGGCTCGTGCAGCAATACCGGCTGCTGTTCTATACGGCGCGGGGCCTGCTCGAACACGGCACCATCGTCCGCAGCGCGGCACTCACGTTCTACACGCTGATGTCGCTGGTACCGATCGTCGCGGTGGTCTTCGCCGTTGTCAAGGGTTTCGGGCTGGCCGACGGGCTGGTGGAAAACCTCTACGCCCTCTTCCCGCAGAACCCCGAGATCGTAGACTACATCGTCACGTTCGCCGAAAAGGCGCTCGCCCGTACGCAGGGCGGCGTGGTGGCCGCCGTGGCGCTGGTCATGCTCTTCTGGGCGGTGATCCGGGTCTTCGGCTCGATCGAAAGCGCCTTCAACAACATCTGGGAGGTCAAGGTCGAACGCAGCCTCACCCGCCAGTATACCGACTACATCGCCGTGGTGATGATCGTCCCTGTGTTGTGGATCGTCGCCAATGCCGTCGGCAGCTACGCCCAGCAGATGCTGGGCTTCGACGGCAGTTGGTATTTCACCCTGCTCTCGCACCTGGCGTCGATGGTCATCATCTGGATCATGTTCACCATCCTGTATATCATCATCCCCAATACGAAGGTCAAATTCAGGAGCGCCCTGATGGCGGGCATCGTCGCCGGCACGCTTTTCCTGCTTTTCCAGTGGGGTTATCTCTATATCCAGCGGTGGATGACCTCCTACAACGCCATCTACGGCAGTTTCGCAGCGCTGCCGCTGTTGCTCATCTGGCTCCAGACCTCGTGGCAGATCCTGCTGTTCGGCGGCGAATTGTCGTTCGCCTACCAGAACATCGCCCGTTTCGGCGAAGAGCGCGAATCGCTCCTCATCAGCTACGACCAGCGGCGCAAGATCCTGCTGGCCGTGATGCTCACGGTCGTGCGGCACTTCCGCGGCCAGGGCGGCGCCACCCCGGCCGACGAGATCCGGGCACAACTGGATCTGCCCACGCGCATCGTCAACGACATCCTTTACCAGCTCGTGCAGGCCGGACAACTGATCGCCGTGCCCTCGGGCGACGGCGAGCGCGAAGTGGCCTTCGCCCCGGCGCACGACCCCCAGTCAATGACCGTTTACGGCATACTCGAAGCGGTCGAAAAATCGGGGCAAACGACCGTCGACCTGACCCAGAGCGACGAACTGACCCGCATCGACCAGGAACTGGAAACGCTCAAAGAGACCGCCCGCAAATCGCAGGACAACGTCCGGCTGGTGGATTTACTGTAAAACGATATGGAGAGACCTTTGGAACGCGTAGTGATCGTCGGCAGCGGAAACCTTGCCGAAGCATTGGCGCAGGCCGTCGCCCGAAGCGGCCTGCAACTGGTACAGTTGTTCGCCCGCAACGCCGCACGGGGGGAGGCTGTCGCCGCACTCGCCGGAACGCAGTGGACGGCAGACCCGGCACGGCTGGCCGACGCGGACATATACCTGATCTCTGTGAGCGACAAGGCCGTCGGGGAGGTAGCCGCGGCGCTGCCCCTGCCTGCAGGAGCCGTCGTCGCCCATACTGCGGGGAGCGTGCCGCTCGATGCGCTTCCCGCCCATGCACGCCGCGCCGTCTTCTATCCGCTGCAAACCTTCACCAAAGGGCGCAGCGTGGATTTTTCGCAAATCCCCCTCTTCCTCGAAACCGATGACTCCCCCCTGCGTCCCGCACTCGAAGCCTTCGCCCGCCGTCTTTCGCACACGGTGGTGTGGGCCGACTCGGCCTGCCGCGCCAAGGTGCACCTCGCGGCGGTTTTCGCCTGCAACTTCGTCAACCACATGTACGCCGTCGGCGAAGGCATCGTCCGCAGCGCGGGCCTGCCCTTCGACGTTCTCAAACCGCTCCTGGCCGAGACCGCCGCCAAGGCACTCGACGCCGCCTCCCCGGCCGACGTGCAGACAGGCCCCGCCGTGCGCAACGACCTGCCCACGATGGCACGCCACCGTGCACTGCTCGCCGCCGCCCCCCGACTCGAAAACATCTACTCGATAATAAGTAACAACATATGGGAAATTTCAAAGAAGATATAGCCCGCACCGAGGCGTTTATCTTCGACGTGGACGGCGTGATGACCGACGGCGGCATCATCCCCACGCTCGACGGCGATTTCATCCGCCGCTACAATGCCAAGGACGGCTATGCGCTGGGCTACGCCGTCAAGATGGGCTACAAGGTCTGCATCATCACCGGCGGACGCGGCAAGACGCTCGAAAACCGCCTGCGGATGCTGGGTATCAACCGCTACTACACCGACTGCATGGACAAAATCACGGCCATGCGGGAATATTTCGCCGACGAGGGCATCGACCCCGCGCACGCGATCTACATGGGCGACGACATCCCCGACTTGGAGTGCATGCGCGAGGTGGGCATCCCGGTCTGCCCGGCCGACGCCGCGGCCGAAGTGATCGAGGCTTCGCGTTACGTCTCGGAGTTCCGGGGCGGCGAAGGGGCCGTGCGCGACATCGTCGAACAAGTGCTCCGCGCCCGCGGCGACTGGGCGAAAAACTCCGAGGGCGTCACCCCGTCGTCGCTGGCGGCGTCGCGGTAAACCCGCTCCGAAAAGGCCACGAAAAAGCCGGGCTTCGCAGGAAGCCCGGCTTTTCCATATACTGCCTAAAGGCACCTATTGCATCCATTCCACGTCCGTCGCGTCGCGGAACAGAATGTTGAGCGGTCGCGCCATGCTCTCGGCATTCGCGGCGAAGATGAACCGCACTTTATCGAGGGGCACCGTCAGGAACACCGTCGAGGGGTAGCCGCCGATCATGTCCACGCGGTCGATCAGCGCCCACACGAATATCTCGAACGGCATTTGGCCGGGCAGCAGCGTTAACCCCGGGAACTCGATCTCGTAACCGGCCGACGAGGTATCGGCGGGGTGGGGCTTGAAGAAGATGTCATACCCCTCGCCGTACTGCTCCACGATCCGTGCGACATAGTCGCGCTGTTGCCGTGCGCTCTCCTCGCTCCCGTGGCTGGTACCGATGATGACCAGGTTCTTTTTCGGGGAAGCGTCGAACAGGGCCGCGAATTCGTCGTAATCGAATCCCGCCATGTCGTAAAACCGCTTACGGGCGGACTCGGGCAACGCCGAAAGCATCTCATAAGGCTGGATACTTTCGATCTCCATCTCCCCGAGCTTTTCGGTGATGAACGGACAGGAACTTTCCAGCAGCGAACCGTCCTGCACCACCAGCCGGTAGTCGGGGCGGGTGGAAAGGTAATAGGGCCACGTATAGCTTTCGAACTCGGGCAGCGAACGGGTCTCGGGATAACGTCCGCCGTGGTTCCAGTCGAGTGCCTCTACCTCGGCGGCATAGGTATCCTAGTTCTGTTCGGCCGTCGCCGCGTCGCCGAAGTAGTTGTAGAAATTGTTATAAGTTCCCGTACCGTCGGAAAGCATACTCACCTTGACCCGTGCCGAGTCGATCCCCTGCGCCACGAACCAGTCGTAACCGATCCGGCAGCGGAGGTCGTCCACATAGAGGCCGAAGACGGCCGTCGGGTCGGCGCTGTTGATCTCCAGGATACGGCGCTTCATTTCGCGCGCCATTGCTTCCATTTCGGCCTGCGTGGCATCGGCCGTTCGGTCTGCGGCGGTCGTAACCTCGGCACGCCCCGGGAACTCCGCCGGGTCGAACGTCCTGGAGCGCGAATAGAATACGTAGCTGGGCTTGTCGTGCGAGAGCAGGTGAATGCCCGCATACAGGGTAGGCATCGTCCCGAACGTCACGTAGAAATAATAATCGGGGGAGTCATAGCCGGCCGACAGGGCTCCCTGCGACAGGCGGAAGGGTACGATCGCATCCCCGCATGCAAAGGCGAGCTGGGCGCTGCGTGCGGCACCCGGATTCTCGTCGAGGCTCAGTTCGACCTCGGAATATCCCGCAGGGCCCTCGGTCGCGGAAAGCGTGAACCACGTGTCTCCCGCAGCCTTCGTCACACGCCACGGGGCGGGAGCCAGCACGGAAATCTTGCCTGCGCGGGCCAGTCCGTCGAGCGACAGGAAATGTTCCCCGCCGTTGATTACGATCAGGTTCTGCGATGCTTCGTCATCACTGCACGCCGCGGTGCCCGAAAACAGCGCCAGGCAAAGGAAGAGCCGGAATAATTTTTTCATAAGGCGAATTGTTTTATGATACTGCCTATATAAACGCCGCGAATCCCGTTTTACTGCGTTCCCGCGGAAAATAACAGTAAAATTTAAGCCGCACGGGTTGTCTCCGTGCGGCTTTGTCATTGAAAACGAGGAGTTAGCCGTTTCTTTTCTTCTTGATCCGGTCGAAATGCCCGCGGATGTGCTCGCGGAATAACTCCCGCCGGTATTTCAGATCGGCCTGCCAACCCAGCCAGCGGGTATAGCGCTCGCGCTTTTCAGGATAAATATCGCGTATGGTCACCAGGATGCCCGTCTCCTCCACGCCGCCGAAATCGGGGTTCGACACCGTATCGAAGACCCGCATCGTGGGCGAAAGGTTCATATAGGCATTTATCAGCGGCGGTATATTCTCGTTGAACTCGCGGATCTTCTGGATCAGTATCCGGTAGTTCTCCTGATAGGTACGCCCCGTGAAAAGCTGTTCGTAATAGGGGTCGTCCAGGTCGAGCTTCAACGGGTGTATGCCCTCCACGAGGTTCTCGCGGTCGGGGAAATAGCGGCGCAGGAACCAGATCAGCGCATTGCGCGCCACGGCCTTGTAGGTCGTATACATCGTCACCTTGCCGAAAAGGTATTTCGCATTCGGATCCAGCACGATCAGCGCCCCGAGGCCGTCCCAAAGGTTATCCAGCGCATAGATGCTCTTGGCGTTGCCGCGCGCCTGGTAGGAGGGCTGCACGAACGAGCGTCCCAGCTCGATGGTGCGGGGCAGGTACCTGCGACGAAACTTGTCGCTGAAACGGAAATAGTGTTCGGTCGAGAGGTGGCGGGGATATTCGTCCGTACAGATGATGAAACGGTAGCCTCCGACGATCTCCCCGGCCGCCGGATCCCAGACGATCAGCTGGTAATACCCGTCCTCGGCCAGGTCTTCGGCATCGATATCCACCTCCCGGCCCGTACCGCCGCCGGCGCCGCGGAACGCGATCTCGCGCAGCCGTCCGATTTCACGCATCAGCGCCGGGCACTCCGACGCCGGGAAGATATAGATCTCGTTCCCGGCCTTCTTCGTGTCGCGCGCTTTGCGCTCGGGCGTAAGCTCGGCGCGGAGCAATTCCCGGTCGACGGGAGGTATGATAGGTTCCATTTCTCGTGCTTGCATAACTTGGGACAAAAATACCGATTTACCCGTTATTTTCCGCCGGGAGGAGCATATTTTCCAAAAAATACGCTTTTTTACGTACGTAGTCCGCCTGGTCGCGGAGGGCGCCGTAGCGTTGCAGCTCGGCGACGGGGATGGGGTCGCCCACGAGGATGCGGAAATGCTTGCCCTTCTGCGAAAACATCTCGTCGGACAACCACAGCATCTCGATATTGAATTTCACGCCCAGCATCCGGCGGATACGGTCGACGCGGTAAAAGAAGTTCGACAACCGCCCCTCGACGAACACCGGCACGATCTGGCGCTGCGAGGCATAGGCTTTCTTCAGGAAATTGGTCTTCCACGGCAGGTCGGTCACCTCGCCCCCGATGCAGCGCGAGCACAGCCCGGCGGGGAAGGTGAGGATGGGCAGCTCGCCAAAGAACTCCTCGTCGAACTTGCGGGCGTAAAGGCTGTTCTGCGAACCGTGCTTGTTGACCGGGATCCACAGCGGGCGGAGGGGTTCGAGGTGCATCAGCAGGTCGTTGACCACCACGCGCGCATCGCCGAAGCGGTCGATCAGCTTGTCGGCCAGCATCATGCCATCCATCCCCCCGAACGGGTGGTTCGAGGCGAAGAGGTAACGGCCTTTGGGATCGAGTTTTTCGAGCCCTTCGACCGAATAGGTCACCTGCCATTCGCGGAAACAGGCGCGGATGAACTCCTGCGGCGGCAGGTTCCAGTAATGCTCGAGGATGTAATTGATTTCCGGCTCATGGATCGTACGGCGGAGCCAGCGGAGGACGAACCCGGGAACCCAGCGGGCCAACCGCGGGGCTTTCTCGGCGAGTACCGCTCCGATATCTATTCTGGGCATAGGGATGTTCAAAAAATTATATCCGCAAATATAGGTATTGTTTTTCGAAAAATCCCTAACTTTACACCCAAATCGACCTCATCGGCAACGAATATGTCTCAGTACCATACACCTGTGCTTTTGAAAGAGTCCGTCGGTCTGCTCGGCATCGACCCCGCAGGCACCTATGTCGACCTCACTTTCGGCGGGGGCGGCCACTCGCGCCGTATCCTCGAAGAACTGGGGCCCGAAGGGCGGCTCTATGCCTTCGACCAGGATCGCGACACGCTCGCCAACGCCCCCGCCGACGGACGGTTCCACTACGTCGAAAGCAATTTTCGGTTCCTGCGCGGAGCCCTCAGGCTGCGCGGGGTGACCGAGGCAGACGGCATACTGGCCGACCTGGGAGTCTCGTCGCACCATTTCGACGCCGTGGAACGGGGTTTTTCGTTCCGGGGCGAGGCGCCGCTGGACATGCGCATGAACCAGCGGGGCGGGCTGACGGCGGCGAAGGTCGTCAACAGCTACCCGGCCCAGACGCTGACGCAGCTGCTGGGGGACTGGGGCGAACTGGACACCCCGTGGAAGGTCGCCAACTGCATCGTCCGGGCGCGGGAAACGGCACCGATTCAAACCACGGCGCAGCTGGTCGAGGCCGTCCGTCCCTGCACGCCGAAGAAAGACGAGTCGAAGTTCCTGACCAAGCTCTTCCAGGCACTCCGCATCGAGGTCAACGGCGAGATGGAGGCACTCAAGATGGCGCTCGAACAGAGCCTCAGGGTATTGCGCCCCGGCGGACGGCTGGTCGTCATCTCCTACCACTCGCTCGAAGACCGGCTGGTAAAGAATTTCCTGCGCAGCGGCAATTTCGCGGGCGCGGTGGAAAAGGATTTCTACGGCCGCGCCCTCACGCCGTTCGAAATCCTCACGCGCAAGGCGGTCGTCCCCTCGGACGAAGAACTGGAACGCAACCCCCGGTCGCGCTCGGCGAAGCTGCGCGCCGCCGTAAAACGATGACCCGGCCATGTATCCCGACCACGAATTCGACCCCATAACCCCCGAAGAGGAGGCGCAGCGCGCACAGGAAGCGGAATTCGCCCGCCGCGTGCGGCGCGAGGTACTGCGCATCGAACGGGGCGAGGCTGAGGAGGAGATCCGCGCCGACCTGGAACGCGAGGCAGCAGAAAAGGCCGAAGCCGAGGAGCGCGAACGCAGGGAGCGCCGCCGCAGGGCCAGCACCTTCTGGCAGCTTTTCTCGGGCACGATCCTCGTACGCGAAGGCGTATCGAAATATTACCCCTACATGCTCTCGATCGCGGGCATGTTCTTCCTGAGCATCGCCGTCATGTTCACGGCGCTGCACCTCGACATGAAATACACGCGCCTCGAACGCGAAGTCCAGATCCTGCGCGAACGGTCGATCCGCCTGCAGGAGCAGCGTTACAGCCGTACGACCCACTCGGCCATCGTCGAGCGGCTGCGCGAACGCGGCATCGACCTGAGCGACCCCTCCGCCCCGGGCGAAATCATCGAAAACTAAACGGCGATGAAACAGGAGCGTTCGAAGATCAAAAGCGACATTCTGCTGCGGGTACGGCTGCTTTACGTGCTGTTCATACTCGCGGGGCTCACCGTGTTCGCACGCCTGGTCTGGGTACAGCTTTTCAGCGCCGAAGTGGCCTACAACGCCGATCGGCTCGCCAGCCGCATCTTCACCGAAGAGACCATCCCGGCCCAGCGGGGCAGCATCCTCTCGCGCAACGGGGCACCGCTGGCGACCTCGATCTTCCGCTACCAGGCGGCCTTCGACTTCGCTTCGCCCGGCCTCGATTCGCTCAAGACCTTCCGCGAACAGAGCGACTCGCTCGCCAAGCTGCTCTCCGCCTTCTTCAAGGACAAACCCGCCTCGGAATACGCCCGCCGCTTCCGCGAGGAGCACGCCCGCCGCTACCGGCTGGTCAACGGCCGCGACACCTCCTACCTGCGCTCCGAAGGGTGGCTGTCGCGCATGATGGATCGCCTGCGGGGCGAAGAGTACGTCACCCGGAAAATCTACGACACGATCCGCGACCACACACCCGTCAACATCTTCCCCCGCGAGGTGGACTATGCCGAATGGCAGACCCTGCGGCGTTACCCGATGCTGAACTGGAACATGGGCATGGTCTACCGCCTCGTCGAACGCGACCAGCGCATCTACCCGCAGGGCGAACTGGCGCGCCGTACGATCGGGCTCACGGGCGACAAGGGCAATTACGGCATCGAGGAGGCCTACCGTGAGGAACTCGCGGGACGGGACGGCAAGGCGCTGCGGCAGCGCATCGCCCGGGGCTTCTACGGCCGCGTGGCGGGAGCCGGGCATGAAGACCCGGTGGACGGGTACGACATCGTGACGACACTCGACCTCGACCTGCAGGACGTGGCCGACAAAGCGCTGCGGCGCCAGTTGGAAGCCCAGAACGCCATCTGGGGCACGACCATCGTCATGGAGGTGGAGACCGGCGAGATACTCGCCATGGCCAACCTGGGCCGCTCGGGTTCCTCGGGCGGCAGCTATTACGAAAGGGAGAACTACGCGCTGGGACGCAGCATGGAGCCCGGATCGACCTTCAAGCTGGCGACGATGCTCACGCTGCTCGACGACGCCGGCATGTCGCCCGAGACGACCTACGACACGCACAACGGCGACCCCGTGACGGTCGGCCCGGCCCGTAATATCCGCGACTCGCACCGGGGCGACCATGTCATCGGCTTCCGCCGCGCCGTAGCCTCGTCGTCGAATGTCTATTTCGCCAAGGCGATCTGGGATCGCTACGGCATCACGGGCAAAAAACAGGAATACAGCGACTTCCTGCACGAAAAACTCCACCTGGGCAAGACCGTCGGGCTGGAACGGCTCGGCGAACGCGCCCCGTCGATCACCGCCGACTGGAAAGTACCCGACCCGGGCGTCATGCTCGTCAAGATGAGCTACGGCTACCGCGTGCGGCTGGCGCCGATCCAGATGATCACGTTCTACAACGCCATCGCCAACGGCGGGAAGATGATCTCGCCCGTGCTGATCCGCGAACTGCGGCGCGGTGACCGCGTCGAGGAGCGGTTCGAGACGCAGACCATCGCCTCGTCGATCTGCTCGCGCGCGGCATTGCGCGAAGTGCAGCGCTGCCTCGAACTGGTCTGCACGCAAGGTACCGCAAGCCTCTATTTCAAGGACTCCACGCGCCTGCGCGTGGCCGCCAAGACCGGCACGGCGCAGATCACCGACGCCCGCAGCCGCGAGGGGCGCTACTACCTCGGTTCGATGGTCGCCTATTTCCCGGCCGACAATCCCCGCTATACGGTGCTGACGACCATCGAAACCCGGGCGCAACCGGGCAAAGCCTACTATGGCGGGCCGCTGGCGGGCCCCGTGGTCAAACGGATGGTCGATTACATTTACAACCGCAACCGCGACTGGTACGGCCGCGTGGAACGGCACGGCGGCCGCTGCTACCCGGGGCACGTCAAGGGCGGCGACATCGCCCAGATCCGCCGCGTGGCCGACAAGTTCTCGCCCCGCGCCTCGTTCGACCAGCGTACGGGCTGGGGGCGCGCCCGGGTCGACAGCCTCTCGAACGTAATCATCACGAGCCTCCCGCCCGAAACAGGGACGATGCCCGACGTGCGCGGCATGGGGCTCAAGGATGCGCTGTTCGTACTCGAAAGCCGCGGGCTGAAAGTCCGTTTTTCGGGCGCGGGCGCCGTAACACAGCAAAGTATCCCCGCCGGAGCCCGCATCACGCCTGGCTCGACGGTCGGCATAACACTGAAATAAGATGAAAACACTGAAAGACCTACTCAAAGATACGCCCGTCACGGCGCTGCACGGCGACGGTTCCACGACGGTGGCCGCCCTGGCCTACGATTCGCGGGCCGTGACGCAGGGCGACTGTTTTTTCGCCACCCGCGGCACGCAGTCCGACGGGCACGACTTCATCCCCGACGCCGTCGCAAAAGGCGCCTCGGCCGTCGTCTGCGAGCAGTTGCCTGCCGAAACGGCCCACGGGGTGGCCTACGTCGTCGTCCCCGACGCCGCAGGAGCGCTGGCCGACATGGCCGCAGCCTTCTACGGCCACCCGAGCCGCGAACTAAAACTCGTGGGCATCACCGGCACCAACGGCAAGACCACGACCGCAACATTGCTCTACGACCTGGTGCGGGCACTGGGCTACAAGGCCGGGCTGGTCTCGACGGTCGTCTACAAGGTCGGCGAACGCATCGTCGAGGCGACCCACACCACGCCCGACCCCGTGCGGCTGAACGCCATGATGCGCGAGATGGCCGACGAAGGGTGCGAATACTGCTTCATGGAGTGTTCGTCGCATGCCATCGTGCAGCAACGCACGCGGGGGCTGCATTTCGCAGGCGGCATCTTCTCGAACATCACCCACGACCACCTCGACTACCACAAGACCTTCGCCGAATACATCCGCGCCAAAAAACTCTTCTTCGACTCCCTCGCCAAGGATGCCTTCGCCCTGACGAACGCCGACGACAAGAACGGCCGCGTCATGGTGCAAAACACCGCAGCCGGGATACACACCTATTCGCTGCGCACGATGGCCGATTTCCGCTGCAAGATCGTCGAGATGCACGTCGACGGCATGCTGCTGCGCATCGACGGGCAGGAAGTATGGGTTGGGCTCGTAGGACGCTTCAACGCCTATAACCTGCTGGCCGTCTACGGCGCCGCGGTGCTGCTGGGACTCGACCGCGCCGAAGTGCTGCGCGCGATGAGCATGCTCCATGCCGTGAGCGGGCGCTTCGAATTCGTGCGGGCGGAGAATGGAACCACGGCCATCGTCGACTATGCGCATACGCCCGACGCACTGGAAAACGTCATCCAGACCATCCAGGAGATCCGCACCCCGACGCAACAATTGATCGTCGTCTGCGGCTGCGGCGGCGACCGCGACCGCACCAAACGGCCCGAGATGGCGCAGATCGCGGTGAAATACGCCGATACGGCCATCTTCACCTCGGACAACCCGCGCCACGAGTCGCCCGGGGCGATCCTCGACGAGATGGCCGCCGGCCTCGACCCCGGCGCCCGGTTCCTGCGCATCGTCGACCGTGCCGAGGCCATCCGCACCGCCGCAATGCTCTCCCGGCCGGGCGACATCCTGCTCATCGCGGGCAAAGGGCACGAAACCTATCAGATCATCGGCGACGTAAAACACCACTTCGACGACAAGGAGGAGGTCGGCAAGGCCTTCGGCACACTCAGAAACTAAAAACCCGACATACGACATGTTCTATCACATTTTCAAGTATTTAGGCGAATATTACGACATCCCGGGCTCGGGTATGTTCCAGTATATTTCGTTCCGCGCGGCGGCGGCCATCATCCTCGCGCTGCTGATCGTCATCATCTTCGGCCGCAAGATCATCGACTTCCTGCGCCGTAAGCAGATCGGCGAGGACATCCGCGACCTCGGGCTCGAGGGACAGCTCCAGAAACGCGGCACCCCCACGATGGGCGGCGTCATCATCCTGCTGGCGATCCTCGTCCCGATCCTGCTCTTCGGGCGGCTCGACAACATTTACATCCAGCTGATGATCGTCTCAACCGTCTGGCTAGGGCTGATCGGCGGGCTGGACGACTACATCAAGGTCTTCCGCCACAACAAGGAGGGGCTCAAGGGCCGCTTCAAGATCGTGGGCCAGGTCGGGCTGGGCATCATCGTCGGCACGACGATGTGGCTTTCGCCCCAGATCATCGTCCGCGAGAAGGTCACGCAGCCCGTGCAGACCGTCTATCTGAACCCCGACGGATCGGTGATCGAAAGCGTGCAGCGGAACGTCGTCCTGAGCTCGGAAAGCACCAAGACCACCAAAACCACCATCCCCTTCGTCAAGAACAACGAATTCGACTACGGATGGCTCACGGGCGAGGACAGCGCCACGACCTGGCTGCTCTACGTGCTGGTGGCGATCTTCGTCGTCACGGCCGTCTCGAACGGCGCCAACCTCACCGACGGCCTCGACGGGCTGGCCACGGGCGTCTCCGTCCCGATCGTGGCCGTACTCGGCGTGCTGGCTTACCTCTCGGGACATATCGTCTACGCCGACTACCTCAACATCATGTATATCCCCGACAGCGGAGAGCTGGTCGTCTTCGCGGCGGCCTTCGCGGGCGCGCTGGTCGGCTTCCTGTGGTACAACTCCTTCCCTGCGCAGATCTTCATGGGGGACACCGGCTCCCTGTCGATCGGCGGCATCATCGCCGTCTTCGCCCTCTGCATCCGCAAGGAACTGCTGCTGCCGCTGCTGTGCGGCGTGTTCCTGGTCGAGAGTTTCTCGGTGATGATGCAGGTCGGCTACTTCAAATACACCAAACGCAAATACGGCGAAGGGCAGCGCCTGTTGCTGATGGCCCCCGTACACCATCATTTCCAGAAAAAAGGGCAGTTCGAAACCAAGATCGTGCTCCGCTTCTGGATCATCTCGCTGCTGCTGGCCGCCATCACCCTGGTAACGTTAAAGATCCGGTAATCATGAAAAAGATAGCAGTCCTGGGCGGAGGCATCAGCGGTTACGGCTCCGCGATCCTCGCCAAAAAGAAAGGGTTCGACGTATTCCTCTCCGATATGGGGAAGATCGCCGACCGCTACAAAGCCAAGCTCGACGAGTGGCAGGTTCCCTACGAGGAAGGCGGCCACACCGAGGAACGCATCCTTGCGGCACACGAGGTCGTCAAGTCGCCAGGGATCCCCGAAACGGCCCCCATAGTGCGGAAAATCCGTGCAGCAGGCATTCCCGTCATTTCGGAAATGGAGTTCGCAGGCCGTTACCTGGGCCGGTCGAAGTGCATCTGCATCACCGGCTCGAACGGCAAGACCACTACCACGTCGCTCGTCTACAAGATCATGCGCGACGCCGGGATGAACGCCGCCCTGGGCGGCAACATCGGCGAGAGTTTCGCCTACTCCGTGGCCACGGGCGACTACGACTGGTACGTGCTGGAATTAAGCTCGTTCCAGCTCGACGGCATGTTCAGGTTCCGCGCCCACATCGGCGTGCTGATGAACATCACGCCCGACCACCTCGACCGCTACGGACACTGTTTCCAAAACTACGTCGATTCGAAAATGCGCATTACGCAGAACCAGAACTCGCGCGATTATTTCGTCTATTCGGGCGACGACGAGGTGATCTGGCAGCAGCTTCCCAGGTACGACCTGCGCATGAAGCAACTTCCCTTCGCCGCAAAGAATGCCGTGGCGAGCGGTGCCGGCGACGCCTTCCTCTGCGACGGCAAATTCACGGCGGCCGTCGGGAAGGCCTCGGTCGAGATCGACACGGCCAAGATGCAGCTCAAAGGGCTGCACAATGCCTATAACGCCATGGCTGCGGCTCTTGCGACCCTTGCGGCAGGCGTCGCGCCGGCCTCGATCCGCCGCTCGATCTACGGCTTCGCCCCCGTCTGCCACCGTCTCGAACCCGTCCGGGAAAGCGGCGGCGTACTGTGGATCAACGATTCCAAGGCCACCAATGTCGACTCGGTATACTATGCGCTCGAAAGCATGACGCGCCCCGTGGTATGGATCGCCGGGGGCACGGACAAAGGCAACGACTACGAACCGCTGAAGGCTTTCGCCCGTACGAAGGTACATACGCTCGTCTGCATGGGCGCGGACAACACCAAGCTGATCGAAGAGTTCACGGGTGTGGTGCCCGATGTGGTCTCCACCGGCTCGCTCGACGCCGCGATGGAGGCCGCCAAAGCCGCCGCACAGCCCGGTGACGCAGTGCTGCTCTCGCCCGCCTGCGCGAGTTTCGACCTCTTCAAAAACTACGAAAACCGCGGCGAGCTGTTCAAGGCGTGGGTAAACGAAAAGGCATAGCACGATGAAGCTCGGCGAACGGAAATACACGCAGGACGAAGGGCCGACGCAGGAGCCCTGGACGGAAGCGCCCGGAAAATCCCCCCGCGCAGCGGACGGGAAGACCGGGGCGCAGGACGCGCCCCGACGCCGCGGCGTGCGCGGCACCGATACCGGGGAGAGCGCCTGCGAAACCCCCGAAGCCCCCGAAAAACACAAGTTCCGGCTCTTTACCGGCGACCGCGTCCTGTGGATCATCGTCGCGGCGCTGGCGGTGATTTCCGTGCTGGTGGTCTACTCGTCGACGGCCAAGATGGCCTACGACGCCCACACGGCGCGTACCACATCCCATTTCCTGCGCCAGCAACTCATCATCCTCGTCGTCAGCCTCATCATCATGGTCGCCGTGCAGAAGATCAACTGCCGGATTTACAACCTGTTCTCCCGCCCCGTCTATTTCCTTTCGGTAGCACTCACCGTCGCCGTCTATTTCATCGGCGCCACGACCAACGGCGCCGCCCGCTGGATACCCCTCGGGCCGTTCCAGGTCCAGCCCTCCGAGGCGCTGAAGGTCGCCACGGTACTGTTCCTGGCCCGGCAACTGGCCGGACGGCAGTCGAAGATCGACAAAATACGCATCGTCCCGTCGCTCAAATTCTGGACGTGGCGTTCGTCGCGCGAACAGCGCCGCATCTGGCGCGAGGGGACATGGCCGATCCTGATGCCCGTCGTGGTCTCGTGCGCGGTGATCTTCCCGGCCCACACCTCCTCGGCCGTACTGGTTTTCATGGCCTCGTGGGTCATGATGCTCATCGGGCGCGTCCGGCTGGGCGAACTGGTGAAACTCATCGGGCTGGCCTGCATCGGCATCGTCTTCATCATGACCCTCAACCTGGGGCGCAGCGAGACTGCCGAAGGGCGCGTCTCGACATGGATCCATCTCTGGACACGCTCGCAGACCGAAAAACCGATCGAGCACCTCACCGACACCGAGCGGTCGATGATCGCCATTCACAACGGCGGGGTCTTCGGCGAAGGCGCCGGACAGAGCGCCATGCGCGTCGAGATGATCCATCCCGAAAGCGACTATGCCTACGCCTTCTTCGTCGAGGAATACGGCATCGTACTGGCACTGGCCTTGCTGATGCTCTACCTGTGGATATTCTTCCGGGGCATCGAGATATTCCGCCGCTGCGGGACGGCATTCCCGGGGCTGCTGGTACTGGGGCTCGCCCTGCTGATAACCTGCCAGGCGCTGCTGCATATCATGGTGACCGTCAACCTGATCCCCGAAACGGGGCAGACGCTGCCGCTGATCTCGCGCGGCGGTTCGTCGACCATCTTCACCACCATCGCGCTGGGCATGATCCTCAGCGTCAGCCGCCAGAACGACGAACAGTCGCACGATACGCCCCGCAGCGAATCCATTTACGAAAAATAACATGGCCATGGACGACATAAGACTCGACAAATACCTTTGGGCGGTGCGGGTGTTCAAAACCCGCAGCGACGCCGCGGATGCCATCCGCAACAACAAAGTCACGGTAAACGGCTCCGCCGCCAAACCCTCGCGCGAAGTGAAGATCGGCGACGTGATCGCCGTGCGCAAGATGCAGGTGACCTACTCCTACCGGGTGCTCGACTTCGTGTCGAGCCGCCAGCCGGCCAAGAACGTCCCCCTGTACTGCCTCAACATCACCCCGCAGGAGGAGCTGGACAAGCTCAGCAGCCCGCGCGAAACTATCTTCGTCTTCCGCGACCGCGGTACGGGGCGCCCGACCAAAAAGGAGCGCCGCGAACTGGACGGGCTGATGGACGGAATCTACTACGACGGGGACGAGTAGGCCAGTATGTCCTGCGCCTCCCCATACGAACTCCCGACCTTCGCGGCGGCGTCCGCAGCAGCCTCGTTCTCGGGGCCTTGCGTAGGCACGAAGCCCCGAACCGTCCGGTCGGAATTACGCCTTCGCTACGCCCATGGCACGGGGCGTGATTTCTGCGGCGGAACTGACGAACACTTGAGAATCCCTGCGGGAGATAAAACGCCGAAACGGACAAAATATCATGCAAGCACGATAAATCGTCCGTTTCCGTGTTTCGAGCCTACGGCTCTTTTCAACTATTCGCCTATTTCTTGTTGAAAAAATTCATCGTGCGTTCCAGCCCGATCGTCGTGAACGAAAGTATCGCGTCGCCGAACACCTTGAGCCGCTCGGGCAGCGCCTTGCGCTCCTCGTCCGACCACTCCCCCAGCACATAGTCGACCTGGTGGCCCTTGGGGAAATCCCCGCCCACGCCGAAGCGCATCCGGGCGTAGTCCTCCGTTCCCAGCAGCTCGGCGATATTCTTCAGCCCGTTGTGCCCCCCGGCACTCCCCCGGGGACGCATACGCAGCGTGCCGAACGGCAGCGCAATGTCGTCCGAAACCACCAGCAGGTTTTCCGGGGCGATCTTCTCGGCCTCCATCCAGTAACGGACGGCTTTGCCCGAAAGGTTCATGTAGGTCGAGGGTTTCAGCAGGATCAGCGTACGCCCCTTATGCTTCAACTCGGCCACATCGCCGTAACGCGCCGTCGTAAAAACAGCGTTGGACGCCTCGGCGAGGGCGTCCAACACTTTGAATCCGATGTTGTGCCGGGTTCCGGCATATTCGGCGCCGATATTTCCCAACCCAACAATAAGGTATTTCATACGCTACCGATTAGGCTTGTGCCGCCGCACCGCGCGATGCACGGGTTACGCGCACTGCGCAGACGGCCGTCGAAGCCGGAGTGACGAATTTCAGGTTCTCGAATGCAAGGTCGCCTACGAAGATGGTCTTGCCGACACCCAGTTCGGTTACGTCCACGACCAGTTCGTCGGGCAGGTTCTCGACCAGCGCGCTCACGACGAGCTTACGGGCCGACAGCGTCAGCTTACCGCCGACCTTCACACCTTCGGCGTTACCCGTCAGGCGTACCGGAATGGCGATGGATACGGGTTTACCCTCGGCAATGCGGTAGAAATCGAGGTGGAGGATCTGCTCGCGGATGGGGTGGAACTGCGCCTCACGCAGCACGGCCTGCTCTTTCTTGCCGTCGAAATCGAACTCGACGATGTAAGAGTTGGGGGTGTAGATCAGGGCCTTGATCTCGCGGGGGTCTACCGAGAAGGAAACCGACTCGCCGTTGCCCGACAGTACGCAGGGTACCATACCCTCGCGGCGTACGGCCTTGGCCGCTTTCTTGCCGTACTCATCACGCTTAACGGCCTTTACAGAGATAGTTTTCATAATACGTTTGTTTTTTAATGTGTTACCACCGGCGGTTCTCAGCCCGGCCACGCAAGCCGCGCCCCAATTCCGCCTGTTTCGGATCGCAAAGATAAGGTAAAATATTAAGAATCAAAAATCAACCGTAAAAAATTCGTTTCCGGGCAAAAAAATTTCGGTTTGGGATTTAACTTTTGCAACTTTAACGCGTCTTACAGACAAACCCTCATGGAAGAGACCCGCGACATACCCGCAGAAGAACTCTCGGCGCTACGCAATCCCGCCACCCGGCGCGGGGCGTTCGACCGTCTGGTCGGGGCATACCTGCGGCCGCTTTACTGGCACGCACGACGGCTGGTCGTCGTCCACGAGGATGCCGAGGATGTGGTACAGGAAACCTTCATCCGCGCCTACGACAAGATCGGCACCTTCCGGGGCGGAGCCGGGGAACTGGGGGCATGGCTCTACCGCATCGCCACGAACACCGCACTGACGATGCTGCGGCGGCGCAGGCCGGGGCTCTTCTCCTCGCTCGACGACGTAAGCCGCATCCTGGCAAGCCGCGTGGCGGAGGAGTGCGGCGAGGATGCCGACCGGACGCTGGTACGTTTCCAGCAGGCGATCCTGGAGCTGCCGCTCAAGCAACGGCTGGTCTTCAACCTCCGCTACTATGACCGGATGCCCTACGGAGAGATCGCCCGCGTGCTGGGGCAGCGCGAAGAGACGCTCAAGGTCAATTACCACCATGCGGTACAGAAACTGAAAGAGAAACTAACACGGGAACTATGAACCACGAATTCGGAAATATCGGCAGGCGGCTGCCTTACGACCTGCCTGAGCATCGCCTCGAAGCGTTGCACGAACGCATCCTGCGCAATACGGCGGCACGGCCCGCACCCGCTGCCCGCACCCGCCGGCTTTACCTGGCGGCAGGGGTGAGTGTCGCGGCAGCCCTCCTGGCAACGGGCATCCTCCTCTCCGGACACCTCAGCCACCGCGCCGAGGCCCCGCTGCCGGACATCGAGCAGATGCTCGCCACAACCCCGACCGAAACCCTGCAACAGGCTGCGGCGGAGAACTACGACGACATACTCTACAACCAGCAACTTTAAAATTCCATGCGCTATGAAACAACTCCTCACTTTTCTTTGCGCGCTCCTCTTCGCCCTCGCAGGCAAGGCCGCGCCCGCCGGTGACGAACTGAAACAGCTTCTGGCCGAAGCCCGGGCTATCGTCAACACGGCCGGCAACGCGGCCGACCGGGAGGTCTCCCGGGCCTTGTCCGAAGCGCGCCGCGCCGTAAACGCCACCGACCGCCAGATCGACCGTGCCATGGCCGAGGCCCGCAGGGTCGTCGGCGCCTCCGACCGCGAAATCGACCGCGCCATTGCCGAAGCGCGCGCCGCCATCGACGCCGCCGAAACGGCCGCCGTCGCCAACCAGTCGATCGAAGAGCTGAACAAGGCCGCCCGCGAGCAGGTCGTGCGCGAACTGGGGCTTACCTCGCGCCAGCGCAAGGAGTTCGAACCGCTCTACAAAGCCTACCGCGAGGCGCTCGACAAGGCCGTCAATACCCCGGATGCGGGAACGGACGAGGCCGCTCAACGGCAGGGACTCAAAACCAAGCTCTCGAACATCGCCGCCACGGCGCAGGTCAAACGCGACTACGTGGACAAATTCGCCGCTGTGCTCACCGCCGAGCAGATCCGCCGCCTCTACAACACGGAGGGCGAAATCGGCACCAACATCAAACGTGCCGCCGTCGACCGCCGCCGCAACCAGAACACGCGGCTGAAAGGCAGCGGGCGCATGGTGACGCAGGACTGGGGCAAGGCGGGCGACTACACGGGCATTTCGGCCGCGGCGTTCTTCGACGTCACGGTCAGCCCCACGGCACGAACCATCAGCGTGACGGCCGACGACAATGTGATCGACTACCTGGTGCTCGAGCGCGACGGCGGGACGCTGAAATTCCGCGTCAACGCCAACAATACGGAGAACATTTCGGTTTCGGTCGTCGTTCCCGCATCGGCCGCCCTGCGCCAGATATCGGCCGGCTCCTACGGCAAGGTGACCTGCAAGCTGCCGCTGAAAGGGCCCTCGGTCGCGGTTTCCGTTTCGAGCTACGGATCGGTCATCGCCGACATCGACACCCCGGGCACCGCCCAGCTCAACGTGTCGAGCTATGGCAAATTCTCGGGCTCGGTACGCTGCAACGACTGCGAACTGCGGGTTTCGAGCTACGGGTCGGCACAGGCGCCCGTCGACTGCCGCAACAACTGCCAAGTCACAGTCGGGAGCTACGCCAAGTTCTCGAACGACATCAAAGCTTCCGTCCTGACGCTCAAGATCAGCAGCGGCGCCAGTGTCAGCAGTACGCTGATCTCGGATGCACTGACGCTGAGCGTCGACAGCTACGCCAAGTTCTCCGGCGCAGTGACGGTGAACAGCCGGCAGGCGAAACTGACCGTCAGCAGCGGCGGCTCGTTCAACGGCACGTTCAGCGGGAATTCGCTCGAGGCGGAAGTCGGCAGTTACGGCAAGATCAACCTGAAAGGGTCGGCACAGGTCGCCAGCGCCGCGGTAAGGGTATCATCCGGAGCTGTGTTCAGCGCCCCCGAGCTGCGGGTCGCCGATTACGACCTGACCGTATCGAACTATGCCAAGGCCGACGTGTGGTGCTCGGGCACCCTGCGGATAAACGCTTCGACAGCCGCCCGGATAACGTACGACGGCCCTTGCAGGGTCGAATCGCTCACCGACAACATACGGCGCAGAAAGTAAATACAAACACCATAAGCGTATTTACAGGAAAGGGACGGAATCCGGTGGGGATCCGTCCCTTTCGGGTTTGGGCAGTGCATTGCGCTATTCGATGCCGCGGATATGCTTCTCCCATTTCCAGGCTGCCGCGAGCGTCTCGTCGAGCGAGCGCTCGGCCCGCCAGCCCAGTTCGTTGTTGGCATACGACGGATCGGCCCAGATGGCCACGATGTCGCCCGCACGGCGGCCGACGATCTTATAGTTGAGTTTGAGGCGGTTGACCTGCTCGAACCGGTGCACCAGCTCCAGCACCGAAACCCCGCGCCCCGTGCCGATGTTGAATACCTCGTACCGGGCCTTGTTCCTGTCCTCGATCATGCGCCGGATCGCCGCCACATGCGCCTTCGCCAGGTCTACCACGTCGATATAGTCGCGGATGTTCGAGCCGTCGGGCGTCGGGTAGTCGTCCCCGAACACCGACAGGCATTCGCGGATACCTGCGGCAGTCTGCGTGATGTAAGGCACCAGGTTCTGCGGCACGCCGCGCGGCAGCTCGCCGATCAGCGCCGACGGGTGCGCCCCGATCGGGTTGAAATAACGCAGCGCAATGCCTTTCAGCCCCTCGTAGGCGGCCAGCGAGTCGCGCAGGATATCCTCGCACATCTGCTTCGTGTTGCCGTAGGGCGACGTGGCGGGCTTGCGGGGCGTCTGCTCCGTGACGGGCAGCACGTCGGCCTCGCCGTAGACGGTGCACGACGACGAGAAGACGATGTTCTGCCGCCCGTACTCGCGCATCAGGCCGATGACGTTCATGAACGACATGAGGTTGTTGCGGTAATATTCCAACGGTTTGCTCACCGATTCGCCCACGGCCTTCGACGCTGCGAAGTGGATTACCGAATCGAAGTCGTATTTTTCGAACACCCTGGCAAAGGCGTCGCGGTCGCAGCAGTCGGCTTTTTCGAACGGGACGTCGACGCCCGTGATCCTGCGCACACCCTCGACTGCATCAATGTCGCTGTTCGAGAGATTGTCGACGATCACCACGTCGTACCCCGCACTGATCAATTCCACGGCGGTATGCGAACCGATATAACCGGCGCCGCCGCTGACCAAAACACACGATTTTTTCATAAGTTGACGGTTTTTATTCGAACTACAAATATATCAAAAAAATACGCTCGTCCGCCAATTAGCCCCGAAAACCTCGGCCGCCGCCGGAAAATCCTTTCCCGGAGGGCTTCCGGCCTGTCCTGCGGCCGCGGCCGGGACATGCGGCGGGACGCCGAACCCGGGGATCGTCCGAAGGCCAGCCGGGGGCGGGGGAAAGTCCGTCCCGGCCACGGAGCTAACAAATTGTAACCGCGACATGGAAAAAAGCACGGGAGCAGTGGCTATTTTCAAAAATTAATCGTATATTTGCTAACAGATTGACACCTCACACACCGGAAATTCATCAAAACATTAACGGATATGTACGGAAAAATCAAAGAACACCTGCAGCAAGAACTTGCTGAAATCAAGGCTGCAGGGCTCTACAAGAGCGAACGGGTCATTACTTCGCCGCAACGTGCGGAGATCGAAGTTGCAGGTCGTAAGGTGCTAAACTTCTGCGCCAACAACTACCTCGGGCTTTCGGACAACCCGCGCCTGATCGAGGCGGCGAAAAAAGCCATGGACAGCCGCGGCTACGGCATGTCGTCGGTGCGCTTCATCTGCGGCTGCCAGGACATCCACAAGGAGCTCGAAAAGGCCATTGCCGACTATTTCGGCACGGAGGACACGATTCTCTACGCCGCCTGTTTCGATGCCAACGGGGGTGTCTTCGAACCGCTCTTCGGCGAGCAGGACGCCATCATCTCCGACGCCCTGAACCACGCCTCGATCATCGACGGCGTGCGTCTCTGCAAAGCCGTACGTTACCGTTACGCCAATGCCGACATGGCCGACCTGGAGGAGTGTCTCAAGAAGGCGCAGGCACAGCGTTTCCGCATCATCTGCACCGACGGCGTATTCTCGATGGACGGCAATGCCGCCCCGCTCGACAAAATATGCGCCCTGGCCGAGAAATACGACGCTCTGGTCATGGTCGACGAGTGCCACTCGGCAGGCGTGCTGGGCAAAACCGGCCGCGGCATCACGGAACTCTACGACCGGCGCGGCCAGGTCGACATCCTGACCGGCACGCTGGGCAAGGCCTTCGGCGGTGCCGTAGGCGGCTTCACCACCGGCCGCAGGGAGATCATCGACATGCTGCGCCAGCGTTCGCGCCCCTACCTCTTCTCCAACTCGCTGCCCCCCGCTGTCGTAGGTGCCGGGATCGAGATGTTCCGGATGCTCGCCGAGAGCAATGAACTGCACGACCTGCTGGTCGCCAACGTCGAGCACTTCCGCGAGGGGATGATGGCCGCAGGCTTCGACATCAAACCCACCCAGTCGGCCATCTGCGCCGTGATGCTCTACGACGCCAAGCTGTCGCAGGACTTCGCCGCCAGGCTGCAGGACGAGGGCGTATTCGTCACGGGATTCTACTATCCCGTCGTGCCGAAAGGCCAGGCCCGCATCCGCGTACAGGTATCGGCAGGCCATACCACCGACCAGCTGGATCGTTGCATCGCAGCCTTCACCAAGGTCGGCAAAGAATTGAATGTCATTAAATAACCAATCCTCATATGCCTAAGACCTCATTAGACGCAATCGACCGCAAGATCCTCAAATACCTGATCAAAAATGCGCGCATGCCCTTTCTCGAGATCGCCCGCGAATGCGGTATTTCGGGTGCTGCGATCCACCAGCGCATCCGCAAGCTCGACGATTCGGGCGTGATCCTGGGCAGCCGCCTGATCGTAGACCCCAAGATGATGGGCTTCGACGTCTGCGCCCACATCAGCATCACGCTCAAAGACCCGCAGCTGCTCAAGCAGACCGTGGAACAGCTCAAGGAGATCCCCGAAATCGTGGAGGCACATTTCATCACCGGATCGGGCAACATCCTCGTGAAACTCTACTGCGTGGACAACGAGCACCTCATGCGTACGATTTTCGACGGTATCCTGCGTATCCAGGGCGTCGCCTCGACCGAGACGCAGATCTCGTTGCAGGAGGCGTTCCAGCGCCAGGTGAACATCGACTTTATCGAGGAGTAGTCCGCACGACGACCCTTTCGCAAAGGCGGAGGCCGGGAATCCCGGCTTCCGCTTTTGCGTCCGTACATGCCGGGGCACAGGCCGCTGTTCCCCCGGCCCCGGCGGCACAAAGAAAGTACCCCGCCCATACAGGCGGGGTACCCGGCAAACAATCGTTTAACTGATGATTATCCCGGAAGCTTACTTAGAGGTAGCCGAAGCTTCCGATGCGGAGGAGGAGTTGCCCTCACTTGTGCTTGTACTCTCAACCTTGTTCTCCTCCTTGGCTGATTCTCCGGCAGTCGAATCAGTCTTATCCGCATCGCCGGACTCCGATTTCTCCTGTCCATCGGTAGCCGGGGACTCCGTTGCGGGAGCCGCAGCTTCGGTCGCCGCGGAGGCGTCCTTCTTCTCGGGTTGCTGTGCGCATGCGAATGCGCTCCCAGCCATCAGCATCAAAGCTGCCATCGTTACAATTGTCTTTTTCATAGCTCTTAATGATTTAAGGTTCCACTTCATTTCTTCAGGTTCGTAATTTGTCCCGTCGACCTTTCTGACTTTGGAAAGTCCAAGAGGCGTGCCATGCGGACAGAAAACGGAAAACCACTGAATTACAGCAGTTAACAAAACGTGCCACAATCGGCGGTATGTGGAAAAGTGTGGAATCGCGCCACAGGTATGTGGAAAAATTCCACACGCAGGCGCATCACTCGATCCCGTAGAGGTGCAATTTGTTGTAAAGGGTCTTGCGGTCGATGCCGAGCAGTTTGGCGGCCTGCGACTTGTTCCCCCCGGCCAGAGCCAGGGCACGGCGTATCTGCTCCTCCTCGCCGGCCGGGTTGCGCAACGGCACCGCAACCGCACCGGAAACCCCGGCGATTTCGGCCGGCAGTTCGCGGCAGGAGATATAATCGCCCCGGCAGAGCAGCGTCGCCGACATCACCGTGTTTTTCATCTGCCGCAGGTTTCCCGGCCAGTCATAACGCACCATGGCCGCAGCGGCTTCGCCGTCGAACCCGACGATATGCTTGTCCAGCTGGCGGTTGGCCTGGTCGAGGAAAAAATCGGCATACAGCATGATATCCTCGCGCATCTGCCTCACTTCGGGCATACGGAGCGTAAATTCGTTGATCCGGTGGTAGAGGTCGGCCCGGAACGTCCCGCGCGCAATTGCCGCTTCAAGGTCTTCGTTGGTCGCAGCGACCAGCCGGATGTCGACCGCAACTTCACGGTTACTGCCCACGGGACGGATGCGGCGCTCCTGCAAGGCCCGCAACAATTGCACCTGGGTTTCATAGGTAAGGTTCCCCACCTCGTCCAGAAAGAGCGTGCCGCCGCTGGCCGCTTCGAAGGCGCCCGTCTTATCGCCGACAGCCCCCGTGAACGACCCCTTGACATGGCCGAAGAACTCCGAAGCAGCCAGGTCGCGCGGAATGGCGCCGCAATCGACCGCCACGAACGGCTTTCCGGCGCGCTTGCTCTGGCGGTGGATCAGCTGCGCCACATGTTCCTTGCCCGTGCCGCTGGCGCCGTTCACCAAGACCGACATGTTCGTCGGCGCGACGAGCCGCACATATTCGTAGAGCTGCCGCGCGGCATCGCTCTGCCCCTCGATATAGTTGGGTATATCCCCGCCCGCAGCCCGGGAAGTCTCCGGCGCCTTTTCCGGCGTTACCGGGGGGACATCGCCCACGGGCGCCGGGGCATCAAGCGCCTCGCGGATCTTTTTCAGCAATTCGTCGGGATTGACGGGTTTGGCGACGTAGTCGCGGGCGCCGAGTTTCATGCAGCGCACGGCGTTCTGGATCTCGGCATAGCTCGTCATTACGATCACGGGCACTTCGATCCGCTGCCCCGACATCCACTGCAAAAGGGCGATTCCGTCCTCGTCGGGCAACCGCATATCGCTCAGCACGAGCGAGAACCCTCCTTCCGCAAGAGCCGTCCGGGCTGCCGCCGCACTGGCTGCGGTCTGTGTCCCGAACCCTTTTTTCGAGAGCCAGGTCTTGAGCATCAGGCCGAAGGTGATGTCGTCGTCTACGATCAGAATCCGTTCCATATTCACGACAAAGATACCTTTTTTTGCGCTTCCGCGATAATCGCACGGATATTTTCTGCCGCCGTGCGTACCTCCCGGCATAACGTGTCGGTCAGGGGGCCTTCCCAGCTTTCCGCCGTCCGCAGCGCCGCCGCCACCTGCACGGCCCCGAGCATCGTGAAGATCGGCGTCATCTTGTGCGCCACGGCTTTCAGTGCCGCCGTATCGCCTTCGTCCAACGCCCGCTCCAGCAGGGCACAGTTGGCCGCGCCCTGCTCTGCGAAGGATTCCAGAATTCCCCGTGCCGCCGCCGTGTCGTCACCCGCATAGGCCGTCAGAGCGCTGAAATCCACTCCGTCCGCCTGTTCCGCCCCGGCCGCGGCAACCCCGCACCCGACGGGCGCCACCGCGGCATCCGCGCCGCAGACGGTGTTCAGCACGGCAACCAGTTCATTCGCCGTAAACGGCTTGCGCAGGCATCCCGCGAACCCGCGTGCCGAGAAATCCCCGGCATCCATCTCCCCGCGCGCCGAAACGGCCACCACGGGAATTGCAGAGTCGACCCCGCGCACCGCGGCCAATACGCTAAACCCGTCGGCCGACGGCATCTGTATATCGGTAAAAACAGCGTCGAACACCCCTTCGGCCACCAGTTTGGCGGCATATTCGGGATACTGGCAGCACTCGGCAGCCACCCCGGCCTGGCGGCACATCCCGGCAGTCATCTCCAGTTGCAGCGGGTCGTCGTCGATCAGCAGTACCTTCAAGTCCGGGCGGGCGGCCGTGCGGGCAGGCTGCTGCGGGCCGTCGGGTTTCTTCCCGCTGCTGCGGCCTACCGGTACCGAGACGATGAACTTACTGCCCTCGCCCAGGCGGCTTTCGAGCGAGATGCTGCCGCCGAGCAGTTTTACCAGACGGTCGACGATCGAAAGCCCCAGACCGAACCCGTCGACGCCCTGCGCCGAACGCAGGCGTACGAACTCCTGGAAAATGCGTTCTTTCTCCTCGCGGCCGATGCCCCGCCCGGTGTCGCGCACGGAGAATACCAGCCGTCCTTCCACGACGTCGGCCCGGATCGTCACACTGCCCTCGTCCGTAAATTTCAGCGCATTGGATATCAGGTTATCGGCAACCTGGCGGATCCGGAAAGGATCGCCCATCACCTCGTCCCCGGCCCCCGGCCCGGCTTCGAGCACCAGGGCGATGCCCTTTGCCTGGGCCATGGCCGCAAACCCCTCGCGGATCGTCTCGAACAGTTGTGCCGGGCAGAACGCCACGTTGTCGACGTCGACCTTGTTGATATCGAGCCGGTAGAAGTCCAACAGGCTGTTGACCAGCGCCAGCAGGTGCTCCGACGACTCCTTCATATTGTGCAGGTAAAGTCCCTCTCGTTTGCCCGTGGTGAGGCGCGAAAGCAGATCGATATACCCCATCACCGACCCCAGCGGCGCCTTGATGTCGTGCGTGATGGCCAGCATCAGTTTCTCACGCGCCGCCAGCAGCGCCTCGTTGTCGCGGTTGGCCCGTTCGAGCGCCCTCCGGTAACGGTTGCTGCGGTTGATATCCCGCAGCAGGATACCCACGAACAACAGCATCAGCACGACGGCGACGGCGGCGATACCGCCCAGCACGTACGACGACCGGCGACGGATAGCCTCCGTCTGGTCGATCTTGCCCAGCAGGAACGCCGTATCCTCGGCTTCGAAATCCATGATGAGGCGGTAAATCTTCGTATTCACCAGTTCGTTGCTGTAGCGGAGGCGCATCCCTTCGTCCCACGCCCGGTCGTAAATGCCGATGCGGTCGCTGGTCACCCGATCCTGCAACGTCCTGAGGACGATGGCGATCGTATCCTTCACGGCCGTCGCGGGGAGCGAATCGACGACCCGCTCACGGTGGGAGATCACGATGCTCGAATCCTCTTTGGGAGGACTGAACAGGTCGGCGAAACGGCGGAAGAAATTGCGCTTGCGCCGCGGCACCGCCACGGACAGCGTATCCTGCACCACCGTACGCACCGACACGCTGTCGCGCAGAACCCCCACGCTGTCCACACTGTCCGCCGGGCCGATCAGCTCGCGGATATTCTTGTCCAGCAGGCTGGCCGTAGCCGCCGAACGGATCGTCCGCCGCAGGTTCATCGTCCGCCGCTCCTTGTCGCCCAGCAGCCTCACAATGCTGTCCAGGCGCATCGTCTGGAGCGAATCCTGCTCCCCGGCCAGGTTGCGCAACGAGTCGATATAGCCGCGCACGGTGCGCAATTCACGTTTGTACCGCGCCTCGTAAGACTTGTATCCGGCGATCATCAGCTGGCCGTAACTCTCGGCCTGGTAGAGGTGGTAGAGGGTTTGTCCCACGACATTGCGCTTGGTGTGCAGCAGCGAATAACTGCCGTCGGAGGTCGAAAAACGCACCACCGCACGGTAAACATACCCGACTGAAAGGACGCATACGGCAATCAGGATGACATAGCCCGCGACGATCTTGGTTTTGACGAATTTCGACTCTTTCATACCCCCAAAGATAGTAAAAACCGGGAAAATCCCGGCACCCGCCGATTTCGCACGGGGCGGACGGCCCGGCAGCACGAAAACAAACCGGGCCGCACGACAACGTACGGCCCGATTATTCCGCGTTTCGCGGTGCGGACTAATACTTATACCGCATCCACTTGTACAGCTCCTTGAACGTCGGCTTTTTGCCGTACATGAAGATACCCACGCGATAGATCTTCGCCGCAAACCACACCATCGCCGTAAACGAGGCGTAGAGGATCACCAGCGAGAGGATTATCTCCCACAGGGGGATGCCGTAAGGGATACGCGCCATCATCACCACGGGCGACGTGAAGGGGATCATCGAGAACCAGAAGGCCATCTGCGAGTTGGGGTCGTTCACGACCGATATCATCACCAGCAGGGCGAGGATGATCGGAATCGTGATCGGCGTCTGCAACTGCTGCGCATCCTGGATGCTGTCCACGGCCGAACCCACCGCGGCGAACATCGCCGAATAGAACAGGTAACCGCCGAAGACGAACAGCAGCAGGTAGGCGAAGATGCGGAGGATAAAGCCGAAGTCCGTAACGGCCGCTATCACCTGCAACATCTCCGGGTTCACGTCGATCGCAGCCGCTGCGCCGGGAACCCCCTGCTGCATGGCCTGCACGCCCTCCATCATTTCGGGCGGCATCATCTGCGCCACCGCAAGCGCCCCTACGACGCACAGCGCGCCCCAGATCAGCACCTGCACGACGGCAACCGACGCCACGCCGAGTATCTTGCCCAGCATCAGGTCGAAAGGCCTCACCGACGAAACCATCACCTCCAGCACGCGGCTGTTCTTCTCCTCGATCACGGACTGCATAACCATCGAACCGTAGATCAGCAGGAACATGTAAAGGATCATGCCCAGCACGAAGCCCATCCCCGTGGCTACCACCGACGATTTGGCGTGCGCCTCCTCTTCCTGCGACTCGTCGTTGCGGAAAGTCTGCATACCGACGCGGGTCTTCACCTCCTGAAGTATCTGCGACAGGTTTTCGATGTTGTATGACTTGAGTTTCTCGGCCTCGATGATATCCTCGATCTGCCCCGTGATGTTGCTTTCGACCGACAGCGACGACGACGAATTGGCATACAGTTTCACGTTGTTGGGGTTGGTGAGGATGTCCGAACCGATGTAGAGCACGCCGAACTTGTCGGTCAATTCCTTACGCGCGGCCTCGGTCGAAAGGTCGGTGGGCTCGAATATCAGCTCCTTGCCGCTTTGCAGCCTGGGGGCTATCAGCCCGCTCTCGTCGATCACGGCGATATGTTTCTCGTCGCCGCCCGAATACTTCATGATGAGCATCGGGGCGAACATCAGGCCGACCATCAGCAGCGGCATCAGCAGCGTGGTGATGATGAAGGATTTTTTACGGACGCGCTCGTTGAATTCGCGTCCTATGATGATACCTACTTGTGACATGGTTTTACTTGTTTTTATGAGTTTTGTTCCCGAAGAGATTGATTAGCTGCGCCGCGACGAGCAGCCCCACGCAGATGTAGGCCCGCGGCGCAACCCGCTCCCCGGCACAGACGTCGTAAAAGAGGATGCCCAGTGCCGCGACGACGAAGACGGAGCTGACGATCTTGCTGTTCATGGCCGGCTAAAGGTTCCCGCTGACGGCGCGGATGAATATGTCGTTCATCGACGGGATGATCTCCTGGAACGAGCGCAGCTCGACGGCGTCGTTCACGGCGGCGATCACTGCGCGCACCTCCTCGTCGCGCCCGACATGGAGTTTGAGCGTAGCGTATACCGACTTGTCCTGCGAACCTTCGAGTATCTCGCAGCGGCCTTCGACGGCACGGCGCAGCGCCGCCTCATCGCCCCGGTAGGCCACTTCGAAGATGTTTGCCCCGTGCCTGCGGCGTATGTCGTCGACACACCCCGAGAGGATGTTGCGCGACTTGTTGATCAGCGTGATGTGGTCGCAGATCTCCTCCACGGACGACATGTTGTGCGTCGAGAAGATGATCGTGGAGCCCTTGTCGCGCAGGGCGAGGATCTCCTCCTTCAGGAGGTTGGCATTGATCGGGTCGAAGCCCGAGAAAGGCTCGTCGAAGATCAGCAGTTCGGGTTCGTGCAGCACCGTGACGATAAACTGCACCTTCTGGGCCATGCCCTTCGAGAGCTCCTCGATCTTCTTGTCCCACCAGTCCTGGATACCGAACTTCACGAACCACTGCTTGAGCCGCACGACGGCTTCGCGGCGCGAAAGCCCTTTCAGGCGTGCGAAGAAAACGGCCTGTTCGCCGACCTTCATCTTCTTGTAAAGGCCACGTTCCTCGGGCAGGTAACCGATACGGTAAACATCCGCAGGCGTGATCTCGCGGTCACCGAACAACACGCGGCCGCTGTCGGGCGCCGTGATGCGGTTGATGATGCGGATCAGCGTCGTCTTGCCGGCCCCGTTGGGGCCAAGCAACCCGTAGACCGAACCTCGGGGGATTGCGAGCGATACGTCGTCGAGGGCCTTGTGCCCGGCGTATTGCTTGGTGACATGTTCTACTGTGAGTAAATCCATGGTCGCTGAGAGTTATTTTTAGGGTTTGTTCGGCGACAAATATAACAACAATTTTTGAATATCAAAAAATATTTATCGTTTTTCGATATAATCAACATAGCAACCCGCCCGGCAGGGAAACAAAAAGGCGGCAGGGATTACCCTGCCGCCGGCATATCGATCGGGGCGGCACCCGCCTACCAGATAACCACGCGCTCCTCCTCGGGCATGAACATCTCCCCGTCGGTCATACTGAACGCATCGTAGAAATCCTGCAGATTACGCAGCGTGGCGTTCACACGCCATTTGCCCAGCGAGTGTACGTCGAGCTTCGTAAGACGTGCGATCTCCTCGTCGCGGATATTCTGCGCCCACAGCGTAGCGTAAGCCAGGTAGAACCGCTGGTCGGCGGTGAATCCGTCGATCGGCGCGGGCTCGGTGCCGTTCAGCGAGTTACGGAACGCCGTATGGGAAACGCGCAGGCCGCCCTGGTCGGCGATGTTCTCGCCCAGGCTGAGGGAGCCGTTGGCCATAATCGCAGGCTGGCCGTCCTTGGCGGGCAGCACCTCGATCGCGTCGAACTGCTTTACGAGGATGTCGGTCTTGGCCTTGAACGCAGCAGCGTCCTCCTCCGTCCACCAGTTGTTCATGTTGCCGTCCTTGTCGAAGTTGCGGCCCTGGTCGTCGAACCCGTGGGTCATCTCGTGGCCGATCACCACGCCGATGGCACCGTAGTTCACGGCGTCGTCAGCCTCGGGGTTGTAGAACGGCGGCTGGAGGATGGCTGCCGGGAAGCAGATCTCGTTGGTCGTCGGGTTGTAGTAGGCGTTCACCGTCTGGGGCGACATGTGCCACTCGTCCTTATCGACAGGCTTGCCGAGCTTCGAAATATTGTCGGCCGTATACCAGAGGCTGGCATTCACGATGTTCTCGAAATAGCTCTTCGAAGGGTCGATCGCCAGCGTCGAATAGTCCTTCCATTTGTCCGGGTAACCGATCTTCACCGTGAAGGCCGCCAGTTTTTCCTGAGCCTTGGCCTTCGTGGCGTCCGACATCCAGTCCAGCGCCGCGATATGCTGCCCGAGCGCCGTCTGCAGGTTCTTCACCAGCCCGAGCATACGCTCCTTGTCCTTTGCGGGGAAATATTTGGCTACATACATCTCGCCCACGGCCTCGGAAAGGATGCCGTTGGGCACCGACATGGCTCGCTTCCAGCGGGGTTTCATCTCCTGCTGGCCGGCCATCGCCTTGCCGTAGAAATCGAACGATGCCTGCTGGAAATCGTCGCTCAGGTACGACGCGGCATCGTCCAGGTACTGCGCCGCGAGGTAGTAACGGATATCCTCCAGCGGGGCGTTCTTCATCAGGTCGTTGGCGTTGGCGATCGACGATTTCGTCGTCACGATGATCGTGTCGAAGTCGCCGATGCCCATGGCTTTATAGTAAGCGGGCCAGTCTATGGCATCGTAGGTCTTCTCGAACTCGGCCTTCGCCGTGGGGTTGTACTGTGCCGGTATGTCGCGCAACTCGGTGTTCGACCACGACTTCTCGGCCAGTTTCGTCTCGATGTTCATCACACCGGCCACGGCTTTCTCGATGTCGGCCTCAGGAATGCCTGCAAGACGGAAAAGCTTGCCCAGATACTCCTTGTAGGCCGTCCGGATATTCTCGTTCTCGGGGTCGAGGTAGTAATCGCGGTCGCCCATCATGATACCCGACTGCGAGATATAAAGGGCATTGATATCGCTGTTCATCAAGTCAGCCTGCACACCCACGGAAAAGAAGGGGTTGGCGATCGCCGTGTGGAGTCCGGCAATGGCACCGGTCAGCTGTGCACGGTCGCCGATGGCGAGGATCTCCCCGACGGCGTCCTTCACCGGGGCTACACCCTCGGCGTTCAGGCGCACCGAATCGAGCCCCATCTTATAGAGGTCGGAGATCTTCTGCTCGATGCTGCCGGGCTCGGCCTTCATCTTGGTCATCTCCGAGAAAAGCTCGTTGATACGCTTCTCGTTGTTGTCACGCAGGATATCGAACGAACCGTAGCGCGAATATTCCGGTTTGAGGGGGTTGTTTTTCTGCCAGCCGCCCGTGGCGTACTCGTAGAAGTCGGCGTTCGGGGCTACCGAAAGGTCGAAGTTGGCCAGGTCGATGGCCGGGGTTTTGGATGTATTCTGACAACTTGCCATACAAGCTATTGTTGCAGCGAAAAGAATGATTTTTTTCATTGTGTTCGGGTATTTTAGTGACGACAGGGGTGTCCGACCATGCCGGAACACCCCTTGTCTTTATTTCGGATCTGGATCGGAATGTCGGCTTATTTGCGGATCGCCGCCACACCCGGAAGCACCTTGCCTTCCATGTATTCGAGCAGGGCGCCGCCGCCGGTCGAAACATACGAAACCTTGTCCGCCAGGCCGAACTTGTTGATGCACGCCACCGAATCGCCGCCGCCGATGAGCGAGTAGGCACCCTTTGAGGTAGCCTCGGCGATAGCCTCGGCCACGGCGCGCGAACCGGTTGCGAACTTGTCGATCTCGAACACGCCCACGGGGCCGTTCCAAAGGATCGTCTTGCACTTGAGGATCTCCTCGCGGAACACCTTCTTGCCTTCCTCGGCGATGTCGACGCCTTCCCAGCCGTCGGGAATATTGTTGGCGGGAGCCACATCGGTGTTGGCATCGGCCGAGAATGCGTCGGCGATCAGGGCGTCGGGCGACATGACGACTTTCACACCCTTCTGCTTGGCTTTGGCCAGGATATCGAGTGCCGTCTGGAACTGGTCGGGCTCACAAATCGAATTGCCGACCTTACCGCCCTCCGCAGCCGCGAAGGTGTAGGTCATACCGCCGCCCAGGACGAGGACGTCCACCTTCTCCAGGAGGTTCTCGATGATGGTGATCTTGGTCGAAACCTTCGAACCGCCCAGGATGGCGCAGAACGGGCGCTGCGGGTTGAGCATGATGCCGTCGATGGCCTTCAGCTCGTTCTCCATCACATAGCCGAACATCTTGTCGTTGGGGAAATAATCGGCGATCAGCGCCGTCGAAGCGTGTGCGCGGTGCGCCGTACCGAACGCATCGTTGATGTAGCAATCGGCATACGAAGCGAGCCGCTTGACGAACTCTTTCTGCGGGCCCTCTTTCAATGCCTTCTTGGCAGCCTTCTTCTCCTCGTCGGTAGCGTCTTCGGCCAGGCCGCGGGGCTTGCCCTCCTCCTCGGCATAGAAACGCAGGTTTTCGAGCAGCATCACCTCGCCGGGCTTGAGGTTTGCAGCCATCTCGGCGGCCTTCTCGCCCATGCAGTCGCCGGCAAACATCACCTTCACGCCCAGGCGTTTCTCGATGGCGGGGACGATCTGCTCCAGCGAGAACTTGGGATCGGGATTCTTCTTGGGACGCCCCAGGTGCGACATCAGGATGACCGAGCCGCCCTTTTCGAGCACCTTCTTGATGGTGGGGATCGCCGCACGGATGCGGGTATCGTCCGTTACCTCGCCCTTCTCGTTGAGGGGCACGTTGAAATCCACGCGGATGATCGCGCGCTTGCCTTTGAAATCGTAATTGTCGATTGCGAACATAGCTCTTTGATTTTGAATTATTTTGTTGAATTGATCTTTCAAATACGCATTACCGGGGCAAATTTATGAAAATAATTTAAAAAAGTGTTATTCCGATAACAGAAAAAATAATGCGCCCGGCGCCACGGCACGCTAATAGAACGTCCCCTTGGGCGCGAAGATCGCGTACCCGAAATTGAACGTCAGGTACATGTTCTTCCAGTTGCGCAGGTCGTATTTGGTCAGGGCCAGGCTGACCGGGCCGATCGGCGTATGGTAGACCAGCGACGCCTCGGCGATATAGTGCCAGCGCTTATCTTCCACCGGGCCCGACACCCCGGGTACGAAACTGCGTTTCTCGCGGAACATGGCGTAGAAACCCGTGCGCAGGAAGAAGTTGGGCATCAGGTCGAAAGTCGGCATCACGCCGCCCGCCGCGAACCGCTTGCCCCGGAAGTCGGGCATGTAAATCATCTGCGCGTGAGGCACCGGCTCGTAAGCCGGCATCGACATCACCGTGGCCCCCTCGGTCGTGAACTCGGGATGGTTCGTGATCACGCCGTCGACGTTCAGCCCCAGCGAAAACCAGCTGCAGCCCGGCATGTCGAAATACTTGTCCCACGTAAGCCGCGCCCCGACCCACTGGCGGGACGTCCGCGACAGGAACTTTTCGGCATCGAACGGCTCGTATTTATCGCGCCCCGTGACGAAGATGCCCGACAGTTTCAGGTCGGAACCCCGGCGGGGATAGAGGAACTTGTCGAGCGTATTACGCGCCAGCTCGGCCTTGATCCCGAAGAACGAATAGCGCGAATGGTCGGTATCGTCGGCGAAAAGCTCGTCGGAATCGTACCGGTAATTGACATGCCCGCCGTTGGCGCGGATCAGGAAGACGCCGCGGTGGGCGAGGGGCATTCCGGCGGCCACCGAGAAGAAACTTTCGCTGTTCTTGACCTGCCGCGTGTTGTCGATTTTGGTGATGTTGCCGAATGAACCGTGGCGGAAATTCCGCACGGCGAAATTGTAGGAGTAATCCAGGAACACGGGTTTCCACATGTAGAAATCCGTGCGCCCTCCGATCGTACCCCACGTATAGATCGGCCCGAGGTAGAGGTCGGCGCCCAACTGCTGCCCCACACGGCCGATCGTCTGGTAATTGACGCCGATGTAGGCCTGGTTGAAAGCCGTCGAGGAGACGTTGCCGCCGATCGTGATCTTGAAGTTGGGTTTGGTATGGAACTTTGCCCGGAACGAATAGCGCTCCGTCACGGTGTCGTATGCCACGTGCGGGAAATCCATCGTGAAATCGCCGTCCGCAAGCACCGCGTAGAGGTTGTCGCGCAATTCGGAAAAACCCATCGGGCGCTGGCGCCCGGGGGTTCGGCGGTCTACCTTCACGAAGTCGCGGATATAGGCCTCGGGCGCCGAGGAGAGCCCTTCGAGCTTATAGTCGTTGAAGACCAGCGGCGGGCATTTGGCGCGGAACTCCTCGCGCCGCTCGGCATAGCGCCGGGGTGACCAGCGTTCGGAAACCCGCTCCAGGATCTGCGGCATGACGGCCATCGCATCTTCATAACCGGCATCCATCACGGCCACGGCGCTGTCGAAATCGAGCATGTTGACATCCACGGCACGGCGAACCGTGACGCTGCGCCCTTTGGGCAGGTCGTAATCCGTATCGTGCATCGCCAGCATGAAAGCCTGGTCGAGGATGTTGATGTCCTCGCCCGGCGGGGTATTGCCCGCCGTGCAGATACTGCCCACGATCAGGTCGGGACGGAACCCCACGTCGAGCGGACGCCACGGGAAGTTGTCGTAAATACCGCCGTCGTAGAGCAGCATCGAATCGACTTTCATCGGTTTGAACACCAGCGGGATGGACATCGACGAGCGCACGGCTTCGCACAGGTCGCCGTTGCGCATCACCACCGGCTCGCGGGCGTTCATATCGCTCGACACGCAGAGGAAAGGCACCATCAGACGGTCGAAGTCGCCGCCGGCAGCCGCCGAGGCCGGCGCGAACAGCTCCGTAAGCGCCATCTCGATCGGCGTCGAAGAAATCAGGTTCGTCACACGGAAACGCTTGCCCGAATTACCCAGGTTCAGGCGCACGCTGATAAACGACGGGTTGTGGCCGATCTGCCGGTAGTAGGGGGTATAGCGGGGGTCGATACGCCCCGACACCCACTCCTTGACCACGCCCGAAGCGACAATCTCCCGCATCTGGGCAGGGGAGTAGCCCGCGGCATACATGGCCGCGATGATCGAGCCCATCGAGGTGCCCGCCACGTAATCGATCGGCACGCCGTTCTCCTCGAGGGCTTCGAGCACGCCTATATGGTAGAGTCCCTTTGCGCCGCCGCCGCTCATCACGACGCCCACCGAGCGGGGACGTGCAGTCCCGTCGTCGGGGTTCTGCGCCCCGGCGACCGTCGCAGCGAGCAACAGCACCGAGATAAATGAGAGGGTTTTACGCAACATATCTCAATTTTTTTATAACTTTGCACGTTATACTTAACGTAATAAGACGGGTAAAAATACGGAAAAAGCGTAAACAATCAAAATATGACCGACAAAATCAATGAACTTCTCCGACGTGTCGAAGAGTTCAAACCGAAGGCAGCGGCCGAGATCGAGGAGTTCCGCATCAAAGTCCTCGGCAAGAAGGGCGAACTGAACGCCCTGATGGAAGAGTTCAAGACGGTGGCCCCGGAGCTCAAGCGCGAAATGGGGCAGCAGCTCAACAAACTCAAGGTCACGGCCCTTGACCGCATAAACGCCCTGCGCGAGCAACTTCAGGACGCAATCGCCGACGACGGCGCTGCGACCGAAGACATGACCCGTCCCGGTTCGGCCGAACAGTTGGGGTCGCGCCACCCGATCTCGATCGTCAAGAACCAGATCGTCGAGGTCTTCTCGCGGCTGGGCTACACCGTCGCCGACGGCCCCGAGATCGAGGATGACTGGCATGTCTTCTCGGCGCTCAACTTCCCGCCCGAACACCCTGCGCGCGACATGCAGGACACGTTCTTCATCGAAAAGGATCCCGACATCCTGCTGCGCACACATACCTCGTCGATCCAGGTACGCACCATGGAGCACCAGAAACCGCCCATCCGCGTCATCTGCCCCGGCCGCGTGTTCCGCAACGAAGCCATTTCATACCGCGCACACTGCATCTTCCACCAGATCGAGGGCCTCTACATCGACGAAGGGGTGTCGTTCGCCGACATGAAACAATCGCTGCTCTACTTCGCCAAGGAGGTCTTCGGCGAGCAGGCCGTCATCCGCATGCGCCCGTCGTACTTCCCCTTCACCGAACCTTCGGCCGAGGTCGACGTATCGTGCAACCTCTGCGGGGGCAAGGGCTGCCCGGTGTGCAAGGGCACCGGCTGGCTCGAAATCATGGGCTGCGGCATGGTAGACCCCAACGTACTCCAGGCAAACGGCATAGACCCCGAAAAATACTCGGGCTTCGCCTTCGGCATGGGTATTGAACGCATCGCAATGCTCAAATACGGCGTGAAAGACCTGCGCCTCTATTTCGAGAACGACGTGCGTTTCCTCCACCAGTTCGACACGGCACTCTAAAACACCGGGCCCATGAAACGTCTGACAGCGATCACGGTACTGTGCGTGCTCTTCCTTTCGGCCTTCGCCGCCGGGAAAGGCCCCGCCGGCGTGCCCGGCTATCCCGATTCGCTGCGCAGCGTGTGGCTCTATACCGAAGGCATCAAACAGAATGCCATTGCCCGAGACACCGTCCGGGCGCGGGAATTCTTCGCCGAGGCCATCCGCAACGACTCGACCTTCGCACCGGCCTATTACGAAATGGCCGCCAACGGCATGTATTCCACGCCCGACGAGGCGGTGGATCTGGCACGCACGGCCTTCCGGCTCGACACCGCCAACAAGTGGTACCACCAGTTCCTCGGGCAGGCACTCATCTACGCCCGCCGTTACGACGAGGCGCTGGCCGTCTACCGCCGCCTGCGCAGCGACGAGCCGCAGAACCCCGACAACTACCGGATCCTGGCCGCCCTCTACGAGCAGGCGCAGCAGCCCTTCTCGGCCATCGCCACGCTCGACTCGGCCGAAGTGCGCTTCGGCCGCATCCCGGTGCTGAGCACCATGAAACGGCAGCTGCTGGTCGCTACGCGCCAGATGGACAAGGCCGTCGAAGAGGCCGAGGCCATGGTCGAAGCGGTGCCTTACGAGGCCGAACACCACGTCGTGCTGGCCGACCTCTACGGCATTCTGGGCAAGGATTCGCTGGCCAAGGCCGAATACGACCGGGCATTGCAGATCGACTCGACCGACGTGGGAACGCTCATGTCGCTGGCCGATTTCTACAACGGCCGCCACGATTACCGGGCGGTGCTGGACGTTACGCAGCGGCTTTTCGAGTCGGACAAGATGCCGCTCGACACGAAGATCAAGCGTTTCGGGATCTTCACCTCCGACATGCGTTTCTACCGCGAATATTACCCCCAGCTCAATACGCTGGCCTCGACGCTTGCCGTCCGCTACCCGCAGGACAGGCGCGTCGTGGAACTTTATGCCAAACACCTGATCGCCTCGGGCGAGCTGGAACAGGCGCTGGCGCTCTACAAGCTCCACCTCGACGACCAGCCGCCCGTCGAGGAGTATTTCCGTTCGGTGATAGACATCGAGAGCTATCTTCAGCATCCCGATTCGGTGAACCGCTATATCGGGCGCGCCCTGGAGCTCTTTCCCGGACAGGTCGATTTCCACCTCTCGAAAGGGCATACGCTGAATTATTCCAAACAATATCCCCAGGCGATCAAAGCCTACAAACAATCGCTGGGCTATGCCCGGACAGATTCGCTGCGCAGCGTGATCTGGGGATTTATCGGCGACACCTGGCACCAGAAAGCCACCGCCGGCGAACAGGACATCGACGACAATTTCGCCCGGGCTGTCCGAAAAGGTTCGTTCCGGGCGGATATGAAGCAGTGCTACAAAGCCTACGACCACAGCCTGCGCTACGATCCGGATAACGCCATGGTACTCAACAACTACGCCTATTTCCTCTCGCTCGAAGGGCGTGAACTCGAAAAGGCGCTCACGATGTCGAGCCGCGCCATCGCCCTCACGGACAACAACCCCACCTACCTGGACACCCATGCCTGGGTGCTCTTCAAGCTGGGACGCACGGCCGAGGCCAAGAAGGTGATGCAGCAGGCCATCGCCCTCGACGGGCAGGAGAGTGCGGCGCTGCTGGTTCATTACGGGGATATCCTGCATGCCATGGGCGAACAGTTCATGGCCGAAATATACTGGCGCAAGGGACTCGAAAAGGGCTACGACGCCGACCAGATCACCCGCCGCATGGAACAGGGCAAAGCCGAAAAAGAGTGACCGTGATGAAGCCCGCCCGCATACTGACCCTCCTTTTCCTGTTCGCCGCCTTTACCGCTGCGGCGCAGGGGGGCCGCGATGCCATCGAAGAGCAGAAACGGGTCATCGCCGCCCTGGAAAAGAGGATTGCCGACGAGGAACGCGCGATCTCGAAGATACAGGAAGGCCGCGCCGCCACCGAGGAACGGGTTCGCCGCCTGGCGCGCCAGCTCGACTCCCGCAACCAACTGCTCGAAGAGACCGAGAAGCAGGTGCGCCTGCTGCGCAAGGAGATATCCCGTACGGACAGCGTCGCCGGCGATCTCAGCTCGGCCCTGGAACGCAACCGTACGCAGTATGCCGAGATGGTACGCGAGGCCTACCGCAACTATAAGCACAACAATTACCTGACCTACATTTTCTCGTCGCGCGACTTCGCCGACGTCGCGAAAAAGATCACCAACCTGCGCGAGGTGGCTTCGATGCGCGAACGCAAACTGCACGACATCGCCGCACTTTCGGAACAGGTCGCCCGCGAGAAGGAGCTGCTCGACCGTCGCAAACGCTCGTTGGATTCGGTGACGCAGAACCTCACCGCCCAGAAACAGAAGCTCCAGCGCGATTCGCGCAACGCCCGGGCCAATATCCGCCAAATGTCGCAGAAGGAGAAACAGGCCCTGCAACGCAAACTGTCGCAGGAACAGCAACTCGACGTGGCCATCAGCGAGCTGCGCAAACTCACCAAAGGCAATACCGAGGGTGCGTCGTTCTCGACCAAGACCACGGGGCTGAGGCTTCCCGTCACGGCCGGTTCGGTAAAACGCTACAAGGAAAACATGGCCGAGATCGCCGGCCCCAAGGGTGCGCACGTCATTTCGATCTACGACGGAAAGGTCGTCGAAATCAAGCGCAACCGCATCACCAACAAATACGACGTTTTCGTGGCTCACGGCGAATATATAACCTCCTATGCCAACATGGGGTCGATCTGCGTCGAAAAGGGCCAGAAAGTGGCAAGAAACGAACAGTTGGGCACCATCGGCTCGTCGGTCAACATCATGACGATGGAAACCGAGTACAAACTGGTATTCGGCATCTACCCGCCGAACCCCGGCGAGAAGCTCCGCGCCGAAAACTGTTTCAAACGGTAAACCCCGGCGATAAACACCGAACCGGGAACCCTTCCGAACGATAAACACCGACAATAAATACCGGATCGGGAATCCTTCCGAACGGTAACCCCGGACACGCCACGCCGAAAAACCGTTTCGGGCGAAGGAGAAATCCCATCAAATATTTTTGGCAACGGCGGGCAGAAATCCCCCTCTAAACCTGGCCACCTCTCCCGTCGACCTTTTCCGGATCAAAAAAAACTTTTCCGCAGCCCTGTATCTGGCCAGAACGGAATACAACAGCGGGATCCCGCAAAAACAGGATCCCGCTTACCAATTATTCCGGAAAGTCGTCAGACCTCCGGCGAATCGAGGATAATCACCGGGTCGCCTATGTTGGCGGGGATTTCGACCCAAAACCAGTTCAGGTCGCCCGGTTTGTCGGCCCCATCCACGCCCACGACATAGTAGAAGAGCTTGTCCCCTGCCTTGAACCCGGCGCCGTTGTTATTGAACTTGTGCTCGGCCGTGTCCATATAAACGCCCGGCACACCGTCCTCGTAATCCATCAGGATATAACCGATCAGCGTCTTTTCGTCATCATACCCTTCGCCGATGACATTCACCGTCTCGGTACTCGAATAAAAATGCGCACACTTGACATTGGCTTTGTTGGCGACACGCAACGTCCCCTTTCCGCCGACTGTCTCATAGGAGAATTCGACATTGACCCACGGCGACGTCACGACGACCGGCTCGTCGGCTGTCGTCGTCGAAGCCTTTGCCGGATCCGAATCGGTATATCCGGGGTCGTCTCCGGCCAGCTCAACGACTTCGAGCGTATATGCCGTAGCAGGTTTTAGCCCCGAAAAAGAGACTTCCACGGCATCATACGAAGCGACCTCAGCCACGACGGTTTCACTGTCCCCGTCGGTCGCCAGCAGTTTATAACCGAAAGCCGCAGCATGTTCCACAGCCGTCCACGAGGCCGCGAACGACGTGGGTTTGACGTCCTTGAAGACAATCCCGGGCGAAGCGAGTTTCACTGGCTGCGGATCGGGTTCGGATCCTTTGTCGTCATCACATCCCGAAAACAACGCCACGGCAAAGAAAGCCGCAAGCGTGGTAAGCATTTTGAAGATTTTCATTTTGAGAGATTTTTGGGTTAATACTTCGTGACGAGGCAAATATAACGGTTTTTCCGTATCGTTATACGCCCCTATATACCAATAACAAATTGTATATCAGAATAATATAAAACAAAAATCCAGGACATGGCCGGCAATGTATCCCCGGGTCGGAAATAAAAATTACGATCCGTAACTAAAACCGCTCCCTTTCTGAAAAAATATTTTTTTATTTTTCCGGAATTTCCCTGCGGGGAAGGCAGATGCAGCTTCGGAATGCCACCCGGACACGGACAACGAGAAAAAGCCCGCCGGGACATTTTCATCTATATTATTTTTGTACTTTTGCAAAGATTTACAGACTGATTACGGCTTCGGGCCGTCCTTCAAACATGGCAATACGATACTATAACGACGATTGTACCTTCCGGCTGCCGCAGAAACGCCTGACGGCGGCATGGCTGCGCGAAGTGGCCGAAGCGGAAGGGTATGCGCTGGGCGATGTGAGCTACATTTTTTGCTCGGCGCAACGGCTCCTGGAGATGAACCGCCAGTGGCTCGGGCACGACTATTTCACCGACGTCATTACGTTCGATTACAGCGACCGCAAAGGCGAACGCATCGTTTCGGGCGACATTTTCATCGACGTCGAGACCGTAGCCGACAATGCCCGGCAATACGGCTGCACGACACTCCAGGAAATGCGCAGAGTCATCGTACACGGCGTGCTGCACCTCTGCGGGCAGGGTGACAAGACGCCCCGCACCAATGCGCAGATGCACCGCAAGGAGGATAAATACCTCAAATTCTGGGAGACGGCACAATGACACTCGAATACGATATAATCGTCATCGGCGGCGGACATGCCGGCTGTGAAGCGGCCTCGGCTTCCGCACGCCTGGGGTCGCGCACGCTGCTGCTCACGATGGACATGTCCAAAATGGCCTCCATGTCGTGCAACCCGGCTGTCGGTGGAGTAGCCAAGGGACAGATAGTCAGAGAGATAGATGCTTTGGGAGGACAGATGGGACGCATTACCGACCTCACCGCTATCCAATTTCGGATGCTCAACCGTTCGAAGGGTGCGGCCATGTGGAGTCCCCGTGCACAATGTGACAAAACCCGTTTCTCGGAGGAGTGGCGCCATACGCTCGAAAACACGCTGAACCTTTACATCTGGCAGGACGCCGCCACCGAACTGCTGTTCGACACCTCTGCACCTAAACCACGCGTGACGGGCGTACGGACACGCATGGGCATCGAATTCGCTTGTAAAGCCGTCATACTTACCGCCGGCACGTTCCTCGACGGGCTGATGCACTGCGGCACATCGCACGCCGAGGGCGGCAGGGCAGGGGACGCCGCTTCGCACGGGATCACGGAATCCCTGCGCGCAATCGGATTCGAAACCGGGCGTATGAAAACCGGGACACCCGCACGCCTCGATGCCCGCACGATCGACTTCGAAATACTCGAACCGCAATACGGAGACGAAAACCCGGCCAAATTCTCCTTTTCACCTGACACACAACCGGTTAAAAACCAACTCCCTTGTTTTTTGGTCTACACGTCGGCCGAGGTGCACGACATCCTGCGCACAGGGTTCGACCGCTCGCCGCTGTTCAACGGGACGATAACGGGAATCGGGCCGCGCTACTGCCCGAGCATCGAAGACAAACTGCGTACATTCGCCGACAAAGACCAGCACCAGCTCTTCCTCGAACCCGAAGGACGCAGCACCAACGAATACTACCTCAACGGCTTTTCTTCGTCGCTGCCCTGGGAAATACAGTTGGAAGCACTGCATAAAATCCGGGGATTCGAAGACCTGCACATCTATCGCCCGGGCTATGCCATCGAATACGACTATTTTCCACCCACGCAACTGCACCATTCGCTCGAAACAAAACTCGTTTCCGCCCTTTATTTCGCCGGGCAGGTCAACGGGACGACCGGATACGAAGAGGCCGCAGCCCAGGGGTTGATGGCAGGGATCAATGCACACCGGATGCTGAAAGGGGAGGAGGCCGTCGTATTGCAGCGCGACGAAGCCTATATCGGAGTGTTGATAGACGACCTTGTGACCAAAGGGGTGGACGAGCCCTACCGCATGTTCACCTCGCGTGCAGAATACCGCATCCTGCTCCGGCAGGACAATGCGGACATCCGGCTTACTCCTATCGGATATAAAATCGGGCTTATTACCCAAAAAAGATATGACTATTTCGTCAAAAAAAATACGCTCGTAGAATCGCTTATTTCTTTCACTCGCCAACAGAGCATCAAAGCAGCCGAAATTAACGACTATTTAAAAGCAATAAATTCCGAACCTTTATCACAGGGAAGGAAGCTTTACGACATACTAATGCGGAATAATGTTTCGTTCGATTCGCTGCAAGCCGTCCTGCCGAAGCTCCGAAAATTCATCGAAACGAACCGGATGGAGGAAGAGGTGATCGAAGAGGCAGAAATCCAAATCAAATATAAAGGGTATATTGAGCGCGAAAAATTCATTGCAGAAAAGCTACATCGGCTCGAAAACATACGAATTCCCGCGGATTTCGACTTTCACTCGATGAATTCCCTGACTATCGAGGCCCGGCAAAAACTATCCCGAATTCGGCCTAAAAACATCGGGCAAGCCTCTCGCATACCCGGAGTTTCTCCCGCAGACGTAAATGTTCTCTTGGTAAAATTCGGAAGATAGGGTAGTGTTCCACGTGGAACTATCAACCCACAAACACCTTTCAAAATAATTAAACCACGAGATTCTACAAATGTAATCATCTCAATTTTCTTCCCAAACAACCACCAAAGAAGACATGTTCCACGTGGAACATATATACAAAACCCTTAAACACAAACGAAACAAAAAGAGGCCGCTGTATAGCGGCCTCTTAACAATATATTCGTATTCTACAAAACAATCGTACACCAATTATATTTATCCTCAGCTCGTCCGTACTGAATATCCTGCAATCGGGTATATAATTCCAGAGAAATCTTACCAACCTTATCACTATAAGAGTAGGTTTTCTCCGTCTGCATGTCATAGATAGTGCCGATAGGGGAGATCACGGCAGCCGTTCCGCAACCTCCGCACTCCTCGAAAGAGGCAAGTTCTTCGACCGGAATTTTTCGGTCTTCTACCTCAAGCCCCATATCGCGGGCCAGCTGGCGGAGGCTCATATTGGTGATCGACGGAAGCACCGAAGAGGATTTCGGAGTGATATATTTGCCATCCTTGATGCCGAAGAAATTGCATGCACCGCACTCTTCGATGTATTTATGCTCCGCAGCGTCGAGATACATGATATTCGAATAGCCCATTTTATGCCCTTTTTCACCCGACAAAAGGCTGGCCGCATAATTTCCGCCGACTTTCACATCGCCTGTTCCACGTGGAGCAGCACGATCCTGCTCTCGGTCAATGGCAACCAGGATCGGCTTGATTCCCTGCTTGAAATAAGCACCCACAGGTGAACAGTAGACAATCAGCAAAGCATCCTTTGCAGGTTTGACCCCCAGGCCGGCCGTCGTGCCGAACATCACCGGACGCAGATAGAGCGAAGCCCCTGTTCCGTAGGGGGGAATATAAGCTTCATTCCGCCGAACGACCTCGACGCAGGCATTAACGACCATTTCGACGGTCGGCAGCGGAAGGCAAAGACGTTCGGCCGAAGACCGGAGGCGGCGGGCATTGTCCTCGACACGGAACAGGCGGACTTTCCCATCGACTCCACGAAAGGCCTTGAGACCCTCGAAAAGTTCGATGCCATAATGCAGGCACGAAGCCGACATGTGCATCTTGATGTACTCGTCGCTCGTAACCTCCATATCACTCCATTTACCATCCGTAAAATAATAACGGACGTTGACGTCGGTCTTGTGATAGTCGAACCCCAAGGCGCTCCAATCTATATTTTCCATTATAGTAAAATTTAAAGGTTTTTCTAAATTATCCCCACAGTAAAGTAAACCGGGCAAAAACAAACCTTGAACCGATCCTTTCCTCGCATTATCCTACGATAGCACCATTATTCGTATTTCCGTTGGGGCCCAGCAGCAGCAGTTTCCCCGAAGCATCTTCGGCCATCAGGATCATGCCCTGCGACACGATCCCTTTCAGTTCGCGGGGAGCGAGATTTACAAGAACCAGCGCCTTGCGCCCTATCAGCTCTTCGGGCGTAAAATATTCCGCTATTCCCGAAATGATCGTCCGCTGGTCGATCCCCGTGTCCACCGTCAATTTAAGCAATTTCTTCGTCTTGGCGACCTTTTCCGCCGCAAGGATCGTAGAAACCCGGATATCCATTTTCTGGAAATCGTCGAATTGTATCGTATCTTTCTGAGATTCAATATTTTGCAAATTTTCAGCAGCCAGATTAGCCTCTTTCGTCGCCGCAAGCTTGTCCAACTGGCGCTGGATCACGTCGTCCTCGATCTTCTCGAAGAGCAACGACGCCTCGCCGATCTTATGCCCGGCAGCGATCAGATCCATAGCCCCGAGGCGCTCCCATCCGAATTTCTCCACGGCGAGCATCTTCAGGATCTTCGACGCCGAGAAAGGCATGAAAGGCTCGATGGCAATCGCCGTATTGGCCGTAATCTGCAACGCAATGTTGAGAATCGTTTTCACGCGCCCGGAATCGGTCTTGATGACTTTCCACGGCTCGGTGTCCGCCAGATACTTGTTGCCGATACGCGCAATGTTCATGGCATCCTTCAGGGCTTCGCGGAAACGGTAGTTCTCGATATTGGCCTCGAGCGAACCCTTCACGGCAGCTACCTCCGCAACTGTCTGACGGTCATAATCATTCATCTCTCCGCAGGCAGGAACTTCTCCGCCGTAATATTTCTGCGTAAGCACCAGCGCACGGTTGACGAAATTTCCCAGCACAGCGACCAGCTCGTTGTTGTTGCGGGCCTGGAAATCCTTCCATATAAAGTCGTTATCCTTGGTTTCGGGGGCATTGGCACACAGCACATAGCGCAATACGTCCTCCTTTCCGGGGAACTCCTCCAGGTATTCATGCAGCCATACCGCCCAGTTGCGTGAGGTCGAAATCTTATCGCCCTCGAGGTTTAGGAACTCGTTGGCCGGCACGTTCTCGGGCAGTATATAACCCCCGTGCGCCTTGAGCATCGAGGGGAAGACGATGCAGTGGAACACGATATTGTCCTTGCCGATGAAATGCACCATCTTGGTGTCTTCCGACTTCCAGTACTTTTCCCAATCGGGGGTAAGGTCTTTCGTGGCGGATATGTAACCGATCGGAGCGTCGAACCACACATAGAGCACCTTCCCTTCAGCACCCTCCACGGGCACGGGGATGCCCCAGTCGAGGTCACGGCTCACGGCACGGGGCTGCAATCCGCCGTCGAGCCAGCTCTTGCACTGTCCGTAAACATTCGTCTTCCACTCCTTATGCCCATCGAGTATCCACTCGCGGAGGAAGCCTTCGTATTGATCCAGCGGGAGATACCAGTGCTTCGTCTCCCTTTTGACAGGAACCGAACCCGACACGGCGCTATGCGGGTCGATCAGCTCGTCGGGCGAGAGGGTAGACCCGCATTTCTCGCACTGGTCGCCGTAGGCACGGTCGTTCCCGCATTTGGGACAAGTGCCGACGATATAACGGTCGGCAAGGAACGTCTGCGCCTCCTCGTCGTAATACTGCATGGAGGTCTTCTCGATGAATTTCCCCTCGTCGTAGAGTTTGCGGAAAAATTCCGAAGCGGTCGCAGCATGGGTCGCCGACGATGTCCGCGAATAGATGTCGAACGACATTCCCAACCCCTCGAACGACTTTTTGATCAGGTTATGGTAACGATCCACGATCTGCTGCGGGGTCACCCCCTCCTTGCGGGCCTTGATGGTGATAGGTACGCCGTGCTCGTCCGATCCGCAGACCGAAATCACGTCGCAGCCCTTCAGCCGCAGGTAACGCGTGTAAATATCCGAAGGTATATAAACTCCCGCCAGATGGCCGATATGCACCGGGCCGTTTGCATAGGGGAGAGCCGATGTAACGAGGTAACGCTTGAACTCTTTTGCCATATTGAGATATACAGTATTACTAATTTCTGTCAAAATTAGTAATTTTTAGGGAAAGAAAAAGCAAAGCTCCATTATTTGTTTACAAACTACAAGGACACCCTGCCGCAAGAAAACAAAACGGAAACCACGGGAGCGAATCGGTCTGCCCCCGGCTACGGGGTAAAAATATACCCCGGCTTATACCGGGGCATATTTCCTAATCATCGGCGGCCGAAAACGCTATTCGATCACCAGCTCGTCGAGCAGCCATCCTGCACCCGCGAACTTGTCGATGATGAACAGCACGTAGCGGATATCGACCGATATCGTACGCTGCAGATCGGGCTCGAAAGCCACATCGCCCGACATGGCTTCCCAGTTGCCGTCGAAAGCCAGCCCGAGCAGTGCACCCCTGGCATTCATCACGGGCGAACCCGAATTGCCGCCCGTAATATCGCAGTCGGCAAGGAACGCCACCGGAAGTTCGCCTCCGGCATTGGCATAACGGCCGAAATCGCGCGCCGCATAAAGTTCCTTGAGTTTTTCGGGCACGGTGAACTCCGTGGGGTTCTGCGGGTTTTCCTTCTCCATCACGCCCTTGAGCGTCGTATAGTAGTTGTATTCGATGCCGTCGGCAGGCGAATAGGGCAGCACGCGGCCATAGGTGAGCCGCAGCGTGAAGTTGGCATCCGAAGCCCACGCCTTTTTCGGATTTTGGAGCATCAGCCCCGCCACGTATTTACGGCTTCCCTCGTAATATTTTTCCACGACCGGCTTGCGTGCCTGGGAAAGCGCGTTATACTTCTCCCATACCGATTTTACAAACGGGGCAATGGGGTCGGCAGCATACTTATCGGCCGAAAAAGCACCGATCAGCTCATCGACCTTTTCCTGCGATGTAAATAACGAATTATCGAAAATATAATCCACATAGGCATCCGTATCGCCGTTGAATTCCTTGTCGACGATCTCCGTATAGAACGACGGCAGGTCGGTCATATGCTCGCGGGCGATCTTCAGCATGCGCTTGGCCACCTTCCGGTCGGTCGGGGCGTTGTAATCCTTATACCAACCGGCCATCGCCTTTCGGGCCTCTTCGGGATACTTTATCTCCGTCCGCCCGTCGAACATTTTTGCGGGGGTCAGTATTTCGACCGCACGCAGGAAAGCCTCTTCCAGATACTGGCGGTTATCGTCGATGCCGGCCAGCCCCTCGATCGCTTCTCGGATTTTCGGCAGCGCGTCAATATACCCTTCCTCGGGCAGCGTATTCTTCTCGGCCCACGCCTGGAAGGCAGCTTCCTGCTGCTGCTTGCGCTCCTTAACACCCAGTTTGAGGATGCCGCGAGACTTGCCGATCGAATTCTTCCAGTAGTTCGACGACGTGGCGTATTTCGAAGCATACTGGATACGTACCTTGTCGCTGGCAGCCATGTCCTCCTTCAGGATCGCCTGGCGCTCGCCGCGGATAAAGATCCGGTTGGGATTCGAAACGTTCAGCATGTCGTCGATCTCATACGAAGTCATATAACGCTGCGTGGAACCCGGGAACCCCATGATCATGGCGAAATCCCCCTCCTTGTAACCGTCGAGCGAAATCTTGAGGAACTTCTCAGCCTTGTAAGGACGGTTTTCGGGCGAATAATCCGCCGGCCTGTTATCCTGTCCGGCATAGACGCGAAACACCGAGAAATCGCCTGTATGGCGCGGCCACATCCAATTGTCGGTATCTCCGCCGAACTTGCCGATCGACGTAGGGGGCGTTCCCACCAGGCGCACGTCGGTATAGACCTCGATCACAAAGGCAAAATACTGGTTCCCTTCGAAGAAGGGCTTGACCTCGACCACCATGCCGGGGTTGGCCTCCTGCAGCGAAGCGGTCAGGCTGGCGATATTCTCCGAGGTGATCCGTTCGTACTCCTGCTGCCCGGCCGTGGAAGGCACGTTGCCCAGAATATCCGCAGTCACGTCGCTGATCGAACGGATGAAACGCACCTTGAGCCCCGGGGCAGGAATCTCCTCCTGGCGCGACATGGCCCAAAAGCCGTTCTTCAGGTAGTCGTGTTCGACCGACGACAGGGATTGTATCGACCCGTAGCCGCAGTGGTGGTTGGTGAACAGCAGGCCGTCGGGCGAAACGATCTCGCCCGTGCAGCCGCCGCCGAAAATGACGACCGCATCCTTGAGCGAAGATTTATTGATGCTGTAAATATCCTCGGCCGAAAGTTTGCATCCGCGCGCCTTCATGTCCCGGATATTCATTTTCTGCAGATAAGGCAGCATCCACATGCCTTCGTCGGCCACAGCAGTCAGCGACACGCAAGCCGCTGCAATCAGTAAAAACAGTTTCTTCATATATATAAACGATTATTTGATGTTGATCATGTTCAGGATCGAACGCTCGGCCTTGCGGCGCACCTCTTCGTCGAGGACGATCTCCGGGGCCTCCCGCTCGAGGCATTCGCAGATGTTTTCCAGCGTCACCATCTTCATGTACTTGCAGTTGTTGCAGCCGCACGTCTCGTCGTCCGGGGGCGCCGGGATAAAGGTCTTGTCCGGATAGCGCCTCTTCATCTCGGCGAGGATGCCCGATTCGGTGACGACGATGAACTCATCGGCCCCGCTGCGGCCGCAATAGTCGAGGATCGCAGCCGTCGACCCCACGAAATCGGCCACCTCGATGATATAGGCCCGGCATTCGGGATGCACGACGACCCGGGCTGCGGGGTGCTCCTTTTTGAGCCGGAGCAGTTTTTCGAGCGAAAACTCCTCGTGAACATGGCACGCCCCGTCCCAGATCACCATATTCTCGCGGCCGGTCAGCTTCCTGATGTAAGCGCCCAGGTTGCGGTCGGGCGCGAAGATGACGGGGCGGTCGGCCGGGATCGACTCCACGACTTTCAGGGCATTCGACGAAGTGCAGCAGATATCGGTCAGCGCCTTGACCCCGACGGTCGTGTTGACATACGAAACCACCGTATGCCCCGGGTACCTGGCCTTGAAGGCCGCAAAGTCGCGGGCGTCGCACGATTCGGCCAGCGAGCACCCCGCCTCGGGACAAGGTATGAGCACCTTTTTGCCGGGGCATAGCACCTTGGCGGTCTCGGCCATGAAATGCACGCCGGCGAACAGGATGATTTCCGCATCGACCGACTGCGCCCTGACCGACAGCGCGAGCGAATCGCCCAGGAAGTCTGCCACCTCCTGTACTTCGGGCAGCGTATAGTAATGGGCCAGTATGACGGCATGTTTCCCGCGTTTCAGTTCCTCGATCCGATTCCGGATTTGCGCGGAGTTATCAACCTTCATTTTTTATTTTTACTTTTTAATTTAAATTTAATAAGAAATAAGAATAGAAATAATAGCTGTTGATACTGTTCACAAGTTTCCCTGGAAAATATCTTTCAACATTTTATTCCCATGCTTTTACCTATTCTTCGTTACAACCGGTTCGTATTCAAAGATATGAAATTATAATCAACAATTGTCAAAAACCGTTGTCAACATTTCGACAGCCGTTTGTTGTGAACAATCTGTTCCGTTTTCCGGGGTTCGGGGCTGACTATAATTTCCCATAACTTTTTTTGGTTTCCGGAAAATCTTGTATATGCCCGCCCTTTTCGGGATTTGCAACTCTTCCGGCCGGAAAGTTATCATTAGTTATCGTAGTTTATCAACACGTTTCCTAACACGATTTCATCACCTTTTCGACAATCTTTTCCGCGATTCCGCAGTACCATTTTTCGACGCGCGGATCTATTCCCGCAGCAGGCCTCCCTTCGTCGGATCCTTCCATGATCGACTGTACGATAGGTATTTCCCCCAGGAAATCCACGCCGTGCTCTTCGGCGAACCGGCGTGCACCGCCTTTGCCGAAGAGGTAGTAGCGGTTTTCGGGCAGTTCCTCGGGGGTGAACCAGGCCATGTTTTCGATGATTCCCGCCACGGGAATGTTGACGTTTTCGTTGCGGAACATCTCCACGCCGCGCACGACGTCGGCCACGGCGACCTGCTGGGGCGTCGAGACGATCACCGCGGAATCGATCTTCAGCTCCCCGATGATCGAGAGGTGTACGTCGCCCGTTCCGGGGGGCAGGTCGGCCAGCAGGAAGTCGAGCGTCCCCCATTTGGTCTGGTGGATCATCTGTTTCAGGGCGCTGACGGCCATGGCGCCGCGCCATAGCAGGGCGTCGGTAGGTTTGATGAAGAACCCGATCGACATCAGCCGGATATCCATCGACTCGGCAGGGACGATGTGGTCTGCGCCCTCTTCCTGCACGGCGTCGGGCAGGTAGCCTTCCACTCCGAACATCTTGGGCTGCGAAGGCCCGTATATGTCGGCGTCGAGGATGCCTACGCGGAATCCCATGTTTCGCAGGGCGACCGCGAGGTTGGCCGTGACGGTCGATTTACCTACCCCGCCCTTTCCCGATGCGACAGCAATGACCTTGGCGATGCCGCCCGTGGTCGTCTTCAGCTTGGGTTCGGGGCGCGGGGCAGCGCCGCCCTCCTTGATGACTACCAGTACCGTTTGATCGGGGAATTCGCGTTTGAGCAGTTCCTCAGCCTGGTTTTTGATTTTCACTGCGAACGGGTCGCGGGCCTTGGCGAAGCGGAGTACGACGGTGATTTTTCCGGCCGCTGAGGCGATATGCTCGATAAAACCGCTGCTGACGATATCCTGCCCCGTTTCGGGATGAACGAGCGACGCGAGCAGATGTCTGATTTTTTCTTCCATATTTGTGTAGTGACTTTCCTTGCAAAGATAACGTATATTTTACAGAATAAATATATGTTACCCTTCTTTTTTATCGAAAAACGATAAATTTTATTTGTTTTTCATATAATTTCTGTATATTTGCGAAAGAAAACCGGAATCGGAACAAAATTAGGACAAACAAAAAATAACTTCGTTATGAATTTTATCAAAACTTTCCTGGCTGCCATCCTCGCGTTTGTCGTGGGGTCGGTACTGGTAGTCTTCCTTTGGATTTTCATCCTGCTCGGCATTGCCGGTTCGATGGAGAAAAGCGTGGCCGTACACCCCGAGTCGATCCTCAAGCTCGACTTTTCGGAGGTGTTGACCGATGCCCCGTCGAGCGATCCTTTCGCCGGCTTCGATTTCGCGACGCTCCAGTCCACGCGTATGCTTCCGCTGATGAAGGCACTGCGTGCGCTTGAGGCGGCGAAGGACGATCCGCGGATCAAGGGTATTTACTTGCGTATGAACGGCAACGGCGGAGTGGCGGGTTCGGCCCTGCTCGAAGAGCTGCGTGAGGCGATCGTCGATTTCAAGCAGAGCGGCAAGTTCGTCGTCGCCTATAACGAAACCTACTCGCAGGGGCAGTATTACCTCGCTTCGGCGGCCGACAAGATTTACATGCAGCCCGAAGGAGGGATGGACTGGTCGGGCCTTTCGTTCAATTTGGCGTTCTACAAGGGGTTGCTCGACAAGCTCGACGTCAAGGCCGAGGTTTTCCGCCCCACGGCCTGCAAGTACAAGAGCGCCGTCGAGCCCTATATACTTCCCAAAATGTCGGACGCTAACCGCGAACAGATGCAGGAACTGGTCAATTCGATGTGGAATACCATCGCCGGTTCGGTGGCCGAGGCACGCGGTATCGACCTGGAAACCCTGAACCGGATCACCGACAAACTGGAGGTCTCGCTGCCCGAGGATGCCCTCGAACACGGGTTCGTGGATAGCCTGCTCTACGAAGATCAGATGAACGACGTCTTTGCCGAGCTGGGCGTGCAGTCCGATTCCGACGGCCAATACAATTTCGTCACCCTGGGCGAATATGCGTTGCAGGTCAGTGCCGACCTCAAGAATATTTCGGCCGACCAGGTTGCTATCGTATACGCCGACGGTGCGATCGTCGACGGCGAGGGCTTCGGCCGCGAGATTTACGGCAATACGCTGGCTGCGACGCTGGCCGGTGTGCGTGCCGACGAAAAGGTCAAAGCCGTGGTGCTGCGCGTGAATTCCCCGGGCGGCAGCGCATTGGCTTCGGATGTCATCTGGCGCGAAATGGAGCTGCTCAAGGCCGAGAAACCCGTCATCGTCTCGATGGGTTCCTATGCGGCCAGCGGCGGATACTATATCTCGTGCCCGGCCGATGTCATTGTGGCCGACAAACTGACCCTGACGGGTTCCATCGGCGTCTTCGGCATGTACCTCAATACCATCGACGCCCTGAAGAACAAACTAGGCATCACGTTCGACGCCGTGAAGAGCAACACCTCGGCAGGCATGGGCATGACCTCGCCTCTGACGCCTGCCGAAAGGGCTTCGATCATGCGCGGCGTGGATAAGGTGTACACTACGTTCACGAACCTCGTGGCGCAGGGGCGCAACCTGCCTGTCGAGAAGGTGCTCGACATCGCCGGCGGCCGTGTCTGGTCGGGCGACAACGCCCTCGGCATCGGCCTGATCGACACGTACGGAGGCCTGAAGACGGCCATCGCCATCGCTGCGGACAAAGCCGGGTTGGGTGACAATTTCCGGGTGACGGAGGTGATCGAGCAACCGACGGGTTTCGCGGCGTTCATCTCGTCGCTCAACGTCGGCATCCGCGAAGCCATGACCCGTTCGGAACTGGGAGTCATGATGAAGGAATACAAACAGGTGCAGGAGGCGACTTCGCAGCAGGGGATCGTCATGTACTATCCCTTCAAACTCGAACTGCGCTAATCCCCGTCGGATGTCGGAACGATAAAAAGCGGCCTCTGCGGAGGTCGCTTTTTCTGTTTGCAGGGCGGGGGACTGTGTGTCCAAAAACACGTCAATCGTGCCGGAAAAGGGGTTTGTCAGCCTTTGGCAGGGACTTTGGCCGCCGGCCCCCCTCCGCCGAATCCTGCCCGCAGCGCATTTCATCCAGCTTGCGGCCTATCTCCTCGACCTGTTTCGCGTCGGGCGAAATGACCGTCGACCCGAACTTACGCCGGTAGTCGCCCGGCGGGGAGCCGATGCGTTCGCGGAAGGCGCGGTTGAAATTCGATATGTTGTAGAACCCGCAGCGCATGCCGATCTCGGCGATCGGGTCGTCGGTTTCGACGATCATCTGCGCGGCGCGCACGATGCGGAAGCCGTTGAGGTAGTTCCACAGGTTCTGGTGGGTGTACTTTTTGAAAAAACGGCAGACCGAAGTCGCGGACATGCCTACCTCTTCGCCGATGTCTTCGAGCGAGATCTTACGTTGGTAATTGCCCTCCACGAACTGTACGATCTTGTTGATCCGGGCATTGCCGTCGGGTTGCATTTCGTAGTACGGGGCACCTATCGGCCCCGTTTCGTCCGGCCCAGCCGTGGCCAGGTCGTTGAGTATGTTCAGGAAAAGCGACGCCGATGCGAATCCCCGCAGCCCGGGCAGTTGCAGTAACCTGTCGCGGACGCGGTCTACGACGCTTTCGGCGAACCAGAGCCCGGCGACCGGCTGGCTCAGCATTTTCCGGATGGGGAGCATGGATTCCGTTTCGAATATCTGCCAGTTGGGCATGTCGCGGCTGAACTGCACGGCGACGGCCTCGCAATTGGTCTCCGCAAAGGCTTCGTCGCGTTTGTAACAGTGCGGTACGCGCGGGAAAATGATGATCAGGTCTTTTTCCGTGAAATTGTCGACCGATTGTCCGGTGACACGTGTACCCTTCACGTTCAGGGTCAGGCTGAGCATGTAATCCTCGTGGAAATGAAGGGGCGGATCGGTTTGTTTGTCAAACCAATACTGTGTGATGAACAAATCGTTGCCGGGCAACGGGGTGAGATCATTCAGGACACGTTTCATCAGATAATGAGACTTATGGTAACAAATATAGGAACTAATAAGGACAAATCAAAACCGGGGCGGTTTTTTGTGGGGAAGGATACGCGGCCGGGGTTTCCCGCACCTTTGTTTACCGATCCGGAACGGGGCGTAAAGGAACCCCCGTGGTGAAAAGTGCGGAAAACGCTTTCTCCTTTCGCATTTAATGAATATCTTTGCGGATATGGCAGTGATCAGATTGACAAAGGAGTTTTCGTTCGAGGCCGCGCATGCCCTCGACGGATACGACGGGCCGTGCCGTGAGATCCACGGGCATTCCTACCGGTTGTTCGTGACCGTGAAAGGGTGCCCTGCGGACGACGACACGAACCCCAAGTGTGGGATGGTGATGGACTTCGGTGTCCTGAAAAGCATTGTCAACGAGGAGGTCGTTTCCCGTTTCGACCATGCGCTCGTGTTGCGGGCGACACGCCGCGACGCTCCCCTGCGGGCGGTGCTGGCCGAACGCTTCGGCAACATCGTCACGGTGGACTACCAGCCGACGTGCGAAAACATGCTCGGCGATTTCGCTGCACGCATCGCACGCCGCCTGCCCCTGGGGGTGGAGCTGCATTCGCTCCGCCTGCATGAGACCGCAACCTCGTTCGCCGAGTGGTTCGCCGAGGACAACCGCTGATTTCCGCCCGGCGGTTCCGCCGGAACGACATACCCCGACATTTCTACCGGACAGGCCCCGGGCGCAAGGGATAGGCGCACGGCAAACATCGAAAGGGAACTATTATTGACGCAAATCGAATATATGAAAAAACTGTTTCTCGTCGACGCCTATGCGTTGATCTTCAAGTATTACTATGCCTTTCTGGGGCGTCCCATGCGCAACCGGGCCGGCATGAATACCTCCGTGGTATTCGGCTTCGTAAAGTTCCTGCGCGACATCCAGAAGCGAGAGCGGCCCGACCTGCTGGGCGTGGCGTTCGACCCCAAGGGCGGCAGCTTCCGCCGGGAGATATTTCCCGAGTACAAGGCCAACCGTGCCGAGACGCCCGAGGACATCCTCCTCTCCGTCCCCTATGTCAAGCGTGTGCTGGAAGCCATGTGCATCCCGATCCTCGAAGTCGAGGGTTACGAGGCCGACGACGTGATCGGCACGCTGTCGCAAAAAGGCGTCGAGGCGGGTTACGAGGTCTTCATGGTCACGCCCGACAAGGACTACGGCCAGTTGGTACGTGACAATTGCAAGATCTACAAGCAGAAGGGCGCCGAAGGGAGCATCGAGATCGTCGACCGGGAGGCGATCCGCGGGAAATACGGCATCGACGACCCCAGCCTCGTGCGCGACATCCTCGCACTGTGGGGCGATGCTTCGGACAATATCCCGGGTGTGCCGGGAATCGGCGAGAAGAGCGCCTGCAAACTCGTGCAGGAGTGGGGAACGGTGGAAAATATCCTCGACAACGTCTCGAAGATCAAGGGCAAGCAGGGCGAGAAGATCGCCGAATGGGGCGACAAACTGCGCCTTGCCAAGACACTGACCACCATCTGCCTCGACGTGCCCATCCCGTTCCGCGAAGAAGACCTCACGGTCTGCGAACCCCATATCGACGAACTCAAGGCCCTCTTTGCCGAATTGGATTTCAAGGCCTTTATGAACGACCTTACGAACCTTGCGCCCCCCGAGGAGCAACCCGAAGGCCCCCGCCAGGAGGCGCAGACCCAGCTTGCGGAGATGGCACGGGCCAAGTCCGCCGCCGCCAAACGCGCGGCGCTGGTCGGACAGGGCAATCTCTTCGGCGACCCGGTGGTCGAGATGCCCGCCGCCGAGGTTCCCGTTGCCGAGCTTCAGGCCGAAGCCGATGCCATGCAGTTCAAGACGGCGCAGACCACGCCCCACGATTACCGCCTTGTGGAGAATGCCTCCCAGTTGCGCGAAGTGGTTGCCGAGGTCGGGAAATACGGCGAATTCTGTTTCGACACCGAGACCACGGGGTTCGATATCTTCAACGACCGCATCGTCGGCATGTCGCTGGCCGTAAAGCCGTTCGAAGCGTGGTACATTCCCTTCAAGGAGGAGAATACGGCGGAATATACGCAGATCGTGCGGCCGCTGTTCGAAGACGAAGGGATTGCCAAGATCGGCCAGAACATCAAGTTCGACCTGATGGTGCTCCGGCGCCTGGGGCTCGATATCCGGGGCCGCAAGTACGACACGATGATCCTGCATTACCTGCTCGATCCCGAGTCGCGCCACAACATGAACGCCCTGTCGGAAAAATACCTCAACTACAAGCCTATCGAGATCGAAACGCTGATCGGCAAGGGTTCCAAGCAGCTGACGATGGATCTGGTGAACGTCGAGCGCGTCAAGGAGTACGCCGCCGAAGATGCCGACGTCACCCTGCAACTCAAACACGTGCTCTACCCTCAGGTCGAGAAGATCGGGCTGCAACACCTCTATTTCGAGGTCGAGGAGCCCATGATCGCCGTGCTGGCCGACATCGAGATGGCGGGCGTGCGGATCGACTCCGGGGCGCTGACCGAATACTCCGTCGAACTGAGCCGCAGGCTGGCCGAACTGGAAGCCCAGATCCGTACCGAGGCCGGCGAATCGACGCTCAACATCAACTCGGCACGCCAGCTGGGCGAGGTGCTTTTCGCCAAGATGCGCATCGCCGAAAAGCCCAAGATGACCAAGACCAAGCAGTTCTGCACCGACGAAGATTATTTGCAGACCTTCGCCCGCAAACATCGTATCGTCGACCTGATCCTCGAATACCGGGGTGTCAAGAAACTGCTCTCGACCTATGTCGAAGCGCTTCCCCAGCTGGTCAACCGGACGACGGGGCGTATCCATACCTCCTTCAACCAGGCGGTCACGGCTACCGGGCGCCTTTCGTCCACCAATCCCAACCTGCAGAACATCCCCGTGCGCGAAGAGATGGGGCGCCGCATCCGCCGGGCGTTCATCCCCTCCGATTCCGACCACCTGCTGCTCTCGGCCGATTACAGCCAGGTCGAGCTGCGCCTGATGGCGCACCTTTCGGGCGACGAATCGTTGATCGCGGCCTTCGCCCACGGCGAGGATATCCATGCCGCGACGGCCGCCAAGCTTTTCAACAAAACCCTCGGCGAAGTGACCTCCGAGGAACGCCGCCGTGCCAAGACGGCCAATTTCGGCATCATCTACGGCATTTCGGCCTTCGGCCTGAGCCAGCGGCTCGAAATCCCGCGTAAGGAGGCCAAGGACATTATCGACGGTTATTTCGAATCTTACCCCAAGGTCAAGGAGTATATGGACGATGTGGTCGCCAAGGCCAAGGAGGAGGGATTCGTCTCGACGATCTTCGGCCGCCGCCGCTATCTCAACGACATCTCCTCGCACAACGCCGTGGCGCGTGGCCTGGCCGAGCGCAATGCCGTGAACGCCCCGATCCAGGGATCCGCGGCCGACATCATGAAGATCGCCATGATCAATGTCCACCGCCGTTTCGCGGCCGAAGGCATCCGGTCGAAGGTGATCCTTCAGGTACACGACGAATTGGTCGTCGACATGCTCCGTTCCGAACAGGAGCGCGTCGCGGCCATCGTCACCGAATGCATGGAATCCGCCGCCGCCCTCAAGGTGCGCCTGGTGGTCGACTACGGCGTGGGCGACAACTGGCTCGAGGCGCATTGACCGCGTCCTGAGTCCGTTTGCAAGATATAGTAACGGACGGCATCGGATATGCAGACTCCCTGTTAATGCCTTGTATCCGTTATATCCGATGCCACCGCCGCCTCCTTCTTCGGTGCTGCCCCGGCGCTTTTGCGGACGCTTGTCTTGCTCCGGCGTCCCACGGGGAGGCGGCAGGAAAAATACAATGTTCGCGGATTTTTTGTTTTGATACTGAAATAAACTGACAGCTATGATCGAACCTATTTACCAGCCGGCCGCGTCGCGTTACGAAGATGGCATGACCTACCGGCGTGCGGGACGCAGCGGTGTGCTGCTGCCCGCCTTTTCGCTCGGCATGTGGCACAATTTCGGCAGCGGGCAGACCTTCTCCAATGTGCGGCAGATGGCCCATTACGCGTTCGACCGGGGAATCGTCCATTTCGATTTGGCGAACAACTACGGCCCTGCCTACGGTACGGCCGAGGAGAACTTCGGCCGTTTGATGGAGCAGTCGTTCCGACCCTACCGCGACGAACTCTTCATTTCGACCAAGGCGGGTTACGACATGTGGCCGGGGCCCTACGGCAACTGGGGCTCGCGCAAATACCTCATGGCAAGCCTCGACCAGAGCCTGCGGCGCATGAAGCTCGATTATGTGGACATCTTCTACTCGCACCGCTACGATCCCGAGACCCCGCTCGAAGAGACCCTCCAGGCTTTGGTCGACATCGTCCGCGCAGGCAAGGCGCTCTATGTCGGGCTGTCGCGCTACCCGCTGGCCGCGGCACGTTTCGCTTTCCGCTACCTGGCCCAGCGCGACGTACCCTGCCTGCTTTTCCAGGATCGCTACAACCTGTTCGACCGCGAACCCGACACGTCGGGCATCCTGACGCTCAATGCCGAGGCCGGGGCTGGGTTCGTGGCCTTTTCGCCGCTGGCACAGGGGCTGCTGACCGACCGTTACCTGAACGGTATTCCGGAAGGCTCGCGCATGGCGGCGGAGGGTTCGCTGCGGCGCGACGTGCTGACGGAGAGGATGTCGGAACGAATCCGCGGCCTGCATGAAATCGCCCAGCAGCGCGGCCAGACCCTTGCCGAGATGGCTTTGGCATGGCTGCTGCGCGACAAACGTGTCACGTCGGTCATTATCGGGGCAAGCTCCGTCGCCCAGATCGAAGATAACCTCCGGGCCCTGGAGTACGCCTCCTTTTCCGACGACGAACTGGCGAAAATCGACGCCCTGTCGCGGGAATAGCGCCCTGCACGGATGAAAAGATCCGCAGTCCCCCAGGACTGCGGATCTTCGTGTTTTATCTCTACGCCCCGGGGCGGCTCAGGCTCGAGGGCGAACGGTTGCTTCCCGTGGAGCGCGGGGTGGCGCTTGCGCCCGGAAGCTGGATCAGCCTGGCCCCCGAGACGATGCTCGTCTACACCTCGATGGAATGACCGGGCATTTTTCCCTGAACCGGAAAAACGAATCCCGCCTCTTTCGGGGAAGCGGGATTCTGCCTTTTCGGACGGGGATTACTCTTCCGGTTTTTGGCCGATGTAGAAGACGTAACCGTAGTACGCTTTGTATTTTTCGTAATGGGCGATCTCGTTTTTCTGCATTTCGGCCAGCAGGAGTGCTTTTTCACTGTGCCCGTATTGCTTGAGGAATCCCGGGATGCGTGCGCTTGCATGGGCGAAGTAGTTTTCCGTCCAGCAATGCTCGGGCAGCGCGAAATGCGCCAGCGGTGCATATCCGGCCTCTTCGAGGATCCGCACTTTCCCCGACGGGCTGTCGATGTCGGGGAAATAGTCCGAGATGAATTTCGACGCCAGGCGTGCGCCCGAGAGCCACGAGCACTCGGTCACGGCGATTATGCCGCCCGGTTTGAGGTACTGCCGCCACTCCCTCAGCCCGCGTTCGAATCCGATGTTGTAGATCGAGCCTTCGGCCCAGATCACGTCGAATTCCCCGGGGCTGAAGGGCAGTGCGTCCATCGAGCCCTGTATGGCCGTGACGCGGTTTTCCAGCCCGGCCTTTTTTATCCGGGTGCGGAATTCTTCCAACAGTTCCGGCAGCAGGTCGACGGCCGTTATCGTACAATCCCTGTTCCGGGCGATCGTGATGGTCTGCCCGCCGGTGCCGCATCCGATGTCGGCGATCCGCATCCCCGGCCTGTCGGGCACGAATTCCAGGGCGCGGAGCGTCTGCTCCACGCCGCCGGGCCCCTGCCTGTCGAGTTCCCTGAAGAAATCGGCGATCATTTTTAAATCGAAATCGAAAATCTGTTTATTTTCCTGTTCCATGGTTGTTTGTAGTTGAGGCCGTGCGCGGGATGGATTGGGAAATCCCGTGCATGGCGAATTTTTTAAAATAAGGCAAAATGAATGTCCGCCCGGGCAGAAATGCCCCCGGGAGGGAAGAATGGGACGGAATCCGTGGTGAGGTACGGATTCCTACAATGCCGAATCCAAATTAAACATCCAATGGTTTTAGTCGTTGTAAAGGTAGGTACAATTTCCCGAACCTGCAAATCCGTCCGGGAAAGAGCTCCCGGGAAAAGGGAACCCCGATCCCTTTTCAGGAACCGGGGCACTCCACAAGAGGCGCTTTCCTACTCTGCATCAGAATGATATACCGACGCGTATGCCGAAATTATTGAGGTTGTTGACCGAGTAAGTCAGGACGTCACCGCTGTTGGTGGCATAGCTGTAATAGAGTGCCACATGGAACCCGAAACGGTAGTCGGGGCGCGGGAAGATGCTCACGCCGATTTCGGGCGAGAGGAAGAATCCCCACGTGTCGTTGTACTGCTTGACGACGTAGTAATAGGACGAAAGTTCGGCGTAGTTGGCACCCAGCTTCAGGCCCGCATAAGGCTGGAATACGCTGTCCGTAAGCCAGGTGTAACGGCTGGTGACGCCGAACGGCAGCTGGAATACGGAGTGCTTCTGGTTGACCGTGAGGGCCGAACCGTTGCCCAGGTCGAGTGTCTGGCGCGGGATCGTTTCGAGGTTGGTCTGGTACGAGATGAACGGGCCCACGGCGATGGCCGGCGTGATGAAATAGCCGCCTTCGAAGTTCATGCCCCAGCCCGAGGCTTTGTCGGCCAGGCTGCTGCCCAGGGGCACGCCTACCTGCCAGTCGACGTTGATGTAGCTGTTCGGGAAGACCTGTGCTTTGCCCGTGCGCGCGGCGGCGAGCAGGACGACACAGAGTGCGATGGTTTTTAGAACCTGGTATTTCGATGTTTTCATAATCGGACGTGTTTTTACGGTTAAATTACTTTTTCAGATAAGGCGACTGGTCGAACGCCTGTTCTACGGCGTCCACCGTGCGCTGCAGGTTGAGGCTTTCCGACGAGGTGAGCAGGCCGCCGATGTAGCTGTCCCAGATGACGGGCAGTTTCTTGCCGCTCTGCTGGTCGGCTTCCAGATCCAGCATCTCGATCAGCAGCGAACCGGCCGTATAACCGTAATATACGCGGTAGGGATAGTGCCATCCCAGCCAGTCGCCCCAGTATCCGGGCGTCCAGTAGTAGGGGTAATACCACCACCAGTAGGGATAGTCATAACCCACGAAATAGGTCACTTTCTGCACGTAGCTCAATTGCAGTCCGACATTGGCCGCCTCCTTGTCATCGGTGCGGGTGTAGCCGGCGGCGTTCATGCGGCCGGCGACCGTGTTGACGATCTCCAGCGCATTGTCGTCTTTCCAGTATTCCGTCTTGTCTGCGGCGCCGATCAGCAGGATGCTGTCGGGGAGGTAGTAGGTGTCCAGCGCACCGAAGTCGGCTTCGGTGTCGTAAGCGGTGTAGACCAGATAGTCTTTGTGGAGGCCCGATGTCGAGGGCTCTTTCTGGCACGCGCAAAACGCAACTGCAACGAGTGCGTATGCGAGGTAACGTAATTTTTTGACGGTCATGATTTTGATTTTTTAGTTTGCTGTCTCGGAGCATGTTCAAAATTCGTTCCTTCCACACCTTTTTTACGCGTGGAAGCCCGATCGGGGTATAAAAAAGCGGTTTTGCGATACGGGAGGGTGCCGACGGAGTGTTTTATGGTCGGGCACAGGAATTTACCCCTGTGTGAAACGGCCCTTAAAGGGTCTCTCGATACATCCTCGGGCTGAAAGAGCGTCTTTGCGGGCTTTTCTTGCGCCGTTTTTGAAAGGTAATCGCGCCGCATTGCGGCCTGAAGTCATCCTTCCGAACGGGATCGTTGCCGTGCCGGTCGTAATCGTTGGGGGTACGGCGCCGATTTCGGCCGGAAAATGGTTCGTCATTCGGAAAATATATTACTTTTGTAACTATCTATGCATAATGATCACAAGGTATGAGCCGATACGATAACTGTTCCCGTGAGGAGCTTATCCGCAGGATCGAAGAGCTCGAGGCACAACTCGATACGCCGAAGGCTTCCGGGAGTCGGTTTCGGGAGCGTTATGCCTGTAAGATTCTCGATTCGATACCCGACATGCTGACCGTGCTCGACCGCGAAGGGACGCTGGTCGAACTGGTTTCCGCGGATGAGACCAACCATGTCGGGGTTCCGGGCGGAGAGCTCGCCGGGCAGAATATCCGGACGATGCTTTCGCCCTCGGCCTGCCGCAATGTGAAGAACAACCTCGACAATGTCTTTGCGACGGGGTGCGGCTCCTCTTCCCACCACGACATTACGCTCGGGGGCCGAACCCGCAACTACGAAAACCGGATTTTCCCGCTCGACGAGGAGCATGCCCTCTGCATCTGCCGCGACATCACCGAGGCTGAGGCCGCCAAGCATGAGCTGGAGATGGTCAAATATGCGCTGGACAATGTCGACGAGAAGATTTACGCCTGCAGCCTGGACGGTACGATGGAATATGCCAACGAGCAGTTCCGGGTGCGGCACGATGTCGAAGGCGACCTTTCGCAACACAAGGTTTACGATTTCTGGTCGTACGAAGGTTCCCGTCAGCAGTGGGATGCCCGGCTGGAGAAAATACGCCGCGATAACGGCTCGCACAAATACACCGTCCGCTTCAAGAACGAGCAGGGGCATATCGTGGCGTGGGACATCGTGGCCTACATCATCTACGACTACTTCCAGGAACGCGAGATTGTCTGGTTCTTCGGCCGGGACGTGACGCAGCGCATCGAACACGAGAGCAAGGTCAAGGAGATGAACTCCATCCTGGAGTGCATCCTCAACAATGTCCCGGTCTATCTGTTCGTGAAAGACCCGAGCAACGAGTTCCGTTACCTCTACTGGAACCGGGCGTTCGAGGAATATTCGCGGATTCCGGCCTCCAGGGCGCTCGGGCATACCGATTACGAGATTTTCCCCAGCCCGAAGGATGCGGAGCATTTCCGCCAGGACGACCTGACGCTGCTGCGTACGGGCGAACGCCAGACCTTCATCGAGGAGTACGTCTCGGTCACGGGCGAGACCCGTATCGTCAATACTTCCAAGTCGCTGGTGCCGGTCGAAAACCGTCTTCCGCTCATCATCGGTGTCTCGTGGGACATAACCGACATGAAGAATGCCGAGCTGGAGATCGTCGAGGCGCGTATCCGCGCCGAGGAGTCCGACCGTCTCAAATCTGCCTTCCTGGCGAACATGAGCCACGAGATCCGCACGCCGCTCAATGCCATCGTGGGCTTTGCCAAGCTCATCGGCGAAGTGGAAACCGAGGAGGAGAAACAACAGTTCATCGATATCATCGACGTCAATTCCGAGCTGCTGCTGCAACTGATAAACGACATCCTCGACATTTCGAAGATCGAAGCCGGGACGCTCGAATTCCGCTTCAGGCCGATGAACCTCAACGACCTCTGCCGCTCGGAGCTGGAAGTCCACAAACCCCGCGTCAAGCCGGGCGTGGAGCTGGTCTTCGAGGAACGGGTCGCGAACGTGGAGATCGTCTGCGACCAGAACCGCCTGGCACAGGTCATTTCCAACCTGCTGAACAACGCCGGCAAGTTTACCGAAGAGGGGGAGATCCGCTTCGGGTTCGACCTGAAGGACGGGTGCGTGGAGTTCTTCGTCCAGGATACCGGCATGGGCATACCGCCCGAGAAGGCGCGCAATATTTTCGACCGGTTCGTCAAACTCAACGATTTCGCAGCCGGAACCGGGCTCGGGCTGGCCATTTCGAAGATGATCGTCGAGAAACTCGACGGTACAATCGGAGTGGATTCCGAACCCGGCAAGGGCACGCGGTTCCATTTCTCGATCCCCGTCGTCCACCGGGACGGCGGCAAAGACGACGAGCAGCATTGCGCCGCCCCGGGCCGGGACGACGGCAAGTCGTGGGTACTGCTGGTCGCCGAGGATTCGGACACCAATTTCAGACTCATCGAAGCCGTCCTCAGCCGCCGCTTCAGCCTCGTGCGTGCCCATACGGGAGCCGAGGCCGTGGACATGTTCGGGACGGTGCAGCCCGATGCCGTGCTGATGGACATCCGCATGCCTGTGATGGACGGCCTGGAGGCTACGCGGCGTATCCGCAGCGTTTCGGCGGACGTCCCCATCATTGCCATGTCGGCCTATTCGTCCGGCAGCGAGATCGAGAGCGCGCGCAATGCGGGGTGCAACGAATTCCTCGTCAAACCCCTTTCGCAGTATTCGCTTCACCGGGCGCTGAATGCCGCCCTGGTGGAGTTCAAGGGTAAGGGCAAATCATAACCGGGTCGCCCCCGGAAACGGAACGTCCCGCAAGCCGTGCGCTGCGGGACGTTCCGTTTTATCGTGCGGCGGGTCTACCGGTACCGGTGCGAGATCAGGGTCATGAACTCTTCGCGCGTGCGGTGGTCGGAGAGGAAAATCCCGGTGAAGGCCGAGGTCGTCGTCGCCGACTGTTGCTTTTCGATGCCGCGCATCTGCATGCACATGTGGCTCGCTTCGATCACGACGGCTACGCCCATGGGGTTCAGCGCCTCCTGGATGCAGTCGCGGATCTGCACCGTCAGCCTTTCCTGTACCTGCAGGCGGCGGGCGAAGCACTCCACCACACGGGCTATTTTGGAAAGCCCCGTGATATGGCCGTTGGGGATGTAGGCGACATGCGCCTTGCCGTAAAACGGCAGCATATGATGCTCGCAGAGCGAATAAAGTTCGATGTCCTTCACCAGCACCATCTGCTTGTACTCTTCGCGGAACGTCGCCGAGCGGATGATCTCCAACGGGTTTTCGTCATATCCTTTCGTCAGGAACGACATTGCCTTGGCCACCCGTTCGGGGGTCTTCTGCAACCCTTCGCGTGCGGGATCCTCGCCCAGTAACCGCAGTATTTCGGTGTAGTGGTGCTTCAGCTCTTCGATGGTTTTGGCGTCGAAACGCTCCTCCTTGTTGTAATTTCTCTCTTCCATAGGAACGGCAAAGATAGTGCAAGCCGAGGGCAAAAGCAAGTTTACTTGCAATTTGCCGAGGCGCCGCCTGTTTTTCGTAGAGACGCTTATTTCTCGACGGAATGCAAATACGCGGCGAGTTTGCGTACGGCACGGGCCCGGTGCGACACTTCGTTTTTCTCCCCGGTGGTCATCTGCGCGAAGGTTCGGTCGTATCCGTCGGGGATGAACAGCGGGTCGAACCCGAATCCCTCGTGCCCCGTTTCCCGGTCGATGATGCGCCCCTCGACGATCCCTTCGAAAAGGTGCTCTTCGCCGTCCAGGAGCAGCGATATCACCGTGCGGAACCGTGCCCGGCGGTTGGCCTTCCCTTTGAGGTTTTTCAGCAGCAGCCGGTTGTTGGCCGCGAAGTCGTGCCCGTCGGTGGCGTAGCGTGCCGAGTGTACGCCCGGGGCCCCGCCCAGCGCTTCGACTTCGAGCCCCGTGTCGTCGGCGAAGCAATCCATTCCGGTGCGTTCGTGCAGGTAATGGGCCTTCTGCGAGGCGTTGCCTTCGAGGGTATCCTGTTCCTCGGGGATCTCCTCCGTCACGCCGCAGTCGCGGGGTGTCAGCAACTTGTATCCGGGCCCCAGTACGGCCTGTACTTCGGTGAGCTTGTGTGCGTTGTTGGTTGCGAAAATAATGTCCATATTCTCTTTTTCCGATGCTTGAATCTTTCGTCGGGATGCCCGGCTTTCCTCGCTGCCCGTCTCCGGGGAGTCCCGGGCATATCCGCTTCCCGTCCCGCTGGCCGGGTTATTTCACGACTTCGAGTTTTTCGAGCCGGTCGTCCAGGTCGATCTTGTCGATGATGGTTTTGACCAGGATGTCCATGTCCGAGCCTTCGGAATAGTCGGCCGGGCAGACGTGGCTTACGCGGTTGTCATGGATCAGCGAGGCCATCTCCTTGCGGGCACCCTTCTGGTCGGGGTTGTAGACCGCGATCGAATGTCCGCCGGAATTTTTCACCAGCCGCATGCAGGGGATGTCGGTCGTCCCGTCGCCCACGTAGATCATGTGCTTGAACGGCACGGGACGTTCGTTTTCGGGGATGTAACGGTTCACCATCTTGCTGTCGAATACCGATTCGACGCCTTTGTTGATCTTGAAGATGAACTGCGTCTTGTTGGTGTAGTTGACCGCCACGGCGGGCCAGTAGGCGATGCCGTCGACGTCGTAGAGAAACGAACAGGCATAGATCTTCCGGAACTCGTGTGCGATCTGAGTTCCTTCGATGATCTCCTTCATCCCTGACGAGTTGATGTAGTGCAGGATTCTTATCCCGTGTGCGGCGCCGTAGGCGTTGATCCGCGCAAACCACTCCTTCACGCCCTTGTAAAGCGTCACGCGGCGTCCCGAATCCTGAAATGCCTCGCGCCGCAGCGACAGCCCTTTCGACTTGGCTTCCTGTAACATGCGTGCCATATAGGTCAGTACCATGTCGGCATCCTGTTCTTCGGCCAGCGTGTTGGCCTCCGTCCAGAATTCCTTGTTGCTTTTGCCCACGGCGGGTATGAAGTCGTACTCCTGCATGTTGCCGGGGGCGAGCGTGCCGTCGAAATCGTAGATAAGGGCTATGGTGAATCGGTAATCCATGCTTTTACGGTTGTTTTAGAATTTCAAATATACCTATTTTTCACTATTTTTGCAAAAGAGAGGCCGAAAACACAAAATATAAAAACAGATGGAATTCAAAGAGTTGATCGAAAAACGCCGCAGCATCCGCAAATTCTCGGAGCGTGCGGTGCCGCGTGAGGTCGTAGACCGCATCCTGCACGAGACTCTGTCGGCGCCATCGGCGCGCAATACCCGTACGACGCACCTGGTGGTGGTCGACGACCCTGCCCTGGTGGCCCGCATGGCCGACATGCGCGATTACGGTTCGGCGTTCATGAAGGGTGCCCCGCTGGCGATCGTCGTGCTGGGCGATACCACGAAAAGCGACCTGTGGCGGGAGAACGCCGCGATCTCGGCGACCATCCTGCAACTGGCGTGTGTCGACGAAGGACTGGCTTCGTGCTGGGTGCACATCAACGGCCGCCCGCGCCGCAAGGACGAGCCCGGCGGGGAGACTGCCGCTGGCTACCTGCGCAGCTTCCTGCCCATCCCGGCGGACTGCCAACCCCTCTGCGCCGTTGCGGCGGGGTATTCCGACTTCACCCCCGCCCCGCTGCCCGGGTCGGACGACGATGCGCGGATCATCCGCCTGGAGTAAGAACGGATACGGGCACCGATGAAAAAGGAAGCTCCCGACGGGGCTTCCTTTTCCATTTAAATCAGCGTCATGCGCTTGCGAAGCATGTCGAGTACCTGTGTTTTGAGTTGCCGGGCGTTGATCGGCTTGGGCATGTAGCCGTCGAATCCGCTCGAGAGTACCTTCTGTTCGTCGGATGCGAAGGCGAAAGCCGTCACGGCGATGATTGGCACGTCGGCCGACTGTTTGCGGATCTGAGCCGTGGCTTCGTAGCCGTCCATCTCGGGCATGTTGATGTCCATGAGCACCAGGTGCGGGGTGTACCGGTTGAATAAATCGACCGCTTCGCGGCCGTTCCAGGCGTGCAGGAGTTTGTATTCGTGCCGCAGGATCGACTCGAAAAGACGGTAATTGCTTTCGTTGTCCTCGGCGATGAGGATTACCAGTTTGTCCTTCTCGACCGTCGGGACGGTCTGCAGCATCTGTGCCGGGATCTTCGCCGGTTCCTGTTTGCCGGGGACGTACGGAAGCGTGAACCAGAAGGTCGAACCTTTGCCCTCTTCCGATTCAACACCGATATTTCCTCCCAAATGCTCTACGATCGTCCGGCAGATGGAAAGCCCGAGCCCTGTGCCCTGCTTGAACGAGTTGAGTTTGACGAAGCGCTCGAAGACCGCGTCCTTCCGTTCGGCGGGGATACCGCAGCCGGTGTCCGCAACCCAGAAATAGAGTTGTCCGGCACGGAGTTCGTAGCCGAAGCGGATCGATCCCCGGTGCGTGAATTTCGCGGCGTTCGTCAGCAGGTTTATCATCAGCTGCGAAAGGCGGTTGCGGTCGGTGCGGACGTGGCAGGTTTCATACCGCTGTTCGAATACCAGCTCCACGTTCTGGTCGGTTTTCAGCCTCATGACGTTCTCTTTCTCGCGCATCAGCTCGTTCAGTTCGAAATCCGTATGGACGAATTCGAGCGTCCCGGCCTCGATCTTCGAAAGGTCGAGGATATCGCTGATGAGTTGCAGCAGCAACGTATTGTTGCTTTCGATGATCGACATGTATTCCTGCTTTTCCTGCTCTTCGTCCGTCGAGGCAAGGATGCCCGAAAACCCGACGATGGCATTGAGCGGCGTGCGTATCTCGTGGCTCATGTTGGCCAGGAATGCCGATTTCAGGCGGTTCGACTCTTCGGCACGGTCGCGTGCGGTGAGCAGCTCCTGCTCCATCTGTTTGCGTTCGGAGATCACGAGCGATGTCCCCACCAGCGACAGCGGCCTGCCATCGCAGTCGCGGGTTTCGACCGTGGCCTGTGCCTCGACCCACTCCATGTGCCAGTGCCCGCTCTCGTTGGATACGACGCGGAACTCTTCGCAGACCTTCTCCGTATGCCCTTCGATCAGGTTCCTGTAAGCTGCGCGGACGTGTTCCCGGTCTTCCTTGTGGACTTTCGAGAAGTAGCACTCCTCGTCCACCGCAAGCGAGGCGTTGTTTGCCAGCGACATTCCGGCGGCCATCTTGGCCGCCTTGTTGAGGTCGCACAGGATAGTGTGGTTCGTAAGATCCCACTTCCAGGGGATGATGTTGGCCACGTTGAGCGCCAATGCGAGTTTCCGGTTCACCGAATCCACCTTTTTCTGGGCGTTGTGCAGGGCCGTGCTGTCGATGCAGAAAATGTCGACCGTGTCCTTTCGGTACGAAGGGCAGATGACGACTTCGTAGAAGATATCCACCGGTTTATGGTAATACGGGAAGGTGATGCTCCGCTTTTCCTTCAGGACGATGTCGATGATCGGCATGAACTGGGACTGCGACTCGGGAAAAACCGTCGCCCCGGATTTGCCGATCACTTCGTCCCGGCGGTAGAAAGAACGTTCAAAATAGGCATTCACATCGACGTAAACAGTGTCTATGGCCGTTCCCTGTGCGTCGAACACGGCCCGTTCCTGCATATACAGGATCGGCATGTTGTTGAACAGGTGCGAATATGTGGCCTGGGTTTCCCGCTCCTTCTGGTGGGCTGCGTCGACTTTGCGCAGGACGGCGATCCTCCATTGCTGGAAGATGAGGAATAACAGGAAAATACCGCCGCAGACGCCGATCCATGTTTTATACCGCTCCATGAACGAGGCAGGTTTGTCGAAAAACAGAGTGTTCGTCGGGCAGGTGTTCGGGGAGATGTTGTGCCGGAGCAGTACCGGGTAGTTGAAGACGGGTTGTGCACCGGCCGGGGTGTAAAAGGGAATGTCGCGCGGCTGCTTGCCCTCCAGCACTGCATCTATGGTGGCGATCAGCCGGTCGGAATATTCGTTCTCGCCGTATACGTAACCCCCGATCATGCCGCTGCTCTTGAGCCCGGTTGGGCGCAGCGAGAACAACGGTACGGACGAACTGGCGATGACCTTGAACGGGTTGGTCATAATTTCGTTACGCCCTGACATGTTCTTCAGGTAATGCCACGAGGAGAAGAGTACGCCGGTCTGTTTTACATCGATCGTACTCAGCGAATCGAGCAGTTGGTCGATCCCGATCTTGTCGGCCGAATAAACCGTGTATTTCATGCCGGGGTATTTCGAGCCGAGCAGCTCCGCGAGGTCGTGTTCCGTTTGCCGATTGACGTAGCGTGCGTCGTCTATGAATACGAGCCTGTCCATGCCGGGCAGTATGCGCTTCATCAGGTCGACGCTTTGGTCGAGATAGGCCGGCGAATAAAGCAGGGTCAGATTGTCCTGGTCTGCCAGCGCCCGGAGGGGAACCTGTTCCGATGCGGGGATGGGCTGCCTTTTGAGGTAGTATTTATCCGGCCCGATGAAATCCTGTTCGGCACATACGATGGTCGGGATATCTTGCCATATGCTGTTGATGAAGTTGCGCAACAGGGCAGCCGGGGTTCCGATCAGCACCAGGGCCTGGGGAGGTTTTTTGCCGTATTCGCGCAGGAGGTTCGCCTCGAATGTCCTGATGTCCTCGGGGGAATCCACCAACAGCAGGGTCATATGTTCGGTGTAGAGTTCCAGGTTCTCGATCTGTTCGACGTGTGCCGTGATGTCTGCGATGATACCTCTGCTCCACGGGGTCGATTCCGCATAGGTGTTGATTACCAGTATATAATCGCGTTTGTCGCCGGGAGGTCTGCTGACGGCCGGTGAGAAGGGGTATGTTAAAATGCAGCCTAAAAGCAGGGCCCATACGAGGGGCCGGAACCGGAGGCCGGGCCGGGTGGTCGGCATGTTCATGGGGAAAAAGGGACGCAAGGTAGTAGTGTATGACGCAAAAATAGCGGGAGGGGGCTGCCGGAAGACAGCCCCCTCCCTTCTTATGTAAAGTTATCGGTTCATGACCGGTTTGATGTCCTTGATGCGGAGTTGGGTGGTTACCGTCCCCCGGTAATGGTTCTCTACGATCTGGTAACATACGTCGATCGGGCGTCCCGAGCGCACCCATTCGTAATGCGTGGGTTGCTGGAAGGCGATCGACTGGATCTTCGTGTTGGGCTTTTGCCGCTGGATCAGATCCATGCGCAGGTGTTCGCACTCCACGCCGACCAGTTTGGCATCGCCGTGGTTGCTTACGCCGTAGGTCGCGAAGACCGGCGCCGTATTGCCCGGGCCGAAAGGCTGGAAGCGGTTGAGGTCTTTGCGGAACGCGGGGGTGATGTCCGAGAAGAGCAGTTCGCTGTCGATATCCACCTGCGGCATGAGCATCTGCGGGTCGATGTTCTCCTCGACATAGGCGTTGAACCTGCGCGTGAATTCCTCGACGTTCTCGGGTCGCATCGTCAGCCCGGCGGCATACATATGCCCGCCGAAGTTCTCCAGCAGATCCGAGCACGACTCCACGGCCTGGTAAAGGTCGAAGCCCGGTACCGAGCGTGCCGATCCTGTCACGAAGCCGTTGCTCATCGTCAGCACCACCGTCGGCCGGTAGTAGGTCTCGATCAGGCGCGAGGCGACGATTCCCACGATGCCCTTCATCCACTTGGGATTGTAGATCACCGTGCTCTTCAGCTCTTTCATTGCGGGGTTGCGCTCGATAAAATCGTGCGCTTCCTGCGTCACCGAACGGTCGATCGACTTGCGATCCTGGTTGTAGGCGTCGATGACGTTCCCGAACTCCGCGGCGATGCTTTCGTTGCCTTCGATCAGCAGCTCGACGGCCGCGTGCCCGCCCGAGGGCGAGGCGTTTTCGTCGTTCTCGTCCATCCGCATGCGCCCGGCGGCGTTGATACGCGGCCCGATCTTGAAGACGATGTCGTCGATGGTGATGTTGTGCTTGTCCAGGCCGCAGATCTTGATGATCGACAGCAATCCTTTCGACGGTTCGCGGTTGAGGTCTTTCAACCCGAAATGGGCAAGGATACGGTTTTCGCCCACCAGGGGTACGATATCCGAAGCGATGCTCACGACCAGCAGGTCTAACAGCGGGCTGATCTGTTCGAACGGGATCCGGTTTTTCTGCGCATAGGCCTGCACGAGCTTGAAGCCCACGCCGCAACCCGACAATTCGTCGAACGGATAGGAACAATCGACCCGCTTGGGATCGAGGACAGCTACGGCACGGGGAATTTCCTCGGCCGGGAGGTGATGGTCGCAGATGATGAAATCCACGCCCTTCGTCTTTGCATAGACTACCTTTTCCGTGGCTTTGATACCGCAGTCCAAGGCGATGATAAGACCTACGCCCTTGCGGGCTGCCAGGTCGATGCCCTTGACCGAGATACCGTAACCTTCGGTATAGCGGTCGGGGATGTAGAACATCAGGTTTTTATGCCCGATCTGGCGCAGGAACTTGTACACCAGTGCAACGGCCGTACAGCCGTCCACGTCGTAGTCGCCGTAAACCATGATCTTCTCATTGTTACGAACGGCCTGCTCGACCCGCTCGACCGCCTTGTCCATGTCCTTCATCAGGAACGGGTCGTGGAGGTCGGCGAGACTGGGTTTAAAGAACTTGTCCGCCTTTTCTACGGTGTCTATGCCTCTCTGTACGAGCAGGTTCGCCAGCACGGGAGAAATCCTGAGCACGGCAGCGAGCTTCGCCACCGCCTCGGAATCGCCCTGCGGTTTCACTACCCATCGTTTTTCTATAGGCATACGATTTACTATTTATATATTCTAACATTTAATATCTCACTTAAAAATTTGACAACGAGCGACTTTACTTCGCCCATCGGGGCCTTGCGACCCGTTTCCCGTTCGATCGAGGTCACTCCCCGGTCGGTAAACCCGCAGGGGTTGATGCGCGTGAACCACCCGAGGTCGGTCGTGACATTCAGCGCGAACCCGTGCATGGTGATATAACGTGACGACCGGACGCCTATTGCGCAAATCTTGCGCGGCACCTTTCCGAATGCGCGGTCACCGACGCCGATTTCGCTATCGCAGATTCTGCCGCTATCGCAGGTTCCTGCCTCGTTGCGGTTTTCGCCGCTGTCGCCGCTTTTGCCGCCGACGCTTTTGTTGCCGCAGTTACCGCCGGTGTTGCAGTTGCCGCCGCCGTTATCTCCGCGGCAGGCGGTTGTCCGGCTCCCTGTTTCCCCGCCGATTCCGGGGCCGATCCAGACCCCCGAGGCGCCTGCCATGCGGCCGGCGGTGATGCCGTATACCGCTACGGTACGGATGACGGCCTCTTCCAGTGCCCCGATGTAGTCCCTCAGCCCGATGCCCAGACATTCGAGGTCGAGGATCGGATAGCAGACCAGCTGCCCCGGGCCGTGGAAAGTGATGTCGCCCCCTCTGTCGATGTGAAAGAACTGTGCGCCCATCGCTTCGAGCGCTTTGCGGCCTATCAGCAGGTTTTCGGCATGGCCGCTTTTGCCGAGTGTGTATACCGGCGGGTGTTCCACCAAAAGGATCGTGCCTGCGCTGGCGGAGCCTTCTCCGGTGGCGCCTGACGGTTCGACGCCCTCTGCTGCGGATACGCTGCCCGTTGGGGATTCCAACCCTTTGCCGGATTGCGTTCCCGCCTTGCTGGGCATTGCCTCTGCCGATCGCTGTGCCGGCTCCCGCGCGGATGCCTGATCTGCTTCCGCGGTGCCGGCGTATGCCGCCGGGATTGCCGCCGCCTGTTTCGTTGCGCCCTTGCAGGCTGCCTTGCGGGCTACCAGGGCATCGAACAGTCCCTGCTGCAATTCCCAGCAGGTTTTGTAGTCCATCAGTCCGAGATCCCGGCAGGAAGCTTCCATCGCTACAAACTTTTGACGCTCTTCAGGGCCTCTTCCGCCATGTACGACGAGCGGACTAAGGGTGCGCTCGCGCAGTAGCTGAAGCCCATTTCCAGCGCTTTCAGTCTGTACCATTCGAATTTTTCAGGAGTGATATACGCCGCAACGGGGTAGTGCTCCAGAGTGGGACGAAGGTACTGACCGAGTGTTACGATCCCCACGCCTGCGTCGCGCAGGTCGTGCAGGGTTTGTAATACTTCATCATCGCTCTCGCCAAGTCCGACCATCAGTCCGCTTTTCGTTGCGACACCCTGTGCGCTCAGGTAGCGCAGGGTTTCCAGGCTCGTACGGTACTTTGCCTTGGAACGCACCACCGGGGTCAGCCGCTCGACGGTTTCGATGTTGTGCCCGATTATATCGGGCTTCGACGCGACGACCACGTCCAGCGGGGCGGGCTGTGCGTCGAGATCGGGAATAAGGAGCTCAATTACGGCGTCGGGATTCTGTGTGCGGATGGCGCGGACGGTTTGGGCCCAGTGTGCGGCACCGCCGTCCGGCAGGTCGTCACGCGTCACAGAAGTAACGACGACATACCTCAGTTTCATCAGTGCGACGCTTTCGGCGACCCGTCGGGGTTCCTCGGCGTCGGGGGCAAGGGGGTGTCCTGTTTTCGTTGCACAGAAGCGGCAGCCTCGGGTGCAGATGTCTCCCAGGATCATGAAGGTTGCGGTTCTGCGGCTCCAGCATTCGGCCTTGTTCGGACACATGCCGCTGCTGCAAATCGTATGCAACGCATGTTTGTCGACTATTTGCTGTACCTCGGCATATTCCGGGGTGCGGTGGAGCCGGATCTTCAACCATCCTGGTTTTTTCAGTACATCTACCTTGTCATAAAACTTCGGCATTTAAGTTCATTATTTTCCAATTGATGCAAAAATACGAAAAAATAATTGATAATTCCTATGAATGCCCTATTTTCTTTCGGCACCCCGCCTCTGGTATGCCTCTTCGCGGGTTTGCCTTCTCCGGGCTGTTTTCGGGCTGTTTCCGGGGGAGCGCCTGCGGCGGCCTGCGTGGCATCCAATTAAAAAAATAAAAAATGCGGCCCTGAAAACCGCAATTATTCAATATCGAATGCTGTCGGGTGGCTTTTCCGGACAGAGAAAGGGGTTTGCTGCCTGGCAGTAGCAAACCCCTCTGGTTAGGTTAGTTAGGTTAATGAGAGTGGGAGAATCCCACGTTTTGTTATACAAAGATAAATGGAAAATCACAATCTTCCAAATCTTTTGTAACATTTTTTTAACCTAACCGAAAAAAATCTGTTAAATTATAATTAAAATTTTTAAAATACTAACGGTTTTGTAAGTTGCGAACTATAACGCCTCGCGGATTTCCTCGGTTTCCTTAGCGGCGGGCTGCGCCTCGGGAGCGAGCGAAGTGATGTGGCGGTTCCGGTAAGCGGCCGGCGTCATCTGGTACTCCTTTTTGAAAAGTTTAATAAAGTGCGACGTGTTGGGGAATGTACAGGCATTGCCGATTTCCGAAATTGACTTCGAAGTCGAGATCAGCAGCAGGCGCGAATGCATCAGGCGCTGGCGGATGTACCATTTGTGCGGCGGCATCATGAAATGGCGCCGGAATTCCTTTTTGAACGAGGTGAGCGAACGGTTCGTCAACTTCGAGAGTTCTTCGATCGAAATATCCTTGAAGATGTGGTCGTAGACGATCTGTTCGAAATTCTCCTTGGCTGCATCGACGTTGCTGAGCAGTTTGCTCTTCAGGCAGCAGTCTTCGTGCGAGGCGATGAGGTAGATCAATTCGGTCATCTTGATGTTCTCGGCCGTCTCGTCGCGGTGGAAATCCTCGTCGCGCAGGTAGTTGTTGGTATTGACGAAAAAGTTGCGGATCGAATTCCAGGCGGGCATCGAGACATGCGAACGGTTGCGGCAGTTTTCGCACGAATGTTCGTTCGAAATGTTCAGTCCGTAGGTGATGTTCAGGTGTAGCAGTATCCGCTGGAGGTCTGCCGGCGTATAATAAAAGAGCACTTGTTCGAAGGGCTGCCCGTTTTCCGGGAAGTTCTCGATATAGTGGTGCCCGATGCCGAGGTAGAATACGTCTCCGCGCGTGAGGGTCTGGCGCTTATCCCCGTCGTAAATATATTTCGTGCCACGGAGGATGTAGCCGATTGCGTAGCGCGAAAGCGCCTGAGACTGGATTCCGTTGTGAAGGGCCTCAACGTACTTCACAATCATCGGCTGCTGGGCCGACGAATTTAATGAATTCTTCATACCAAATCGTATTTTAAGTTTTTTTGAACAACGAGTTGCGTCACCGATTGCTCATTTCAAAAATACAATTTAATATTTATTTTATAAAATAATGAATAGTCTAAAAAGGCACAATAAGGCAAATAAGCCTAAAGATGCCATAATAATGACTAAATATAATATTGTAAAAATATTCCGGCGAAGGCTGCCGCCAGAAAAATCAGGTATACGGGCAATGCCATTCCCCTGTGGATGCGGACGAAAAATACCGGGATCAGTATGGCCGACGGGACAGCGAGCAGGGCGAATGCTTCGGGTGTTGCGGCGGGGCTGCATAGCAATGTCAAGGCCAATACCAGTATACCTATGTTATAAAAGAGGATAAAGCGGGGTTTGGTGCCGGCGGCATAGATGTCGGCCAGGAAAAAGAAAAGCGCCGTCAGGTCGAGCAGTACGATCCCGCCTGCCATGACGAGTGCGGGGAGGGGAATATCCAGGAAGAGTTGCAGCGGCATACCTTCGATGGCCGACTGCCCCACTGTGACCAGTGGAGCCGTAAATTCCGCCCCGCTGCCCCAGCTGACATAGCAGGCCGTGAAGATCGGTAGCAGCAGTCCGGCCGTTGCTACCACGACCTCCCGGAAGGTACGCCGGAAAAGCAGTACGGCCAACGGCAGGAGCAGCAACAGCGGCAGTGCGGGGGCATATATCAGCGGCATCAGCCCCAGGTAGAGTGAGGCACGGAAGATGGCGTCGAACCCGTACCCGTTGCAGAAGGCGCGGCAGTAATTTTTCGTTGCCAGTGCGAGCAGCATCGACGCTGCGAATCCTGCGAGATAATTCCCGCCTGTTGCGATCCCGCAGGCGACGATGGCATAGAGGGGAATCGGGAGGCAGGTGCCCACCGTATAGAGGTTGTAGCGGATCGTGATCCGTCCCGCACACATTCCGGTGAAGAGCAGCATGAACCCGGCGGCAAACTTCGACCATACCGGATATGCCGCCTGAAACCGGGCGAGTTGGCCGCCCAGAAGCGGGAGCGCATCGCGCACCGCTCCACTGGTATCGGACACGGGGATTCCAGCACACATGGCCGCAACGGCGAGTGCGAAGAGGGTCATGAAGGCCGGTACGAGCGGCTGCCGGGCGATGTCGATTTTCATGTCGGAAGGCTTTTTTCCTCGGGCAAAATTAGCGAAAAAAGCCGGAATAATGCGTAACTTTGTGGTACGATGTTAGAAAACCAGTACCAATACGAGTTTCGGGAGGCCGGTTGCGACGAGGCCGGCCGGGGGTGTTTGGCCGGGCCGGTATTCGCCGCTGCGGTGATCCTTCCGCCCGATTTTCACGACCCGTTGCTCAACGATTCGAAGCAGATGACCGAGCGGAACCGGGACAGGCTCCGCCTGATCATCGAGCGTGAAGCCGTGGCCTGGGCCGTCGAGGCCGTTTCCGCAGCCCGGATCGACGAGATCAACATCCTGAATGCTTCGTTCGAGGGGATGTCGCTGGCGGTCGCCCGCCTCGATCCGCCGCCCGAATTCCTTGCGATCGACGGCAACCGCTTCCGGACACGCCTTGAATTACCCTACCGTTGCGTCGTCAAGGGCGACGGCAAATATGCCGACATCGCCGCAGCTTCGGTGCTGGCCAAAACCCATCGGGACGAGTACATGTTGCGCCTCGCGGAGGAATATCCGCAGTACGGCTGGAAAAAGAACAAGGGGTACCCGACCCGCGAGCATCGGCTCGCAATCCGGGAATACGGACTTACGCCCCACCACCGTCTGTCGTTCAGTCACGGGATCGGCCAGTTGGAGTTGCAATTCTGAGCGGGGATTGTCTTTCCGCGTGTTGCCGGGAAATCCCGTGGTGATCGGATACGATCATCTCCCGCGCTTAAATCCCCGGCCCGAATTTACCCTGCCGTCTTGCAGTGGCGGGCATACGTTTGAAGATGCTGGAGGCCGTATAACTATCGGTATGGCACATAAAAAAGGGCTGAAGTCCGACTTCAGCCCTTTTTCGATATGACTCGGGATTTAGTATCCCAGCGACTTGGAAGCGGCGTAGGAGACCTTTAGTGCATTGGCACGGCGAAGTTCCTGCTTCACGTCGGTTACGATACCCATTTTGGTTGTCTGGTCGGCCTTGAGGCAGATCGTCATCGAGGCTCGGTCGGCCTCGCTGAGCTTGTCGCGCTCTGCGGCTACGAAATCCAAAATATCCTTGGTCGTTTTGTACGAGTCGTTCAGCTGGATACGGGGTGCAGTACCGAATTTGGCCTGCATCACCAGCGAAGGCTGTCCGATGTGGATGTAGCTTACGAGCGATTTCTTCTCGAGCTTTTGCACTTCGGTTGCCTCGGGGAGTTTGTACCTCACGAGCAGTTCCTGGTCGCGCATGGTGGTCGACACCATGAAGAAGAAGAGGATCATGAAGATCACGTCAGGAAGCGATGCTGTCGAGATAGGGGGCAAACTTTTATTGCCCTTCTTTTTCATTACTGCCATAACTTACTTCTTTATATTACGCGGTTCGGCCTCCGAAATCTTCAGAGGTACTGCTTTGGATACTGCATTGCGCTGATCCTCGGAAAGCTCCGAGAATTTTGCTCCGAATTTCTTCATGGCGACCTCGTCACGTACCTCGTTGAAGGCGCGTGTGAGCTCGTTCTGCACCATGATGTAGGACTGATAGCCCGTATCACGGGTGGTCTGTAACGAAACAACGCCCTGGCTCTCGGGATATACCCACTTGCTGCCGTCGGCCAACTCGATTTCCTTTTCGGTTTTCTCCGGGAGGTTCTCGTCGTCCATCGGGTTGAGGATGAATTCCTTCGTCTTGTCCTTGAGTTGTCTCAGGTCGATGATCTCCTGTTTGCCCGAGGGCCCGGCCATGATGTTGCCGCTGCCCGAGATGAGCACCAGAAAGAGGTTGCGCTCCTTGACCTTGATGTCCTCCTGCTTTTGGTTCTCGGGGGGCATCGGCGGAAGCATACGCACCAAACCGGTGTCGACATTCATCGTTGTGGCCACAAGGAAGAAAATCAGCAGCAGGAAGGCGATGTCGGCCATCGAGCCGGCGTTGATCTCCTGTATTTGTCTTTTATTTCCTGCCATTGTTCGTTGTTATTTGAAAGCGCCGTAAATTTCGGTTGCGATAGCCGTCACGAACGCAGCGACCAGGGCAACGTACGTTACCAGGATGCTGGTGTCGGTCAGGACGGTTTCACCTTGGGAGAAAAACCCGCCGTTGGCGAGGTCGGGGATCTGGATGTCATGTCCCGAAGCCACGAAGTAAGCCACGCCCACGATCACGATGATCAGCGCGAGCGAAATAATCGTGCCCTTGATTCCCGCTGGGTTCTGGATCATGCCGAAGACCGCGCAGAAGATAGCTGTGAACACCGCAAGAGCCAGCAGGAAATAGCACCAGATGAGGTTCAGGCTGATAGCCGCCTCGGAGCCACCCGTAGCAATTGCGTATATTCCCAGTACCGCCATCACGGCCAGCAGAATACCCAATATGATATTTAAAATCTTTTTCATAATTGCCTTTAACTCTTTTTAAATCGTTGGGATTATTTCTTGCTGTAAGCCGTCAGGATATCCATCAGCGTGATGGACGAATCCTCCATATCGTTTACCAGCGAGTCGATCTTCGAAACGATATAGTTGTAGAACAGCTGAAGAATAACCGCAGCGATAAGACCCATGAGGGTCGTCAGAAGGGCGACCTTGATACCGCCTGCAACGAGGGTCGGGCTGATATCGCCGGCAGCCTGGATGGCGTCGAACGCCGCGATCATGCCGACAACGGTACCCATGAAGCCCAACATAGGCGAAAGGGCGATGAACAGGCCGATCCACGTCAGGCCCGACTCCATCTGGCCGGTCTGAACCGAACCGTAGGAAACGACAGCCTTCTCGACCGAATCCAGACCCTGATCGTAACGGTCGAGACCCTGGTAGTAGATCGAAGCGATCGGGCCGCGCGTGTTGCGGCAAACTTCCTTGGCAGCTTCGATGCCGCCGTTCTTCAGGGCTTCTTCAACCTTGGTGATGAGTTTCTTCGAGTTGATCGTCGACAGCGAGAGATAGAGGATACGCTCGATGGCAACGGCCAGACCGATAATCAGGAAGATAAGGATCGGGAGCATCCATGCCCAACCACCCTCGAGGAACTTCTGCATCATCACGTGGTGCAGGCTATCGCCGGCGAGTTGGGTTTCGGCAGCTGCAGCAGCCTCCTGCGCGAAAGCGTTAACAGTACCCAATGCGAACAGGGCCACTGACAGAATCAAAAAAAGTTTTTTCATAGTTGTGATTAGATAAAATTAAATTTGTTTAGTTGTTTTTTATTGTTGTGTTTTTAGGTATTTCACGATATTTTTCCGGTTTCAATGGTATTTCGTCAATTCTACCGGGTTAAAAAAATCCTAAAAAAATATTTTTTTTATCCTTTCCGTATCCTTGCGGCATCTTTTTACCCCGATCCATGGCTTTCCCCTGCCGGCTTTGCAAGTACAGGCAAATTCCGGAAATTTCACTCCGAATTGACCCAAACATTTGTTTGCCAGCGAGTTACGCCTCTATTCCTCTTCGTGTTGCCCCTCTTTGGCGACCCGATAAGGTACGTTAGCAGTGCGAAATATAGAAAAAAAAATCGTTCCGTGCAACGTCTTAGGCTGTAAATTCGCCTCGCAGAGGGCGCCGCAGCAATGCGCGGGTCTGTTCGTCGGAAAGCCCCAGTCCGAGCACGTACATCAGCTTCGTGACGGCCGCCTCGGTGGTCATGTCGTGGCCGCACAGGACGCCGATCTTCTGCAGCCTCAGCCCGGTTTCGTAAAGTTCCATCGAAACCTTGCCCCCGCCGCACTGCGTGATGTTGAGGATGATGACCCCGCGGTCGATCGCCTCTTTCAGTACGCGGATGAACCATTCGTTGGTCGGGGCGTTGCCCGCGCCGAATGTCTCCAGCACCACGGCCCGCAGCCCCGGAGCCGAGAGCATCGCCCGCAGGATATTTTCGCCCAGCCCCGGGAAAAGCTTGATGACTTCGATTCCGTCGGCCAGGCGGGTGGCGATGCGCAGTTCCGGCGAGATTTCCGTCGGGTGGAGGATCGCCGCGAGGTTATAGGCGATGTTAACCCCCACCTCGGCCAGGGGCGGGTAGTTGTAGGAACGGAAGGCGCTCAGCGCCTCGGCGCTGCGTTTGGTGGTACGGTTGGCGCGGAACAGCCGGTTCTGGAAATAGAGCGACACTTCGGGTACCTCGGGGCGTCCGCCGATGTGCGCCCCCGCGATCTCGATGGCCGTGATGAGGTTTTCGCGGCCGTCCGTGCGCAGCACGCCGATCGGGATCTGGCTGCCGGTGAAAACCACGGGCTTGGCCAGGTTTTCGAGCATGAAACTCAATGCCGATGCGGTGTAGGACATGGTGTCCGTGCCGTGCAGTACGACGAACCCGTCGTAGCGGGTGTAGTTGTCGCGGATCAGCTCGGCCAGCGCCGCCCAGTTTGCCGGGGTGACGTTCGACGAGTCGATCACGGGATCCATCGTCAGCACGTCGATGTCCACGTTGAGCCGCTTGAGCGAAGGGAATTCATCGTAGATGCCGCTGAAGTCGAAAGGCACCAGGGCGCCGGTTTCGGCATCGTTCTTCATGCCGATGGTACCGCCCGTATAGATGATCAGGATCGAAGATTTCATCGTATGGTCTTATGGTGTTATATTCCGAAAATACGTTTGGCGTTCGCCGTCGTTGCGGCCGCCACTTCGCCGGGGGGCAGCCCCTTCAGTTCCGCGACTTTCTCGCACACGAACCGCACATAGGCCGACTCGTTGCGCTCGCCGCGGTGGGGCGCGGGTGTCAGGTACGGGCAGTCAGTTTCGAGTACGATGTCGTCCAGTTCCATTTCACGCACCGTATCGGCCAGCTTGCTCTTCCTGAAAGTCACCACGCCGCCGATTCCGAAGGCGAAATCGCCGCAGGCTTTCAGTTTCCGGTAGGTGACGGCATCCTCCGAAAAGGCGTGGAACACGCCCCGCAGCCTCCGCCCGGCCTCCGCCGCGGCCGTCGCTTCCTCCCCGATGATCCGGCACATGTCGTCCCATGCCGCACGGGTGTGGATCGCCACCGGAAGGCCGAGCCGTGCGGCCAGGCGGCATTGCGAAACGAAAGCCTCGACCTGTTCGGCGACGAACTCGCCGCTCCAGTAGTAGTCCAGCCCGATCTCGCCCACGGCGCAGAAACGTGCGATGCCCTCGGGCGGGGCCGTGAGGTAACGTTCGGCGAGCGCCAGCTCCTCGCGCCAGTGCGGGTTGTCGTTCACCGAGGTGGGGTGCAGTCCCATCATCGGGACGCATTGCCCCGGGTGGCGGCGGCAGAGGTCGAACAGCGCCCCGTGGCTTTCGGAGTCTATGCCCGGGAGCAGCAGGTGCTCCACGCCCGCCGCCGCGGCGCGGGCCAGTGCCTCTTCGCGGTCGGCGTCGAACGCCGTATCGTACAGGTGTGAATGTGTATCCGTCAGTTTCATCGTGTTTTCATATATCGGTTGCCGGGCAGTTGCCGTACGGCTCCTGCCAGTTCCAGCCCTACGAGCAGGGCAGCCAGTTCACCCGGTTCCAGTCCGCTCAGCTCCGCGAGGGTTTCCACCGCCAGCGGGTCGTCCGTGCGGAAACAGCCCAGCAACCCAGCTTCGTCGGGCGTAAGCTCCGGTGTGGACGGTTTTTCCCGGAATGCTGCCGGTTCCGGGCCGAGATCCCACATCAGTTCGCGGACAATATCGTCGGCGGTCATCACGAGTTGCGCTTTGCGGTTGCGGATCAGGTGGTTCGTCCCCGACGACATGCCGTCCGTGGCGCGTCCCGGTACGGCCATTACCGAACGGTCGTAGCCGTCGGCGCAATGCGCCGTGGCGAGCGACCCGCCGCTGTCGGGCGACTCTACGACCACGCAGCCGGCACCCAGCCCTGCGATGATCCGGTTGCGGGCCAGGTATGCCGTGCCGTTCTGCCGCGTCTGCGAGTGGAGCTCCGTGACCAGTGCCCCGCCGTGGTCGAGGATGTCGCGCGCCACGGCCGTGTGTTGTGCCGGCATGACGCCGGGGAGCGGGTTCGCCAGTACCGCGACGGTTCGTACCCCTGCGGCCAGGGCTGCCCGGTGTGCCGCGACGTCGATGCCGAACGCCAGCCCGCTCACGATGCAGAGTCCCGGAACCTGTGCCGCGAGCCCCTCCACCAGCCTGTTGCACATCGTCTGCCCGTAGGGTGTTGCCCGGCGGGTGCCGACCATCGCGACGCAGCGTGCCGAGAGGGCGGCGGCGTTGCCTTTCAGGTATAGTACATGGGGATAATCGGGTATTTCACGCAGCAATGCCGGGAATTCGGGGTCGGTCGAAGCGATCGCGGAGATCGAATTGCGGCGGCAGTAGCCGAGTTCCTTTTCTGCGGCGGCGAAGCCTTTGCGGTGGACGATATTCCGGATAATGTCTTCCCGCAAGGCGGCTTTCATGGCCAGCTCCTCGGGTGCCGCCGCGAAAATGCCCCGTGCGTCGCCGAATATTCCGAGCAGGTGCACGGCGCCTTTCACGCCGATGCCCGGGGTCATCTGCAAGGCGATATCCTCGATGGTCATAACCGCAAAATGTCGTTTATTATCTTGTAAAGGTAAATATTTTTGGGAAATAGCGCAAAGTTGGGTCGAAGTTTTGCAGATTTTAGAAATGTTTGTATATTTGCACTCCCGATGCGCCTGAAAATAAATCGGATGTTTCCGGCGCGGCATGCAATCCGGAAGCAACGGACTTGTAGTTACGGAATGAAAGCCGAACAGGAACCTGTCGGGGAACATATGGTCTGATGGCCGAGTGGCTAGGCAAAGGTCTGCAAAACCTTGTACAGCGGTTCGAATCCGCTTCAGACCTCACTAAAACCGCGTTGCAGTTATCTGCAACGCGGTTTTCTTTTTGATTTGTCATACATTTGTCATACGGGGAGGACGGATGATGCTTTTGAAGCAGTTTGCACCTACATCATGAATCGCTCCAACTTGTCTTTCCAACGCCGCCAGTCGGGCATCTCGGTTTCGAGCAGGGTAAAGAAGGCCGCGGTATGGTCGGGATGCAGCAGATGACACATCTCATGCGTAATAACATATTCAATGCAGGGACGCGGCGCCTTGATGAGTTCCGTATTCAGAATGATTTTCCCCTTGGGGGTGCAGCTGCCCCAACGGTTTTCCATCTCCTGGACATAGAGTGAGGTTGGCGCAACTCCGTACCGTGCAAATCGGGAAATGATTGGCTCCGCATACTCGGCAAACTTGAGTTTGGCGTGTTCGCGGTACCAGGATCTCATCAACTCCCGGGCCCTGTCCGGAGAGGTGCATACCACTTCGAAGCAGCGCCCCTTGTAGCGGACGCTGTTGGTTTTGCCTTCCGAGACCCGGAGCAGGAACTGCTTTCCCAGATAGTAGTGCGACTCTCCGCTGACATACCGTTTTTCCGGACTCCGAATCCCGAAATCCTTGAAATAGGCCTGCTGCCGAAGAATCCACGGCGCCCGTTTGTGGAGTTTCTGCTCGATAACCTCTTCCGGCGTCCCTTCCGGAGCCAGCAGAACGACCTCGCCGGATGGATATACCTTGATTCCGAGTGTCCGGCGGGCGGAAAAGAGCACGCTGTAGGGAATCGTCTCTTTTCCGTAGACGAATATCTGCTGCATCACCGGAACCATTTTTGAGCCACGTCGACCGCCCGGTCGATGATGGCATCCATGTCGTCGAAGGTCATCGACAGATCATACTTGCGTTTGACCTCGTCAATCAGATAGTCCTCGATGTCGAGCTTCATCATGCCGACCAACCTGTCCTTGAGCGGCCAGTCGACAATGAGTGTCCCCTTCTCGAAGATGTGCTGACGAATGATGGCGTCGATCCGGCTGGCCGTGTCGAGTGCGATTTGCGTCAGGTCGAGCCCCTGTTCGGGCTTTATGACCGACTTGTAGACCTCCAGACTCAATCCGAAGTAGGCCCGCGCGGCATTGTTATCCTTCAGCACGTCGGGAATCTCGCTGTCGGTATGATTCAGCACCTTGTTCATCAGGTCCGTCGCCTGGGTCAGATACTCTGCCTCGTCGATTCGCCCTTGTTCGTATTGCGAAATGGTCTCCTTGAGCATCTGCGAGAACTTCTTGTAGAAGGCCGGATCGGTATCCATGTTCTCGGTGATGTACTTGGCCGTTCGCGAGGCAATCGTGTCTGCTTTGGCTGCTTTTCCGGAGATTTTCTCCACCTCTTCGGCGAACCGCTCCTTGTCGAAGATGTTCACCAGGTCGGTGATGACCTGCACCTCGCCGCTCTCGATGTGCGTGTCGATCAGCTTCTGAATCTGCCCTTCGTATTGCTTGTAGTCCACCGTGTCGGAGTAGCGCTCCTGCACGGCATTACGGAGCTTCATGAAGAAGGCCAGATCGTGCTTGTACCGTTCGACCTCTTCTTGAGGCGTGTTTTGATGGAATACGATGGACGAAAGCGCTACCTTCAGCGTCCGGGCAAAGGCCCGCAGCTTTTCGTAGAAGAGCGTGCGCCGGTCCTCCTCGCGCAGGACATTGCCGAAGGCCTCGAAGTCGGTTGTGTTGCGCACCTCCTTGAAGAGGTCCCACAACTCGGCATGCTTCTGGGGCAGCTTGGCCACCTCCTCCGAAATGTCCGTATAGGTTCCCTCCAGATCCTCCTTGTCGAAATCGGTGTAGAGCTCCAGCGCCGAATTGAGCGACCCCAATACGCCGTAATAGTCGATGATATACCCGAACTCCTTGTCTTCGCAGACGCGGTTGACGCGGGCAATGGCCTGCAGCAGCGTGTGGTCCTTCAACTTGCGGTCGAGATAGAGCACCGTGTTGCGGGGTTCGTCGAATCCCGTCAGGAGTTTGTCCACGACGATGATAATCTCCGGCTTGTCGCTGTTCTTGAAGCGGTTGATGATGCTTGCCTCGTACTTTTTGGCCGTGCCGTATTCATCCATCATGCGCTTCCAGAAGGCCACCTCCACGTTCGAGGTATCGCCGAATGCTTCGTCTTCCCCCTCCCGGGTGTCGGGCGAGGTGATGAGCACCTCCGACGAGACGATGCCGATTTCGTCGAGATACTGCTTGTAGAGAATTGCGATGCGCTTGCGCGGAGCCACCAGCTGCGCCTTGAACTTCGACCCCTGCCAGTTCTCCCGGAAGTGCTGCGAAATGTCCCACGCAATGGCGTAGATGCGCTGCTGCGTCTGGTTGAGCTGGTCCGCATGGCTGAATTTCTTCTTCATGTCGGCCCGCTGGGCGTCGCTCATCCATCCGCAAATCTTGTCGAAATAGCGGTCTATCGTCTCCTCGTGTACCACCTGCGGCACCATGCGCCCCTCGTACAACAGCGGTACGACGGCCTTGTCCGCCACGGCCTGATCCACCGTGTAGACCGGCTGGATGATGCCGCCGAACTTCCGGGCCGTGTTCTTCTCCTTCTTCATCAGCGGCGTGCCGGTCATGGCGATGAAGCAGGCATTCGGGAGCGTCTTCTCCATCTTGATGCCCATCTCGCCGTACTGGCTGCGGTGTCCCTCGTCGATCAGCACGAAGATGTTGGGGTCGGTCAACGGGGTGCGGATGCCGCGCACGGCCGTCTCGAACTTGTTGATAATCGTCGTGATGACGGCATCGCTCTTGCTGTTGAGCAGTTCGACGAGCTTGCTTCCCGTCGTGGCGTTCTCGACGCGAATCTGGCACTTGCGGAACGTCCCCGTAATCTGCCGGTCGAGGTCCGTGCGGTCGGTTACGAGGATGATTTTCGGGTTGCGAATCTCCTTGTCGAGGATGATGGCCTGCGCCAGCATCACCATCGTCAGCGACTTGCCGCTCCCCTGCGTGTGCCAGATGACGCCGCCGCGCCGCCGTCCGCCCTCGATGTGGCGGATGCGTTGCATCGTCTGCCGCACGGCAAAATACTGCTGGTAACGCGCCACCTTCTTGATGCCGTCGTCGTAGAGCGTGAAGCCGTACATCAACTGCAACAGCCGCTCGGGCCGGCAGAGGTTGTAGAGGTATTCGTCCTGCACCGACGGGATGACCGGCTGCCTGTAAAGCTCCTCAAAGTTGCGGCGCACATAGCCGAACCGCTCCCCGAAGAGCTTGTCGTCCAGCAGCGGCTCGTTGACCACCCGCTCCAGCTCCTGCCGGTAACGGACCTCCTCTTCGCGGTTGGTGAACTGCTCGCGCCACCGCGCCCAGAACTTCTCGGGCGTGGCCGTCGTGGCGTAACTCCCCTCCTGGCGGTTGATGGCCAGCAGCAGCGTCGAGTAGAGGTACAACGAACGGATGCCGTCGGCCTTCTGGTTGCGGAGGTGCTGCGAAATGGCCTGTTCGATGGAGTCCTTCACGTCGGGACGCTTGCACTCGATGACGCAGAGCGGAATGCCGTTCACGAAGAGGACGATGTCGGGCCGGTAGGTCTCGGTCATCCCCGTGCGGCTGACGGCAAACTCCTCGGTGACGTGGAAGACATTGTTGCGCGGGTTCTTCCAGTCGATGTACTGCATCACGAAGCTCTTGCGGTCGCCGTCGACAATCTGTTCGAGGGTCTTGCCCGAGGTGAGCAGGTCGTAGACCGTCTGCGAAGCCTCCATGAACCCCTCGTCCATCGGGATGTTGCGCAGGGCGTCGATTCCGGCGGTGATGTTCTGCTCGGAGAATACGGTGGTGCGCACCGAGCTGACCTGCACGACGTTGATGGCGGCGAGCTGTTTGCGCAGCACGGGTTCGAGCAGTACGTTGGCGAGATTCCCGCCGCGCAGGGCCAGCGCCTCGTCGGGAGTGAGGTATGTGTAACCGAGCTTTTCGAGCATCAGCAGCGCGGGGATCTGGCTGATATGGTCTTCTTTAAACGAAATAGGCATAGCTAATACTTAAAATATCCACAACAACGGTATCAATAAAGATAACAACACAAATATGACTGATAATTTACTGATCCATGTTCCTTTTTGGCATATTGCGATAATAGAGCCAAGAGCTATAATTCCCCCAAATATAAAATATAAGATCTTAATAGTTTGAACCAACCACCTTGGTAAATAGTCTACAATTTTTGCATTTTCATTTATCGTCTCTGGGGTATATTTCTGATAAATGATTTCTGAATCTTTTATATCCCTATCACTAATAATCAGTTGCGGTTGTTCTTTACTCTCAACAAATGCGATAAGTTCTACAAATTCTCCGGAACGCCATTGTTTGAAGCAAATCCGGTTGTTCAGTAGAGATGCTTCATTATTCGATTGAGTAATAGCTATGGAATATATATGTTCTTGATTTTTGATAGTCAATGGAAGATTTTCACTCAATAGCTGTTTATTTTCTCCAGTGCCTATAAGAGTTGCATCTCCAATGTTACGAATCACATATTGAATTTGCCAAAGATTTTGTACCGGAATAGTGTCTTTGTAGAAATATTGAACTCTCAAATCATCCGTAGAAGTCGATTCTGTCAATAGTTGAACTGACATTGCTTTGACTTCAAGGATAACGCACTCTTTATGAAAGTAAAAATATATAGTCACGATTCCTACCGTAATCGCAACCAACGTGCTGATAGTCTTAATGTATTTTGTAAAAATTTCCATAAGCATGAATTTATATTCGTTTTTTGCCGGTTAGGAGTTGTTGCATAAGGCCGCGTTTCTGACGGCGGAGGCGTTCGAGCTTCTCTTTGGCCAGATCAATCTCGCGGTCAGCCGCGGTCAACACCTCCGCAATGGCGGTTTGCTCTTTAAGAGGAGGAATACGTAGTTCGAATTTTAAGAGAGGCTGCCGAACGATTTGGGGCTGTCCCGATCCTGATATTAAATTGACAAATGAAGAGTTGGAAATAAGATAATAAAAGAAAGATTTATTTACATCTCTATTGTTGTCAACATTAAGAACCATCGCATTCCCTGTTATCCAACATTTTCCTGGAGTAAAATTGACGGTGCCACACGATGAACCTCTGCAAGTTATGACGACTTGCGGATACTCATGATTATAATTATTATAATAACCTATAAGACCATTTGCGCCATAAACCGGATATCCGGTTTGTGATAAATCTTCACTTTGAATAGTTTGAGGTTGATAAAGTTCTGCTACGTCTCCCAATTTTACTTTTTTCCAGGGTTCGGAGAAACCGGGGAGACGGAGTTTAGCGGAGAGGAGTCGCTGCATCAAGGCGCGTTTGCGCAGGGCGAGTTTTTCAATCAGCCGCGCCTGCTTTTCAATCGCCTTATCCCACACGCCCAACACCTCCGCAATCTTCCGCTGCTCCGCCAGCGGCGGAACAGGGATTCTTATATTTTTTAGCTGTTTGGAAGTGATAAGGGGTTGACCAGACCCAAAAACAAGTTTATTGAGTTTATAGTGTGTTAGTTGGTTGTATGCGAAATTATAATCGTATACATTTTGTTTGATGGTTATAATTAGCGTGTTGTCTGATACATCATATTGTCCTGATGCGAAATTGAGGGTTCCTGCATTCGCCCCTACCCTTGCAACTAAGATAACTGGACCTTCATATTCGTAGGTGGATGAATAGCCAATTATTCCAGTAGAACCAAAAACGGGATATTGACCGTGCGCATCTCTGTGTTTATTTCTCCCGGATGATATGCTATTAGACAAATTGCCTAACAGCATAACCTCCCACTCCTGCGGAATAATCCCCAGCGCCGTCGCCTTATAGCCGTGCGGTATAACGCAATTGTCCATAGCTCTTAATTTTCGGGATTATAATCCTTTATTGCCTTTTCAAATATATCTATCAAGTTCTTCTTTTGCCCCTCTAATGCGTGGGCTATATCGGTATCATCGGGATATGTCCCATAAGCGTATTTTTTAGATTGGAACATATAGTCGCGAGCATTGAACTGAATATTTGCAAACAGTCCTGTAGATATATTCTGCATGGCATAATCGGATTTCAATTTACTGAACGAAATGGAGAAGCTGATTGATTTTACTTGAGTCCACATTTCCCTCTCTTCGTTTCCCATAGATTCAAAATCCAACGGTTGATTTTGATGGCTGTAATCCCTGCTTGAGTTCTTAAGCCCAAGTGTATATCTGCATTCCATATTCTCAAAGAAATCGAAAGCTGGCAGGATTCCCTCTTTCATCTTCTGCGAATAGGGAAGCAGTAATTTGTTATACAGATCAACCTTATTTTCAACAGTGTCTGACCGGCTTCGTGTATCCTCCCTTTTTTCAGCCTTTCGCTGCAGCAGCTTGATTTGTTTCTGAAAATCATCATCCTCTTCGATACTCTCTCCCTTTGCAGCCTTGATACACACGGTCAACGCCGTTTCCAGGCATTTGGTCATATATTCTACAAAAGGAACCAGCTGCTCGGGCTTTGCATGAGCTCCTGCGGAGGGGACGGGCCCCACGTTTACATCACAACGGTTCAAGGCTGTCAGATAGCGGTCCTTGTCTTTACTTTTCACCACAATCATCGGATAATGGTAGCGCGTCAAAATGTAATTCACCAACAGACGGGCAATACGTCCATTACCATCCTCAAAGGGGTGGATGCGAATATAGCGATAGTGGAAGACGGCAGCCAGTTCGATGGGAGACATCTCGGCTTTTTGTTCTTCGTCGTTGTACCACTTGACCAGATCGGACATCAAAGCCGGCGTCTCCTCAGGCGAAGCGTACTCGAAACGTTCTCCGGTAACTGTGATTACGGAATTGGGGCGCGTCTTATACACTCCCGCATGGATAACATAGGAGGTAGTCGCACCATCAGGCGACTGGCGGTACATGGTATAATCTTCACGGAGCAAGGTGTGATGCAGCTGCCGAATGAAAGTCTCTGTAAGCGGATGCTCCTTGTCGGCAGCTTCCGTCTGTATCATTTTTAGACAGACGTTATGAGCCTTCATCTCTTCCAGGTCCTTCATGTTGGCTTCATCTACAACCTTTCCGAAGAGCAGCAGAATTTCAGTCTGCCCGTAGGTCAAGGTATTCCCTTCGATGTGGTTGGAGTTATAGTTAAACTCCAGCATGAATTTGCGGTCCAATCGATTTTTATCTTCCGGCTTTAATGGCTGCAAAGCCTGCCACTCGCTATATAGTTCGTTAACTCGATTCATATTATCCAATTGTTTTTAATATCCCAACTCCTTCAGATAACCATCCATCCGGACATGCACCTCGGCAAGCTCCTTTTCCAGTGCATCAATCTCCTGCTGCACGGCCGCAATGTCGATTTCGGGCTCCTCCTCGAAGGTGTCTACATAGCGCGGGATGTTGAGGTTGTAGTCGTTCTCGGCAAGCTCCTCGCGCCGCGCCACGTAGGCGTAGCGCTCCTCGACGATGCCCGGCTTGAGTTCGCCCTGCGCAAAGCGGCGGTAGGTCGTGACGATGTGGTCGATATCCTCGTCGCGCAGCCGGTTCTGGTTCTTGCCGTTCTCAAATTCGCGGCTGGCGTCGATGAAGAGCACGTCGGTCGTCGTCTTGGCCTTGTTGAAGATGGCGATGGCGGCCGGAATGCCCGTTCCGTAGAAGAGGTTGGCCGGGAGTCCGATGATGGCTTCGACGAGGTTCTCCTCGACGGTCTGCTGGCGGATTTTTCCCTCGCTGGCGCCGCGGAACAGCACCCCGTGGGGAACGACGACGCCCACCTTGCCGTGCTCGTTGGCCACCTCGAGCATGTGGCAGATGAAGGCCCAGTCGCCCTTGCTCTTGGGCGGAATGCCGCGCCAGAAGCGGTTGTAGGGGTCGTCGGCCGCCTCGTCGGCGCCCCACTTTTCGAGCGAGAAGGGGGGATTGGCAACGACGGTGTCGAACTTCATCAGCGCGTCGCCCTCCTTGAGCTTCGGGTTGCGCAGCGTGTCGCCCCAGCGGATGGTGGCGCTGTCGAAACCGTGGAGCAGCATGTTCATCATGGCCAGCGCCCAAGTGCTGCCGTTGAGCTCCTGACCGTAGAGCGAGAAGTTGTCGGAGCCCACCTCGCGGCCTGCCTTGATGAGCAGGGAACCCGAGCCGCACGTCGGGTCGCAGATGCGCGAGCCGGGGGCGCTTTTGGTCAGCCGAGCCAGCAGGGTCGAAACCTCCTTCGGCGTGAAGAACTCTCCAGCCTTCTTCCCGGCGTCGCTGGCGAACTTCTCGATAAGGAACATATAGGCATCGCCGATGACGTCGTTGTTCGCGAGGTGTGACTCGTCGAACTGCAGCCGCTCGTCCGAGAAGTCGATAAGCAGCTGTTTCAGCCGGGCGTTGCGCTCCTTCGTTTCGCCGAGGTTGCTGCTGTTGAAGCTGATGTTGCGGAAGATGCCGCTACCGTCTTCGCTGCTCAGCTTTTCGCGGTTTTCGTATTCAAGGTCCGCCAGGCCAACATCAATGAGCTCGCCGATATTGGGTTCGTTGCGGTGCTCGAAGAGGTAGTCGAACGAACTCTTCTCGGGAACCTGGAATCGTTCGCGGCGCATGGCCCGTTGGGCACGCTCCGTGTCGCCGTCGTAACGCTGGAGGTACTCCTTGTATTTCGCTTTGCTGACGTCGCTGACGTACTTCAAGAACAGCATCGTGAGAATGTAGTCCTTGTACTGGCTGGGGTCAATCACGCCCCGGAAGGTGTCGCAGGCTTGCCATACGACTTTGTTAATCTCTTCCTGTGTAACTTTACCGTTCATCTTTATATATTTTTGTTAATTTATAATCGGTGATTTGCCGGCGGCGCTCCGCGATGGCCTTGTAGAGGGCCTGTTCGCGGCGATGCAGGCGGGTGAGGGCGATGCAGGACCGCTGTCGCTCCAGCGGGGGGAGCGGTATCTCGAACTCCTCGAGGTCAGCCTTGCTGAGCGAGGTGATGGCCGACCCTTGGGCCTGCGCCGTCAGCAGCTGCCGGGTGGATGGCAGGTTGAGGAATCCGCAGAGGTATTCGGATAGGATGCGGGTCGGGTCGTCGATTCGGATAATCAGAAACGAGGGTGAGGCCACGCACGGCCCGAGTTGCGTCGGGGCGATGGCGCAGAAATTCTTGCCACCCTTGGCGGCGAGCAGTAGGTCGCTTTCTGTCAGCAGGTGGCGGGCAGCCTTGGAGCTGACGGTGGTTGTCGGTCGGACGGTCGGACGGATGTTCCCCTCCTCGTCGAAATCGTTCACCTGAAGGTAGCAGGTGTCGGGCGAAGGGGTACTTTTCAGGTAAACTCCCGTCTGGATGGTGGCAATATCTTTCAGTTTTACCATTTTTTTCTTTGTAGGTTCATTACAAAAGTATGTGCTTTACCCGAGAAAAGCAAATTATTTTCGAAAAAATCGCAATACAAACTCTACAAATGTTCCGATTAAGCGAGTTTCTTCACTTTGTGAAGAAAAATATCCGGCTGTCCGACCGGATATTCTCTTTGTCTTTCAGGGCAGGTGTTATCGTTTAATGGTATGTCGTCGGATGACGGGACGTTCGGGGCGGACGGGGTAGCCCAGGCGGGTCATGAGCTCCACATACCGTTGGCGGAACCAGGTGTGTGCGGGTTGGCGGTCGATGAGCAGCTGGAAGCCTCCGGGACCGTTCGGGTCGCGTTGCAGGCGGATCTCCGTATTCGAGACGTCGAAGCGGCGCGAATACTCCGGAGCGCGGAGCTCGCCCGAGACGTAGAGGGGCTTCATGGCGATGATCTCGCGGGCGCCCGACTCCGGGATTCCCATGTCGCGGCAGTATTCGCCCCAGCGGATGAGCGTCTGCGTGTCGGGCAGCCAGTGTTCGATGCGGTCGAGCTTCGCCTGCAGTTGCTGTTCAGCCTGCTCATGCCGGACCTTCTCCTCGCGGTTGGCACGGTTCAGCGTTCCGATCTGTTCGTGCAGGGCGGCGTTCTCCGCGTTGAGGCGGTCGATCTCCTGCTGCTGCCGCTTGACGCGGGAGGTGCCGATCATCGCCCCGATTCCTTCGACTATGTTCGACCCGACCTCCGCCGCGGCGTTTTTTAACCTGGCACCCTTCAGCTCGCCCTTCACACTCTTCAGCTCGGCCTCGGTGCGGTTCAGTTCGGCGCTCTTCTGCGCCTGGAGCGTGGCGGTCTGTTCGTATTCGGTGCGCACCTGCCGCTCCTGTTGTTTGAGCTGCTCGACAGCCTTCCGCTTCTGCTCTTCGAGACGGAGCAGCGCGTCGATGTTCTCCTGCAGATCCTGCTGCTGGGCGATGGTCTGCCGGTAGAACTCTTGCGTGGTGATGTGGCGCGCCTCCGAACCGTCGATGCCGCGCTCCAGCCCGTATTTGGACATCGCTGCGGCATAGGTGTCCTGATACTGCTTGAGCCGGACGCGCGACATGACGTCGTCGGCGCAGAGGCGGGGCCGTGCGGCGGATTTCGGACGGTAGTGTCGCTTGCCCGGTGTTTCGGATGGGACGGTGCGGGCCTTGCGGCGCTCGCCCGTGACGATCGGCACCACGGCGGCGTGGATATGCGGGGTCGATTCGTCGCGATGTACGACGGCTGAGACGACATTCTCCGTTCCGAAGGTCTCGCGCAGCCAGGCGAGGTTGTCGGCACACCACTCCGGAAGCCGCCCCTCCTCCTCGATGCGCTTCATCGCGTCGTGCGAACCGGTCAGCATGACGCGGATCACCCGCACCTGGTTCGTTCCGATCTTGCGCGTGAGACCGGCGTGTTCGAGGCGGTAGCTGATCGCTTCCGTACGGTCGGCCACCTCCTCGGGGAACTCGACAAGCTCCTCGTTGAGGCAGGTGCGCTCGGGCGAGGCGTTGGTGGGTATCTTTGTGCGGGCAATGTGGGCGGTCATCGCCGCCTCGTTGCCCGGGGCTTTGTCGAGATGCAGGACGGCATATCCCATGGTACGGTCGTTTTTCGGAGGGTTGTGTGGTTGAAGAGGGGACCGCCTCGGCGGTCGGCGTGCGCAGCACGACAGGGGGTGTCCAGAGGGGCTTGACCCTTTGGCCTATTGGGGCTTTTTCAGCGTCGGCGGGCCGATGCGTTGGAAAAAGCCCTAATAGGCTATGGCTTTTTCCTCGGGGGAAAAGCCGCGGTCGCGAAGCGGCCGATGGGTGGGCGACGGTTCTGGCGTCATTCCGGGCGACGTTACAACTTGCGGCCGCGACGACGCGGCGTGCGGGAAACCTTTGCGGAGGGTCGGAGCGATTCGTTCAGATCCTTGTGGGCTCGGTAACTCTCCGCCCGGTCGATGACGGTCGCACCGGGCAGGGCGCTGCGCAGCCGTTCGAGGGTGAGGCGCCCCGCCTCGTCGTTGTCGAGGAAGGCGTGGATCGTCGTGTGGCGTGCGAGAAACGGAAGGGCGCGGGGAAGGTTGACCACGGAGTTGAGTACGGCGGTGTCGGCGGTTGGCGTCGCCTTGTGCTGCAATGTCAGGTAAGAGAGCAGGTCGAAGAAGCCCTCGAAGAGCAGCGCCGTGTCGCCGTGCCGGTCGAAGGTCGTGATGGATTTCGGGGCGCTGCTCCCCTTGAATTGCGGGCTGCGCAGCTCCCAGCCTCCGGCATCGTTGCGGAAGCCGATGGCGAAGAAACGCCGTTCGCCGACGGCGTAGTGGACCTCGCGGCACAGCGCTCCGGCCACGGCGGGGTCGATGCCGCGCTCGCGCAGATAGCCGATCAGCGCCGGGTGGCGAATCTCCCCGACGCCGAGGATCCGCAGCGGGGAGTCTTCGCGCGGCAAGGCGGTCGGGAGGGGCTGGAAGGGAACTTCGTCTGCGGATCCTTTGCGCAGGCTCCGGATGGCTTCTGCCATGCTGCACCCTTCGAGGCGCATGACCAGCTGGAGGAGCGTGCCCCCTTCGCCCAGCCCGAAGTCGTACCAAAGCCCCTTGTCGTAGCGGACGCTGAAGCTGGGGGTACGCTCCTCGCGCAGCGGCGAGAGGAACATGCCGTGGGTGGCGGTTTCGTGGTGGGGCTGCAGCCTTCGGCGGAGGAGATACTCCCGGATGCCGATGCAATCTGAGGTCGTCTTCATGGCTATCGGCTTTTGATGGGGACAATCCGGTGCAGTGCCGCCTCGACATCGCTGTCGCGGAAGAGCACGCGCCCGCCGATCTTGTGGGCGCGGATCCGGCCGCGGTTCACCCAGTCGTTGAGCGTCACGAGCGAGATACGAAGGCGGCGGGCCGTCTCGCGGCGGGTCAGATAATTTGGTGTCTCGGCGGAGGGTTCGGGGTGGAGCTGCCGCAACTCGTCGCGCAGCGATTCGCGAATCATCTCCGAGAGCTGGTCGGCGGTCATGCCGCTCAGAAAGATTTCCTTGGTCATAACGATTCGAATTTGGTTGATGACGCAAAGAAAGGCTTTCCGAACCCCTCCCGAAAACGGCGAATGGCGTTACAAATCAGCGCCAACCGATGCCAACCGGTGCCACACCGAAGACACGTCGTCGGCCGTTTCCGGGCTTTGGCATTCGTTTGCTTGGGTTGGCACTGCCGTGTAATCGGATTCCACCCGATGCAAAATAGGCCTTCTAATCATTTGGTTTCTTCCAAATAATTGTTTTTACCATTTTATATTCTTGTCTAATCTCTGCCATTGTTTTTCCATCTATTTTCCGGAATGCAGTGCAAGTGCGTGCATCTGATGGGTCTCGATATTTGTCAGTCCCGAGTTTTTTGTATAAGCAGCAAAAAATTGGACGTTTATCGATTCTTATGTCGAACAGATCGTCGAATAATATGTCTCGGGGTCTATAATAGCGGCAGAGGTTGCATACTTTGAGGTTAGGATCCAAATCGTATAGTTCTACGATTCCATAATCATATAGAGAATATTCTGGGAGAAAGTCGGGATGAAAGTCGGAGGTTAACTCGAAGATAGCTTTGTTTCTGTGACATGAGAATGTCTGACAGTCCGTATTCCCACAATACATTTTATAGCTTTCAAAAACTGAAAACTTCACCAATTGCTTGGGATGTTGAGGTGGACCGGTAAAGTCTCCTTTCGGTTTGAAATTATATAATCTGATAAGATCTCCGTCTTCTGTGATGATGGGGCTATTGATGATTGATTTTATATCATCTTCCGAGTTGATCTTTAGTTCTATGATTTTATTTCCTGAGTCAATCTTTTGATGTTCGCAAGGATGTGAAACATATATTTCGATAAAGACCGGTGTATACTTTTTAATGGAATTTGAAAGGAGAATGTCTGCACGAAAGTTATCGTAGAAGGCTTCAACTTCAAATGTGTTATAGAATTTTTTTAAATCATAATTTTTGTATCCAGTCCAGTTGCAAGATTCATCAAATGAATCTTCGTACCATATGCAGGTCTCTTTATTTTTACAAGTGAACGGAACTTTAATTTCGACTCCGAAAGGTTGTTCACTTCTGAGTTTTTGTAGGATTAAAAGTTTGGCCAATGAATGTAAGTAACTTTCATAGCTGCAGTTAGGAGAAAGAGCCTTGTGCGCAAAGTGCCATTGCCGTATTTTCCCCTGCTTTGCAATCATTTGACGATGGCAAAAAAGACAAAAAAATTCGTCATTGCTTGGATTAGCATCTTTTATGTGTCTAATGTTTCCGGAAGAATCCAATGCATAGTGTTGATCTTTGTTTGACGAATTATTCATTGGAAAACGTTATTAGTACCTCCCGAACGGCGTTGGTTGCAAAGAGGGTGTCGCCGCCGGCCGAGATCTGAACGCGGCACGGCTCCAGCCATCCGTTCGCTATCCATCGGTCGAGTGTCGGGCGTGCGACGCCTAGCGCCTCGGCCAGCTCCTTTTTGTTGAAGAGCCGGCTGCCGTTTGCCATCAGATACCGCTCGCCCTTGTGTACGCCCAGCCAGTAGTCGAAGCGGCGCAGAATCGCGTCGGCATCCTTCAACTTCGGCTCATACCGTTCGTAAGCCCAGACGTGCAGGCTCGACGGATCGAATCCGGCAAACTCCGGCCGCTGGTGCAGCTCCTGGACGAGCGTCTCGAAGCACTTCAGCTCGGAGGCCCGGATCGTTATTTTTCGACGGCGCGGCATGGCTGGTTATCTCTTTTTTGCACGGTATCGCTGATGGGGATGTTTCGGCATATAGGGATATTCACGTTCCAATAACCCTTCGGCAACCATGATGGGTATGGCTCTGTTTTTCAGGTATCGTAGACTCTTCCCTACTTTGTTAGCTATGGCCTCCAGCGATTCAAAATCAACACATGCCTGCAGAATGGCTGTGTGTAATTCGCTGGATGATAATCTTCTGCGCCTTTCCTTGTCTGGAGAGCTAGCAACATTACTAGCAACATTACTAGCAACATTACTAGCAACATTACTAGCAACATTACTAGCAACATTCCCGGGGAGTTCCCTCTCCCGGAATTTTTTGTTGATTCTGTAGTGCGTGCCGCGGCCGATTCCCTCGGGAATAAGGTATCGGTCATTGCATAACTCTTTGAGCAACTTTGTGATATCGGCACTGTGCTTGTCCAATACCAATTGCATCCGGTAGTTGGTGACCTCGCCCTCGCTGCAACAGGTTGCCAGGGTCATCAACTTGTTGTGTTCTATGGACGTTATGTCCTCACCGAACAGGGATTTCAGATAGGAGATGACCTCATCGGACAACAAACTGACAAGGGGCAATGTCAATACGACTTTGTCGGGATGAGTAATCTCCTCGATTCGCGGGTTACGGTAATTTGCCTTTTTCCAACCTTGCATGATCTTGTCGGCACCGCTTCCGGCCTTTTCTGCTGAACCGATCAGCATGAACATCGTTTGCAGGGCCTTGTTGCGGCATACGCTGTTGCCTCCTTGATAATATTGGGCAATGGAGAGCAGCAGGGAGCCTGGATTGGAGAATATGTAACAATCCTTGTGTAGCTCGATCGTAATGTTTGAGTCAACTGAATAGTCGCAATGGACCAGTGCATTGATAAACGCTTCGCGTAGAGCCGTATGTGTCGGTGTTTCGTCCTCTCTGATGCCGTCCTTCAGGGCGAAAGGCTTGGGCAGGGCTGCGGCCAGCTTGGGATAGACCCGGTAGTAGAATTGGAACAGATTCGCCTCCCAGGTGCCGTCCGGGCAGATGCGGTCTGTCCAGCGGTCGTCGGGATTGGAACTGAAATATTCGCGGTAATCGGGGAAGTATTGCGGACATCCGTAGGCGTCGGTGATGCTGTCCGTTTTGCCGAACATCAGCAGACCGGCAAGTGTCAGTCCCTCGATCTTTTCTCGGCGATCGATCCGGTAACCCTTCAATTTCATCAGGAAATGTTTGTCGTCCAGCAGCAGCCACGGATGATCGGGGCTTTTGGTTGCGACCAGCCGGCGGTATTGCTCAAGAGTTGCCTTGTCAATATCCTGCTCGATGGTAAATTCGGGCAGAATTTTGTAATCGCGGGGATGTTCTGTGATATCAGCGTCGGCGAACATGCGTTGTATTTCGCTTGCATCGCACCGATAGTCTCCTTCGTAATTCCGCTTGAATGTATTCTCGGGGTTGTTATGCAGATATACGGGTATCTTGTTGCGGGGAGCCCGTGGTACATTGAATACCAGGACATAGCTCCCGTTGTATTCGCCATCCTGCACGTCTTTCTCCTGCAGGACGTTTGCGCTGCAATGAGCCTTGTTGTTTACGTTGTCCCAAAACTCTTTTTTGTATTTGCGCGCCTGCTCCAGTGTGATGCCGTCAAGTGTGAATTTCCCGTCCTTCTCTTTGACGCCCAATACGATGACTCCACCTTGCGTATTGGCGAAAGCGGAGTAGGTTTCCCACAAGCTGCCCGGAAACCCTCCCCTGGCGGATTTGAACTCCACCTCGGCCGATTCACAGTCGGCCATCAGAGATTCAATTTTTTCTATAAAATCGTAGTTGTCGAACAGTGTTAATTCCTTCGTATCGTCTTTCATTGCATCAGTCTGTTTGGACAAAGTTAAGAAAATTCCCGGACAACACTCTTTAAGATTATCGTGTTGTGTTGCTTGCCCCCGAAAAATAGGGGTGGCTCATCAGCTCCAGGGCGGTCTGCTCCTCGGTGATCTTGATATACTTCATAAACTCCCGTTCGGTCTTGTGGCCCGTAACCTTCATGATGGCGATGGTCGGGATTCCCGCCAGGTACATATTCGTTGCGCCGCTGCGCCGCGCCGTGTGGGTCTTCACCAGGTCGCACTTCTCGACCAGCCGACTCTTCTTTTCGCCATTCTCGATGTAGGAGACCTCGACTTTCTCCGTGATGCCCGCCTCGCGTGCAATCTCCTTGATGAGGTGGTTCACCTTCTGTTCGTAGGTTCTCGGCAGCCGGTTGTCGTACTTTTCCAGGATGGCCTGTAGTTCGGGACGGACCGGAATGACGACGTGGTTACCGGTCTTCTGCTGTTTGAGGTCGATGACCTGCTGTCCGTTCTCCAGCGTGCGGATGTTGCCTTCGTTGATGGTCGAGTAGTCGCTGAAGCGCTGCGCCGTGTAGCACCCCACCAGAAAGATGTCGCGGGCAACATCCCTGTGCCGGTTTTTCGAGAGATCGAGCGCGGCGATGGCCCGGATCTCCGACTCCGTCAGGTAGATGTTCTCCACGTCGGCCGTCAGCACGCGGAACTTGCGGCTCTCGATCGCTCCGTTGTCGTGCAGACCCTCCTCGCGGGCCGCGCGCATGATGATCTTCAGCTCCTTGACGTGGCGGCCGATCGTATTGACGGAGTAGTTCTTGGCGGTGAACCAGGCGACGAAGTCGTCGTAGAACTTCAGGTCGATGTCGGCAAAGTCGAACTGCTTGCGTTTGGCTTTGCAGTACTCGTCGAACTGCACGACGAACCCCTTGTAGTTCTTGATGGTCGAGGGGCCGTAGCGGAGTTTGTGGATGTTCAGCCGGGTGCCCTCCTCCATCTCGCGCGTGAAGCGGGCAATGTAGTCGCCGAGCGATTCGCGGGTGCGGACGCGGCGGCCTGAGGTGAGGCTGCGCGGGTGGTGGAAACTGTAGATGATCTTCTCCAGCCGTGTCTTCGTCATCGCGTGTTCGGGATCCTTGGCAATCTCTCCGAGGATGTGGCTGCGCAGTTCGGAGAGATTCTTGGTCAGCTCGCGCCCCTGCTGCTCGGTGAAGTCATCGGTAAAGGTGAAGCGGCTCTTGACCGTCTGCCGCTTGTTGTCCCAGGCGTCCGTCAGCACCATATATTGGCTGTCGACGTAGAACTGATTCCCGCGGCCAACCGTGAAGAGAATTTGGATTTTGACCAGTTTGTTTTTCTGGGTCGAGCGGATGCGATAGCAGAATGAAGCCATAGGTCAGGAGGTTTTATCTGCTGCAAATGTAATCATTTTTGTCATACATTTGTCATACATCGGCCGAATTTTCGAAAACTTCCAGACCTCGCAGTTGATGAAAAACAGATGTAAAATATTGATATATAGATAAAATAAAATTAAAATCGGTAAAATTCGATTCAAATTTATGGCGTCCGCTTCAGACCTCACTAAAACACCGTTGTAGTAATCTACAACGGTGTTTTGTTTTTTGGATTGTCATGCATACTGAAAGTTGAAAGTAACGAAGTAGGGTTTTCGTAGAAATCGGGACACAAGACCTATTGAATACTATAAAAAATTAATGGTTGGTGTGTATATTGTGATAGAGATATTTGGTAAAATACTGTTTTTTGATATGACCGTTTGAATAAAATCATTACATTCTTTTTCGGTCATTACTTTATTTTTCTTTGCATACCACAAAAAATCTAAAGTTGTCAAATATGTAATATTTTCTGTTCGGCAGTATTCTTTTGTATCTTTTAAATTGCTGCTTGCCAAAACATTATTATGAAATTTGCAATATGCCAAACAAGCTGATTCACCTGTACCTTTTGTTTTGTTGAGCCGGGCAAATTCTTTTATAATGTTAGAATCTGGTTTCCAAGGGATAATTTGTATATTCTTCAGAAGCCGTATTTGATTGTCTATCTGTGCTTTTGTAGATGAGTCTCTGGATAATTCTCTGTCGTATACTATACTTAATATGACATATTTATATTGAGGTAGAATCTTGGGTAAGATACTTAAGCAGTTCCCTTTTATAAAATGGATAATAACATCCGAATCTAAAACGATCTGAACTTGTTGTGACATTATTCATCTAGTTTTATTTCGGAGAGTAGATCAATTAAATGTCCCTCTGAAATCAGTTCTTTGTTGAATAAAGATTGTGCTTTGGCACTATAGTCTCCTAAAACTATTTTCTCGTTTGTTGGCGTATAAAGACTTGTGCTATATCCATACTCCCTTGCAACAGCGGTTGGTTGGTATAGTAAAAAAGTTTCTTTCTGCTTGTCGGAAATCAGGGTCAAGTTGTTTAGACGATAGATCATTGACTGGAATGAAACTCCGAAATATTGTTGTAGGTAAAGAACGTGAGCTATATTGACATCGGCAGTATATTTCATTCCAAGTTTTTTGAACTCTTCAATCACACCATTTCTAGGCATAAGAAAAAAGGTTGCAAAACAATCTGCTTGCTTTTCAACCGGGTCAGAAGAGGATTGAGGGCAAATCTGCGAAGAAAATTCCTCTTGAATAAATAAATGATATAATTCATGTGCAATAGTAAAATGTTGACGACCAAGTGCGACTTTTGAATTTACAAGCATGAATCTTTTCTCTTTATGTTTCAAGCACATTCCAGAAAAAGTTTCTTGCATAGGCATAAATACACACAAAACACCTAATTGCTGTAATGCTTTTCTTGTGTCAACGGGTGCCGTATCTCCCAATGCAATACGGCGCCTCAATTCGTTAGCCTCAATTTCTAACGTTATTGATAGTGGCCTTGCCATTATTTTAAAAGATTACACATTTTAAGGTAGTTGTTGACAATGCTCTTGAATTTGGCAATTGTATGCATATCTTCAGGGGTAATACCATCTGTACGGAATGCACAAACTAATGATTGTTGAAAATCATCCATATTTTCCTCGAAAAATACAGACATATCTACACCATACAGATTGCTTAATTTATCAAAAACATCAAAAGGAATACTATCTGTATTACTTTCATATTTTCTTAATACAGACCTTGTCACTCCTAAATAAGTGGACACCTGCTCTTCAGAAAAACCTAATTTTTTTCGAATTGCTTGTACGTTTTGGCTGACATTGACCGACATATATTTGGCTGATTAGTGGTACAAAATTATAAATAAAATAGTTTAATGCAAAAAATGTTTAAATTGATTTGCATTTATTATGCTGTTTTATAGTGTTTAATAGTTGTAGTCTGTTATACAAAGATAATGCATAAAACTAAAAATGATTTCTATTTATGTGAAAAAATACATATACAATTCTTGAAATATGGAGGTTTTGCAAATTCCAGTGTAGTTTCTTCTTCTGAACCCTTGATATATTTCATAAACTCCTTTTCGGTCTCGTGGCTTGATATTCTCTTTTGGTCTAATAGAAAGATCTTTTAAAATATTAAGGCTGTGTAAAATATTCTAATTATCAAATTTTTCCTACCTTTGCCCCTGCGAACAATATGTTATAAAATTCTTTTACGTGGTAGCCAGCAAAGCAACCATATTAAAGGTATGCGCAGAGCCGTTGGGGTTTAGCGACCCGCGAACGGCACTTTGCTGAGCTTGTAAAAGAGTGATGTATTGTTCGCAGCTGCGCATATTTTTATCTTTATGCGAACAATGCATCATGTCCGTACTCCGGTACAGGCACGCCGCAAGGCCAGCCGCAGGCGGTTTCCGCCATGCAACCTCTCGATTCGTTTCCATTTCCACCCGCCGGATTAGCAAGTAACTGCTAACCAAATCTCTATTCTCTTTGTTGTGCGATGCCGCACGATAAGGACAGCCCTCATTATGTCAAATTTCTAACAATCAATTAAATGGAAACGAATCAAAACCCCGTGCAGGAACAGTCTGTACAGTACATAACCCCCGAAAACACCCAAGCCGAACAACAGCCCGTACCCTCTCCGGAACAGCCGACCGGGCAACTCGCTCCAAAGCCAGAACCGCAACCCGAACAACCAACGGAAAAACTCTACAATCCCGCCGAAGCCGCCCGGATCGTCCAAAGCCTGACGGAAGATTATTTCAACCCCGAATATATTCTGCTTTTCGGGAAATTGGTCGGCGGTACACACCATAGCGACGCCATGGCCTATGACTTGCTGATGGTCGTGCGGGAAACGCCCGAATACAATTGGATTCAGGCAAAACGCATCCTGCGTTACAAAGTGCCGTACAGCAGGCGCGAGATCACCTATATCAACCTCTACATTATGCCTTTGAGCTATGTCGAGTCGAATAAAACACCATTCCTCTACTTTGCACACTCCGAGGGCGAATTGCTCTATTGCAGCGACCACTGCCATTTCCGCCGCCCGAAACACCCGATCAACTTTGCCGCAGCCTATGCGGACGCCAAATTTCATTTCGATACGTTCCGGATGCTGGGCAACGAATTGATCGAACAGGCGCAGGACGCCTTCAGCGAAAGCCGCAATATGCGTCTGGCGGCTTTGTTCATGGCGCAGGCTGCAGTCTACTTTTATCACACTCTCTATTATGTTTATCACGGGCTGGAGTTCGATATTCACGATCCGGTCGTGATGCACGAACGGATGCGGACGCTCTCGACGCAGCTGATGCTGGTTTTAGACGATAACCATATCGAAAATATCTTCACGCTGCCGCGCCTGAAGAGTTTTCTGGTAAAGGCACGCTACGACATTGGTTTCGATGTTGCGCCGCAGGAATTGGAAATGCACCTGCAACGCGTCGAAAAAATGGGCCATATCATCGAAAACTACTGCGGCTTGCGGCTGGAGCTTTATAAAGAGTTGAGCGAACGGCAATAAGCGGCCAATCATCCGAACGAACAAGGGTTTGCGGGATCACTGACAATCCCGCAAGCCCCTGTTTCGTTTACGAAAACACAACCTTGCCGTTAGGCACACGGTAAATCCTGCGTTCTGCTTTCAGGCACATGCAGCTACCGTTTGGAAAGTTTGGTTGGAACAGTTCGTGCGGCGGATTTCCTTCGGCTGTCAGACATCCGTAAAGAGGTTGAGCTGGTGCAGCATCGTGAAGGCGAAGGAGGCGCCGATGATGATGCACAATACCACCAGCAGTGCGTTCAGTACCCGGGGCGAAGGCTTTGTCGGCCGGCCCTCGTTACTGCGGATATATTCGCGGAAGAAGATGTAGAGTGCCGGCACGATGCTGCATGCCAGGAGGTAGTCCTCGGGGATGCCGAAGAAGTAGACCTTCGAGAGCCCGATCAGCGCCCAGTGGCAGAGGAACATGGCCAGCACGATGTTGATCCGCTCCGAAAAGGCCAGCATCAGCCCGATGGTGAACACGGCGACCGAACACGGCATCACGGGCGTGGTGACCATCGGGAACGTACGTCCCAGCGCCAGCGAAAAGAGCGGGTAGACGAGCGGCATGGCGAACAGCAGCAGCGCGAAGCCTGTATGGTTGTGCGTGCGTTGGAGCGAAGCGTGTTTCACAACCAGGTCGTATACCCAGATGCACCCCATGATCGCCCAGAAGAGCGCCAGCATGTCGTTGTGCTCGCGTTGTTCGCCGTATAAGAGGTAATAGATACCTGCGATCCAGAAATTGAGCATCGCCATAAAGGTCTTCATGGCGATGCGTACCCCGGGCGTCGGGCGCAGGTAGAGCAGCAGCGTCAGTGTGGCCGCAACCAGCGTCAGTAGGATCTGTACGGGCCATGTCGCGGCGTTATAGGAGGCGATGGTGTTCCAGAAGATTTCCATGGATCGTTATTTGTCGGTATGCTTGCGGCGCCGCGTGAGCGAGAATGCCTGGTGGTTGAATACGAAGATGGGCAGCGTAGCCCCCGCTGCCAGCAGTGCGATCACGCTCAGCGATACGGTTGCGTTGAGGAAGAATTGCTGCATGTATTGCAACCCCTCCCCCGGGTCGTTGAGCGATTGCAGGAACATGATGAGCGAAAAGACGGTCTTGTAGGCATAGATGCCGGGAACCATCGGCAGCAGGGCGGGGATGTAGAGGGCCGTCATCGGGCAGCGGATGCCGCGCCCCAGCCACAGGCTGCCGAACCCGATGCTGATCGAGGCGAACAGCGAGGCCGTGGCGATGTCGACTGAAAAGTAGTGCATCAGGCAGAACCGCAGGGCGTGCCCCATGGCCGCCAGCAGGGCGATACGGGGGAAAGCCCGCATCGGCGGGTCGGAAACGGCGCCGAAACCGATGGCCGCGATGGCTGCAAAGAGCCCGTCGAGAAGGATGTCCGCAGCGATCATAGTAATCCGTCTTTAACCATTAACAATGTCGCCGACAGGCCGATGGCGATGCAGATGATAAGCAGCAGGGCGTTGATCAGGCGGCTGCACCCGATCAGAATGTGCCCCTCGACGATGTCGATCACGCCGTTGATGAGCGGTACTCCGGGGACGAGGAACAGGACGCTCGTCGCGAGCGCCGTTTCCGCCGAACAGTCGAACCTCAGGGCTGCCGAGGCGCACAGCGACGCCATGAAAGCCGAAATGATGAAGATCAGGAAGTGGTTCACGCCGTGTGCCTGCATACGCTGTTTGGCGGCGAAACCCACGAGCGTCGAGGTGAAGACGATGCCCATGGCGATCCAGTCGCCCCCGAACAGCCGGCAGAACGAGGCGTTGGCCAGCCCCACGGTCAGCAGGACGAAGATTGGGTCTATGCGCGGTTTTGCAGTCAGTTCGTCGTAGCGCTTCCGGATTTCGGAGAGCGGAAGCCCTTCGTCCAGCGCATCCCAGCTCAGGGCGCTCAGGTCGGAGTTGCGCTCGAAGCTGACCGGCAGCGCCGGGATCTTCACTACGCGGGTGATGGCCTCGCCGCTCTCTTCGTCGTGGGCGGTGATGATCGTGCTTTTCTGGAAACTCGACAACTGGAGGTCGACCCCCTGCGAGGCTCCGATACGCTGCGAGTTGCGGATCACGCGCGAGGTGTGCACGCCCGATCCGAGCAGGTAAGTCGCATATTCCGCAATGAAGTCGAGGACTTCCGTCAGCTCTTGTCTGGTCTTCATAACGAGGGCAAAAATAGTCCATTTCGGGCAAACCGCCATTGTTGGGGCCGAAAAAATTACACCGTGATGCCCGTAGGGTTTCTGCGCCGGGTTTCCCGGGGGGGGGCGGACAACTCCTCCGGGGCGCCCGGAAAAAACCTATGGCCTGCGCCGGAACAGCTCCGTGATGTCTTGCATGGCGCCTTCCTTTCCGACCCTGTAAAGGCGCTGGTTGGTCGTCGGCGACGTCAGCGGCCCCAGCTCCTCGACCCAGCCTCCCAGCTTGATGTAGTCGAACGACTGCGGCCGCAGCCCCTCCGGCAGCCGGGCGCGTCCCGAATACCAGCCTGTGTGCAGCACCGGGAATTTCTGCCGCACGACGTCGGCCAGCGCGGCGATCTCATGCGGTGCGGCGTCTCCGCCCATGAAACAGACGCAGGTCACCGAGCGCCCGTAGCGGGCGAGTATCCCGCACAGCTCCGCCTCGTCGAGCACCCGCCCCATGTCGGCCTGCAAGTGCAGGCTGTGGCACCCGCGGCAGCGGTTGGGGCAGTTGGTGATGTTGATCGCCAGCGTCGTTTCGCAGGGTATTTCCGCGAATACGATGTCGAAATTGTGGTATCTGACCATCGTCCGTTTACTCCGCTTTGGCGTAATAGCGGTGTGCGGCCTCCTTCTGGCGCGCGGCCGAGAAGTTCGACACCCGTTTCATGTAGCCGATCACGCGGGTCAGGTAGTCCAGGTTGTCGCCGTGGCACTCGGGGCACTCCTTCAGGTAGCGCTTGTCGATGTGCCCGCACTCGTTGCATACCGTGTTGGGGATGTTGAACGTGAAATAGTTGCATCCCTCGGCGGCCGCTACGCGCAGCAGGTGGCGGTACTGCTCCTTCGAAAGGTGGTCTTCGAGGTTCATGTGCAACGCCGAACCGCCCGTGAGGTGGTCGATATAACGGCGGCCGTGGAGCCTGAACTTGTCGATCACGTTCAGCGATTCGTCCTCGACGACATAGAAATAGGAGTTGTAACAGTCGCGCGGTACGACGTAGCCGTCCTCGCGATCCCATTTGGCGTGTTTCACGCCCACGTTCTCGGCCGGGATCATCTCGCAGTTGAACATGAGCTCCTTCGAACGGTACTTCTTGTTGTAGCGCTCGATCAGCCCCAGTACGCCCTGTACGAAACCGACGTAGTCGTCGTTGTCGTTGATCGGGATGCCCAGGAACTCGGCCGCCTCGACCAGCCCGTTGACGCCGATCGTGAGGTACTGGCGCGCGAGGTTGATATAGCCCGCGTCGAACAGGGGCAGCATCCCCTTGGCCTGCAAATCCTTGAGGTTCTCGTTGTAGGCCGTCTGCACCTTGTGCACCAGGTCGACGATCTCTTCGAGGTAGGTCAGGTAGTGCATGCCGTTCTTCACGGCATACTGGATGCAGCGGTTGAGGTTGATCGTCAGCACGCTCTTCGAACCGGTCGATACGCCGCCGGCGCCGAGCGTGTAGCTGAACCCGTTGTCCTGTATCTCGTTGCGCAGGCGGCAGCACGACGACAGCGAGTCGGCGTTGTCGCTGATATAGGTGAAGAACGAGTGCCCCTCGGAGTACATCTGCGCCGTGATGTCGCCCCATTCCTTGTCCATCACGTCGCCGTCCCTGGTCAGCAGGGCCATCGTCTCGACCGGGAAGGTCAGCACGGTCTTCGTGCGCTCGCGGTTGAACCACGTCATGAAACGCTTTTGCAGCCACGACAGCGATTCCCAGTGCGGCTTCGTCCCGTCGGGGAATACGAATTCGCCGAACAGGCTTTCGAAATAGTAGCGGTCGTAATAGGCCACGTTCCAGAACACGGCCTGGAAGTTACGCGCCCCCGTGGGCTGGTTGATCGAGTAGACGATCTGTTCGAAACAGTCCGTAATCATCTTGTCGATCGTCCGGTGCTTTTTCGAGAGGTCGACCACCTCGTCCGCCCGCTTGTAGTAATCTTCTCCGTACTCCTGTTCGATGAAATAGTTCATATACATCAGGAACTCCGGCGTGGCGCAGGCGCCCGAGAGCATCGACGATACGATGAAGACCATGTTGACGAAGCCGCCGCAGAACGACTTGAGATTGGTCGGGCGTGTCGAGTTGCCGCCCACCGAGAGCGTGCCGTTCAGCAGCCACGGGTACATCGTGATCGAAGCGCAGTAGTTGGCCATCGACGTTTCGTCGTTCTTGTAGATGAAGTGGTCTTTCAGCAGGCGGAGGTATTTGTCCGAGAGTTCCTTGCCGTACATCTCCTTGATGCGGTCGGTCAGCAGCCGGCGGTTGAGCCGGATGAAGTTCTGTTTGGGCAGTTCGCCGATCAGCGTGGCGATGTTCTTGTTCTCGACGTTGGCGTTGGCATCGTATTTCGAACCCGTCGCGGGGTTCGAGGCATCGCAGTAGTTGATCAGGAATTCGAGTTTTTCGCGGTCTTCGCGATCCTCGGTGTGCTTCTGGCGGTAGAGCATGTAGCTCTTGGCCACGGCGAAATAGCGTTCGGCCATGAGCGCCACCTCGACCTGGTTCTGTATCTCCTCGACATTCATGCCGTCGGAGATATGTACGCGGCTGAGTACCGACGTGAGGTCGTCGTCGGTGGCGTATCCGCCTACCGAAAGGAATGCCTTGCTGATCGCGCGTTTGATCTTCTCGAGCGAAAAGGGGGCGCGCTTGCCGTCGCGCTTGACGATGTAAATTTCCGAAATGCCCATAATGTATCTGTATTTGTTTGTAAGTCTTGCCGTACGGAGGCGGCATCTCCGCCTGCGTAATACGCAGGACAGCCATGTCCTTACCCCTGAATTGTTCGGTGTAAATATCTGTTCCGGGCACCGCCCTAAATCCCGAAGGCGGATGTCGCAGCTCGCAAGGCAGGTCTTCTGGCTCGCCCCATCCGCACGCCTTCCCGTCCCGGGGGACAGTGGCTCAAGAGAGTGCGGAACGCAATCGAGGCTTACAGCTACGGGAATAGCCCCTGATTCTCACAGGAGTTCCCTTTTGATCCCGTGCCGGCAGCCGCCGGCGGGGAACCTTGCTCCGGAACAAATGTAGACATACTTTCCCGGATCGCAAATATGCGTGCGGGCAATTAATGAACAAATTGTAAACAAAAAATGCAGGGACATTCCGGCCCTGCATTTCCTTTTCCGGGACGCCCGTCCGCAACCCGGTGAGCGTCAAACCTCCTGCCTGTCCGCGCCCGTTCGCTCCCCGCTTTATTTGCGCATCGAGAGCGAAATCCGCCCGCGGGCGGTGTCGATCCCGGTGACCCGCACCTCGACCTGCTGTCCCAGGTGCACGACCTCCGCCGGCGAGGCGACGTAGCGGTCGGCCATCTGCGAAATGTGCACCAGCCCGTCCTGCTTGATCCCGATGTCGACGAAAGCCCCGAAGGCCGTGATGTTGGTGACGATGCCCGGCAGCGTCATCCCTTCGCGCAGGTCGCCGATCGTACGTACGTTCGGGTCGAACGAAAAGGCCTGCAGCTGTTCGCGCGGGTCGAGGCCGCACTTGTCCAGCGCTTCGACGATGTCCGTCACGGTCGGAATCCCGACCTGTCCGTCCACGTATCTCTCGGGTTTGATGCCCCTGCGCAGCTCCTTGTCGGCGAGCAGCCTGTCGACCGTCACGCCCGCGTCGGCGGCCATCCGCTCGGCTATGTGGTACGATTCGGGATGCACGGCGCTGTTGTCCAGCGGATTCTGCCCGCCGACGATGCGCAGGAAACCCGCGGCCAGTTCGTAGGCCTTGGCGCCCAGCCTCGGCACCCTGAGCAATTCTTTGCGGCTCTTGAAATCGCCGTTCGCGGCGCGGTACGCCACGATGTTCTCCGCCAGCGCCGGCCCCAGTCCGGAAATATAGGTGAGGATGTGTTTCGAGGCGGTGTTGATGTTCACCCCGACCCTGTTTACGCAGCTTTCGACCACCGTATTGAGCCTGGCCTTGAGTTTTCCCTGGTCGACGCTGTGCTGGTATTGCCCGACGCCGATCGACTTGGGGTCGATCTTCACCAGCTCCGAGAGCGGGTCGATCAGCCTCCGGCCGATGCTCACCGAGCCGCGCACCGTCACGTCGTAATCGGGAAACTCCTCGCGCGCCGCGGCCGACGCCGAGTAGACCGATGCGCCGTCCTCGCTGACCATGAATATCTCCACGGCTCCGTCCAGTCCCAGGCCGCGCACCAGCTGCTCGGTTTCGCGCCCCGCCGTACCGTCGCCGATTGCGAAGGCCTCGGCCCTGTATTTCCCCGCCAGCGCCCGCAGCATTTCCGCCGCTTCGGCATAGCGGCCCTGCGGCGGGTGCGGGTAGATGGTCGTATTGTGCACGAGGTTGCCCTGTGAGTCCAGGACGACGACTTTGCAGCCCGTGCGGAATCCGGGGTCGATGGCAATCACGCGCTTCTGCCCCAGCGGCGCCGAAAGGAGCAGCTGCCGCAGGTTTTCGGCGAATACCCCGATCGCCTCGTCGTCGGCCTTCTCTTTGGCGGCCGCGAGCAGCTCGGTCTCTATCGACGGTCGGATGAGCCGCTTGAGCGAGTCGGCCACGGCGGCCTCCATATATGTGCGCGTTGCCGATCCGGGACGTATGAACCGGCGGCAGAGCGCTTCGGTGATGCGCTCCGTGTCGGCGTCGATCGAGATGCGCAGGATCCCCTCGTCTTCGCCGCGACGCATGGCCAGGAACCGGTGCGACGAGATGCTGCGCAGCGGCGACGCGGCGTCGAAGTAGTCCGAATACTTCGCCCCCTCGGCCTCCTTGCCCTTCACGAGCTTCGAGTGCACCGCCCCTTCGCGTCCCATCGTGCGCCGCACGGTGTTGCGGGCCTGTTCGTCCTCGGATATCCTCTCGGCGACGATGTCGCAGGCTCCTGCAATGGCCTCTTCGGGGGTCGGTACCTCGGCCGTGACGAAGCGTTGCGCCTGATGCAGAAGGTCGTGTGCCCGTTGTGCCATGACGATGTCGGCCAGCGGTTCCAGCCCGCGTTCGCGGGCCGCCGTGGCGCGTGTGCGGCGCTTGGGTTTGTAGGGCAGGTAGATGTCCTCCAGCTCCACCGCGTTCCAGCACTCTTCGATCCGTTTGCGGAGCTCCCCGGTCAGTTTGCCCTGCCCCTCGATGGTCGTCAGGACGGTCTGCCTGCGGGCTTCCAGCTCGGTGAGCCTGTCCAGTTGTTCCTTGATCGCCCCGACCTGCAATTCGTCGAGCGAGCCGGTCGCTTCCTTGCGGTAGCGGCTGATGAAGGGGATCGTGGCGCCTTCGCGCAGCAGGCGTACCGTGCCCTGCACCTGCGGGAGGCCGATCCCGAGTCTTTGTGCTATGATTCGTTCCGTCATTCTAATATCCGAATTTCGCCGCCGCCAGCCGCATGTGGCCGATGATATCGACGCCGAACGGGCAGTTCCGTTCGCAGCGGCCGCAGGCGATGCACTCCGAGGCGTGGTGCGGCAGGAGCCTGTAATGTTCGCGCACCGTCTCCGGTATCTCGTGCTGTGCCAGGGTCAGGTTGTAGTATTTGTTCACACCGGCGATGTCGATCCCCACCGAACACGGGGCGCAGTGCCCGCAGTACATGCAGTGCCCTTCCCACGAGAATTTGTCCAGCCCGGCCAGCGCCCCCGTGTAGTCGCGTTCCGCGGCCGTGGCCGAACACCAGGCCAGTGCCGCTTCGATCTCGGCGCGGCTGCGGCAGCCGGCCATTACGGCCGCTACGCCGGGGCGCGTCAGGGCATATTCGAGGCATTGTACCGGGGTCATCGGGCGTCCGAAGGGCGAGTTGGCGTCGCTCAGCAGGTCGCCTCCGCCGTAGGCCTTCATCACGTCGATGGCGATCCCTTCGCGTTCGCAGAATTCGTAGAGCCGTTGCCGTTCGGGGTCGATGTTGTGCAGCTCCCGCGCGTAACTCTCGTCCGCCCAGAGCGTATCCACGTCGTCGCTCGGCGGCAGCAGGTCGTAACAGGGGTTCACCGAGAACATCAGCACGTCGATGAGCCCCGTCCGGGCCGCCATGTGCGCGACCACGGGGTTGTGGCTGCTCAGGCCGATGTGGCGGATGCGCCCTTCCGACCTGAGCCGTTGCGCCAGGCGCATGATCGGGCCGTCGAGCACCTCGCGCAGGTCGGCCTCGGCGTCCACGTAGTGGATCATCCCGATCTCCACATAGTCCGTTCCCAGCCGTGCGAGCAGGTCTTCGAACGCCGCCAGCGATTTCTCCGGATCGCGCGTGCGCAGGTACTGCCCCTCTTCCCATACCGAGCAGAGGTGCCCCTGTATGACGAACTTCTCGCGCCTGCCCGCCAGCGCTGCGCCGATGTTGCTGCGCAGCTCGGGGTTCGAGGCGTAAAGGTCGAGGAAGTTGATGCCGTTGCGGATGGCGAAATCGAAATCGGCGCGCACCTCTTCGGCCGTCTTGTCCGCGAACCCCTCGCAACCCAGTGCGATGGCGCCGACTTTCAGTCCGGTGCGCCCCAGTATGCGGTACTCCATCCTATTCCAGTTCCACGAGTTCGTATTGCTGCGAGCCCAGCCCGATCGCTTCGCCGTGTTCCAGCGTGTGGATGCCGTGGCGCGACTCCATGCGTTCGATCAGGTGCACCTTGCCCGGGTCGGGCGATGCGTAAACCAGGTCGACGCACGCCTTGTCCAGCGCCACCGGGTCGGTCGAGGCCAGGATGCCGATGTCGCCCATCTTCGGGTCTTCGGGGTGCGCGTCGCAGTCGCAGTCCACCGACAGGTTGTTCATCACGTTGATGTAGAGTATCTTTTCCCCGCAATGGTCTGCCACCGACTTGGCTGCCTCGGCCATCGACTCCAGAAAATCGTCCTGCGCGGGCAGGTTGCCCCACATCTGGGCGGCATTCTTGGTCTTCCCGGCCGAATGTATCCACGCCTTGCCCGCCGACGAGGCGATGCCGATCGAGATGTTCTTCACCGCACCGCCGAAGCCGCCCATGGCGTGCCCCTTGAAGTGCGAGAGCACCACCGTGAAATCATAGGCGGGGTAGTGCGACCCCACGAAGTTCTCCCTGAGGTGCCTGCCGCCCTTCACGGGCAAGCTTACCTCGCCTTCGGCATCCATGATGTCCACCGGGGCGATGGCCGTGAAGCCGTGGTCGGCGGCGGCCTTCAGGTGGTTTTCCGTGCTGGCGCGTCCGCCGCCGTAGGCGGTATTGCATTCGACGATCGTGTCGTCCACCTTCTGCACCAGATCCTTGATAAGCTCCGGCTTGAGGAAGTTGTGCCCGCCGGGTTCCCCTGTCGAGAGTTTCACGGCCACCTTGCCCGTCGCCGGACGCTCCAGCGCCTCGTACAGGCGCACCATATTCTCCGGCGTGATGTCCCGCACGAAATAGACCTTGGGTGCCTCGGGCGCTTCTCCGCCGCCCTGTGCTGATCCGCAGGCCGGGGCCGTGAAAGGCAGGATCGACAATAACGAAACCATATACATTTTTGTCATGTCTCGGGATTGTTAATTACGTAATAGGTACCTGAGCACCGCGTATCCTGCAAATACCTGTGCCAGCATACCGGGGAGCCCGATGCGGATGTCCTGCAGGGCGGCTTTCGCCGAGCCCGTCCAGGCCCATTCGCCCAGCGAGCCGAACAGCTGGTAAAAGAGGACGACGCCCGCCAGCAGGGGCAGCGTCACGCGCCCTGCCCGCCATGCAGCGAGGCTTGCGGCGACGGCCAGCAGCACCGATTTGAGCAGGATCACGGGCAGCATCGCCGCTGCGGGCATGCCGAACAGCGCCGAGTTCACCGCCGGCGAGAGCACGGCGGTCAGCAGGCCCACCCGCCAGCCGTATTTGTAGGCGCCGACCAGCGTGAAGAAATAGATCGGCAGCCACCGCAGGCCGCCCTGCGGCACGAGGTGGCAGATTTGGGGCAGGACGATGTTGCCTGCCACGAAGAGCGCCGCCGCGAGGTAGGTCTTCGCCTCGCGGTAGCCCGTCGAATAGAGTTTTACAGCCGTTGTTTCCATATTGTCGTTATTGATTGTGTCAAAAATAGTGTTTTCCGCCCGTATTTAAAAATCCAGGCGTATGCCGCCGATGAAGGTCGCCCGCGGCATGGGGTATCCGGCGTTTATCTCGTAGCGCTGCGCCAGCAGGTTTTCGCCCCGGGCGAACAGCGTGAGGCAGCGGCTCACGCGCAGCGACGCCCGCAGGTTCCACAGCACGAAATCCTCGGTGTTCTCCGTGCCCCGGCCGTTGGCCTTTACCGAAGTGTAGAGCCCCGCGACGTACTGTACGCCCGTAGTCACCGACCAGCGGCCCCGGGCAAACCCGGCCTCGGTGTAGAGCTTGTGCTCCGGTGCGGCGATCACGGGGTTCTCCATGTGCAGGTAACTGTAATTGGCGGCGACCGACCAGGCCTCCGAAATGCGGTAGGCGGCCTGTGCCTCGACGCCGGCGTTGTCGATCTTCCCGGTGTTCATATTCAGCGGCGTCGTCCCCTCGCGCGGCACGGCGACGATCAGGTTTTCGCCGTCTATGTAGAAGAGGTTGATGCCGTAGGTGAGCCGCCCGCCGAGCAGCCGCTGCGAATAGGCCACCTCGTAGTTCCACATCCGCTCGGGTTTCAGGTCGGGGTTCTGCGGCGGGAACATATACATCTCGCGGATGGTGGGGTAGCGGAAACCCTTCGAGGCCGAAGCTTTCAGCTCGATGGTGTGCGGCAGGTGGAACGAAAGCCCCGCCTGCGGGATCCACTCCGTCCCGATGTGCGAATGGTGGTCGACGCGCAGCCCGGCGTCGAAGGTCAGCCAGCCCCCGATGTCCTGCCGGAAATCGACGTAGCCGGCCACCTCGTCCTGCGACTTGTCGGCGATGTCGGAGCGCTCGCCCTTGCGGTCTCCCCCGACGTATCTGTTCCACGCCTCGCCTCCGAAGCGGTAGTAGTCCGCGCCGACGGTCAGCCGGTTGCCCCTGAAAAGCCGGGCGCTCTGGTACCACGATACGCCCATCATGTCGTCCCGTGAGTTGAAACGGTAATCTTTCGGATTGTTCGTGTCGTTGGGATCGACCGTGTAGCCGTCGTTGATCCGGTGGCGGCCCCAGTTGTAGAAGAGGCTCAGGGCCCCGGAAGTCCGGCCGTAGTTGTTCTCCACGGAGAGCGAAGTCATGCCGCGTGTGATGCGTTGGTCGGCATCGGCCATCGGGTTGGTCACCGTCCCGGGCTGCGAGGCGTTGAAGTGCGTCACATTGACGTCGGCCCGCACGTTCCATGCCTGCGAAATCTCATAGCCCAGCTTGGCATAACCGCCGTACTGCTCGAATCCCATGTCGGCGCGGTGTCCGTCGGTGCGGTTGTACGAGCCGCTGACCACCGACGTGAAACGTCCCTTGCGGATGCGGTTCGTCGCCTCCGTCTGCAACGTGTTATAGGAGCCGTAGCCGATGTCGGCATAAGTCTTCACGCCGTCCTCGCGCATCCCGCGGGTGACGATGTTCACCACGCCGCCCATCGCGTTCGAACCGTAGAGCACCGATGCCGGGCCGCGCAGCACTTCGACCCGTTCGGCCATCAGCGACTGGTAGGCATCGGCGATCGGGTGCCCCATCAGCCCCATGTACTGCGGGTGCCCGTCGATGAGCACCATCAGCCGCCCCGAGCCTCCGCTCAGCCCGCGCAGGGAGATGCCTCCCGCGGCGCCGTCCGACACGCCGTAGCCCATGATCCCGCGTGCGGTGGTGAACAGCCCCGGAACCTGCTCGGTCAGGGTCGGCAGCAGCGAAGGCTGCAAGCTTTGTTCGATCTTCTCCCGGCCGACCACCGACACGGTCATCGGCAGGTGGCGGATGTCCGACGCATAGCGCGCCCCCGTCACGACGACCGAGTCGATCTTCACGTTTTGCTCCGCCGGGGCTTCCGCCTGCGGCGTCACGGCGTGTACCGCGAATGACAGCCCCGTGCAGAGCGCCAGCAAACCCAATTTTTTCATTAACCTATCCATGTCGTTCCTTCATTTTCTGCATGAACCCTTCGATCAGCGGCAGGCACTCGGCGGCCGACGCCGCCCCGGCGCAAAGCTGCTCCACGGGGCAGGTGCCCGTCCCGGCGCGGTTCACGATGTTGGGCACTACGACCGTGTATTCCACCGCGATGCCGGCCCCGGCGAGCAGCTCCAACGCCGGGCGGCTCACCACGTCGGCGAAAAGCCCTTCCACGCCGCCCAGTACCATCAGCGCCGCGGCGCCTTTGCCGACGACCTTGTCCGCGATGAAAGCGCCCCGCAGCAGTTGCGGCTCTTCGTGCTGCAGCCGGAAGAGGTCGGCCACGCCCCGTTCGCGGAATATCCGCATCGAATCCCCGTTGCGGATTACGCACGAGCATTTTTCTGCGAATAACAATTCGATAGCCTGTGTCTTTTGTTCCTTTGTCATGTTCGTTCGTGTCGCAAGTCCCTCCGCTCCCCGCCTTTCGGGGAAACGGCTGTTTCCACGATGCAAAGATAATATGTCCTGACCTACTATCGGTTACCCCGATTACGGTTCATGCTACCATTTTTACCGTGCGCCCGCCGCGTCCGGTTCCGGCCTGCTTTTGTGTCCCGGTTATCCCCGCTTCCTTGTTTTATTCTCCCCTTGTCCGGTGGCCGTCGCCGGATTTCCGGCTGCCGGATCGGCGGATGTATCGTTTTGTTTCGATTTATTTCGATGCGAAATTCGAAAAAAAGACGGAACTGCGGAATCCGTGCTTCGATCCGGCCTGAAATCGGTGCTGAATCGCCTCGTTTATGCCGGTTTCGGCCTTCCCGAATCTATATAACATTCTGTACGGTGTATTTATAAAATAATTATTATCAATAAGATACGAAATTTTAATTTCTATATTATCGGTCGTTGCTCTTTACCTGCCCCTTTAAAATGGATACTTTTGTTGCTGCGCAGTGTTCCCGACTTGCGATTTGTAATTTTTTTTAAAAATTCCTAATCCATAATATCACAAACTAAACCTGCTAATCTATGAAGAAAACATTTTTACACTTGTTGCTTCTGATGGGTTGTGCCTGCTGTTTTCCGTCCTGTGTCGAGGATAAAGCGGAAGATGCGGCAGCCAGACTCACCGTGAGTAAAGTCAGCGTGGAGGTCATCCGAACCGGTACGCTGAGTACGGGGTCGAAAGCGACGCTGGATGTGCTGGCCAACCGGGGGTATGCCATTACCTCCGATGCGGATTGGCTTTCGGTCGACAAACCTACCGGGAAAGGCCGTGTGTCGGTCGTCCTTGATGTCAAGCCCAACGAGACGGAAGCTATCCGTGTGGGGCACCTCGCCGTCGTGAGCGGCGGGCTTTCCGAAACCGTAACCGTGACCCAGACGCTTGCCCCCGATACCGACGACGGGCTGGAAATCGACCATGTTTATCTCGACGACGACCTTTCGTGGTGCGAGCAGTTCGGCGGCCAGGATCAGGTGCAGTTCCCCGACCAGGGCTCCACGCAGGCCGTGCGCAACCATGCTGCGGCCAAGCTCAAATTTACGCAGATGGGGTACAGCGAGTACAATTACGGCGGCAATGCCTTCTACATGGCCAAGCACTACTTCAAGATGGGTAAGAACAACCAGCAGAACGGCCTTGCCATCGACATGGGCAAATATATCGAGAAAGGCAAGTCGTCCACGATTACCCTGACGTTCGACGCGGCTCCGGTCGTTTCGATTGACGGTACGGGCAGCGGCATGACACTGCGCGGTATCGACGACACGGCGGTGACCGTCGAGGTTTACGAAGGCCCCGGAACGGTCGACAGTCCCTCCCTGAAGCAGAGCGCGTCGCTTTCCATGTCGAGCGTTACCTCGTGGAACCAGTGGGTGAGCATGAAAGTCACGCTCTACGGCGTTACTGACCGCTCGCGGATCGTTATCCGCTCCACCCAGTTCGGTGTGTCGGGCTATCACCGCTGGTACCTCGACAACATTAAGATGGTCAAGGCTCCCCGCGACTAACAGGTGTCCATAATCATAAACAGAACCAACATGAATTTCAAGCATATGTTATTCAGGGCCGCATCCGCCCTGCTGCTCGTCTCGGGCCTCGGTTTTGCGGGGTGCGACGACGCTGATCCCGACGCGTTCCTCTCGGTTACCCGCCAGGAGATCGAAGTCGAATACACGGGCCTCACCACCGAAGGGGAAATGGTCAATTTCGAATTGGGTACGAACCGCTCGTGGCGGGCCACCTATGTCGAGGAGTGGATCCACCTCACCCATACCGAAGGCGACCGCGGCCGCGTGCGTATTTTCCTCTCCATCGACGAGAACAATACGGGCGAGGATCGCACCGGTTTCATCATCTTCGAAGGCGACGGCGGCACGCGCCGTACGATAGCCGTGACACAGAAACTCAAGGTCGATGCACTTTCCGTTACGCCGGCGAAGATCACCGTCGTGAAATCGGGTCTGCTCGAAACCGGCGAGAAGGCTGCGATCTTCATCTCCACCAACTGCGACTGGGAAATATCCGTCGCCGACGACAGCAAGTGGATCTCCCCTGTCAAGACTTCGGGTGCTCCCGGAGACGAGAGCATCGACCTGGATATCGCCCAGAATACGACCGATGGAGTACGTACGGGTACGTTCACCGTTACGGCCGATTCGAAAACGGCGACCGTCACCGTCACCCAGAATCTCGAAGGACTGAAGGTTTCCGTCAACAGCTTTTCCGTCAATAAGTTCGGATTTGCCGACGAGGATCGCACGCCGCTTACCTTCACCGTCACGGCGGCCGAGGCATGGACGGCGGAGTCCGACGGCTGGCTGACGCCCAGCCCGGCTTCGGGCGATGCGGGCCAGACCGAGGTGACGCTCACCGTGGGCGAGAACACCACGGGTGCGCCCCGCAACGGAGAGGTGAAGATACTGACCTCGCTCACCGGCCTGGAGACCGTTGTCCGGGTCGCCCAGAATGCGAAGAACTCGCTCTTCGACGACGACGGCAAGGAGGTCGGCTATGTCTATTACGACGAGCCGTTCGACTGGACTTCGAAGTTCAAAGGTACCGACTGCGTGGGCGAACATACGCAGAAGGGAGCGGTCAATATCTACACGGAGGTGAACAAGGATCAATACGTAGTAGACAAAGCGTTTTCCGATGCCGGACTGACCGATTTCAATCCCGATTTACGGACGATTTACGCCTGCTCGGATTATCTCAAAATGGGTGCAGGCGACAAGCAGACCGGAATCATCCTGCCGGCTCTTGCGATTCCCGAGGGGCAGGCCACTGATATTGAACTGACGTTCGTGGCCGCATCGAATATCGGCGGCGACGGTACGGGCAAGCCCGACGCGGTAACCGTCACAGTCGCCATTCTCGAGGGCCCCGGCAGCATAAACGGCGATCAGGGAAAAGAGAGCGAGCCGATGACACCCGGAGAGCATTGGGAATGGACACCTATGAGCGTGAAGCTTTACGGGATTACGGGTGAAACCCGGGTCGTCATCCGCTCCACCCAGCAGGGATTATCGGGTTATTACCGCTGGTACCTCGACAATGTCAAGATGACGAAAATCGCAGCCGAATAGTCCTGCGGTGACAAATCAATGAAAAACAAGAGAGAAAAAGATATGAAAAACAGATTTGCAGATACGGGGAAATCCTATGCAGGGTATTTTCTGCGTTTCGTGTTCTGCCTGGTGCTGACGGCGTCTGCGTTGTCCTCACAGGCGCAAAGCCGCAATCAGGTGAGCGGCAAGGTGACCGACACGGCCGGCGAGCCGCTGATCGGTGCCACCGTGGTGGTGGTCGGCACGACGACGGGTACGACCACGGGCATCGACGGAAGTTACACGATCAATGCCGCGGCTGACAGCCAGCTGAAATTCTCGTTCATCGGCTATGCCGAGCAGACCGTGAATGTCGGGGCGCGTTCGGTCATCGACATCGTCATGGAAGACGACAGCCAGGTACTCAAGGACGTCGTGGTGATCGGTTACGGTACGATGGAAAAGAAGTCGGTGACTTCGTCCATCACCTCGATCAAGGGCGATGACCTGACGGCCGGCATGGGAGGTTCGACCATCGCCACGGCGCTCCAGGGCAAGGTTCCGGGACTTACCATCTCGGGCAGCGCCAGCCCCAACAGCAGCAATGATTTCCAGCTGCGCGGCATCGCGTCGGTCAATGCCAGCCAGAGCCCGCTCGTGGTTATCGACGGCATCCCGGGCGGTGACATGCGGGCGATCAACCAGGAGGACATCGAGTCGATCGACGTGCTGAAGGATGCTTCGGCGGGTGCGATCTACGGTACGCGTGCCGCCGGCGGTGTGATCCTCATTACGACCAAACGCGCCAAGCAGGGCAGCGTGACGGCCAACTATACGGGCGAGTTCTCGTTCGAGACCGTCCGCAAGTACCCCGAGCTGCTCTCGTCGAGCGAGTATATCGAGTACGGCCTGGGCGAGGACTACGGCGCCGATACCGACTGGTATAAGGAACTGACCAATGATGCGCCCTTTTCGCAGCGCCATACGGTGAGCATTGCCGGCGGTACGGAGGTGGCCCAGGTCTATACTTCGTTCATGGCCCAGAACCAGAAGGGTATCGTCATCGGCGACAACCGCAAGGACTATTCGGGACGTGTCAACGCCCGGTTCAACCTCTTCGACGGCGTGGTCGAGGTGCGCGCCAACGCCCAGTTCCGCGAGGCCGAGCGCGACAACCGCAACTCGTCGGGCATCTTCAAGATGGCCTTCGGCCTCAATCCCACCATTCCGCTTTACGACCCGGCCAACCCTTCCAAGTACAACGTGGTCGGCAACGGCATCTCCGGCACGACCTTCAATCCCGTGGCCGACATCATGCTGCGCACGAAGAACGGCAAAGACCAGTGGCTGCTGGCTGACGCCACTGTGAAGATCAACCTGATGAAGGGCCTCTCGCTGCAGGGAACCGTGGGTATCGACAAACGCCAGTACCAGGAATATACCTACGTTTCGCATGACCACAAGGAGTCGATCGACAACAGCCGCCGCGGCGGTGCGTCGCACAAGTTCAGCAAGGACAACCGCGTTTCGGTCGAGGCCTATGCCAACTACCACCGCGTATTCCGCGAAGACCATACGCTCGACGTCGTGGCCGGTTACAGCTTCTGGCAGGCGGGCGGCGAGGATTTCAGCATGTCGAACTACGACTTCCCGGTCGACGGCGTCGGCCCGTGGGACATGGGCGTGGGTTCGTACCTCACGGACGGCCGTGCCTCGATGGATTCGAACAAGGATCCCCGCGAGCGCCTGCTCTCGATGTTCGGGCGTGCCAACTATTCGTATAAAGACCGTTACATGGCTACGGTGAGCTTCCGCCGCGAGGGTTCCTCGAAGTTCGGCGTGAACAACCGCTGGGGTAATTTCTGGGCCGTTTCGGGCGGCTGGCGTCTCTCGAACGAAGCGTTCATGCGCGACGTCGGCTGGATCAGCGACCTCAAGGTGCGCCTGGGTTACGGCGTCACGGGTAACAACGGCTTCGGGAACGGCTATACGACCCGCATGTACAAAGCCAACGACATGTGGCCCACCAACGGGGTCTGGCAGCCCGGTTACGGTTCGATCCGCAATATCAACCCCGACCTGAAGTGGGAGGAGAAATCCGAGCTCAACTTCGGTCTCGACTTCTCGCTTTTCAACGACCGCCTCTGGGGTAAGTTCGACCTCTACTTCCGCCAGGTCGACGACATGCTCTATTTGGCCAACGCCCCGATGCCTCCGATGGTACACGACGAGGTGATGAAGAACATCGGCAGCCTCGAGAACAGGGGTTGGGAGTTCGAACTGGGCGGGGACATCGTCCGCAGCAAGAATTTCCGCTATACGTCGACCCTGCGTCTGTCGCATAACAAGACCAAGATCAAGAGCATGGGCGACGACGGGTTCTTCCTCGACGAAGTGAAGTTCCCCTCGCCGGGCAACCCGGGTACGGCAGTCCGCCTGCAGAACGGCCTCGAGCTGGGGCAGTACTTCATCTACAAGTACGCCGGGCTCGACGAGAACGGCAAGTGGCTGATCTACGACAAGAACAACGAGATCGTGCCGGCCACCGACGGCAGCACGTCGAACCTCGTGGCCGAGAACAAACATTTCGTGGGCAATGCGATCCCCAAGGTCATCCTCTCGTGGGATCACACGTTCAAGTACAAGAACTGGGATCTGTCGATCTTCCTGCGCAGCTGGCTCGGGTACGATGTCTTCAGCCAGGTGAACATGTACTACGGCCTGGCCAACGATTCGCAGCTCAACGTCCTCAAGTCGGCCTACACGCGCAACCGCAACATCAAGGACGAGAAGATCCTCTGCGACTACTGGCTCGACGACGGCTCGTTCCTCAAGATCGACGCCATCAACCTCGGGTATACGTTCAACCTGCGGAAATGGACGCGTTATATCCAGTCTGCGAAACTTTACCTGACCATCCGCGACGTGGCCGTATTCACCGACTACAACGGCCTCAATCCCGAGGTCAACATCAACGGCCTGTACCCCGGTTTCGAGTATGTCAACGACACCTCGACGATGTACCCGCAGACGACCCGTTTTACGCTGGGCGTGCAGTTAAACTTCTAATTCCAAACCGAGAACCATTATGAAACTGAAACATATAATTGCCGTGACGGTCGGGGCTGCCGCCCTCTGCGCGCCTTCCTGCGACCTCGACGAGAAGTTCTACTCGGAAGTCACCCCCGATACGTTCTTCACCTCGCCCGAAAGCACCTATGCCGTGCTTTGCCGTCCCTTCACCCACTGGAAATGGTACATCGGTGCCGACCGGTGGTACCTCCAGGAGCTGACCACCGACGAGATGGTGTGCCCCAAGCGCGGCAGCGACTGGTATAACAGCGGCGAGTACTACCGCCTGCATTACCACACCTGGTCGCCCGACGACCGCTTCGTCGTCAATACCTACGACGGTACGACCGGGGGTATTTCGCGTGCCCTGGAAGCCAAGTCCGACCTCCAGGGGGTCGATTACAACGCCATCGGGCTCAACGACGCCGTCAAGGCCGACCACATCAACCAGCTGAATGCCATCACGGCCTACTTCTACATGCGCGGCCTCGACTATTTCGGCGGCATGCCCATTTACTACTCGGTGGACGACGACCTGTGCGCCCGCAGCACGGCGCGCGAGACCTACGCCCATATCGAAACCCTGCTCAAGGACGCCATTCCCGCCCTGTCGAAGAAAACGACGCTCGGGGCTTCCGAAGACGGTTACATCAAGCAGGCTGCCGCCGCGGCGCTGCTGGCCCAGCTCTATTTCAATGCGGTGGCCTACATCGGCGAGGAGCATTTCGACGAGTGCGCAGAGATTTGCCGCGACATCATCGGCGGTGTCTACGGCACCTACGAGCTGGACAAGACCTGGTACGGCCCCCACTGTTTCGACAACAACACCTCGCCCGAGGTGATCTGGACGGTGCCTTCGGAGAACTCCAAAGTCGAGTGGAACTGGTATTTCAAATATTTCTACCATTATTCATCCTACGAATATTTCGGTATCGAGACCGCAGGCTACAACGGTTTCATGCTCACGCCGTCGCTCGATCCCCAGGGACGCTACTACACGCAGTGGAAACTGGGCAATCCCTACCAGAAATTCAACGACAAGGACTTGCGTAAAAAGCCCTACCGTTACCTGGGTAGCCGCAAATACGAAGGCATGTTCCTCGTCGGCGACCAGACCAACCCCAACAACCCTTCCCAGCAGTGCCTGGGGCAGAAGGAGTATAGCGGCAAGGTGATCAACTTGGTCGACCAGGTCGCCCGTTTCTCGGAAGTGGGCACCAAATACAATTCCGTCGCCGAGCTTACCTCGACGATGGCCGACGGCGAGGAGAATTCGGGCGTACGCCTGGTGAAGGCGCCGCAGCCCAACCTCGACGACAAGCTGCTGCGCTGGAATCCCGATTGCCCGGTCATCCGCCTCTCGGAGATCTACTACATGCTTGCCGAGTGCGAGCTGCGTGCCGGTGACAAGAAGACGGCTGCCGGCCTGATCAACCAGGTTCGCGGGCGCAACTTCGAGGGCGGCGCGGATCCCAACCCCGTGACGGCCGACAACCTCGACGAATACCGTATGCTCGACGAATGGATGATCGAATTCCTGGGCGAAGGACGCCGCCGTACGGATCTGATCCGCTGGGACAAGTTCGTGACGGAATCCTGGTGGGATCATACGCCGCTCAACGACAAGAACAAAAACCTGTTCCCGATCCCCAACTCGGCGATCTCGGCCAACAACCTGATCGAGCAGAACCCCGGTTACTGATCCCCGGCGATCCCGGGGGATCCCGCCTGTCCGGGGCCCCGGGGCAAGATATGAATTTTAAAAAACCGAAAAAATGATAAAATACATCAAATATCTGTTGGTCTTCCTGCTGGCCACCGGCTTCGTGGCTTGCAGCGAGGACGAAGGCGCCCAGATTCTCGGCGGCCTCTACGAAAAGGTGGACATCACCCCCGAGCCCGGCATGAACCTCGTGGGCCGTGTCACCGACGGTACCGGCCCGATCGAGGGCGTGGTCGTGAGCGACGGCGTCACGGTGACGACCACCGACGCCCAGGGCATCTACCAGATGCGCGTGAAGCGGAACGCACCGTTCGTATTCGTCTCCGTCCCCGCCGAATACGAAATCCCCGTGGAGAACGGCATGCCGAAGATCTATAAGAAGATCGCCATGGGCGACAACGACGTCGTGCAGCGCAGCTTCAAGCTCGAACGCACGGGCAAAAAAGAGCGTTTCACCCTGCTGGCGCTGGCCGACGTGCAGATCGGCCGCGACGACGAGGTGACGATGCTCGACGAGGAGGTGTTGCCCCTGCTGATCCCTTACGTGCAGCAGGAACTGGAGGCCCCCGTTTACGGCATTTCGCTGGGCGACCTGGTCTGGGACAACATGCCCTTCCACGAGGTTTACAAGCAGCGTATCCGAAAGATCGGCGTGCCCGTTTTCCAGGTCATCGGCAACCACGATCACAATAAAGCCATAACCGTCGATGCCGATGCCGATGCCAGCTTCGAGGCGGCGTTCGGCCCCACGTACTACTCCTACAACATCGGCGACTGTCATTTCATCGTGCTCGACGACGTGCTCTACACCGGCTCGTCCTCTTATACCGCCGACATCACGGACGAACAGATGGCATGGCTGGAGCAGGATCTGAAATATGTCCCCAAGGACAAGCTCATCATCATCGGCCTGCATATCGCCACTTCGCGCCGCAACCGTCCCACGAGCCATGTCGCCGATTACAAGGAGCTTTACGCCCTGCTCGACGGCTATAATGTCCGGATACTTTCGGGACACTCGCACAACAACTATACGACCACGATTTCCGAAACCATCGAGGAGAATACGCTCGGAGCGGTGATGGGTGCCTACTGGAACGGCGAGGAGCTGTGCAACGACGGCAGCCCCCGCGGTTACGCCGTCTACGAGATCGAGGGCAACCGGATCAGGAACTGGTACTATAAAGGCACTGCTTTCCCGCGCGAATACCAGATGTACCTCTACGGCCCCGGCGAGGCGGTTTCCGAAAAATACCGCGACGGCCTCATCCTGAACATCTTCAACTGGCATACCACCTGGACGGTCGAGGTGCAGGAGGATAATGCCGGCTGGGTAACGCTTCCGTCCGATTCGAACCTCAGGTACGAAATGGATCGCCGCGCTTACGACTTCATGTTCGGCGACACCAAACCCGAGCATCGCCCGACGGCCGAACCCGAATCCAACAACGACCACATGTTCTACTACAAACCCGCGTCGGAGTCTTGGGGAACGGTCACGGTGAGGGCTTCCGACCCCTACGGGAACGTATATACCGAGAGCATCCGCAACGAATAGGCCATATATGAAAACACGTTTCTCCGCACTGCCCGTTCCGACGGTGCGGAGAATTTTTCAACCATATCCCGATCATGAAACATCCTTTTCTGATTTTTCTGCTCTTCCTGTGCGGCGGGTTTTCCGCCGTCGCACAGCCTTCGGGCAACCCGCTCGTTTTCGGCGAGAACCGCCTGACGCTCATTACCCCGACGCTGTTCCGACTCGAATTCGCACACGACGGCAAATTCATCGACGACCCTACCTATTTCGCTTACGACCGGGGCAGCCTGCTCCCCGCGTCGGAGTTCAGGGTGCGGGAGCTGGGCGGGAACCGCTACGAGATCTCCACCTCGGCCCTGCGCATCGTCTACGAACACGACGGATTCCCGTTCGGGCTGCATAACTTTGCGGCCTACTACAAGCTCAACGGCAAGGAGAAGAAGTTCACCAACCGCTGTATTTTCCGCAACAACCTTGGCGGCCCGGTCGAGACGCTCGACCGCGTTACCGGGGAGATCCCCATGCAGGACGGCCTGCTGAGCCGCGACGGCTGGTACGTGATCGACGACGAACGCTCCGACCTGCTGGTCGACGGCTGGCTTTGCCCGCGCGATACGAAAAGCCATGTGCAGGATCAGTACTGTTTCGTCTACGGCAACGACTACAAGGCCGCCCTTGCCGACCTGGGCGCCATCAGCGGCCGCGTTCCCATGACCCGCAAATACATCCACGGCGTCTGGTACTGCCGTTACTGGGACTATACGTCGGAGGAGTTCCTTTCGATCATCGACGGCTACGAGGAGAACGATTTCCCGCTCGACAACCTCGTCTTCGACATGGGTTGGCATACCTACGATGCCAAGATCGGTACCGGGCATGCCGGCAGCCGCAGCTGGACGGGCTATACGTGGGAGCGCAAACGCATTCCCGATCCCGGGGCGCTGATCGCCGAGGTGCACCGCCGCGGCGTCACCGTGTCGCTCAACGACCATCCCCACGACGGCATACGTCCCCACGAGGAGATGTACGCCGCCTTTATGGCGGACATGGGGGCCGACCCCGCCCACCCGCTGCTTTTCGACCTCGGCGACCGGAAATACATGGAGACGTTTTTCAAACATGCGCACCATGCCTCCGAGGATATGGGCGCCGATTTCTGGTGGCTCGACTGGCAGCAGAACTACCTCTATCCCGAGGTGCGCGGCTACCGCTCCACGTCGTTGCAGTGGATCAACGAGCTCTACTACCGCCAGACCGAGCGCAAGGGGCTGCGCGGCGCCGGTTACAGCCGCTGGGCGGGTTGGGGCGACCATCGCCATCCGATCCAGTTCTCGGGCGACGCCCAGGCCAACTGGGAAATGCTGGCTTTTGAGGTTAAGCTCACGGCTGCCAGCGGCAACGCGGGCTGCTACTACTGGGCGCATGATATCGGCGGGTTCCGCGGCGATCCGAACCCCGAGCTGACGGTGCGCTGGACGCAGTTCGGCGCCCTCTCGGCCGCTCTGCGCGTACATTCGACCAAGGACGCGCGGCTCGACCGCCGTCCGTGGATCAGCGGAGAGCGCGAAACGGCCGCCATGCGCCGCATGTACCACATGCGCTCGGAGCTGATGCCCTATATTTACAGCAGCGTATGGCAGACCCACTCGACGATGGTGCCGCTCAACCGGCCGATGTATATCGACTACGGCAGCGACGAACGTGCGTATGAAAACGAACAGGAGTTCCTTTTCGGGGATATCCTGCTCGCCGCCCCGATCGCTTCGCCGGGCGAAGGCGCGGACAAGACAGCCTCGCAGAAGGTCTGGTTCCCGGCAGGCGACGTGTGGTACGACTATTTCACCCACGAACGGTTCGATGGCGGGCAGGAATGCCGCATCGCCAAGCCGCTCGAAGAGTTCCCGCTCTACGTCCGGGGCGGCTGGGTGCTGCCGATGCAGCCTTATACGCCGCGCCCCGCTTCGACGCCGTTCACGACGCTCGTCCTGCGCGTCTATCCCTCGGCGGGCGATGCCGACAATACCTATACGCTCTACGAGGACGACGGGCTGAGCCGCGATTATGAACGCGGCATCCATGCCACCACACAGCTCAACTACCGCCGTGCGGGCGATGTGACGACCGTCACCGTCCGTCCCGCCGTCGGCAGCTACCGGGGGCAGGAGCCGCGCCGCGCCTACCGGCTTCAACTGCCCGCCGCCGGGGAGTTCCGCCGGGTGAAGGTCAACGGCCGCACGGTGAAGCCTGCGTTCGACGCGGAGTTGGGGTGCCCGGTGATAGAGATCCCGTCGACGGACATCCGCAAGGAGGTGAAGATCGAAATTTTCGGGTAATCCGTCCGGAGCCGGTGCCCGGGAGGCGGTTCCCGTGTCCATGGTGGACGCGGGAACCGTTTTTTTTGTAAATTTGTATTCAAACCGTCGAGTAGATGAGAAAGCTGAACATTTCCCCCCCCCGCCTTGTTTTCGTGGTCGGTGTAGCCCTGCTCTGTGCGTGCCATAAGAGCGAAAACGAGCAGATATTCGATAAACTGGATCGGGTTATTGCGAAAAAGCACCTCTACGAGGAGCGTTTCGTCCGCCATGCCGATTCGTTGCGCCGGGAGCTCCGCGCCGCGGGCGACGACACGCTGCGATGGCAGACGGCCAACCGCCTGTTCGATTCCTATATCACCTACAATATCGACACGGCCGCCCGTTACGTGGGGCTGATGCACAATTACGCCGACGCGACCGGCAGCCGGGAGATGAAATTCCTTTCGACGACATGCGATGTTTCGGTGCTGATCGCCCGCAACAACATCGAAGAGGCCTACGAACGGATCCTTTCCCTCGATACGGTCGGCATCACCCGGCGGATGCGGGCCAGCTATTATACCCAACAGATGGTGGTGTTCGGGCGGCTCGCTTCGGGCGACGGGTCGGAGGCGCGGCGGAAGGTCTATGCCGATTCGCTTTTCAGGCTCCGCCACACCCGGATCGGTTTCGACGGTCACTCCCGTGTCACGCGACAGCGGATGTATGCCCTCGAACTGATGGATCTGAACCGTTATGACGAAGCCCTGGAGGTTTTGCTGCCGCTTTACGACCCCGCGAAATACAACAGCCGCACGCTGGCCCGCATCGCCTACAATATTGCCAACGCCTATTATCTGCTCGGCGACGTCGAACAACACAAATACTGGCTCGCCACGGCGGCGATCTGCGACCTGCAAACCCCCGTCAGGGAGTACCTTTCCCTCTATAACCTGGCTCTGCTGATGTTCGAGCAGCAGGATATGGAGCGTGCGGCGCGCTATATCCAGTGTACGATGGCCGACATGCTTGCCTGCAATTACAACACCCGTATCCTCCACTCCAGCCAGGCCGAGATGATCATCAACCAGGCCGTCGTTTACAGCATCAATTCGCGCAGCCGTATCCTGACCGTCATGATCAACATTTTCATGGGGCTGTTCGTCATCATCGTGCTGCTGCTCATCCATACCCTGCGGCAACATGCCAGGCAGCGGCGCACCAACGCCCAGCTTTCCGCGGTCAATGCCCAGCTCAGCGAACGCAACGAACAGTTCCGGCAACTGAACGACTGCCTGCGCGACGCCAACAAGATCAAGGACAACTATGTGTTCCGCTACATGCTCCTGGCCACGCAGTACCTCGGTCGTGTCGGCGAATACCGGGGCGAGCTGCTCAAAACCGCGAAGTCCGAAGGCTCCGAGGCGCTGATGCGCAAGCTGCGCTCGCCGTCGGACGTCGACCGCGACTACCGCGATTTCTACCGGATCTTCGATGAGACCTTCCTGGGTATCTTTCCCGATTTCGTCGAACAGGTCAATGCGCTGCTCGAGGAGCCGGCGCGGTTCCCCGTGCGGGCCGACCGGACGCTCCCTACCGAGCTGCGTATCCTGGCCGTCATGCGCCTCGGCATTACCGACAGCGGCCGCATCGCCGGTTTCCTCAACTGCGCTTCGGCGACGGTCTATACCTACCGCACCAAGCTGCGCAATTCGGCCCTCGGTTCACGCAGCGATTTCGAGACCCGGATCAAGCTTATCGGCCTCTGACGGGTCGGTGGCGGGTTCCCGAAGGGCTTCTGAGGGCTTTTTCCCCGGCCTTTACCGAGCCTTTACCGAGCTTCTGACGGCCTTTTGCCGAGCCTCAGCCGGAATTCCGCCGGGTCTTTGCCGGGCTCCCGACGAAGTGTGCCGCAAGGTGGTGGCACACTCCTGCCGCAAGCCCGGCACAATCCCGGCGTTTACTCTTCCCCGCGCACGATCACATAGTCGCCGGGCGTGAGCGACATCCCGCCGAGCCCGTCGAGGACGCCTGCCTTCTGCCGCCTGCCGTCTGAGATGCGGTAGAGCGTATATTTACCCTCTTTCCACGCCTTGAGCCCGATGCTCATCGTGTTCGGCGTGTCGTAGTCAAGCGCGCTGACCTTCGTCTGCAGTCGGCTGTCCCACGGCTCCCGGAGCCATCGGTGGTTGGGTTCCAGCGTGACGAACAGTTCGCCGTCCCGCTCGTCGATGAAGTAGATGCCCGTCCCGGTGTAGGTCACCAGCGGCGAACTGCCTACGCCGACGATGCTCCTGACCCCGTCGCTGACATTGAGCGGGCACCATTGCGTCACGTCGCCTGAGTGGTAGAATTTTTCCGGCGAGGAGAAGATGCTCACGTCGCGGCTTTTCGAGATGGCGAAGTTGCTACCCAGTTGTTCGTTGACCAAACGGTCATACATTTGTCCCAGCGGGGTGGATTTGTAGATTTCGCCCGCCACGATGAAGCTGGCGGCTTTTTTCGGCGTGCACGTGAGGCTCAGGAAATGCGAACCGCAGTGGTAGGGGGCGTATTCCTGCATGGTATACGTCCACATTGAGGCGCACTGCACGCCCAGCGCCCGGAAATACTGCGCCTGTATGGGGTAGAGATAGGCGCTTTGGTTGAAGAAGGTCTCGAACTCGTAGACGGTCTTCGCCTTGCCGGCGTATTCGGGGAGCGTCATCCACCCGTAGCCATTCACGTCGTCGAAATACTGGTTGAACCAGCCCGAATAATCCTGCGACGTGAGGTCTTTGGGATTGCTCCAGTAGTCCTGCGGCACGAGATCCTGCCCCGGATAGTTGCAGCAGGCCACGGCTTCGGCCTTCGAGGCGAGGGCGCCTTTGAAAATATCCGGGTTGCCGTTGCGGTAACGGTGCCAGTTGTGGCTCCAGACGACGGGCTGCTGCGCCCCGGCCTCCCGGATGACGTCGTACATGCCGTCGATATAATCCCGGATAAGTTCCTGCCGGAAGAGCGCATACGAAGCGTCGTTGTCCTGCTGCCCGTTGCCGGCCGCCCAGGACTGGAAATCGGCGTAGGCGGCGGGGTTGGACTGTATGTCCGTATAGCTGAAGGCTTCGGGTTCGTTGATCAGCTCCCACAGGGCGATGTGTTTCTCAGCCGCATAGGTCGTCCCCGAATAGTTGTTTTTGCGCGTGAGCAGCTGGCGGACGTAGTTTTTCGATTTCCGGACGACCTCCTTGTCGTGTACCCACTCCTGGCGGGCGGCGGTCATGAATACCGAATTGGGCACGTAGCCGCTGCCCATGTGGTTGATAAGGGCCAGCGTAATGTAAATGCCCCGTTCGGCAGCTTCGGCGACCATGTAGTCCAGCACGTCCAGGTAGGGCGTTTCGACCAGGTTTCCCTCCGCATCGGTGAAATCGGCGGGTGTCAGGTGGCAGCGGATGACCGAAACTTTGAGTTTGGTCACCTCTTCGAGGTTGTTTTCGGCCACGCGCCTGAGCGCCTCGGCCGTTTGGGGTATCCCGTGCCTCTTGAGGCGGTCGTTGTATTCCCAGCTCAGGCAGGGCTGGAAGTTGACGCCCCATAACGAGAGCTCACCGCCGTTGGGCGCATATATTTTCCCGTTTTGTACCGATACGTAATCCCCCGTCGCGGGTGGCGTCGGCGGCGTGGGCGGGTTGGGGTCGGGGGTCTGGTCGGTTCCGGAGTTGGAGCAGCAGGCCAGTGTCATCAGCAGGCCTATTGCAACGATAAAGCGTGTCTTGATCATGGTTCGGGTTTTTGTTGGTTTCGTTCCGTTTTCAAATATAGGTTAAATCCCGTACACCCCGGCCTGCGAGAAGGCCGGGGTGCCGTGCCGCGTTATTTTTCCCAGGCGAGTTTGGGGTAGCCGCCGCCCGCGCTGCCCAGCGTCCGCCAATAGGCGGCCGGGGTGTCGGCCGTGGTTCGCCATGCCTCATGCGTCGAGGGCTGGGGCCATGCGGCGCCGAATTTCGCATTTCCGGTCTGGCTGCCTCCGCCGCCTGCCGGGATACCTTCCAGGTCGCCGTTCCAGTAGCAGTAGGAGATGTTGCCCGAATTGTGCTCGCCGACGATCGCCCCGATGGCACTGTCGCCCGTCACCTGCCCGATGTGGTAGCAGGCCGTGATGGTTCCCTTGTGGAACCCGCAGATGCCGCCTGCCCCGGCCCATCCCGAGGTCTGGCTCTCTATCAGCCCGTCGTTGTGGCAGGCGATGATCTCGGCGTCGGTGCTTTGACCCGCGATGCCGCCCGAATTCCACTTGGCGCCCACCTTGCCCGCATTGTAGCATGAGCTGATCGTCGCCCCGGCGTTGAGCTGGCCGCAGATACCCCCGGCCTGCGACCCTTCGACCGTGACGGTGCCCGTATTGTAGCAGCGCGTGATGAGCGTGGCATTGTAGGTGAGCCCCGCGATGCCGCCGTTGTTGTCGCCTGCGCCCCACGGCAGGACGAGGTCGCCCGTGTTGTAGCAGTCGGCGATCTGGCAGTCGTCGGCCTGCCCCGCGATGCCGCCCGTCTTGCTGGGTTTGCCGCCGATGCCGCCCGTGTTGCCGCAGCCCGTGATCGTCCCTTTGCCGCAGTAGCCGACGATGCCGCCCGTGCCGTCCGACGGTACGGTGGCGTCGATGGTCAGCGTGCCTGTGTTCAGGCACTCCGATATGGTGCCGTTGTTGTTGTACCCGCAGATGCCGCCCAGCGTGTTGCTGCCGCCGTCAGTCACCGATGCGCGGTTGGTGCATCGCTCGATCGTTCCCGTGTTCTCACCGCAGACCATGCCTGCATGCCACTGCCCCCTGAGTGCGCTGGCCGAGGCGATCACGACGTTGCGGATCGTCCCGCCGTTGGCTGCGAAGAGCCCGGCATTGCCGTTCCCGAGCGAAACCCTGAGGCGGGCGACGGTGAAGTTGCCGCCGTCATAGATGCCCTCCAGTTTCGAGATCGGCGTCCACTCGGCGTCGAGCAGGTCGATGTTGCCCTGCTGGAGGTATTTGCGCCCCCGGCTGGCGTCGTCGAGGTCGATCATCTTCAGTTCGGCGATCGTGTTGACGGGGATGAAGCCCTTGTCGTCCGCCTCGCGGAAGGCTACTTTCCCGTCGACGATCCGGAGGCTGATCTGGCTGCTCTCCTCCCGCCCGATCTCGTATTGCGTACCGTCGCAGGCGATCCTGGCGACGATGCCGACCGGAACCCCGGCCTGCTGCATGGCCTCGCCCTTTGCATCGAGGGTGATCTGCGTGGGGCTGTCCGACCCGGCCAGGTAAACTTCGATGGTGCGGTTTTCCAGCCCTTCGATCCGGTAATGCGTCGGGGTCATGCCCTGGGCCGTACCCCCGGCTCCTTCGTCCCAACTGCCCACGCCGATGGTTCCCAGCGTCAGTTCGCTGCCGTTCAATACCAATGGTACCGTGTAGCGGTAATCGGCCAGGAACACCCCGTCGGTGGGGGATGCCGCCGCGCTGACCTCCGTCGTGCTGACGGTGTTGTTGACCGTGACCGAAACCCTGAACCCGGGTGTCGACGGCTCGATGATCGCCTGCCATTTGTTGCCGTTCCCGACGTGGCAGGCTTTGAGGCCGTCGACCGTGAGTGCCGTGGCGGCGATCGTGCCCAGTTCGAATTCCACCATGGTCTTCAGGTGCCGCATCGGGACGTTGGCCATCTCCCGCAGCGGTACCTGGGCAGGGTTGTCCCACCCCAGCTGGTCGGCGTCGATAAGTCCCTGCGCCGTACCGTCCTGGATGGCCGTGCCCTCCTTCCTGAGGATGATCCCGACGGGCTGGCGCTTGTTGTCGGGGAATACGACCGCCTCTCCGGCGGGGATCCATTTGCCGCCGTCGTATTCATACGTGGCCTGCATGCGTTCGCTGCCGCTGCCGAGCGTCACCGTCATCGTGTGCCCCGCACGGGTCGATGCCGGGCCCATCGTCGGGTCGTCGTCTCCGGTTTGGGCGCGTGAAACCTCGGCCATTTGGGTGCGGATGGAGATGCTTTCCACCGTCGTAGGCTCCGTCCGGCCCTCCTTTGCGGTGTCGTCGTCGGAGCATCCTGTCGCTGCCGTGCCCAGTGCGAGCATGGCCAGATAGAGGATATGTCGTTTCATGATAGGCTCTTTTATATTAGAAATTGATCTCGATCGTGTGGTTTTCCCCCGCTTTGAGGGCCGGCATCGTCTTGACGACGAAGTTCCGGGGACGCTCCTGGCCGCCGATGGTGACGGTGCCGATGGCTTCGAGGGCTATTTCCGTATTACCCGGCAGCATAATCAACTGGGCATCACCGGTCTGAGGGTCACAGTAGGCATCGTACCCGGCGACCGAGAGCGCCGTGATCCTGCTGCCCGACATCGTGCCGGCGAGCGTGAATGTGAGCTTCGGCCGTTCGTGCCCCAGCGTCAGGGCGACGGCCTGCGCCGGGGCGACCTCCTTCAGCTCGGCCGAAAGCCAGTCCGCGGCGAGGAACGCTTCCTTCTCCCGCTGGTCTTTGGCGATGGCGCCGCCCTGTGCCTGGCGTACGGCCTCCTCCGGCCAGTATACCTTGACGGAGGCCAGGGCGCTTCCGTCCACCGGGAAGTAGAGCACGTCGTCCGGGGTGGCGCCCGCCAATGTCCCGTCCGCATAGATATAGGTCGTTGTCCGGGCCTTTACGCTTACCGAGGCCCCGGCCATTCCCCGAAGGCCGAAGTAGTCGTCCGCCGCGTAGTTCGCCGCCGCCCGGCTTCCCGGGCTGATGCCTGCGACGCTGAGCCGGACGGGCATCGCGGCGTCGAAGGGTTCCTGCTCCGAGCAGGAACTTCCGGCCAGGAGCGCCGCCGCGGCACAAATGAGTAAGGATTGTTTCATAGTTTATCAGGTTTAGGTTGTTTCTCCCGTGGTACGGTATAACAAAAATAGTCCGCCCGCCTGACTTAAATTATCCCGGAATTATCAAATACTATTACGTTTCCGCCATTTGCCTTCCCTGCCCGGCCGGAGGGGCCATGCGTCTTGATCCCGTGCGGGGGCTGGAAACGGAAAAGCGGCCGGATCCGTGTCCGGCCGCCTCTCCGTCCCTGCGGGTTCGGGCTATTTCCTGCGGTGTTTTTCGGCATACTCCTTGGGCGAAAGCCCGAAATGCTCGCGGAAGCATTTGGTAAAATAGGAGTGTGAGTTGAACCCTACGCTATACATGATCTCCGAGATGCGGGTGTCGCTTTGCGCGAGGTATTGCGCCGCCCGTTTGAGCCGCACGGTGCGGATGAATTCGTTGATCGACTCCCCGGTGAGCGCCTTGACCTTGCGGTAAACCTGCTGGTAGGAGTAGCGCGAAATCTCGCACAGCTCCTGTATGCCGAATTCGGAGTTGTCGATATTCTGTTCGATGGCCTTGACCAGCGTGTCGATGAACTTGTCGTTTTCCGATTCGATCTGAATTTCCGAAGGGTCGGTGAGCAGCTTCTGGCGGTATCGTTCGCGCAGTTTGATGCGCTGCTCGATGAGCGAGTTGACCCGCGTGCGCAGCGTCTTGATGCTGAACGGCTTGGCGATATACCCGTCTGCGCCTGCCGAATACCCCTCTGCGCGGTTCTCCTCATCGCCCTTGGCCGTGAGCAGCAGGAACGGGATGTGGCAGGTGAGCAGTTCCGCCTTGCTGCGGCGGCACAGTTCGAAGCCGTCCATGCCGGGCATCATCACGTCGCTGACCACCAGGTCGGGGTAGATGTTTCGGATCTGCTCCCACCCGTCGTTGCCGTCGTGTGCCGTGTATATTTCGTACTGTTCTTCGAGGTTTATGCGCAGGAAATTCCGCATGTCCTCGTTGTCCTCGACGATGAGCACCTTCGGGTTGCGCTCGGCGGATCCCGCTTCGGGCTGCCTATCTGCCGTCCCGCTGGCGGGTGCCGCCCCCGCCGGGTCGACCGGGAGCGTGAACGTGAAGGCGCTGCCCCGGCCCGGGGCGCTTTCCAGGGTCAGCGTGCCGCCGTGCAGCTCGACGAAATCCTTAGCGAGCATCAGCCCGATGCCCGTGCCTCGGATCGACTCGAACGACGGATTGCTGCCCTGGTAGAACCGCTCGAAAATATGTTCCCGGTCGGCCTCCGTGACGCCTATCCCGGTGTCCGACACCTCGACTGCGGCGAACCGTCCTTCGTCGCTGCGGCGCAGCGAAATCGTGATGCCGATATGCCCGTTGTCGGGCGTGAACTTGAAGGCGTTGGAAAGCAGGTTGTACAGCACCTTCTCGACTTTGTCGCTGTCGAATTGGAAGGTGAGCTCGGGTTCGGAGGTTTCGAAATCGTAGTCGATGCCCCGGCGTTGCGCCTGGTAGGCGAACGATGCGTAAATCCTGCGCACGAACGACACGAACTCGCCCGTGCTGGGGTTGAGTTTCATCTTCCCGTTGTCGAACTTGCGCAGATCCATGATCTGGTCGATCAGCCGCAGCAGCCGTTCGCCGTTCTGCCGCATGAGCGAGAGCTGCTCCAGCTGGCGCTTGTCCCGGATCTGTTCCCCGAGGCTCTCTATGGGGCCCAGGATGAGCGAAAGCGGGGTTTTGAATTCGTGCGATACGTTGGTGAAGAAACGCATCTTGACCTGGTTCAGTTCTTCGGTCTTCATGCGTTCGAGTTTTTCGAGCCGGAGTTCCGAGAGGAGTTTCATTTTGGTGAGCGTCAGGTTGTAGGCTACGACGATCACCACGGCGACCAGCACCCCGTAGATCAGGTATGCCCACCAGCTCAGCCACCAGGGCGGCAGGATGCGCACCTCGATCCGTGCCGTGCGGTCGCTCCATATCCCGTCGGAGTTGCAGCCCCTGACCGTGAAGAGGTACCTGCCCGGCGAGAGGTTCGAATAGGCGGCGTAGTTCTGCGTGCCGCCCGTCATCTGCCACTCCTTGTCGTACCCTTCCAGCCGGTAGGCGTACTTGTTGTTCGACGATGCGAAGTTGAGCAGCGAAAAGTAGAAACGGAACGAATTTTCGTTGTGCCGCAGCCGCAGCCGGTCGCTGTGCAGGATCGAGCGCGGCAGTACGACGCGTTTGCCGATCCGGTGTCTGGGGCGCACCTCCTTGTTCCACAGGCTGAACGATGTGACGACCGTCGGCGCCTTGTCCTCGTTGAGCAGGATCGCGTCGGGGTGGTAGCGGATGTAGCCCCCGTCGCCGCCCATGTAGATATGGCCCTGCGGGTCGATGAAGAAACTGTTGTAAATCAGTTCGTCGATCCTCAGATCCCGGTTGAGGTCGCAGACGATCTTGTTTTTCCGCACCGGGTCGTACATGATGAGCTTGTTGGTCGTGGCGGCCCAGATGCGGCCGCGGCTGTCCGACGTGAGCGTGCGGATCGACTGCGAGAGGTCGAGGTCGTTGTCGAAACGCTCGAACAGCCCGCTTGCCGGGTCGAGTTTGCAGAGGCCCCGGTCGGTGCCCGTCCACACATTCCCCTTACGGTCTACGTGGATGGTGTAGATGCGGTTGCTTATCAGGCTGCGGGGGTCGTTCGTGCGCACCTTGTACTGTATGAAGCGGTCGTTGCGCTTTTCGTATTTGAACAGCCCCTCCTGCGTGGCCGCGAACCAGATGTTGCCCTTTGCATCCACGTCGAAATAGCCGATGTCGCAGTTGTCCGAGTTGATGATGCCGCTGATGAGCCGGGTCTTGTAGCTCAGGTGCGAGATACCGCCGTCGGGGCGGTAATGCGGGGTGATGAAGCAGAGTCCGCTGCTGATGTTGGTCACGATGTCGTGGTCGGCGTCCTCCTTGATGTCGTAGATGTATTTGAGCGAGAAGTTCTGGTTCGAGTGCTCGGCGCGTACGAAACGGTCGCGCGCGGCATCGTAGTAGTCGATCCCGTCGTTGGTTCCCAGCCACAGGGTGCCGTGGCTGTCGCGGATAAGCCGCTTGGCGATGCTGTGCGAAACCCCTTTGTCGGCCATGTAACGCGTGTATCCTGCGTCGCGTCGCGTGCTGTCGTACCGCAGGACGCCTTCGTTCGTGGTGAGCCACAGGCTGTGGTCGGGGGGTCCGAGCAGGTCGTTGACGATGACTTTGCGTTCGGCCCCTTTTCTGTCGTTGGTCAGGCGGACGCAGTCGATCTTCTTGCGTTTGAGGTCGAGTTTGGCCAGTCCGCTGTCGGTGCCGATCCAGACGATGTTCTGCCGGTCGCGGAAAAGCGTGCGCAGCGAGTTGTTGGGCAGCGACGTCGGGTCGGACAGCGAACTGTAATAGGCGCTGGCCTGACAGCTGCGGGTGTCGTAGAGCGTGAGCCCGTCGGCCGTTGCGAGCAACAGGTGCGTGTCGTCGTAGCTGAGGATGCTCTTTATGTCGTTGTCCGTAAGTCCGCCGTCTTCCGCGCGGAGGGTGCCGAGCGGCTGCTCGGGATGCCGGATGTCGAGGACGACCAGGCCGCTGGAACTTCCGACGTACAGCAGGTCGGGGGTGTTCTCCGGGATATACAGCGCGTTGACCAGGTTGTTGTAGGTGTCGTTGGGCAGCTTCCGGCTCCGGGTTTCATAGCGGACGAAACTGTTGTCCGTGGGGTTGAAGCGGTAGAGCCCGTCGAAGGTGCCGAGCCACAACATCCCGTGCCGGTCGGCGCAGATGCTGCGGATTTCGTTGGCCATCCGGTCGAATGCATCGGGTACCAGTACGAAATAGTTGATATAGCGTTTCCGCAGGTCGAGGCGGATCAGCCCTTCGAGCGTTCCGACCCACATCACCCCTTGCGGATCGTCGTGGATGCAGCGGATGCGCAGGTTGTTGAGCAGCCGCAGCGAGTCGTTGTCCGCATGGTATTTCACGAAACTTTCCGTCACGGGGTCGTAGAGGTCGAGCCCCTTCTCGGTGCCGATCCACAATTCGCCCGTGCGTGTGAGGTGTATGCAGTTGATGAACGAGGCGCTGACCGACGTCGAATCCCCGGGGTTGTAGCGGAACGTTTCGAAATTGTAGCCGTCGTAGCGGTTGAGCCCTTCGGCCGTCCCGAACCACATCAGCCCCGTACTGTCCTGTGCCACGGCGAAAACCATTTTGTCCGACAGTCCCGCGTCAATCGAGAGGTTGGTGAAATGGAGGTTCGTGACCTGTCCCCACAGGGGCAGCCAGCAAAACAGCAACAGTCCGGCAGCAAGGTGTTTCATCGGTCGTAATTTAAGGTGCTACGACAAATATACCTGTTTTTTGCATCATTCCGCCTGTTTGTCCCACAGGAAAACCGCACACTCTTCGGCTCCGAGCCTGACGGAGGCGCCTTCGGGCGACGCTTCGCCGCATAACCGGCGCGCCGAGGCGGGCAGCGCCCGCGAAAGCCCTATTTCGACGGCGTGCGGGCGTTTGTTGACCAGTACGGCCAGCCGTTGCGACGGAGACTCCATCAGGCGCATCAGCACCCCGTCCGCCGGGCGTGAGAAGTGCAGCGGGGCACGGTCGATCTGCCCGCGGCAGTAGGTGCCGTAGAAATCCGCGACCCCTTTGTTGTCGCCGTGCCAGCCGCCCAGCTCGATGAGCGAGGGAAGCCACACGGCCTCGCCCTTGCCGTAGCGGTGGCGGGTGCCGACCACATCGTCGCCGTGCATGGCGATCGCCTGCGCCTTGTCGGGGGTGAGGATCCCTTTCCACAGATGTGCGGGCAGGGTCGTGGCAGGGGTGTCGCATGCGATCGTAAAATAGGGTGCGACGGCCTTGTACTCGCTGATCTGTGCGCCGAAACACCTGCGCAGCGGAAAGTCGTCCATCAGGATGCAGTGCATGTTCTGGTCGTAGAATCCGGTGAGCCCCGTGGCGATCATCCGGCCGCCTTTACGGACGAAATCGTCGAGCCGTTCCCATGCCCCCGAAGGCAGTGCCACGAGGTTCGTCAATACGATCGTTTTCCCCTGTGGGTCGCTCCAGTCGTAAGCGTCCATTTCGCAGACTTCGGGAACCACGCCCCAGGCGGCGATGGCTTCATAGGCTCCCGCGAGCGATTTCATGGTTGCGCTGGCCTTGCGCCCTTCGTAACGGCCGTCGTCCGACACCGCCGCATTCTTTTGCTGCGTGCGGAGCGATTCGGTGTTGTAAAGGAGCGTGATGCCGCTCCGTACGGGCCGGGCCTCGCGGAAAAAGCTTTTGTGGGCTTTCGCCGTGCGGGCGACTTCCGAGGCCGCTGTCAGGCGGTCGCTCGGCCGCCCCTGGAAATCGAGCATACCCCATTCACCGGCTTCGAGTGCCGACGCCCGTTGGTTCAGCGTCCAGAAGATCACCCCTTCGGCGCCTGCGGCGATACCCGTCCAGAGCCATTGCGTGATCTCCCGTGCCGTGGGGCAGAGTACCTCCCTTCCGCTGGCCGTGACATTGCCGCCCTGCATTTCGGTGATCCAGAACGGGTTTTTCCCGGCTCCGGAGCGGATGATGTCGGCCATGAGCGAGATTCCCAGCGGGTATTGCGCCCGGGTGAAATAACCGAAGTGCCAGCTCAGGTGCATCGACACGCCCAGCGAGGTCAGAAACCCTTCGTAGGCGGGGAAATCGTAGTCGGCGAGGTTGTCCAGAAGCTGGTGGGGATTGATGTGTTTGTGGTGCGCAGGGTCGTGCAGATCGACCTGCGATGCGATCCATCCCAGGTACCACGTCGTGAAGTCGGTGTGGAACCGCTCTTGCGTGAAGTCGGCTTTCAGGTAGCCGTTGTCGTAGGCCGGAGTCTTCTGTGCGGCTTTCCAGCGTGCGAAAACCTCGTCGGTCAGGTCGTTTCGCCCGGGCCCCGTTCCGCCCGTCCCCGGTTCGTTCTGCAACACCCAGGTGTCGAGGGCGGGATGCCCCCTGAAGTGGCTCACGACGGCTTCGATGTAACCGGCGATTTCCAGCAGGTGGGCTTTCGAGCGGGGGAATTTGAATCCGCCCACGTCGCCCAGCTCGTCGGTCGGCGGGAAGAGCGTGGCGAAGAGTTTTACGCCGTGTTTCCCGGCGGCATCGAATGCTTTGTCGTAAAGCGTGAAATCCCACGATCCGTCCGGGCGCAGCATGTGCGCCCCGAACATCCGGATGCGTGCCGTTTCGAATCCGTGCTGCGCGAGTATCCTGAAGAACCCGTCGATCTGCTTGTCGGTCTGCCCCGGTTCGATGAACACCTGCGCCCCGATCTGCGGGTATTCGGTGCGTTGCGGGTAAAGGGGTTGGCACAGGAATCCCAACGCCAGTAACAGGATTATCTTTTTCATGGGCTATCGTTTGTTGCAAAGCCTCCGGCCGTTGCGGATTGCTTCGGATTCGTTATTGCAGGGAAGTAGCGTGAATTTATAGGCATAGCGTTTTGCCAGCAGGCGGTACTGCTCCGAGGGGCGCGCATTCAGGCTCCAGGTATCGGTTCCCCCGACCCCGGCCTGCACGCAGTCTATGTTGACCGTCAGGGCATCCGGAAGCCGCTCCACTTCGGTGACGTGACGTGCCCTGTCGAGCGCCTCCTGCGTGCAGTCCCATACCGACATGCTCAGGGGGCTGTCCCCCGCGATCTGGATGCCGCGCCCGTTGCCCTCCGTCAGCGTGAGCCAACGCACTGCGCAGCGGTTGCCGTTCTCCTGCGGGGTGATGTAGTCGTGCATGAAGTCCCCGGGCGTACCCCGGTAGAGGCCGATGAAAGCACCGCACGAGCGGTCAGAGTAATTTTCCTGGGGCCCTTTGCCGAAGTAGGCCATCCGCCCCAGTGTATTGGGAACCCGGGTTCGGAGCCCCGCGCGCAGCGGTTCGGGCAACTGCCCGGCGATCTGCAGGTCGTATGCCACGGCCAGCGCCCCCGTACCGTCGAGTGTATAAACCAGCGTCAGCCGCACGCTGTCGGGAACCCCCTTTTCGACACGCACCGTCCCTGCGGCTTCGTCGATGCGGATGCCTTCCGTCCGTAACCTTCCGGGCATCTCTTTCCAGCATCCGGCGATCTGCCCGACGCGCCATCCGCGCCAGTCGTTGTCGGTCGACGCCCGCCAGAAGTTCGGTCGCAGGGTGTCGCATACCAATGCCTTCCCGCGTACCGTATAGGAGACCAGGTAACCGCTTCTGCGGTCGATTTCCGCCCGGACACCCGCGGCGCTCAGCACGATGCGCTCCCCGTCCTGCGAGACGGCCGCCCTGCCTGCGGCGGGTTTATGCGCGGGAGCCTTGTAGAAAGGCAGTCCGAACTGCTCTTGCGCAGCGATGTGCCCGGCCCCGGCGTAAGGGGTCGCCCGTTTTTCCCGGGCCTGTACGCGGAGCAGGTATTCGGCGCCGGGTTCGGGCTCGAAGGGGCGGAACCCGACGGTGGCCGGGGCGCTCTTGCCCGCGGGCGTCGTCGGCACGTCGAAACTGCCGCGTTGCAATACGCCCTTGTCGGTCGATATTTCCCAGGTGAAGTCGTAGCGGTCGGTTGGGGAGAAGAAATTACGGTTGTGTACGACAACCCTTCCGGCAGCAAGGTCGTCCGCCGTGAACCCGATGGGCTGGAATACGTATTTGCACTCCAGTGCCGCGGGCTTCAGCGTACGGTCGGGGTTGACGATGCCGTTGCAGCAGAACGCCGCGTCGTGATGCTCCCCTGCCGGTTCGAAATCCCCGCCGTAGGCCCAATAGGTGCGTTGGCAGGTGTCTTTTTTGACCAGCCCCTGCTCTGCCCAGTCCCAGATATGGCCGCCCAGCAGTCCCTCATGGCTGCGGATGACCGTCCAGTAGTCGTTCAGCCCGCCGGTCGAATTTCCCATCGAGTGGGCGTATTCGCACATCAGCACGGGGCGGTCGATCCGCGGGTTGAGGGCCATGCGCTCCAGCTCCCCGACCGTGGGATACATGCGGCTCACGATATCCACGTAGGCGGGGTCGGTCGGATTGCCGCCGTCCTGCGGCTGTTGCGGGGTGCCCGGCTTCCCGTCTGCGGGGGCGGCACTGGTGAATACGGCCGCCGAAGTGCGCCTGAGGGGTATGTAAAGCGGGCTCGCAGGTTGTCCCTGCGCCCCTTCGTAGTGGATCAGGCGCGTGGGGTCGTAATCCTTGGCCCAGCCGGCTGCCGCCGCGTGCGCCGGGCCGCATCCCGATTCGTTGCCCAGCGACCACATGACGATGGAGGGGTGGTTGCGGTCGCGGACGACCATCCGGCTCACACGCTCCAGAAACGGAACGGCCCACTCCGGGTCGTTCGAGAGCTTCCCGCCCGAACCGTGGCTCTCGATGTTGGCTTCGTCGATGACGTAAAGGCCGTAACGGTCGCACAGCTCGTAGAAATAGGGGTCGTTGGGGTAGTGGGACGTACGCACGGAGTTGAAATTCAGCAGTTTCATCAGCCTTACGTCCTGTTCCATCCCTTCGCGCGTGACGGTCTTTCCCGTATATTGGTCGTGGTCGTGGCGGTTTACGCCGTAGAGTTTCACGGGGACGCCGTTGACCAGCATCTCGCGTCCGCGGAGCCGGACGTCGCGGAACCCGACCTTGCAGCTGCGCGATTCGGCGACCTGCCCGTCATCGTTGCGCAGGGTCAGCACGAGGGTGTAGAGCGCAGGGTTCTCGGCGCTCCATTTTTCGGGTGCCGCGATGCGCTGCTCCATCAGTGCGAAGTAGACGTTGTCGCGTTGCGGGTAAGCCTCCGACAGGATTTCTTCGACCGGTAGTCCCATTTCACGGCCTTCGGGCGTCCCGTCGGGGGCATAGAGTTGCGCCCGCAGATGCCATCCTGCCGCCGGGGTGCCCTCGCGCAGGTCGATCGTGGGGCGTATCTGCAACAGCGCGTCGCGCATGTCGCCGTCGAGCCGCGTCCGCACCCCGAAGTCGCCGATGGCCACGTCGGGTTTTGCGGCAAGGTATACTTCGCGGTGTATGCCCGCCATGCGCCAGTGGTCGGCATCTTCGAGGTAACTGCCGTCCGTCCATTTGAAAACCTTCACGGCGAGCGTGTTCTCGCCCGGTCGCAGCAGGCCGGTGACGTCGAATTCCGAGGGCAGGCAGCTGTCCTCGGCATATCCTGCCAGGGTGCCGTTGACCCAGACGTAATAACCCGAGTATACACCCCCGAAGTGCAGCACTACCCGGTCGCCTTCCCAACTTCGGGGTACGGTGAACTTTCGGACGTAGCATCCCGTCGGGTTGTCGCGTGTGATCGACGGCGGCCTGAACTCGAACGGATAGGGGATGTTGGTGTATATCGGATACCCGTAGCCCTGCATCTCCCAGCACGAGGGAACCTCTATCTCGTCCCAGTTTCCGAGGTCGGCGCCCGGTTGCCAGAACCCTTCGGGGCTTTGGGCGGCGTCTTCCGCAAAACGGAATTTCCAGACGCCGTCGAGCGGCATCATCCGTGATTGGGCGCGGTCTCCCGCCAATGCATCCTGCGGGGTCTTGTAGGAGTAGGAGGTGGCCCGGGCGGGCAGGCGGCGCAGGGCGTTGACGTGCTGGTCGGCCGGGGCGTCCCATCCGTCGGCGGCTGTTGCGGCGCCGTATGCAAGCGTGCACAGGAGGATTGCCGTAAGTCGTTTCATAGTTCGGATAAGGTAGAGTTTTCGATGGAACAAATATAGGAATACTCCACCCGCCGGATTTGCACGGATTTATCAAAAATTAACAGAAAACCGGCCTTTCGCCCCTCCTGCGCTGTCCCGACGAAAATGTGTTAGCATCTGCTGAACCGGTTACATTCCGTGCGCGGGGAATTCCCTACTTTTATCCTGTCGCTCAAACCTAAGACTACGACCTATGAAACGACTCATCCTTTTGACCTGCCTCCTTGCCTTCGTGTCGGTAGCGGAGGCGTGGGCCAAGCGCCCCGGGCGCTCCTTCAGGCGCTCTTTCGTCCAGGTAAGCGCCCGGGATCCCCGTTATTTCTGCCTTTCGGACGGGCAGCCGTATATCCCCGTGGGATGCAACATCGCCGCGATGGGGTCGGTTGCCGACATGGAACATTACCTCGGGAAGATGCACCGCAACGGCGCCAATTTCGGCCGCGTATGGCTCAATACGAACCTCTTCGAGATCGAAACCCGTTACGGCGAGGTGGACACCGCCAAGCTCGTGCGCATCGACCGCCTGCTGGAGCTCGCCGACCGGTACGGCATCAAGATCAAGTTCTGCATCGAGAGTTTCCGCCATATCCGGCCGGGCGTGAACAAGTGGGACACCAAAGCCTCGTACCATACCTCGAACGGCGGCCCGTTTGCCGATGCCGACGATTATATCACTTCGCAGCGTGGTGAGGAGGAGTTCCTGCGCCGCGTGTGCATCTTCCGCGAGCGTTACGGCGACCATCCCGCCGTTTTCGGCTGGGAGCTGTGGAACGAAATGAACGCCGTGGAGACGCCCGAGGAGCACCTGCGCGCGTGGAATGTCCGTATGCTGCCGCGTGTGAAGGAGATCTTCCCGAAAAACCTGGTGATGCAGAGCCTCGGCTCGCTCGACCGGGAGTCGAGCTTCCCGATTTATGAATTCATCAACCGCCTGCCTCCGAACGAGGTAGCGCAGGTGCACCGCTATATCGACGAGGGTGCCGAACTGGCCGTGTGCGGCGCTCCGGTCGACAGCATGGCCTCCGATGCCATCGCCGTGCTGCGCGGATACGGCCTCCGCAAACCGATGCTGCTGGCCGAGTCGGGCGCCGTGAAACCCGTGCATACCGGCCCCCATCCTATATATAAGGTAGATACGATGGGTTCCGTGCTCCACGACGTGCTCTTCGCCCCCTTTTTCAGCGGGGCCGCCGGGCCGGGGCACCTCTGGCATTGGGATCACCATATCGACAAGCAGCATACCTGGTTCCAGATGGGGCGCTTCGCGCGTGCCGTCGAAGGTGTCGACCCCCTTCGCGAAGGGTTCGAACCCGTGCGCCGCGATACGGCGGGGCTGCGGGTCTATGTGCTGCGGGGCGAACACACGCTGCTTGCCTGGTGCCGCGATACGGTGAGCACGTGGCGGCACGAGCTCTCCGAACGCATTCCGGCACAGCGGCTGTCCGGCCTGCAGGTCGACTTCACACCGCTGCTCGGCGGGCGCAGGGTGAAGAAAGTGCGGATCTACGACCCCTGGCGGGACGAGTGGGTGCGCGCGTCCCGCCGTGCCGACGTATCGCTTCCGGACTTCACGCGCTCGGTGGTCGTCCGGATCGAATATTGAAGCGCAGGAGGGTGGATGATGAAAACGGACAAATAAATGATAAATCCGTTCTTTATATCCCTGTTCCGTCTTCCTAAATTTGTTGTAACGAAAATCCTGAAGCATAACCAAACCTATCAGCCTATGAAAGAAAAAGACGCTCCGACCTTTTCGATTTTGTGATCCGGCCCTCTCGGTGAACCTCAGTGCGGGCCTGTCCCGCGGCGGCGATTCTCCCCGCGGGACCCAATCAACCAACTACAACCTAAATACCTATGAAAATGAACCATTATTTGAATGTGCCGGGGCTTCTGCGCAGATTCGCGAAGATCGGGCTGGCTCTGCTGCTCGTCCTGTCGGTCGCTTTCGGCGCCGGTGCGCAGGACGTCTCCCCTGCCAGGGTCTCCGGGACGGTCGTCGACCAGCAGGGCATGCCGGTCGTCGGGGCCGGAGTGGTCGTCAGGGGAACCCAGACTGGCTCCGTGACCGACCTCGACGGGCGTTTCACGGTCATGGCGGCCAAGGATGCGACGTTGACAGTTTCATTTATCGGCTATACCACCCGGGAGGTGCCCGTAGGAACTCAGACCGATATCCGCATCGTGCTCGAGGAGAATGTCCAGAGCATCGACGATGTGGTGGTGGTCGGCTTCGGCACCCAGAAGAAGGAGACCGTCACCGGCGCCATCGGGCAGCTGTCGGGCAAGGAGCTGATGCGCTCCCCCGTGACCAATATTTCCAATGCCCTCGTTGGGCGTATCGCCGGTATGGCCGCCGTCCAGAAGACCGGCGAAGCCGGCTTCGAAGAGTCCACGATCCGCGTGCGCGGCGTGGGGACGTATGCCGGCGACCAGAACCCGCTGATCGTCATCGACGGCATCGTGCGCGACATGACGGCCTTCAACATGCTCGACCCGAACGATGTGAAGAACGTCAACGTGCTCAAGGATGCTTCTGCGACGGCCGTGTACGGCGTGCGCGGTGCCAACGGCGTCATCATCGTGACGACCAAACGCGGCCGCGAAGGCAACCTGAAAATTTCGTTCACGGCCAATGTCGGCTTCACCTCCCCGACGACCCTGCCCAGCCTGGTCAACTCCTACGATTATGCCGTGCTGCGCAACGAGGCGTTCGCCAACGACGGCAAGCCCGACGACATCAAGGTATTTTCGCAGGACGAACTGTGGAAATTCCGGCATAACCGCGACTATACGCCCTCCGAGGTCGAGGCGATGGGACACCTTTCGCCCGAACAGAAACAGGCGTTGCTCGACAGTCCCGCCATCTATTACGGCAGTACGGACTACATGAAGCGGATTTTCGACGCCGGGGTGTCGCCCCAGCAGCAGTACAGCGTCAATATCTCCGGTGGTACCGAAAAGGTGGCCTTCTTCACCTCGGTGGGGTATTCCAACCAGAAGAGCCTCACCAACGACTTCGGGTTCAGCGATGCGGCCTCCAACTCGGGCAGCCACAAGTATAACTTCCGCACCAACTTCGATTTCAACATCATCCCGCTCACCGAGATCAATGTTTCGCTCTCGGGGCAGGTGCGCGAGACGAAGATCATCACCGACCGCAACAGCAGCGTGGACATGTGGGGCCGTTACCGCGACCTGATGCTCAACATCTACGAAGCCCCGCCCTTCTCGGCGCCGGGCGTCTCCGACGGCCGCATCATCACCGATTATGCCGGCGGTACGATCATGGACAGCAACAAGGGCGCATGGGGCAAATCCCCGATCGCCTACATGCTCGAAAAGGCACAGGCGCGTATTAACCAGAGCAGCCTGAATACCTCGATCCGCATCCGCCACCGGATGGATTACCTCGTCGAAGGGCTTTCCGTACGCGGAGCGTTGTCGTATGACCATTATTTTACCAAGACGCTGCGCGTTGCGCCCAACCTGCCCGTCTATTCGATCACGCGCAACCCCGCCGATCCGGCCGAGCTGCTCTATTACGGCGGCGAACACAATGCCAAATCCTACGAGGAGACCGGCTGGGGCAAAAACCGCAAGGTCTATGTCGAGGCCGGCATCGACTTCAGCCGCGATTTCGGCAAGCACGCCGTCACGGCCATGGCGCTCGTCACCGGCGAACGCTACACCTCGCCCGGGCTGAAGTACAACGTCCCCCGCGGCTATTACGGTGTGGTGGGGCGTGTCACCTACGGTTACGACCAGCGTTACCTGGCCGAATTCAACATGGGTTACAACGGTTCCGAGAACTTCGCGCCCGGCAAGCGGTTCGGGTTTTTCCCGGCCGTTTCGGTAGGCTGGGTCGTGTCGAACGAACCCTACTTCCCGAAGAACGACATCCTCACGTGGCTCAAGTTCCGCGCCTCGTACGGGCAGACCGGCAACAGCGAGATCGGCGGCGACCGCTTCCTTTTCCTGCCCGGCACCTGGGGCAGCCACAGCTACGGCCCCTGGAACGGCACCCCGCTCGACGGGTATTTCTTCGGCTCGTCGAACGGTTCGGTCAATAACCCGGCCTTCCCCGGCAAATACGAACAGTCGACAGGCAACCCCGACGTCACGTGGGAGAAGAAGGAGTCGTACAACATCGCCGCCGAGGTGCGCATGTTCCGCGACCGGCTTTCGGTCACGGTCGACCTGTTCGAGGAGAAGCGCAACAACATCCTCACCAAACTGGGGGTCACGCCGGGCATCATCGGCCTGAGCGGCAGCGCCCTGCCGCCCGTGAACGTGGGGCGCATGAGCAACCGGGGTTACGAGATCCAGGTCTCGTGGCGCGACAACGTCGGAACGGATTTCTGGTATGAAGTGGGCGGACAGGTCTCCTATGCCGTCAACAAGATCGACTACAAGGCCGAACCCTCCTACATGTACGCCTGGATGAACGAAACGGGGTTCGCCTACGGACAGTACAAGGCCTATTACAACGAAGGCTTCTACAATACGCCCGAAGAGGTGGCCAACCACCCCTACAACGCCATCGACGGCAACCGTGTCCAGGGCGGCGACCTGCGTATCGTCGACGTCAACGGCGACGGCATCATCGACGACAAGGACATCACCCCGACGGGCTTCTCGAACGTCCCGCGCTTCGCGTTCAGCAGCAACCTGAGCTTCGGCTACAAGGGGTTCGAAATATCCGCGCTCCTTACCGGTTCGGCGCAGGGGACGTTCAACATGAACGGCTACCTCATCACGCCCTTCGCCCAGGGAAACGGTACGCCGCTGAGCTATATGAACGGCCGCTGGACGCCCGAACGCCATGCCGCCGGCAAGCAGATCACCTTCCCGCGCATGTCCGTGAACATGGCCAACAGCCAGAACAACCAGAACAACTCCTTCTGGTTCCGTTCGACCGACCATATCAAGCTCAAGAACGTCGAGGTGGCCTATACGTTCCGGAACGCCCGCTGGATGCGCAAGGCGCATATCGGCTCGATCCGCGTATTCGTCAATGCCAACAACCTCTGTACCTGGGGCGGCAAAGACCTGGTCGACGGCATCGACCCCGAGCTGGTGCAGGACGGCAGTACGTCCGAAGGCATCATCTATCCGCTCACGCGCGTGTATAACTTCGGTTTCAACATCCAATTTTAAGTCGCAGCCTTATGAAAAAGACCATTTATACGCTTCTCGGCCTGTTGCTGGCGGCCGGCCTTACGTCCTGCCAGGACTGGTTCATCGAGAAGCCCGAAGTGACGGGCATGGATCAGGACGAGGTCTTCAGCACGGCCAAGAACGCCGAGGGGGCGATCGCCGAGGCCTACGCCACGATCCTCTCTTCGGGATTGCCCGTACTGGTGTGGAACAACTCCCCGATCATGCCCTACGAGACGACCGAAGCCATCATGGGCGGCGAAGACCTTTGCCGCCTGACATGGGGATACATGGATAAGCAGGTCGTGGCGGGCATGCTGGCCAACAACGAGAATAACGGCGCCGGTTATACCGACGACTATTTCCCCAACAACTACGCCTACATCCGCAAGGCGTGGCTCGTGTACGAGAACATCGACAAGGTCGCCGACATGTCCGACCGCGACAAAGCCATCGTCAAGGCCGAAATGCAGGTGCTGGTGGCTTTCCGCTACGTGGAGATGCTCAAACGCTACGGCGGTGTGCCGCTGGTCGAATCGACGCTCACCACGGTCGACGTGCGCCCCCGCTCCACCGTGCAGCAAACCCTTGACTTCATCGTCGGGCTGTGCGACGCGGCCGCCGCGACACTCGAAGGTGTGCGCTGGCCGGCCGACTGGCTGGGGCGCGTGAACAAGGGTGTGGCGCTGGCCGTCAAGGCCGAGGCGCTGATGTATGCCGCCCGTCCCCTCTTCAATGCCGACGCCCCTTACATGCAGATGGCCGACCCCGCGAACAATGAGATGATCTGGCTCGGGGGCTACGATGCCAAGCGCTGGGAAACGGCGCGCCTGGCCAATCAGGAGGTGATCGACTGGGGCAAGGCCAACGGCTTCGAGCTGATCGACACGGGCGACCCCATCAAGGATTACGGCACGGCCGTCGGCACGCCGTCGAACCGCGAGGTGCTGCTGGCCTACAAGCAGCAGCGCGAGGCTGACGACAACGGTATCTACAAGAACTACACCTTCATGCCGACCCACACCGGCCACGACCTGGGGCAGTACCGCGGCACCGGCTACGGTCAGCTCTGCCAGTACCGCAAGGCCGATGGTACGGATCAGACGTGGGCGGGCGTGGACGACTGGCGCCCGGCCGGCGAATACCGCGACAAGGCCGAAGAGTTGGAACCCCGTGCGCAGGCGTCGCTCTATTTCTACGGCGTCAACCCCAAGAACAATACCGGCAACAGCCGTTGGGATCTGTACCAGAACTGGCAGCTCGAATACAAGTGGCAGGACGGCTGTGCCAAGAACATCAAATTTTGGTACGAAGCCGGTTCGCGCGAATGGTTCGAATTCCCGATCTACCGCATGGCGGAGTTTTACCTCAATATCGCCGAGGCCTACAACGAGGAGGGCAACCCGACCATGGCGCTGCGCTACCTGAACGACATCCGCAGGCGCGGAGGCATCCCCGACGAAACGCAGACCGACCGGGTGGGGCTGCGGCGGAGCATCCACCGCGAATGGGCCGTGGAATTCTACGTGGAGAACCAGTGGTATCCCCACGCCCGCCACTGGAAGCAGGGGGCGTCGATGGTCGGCGGGGCCAAGTACAAGTTCGAGTTCTCGCAGGCCGCCGGCGTGTCGTGGAACCCCCGCAAACCCGAGGAGTTCGCCAATTACACGCGCAAGCCCTCCTATGTCCCCGAATACACGTGGCACGAGCGCATGTCCCTTTCGCCCTTTACGCTCAGCGAGGTGAATAAGGGCTATCTGGTGCAGAACCCCGGATATTGATCCGCCCATACACAATCGTTTACCGAAAAAATCAGAATTACATGAATCCCAACCATATGAAAAGTGTGTTTCTCGGAGGCGCGGCACTCGCGGTTCTGGCCGTCGGTGGTGCCGGCCCGGTTTCCGCCCGGGATACCGCGGCTGCGGAACAGCCCGACAGTGCGGCCCTGGAATATGTGATCCCCGGGACATCGGCCCGCACGAAGGCAATGCTGGTCACTTCGTCCGTCTCTTCCGTGACGGGAGACGAGGTATCCATCCCCTCGGCCAATATCAACAACATGCTTTACGGACGTATCCCGGGGCTCGTCGTGTCGCAGACCAACGGGGAACCCGGCTACGATGCCGCTACGCTCAGTATCCGCGGCGTGGCGACCTACAACAACTCGTCGCTGCCGGTCTATGTCGACGGCTTCCAGACCAATATGGCTTATTTCCAGTTTCTCTCGCCTGCCGAGATCGACCGGATCGAGGTGCTGAAGGATGCCGCGGCGCTGGCTCCCTTCGGCATGAGGGGCGCCAACGGCGTGATTTGGGTCACGACCAAGCGCGGTCGTATCGGCCGCCCGCGCGTCACGGTCAATGTCCGGGGCGGCGTGCAGCAGCCCATGAACCTCCAGAACCCGTTGCGTACGGGCGACTATACCCGGCTTTACAACGAGGCGCTGAGCAACGACAACGGCAACGTTTGGACACCCTATTACACGGCCGACCAGGTCGCCCGACTGCCCGACGTGGACTGGTACCGCGAGGTCACCAAGAAGGCCACGCCCTATACCGATGCCGACGTGTCGGTCTCGGGCGGCGACAAGACCGTACGCTATTTCGTGCTGTTCGGCTACATGGGGCAGCGGGGAATCTACGACACCCCGACCAACGATACGCTGGCCAACGCAGGCATCGACCGCTACAATATCCGCACGAACCTCGATATGAACCTCTTCGGTTTCCTGGAGGCCAAGGTCGATGTCGGGGGCCGGATCGAAGACCGCCGTTACCCCAACCGCGCCGCGGGCGACCTGTGGAACGACCTTGCCAAATACCCCGGCTCGGTTTATCCCGTGCGCAACCCCGACGGGACGTGGACGGGTACCCCGATCTACAATTTCAACCCCCTGGCCTCGATCAAGGCGCTGGGGCGCAACTCCACGCACGACCGTACCCTGCAGGCCAATTTCCAGCTCAAGGAGCGGCTCGACTTCCTCGTGGAGGGGCTCTACCTTTCGGAGGCGATGTCGCTGAGCAGCTGGACGCGCGACGGCGCGAGCAACACGCGCAACTATTCGCGCTGGCTCGACGGGGTGCAGCAGACCACCGATAACGACACCCCCTATACCCGTGGCGAGGACAGCGGCCAGAACCAGTGGACGTGGCAGCACTACAATGCCACGGTCGGCTACGACGGCACGTTCGGGCGGCATGTGGTCTCCGCCTCGGCCGGGATACTCTACAATATCTACAAGACAGACTTTTCGCAGAACGGCGCTGCCGGCAAGATGGTCGAATACCGTCACATGACCGTCAACGGGGCGGTCAACTATGCCTATGACGACCGCTATGTGGCGACCTTCTCCTTCGCCGCCGACGGTTCGGACAATTACAGGCCCGGCAACCGCTGGGGGTTCTATCCCTCGCTCGGCCTTGGCTGGATCGTCTCCCGCGAGCGTTTCCTGCGGGACAGCCGCATGGTCGATCTGCTCAAGCTTAGGGCTTCGGTCGGTAAGAACGGCTGGGATCCGATGGGCGAGATGCGTTACCTCTGGGAGGGCTACTATACCGGCCGCGGCGGCCTCAATACGGGAAACTCCGAGCACACGTGGCACGGGGGAACGGCGCTGTCCTACCTCCCGAACCCCGATGTTTTTGCCGAAAAGAGCCTGAAGTACGACGCCGGCATCGACCTGCGCCTGTGGAACAGGTTGTCCCTGAACGTTGACCTGTTCCTCGAAAAAAGATCGGGCATCGTGACTCAGGACTGGATGATCCCCGGTGCCTCGGGCGTGGACAATCCGCCTTACCGCAACATCGGCAGGATGACTAACAAGGGCTTCGAAGTCCAGCTTTCCTGGGCCGACCGCATAGGCGATTTCAATTACGCGCTCACGGGCATGGCCTCGTATAACAGCAACAAGGTCGACTATATGGCCGAGGTCGTGACCGTGCCGACCGCGGCACGCACGGGACGGCGGCTCGACGCCCTGTTCGGATATGTGGCCGACGGGTTCTACGACTGGGACGATTTCGACGTCGGCGGCGAACTCAGGGAGGGGCTTCCCAAGCCTACGTTCGGTGCCGTGCAGCCCGGCGACATCAAGTATAAGAACCTGAACGGCGATACGGTCATCGACGAGAACGACCAGACGGCCATCGGCGACTCGTACCTGCCCAAGTTGCAGTACTCGTTCTCGCTGGCGGCATCCTACAAGGGGTTCGACCTCTTCGCCCTCTTCCAGGGGGCGGCCGGCCGTGACGTGAACCTGCTCGATGCGCCCTTGCAGAACGTGGCGTTCCGCGACAACGGCAACGTCTACGGGATTGCCGAAGGCCGCTGGGCCTACTATCCCGAACAGGGCATCGACACGCGGGCTACGGCCACCTATCCGCGCCTTTCGTTGCAGGACAACAGCAACAACTACCGCAATTCGACACTCTGGAAGCGCAGCGGCGACTTCCTCAAGCTGCGCAACGTGGAACTGGGATACACCTTCGCGCAGCCGTCGCTGAGCAAGGCCGGCATCTCGAAGATCCGCATCTACCTGAGCGGTGTCAACCTGCTGACCGTCAGCAGGCTGATGCGCGACTACGACATCGACCCCGAAATCCTTTCCGGCCACCCGGCGCTGAAATCCTACAACCTCGGACTGACCGTAACCTTCTAAACACGACTGCCATGATACGAAAAAATATGAGAATCCTTTTCGCGGGCGCCCTCCTCTGTTCGCTGTCCCTGGCGGGGTGCGATGCGCTCGACACCAAGGAAGACCTGAACCTGACGGACGAGATGATGGCCACGCGCCGTTACCAGATGTTCGACTGGGGCTACCGCGTTTACGAACACATCCCCTACGGGTTCACGGCGATCGACGGCAACCTCTTCGCAGCCGTTTCCGACGAGGCGCAATACGTGACCACGTTCAGTTCCACGCAGCGGTTCAACGAAGGCAGCTGGAGCGCCTATTACAACCCCGACGATTGCTATACGAGCTATTACAACGGCATCTATGCGGCGCACGACTACCTCGATAAGTCGGTGGATTACAGGTATATCCTCGGTATGCACCGCGACACGCTCACTTCGAACGGCCTGGACAGCTACCGCCGCGACATCGTCGACGTGCAGCGGCTGCGCGCCGAGGCGCATGTGCTGAAAGCCTATTATTATTTTGAGCTTGCCAAGCGTTACGGCGGGGTGCCCCTCATCGACCGCGTGTATGCCGACCAGAAGGAGGCCAATCTTCCGCGCGGCACGTTCGACGAGGTGGTCGGCCTCATCCTGCGCGAGATCGAGGGGGTGCGCAACGAACTGGTCGTCGACTGGCGGGCCGAGAACCTCGAGGAGAAGTCGGGCCGGATCACCCGCGGCGCGGCGCTGGCCCTCAAGTCGAGGGTGTTGCTCTATGCCGCCAGCCCGCAGTTCAATCCCTCGGGCGAAAAGTCCAAGTGGGCTGCCGCTGCCGCTGCGGCCTTCGAAGTGATCAACATGGGCATCTATTCCCTGCATCCCGATTACGGCGGGCTGTTCGTCGCCGAAACCTCTACGACCAGCCCCGAGACCATCTGGGCGGTGCGTATGGGGGCGACCAACGAGTTCGAACGCAAGAATTACCCCATCGGCACGCAGGGCGGCGGTACGGGTATCTGCCCTTCGCAGAACCTCGTGGAAGCCTATGAATCTACGGGGGAGGATACGGGCGATGCCTATGCCGGCCTCGACCCGCGCTTCTACGCCACCGTCCTGCGCAACGGCGATACGTGGAACGGGCGCACGCTCGAAATCTATGCGGGCGGCGCCGACGACCCCGCCCGGCAGAACGCTTCGCCCACGGGGTATTACCTGCGCAAGTTCCTGAACGAGAACCTGAACCTCACCAATGACGACAAACGGCTTCGCAGCTGGATCGTTTTCCGCTATGCCGAAATATTGCTTAATTTTGCCGAGGCGATGAACGAAGCCTACGGCCCGGACGACGCCCACGGCTACGGGATGAGTGCGCGCGACGCCGTGGATGCCGTGCGTGCCCGTTCCGGGGTGGGGATGCCCCCGGTCGATGTCGCCCCGGGCGATGCGGCCGCCATGCGCACGGCCATCAAACACGAACGCCGCATCGAGCTGGCCTTCGAAGACCATCGCTACTGGGATCTCCGGCGCTGGGACGATGCCGGGACGGTGCTCAACCGGCCCCTGCGCGGCGTGAAGGTGACCCGCAGCGGCGACGGCTTTGCCTACACGCCGTTCGAAGTGGCCAAACGCATCTTCGATGCCCCGAAGATGAACCTTTATCCGATCCCGCAGGCCGAAATCGTAAAATCGGGCGGGGTACTCGACCAGAATCCGGGTTGGTAGACCGAAAAATATCGAACTATGAGAACGATCGTTACATTCTTTTCTGTGCTGCTCCTCGCATGCGGGGCAGCCTCATGCCAGAAGGCCGACAGCGAGAGGCCCTGGGGCAGTGCGGTGATCTATATGCCGCAGGCCGGTTACATCCCTTATGCCGTGCCCAACGGCGGGACGGCGCAGCAGTCCAACAAGAATTACCGCATCGACGCGCAGGCGGGGAAGGTGCACATTTTCCTGGGCATCTACCGCGCCGGGCTGGCCGAGTTGCAGGCCTATACGGTCAGCGTCTCCGTGGGCAGCACTCCCCTGGACGGGACTGTGTTGCTGCCGGGCCGGGCATACACGCTGCCTTCCTCGGTGAGCTGCCCCGACGGGAAACGCGATGCGACTTTTTTCCTCACGGTCGACATCGCCTATCTGAAGGCGAATGCCGACAAGGATTTTTCCCTGCCGGTCACCATATCCGACCCGACGCGTTATGCGCTCAACGACAAGCTCACAACGACGCAGGTGCGTATCGACACGTCGGAGCTGCTCTCGAAGGAGGGGCTGTAACCCGGCTTTGCCGCCACACCGGCACGGGGTCGCCTCCGGCGGCCCCGACTGCCGTTTTGTTCCCGGCTGTCGCCTGAAATCGTTTTTTATGAGGAAATTATTTGCGTTCCTGTTTTTTGCGCTCTTTCTTGCGCCTGCGCCCCTTGGCGCCCGGTCTTTCTCCCGCGGGCGCATCGTCGTGCATCCCGGCGGGCGTTACCTGCAATATGCCGACGGCAGGCCGTTCTTCTATCTGGGCGACACGGCGTGGGAGCTGTTCCACCGTACGACGCGCGAAGAGGCGCGCCTCTATCTCGAAGACCGCGCCCGGAAAGGGTTCACGGTCATACAGGCCGTCTGCCTCGCGGAACGTGACGGGCTGCGCGTCCCCAATGCCTACGGCGACCTGCCGTTTGCCGATGCGGGGTTCACCCGGCCCAACGAGCGTTATTTCACGTATGTGGACGAAGTGGTCGCCATGGCCGACTCGCTGGGGCTGGTCATCGGCCTGCTGCCCGCATGGGGCGACAAGTTCTGCCTCAAATGGGGCCCCGGGCCCGAGATCTTCACAACGGAGGGGCGTGCCGAGGCTTTCGGGCGCTATCTGGGGGAGCGTTACCGCATCCGGCGGAATATCATCTGGATACTGGGCGGCGACCGTCCTCCCGAAGGGCGTGAACCCATACTGCGGGCCTTCGCCCGCGGCATTGCCTGCGGTGTCGCCGGCCGCGAGGATTATTCGGCCTGCCTGATTACCTACCATCCGTGGGGGAAATCCTCTTCGGGCGACTGGCTGCACGACGAGCCGTGGCTCGCGTTCAACATGCAGCAGAACGGCCATGCCTACGATTTCGACCTTTGGGAGCGCATCGCCCGTGATTATGCCCGGCGGCCCGTCAAACCCGTGCTGGACGGGGAGCCGATCTACGAGGAACATCCGATCGACTTCGACCGGGAAAAATACGGCACTTCCGAAGCCCTGCATGTGCGGCGGGCGTTCTACCACGAGGTCTTTTCCGGGGCCTGCGGACATACCTACGGCTGCCATGCCGTATGGCAGATGTGGGAACCCGGCCGGTATGCGCCTGTCACGGGGCCCGTGCGGAGCTGGCGGGAATCCCTCTCGCTGCCCGGGGCTTACCAGGTGTGCTATGGGCGGGAACTTATCGAGAGCCGTCCGTTTTTCCGCCGTATTCCCGACCAGGGCGTTATCGCCGGGGATGCCGGCCGGGGGCACGGGCGTTGTACGGCTACCCGCGACAGCCTCGGCACCTATGCCATGGTCTATTCCGAGAGCGGACGGCCGTTTGCCGTCGACCTGGAACGGGTTTCCGGGAAGCGGATCGTGGCCTGGTGGTACGATGTCCGCAGCGGGCGCCCGCTGCGGATCGGGGAATTCCGCCGCCGGGATGCCGGTGCGACGATGACCTTCACGCCCCCGACTTGCGGCAAGGGGAACGATTGGGTACTGGTGCTCGACGATGCGCGCATGAAATATCCGCCGCCCGGGAGATGCCCGGAAGCCCGCTCCGGGGCTGCCGGGTAAGTCCGCCTCCCGGGCGTTTTTATCCGGCGGCGTACAGGGTTTCCTGCCGGTGCGGATCGTGTCTCCGCTCCGGGCGCTCTTTGCCTATTATGACGACACACCCCGCACGAAGCCGTGCGGGGTGTGTCGGTGCGGGGTACCCCCCCCCTACCTGGTCAGGTATTTACCCTGCTTCTTGAGGGCGTTGTATACCGAGCCGGCCCAATAGTTGCGCAGGCCGAACCCGCCGGGCTTACCGGCCATGTCCATCTGGAGGATGACCTCCTGCGTGGCGGGATCGAACAACACGGCCGTGTAGTATCCGATGCCGTTGCCCTTGTCGAGCGTCGTGGCTATCAACACCAGCCCCTTGTTCCCCGAGCCGTTGTCGTAGCGGGCGAGGATTCCGGGGAGCTGCGCCGCGATGTCGGCCTTCGTGCTGCGGGGCGTGAACTGCTCCGCAGCCAGGCCGCCCAACGCCTCGTTGGCCTGTTCGACATTGGTCGAAAGGATGTCGATGCCGGTGAATCCGGCCACGTCGTATTTCTTGGGTTCGCTGAGGAAGAGGCGGTTGATGGCCTCGAACGCCTTGATGAACTCGGCCGGCTGCTCGTTGGCCCCGACGACGCTCACGCAACTGTAATCCACGCCGTAGAAGTCGGCCGCCATCTTCGTCTTTCCCTTCTGTGCGAAACCGCTGACGGCGATCAGGCACAGGGCTATGCTCAGTAATTTTTTCATGGTTGGGTTTTATTTGGTTTGTTCGCGTAAATCTACGAATTTTATTTGTTTCCGGCTCATTTGGGGCATCTGTTTTTTCGCAATGTACTCCACCTGCTCGAAGACCACCTCGGGTGCTACGCGCACTTTCGAGCGGAACGTGTCCTTGATCTCCTTCTCGAACGCTTCGTCGCGGCGCGTGCTGCCGATTCGCAGCACGATCTGGTCGGTGCCGAGGCTTCCGGTGAATACCTCGATGATGTAGTTGTTCACGCCGGGGATATTCTCCAGCACGTCGTACAGCGCGGGCGGGTAGAGCGTCGTGCCCTTGAATTTGATCATCTGCCCCCGGCGTCCGATCACCGACGAGAGGCGCATCGTCGTGCGGCCGCAGGCGCAGCGTCCCGTGCGGGCGATGCAGATGTCGCCCGTCTTGAAGCGCAGCAGCGGCATGCCCCGCACGCCGAGCGTCGTAATGACCACCTCGCCCTCCTGTCCCTCGGGCACGGGGTTGTTCTGCTCGTCGAGCAGCTCCACCAGAAGCATGTCGGCCGGAACATGCCCGCCGCAGTGGTGCCCGCATTCGGTGATCGAGGTCTGCATCTCGGTCGAGGCGTAAGTCGAGAAAAGTTCCAGTTCGGGCCACAGTTCGGTGATTTTCGCTCCCAGCGTGTTGTTGCTGAAGTCGGTGTCGCGCAGCGCCTCGCCGATGCAGATCGCACGGCGCAGCGACGAGCGGCGGTAGTCGATCCCGTGCTCCTGCGCATAGCCGACGAGTTTTATCAGGAACGACGGCACGACGATGCAGCCCGTGGGGCCGATGCGCCGGATGGTGTCCCATTGCAGTTCGGGGATGCCGTTTCCCACGCGGATCACGCCGCATCCCAGCTCCCGGGCTCCCATGAAGTAAGCCAGCCCGGCCATGAAGCGGCGGTCGATGGTCGTCATCAGTTGCAGGATGTCCTCTCCGGTGCATCCCGCCGTGGTGAACGACATGGCCTCGTTGTAGGCCAGCCGGGCCAGGTCTTCTTCCGTGAGGGCGAACGTCACCGGGTCGCCGAGGGTTCCCGACGTGGTCACGTAGTCGATGATGCGGTTGCGGGGCACGCAGACGAACTCCCCGGGGTGGAGTTGCAGATCCGTTTTGGTGGTTACGGGCAGGTGCCGCAGGTCGTCCGCCGTGCGGATGTCGCCGGGCTGCATGCCGCAGCCGTCGAACATGCGCCGGTAGTAAGGCGAATTTTCATAGAGGTAGGCGACCTCATCGCGCAGGCGTTCCTCCTGGAACGCCGCGATCGCATCGGCCGATGCGAATTGTATTTCCGGGTTTCGTATCATGGCTTGCATTCCGATTTGAGTCTTTCTATCGCCAGGAGTTCGTCCCTGCGGGGAACCCCTGCCTCCAGCGCCTTGCCGAAGCTCTGTGCCGCGCGCTCGTCGTCGCCCTGCGAGAGGTAGTATTCCCCCAGCAGTTTCCAGGTGTGGAAATTCTGCGGGTTGGTTCGGGCGAAGGTTTCTGTCAATTCCCCGTCGGCCTTCCTCCCTGCTTTTATCGCCCGGCGGATGCGGGCTCCGAGCTGGCGGTATGCGACCACGCGCGGGTAGTCACGGGCGAGGTAGGCCGTGTCGGAAGGTATCTCCAGCGCCGCGTCGTACAGCTCTGCGGCGGGGTCGGGGTTGCGCAGGATTGCTCCGAGGTCGTAGCAGACAAAGGCGCCGCCCTGCCACGGCGAGGTCGAGATCCACATTTGCAGGGTTGCCGGTTTGAATATGACCGAGTGGTGGGCGATCGACTGGTTCACCGAACAGTCGTTCCCCACGCCGATGTCTTTGCCGCCCGTGCCGCGCTGGTCGCGCAGCATGGCGGCCGCTGCCGGGACGTCGAGGGGCGCATTCGCCGCCATGAGCTCTTCGAGCCGGGCGAAGCGATGGGGGCTGTCGGTCATGGCGATATTCTCGCGGTTGTCCCCGTCGTCGGCGAACGCCTCCGACTGGTAGTGGTTCGTGCATATGAGGTACTCCCCGTCGCCCTCGTAGAGCACGGTTCGGCGGGGCGTTTTCTCGATGATCGCCGCCCTCCCGTCGCGTGCCGAGGCCACGAGCAGCGATTCGCTGACGAAGGTGTCGCGGCGGCGGGCGATCTCCAGCGCCTCTGCGATGGTCGCCGCATGTTGCAGGATCTCGCGTGCGAGGATCGAGATGGGTGTCGCCGATGCGAGCGGCACGGGCCCTTTCGCGGCATTGATCGTCACGGTTAGCCCTTCGGAGTTCATGCCCGACAGCACGCCGATCATCCCCGCCCAGCCGATGCTGGCGAAGGGATGGCCCGCCTGCGGCCGGCAGAAGGTCACGATCTTGTTGCGGGTGAAGTCGTCGCCCATATAGAAATCGAAGTTGCGCCCGACGACCGGCTTCCCGTCGTCGCTCGCACCGCCCCATGCCGCGAACGAACTGCATCCCACGAGCATGTACTGGCTCATGGCGTGCCCGATGTCGTGCGCCGCGTGGTAGTTGAGCTGGCGTTCGTAGGGGGTGCCGATGGCGTCGAAGTCGTGCGAGCAGTAAAGCGACCGGGCGTATATCTCGCGCCGGTACTCCTCGGGGACGTGCCGCCCCAGGTTGCGGTTGAATATCCGGATCATGCCGCCCAGGAATTTCAGGTAGCCCTCCGAGGGGATGAATTCGCGGATTCGGTCTACGAAAACCTGTTCCTGGTAGTGCATCAGCCCTGCGGTGAGGGCGCCTGCCGCCGCCCCCGACTCTTCGGGCGACCCGGCGGTGTAGAGCTCCCAGAGTCCGTGGGGGTTGCGGCGCAGGAAACTGCCGTGGCATACGGCGTAGCCGCCGTGGTCTGTGACGCGGTAGGCTGCGGTATCGATCGTCACCGCGGGCTGCTCCATGTCTGCCGTCAGGTAAAGGCCGCAGAGGAATGCCGTCGGCAGGACGAGGATCGCCGCCAGTGCGGCGAGTGTGTATTTGAGGAGGCGTTTCATGCGTTGGCGATCTTTTTTGCGAGGTATTCCGTGCCCACTATTTCCGAGCAGGTCGCCGCAGCCGACAGCGTGACGCCGATTGCGCCGTGTACCGTGAGGTTCTGCCCCGTGAGCAGCAGGTTGTCGAATTTGGTGCGGGCCGGGATGTGCGACGCCATGATGCTGCGCCAGTCTTTCAGCAGCCCGTATGCCGCGCCGTGCGGTGCGCCGGTGTAGTGGCGGTAGGTGAGCGGCGTGGCGGCATACGTATGGGCGATGGCATCCCTCAGTTCCGGAAGGCGGGCGCAGGCGAAATCGACCGTCGCCTGCGTCATGGCGGCCTTCAGCGCCGTGTAGGCTTCGGGGCGGCGTCCCGGGGCGGAGCCTTCCCACGCCTTCCAGGGGCGGGTGGCGACGGGCGTCATCAGCGTTACGACGTCGCACCATGCCGGGTCGCCGTCCGGAGCCTGTGCACTAAGCAGCACCATCCCCGGCCGCATGGCTTCCAGGTCGAAAAGCGTCTTCCAGACATCTTTCCCGGCGAAGTAATAGAGGTTCCGGTTGATGTACGGGATCCGCCCCGGCTTCAGCAGCAGGTATGCCGAGAAGAGCCCGTACGAGTCGGGCAGGCTGCCTATCCGTTCCCGGAATGCCTTGCGGATGACGGGCGTCGGGCCTATCAGGCGGAATGTCTCCGCGGGATGGATGGCCGAGATGACGGTTTTTGCCCGCAGCATCCGCCCGTCGGCCAGCTCCACGCCCGTGATGCGCCGCCCTTCGGTGTGCAGGGCTACGACGCGGCTCCACACCAGCATCGTCCCTCCGTGCTCGCGGATCTTCGCCGCCAGTGCGTCGGCGATCTGCTGCGTCCCGCCCGTAAAGCGGCAGGCGCCCTCGATGTTCGAGTGGTTTACCATCGCGTGGTGGTAGAGCGTCGAACTTTCGCGCACGCCTCCGTAGAGGGGGTTCGTCCCCGCGAGGACATTGCGCAGCAGCGGGTCTGCGACGCATTCGCCGATGAATCCGGCCGCCGGTGCCCCGAGGTATTTCGTTCCCCCGTCCGACAACCGCCCCGTGCGGTGCACCCCGATACCGATGCTGCCGCCGATTTCGCGCAGCTTCGCGCAGTAGCGGCCGAGCCCCGCCTTTTCGTGCGGGAACCATTCCCCGAGGTGCTTTTCGAAGGCTTCGTAACCGTGCATGTAGGCGTAGTCGCCCGCTCCGGGCAGCGACACGACGTCGAATGCCTCGTCGAGCGGCCGCAGGCGCAGTGAGCCGAGGATGCCGAAATATTCGAAGTAACGGCGCATGATGCCGCCGGCCTGCATGCTGCCGATGTAGTGCATGCCCGTGTCGATCGCATGTCCCCGCCGGGAGAACGATTGCAGGCAGCCTCCGGGCAGGGCCGCCTGTTCCGCGACGCAGACTCCCATCCCTTCGCGGGCGAGCATGGCGCCGCACTCCAGGCCTCCGAGGCCGCTGCCGATGACGATTATGTCGAACTGCCCCTGCATGTCACTCCTCCTTTCCGCTGTCCGTTTCCCGCCGGCTCAGTATGTATACCGTATTCGACGTGCGCGTGTCCTTGTGCGCGGCGTGTATCTCCATGCCCAGTTCGCGGGCGATCCGGGCCAGCTCGGGCGTCGAGGTGAAATGCAGCCCGCCGTCGGTCTTGTTGAACCCCACGATCTTCGTCGACCACACCTCGGTCATCGCCGTGGCCTTGTGCCGCTCGGCCTTGCCGCTGTCGCCGTCGCGGATGATGATCCGTCCGCCTGCGTTGAGCCGTGCCGCGCAGCGCCCGATGAGCGCCCGTTGTTCTTCGGGGCGCATGTAGTGCAGCACGTCGACCAGCAGGAAGGCGTCTGCCCCGGGCAGCTCCGCCGTGCGCAGGTCGGCGTGGATGAACTCGATGCCCGGCCGCCGCAGGAAGCTCTGTTCGGCCGTCTCGACCTTTTCCGCATCGTAGTCCATGCCGATGACCCGCCGCCGCTCGCAGAGCATGGCGAGCATGTAGCTCAGGGGGCCGTACCCGCACCCGAGGTCTACGACCGCCGCATCGCGCGGCACGATGCGGTCGAACAGCTCGTAGCTCCGCTCCAGCCGCACCTTGACGCGCATGTACCACTCCAGCACGGGGCCCTTGTAGGTGTAACTCTTGATGAGCATGTCGCGAAAATAGGGGTTGCACGGCCTGTTGTAGGTTTCGTACAGCCCGAGGTACTCCCGGCGCATCAGGCGGCAGGCGGCCTTGGCCTGCGCCGAGCAGTTTGCGGGGTCGGCGGCGGCCATGCGCGGCAGCACGCGGCTTACCACCAGCCCGTGTTTGATATAGATGGGCTGCCTTTTCGACGAGATCATGCCGTTGCCGTAGAGGCAGATCGGCAGGATGTCCAGCCCCAGTTCCCCGGCCAGGTAGAAAGCCCCCTTGTGGAAGCGTCCGATCTTCCCGTCCGCCGAGCGCGTCCCCTCGGGGAAGACGATCACGCTGTACCCTTCGGCCACTTTCTGCGCCAGTGCCGGGGCGAGGCGTTCGTATCCGTCCGCCGCGTGGTAGAACCCCAGGTAGCGGACGATACGCCCGAATACCGGCGAACGCCATACCCAGCCGTTGGTCACCATCACGGCTTTGGGGCAGATGCTCAGCAGCACCAGGATGTCGATGAACGACTGGTGGTTGGCGATCACGACCGCCGGTTTTTCGAACCGTTCGCCCGGCTCGTTCAGGCGTATGGTCTTCGTCGTGACCATCGCCCGCAGGAATCCCCGCGTCATGTGGTGGATCGACCACTGCACAATGCGCTGTTTGCGGCGGCGTGCCATCGGCAACGGCCAGAGCGTGAAAATCAGCGCCTGTAACAACTGGCAGCCCGTCACGAACAACCCGAATGCGTAGGCCGTGTTTACGAGGCTCCCCAGCGTGTAGGGCGCCCCGCCCTTTTCGGTCTGCGAGGTGATCAGCATCCGGAACAGCACGGGTTGTATCGTGTAGGAGACCAGCACCACGGCGACGATGCCGAACAGGGAGATCGTCGCCAGCGAGTGCAGTGCCGGATGGCGTGCGAAGATCAGCGCCCCGAGCCCCACCACGACGGTGAAGGCCGAAAAGAAGATCGCCGTCTTGTGCGTGTCGAGCATCTTGCGCCCGGTCTTGTATTCGCTCAGCAGCCCGTCCATGATGAAGATGCTGAAGTCGTCGCCGATGCCGAAGATGAAGGTCGAGAGGATGATCGTCACGATGTTGAATTCCACGCCGAACATCGCCATCAGTCCCAGGATGATGACCCAGCTGATGCCCATCGGCAGCAGCGACATCAGCGTCAGCTCGATACGCCCGTAGCAGAGGAATAGCGCCACGGTGACCAGTATCGACGAGATCGAGAGTATCAGGTAGAAGTTGTGGTTCACGCTCCGCGCCATTTTCCCGGCGTAGAACGCCCGGTCGGCGACCACGATGTCGTCCGCCGCCGAGAACACGGCGTAAACCTCGTGCTTGCAGCTGTCGGGCAATGTCACATGGCTCAGGAATATGGGTGTCGCGCCGTGCCCGTCGATCCATTCGCGGAATACTTCCCGTGCCGCCGGGGACGAGTAGTCGAGTTTCGTGTACTCCCTTCCGGCCAGTTCCAGTGCGCCGTCGAAGGCCCCTTCGGCGAATCCGTAGCGCCTTTCGCCCTCCCGGATCCCTGCGCGCAGCACTTCGCGGCGCTGCGGCGTCCAGAACTTTCGCCAGCGCTCCAGCCTCAGCAGCTGCTCGGCGCTGTCCACCACGAACGAAGTCACCCCGGCATGGGAGTCGATCTTCCCGGCCTGTTTCAGCGAGTCGAGCTGCCGTCCCAGGCGCAGGTAGCTGTCCACGGCTTCGGCCGGGGTGTCGGCCGCCGTGAGGAAGAGCACCTTCGAACGTTCCCGGTCGTCGTCCATCAGGCGGCCCAGACGCTCCTCGGCCTGCGCCAGATGGGGTGCGTTGTAGTTCAGGTGCATCATGTCGCTGTCGAAGCCGATGCGGTTGAAGAAGAAGAGGCATACCGCCGTGAGCCCGAGTATCGCCGCCACCAGCATGCGGTTGCGGTCGGGGCGCATACTGGTGAGCCGCTCCACGCCCTTGAGCACGGCCGACCCCCCCCCGCGATCCTCCTTACGGATCAGGTGGGGCAGCAGGACGAGGCTGAACAGCGTCGTTCCGACCAGTGTCAGCGAAGCGAAGAGCCCGAAGTCGCGCAGTAGCTGCGAGTCGGTGAAAAGCAGCCCGGCGAAGGCGCCGATGGTCGTGATGCTGCCGATCGTCAGCGGGTAGGCCAGGTCGCGGATGATCTGCCGCGGGTCGTGGCAGTGGTTGGCATGGCAGAGGATGTGTATCGAGTAGCTCAGTGCGATGCCCATGACGACGGTTCCTGCCCCGACGGCTATGGCCGAGATCGTGTGGCACACGAGCGACATGACCGCCAGCGCCAGCAATCCGCCCAGCGCTACGGGGATCAGGGCCAGCAGCACCGACAGCTTGTTGCGGAACGAGAGGGTGATGAACACCACGATGACGAGGATGGCGATGTTCAGCGTCAGCATCATGTCGTGCTTGATCTGCCGCGCGTTGTATGCGGCCACGGCCGGGGCGCCGAAGTAGTCGGCCGAGATGCCCCGGGCGGCGTACTCGGCGTTCAGGCCGGCCAGCACCGCTTCGATCCGCTCCACCAGCCGGTCGCCGATGCCCGTGTCGCTGCTCTCGTACCGGGGCGAGATGAAGACCATCAGCGTCGTCATGTCCTTCGAGAAGAGGTAGTCGTCGAAGAGCGTGTAATTGCCCCCGATATTCAGCTCCTGTAATTTTCCCAGTGCCCCGAACGACAGCCCCAGCGGGTCGTCGTAGATGTATTCGTCGATGAACCCGCCGACGGGCGACAGCAGCCTGCGGTAGTTGCTCTCCATCGCGCGCGCGATGCCCTGCCGCGTGAGGAGCGTGTCCATGCGGGCATAGTCCGCCTCGGTGAGCAGCAGCGGCAGGTGCCCTTGCAGGAACGCCCGCATGTCGTCCACCAGCTCGCTGCCGAACGAAGCCTCGGCCTGTGCCCAGCGGTGGAAAAGCGTATCGGCTTCGAGCAGTTCCACCAGCCGGTCGGCGCAGGCCATCATCCCCTCCGCCGTGGCTCCCGTGCCTTCTGCACCTTCCCGGGTATTGATCATCACGGCGATCTTGTCCTTGATCTTCAGGTTCGAGAATGCCGCCGCGGCCTTCCGCTCCCCGTCGGGGAAGAAGCCGGTGATGTTCTCGCTGAAACGCAGTTGCAGGGCTGCCGCACCCATCGCCGCGACCAGCACTGCCAGCACCGTGCAGAGCAGTGCGCGGCGCCGTTCGAAGAAGTCGTAGAGGGTGATGAAAAGTTTATTCATGGCCGGGCGTGCGTTTACAGAGTACGAGCAGGGCATAGCCGACCGCCGTCGCGGCCGCACCGCATACGGCGGCCATCGTGAAGCTGCCCGCGATGTATTGTACGAGGTCTGCGGCCACCCGTTCTAGGGTGATGTCCGAGAGCGAGAGCGGCATGTCGCGCTGCAAGACCTGCGCCCCCGTCCAGTAACTTCCGTAGAGGATGAACGGGATCATCGGCGGGATGCTGATGTTCGAGCTGATAACCGCCACGGCTTTGTTCAGGTGTGTGAAATGCGCCGTAACGGCGGCCGCGATCATCTGGTAGCCCCACAGCGGGGCGATGCCGAAGAAGACGCCCAGCCCGATCGAGGCGGCCAGCCGCGGGTTCGAGTCCTTCGACCGGGTGATGTTGTCGACCACGAAGCGCCGGATGTTTTCCCGGGTGAGCGACCGCAGGAACCGCCAGGGATAATAGAACAGCAGCGCCCCGAGCACGAGCAGCGTGTTGAGGATGCTGATGCGCGTGAAATCCTTGCCCGGGCGGAAATGCGACACGCGCTCGGCCTTTTCGGGGTAGAAAACCCTCACCGGGATGTTGCGCACCTCGATCCCGCGCCATGCGGCGCGTACCAGCACTTCGACCTCGAACTCGTAGCGGCGCGTCGCGAAACGCATCCCCTTCATCCGCCGCACGGGGTAGAGCCGGAACCCCGACTGCGTGTCGTCGAGGCGGATGCCCGTCTCCACGCGGAACCAGAAGTTCGAGAATTTGTTGGCGAAGGTGTTTTTGCCCGGCATGTTGTCCGACCTCAGGTTGCGGGCCCCTACGAGCAGTGCGTCGGGGGTCTTTGCGATCTCTTCGACGAATTTCGGGATGTCCGAGGCGTAGTGCTGTCCGTCCGAGTCGATCGTCAGCATGTAACGGTAGCCGTGCTCCGCGGCGTAGCGCAGCGCCCGGCGCAGGGCGTAGCCCTTGCCCCGGTTCGGAGCGTAGGAGATGCTCCCGACGCCCGCCCCGGCGATTATCCCCGCCGTCGAGTCGGTCGACCCGTCGTTCACCACCAGCACGTCCGTGCAGTAGCGGCGCACGTCTCCGATGACTCGGGCGAGGGTCTTTTCGTTGTTGTAGGTCGGGATCACCGCCAGTATGTCGTTCCGCTCGATGGTCATGGCATTTCGCATACGGTGCCCCTGAGTTTGAGCACCGTCTTTCCGTGATTCGTAATCGTGCAGGAGAGCCTCGTGCCCTCCGGCGTGTCGTCCCCCACCCGGATGTCGATCTCCAGCAGTTCGTCCGCCTGCGGCACGACCATGCCGAGGAACTTGCATTCGCGGATGGCCGCATAGCGGAACCTGCGCCCCGTGCCGCGGTTCAGGCATTCCCGTACGAGTTGCAGCGTGCAGACCCCCGGCAGCACCGGGTGCCCCGGGAAATGCCCCCGGTAGACCGGGTGCGACGCATCGAGCCGCACGCGGAAAGCGTAATGCCCCTCCTGGGCCAAGTAGTTGTCTATGCTGGTGAACAGGTCTTGCATCGGGTGTGGTCTCAGGGTTAGGGGTTGAATCTTGCGGGGTCGACCGGGAGGTTGAAACGCTTGTTGCGGAATTCGTAGACCGAACGCCCGCCTTGGGTCTCGCAGAGTTCCATGCGGTCTAAGGTCATGTCCTTCAGGTCGAAGCAGAGCGTGATCGAGTCGATGTACTTGCGGGCGCGCTTCGACTCGGGAACCATTTTCACCTCCCCGACACCCTCCTTTTCGGTGTAGCCGATCTGCCACCCTTGGCCGAACTGCGAGAGGTCGCCGGTCATGCTGGCGCGGATCATCAGCGCCACCTGTTGCAGCATGGGGTTGGCCGACGTCGCGGTCTGGGTCACCTGCCCGGCCGTTTTGAGGATGATGCGGTCGTTGCGGATAATCACCTTGTCGCCTTCGGGCACGGTGTAGTCGAGCGCCATGGCCAGGCTGTTGTCGTAATAGAAGCGGCCTTTGAGCTCGATCTCGTTCTTCATGCGGCGCACCTGTTTGCGCTGCGTGAAGTCGCACTGGATAGTCCTGTTCTCGCGGCTGGCTTCGGCGAGCCGCTCTTTGAACGACGCGGGCAGCCCGGCCCGGGCCGTCAGCCCCGACAGGAGCAGGGCGGGGATGAAAAGAAGTGACGCTATCTTCATGGTTTCTCGGTTTTAAACAGTTCGCATACGGTCGCCGTGCGGTAGCCCCCGCGTTGCAGGTCGTTCAGCACCATCGCCAGTAGCCGTTCGGCACCGGGGCGGTCGTCGTGCAGCAGGATCACCTTGCCGTCGCCCAGCCGTCGGCGGATGCGGCGTGCCACGGCCTCACGGCTGCGCTGCCGGAGCGTGTCGAGCGAGCGGATGCTCCAGCCCACGCAGCGGCTTCCCGTCCGTTTCACGGCGCGTGCCACCATCGGGTTCGTGACCCCGTAGGGGGGCCGGAAAAGGTCGGTTTCCACGCCGGTTATCTCGCGCAGCGACTCCCGGCACCGCAGGATGTCGGCCGCCATCGCCCCGCTTCGCAGCATCGGGAAGCCGGGCGTGTGGCTCCACGTGTGAATGCCGATTGCATGCCCCTCGGCGGCCATACGGCGTACGATCTCCGGGTGCAGTTCGGCCTTGCTGCCGATCAGGAAGAAGGTCGCCCGTACGCCGTGCGCCCGCAGCGTGTCCAATACGCGCGGCGTCTGCTCGGGGTCGGGCCCGTCGTCGAACGTCAGCGCCACGACGCGCCCCGCCGCCCGGTTGCGGCACAGGCTGCGGACATACGCCCCCAGCCTGATCTGGTAGGAGCAGTAGAAAAGGGCGAACCCCGCGGCGATTATGGCGATAATTACATACATGTCAATTCGATGGCGGATACGGTGCTGCCCGGGAAATCGTTGTAAAGCACGATCCTCTGCTCGGCGTTCCCCGCGTTCCCGATGTTCCCGGTGTTCCCGGTGTCCTCGATGCTCCCGGCGTTCCCGATATTTCCGGCCTTACCCGTATTCCCGGCCTCCCCGGCGACCACACGGCGGAACACCTCGGCGATGGCCGTGAAATGGGGCGTCACGCCGCTCATCGACGCACGTACCGTCCGGCACTCGCCGCTATGCATCGCATTCCCTGGTTCCTCCCCGTTCCCGGCGGCCGCCCCCGTGCCGGGACTTCCCCCGGCCGGGATTTCACGGCCGGCGTTTCCCCCGGCCGATGTCCTTGTGCCGGCATCTTCCCGGGACTGGATTCTTCCCGTGCCGGCGCTTTCCCCGTCCGGGAATTCACTGCCGGCGCTTTCCCCGATGGCTGTGCCGTCCGTGAACCGGATCCCCGTGATCGCCGCGACCGAGGTGTCGAACGCTTCGGCGGTCAGCACGAAGAATACCGACGATTCGCCCCAGCCGCCCTGCTGTGCCATCCCGAGGCGTTGCAGTACCTTTTCGACCGACGGCGTCGTCTCGTCGAACGCCCCGACCAGCACCGCCCGCGACAGCCCCGCGCCGATGCGCAGTGCGGCATCCGTCAGGGCGTTCTCGAAGCTCGTCCAGCGGTTGGCGTAGGTCGTGTTGTAGCAGTGCAGCCCGCGCAGCAGGGCGATCTGCGCCCCGACCGTGTTGAACGTCGACTGGATGAACGGCGTCGGGTTGAGCATCCGCTCTTCGTTGGCGATCAGCGAGTCGAGGAATTTCTCGCTGTCGGCGATGCACCCTAGCCCCGTGGCCGTGACGACGGCCTCGACCGCCGCCCGGTCGCCGAATTCCAACAGCGATTCGATGCCCGCCGCGACGCCCGACTTCACCACACGGCTCATCCTCCGGCGGAGGTTCATTTCGGGGATCAGCTCCTTGATGTCGCGGCGCAGCCCGGCGCCCGATGTGATGCAGTTGACGTAGAGTTTCATTTGGCAAAGATTAACGAACAGCAGTTGCCGCCGAACCCGAACGAATTTGAGAGCACCGAACGTACGTCGGCCTCTTGCGTCCGTGCTACGGGGTGCAGCCCGAGCTCCGGGATCGGCTCCGCGAATCCGGGGTTGCCGTAGCGCAGCCCGTGTGTGATAGCCAGCACCGCCAATACGGCCTCGATGCCTCCCGCCGCGGCGAGCGCATGCCCCGTGTAGCCTTTCGTCGAACTGAACGGCGGCACCTGTCCGCCGAACAGTCGCCGCAGGGCGGTACCTTCCGTGAGGTCGTTGTTCGGGGTCGCCGTGCCGTGGACGTTGATGTAGTCCACGCAGCGCAGCCCGCTTTGTGCCAGCGCCCCGGCCATGGCGCGGTATGCCCCCTCGCCCGTTTGCGACGAGGCCGTTTGGTGATAGGCGTCGTTGGCATTGGCATATCCCGCCAGGCGGCAGTAGGTGCGCATGCCGGGCCTTTCGTGCGTGAGGACGAGGTAACCCGCCCCTTCGCCCAGGTTCAGCCCGGCGCGCGTGGCGTCGAACGGGCGGCAGGGTTCCCGGTCGAGCACCGAGAGCGAGTTGAAGCCGTTGAGCGTGAAACGGCAAAGGGCATCCGTGCCCCCGGCCACCACATAGTCGGCCATGCCGCTCCCGAGCAGCAGGGCGCCGGTGACGATGGCGTTTGCGGCCGACGAGCAGGCCGTGCTGACCGTCGCCGTGTAACCTCCGATGCCGCAGTAGCGGGCGATCCGTTGCGTGCTGTCGGCACAGTCGTGCCCCGCCACGTCGCGCAGCCGCCCTTTCGCCTTGTCCGTGCGGAAGTCGCGGTAGAAATTCTCCGTCAGATCCATGCCGCCTACCGAGGTGCCCGAAACGAGTGCTACGCGCGCCCCGGCGGGGATCGCCGCATCCGCTACGGCCTGTGCGGCCGCCGCCATGCCCAGCAGGGCGGTGCGGGAGGGGTGCTCGCGCTCCGGGATGCCGAGCAGCTCCCCGAGCGCCGCGTTGTCCCGCTTCACCTCGCCCACGGGCACGTCGACAGCCGAACCGAGAAGCGTCGGCTTCCCGATTCCGCTGCGTCCGGTGCGCAGGTTCCCGAGCGTCTCCCCGGCTCCGATGCCGATGGCCGAGACGATCCCTATGCCGCAGACGGCTATGCTCATTGCGGGCGGTTCTTGCGGATAAAGTCGGCCAGCGTGGCTACCGAATAGAATATCGGTTTGGCTTCGGCCGGGTTCGCCAGCCGTATGCCGTAGTGTTTTTCGAGCAGGAGGGTGATTTCCAGTGCGTCGATCGAGTCGAGTCCCAGCCCGTCGCCGAACAGCGGCGCGTCGGTCGCTATCTCGTCGGCGGTGATCTCCTCGAGGTTCAGCGCTTCGATAATTTGTTGTTTGAGTTGCAGTTCCAGATCTTCCATCGTATCTTGTCCCGTTTTTTCGGTTAATGTCAGTTCGCAGTCGTAGCTGCCGCCGTCGAATTCGCACCAGCCCCACAGGACGGCGTCCATGCGCCCTTCGGCGATCAGCGAAGCGGCATATTCCCGGATAAAGTTACTGCTTTTGTCCGGGAACGCAAAAAAAGTGCTCTCTCCCTTCAGCCCGTGCTTGATCGCCACCTGCCCCAGCATGATGTTGGGCAGCGTGTAGACGAACACCGCCGGTGAAGCCCCGCACCCGTCCCCGGCGTCGATAATCGCCTGGTGGCGCCGGTCGCTGTCGAGCGAGGCGCTGCGGTTGGCCATCACCACGCCGATGCGCTCCGCCGGGCAATCGGGCCTGTGTCCGGAAAGCAGTTCGCACGAGGCGACGTAGGCCAGCTTGCACAGGTCGTCCATCTTCGAGAACTTCATGTTCGGGTCTGCGAGCGCCCGGTATCTTTCGCGGATGAAGGCGTCGAACGGCAGCGAAGGGTGTTGCGCAATGACGACGTGAGCCGTATCGTGACAGCGGATTCCGCTGCCGTGTCGTCCTGTGCCGGTTTCCGCATGGCCGTCGGCCTTTTCTCCGGTGTCCGGATTCCCGTGCCCGACCGCATTTTTGCCCCGCGCCCGGTCATTCGCGCTCATAGCCGTTCCGCTTCGGGCACGGGCAGCCTCCAGGCAGTCGTTCCCGCCTTGCACACCTGTGTTTGGCCCACACCCTTGTCCCTCCGCCGTTTCATTTCCGGGCGCGGCGTCGGAGCCCGCTGCGCGGCGGAATACGACCGCGGCGTTGCAACCCCCGAATCCCGAGGCGGTTTTCAGCGCCGTGTCCGTCCGTATTTCGCGGTGCGCGGCGCTCACGTCGGGCGGGTAGGGTACCCCGCACTCCGCGTAGCCCTTCACCCCGAAGCAGGTGCCCTCGCACAGCTCCCGTACCGTGACGATGCTCTCGATCACGCCCGAAGCCCCCAGCGTATGTCCGAAATAGGGCTTCAGCGAGTTGCAGGGTACGCCGCACAATCCCGCCAGGTGCAGCGCCTTGCTCTCCATCTCGTCGTTGTAGGCGGTCGCCGTGCCGTGGGTGTTTACCAGCCCGACCTCCCCGGCTCCGGTTCCCGCCTCGGCGAGTGCCGCGCGGATAGCGTACCAGAGCCCGTCGCCTGTGCGCGAAGGCGCCGATATGTGGTTGGCGTCGTTCGAAATTCCGCCTCCCGCCACGCTCACGCCCGTGCCCGAGAGCCGTCGGTCGCGTGTCAGCAGGACGGCGCCGCACGCTTCGCCCAGCGTCAGCCCGTCGCGTGCCGCATCGTAGGGACGGCAAAGCGTCGGGCTCACCGACTTGAAGGCGTTGAATCCGCTGACGATGAAGTCGCTCAGCAGGTCGAATCCTGCCACGAAGACATGGTCGTACCGGCCGCTGCGGATCAGCCGTGCCGCGATGACGATGGCCGAAACCCCCGAGATGCAGGCGTTCGAGATCAGCAGCGGCCGGTGCGCGGTGCCGAAATAACGCCCCACGACCTCCGCGGTTCTGTTCAGGTCGCATCGCTCCGGGGCGCTCCCCAGCGACCCGATCTCCCCTTTGGTCGTCGCCAGGACGATCAGCGCCCGCTTGTCGGCGGGTGTGACCCCCGAGCGGGCGACCACCCCGCCCAGCGTCGCCAGCACGAGCCGTTCCAGGGGCGTATATCCCGCGAGTCCCTGCTCCGCCGCCAGCGCCCCGAGCCGCTTCCGGTCGATCAGGCATACGGGTGTGGCGTCGTGCCACGACGCCAGCGAGCTTTTCATGGCACGTACGGCGGCCATGTTCTCCTCCGTGCCGAAGCCCAGCGCCGATACCATGTCGTCGGGGCCCCACCAGACCGTTATTTCACCTCCCATCGCTCTTTCCATTTGCGGTAGAACTCCGGCGCGAGCAGTTGCAGTTCGCCTCGGCTGTCGAGAAACACCTGTGTCGAGCTGCCTTCGGCCACCACTTCGCCGTCGGTGGCGCTGCGAATCGTGTACTCGAAACAGACCTTCGCCGCCTCGGTGGCGATATAGCGGGTTTCCACCACGGCCGTGTCATTCACTTTCAGCGGTTTCCTGTATTGCAGGTGCAACTCGACGATCGGCGCCGTGTAGCCGCTGGCATAGATGTCCATGTAACCCAGCCCTGCGAATTCGCGGCCGAACGCCTCGCGCCCGTCCTCGAAATAACGCACGTATTCGCCGTGCCACACGATCTGCATCGAATCCACTTCGCTGAACCTCACGCGCAGCGATGTCTTGTTCACGAGGCTCGCCTCGCTCTTTTTCCTGCGTACCATCACTCTTCCAGGTATATTTTCATCCGGCACTCGGCGACGGGTTTCCCGTCGCATTCCGTCCGTGCCGAAAGAAGCGTTACGTTCATCACCGTCTGCTCGACCATGTTCTGTGTGACGAGTCTGCTGCCCACCGGCGGCAGGAAGTGCACCTTCAGGTCGTTCACGGCGCCGATGTACCCCAGCTGCACCCTTCGGCCCATCGTGCGGTTCATGTAACCCGCCCTCAGGGCGGCCGACTGGGCGATGTGCTCCACGATGCCGCACTCGTCCAGCACCCCGTCCGCAACGAGCAGGTTGTCCGCCGTAACGGTCAGCCCGCTGCGTGCGCACCCCCGCTCGTCGATGCCGTAAAAGGTGTCGACCATCACGACCGGCGGGCGCTGCGGGATGTATTCCAGTATCTCCTCCCCCGTAATCAGGGTTTTCTCAGGTACTCCCATAAAGGCCCTTTTTTATTTCGTTTCAACCGCAGCGTATCCGCCAGCGCGCTCTGCGGGTCGTCGGGGAAAACCCACGCCTTGCCCGTGGCCAATGCCGCGCGCCGCACCTCTTCCAGGTCGAAATCCCGGGAGATATAGTAGCTCGGCGCCATCAGGTCGTCGTCCCGGCCGATGGCACCCTCTTTCGCGGCCAGCTCCGCCAGCCGCGTATGCGGGTAGATGCGCATGCCCGCATAGGGGAACATGACGGTGTACTCCATCCGCCGCGAGTTTTCGATCGTTTCGCGCACGTTTTCGCGCGTGTCGCCGTAGCCGCCCAGGATCAGGAAGTGGGCGTAGTAGACGCCCTCGTCCAGCGCGAGCCGGCTTGCCCGCACGACGTCGCCGAACGTGAAATGCTTGCCGTAAGCCTCCAGCGTCCGGTCGCAGAACGACTCGGTGCCGAATTCGATGTGCGTAAGCCCCGAAGCCCGGAACAGCCGCATCTGCTCTGCGTCGATGCCCCGCGGCGAGAAGTAGGCGCCCCAGCGGATATCCGTGCGGCGGCGGATCAGCGTCTCGGCCAGCCGGACGTTGTATTCCGGGCTGATGTTGAACACCGAATCGGTGAAAAACAGGTAGCTGATCCCGTAGTCGCGCTTGGCGCGGAGGATGTTTCCGGCGATCGCCTCCGGATCCATCGTCCGCACGCACCGCCCGTCGATCGAGGGGTACGAACAATAGATGCAGTCGTAGGGGCACCCCCGCTTGGTCTGTATGTTGAGCATCCCGCTCCGCTTCCAGTAATAGCCCGTTAACTCGGGCTCGAACTGCACCTCGATCGACGGCAGGTAGCTCCTGCGGCCGCTTCCGCGGCGTCCGTCGCGGGTGTAGACCGACGGGATGTCGATCTCCGTCCGGCCGCGCTCCAGCGCCCCGATCAGCTCCGCGAGCGGCCCTTCGCCTTCGCCGTGGATGCCGTAGTCGGCGCCCAGCTCCCGCATGAAGGCCTCGGGGTAGATCGAGAACCCTGCGCCGCCGATGATCAGGGGGGCGTCGCTTGCCGCGCGTATGACGTCCGCCAGCGCCCTGTACTGGGGCAGGAAACCCCGCCGGTCGAGCGAGTTGGCCCCGTCGACATTGCGCAGCGACAGCCCGATGTAACGGGGTGCCAGCATGCGGATACGCTCCGCCAGCTGCCCGTCCGTGAGCAGGTTGCAGTCCGCCATATCGACGCGTATCCCGCTTATCGTGCGCTCCAGATAGGTTTTCAGGTACGAAAGTCCGAGCGGATAAACGGGGTAGGGCGAGGTGTGCCGGTTGGCCGATACGAGTAATATGCTGCATGCGCTCACGACCAGAATCGATAGAAGTTGAACCACTGCTGCGGGTAGCGTCTCACCACGGCTTCGAGCGAGCGTACGTAGCTGCCCAGCACGGCGTCGCGGGTCATGGGCTGCCCGTCCGGGATGTCGAAGATGAACCGGTAGCGCCTGCCGCGCTCGCGCATGGCATAGTAGAAGACCACCGGGACGCGGAATTTCCCGGCGACGGCGAACGGCCCCGCCGGGAACGGCGCTTCGTGCCCCATGAAAGGTAGCGTCACCGTCGGGCTGCCCTCGACGAAGCGGTCGCCCTGGAAGCAGACGTACTCCTTGCGGTCGAGCACCTCCTTGATGCGGAGGATCGACTCGATGCCGCCCTCGTTCACCGCGATCACCTTGTAGCCCTCCTGCCCGCAATGTTTCTCCATGACGCTTTTGATCTGCCGGTATTCGGCGTCGTACATCACCAGGTGCATCTTGCGGGCGTAGTCCCCGAAGAACCCGGCCCCCGTGCCCCAGCATCCGACGTGTGCGCCGATGATCACCGCCCCGCGCCCGCCGTCGAGCACGCGCAGGAAAGCGTCGTAGTTTTCGAATTCGAATTTGTATTTCCGCTCCATGCCGCTGCCGATAGCCACCCGGTCGATGATCGTCTGCCCGAGCGCATAGTAGTGGGCGTAGAGCTTCACCGCCGAGTGCAGCCTGCCGTATCCCAGGATGCGGCGGTTATAGAACCATACGGCCCGCGTGGCGCGGGGTGCGAAGGGGATGAAATAGACGACTACCAGCGAGAGGAAGGCATACGCGCTGCGTATTCCGGCCACCTTCATCAGCAGGATGAAGAAATTGTACCCGAAACCGCCGCCGCGCGAGCGTCCGCTCCACTGTTTGCCGTTATTTCCCATTCGTCCGGCTGATAATCAGGTCGTAGAAGTCCCGGAAGGTCTTCAGCTCCTTGAAATCGGGGCCCGTGAGCGTTACGCCGAAGTTCTTGTCGACGATCACCACGACGTCCACCAGGTCGAGGCTGTCCAGGTCGAGCGTCTCCAGCAGCGGGGCTTCGGGCGTGATGGTCGTCCGGTCGACTTCGAATTCATCGGCCAGTACGGTATCGATCTTTTCTATGAGTTCCTGTTCTGTCATTTTTAGGAAAGGGTTTATTTGTATTTCTTAACGATCAGGGTCGAGTTGGTGCCGCCGAAGCCGAACGAGTTCGAGAGGAAGCAGTCGAACTCCGTGTCCACCCTGCGGACGGGGATGTTGAGCTTCGAGGTGGCCTCGTCGCCCTCGGTGAAGTTGATGTTCGGGGCGATGAACCCGTGCCGCATCATCAGCATCGAGTAGACCACTTCGCTCGCCCCGGCCATCCACATTTCGTGGCCGGTCATCGACTTGGTCGACGCCACGTAGGGGTTGCACCCGGCGAATACCCCGGCTATCGCCTCCGCCTCGTTGTAGTCGCCCAGCGGCGTCGAGGTGGCGTGCGCATTGACGTAGGGGATCTCTTCGGGCCGCATTCCGGCGTCCTCCAGACACCGCAGCAGCGAACGGCGCGGGCCGTCAACGTTCGGCACGGAGATATGCTCGCCGTTCGACGAGAACCCGTACCCGACCACTTCGCCCAGGATTTCGGCGCCCCGTGCGACGGCCGATTCATGGCTTTCGAGGATCACCGTCGCCGCGCCTCCGCTCGGCACCAGCCCGTCGCGGTCTTTGTCGAAGGGGCGCGATGCCGCCGCGGGATCCGATTCGCGGGCCGAGAATGCCCCCAGCCCGTCGAAGCTGCCCACCGAGTAGAGGTTCACCTCCTGTGCGCCGCCGCAGACCACGCGCTCCTGCAACCCCTGCCTGATCATCAGGTAACCCATGCCGATGGCGTGCGACCCGCTGGCGCAGGCCGCCGAGAGCGTGAGGTTGATGCCCCGCAGGTTGAAGATCACCGAGAGGTTCATCGTCACGGTCGAGTTCATCGACTGGAAAATATTGCCCGAGCCGACCATCGCCGTGTTCCGCCTGGCGCGGATGATGTCGATCCCCTCGATCACCGGCGCCGCACTGCTGTCGTTGCCGTAGATGATTCCCACCTCGTTCGCCGCCAGGTAGGCCTCGTCCATTCCGGCGTTGCGCATCGCCTCGGCGGTGGCCATGTAGGCATATTCGCCCTGCTGGGGCAGACACAGCCGCTTGCGGCGGTCGAGCACCCCTTTCAGGTTCGGTTGTTCCACGATCCCCGTCAGCGACGAGATGTATCCCAGCTCCCTGCGCGCCGGGTCGAGCCCGATGCCCGAGCGTCCTTCGCGGAGCGATTGCGTGACTTCTTCCGTATTTTTTCCGATGCAGGCCCAGATGCCCATTCCGGTGATGACTACTCTCTTCTCCATGGTCTCAGGTATATAAGCCCCCGTTGATCGAAATGACCTCTCCCGTGATATAGGAGGCTTGTTCCGAGATGAGGAACATCGCCAGGTCGGCGACTTCGGCCGGTTCGCAGAAGCGTCCGGCAGGTATCTGTTTGCGGAGCTCCGCCTCGTCGATGTCGGCGGTCATGTCCGTGCGCACGAATCCCGGGGCGATGGCATTCACCGTCACCCCCTTTTTGGCCACCTCCTGCGCCAGCGCCTTGGTCGCGGCGATCACGCCGCCCTTGGCCGCGGCGTAATTGGCCTGCCCGGGCAGCCCCTTGATGCCCGAGAGCGAGACGATGTTGACGATGCGCCCGAACCGGTTCACGAGCATCCCCTTGAGCAGCGGCCGCGTGACGTTGTAGAACCCGTCGAGGCTGGTGCCGATCACCGAGTGCCACTGCTGCGGTTCCATCCACATCATCAGCACGTCGTCGCGGATGCCCGCGTTGTTCACCACCACCTCGATGCAGGCGCCTTCGTGCGCTTTCTGCCATGCCTCGATGGCCGCCGTGCTCTCTTCGCCCGAGGCCACGTCGAATTGCAGTGCCTCGCCGTCGCCGCCTGCGGCGCGGATGCCCGACAGGGTCTTTTCGGCCTCGGCGGCGTTCGACTTGTAGTTGACGAGCACGTGGTAGCCGCACCCGCCCAGTTTGAGGCAGATTTCGCGGCCTATGCCCCGGCTGCCGCCGGTCACGAGTGCGTATTTATTCGTTTTTGCCATTTTCTGCGGTTATAGCTTGCTGCAACTCCTCGCCCAGCGAGCGGCGAAAGCGCCGGAAAGACAGCACAATGTCGCGGTCAGGGTGGTCAGGAGCTTTTTCATAGGGAAGCGGAATTGTTTTTCAGGAAATTTTCGATGGCGGCGATCTCCCTGTGCTTGGGCGTGTCGTCGGCAAAGCGCGGCACGATGCCCCGGATGTCGGCATACAACTGCCGCGTGGCGTCGGAGAGCTCCCCGGCGCATTGCAGGTAGTCGGCGGCCTGCACCAGCGCCAGCATCTCGATCGCGGCGACCTGGTAGCCGTTCTCCACGACCTGCCGCGTGAGCATCGCCGCGTTGGTTCCCATGCTCACGATGTCCTGGTTGTCGTTGTTGTTGGGGATCGAGTGGACGTACATCGGGTTGGAGAGCGTTTGCGACTCGGCCGTGGTCGAGGTCGCCGTGAACTGCGCTGCCTGCAACCCGTAGTTGAGCCCCAATTTGCCGAGGTTTACGAACGGCGGCAGCGTCTCGTTGATCCGGTCGTGGAAAAGGTAGTTCAGCTGCCGTTCGGCGAGCATCGTCATCTTCGTCACGGCGATCTTGAGCTTGTCCATCTCCAGCGACACGTAGTCGCCGTGGAAATTCCCGCCGTGGTAGATCGTCCCCGCCGCGGGGTCTACCACCGGGTTGTCGTCCACCGCGTTGAACTCCTCGACGAGGATTTTCTCGGCCTGGGAGATCGTTTCGAGCACCGGCCCCAGGATCTGGGGGATGCACCGCAGCGAGTAGTAGGGCTGCACCTTGTGCCTGAAGGTGGGTGCCGCGCCCGTGTCGCCGCTGTAAAGTTCCGCTTCGCGCTTGCGCAGCCGGCGGCTCGTGGCGCATATGGCGCGCATCTGCCGGGCGATCTCGATCTGCCCCGCGTGGAGTTTGTATTCGTTGAGCGCCCCGGCCATGAAGTCGTCGTACGACTCTACGATTTCGTTGAGCATCACCGATGCCTTCACCGCCCACCCCAGCAGGCGGCGCGCCTGGGCCAGGTTCACCAGTCCGATGCCCGTCATCACGGCCGTGCCGTTCGTGAGCGCCAGCCCGTCGCGGATGCGAAGCCTGAGGGGCGTTATGCCGCATGCCGCCATCGCCTCTGCTGCCGGGACGGTTTCGCCCCGGAACGAGACCTCCGCTTCGCCGATCAGCGCCAGTGCGATATGCGCCAGCTGCACCAGGTCGCCGCTTGCGCCCACGCTGCCGTGGCGCGGCACGAGCGGGTAAATTTCGTTGTTGAGGAAATCGGCCAGTATCCGCACCACGTCGGGGTGTACGCCCGACTTGGCGTTGAGGAACGTTTGCAGCCGCGCCAGCATCGCCGCCCGCACGCAGATGTCGGGCAGTGCCTCGCCCGCGCCGCAGCTGTGCGAACGGATGATGTTGTACTGGAGGCTGTTCAGGTCGGCGTCGCCGATCCGGTACTGCGCCATGGGGCCGAACCCCGTGTTGATGCCGTAGATGACCTTTCCCTGCTCGAATTTCTCCAGGAAACGGTAACACGCCTCCACTTCGCGCAGCGCCTGGTCGTCGATCCGTATTGCGGTCTTGTTGAAAATCCGGGCGTTTATGGTATTTAGGTTCGAACGTAGCATTTTTTGAGCCGATTTATGGCTCCAAAATTACAAAAACTATCTCAATAAATATTTATAAGTTTGTTTTTTTGTTTATATCGTCGGACGATGCGTCCGGGCGCCTAAGGCTGCGGGCGGCATCCGTGCCCCGGAAAAACAGCGGAGGGCACCATCGGGTGCCCTCCGCCGCCAAGGCATATCCTGCGTGTTATTTCACGCCGAACTTGTAGATGCAGACCTGCGTATAGGTCTCCCCGGGGCGCAGTACCGTCGAGGGGAAATTGTCGTGGTTGGGGCTGTCGGGGAACTTCTGCGTTTCGAGCGCCAGCGACTCGCGGTAGCGCTGCGGCTTGCCGTATTTGCCGATGCTCTTGCCGTCGAAGAAGTTGCCGCTGTAAACCTGCAGTCCGGGCTGGTCGCTCAGCACCTCGATGGTACGTCCCGAGGCGGGTTCCCAGACCGTGGCGACCTGCTCGATGCCGCTTTCGGTCTTGCGGTCGATCACCCAGTTGTGGTCGTAGCCGCCGCCGTTGCGCAGCTGCTGGTTGTCCGCTCCGATGCGCTCGCCGATGGCGTGCGGCTCACGGAAGTCGAACGGCGTACCCTCTACCGGGGCAATCTGGCCCGTGGGGATCAGCACCGAGTCCACCGGGGTGGTGTGGCTGGCGTTGATCGTCATCACGTTGTCGAGCACCGTGCCGTTGCCTTCGCCCTTGAGGTTGAAGAACGGGTGGTTCGACATGTTCACCACGGTCGGTTTGTCGGTAGTGGCCTTGTAGTCGATGCGGAACTCGTTGTCGGGCGTGAGCGAGTAGGTCATCTCGATATCCAGGTTGCCCGGGAACCCGTCCTGTCCGTCGGGATGGAGGTAATGCAGCACGAGTTTGTCGTCCGAGGCCGATACCACGTCCCATACCACGCGGTCTACGCCCAGGAGCCCGCCGTGCAGCGTCTGCCCGTTATTGTTCACCGGCAGGGTGTATTCCGCGCCGTCGAGCGTGAAGTGCCCCTTTGCGATGCGGTTGGCGTAGGGGCCTACCACGGCGCCGAGGAACCGTTCGCCCGTGTTGTCTATGTAGCGGCCGATGTTTTCGTAGCCCAGTACGATGTCCTCGTAGCGGCCTTCGCGGTCGGGTGTCCAGAGCGATACGACGCGGGCGCCGTAATTGGTGACCTGCATGGTGATGTCGCCCGCATGGAGCGTGTAGAGTGCGACGGGTTTGCCGTCGACGGTGGTCTGGAATGCCTCTTCGGGCAGCAGCGGGAGTTCCGTTTTCTGCACGCCGCACGCAGCCAGCAGCGACATGCCGAGTAGGATAAGCGATTTTTTCATCGGTTTCGGTTTTTTTAAGTTTTTTCAGCACGTAAAGTTATACGATTCTGGCGAAAAACGTGCGCTGCGGCCCGGTTTTTTGCCGGAGCCCGTACGGTTTCGGCACGCTTTCGGACATTTGCGGCGTATATTGGAGGGATTTTGCTATTTTTGTCCGGGACATCAGCCCGCTCCATGAAACAGAAGCAGATATTTACGTTCCGCGACGCGGAGAAACAGGTCGCCCCCGCGGCCTTTTCGATCATGCTCAAACCGGCGGGCTCGGCCTGCAACCTCGACTGCCACTACTGCTACTACCTCGACAAGGCGGTGCAGTACGGCGGCCGCCAGGCCGTGATGGACGACCAGCTGCTGGAGCTCTGCATAAAACAGTACATCCGGGCCAATGAGGTCGACACCGTGCAGTTCTGCTGGCACGGCGGCGAGCCGTTGCTGCTGGGACTGGATTTCTACCGCCGGGCGATGGAGCTGCAGCGCAGGTACGCCGACGGCAAACGGATCGAGAACACGTTGCAGACCAACGGTACGCTGGTCGACGAGGCGTGGTGCGACCTCTTCGCCGCCAACAATTTCCTGGTCGGCCTCTCGCTCGACGGGCCCGGGGATATCCATGACGCCTTCCGCCTGACCAGGGGCGGCAAACCGACCTTCGAGCGCGTGATGCGGACGGTCGGGATGTTCGGGCGCAGCGGCGTGGAATTCAATACGCTGAGCGTCGTGAACCGGTGCTGCGAGGGGCGCGGCGGGGAGATCTACCGCTTCTTCCGCGACGAGGTGCACAGCCGCTTCATGCAGTTCCTGCCCGCCGTCGAACACGTCGTCGGCAAACCGGGACACCACCGTCCGCTGATCGTCCCGCCCGGACATGAAGGAGCGCGGCTGGCCGGCTGGTCGGTCTCGGCCGAAGGCTACGGGCATTTCCTGTGCGATGTGTTCGATGAGTGGGTCGTAAGCGACGTGGGGCGCTGTTTCGTGCAGTTGTTCGACGCCTCGCTGGCGCAGTGGTGCGGTGTGCGGCCGGGCGTCTGCTCGATGGGTGAGACGTGCGGCGACGCGCTGGTCGTCGAGCACAACGGCGACGTCTACCCGTGCGACCATTTCGTCTACCCCGGGTACAGGCTGGGCAATATCCGTGAGACGCCCCTTGCCGAGCTCTACCGCTCGCAGAAACGCCGCGAATTCGGGCTGGATAAACGCAACACGCTGCCCGCCGAATGTCTGCGGTGCAACTACTATTTCGCCTGCCGGGGCGAATGTCCCAAGCACCGTTTCGCCCGCGGGGCCGACGGCAGCCCCAAGAATTCACTCTGCGAGGGGCTGAAACGTTATTTCCGCCACGTCGAACCCTATATGGAATACATGCGCGACCTGCTCGCGCGGCAACAGTCCCCGGCCTGGGTCATGCCTTTCGCCCGCAGGCGCATGGGGCTGATGTAGCCGTCCGTTGCCGATCCGGCGCCCCGGCATACACCTGTCCGGCCTTCCCCGCCTTCCCGGTTCTGCTCCTCCCGGCTTTGTGCCTCTCCCGGCTTCCCGTTTTGGCTCCCGGCGCGTTGGCTTGGCTTACCCGGTTCTTCGGTTCGGCCGTCCCAGCTTTCCCGGTTTAACTTTCCCCGGCCTCCCCGGCTGCTCCCGGGTTTCCTGCCGGCGTTTTCTTTCGTTTTTTGCGGAATACCCACAGCAGCGGCAGCCCGGCCGCGAGGGTCAGCCATGTCACTACGCCCAGCGCGTCGGTCACCCCCTCGACATAGGTTTGGGAGGCCGATACCGTTTCGTGCGCCGCATGGAAAGCCGTCCGGGCCGAGTAAACGGCTGTCAGGATGGCGATGCCGACGCTTCCAGCCAACTGTTTGATGCTGTTCGAGATACCCGCCGCAGCGGCCATGTCGTGCTGCGTGAGGTTCCGCAGCGAAAAGAAGTTCAGCGGGGCGAACGTGAGCCCCATGCCCAGCCCGCGGATGTAGAGCACGAAGAGGATGTGCCGGTGGGTGGTGTGGAGCGTGAAACGGCTGGCCAGCCAAAAGCTCGTCGCCAGCAGCAGGATGCCCGCCGCCGCGAGCAGCAGGGGTTTGACATAGCGCGTGAGGTAACCCGATACGGCCGACAGCACTCCTTGTATGAGCCCCACGGGCAGGAATACGCTCCCGGCCATCAGCGCCGTGTAGCCCAGCCCGCGCTGCATGTAGAGCGGCAGCAGGTAGGTGCCGCCCAGCATACCGATCGAGAAGAGCGTCAGCACGGCCATCGAAACCCCGAAGTTGCGCTCCCCGAGCAGGCGCAGCTGCAGCAGCGGCGCCGGGCTGCGCAGCTCCGTGCGGACGAAGTAGGCGAGCGCCACGGCCGCCACGGCGAAACAGCCGATCACCGTGGGCGAGGCCCAGCCGTCGTGGTTGGTCGGCGAGTTGCCCCGCGCCAGCGCATAGATCGCCAGCGGCATGAAGAGCGCGATGGCCACGAATCCCCGCCAGTCGAACGGGTGCCGCGCCGGGCTTTTCCATTCTTTCTGGATAAAGGCCGAGAGCAGGATGGCGAACACTCCCACGGGGACGTTCACGTCGAAGATTCTGTGCCAGCTGTATGCGTCGACCAGGTAGCCGCCCAGCAGGGGGCCGAACGAGATCGACGCGGCGGCGGCCATTGCCCACAGGCCGAGCGCCAGGCCGAGCTGCTCGGGGCGGAATTCGCGGGTCACGATCGCCAGTCCCAGTGACTGGATGATGCCGCTGCCGACGCCTTGCAGGGCGCGTGCCCCGATCAGAAACAGGTCGCCCGGGGCTTTGCCGCAGAGCCACGACCCGAGCGTGAAGAGCGCCAGCCCCAGAATATAGATGCGTTTGTTCCCGAAGCGGTCGGCGAACCAACCCGCCGAGGGGAGCATGACGGTCATGGTGATCATGTAGGCGGTGATGACCCATTCGGCCGTCGAGATGCCGATGCCGAAAGCCGACATGATGGCCGGCAGCCCGACGTTGACTACCGTCACGTCCAGCACGGCCATGAACGTCCCGAGCATGATCATGCCCAGGATCCACCATTTGTAAGCGTTGCTTTGCCGGATATGTTCGCCGAGGGTCGCCATCGGCGGGCGATACGTCAAAAAAAATGCCATGCTGCCGATGCCTGCCGCATGGAATGCCCGTCCTTCTGCGTTTTTCTTTCCCGGGCTTCTCTGCTTCCCCGGGTACTGCTCCCGCTCCCGCCGTCCGTCCCGTTGCGGTAGCGGCCCGAAAAAGGGGATGCCGCTTTTTGGCGGCATCCCCGTACGTGCAGGCCCTGTAAGCCGGGTTCTGTTCCCGGGGCGAACCCCGGGCCCCTGTCATTTATCTAGGGCGGCAGTCTCCTGCCGTCTCAAGCAACCTACCCCCCGGCATCGGGCGAGCAACCCTTAATTGCCGGTATACACGGTCTTGCAACCCGCGAGACGTACTGCCGGGCGGCATCGCTGCCCCCGCGGTGGGCTCTTACCCCGCCTTTTCACCCTTACCCGCCGGGATTACGAAAATCCCCTGCGGGCGGTCGTTCTCTGTTACGCTCCTATACCCTCACGGATATCAAGTCGTTAGCTTGCGCGGTGCTCTGTGTTGCCCGGACTTTCCTCTCCCGGCCTCGGCCGGCAGCGACAGGGCGGGCCTGCCCCGCAAAGGTAATAAAATTCGGCGGATTCCCGCTCCGCGGTTGCGATTTCCGGACATAAGCCGGGAATATCCCGGCTTGCCGCCATGGTATTCGCGTCCATGCCGTGCCCGGGCTCCCGGCCTGTGCCGTGACGCATTCCCGCCGGGCGGCAGGGTGCTCCCCGAGGCGGCGGCAATACGCCGCCGTCCCCGGCTTCCGCCTTTTCCCTGTCGCCGGATACGGCGCTGCCTGCGCCGTATCCCCCGTTCCCTTTCGGCATACTCCGTCCGGACACACCGTATGCCCCGTACGGAATCTTTTTTGCAAATATTGGATAAAGTTGTATTTTTGCTTTGTCCCTCCGCCGTTCTTCGGGGCGGCGGGCCCGAAGAATATACCGGCCGATGGCAGATAACGCGCATACGATCGACATACACGACAACCGCACGGTTGTCGGATTGCTCCGTGCGGGGGATGAAAAATGTTTCGATGCGCTTTTCCGCCGCTATTACAAACCGCTCTGCACCTATGCCACGCGCTTCGTGCCGCCGGTACGCGCCGAGGAACTCGTCCAGGACACCCTGATGTGGGTGTGGGAAAACCGCACCTCGCTGATCCCCGAGATGCCGCTCAAATCGCTGCTGTTCACCATCGTAAAGAACAAGTCGCTAAACAGCGCCTTGCGCGACACGCTCAAGAACCGCATCATCCGCCAGCTGGCCGAACGCTACGAAGAGACGTTCGACGACCCCGATTTCTACCTCGAGGGCGAACTGGTGCAGCGGCTGACCGAAGCTCTGCGCAAAATGCCTCCTGAATTCCGGCAGACCTTCCGTATGCACCGCCTGGAAGGTATGACCCACAAAGAAATAGCCGTCCGCCTCAACGTCTCCCCGCAGACGGTCAATTACCGTATCGGGCAGACGGTTCGCCTGCTGCGCGAAGAGCTCAGCGATTACTGGCCGCTGCTCGTGCTGTTGCTGTGGCCTGACCTCTCCTGATAAGGAAATCTGAATTTTTTTTCGCCGTTCCGTTAGCATCCTTTGCTGACGGATTGTATTACTTTATAGACAAGCAAACAGCATGGCAAATTTCGAAATCGACGAAGAGGTATTGGTAGCCTTCCTCAAGGGCGAGCTGGACGCAGCGCAGGCGGCGGCCGTAGAGGCGTGGTACGACCGCTCGGCCGCAAACCGCAGGATGCTCGGCCAGGTCTATTATATATTATATGTCAGCGACCGTATCAACGACGCGGCCGGTATCGACGTCGAGCGTTCGCTCCGGCAGTTCAAGCGCCGCATGCACGCCGGACGCCGTATCTCCCTGCGCCGGAGCGCGGTGCGTATAGCCGCTGCGGCCGTGATCGCCGCGGTGCTCCTGGCCGGCGGGCTCACGACCGTGTTGCTTTCCAAGCGCCTGGCGCAGCCCGTGACCGTCGTCACCCAGCTGGGCGAGCGGTCGCAGGTGGTGCTGCCCGACGGGACGAAGGTGTGGCTCAATTCGTCGAGCAGCGTGGAGTACGTCGCCCCCTTCTTTTCGCGCCAGCGCCGCGTGAAGATGGAGGGTGAAGCCTATTTCGAGGTCGAGCACGACCGCCGGGCGCCGTTCGTCGTGTCGACCAACGGCCTGGACATCGAAGTCCTCGGCACGCGTTTCAACATCCGCAACGACGACAACGAGCATCGTGTCACCACCGTCCTGCTCGAAGGCGCCGTCAAGGCCTATGCTTCGGGACGCGAGCAGGCCTCGGTGCGCCTGCACCCCGCGCAGCAGCTGGTTTTCGACACCCGGACGCACGCCATGCGCCTGACCGACTGCCCCTCGGCCGAACGCTCGATCAACTGGATCGACGGCCGCTTCTGCTTCGAGCACGATACCTTCGGGGAGATCGTCGCCGAGCTCAAGCGCTACTACAACGTCGACATCCGCTTCATGGACAACCGGCTCCGCGACATGCGCTTCTCGGGCAATTTCCGCGTCGAGGACGGCATCTACCACATCATGTCCGTATTGCAACTGACCTATAAATTCAATTACAGGATCGCCGGCAACGACATCGAACTCTACGCAAACCCTGAACGATAACCGAATACGAACTTAAAAACCTTCGATCCGCCTATGGAAAATTAACGTCTCTTTTTTCCCGGATGCCGCACTTTTCGGCGGCCTGTTTCGACACCTAACCATTACACTAACCTAAAATCTGATCCATGAAAAAAACTAACCTTGCGACAGGCAGGGGAGGACGTGTTGTCGCTACATGTTTCCGTTGTCTGTTCGTTATCCCGATGCTGCTCCTGGGATGCTTCGGCGCCACCTCTGCCGCAGCACAGACGCAGCAAGCCCTCTCGCGTGTGAGCCTCGATGCCCCGGACGCGACGGTCATCACGGTTTTCCAGGCTATCCAGCAGCAGACGGGCTGTTCGTTCGTCTACAATACGTCGGACATCGACACCGACCGCAAAGTGAGCCTTTCGGTGCACGACGAACCGCTGCAGGCCGTGTTGGACAAGCTCTTCGCGGGCTCCGACATCGCTTATACCCTTCGGGACAAACACATCGTGCTCTCGAAGAAAGCTAAAAATTCCCCCCCCCACAGCGCTCAGGGCGGCGTTACCGGAGTCATAAAGGACGATAAGGGCATGCCCCTGGTCGGCGCCACCGTGCTTATCAAAGGTACGACAACCGGTGCTGCCGCCGACATCGACGGCAATTTCTCGCTTCCGCAGGCCAAACCGGGGGACACGCTCGAAATTTCGCTCATCGGCTATACCAAACAGGAGCTTCCCGTCTCGGGATCCGCCCCGTTGTCGGTGGTCATGCACGAGGACAACGAAGTGCTCGACGCCGTGGTGGTTACCGCCCTCGGCATCAAAAGGTCGGAGAAAGCGCTGACCTACAACGTGCAGGAGGTCGCGGGCGACATCGTCAACACGGTCAAGGACGCCAACTTCATGAACTCGCTTTCGGGCAAGGTCGCCGGCCTTCAGATCAACGCCAGCGCCTCGGGCGTGGGCGGTTCCACGCGCGTGGTGATGCGCGGCGTGAAGTCCATCAGCGGCAACAACAACGCCCTCTATGTGATCGACGGTATCCCGATGCCCGACCTGCGTTCGTCGCAGACCGAGGGCACCTACGAAACGCCCGACGGCGGCGATTTCGAGGGTATCTCGAACCTCAACCCCGAGGACATCGAATCCATGACGGTGCTTTCGGGCGCCACGGCGGCCGCGCTCTACGGTTCGCAGGGTGCCAACGGCGTGATCGTCATCACGACCAAAAAGGGCGAGGAGGGGCGTGTGCGCGTGAACTACGCCAACAACACCACCTTTTCGTCGCCGTTCGTCATGCCGCAGTTCCAGAACACCTACGGCACCGAAGCTACGGCACCGTCCATGAGCTGGGGTACGAAGCTCTCGACCCCGACCTCGTACGACCCCTCGGATTTCTTCCAGACCGGCTTCGAGGAGACCAATGCGATCTCGGTTTCGGGTGGTACGCGCGTGAACCAGTCCTATTTCTCGGCCGCTTCGCTCAATTCGCGCGGCATCATCCCCAACAACGTCTACAACCGGTACAACTTTACCTTCCGCAATACCACGCAGCTCATCAAGGACAAGCTGACGCTCGACCTGGGCGCTTCCTACATGCGCCAGTACAAGCGTAACCCGCTCGTGCAGGGCCTCTACCACAACCCGCTGATTCCCATTTACCTTTTCCCGCGCGGCGACGACATCTCCAAGTACGAGGTTTACGAGCGTTACGACGCCACGGCGGGCTATATGAAGCAGTTCTGGCCCCTGGAGTTCATCACCGGCGTCGAGAACCCCTGGTGGATTACCAACCGCGAGCTGTTCGAGAATACGGCGCACCGCTATACGTTCAACGCCACGCTCAAGTGGGACATTGCCGACTGGATCACCCTCACGGGGCGCGTGCGCACCGATAACATGGTGATGAACTATACGCGCAAGATCTATGCCTCGTCCGACAAGCTGTTCGCTTCCGAATACGGCAACTACCAGAACAACAAGATCCACCACAACAACCTCTACGCCGACGCCCTGCTGTCGATCAACAAGAGTTTCTTCGACGACAAGTTCTCCCTGTCGTTCAACCTGGGTGCGAGCATCCTCGATGACAAGAACGACGGCGAAGGCTTCGAGGGCCACCTGGCCACCCTCGCCAACAAGTTCTCGGTCTACAACGTGGATATGAGCCATTCGCAGACCAAACCCTACGCCGACCGCTACCACGACCAGACGCAGGCCGTCTACGCCACCGCCCAGCTGGGATATAACGGCATGGTCTACCTCGACGTGACGGCGCGCAACGAGTGGGCGTCGCAGCTGGCCTTCACGCCCCATATGAACATATTCTACCCGTCGGTGGGCCTTTCGGCCGTCATCTCGTCGATGGCCGACCTTTCCAAAGCCGGCATTTCGTTCCTCAAGGTGCGTGCCTCCTATGCCGAGGTGGGTAACGCCCCGCAGCGGTTTATTACCGGTGTCAATACGCCCTTGCAGACGGGCGGTATCGTTTCGTCGGACTCCTATGCCCCGGCTGTCAACCTTACGCCCGAGCGCACCAAGTCGTTCGAAGTGGGCCTGAACGCCAAGTTCCTCGGCAACAAGATCTGGACGGACGTGACCTATTACAATACCAACACCTACAACCAGCTTTTTAGCTACGATGCACCGCCCAGCACCGGCTACAAACGGGCATATATCAATGCCGGCAAGGTCAACAACTGGGGTATCGAAGCGGTCGTGGGTTACAAGAACAAGTGGCGCGACTTCTCGTGGTCGACCAATGTCAACTTCTCGATGAACCGCAACGAGGTGAAGGAGCTGGTTCCCGAAGGCACGCGCGACGTGGCCGGTAACCTGGTGACTGTCGACGAGGTGAACATGGACTACGGCGGCTACCGCATGAAGGTCAAAAAAGGCGGTTCGATCGGCGACTTCTACGTGACGGGGCTCAAGACCGACGACCAGGGACGCATCTATGTCGACCCCAATACCAATACCGTCACCACCGATCCCAATACGTGGCTTTACGGCGGCAATACCGAAGCCCGCTTCCGCCTGGGGTGGAACAACCGGTTCTCCTACAAGGGCGTGAACCTCGGCGTGCTGTTCGATGCCCGCATCGGCGGCCAGGGCGTTTCGGCGACGCAGGCCCTGATGGATCGCTGGGGTGCCTCGCAGGATTCGGCCGATGCCCGGGAAAACGGCGGTGTCTGGATCTCCGAGGATCAGAAAGTCCCCGATGCCAGGGTCTTCTACGCCAACAACGGCAACGGGCTTTCGATGCTTTCACACTACGTTTACAGCATGACCAACGTCCGCCTGCGTGAACTTACTCTGGGCTACGACCTTCCTTCCAGGTGGTTCAACGACAAGATCGGCATGACCGTGTCGCTCGTCGGCCGCAACCTGTGGATGCTCTACAACAAGGCGCCGTTCGATCCCGAGATCACCGCGTCCACGGGTACCTATTACCAGGGGCTCGACTATTTCATGCAGCCCAGCGCCCGTACCATCGGTTTCAGCGTAAGACTCCAATTCTAAAATTTCAGACCAATGAAACGATTCAATCATACAATAGGATTTTTCGCCGCTGCGGCGCTTGCCGCCTGTACCGGGGACTTCGAATCCTTCAACACCAATCCCGATGCGGTGCAGTCGGTCGACAAGAAGACCTACATCACCACCATGCAAATGGATGCCGTGATCCCGTGCAGCGACGTGGGGGCCAACGAGTTCCAGCGCGCTTGCAACCTGATGGGCGACGCCTTCGGCGGCTATCTCTCCCCGATCCAGGCCTTCAACGGCGGCAGCTATACCTGTACTTACGACCTCGACGGTACGGACTACAACAACGTGCCTTTCTCGGTGGCTTTCACCAATGTGATGCCTGCATGGCTCAACCTCAAGTACGCCTACCAGAACGGACAGGTTACCGACGATGTCTTTGCCGTTGCCGAGGTCATCAAGGTGATGGCCCTCCAGCGTACCACCGACATCTACGGCCCGATCCCCGTTTCGAATTTCGGCCAGACCGAAAACCCCTACGAATCGCAGGAGACCGTCTACAAAAACCTTCTCACGGATCTGAATGCCGCCATCGTGGTGCTCAAGGAGTATGCGGCCAATGCCGCCGACGCCAGGCCGTTGCAGAAGGTCGACGCCGTTTACCAGGGCGACTATGCGAAATGGCTCAAGCTGGCCAACTCGGTCAAGCTCCGCATGGCCATGCGCATCCGTTTCGTCGAACCCGGGCTTGCCCGGACCTATGCCGAGGAAGCCGTCAGGGACGGGGTGATGACCGCTTCGGACGACGGGGCGTGGCTCAAGAGTTCCGGTTCGGTACAGGTATACAATCCGCTCGAAGAGGTGTGGAACGCCTATAACGATACCCGCATGGGTGCGACCATCGACGCTTATATGAACGGTTACGCCGATCCGCGCCTGCCGGCCTATTTCAAAACCTGCGAGGATGGCAAGTACCACGGTGTCCGCAGCGGTCTCAGCTCGATGCTGAAGGCGGACTATACCGGACTTTCGGTGCCCAACGTCGCCAAGGATACGCCCGTCGTGTGGTTCCTCGCTTCCGAGGCCGCTTTCCTGCGGGCCGAAGGCGCCATGCTCGGCTGGGAGATGGGCGGTGACGATGAATCGTTCTACAAGACGGGTATCGAACTGTCGTTCCTCGAACGCGGTCTTACCGCGGCCGCCGCGGCCACCTATGCCGAGAGTGCGAGCGAACCCCAGGCATTCGAGGACGCTTCGGCCGCCTCGACGAAATACAACGCTTCGAAACCTTCGTCCGTCTCCCCGAAATGGAATGCCGGCGCCGGGGACGAGGAGAAGCTCGAACGGATCATCACGCAGAAGTGGATCGCCATGTTCCCCAACGGGCAGGAAGCCTGGTCGGAATTCCGCCGCACAGGTTACCCCAAGGTGATCCCGATCGTCAACAACCTCAGCGGCGGCAAGGTCGATACCAACGTCCAGGTGCGCCGTATGACCTTCCCGCGTTCGGAGTACTCGAACAATGCCGCTGGCGTGGCGGCTGCCACCGCACTGCTCGGCGGAGCCGATACCGGCGGTACGAAACTCTGGTGGGATAAGAAATAATGAACCTAAAAACAACACGAAAGATGAAAAATTTCTTGAAATACGTCGCGGCCCTTGCGATCGTGGGTGCCTTTTTCGTCGCTTGTTCGGATTGGACGGATCCCGAGCGTGAAATTACGCAGCATCCCGACCAGCAGTCGCCCATCCTGCGCGATAATGCCTACTACCAGGCCCTGCGCGAATACAAAAAGACCAAGCACAAGATCGCTTTCGGCTGGTACGGTTCGTGGACGGCCGTCGGCGCATCCTACCAGACCCGCCTGCAGAGCGCTCCCGACTCGATGGATATCATCTCCATCTGGAGCCAGTGGCATTCGCTGACCCCCGAGCAGATCGCCGACAAGGAGTTCGTGCAGAAGATCAAGGGCACGAAGGTGACCTTCACGATCTTCTCGGACAAGATGCCTGAGCCGTTCCTTACCGAGATCGGCGGCGGCGAATATACCGACGAGGCCATCGAGGCCTACGCCAAAGCCTACTGCAAGGACTCGATGGACAAGTACAGCTACGACGGCATCGACGTCGACTACGAACCCGGCTACGGCGCTTCGGGGCCGTTCGTGGGACATGACAACGAGCTGTTCAGGAAGCTGATCCTGGCCATGAGCAAATACGTCGGCCCCAGATCGGGGACGGGACGCCTGCTTATGATCGACGGCGTGCCCTATGCCGTCCATGCCGATGTGGCCGACTGCTTCGACTACGGCATCGTGCAGGCTTATAATTCTTACGGCTATACCGATTTGCAGGATCGCTTCGACGAAGCCTATAAGAAAGGCTGGAAGCCCGAGCAGTATATCTTCGCCGAGAACTTCGAGTCCCTCTGGAAAACCGGCGGCGTGTCGCATGAATGCCGCGACGGCCAGTGGGTCAACTCGCTGCTGGGCATGGCGCGCTTCAACCCCACGCAGGGTTTCGGTGCCGGTTTCGGTGCCTATCACATGGAGTATGAGTACGCCAATTCGTCGATGCCTTACAAGTATATGCGCGAGGCGATCCAGGATGTGAACCCCGCCGGCGGCGACCTGATCGTCGGTCTGACCTCGACCGGCTTGTCCAAATACCTGTTCCTGGTCGGGGACGACGGTACCATCACGGGCGAGGTGGACGAAAAAATCCGGGTCGAGCTGGCTCGTCCTGCCCCGGCCGACGTTTCGTTCCCGCTGGCTATCGACAATTCGCTGGTCGATGCCTACAACGAAAAGCACGGCACCTCCTACGAGCCGATCGACCCCGCGCGTGTTTCGCTCGGCACGCTCGGCGTGGCAGCCGGTGCGTTCTTGTCCGACGAGGTGTCCGTCACCGTAAGTTCTGCCGGGATCGAGAAGGGTTACTACCTGATCCCCATCGTCGTGGAACTTCCCGCGGAAGACATCTATACCTCGAAGGAGCCATTGGTACGCTACCTGCTGTTGACGGTGTCGGCGATGGAGATCGACGTCGATGCGACGGCGCTTACGGGCGTGAAGATCGAACCTGCCTCCGGGTGGACGATCGTCTGCTACCAGGGCACTGCTTCGAGCGGCGCCAACGGCGTCTGGAACCTCGATTCCGATGCGCAGAAGGCCCGCATGTTCGACGGCAAGCTCGACTCCAACTGCTGGTATGCCGCGAGTGCGTCCTATTCGTGGGGGAACGGCGGCAACTTCATCATCACGCTGGACAAGGCCTACGACATCAACGGCTTCCGCTGGCATATCTACTACGAGGACTCCAATCCCGAATGTACCGATTTCCAGTACAGCGAGGACGGTACCAACTGGTTCAGCCTGACCAACGAAATTTCGTTCGTACCCAAACTCACGGGCGACGGCTGGAAGATATTCCAGTTTAAGAAGACCGTCAAAGCCCGCTATCTCCGGGTATACGTCGGCCGGGTAACCGATTTCACCAGTATGAACGAGGCCGAGATTTTCGCCCCTGCAAACTAAACCTAAAACAAAAGAACTATGAAACTGAAATATTTGGTCGCTCCGCTGTTGTTCGCCGCCGCTGCAGCGACGGGCTGTCAGGAGTCCGCGGAGACCTATCCTGCGATCTACATGACCGATGCGCAGAACAATCCCGACAAATCCATGACCATCGACGAACCCCCTGCCGAGACCTCGATCACCGTCTCCTCCTCGGTGGTTATGGAGCACGACGTGCGGATCCAGTTGGAAGTGCAGCCCGAACTGCTGGCTGCCTATAACGACAAGTACGGCAAAAATTACCAGATTCCGCCCGAGGACAGCTACGCCCTGAGTTCGACCGAAACGACCATCCTGGCCGGCTACAACACCTCTTCGGCGATCGGCTTCACGGTGTCGTCCGTCTCGGAGTTCGCCGAGGGCGTGACCTATTGCGTCCCCGTGGGCATCAAGACCGTATCCGGCGGAATAAGTGTGCTCGAACCGAGCCGCACGCTCTTCATCGTGCTGAAAACGCCCGTGATCAGCAAGGCGATTTACCTGGGCTCGGGCAACATCTACGATGTACCTTCGTTCCAGGAGAATTCCGACCTGGCAGCCCTTCCGCAGCTCACGCTCGAAGCCCGCGTATACATGCTCGGCTTCCAGTCCCGCGATCCTTACATCAGTTCCATCATGGGTATCGAGGGCATTTGCGGCGTGCGTTTCGGCGACGTGAAGGTCGATCCCGACTGCATCCAGATCTGCCACGACTCCTACCAGCCGGCGGCTTCCGACAAGCCGTTCAGCCTTGAGAAATGGTATCATGTCGCCGCCGTCTGGACAGGTTCGTCGTGGGATATCTACATCGACGGGCAGTATGCCACGGGCGTGGAGACGCAGGGCGAGACCATCGACCTTACGAGCGACAACGCGAAAGGGTTCCATTTGGGAGCCTCCTATGGCCGCGGCCGTACGCTGAACGGTTACGTCGCCGAGTGCCGCGTATGGACACGGGCTCTTTCGCAGGCCGAGATCGCCAACAACATGAACTATGTCGATCCCACGTCCGACGGGCTGCTCGCCTACTGGCGCATGAACGCATGGGAGCCCAAGGAGAGCGGTTCCGGCAATATCGTGCGCGACCTTACGGGCCATGGTTACGATGCCATCGGCGACAGTTCGAATCCGACGATGATGGACACCAAGTGGAATTAGTCCGCTTATAGACCGACAAGGGCCGTGCGACCCCGGCATAAGCCGGGTTGCACGGCCCTTTTTTCATACTCCTGCTTCGGGCTGCCTCTGCTTCGGGCTGCAAACCCGCCCCGGATGGCGGCCCGTCGCGGCCTGTCGGCAGTCTGTCGGCGGTTTCGGTTTCCGGCTGTCCCCGTTCCCCGACGGTTTTCGGCTGCGGTTTGCCTTTGGCTGGCTGTTCTCCGGCGGCGCCCTTCCGGCTGCGGCCACGGCTCGCTCCGCCCTCCTCCGGCTTTGCCGGTTCATCCCGATTTGTTGTTGTACCCGACCTAAAGACCTTATGAAAAAAATCACGCTTATCTCTTTTTGCCTTGCCGCTTTCGCCTTTGCTTCGTGCGCCGGCGGCGGGTGCCCGGCCACGGGCATCATCCCGGCCCCGCAGCAGGTGACGTGGGGCGAAGGTGCCTTCCGTATGCCTGCCAAGCTGCTCTACACGACCGACCTCGACGGGCAGGACAAGGCCGACCTCGCGGCGTGGATGCAGCGTGCCGCGGACGGATTCTTCCCCGCCTCCTTTGCCGAGGCCTCCGACGGCGACATGCCCGCACTCGAACTGCTTCGTACGGGCGACGGCGCCCCCGAAAGCTACCGTCTCGACGTCTCCCGCACAAAGATCACGCTCACGGCCCCCGATGCCGCAGGGTTGTTCTACGGACTCCAGTCGCTCGCACAACTGGCCGGGCACCACGGCCGCCGCATTCCGGCCGTCACGATCGTGGACGCCCCGCGCTTCGGTTACCGGGGCTTCATGCTCGACGTCTCGCGCCATTTCCGCGACAAGGAGTTCGTCGAACGTCAGCTCGACCTCATGGCGCGCTACAAGCTCAACCGCTTCCACTGGCACCTGACCGACGGAGCCGGATGGCGCATCGAAATCAAAAAATACCCCGCCCTGACCGACATCGCCGCCTGGCGTCCCTATCCCGACTGGGAGGGATGGAACTTCGGCGGCAAACGCTACTGCCACCGCGACGACCCGGCGGCCGCCGGGGGCTATTACACGCAGGACGACATCCGCGAAGTGGTCGAATACGCCCGTGCCCTGCATATCGAGGTGATTCCCGAGATCGAGATGCCGGGGCACAGCGAGGAGGTGCTGGCCGTTTACCCCGAACTCTCGTGCAGCGGCAAACCCTACACGGACTCCGATTTCTGCATCGGCAACGAGCAGACGTTCGAATTCCTTGAGAGCGTGCTCTCCGAAGTGATCGGGCTCTTCCCTTCGGAATATATCCATATCGGCGGCGACGAGGCTTCGAAACAGGGGTGGCGCACCTGCCCCGAATGTGCCGCCCGGATGCGTCGGGAGGGACTGCAGGACGTCGATGAACTGCAAAGCTACCTGGTGCACCGCATCGGGACGTTCCTCGCCGCCAAGGGCCGCCGCCTGCTGGGCTGGGACGAGATTCTCCAGGGCGGGCTCGCGCCCGGCGCCACGGTCATGTCGTGGCGCGGCACCGAGGGCGGGATCGCCGCGGCCAGGGCCGGACACCGCGCCGTGATGGCTCCCTCGAACTACTGCTACCTCGATTTCTGCCAGGACGACCCCACCCGCGAGCCGGTCGCCGCCGCGGCGTTCCTCACCCTCGCGCAAGCCTACTCCTACGACCCTGCGCCCGATTCGCTGGGTGCGGATGTCGTGCCGATGATCCTCGGCGTGCAGGGCAACCTGTGGTGCGAGCACGTGCCCACAGCCGAACATGCCGAACACATGATCTGGCCGCGCCTGCTGGCGATTGCCGAAGTGGGGTGGAGCGCCCCCGAACGGAAGGACTACGACGACTTCCACGCCCGCGTGCTCGACGCCGTGGCGTGGATGCAGCAGCGCGGATACCACCCCTTCGACCAGAAAAATGCCGTCGGCCCCCGCCCCGAATCGCTCGATACCCTGCATTGCCTTTCGACCGGCAGGCAGGTGGTTTACCGTACGCCTTACAGCCCGAAATACCCGGCTGCGGGCGACGCTTCGCTGACCGACGGGCTGTGCGGCGGGTGGAACTACGGCGACCGCCGCTGGCAGGGGTGGCTCGATACGGATGTCGAACTGGTCGTCGACCTCGGGGAACGCCAGCCTGTGAAACGTATCGCGGCCTGTTTCATGCAGGGTTTCTATGCCGACATCTGGATGCCCCGTGCGGTCGAAATCTCGGTTTCGGATGATGACAGGCACTATACGCCCCTTGCGGTGGTCGAAAACGACATCCCGTTCGAATACAAGCAGGATTGCTACCGCGAGTTCGGCTGGTCGGGTCAAACCGCGGCGCGTTACGTGCGGCTGAAAGCCCTGCACAACGGCCATCCCGGCGGCTGGATTTTCACCGACGAGATTATCGTGGAGTAACCCCGCCGGGGCGGATTCCCGGGATGCTTTCTCGCGATGTGCCTGCCGCTACAATGGGAAAGGGGGGGCGCCAAGTCTTTCCGGCCTCCCGGGAACCGCGTGTCCTGAAATGCCCCGGATGGCAGCAGTGCAAATAAAAAAGGGCTGTCAACGATATGCCTGACAGCCCTTTTCCATGCCGGGTCGGTTCTTTGCTATTGATCCCGCCGTCCGTTTCCCGGTTATGTTTCCCGATTGTGTTTTCCTTGTTCGTTTATCCTTGCGCCCGTCCGTGTACCCTTGCGTTCTTGTCCCGGTTTATCTTTGCGCTCGTCCGCGTATCCTTCCGTCTTTGTTCCGGCTTATTCTTGCGCTCATCCTTGTTCCTTTGCGTCCTTGTCCTCCTTTTATCTCTGCAATCCGGCCGTCGCTGCGCGCACGCAACCCCTCCGGTTACTTCTCGCGGAAAATGTTGAGGTGCGCCAGCAGCGGGTTGCGGCGGTCGAGCAGCAGGAACTCCGCCAGCAGCAGCACGAGCGCTGCGATGAGCAGGTATTGGTACTGCTCGTTGAACTCTTCGAAACGCATCATCGACAACTCGGTCTGTTCCATTTCGTTGATGCTCTTTACGATCTCGTCGAGGCCGATCGACTGCTTGGTCGAACGCACGTAGGCGCCGCCCGTGATCCCGGCCACCTCGGAGAGCATCTTCTCGTCGAGCTTCGAGACGACCATGTCGCCCTTCTCGTCCTTGATGAACTCCCCGCCGATCTGGATCGGGGCGCCTTCGGGCGTGCCGATGCCGATGGTGTAGATGCGTATGCCCATCTCCGCGGCGCGTTTGGCCACCGCCAGGGCGTCGTCCTCGTGGTTCTCGCCGTCGGTCACCAGGATGATGACCCGGCTGTGTGTCTCTTCCGTTTCGCCCGAAAACGACAGCAGCGCCTGTGACAGCGCCTTGCCGATGGCCGTGCCCTGTACCGACACCAGCGACGGGTCGATGCGCTTGGCGAAGGCCTTCGCCATACGGTAGTCCGACGTGATGGGCAGCTGTACCTTCGGTTCTCCCGCGAAGACGATCAGCCCCACGCGGTCTTGCCTGAGCCCGTCGAAAAGTTTGTTGATGGCATATTTGGTGCGCTCGAGCCGGTTGGGTTCGAAATCCTCGGCCAGCATCGAGTTCGAGACGTCGACCACGAGCATCATCTCCACGCCCTGCGCCTTCTCCTCGCGGAGCTTCGACCCGAACTGCGGGCGTGCCACAGCCAGTATGAGCAGGACGGCGGCCGTGCAGAAAAGGATGAACTTGAGCGCGGTGCGCCCGGTCGAGACCTCGGGCATCAGCTCCTCCAGCACCCCGGGGTTCCCGAAGCGTGCGAGCCTTTTGCGGCGGCGTGCCGCCGCTGCCCAGAAGATCAGTACCAGTGCCGGTATTGCCAGCAGCAGCCAGAGATATTGCGGATTTGCGAATCTGAACATAACGAATGCCTGCCCGGCGTATTGTTTCCCGTTTGCTGTCCCTGTCCGACCCGCCGGGTTTGCATTAGGGCACCTGGGGTGCCTGTCGGACAGCGACATTCCCTCCGCAATTTTCCTTCCGGCAAAGGGAGGGCTTTGCCGGCGTCCGGGGCGTGGTGCCCGTCAGGGTATCCGTTTGAGCACCAGGTTTGCGAACAGGAACTCCGCGAACAGCAGCAGCAGCCCCGCCAGCGCCCACAGGAGGTATTGTTCGTGGTAGGTGACGTGTTCCGTAACCTCCACCTTGCTCTTTTCCAGTTGGTTGATCTGGTCGTAAATGGCTTTCAGCTTGGCTTTGTCCGTGGCGCGGAAATACTCCCCGCCCGTCATCTCGGCGATCGACCGCAGGGTCTTTTCGTCGATCTCGACCTTGGCCATCACCGTGCCGCCCGTGGGCGTGCCGTAGATGTCCACGGCGGGGTAGGGCGCCATGCCCTCGGTGCCGACGCCGATCGTGTAGACGCGGATGCCCTGCGCCTTGGCGATCTCGGCCGCCGTCAGCGGGGCGATCTCGCCGTGGTTGTTCACGCCGTCGGTCAGCAGGATGATTACCTTCGACTTGGCCTCGCTCTCGCGCAGGCGGTTGATCGCCGTCGCCAGGCCGTTGCCGATCGCCGTGCCGTCCTCGATCAGGCCGCTGCGGATGCGCGACAGCAGGGTCTGCAACGTCCCCTGGTCGGTGGTCAGGGGGCTCTGCGTGAAGGCCTCGCCTGCGAATGCCACCAGTCCGATCCGGTCGCCGTAGCGGTCGGCGATGAACGATCCGGCCACCTCCTTGGCCGCCGTGATGCGGTCGGGCCGGAAGTCGCGTGCCAGCATCGAGCCCGAGACGTCGATCGCCAGCATGATGTCGATGCCCTCGGTGTTCGTGTGCGAAAGCCGCTCCACGTCCTGCGGGCGCGCCAGTGCCACGACCAGCAGCGCGAATGCCGCCGCACGCAGCACGAACGGCAGGTGCCGCAGGTAATAACGTATGGTCTTCGGGGCGCGCACGACACCGTCGACCGACGAGATCTGTATCGCCGCCCCGCCCTGCAACGTCCGCCAGACGTAGTAGCCGGCCATCGGTACGAGTGCCGTCAGCAGCCACAGATAGTATGGTGATGCGAAATGCATAGTCCTTGTGTTTTACCAGTTTTTCGTTCCCCGGACGACGACGCCCTGTTTCTCCTTCAGCTTGTCCTGCGTGCGGTCTTCCTGGGCCTGGATGGCATCGAGCATCTGTTCCTGTTCCTGCGGGGAGATACCCGCCGGAACGGGCTGCTGCTGCCCCTCCTGGTCGCCTTCGCCCTCCTTGTCCGGCTGCGAAGGATCCTGCTGCCGGTCGCCCTGCTGCTCCTGGTCATCGCCCTTTTGGCCCTTGTCGTCCTGCTGCTGGTCGCCGTCCTGTTTGTCCTGTCCGTTGCCCTGTTGCTGCTGATCCTGGTTCTGGTCTTTGTCCTGGTTCTTGTCGTCGTCGCCGCCACCGCCGCCGTCCTCGTTGTCGTCTATCAGGCGCTTGGTGTAGGCGTAGTTGTACTTGGCCTGCTGGTCGGCAGGGTTCAGCCGCAGCGACTGTTTGTAGCTTTCGAGCGCCTCCTTGTATTTCTGCTGCTTGAACTGGGCGTTGCCCAGGTTGTAGAACGCTTCGGCGCGCTCCTCGTCCGTACGCAGCGAGTCGGCCGCGGCCCTGCGCATCGTCTGCTCGGCCTTGTCGAACCGCTCGGCCTTGTAGAGGGCGTTGCCGAGGTTGTAAGTCGCCTCGAACGACTCCGGTGCGGCCTCCAGCGCCCGCTCGTAACGTTCGATGCTCTTCTCGTAGTTGCCCTTGTTGTATTGCCGGTTGCCGCGCCGCACCTCGCTGCGTTCGGGCATGTTCTGCGCCGAAGCCCCGAGTGCGGCCAGGAGGAACACCGCTGTGTATATGAGTTTATACATCTGTCACGCATTTTAGTTTTTCACCGGCTCCTGCCCTTCGGTCTCCTCCTCCGTCTCGGCGACCTTGGTCTCCTCGACGAAATAGTAGGCTTTCAGGTAGTCGGCCTCGTTTTGCTCCGCTTCGGGCGTCGCCTTGGCGAACTTCACCAGGTCGGCGTCGCGCAGGATCGCCGTCAGATCCATCCGGGCCTTGTCGGGCAGTTCCTCCGCGCGCATCGTCTCGATGATCTCGTCCGAGGTCATCTCCATGGCGCCGAAGCCCCACCGTGCCGCGACGTAGGTGCGCAGGATGTCCGTCAGTGCCGAATAATATTGCTTGTGCTTGTTGTTCTGCCACAGCTTCTGGTGGTGCAGCGCCTCCAGCGCCTTGATCGCCACGACGTGCGGCGGCTGGGGCGGTGACGGCCTGAACAGGTCGCCGAGGCGTTTGCCGCGGCTCTCCAGGTAGCGCTTCAGCGCATAGGCCGCCGCCAGCAGCAATACGAGTGCGAGCGCGCCCCATTTGGCGTAGCCGCTGACCTCCCCGAACCGGAACGGCAGGTTCCACTGGGGTTTCACGTCGTAGATCGACTGCGATGTCGAGTCGATCTGGAAGGTCGCCACCTGCAGGTAGAGCGAGTCGCGTGCCCAGAGCGTGTCGACGATGTTCTTGTCGGCATAGAGCACCGCCGGGTGGCCGAGATTCCACTTGCCCTCCTCGAACGCCGCCAGCGTGTAGCGCTTGCGGAGTTTGAGGTGGCGGCCGTCGCGTTCGAGCGTGTCGATCGGATACTCCTTGTGGAGTTCGATGGGGCTCCCCGGCTTGTCCTCGAATTCGGGGAACTGCACCACCTGCACCAGGTCTTTCTCGACGTCGACCACCAGGTCGAAACGGTCGCCGATCATGACGCTGTCGGGCTGGATGTGCGCCGTGACCTGCGGCACGTCGGACTGGGCCCGCGCCGCTGCGCCCGCGAGGAGCAGCGCTATTGCAAAAAGTCGTTTCATCGCTGTTTGAACAGTTTTATCAGTTCCGACACATAGTCGCCCTCGGTCGAGACCATCGCCGTGTCGATGCGGTTGTGCTTGAGCGTCGATTCGATCTGTGCGCTGCGCTGCCGCCATTTTTCGGCGTAATGCTCCCTCACGGCGCGCGACGAGGTGTCGACCCAGACCTTACGTCCGCTCTCGGCGTCTTTCATCTCGACGATTCCCACGTCCGGCAACTCCGTTTCGCGCGGGTCGTAGACGCGTATGCCCACCAGGTCGTGCTTGCCGCCGGCGATCTTCAGCGCGTCGTCCAGCGCCGCCCTGTCCTTCGAGGAGTCCATGAAATCCGAGAGGATGAAGGTCGTGCAGCGTTTCTTGTTGACGTTGGTCAGGAACCGCACCGGCTCCGAGAGCTTCGTCCCCGCCGATTCGGGCCGGAATCCCACCAGCTCGCGGATGATCATCAGGATGTGGCTGCGCCCCTTCTTCGGGGGGATGAACTTCTCTACCTTGTCCGAGAAGAAGATGCAGCCCACTTTGTCGTTGTTCTGTGCGGCGGAAAAAGCCAGCACGGCGGCGATCTCGGTGATGATGTTCTTCTTCAGGCGTTCGGTCGTGCCGAACATGCGTGATGCCGAGACGTCGACCAGGAGCATCATCGTCAGCTCGCGTTCCTCCTCGTAGATCTTGATGTGGGGTTTGCGCGAGCGCGCCGTCACGTTCCAGTCTATATCGCGCACGTCGTCGCCCGCACGGTACTCCCTGACTTCGGAAAACGACATGCCCCGTCCGCGGAAAGCCGTATGGTACTTTCCGGCGAAGATCTCGTTCGAAAGACCCCGGGTCTTGATCTCGATCTTCCGGACGCGTTTCAGAATATCGTTCTCGGTCTGCTGCATCGTTAGGGTACGATTACGTTGTTGAGGATGTCGGTGATGATCTCTTCCGAGGTGATGTTTTCGGCCTCGGCCTCGTACGTCAGGCCTATGCGGTGGCGCAGCACGTCGTGGCAGACGGCGCGCACGTCCTCGGGGATGACATAGCCGCGGCGGCGGATGAAGGCGTAGGCGCGTGCGGCCTTCGCCAGCGAGATCGACGCACGGGGCGAACCTCCGTATGCGATCAGATTCTGCAGTTTCTGCAGGTTGTATTCCGCCGGCTCGCGCGTGGCGAAGATGATGTCGATGATGTATTTCTCGATCTTCTCGTCCATGTAGACGTCCTCCACGACCTTGCGGGCCTTGATGATGTCCTCGGGCGAGATAACCTTGTTGACCTGAGGCATGCCAGCGCCCGAGAGGTTCATGCGCACGATGTCGCGCTCCTCCTGCTTCTTGGGGTAGGAGATCTTGGCCTTGAGCATGAATCGGTCGACCTGCGCCTCGGGCAGCGGGTAGGTACCCTCCTGCTCCAGGGGGTTCTGCGTGGCCAGCACCAGGAACGGCTGCGGCAGCGGGTAGGTCTGGTCGCCGATGGTCACCTGCCGCTCCTGCATGGCTTCGAGCAGTGCCGACTGCACCTTGGCCGGGGAGCGGTTGATCTCGTCCGCCAGCACGAAGTTGGCGAACACGGGGCCTTTCTTGACCACGAACTCCTCGTTCTTCTGCGAGTAGATCAGCGTACCGATCAGGTCGGCCGGCAGCAGGTCGGGGGTGAACTGTATACGCGAGAATCCGGCATCCACGGCTTTTGCCAGCGTGGTGATGGCCAGGGTCTTGGCCAGTCCGGGCACGCCTTCCAGCAGGATGTGTCCGTTCGACAGCAGCCCGATCAGCAGCGTGTCGACCAGATGGCTCTGCCCCACGATGACCTTGCCCATTTCCGTGCGGAGCGTATCGACGAATACCGATTCGCGTTCGATCCGCTCGTTGAGTTCTTTGATGTTGATGACTTCGCTCATTGTTTTATTATATGTTGAATTTCATGCTTCATACCCTGCGCCCGGCATCTTTTGCCCGCAGCCTCCGCATCCGCCCGGCGCAAACGTTGCCGTATTGTCGTCGGATTTAACCTCTTAACGAAAGTAATGCAAAGATATTATTTTTTCCGGGATTTTTTTCATTTCCGCCCGGATTGCCCATAATCCCGTCCCCCGAAACGACCGGGGCGGGGCTCTGACGTGGTTTCGGCACCTTTCCCTCCTCTCCCGGTTTTACCGTGCGGCTTCTGTCCTTCCGCCCGGCCTGCCCCTCCGTTTTTCGTGTGCCTCCCTGCAGGCATTCCGTCCGCTCCCGTCCGCTTTGCACGTGCCTCTTGCCCCGCCTTCATCTGCGCCATCCTTCGGTTTGCCCCGTGCGCCATCCTTGGGCGCCGTCCCTGCGGCCTTTTCGGAGAAAGGCGCGCCTTTTCGGAGAGGGCTTGCGAAAAAGTATTAACTTTGCAGCCATGGAACACAAAGAATCTCCGATACTGCAAGGCCTGAACCCCGCACAGCTCGCTGCCGTGGTCAACTACGACAGCCCGTCGCTCATTATCGCCGGCGCCGGTTCGGGCAAGACGCGCGTGCTGACCGCGCGCATCGCCTATATGATCGAGCAGGGCGTGGCGCCCTTCAACATCCTGGCGCTCACCTTCACCAACAAGGCCGCCCAGCAGATGCGCGAGCGCATCGCGCAGATGATCCCCGATAACCGCAGCCGCTATATCCGCATGGGTACGTTCCACTCGGTCTTTTCGCGCATCCTGCGCGAGAACGCCGAAAAGATCGGTTTCCCCGAGTCGTTTACGATCTACGAGCCCTCGGACTGCAAGAACCTCATCAAGACCATTGTCCGCGAACTGAACCTCGCGGACGAGAAATATAAGCCCAACCTCATCGCGTCGCGTATCTCCTACGCCAAGAACTGCCTGGTGACGCCCGGCGCCTACCTAGCCAACTCGGTCTATGCCGCCGAAGACCGGCAAGCGCAGATCCCCGAGTTCGGCAATGTCTACAATATCTACTGCCAGCGCTGCAAGCGCAACGGCGCGATGGACTTCGACGACCTGCTCTTGCAGACCAACATCCTGCTGCGCGACGCCCCGGACGTGCTGGCGCGCTACCAGGAGCTGTTCAAATACATCCTGGTGGACGAGTACCAGGACACCAACTACGCCCAGTACGTCATCATCCGCCGCCTGTCGCAGCTCCACTCCCGGGTCTGCGTCGTGGGCGACGACGCACAGTCGATCTACTCGTTCCGCGGTGCCAAGATCGAGAACATTCTCTCCTTCCAGAAGGATTTTCCCGCGGCCAGGGTCTTCAAGCTCGAGCAGAACTACCGCTCGACCCGCACGATCGTCGATGCGGCCAATTCGGTCATCGTCCGCAACTCCAAGCGCATGGAGAAGCACTGTTTCTCGGCCGGCGACGTGGGTGAGCCGATCCGCATCCTCAAGGCCTATACCGACCGCGAGGAGGCCGAAATGGTGGTCTCCGACCTGCGCGACAAAGTCCGCTCGGCGGGCGACGACTGGTCGGAAGCGGTGATCCTCTACCGCACCAACAACCAGTCGGCCGTGCTGGAGGACAACCTTCGCCGCCGCGGCATTCCCTACCGCATCTACAAGGGCAGTTCGTTCTACGACCACAAGGAGGTCAAGGACATGCTGGCCTATATCCGGCTGGTGATCAACCCGCGCGACGACGAGGCGTTCAAACGCATCGTCAACTACCCGACGCGCGGCATCGGCGACACGACCGTGCAGCGCATCGCGCAGCTGGCCGCTGAGCGGGGCGTCTCGATGTGGGAGGCGGTCGACGCGCTGGTCGCCGAACCGGCCGCCGACCCCGTGCAGAAGACCATCGCCCGCAAGGTGGCGGACTTCGTGGCGATGATCCGCTCGCTGTCGCTCGCCCGCAACGAGAAGGGGCTTTACGACTTCGGGCTCGAGATCGCCACCCGCTCGGGTATCCTCGCGGCCTACCGTGCCGAGAATACCCCCGAGGCGACCTCGGCATTGGACAATATCGAGGAGTTGCTGAACTCGATGCAGGAGTTCAAGGAGCGGTGCGACGCCGAAATCCGCAACGGGGAGCGTCCGCAGGACGAAGAGGCGACCATCGAGGAGTGGCTGCAGAACGTCATGCTGGTGACCGACATGGACAAGGACGACCCCGAAGACCGCAACAAGGTGACACTGATGACCGTCCACTCGGCCAAGGGGCTGGAATACAAATACGTGTATATCGTCGGGCTGGAGGAAAACCTCTTCCCCTCGCAGCGGGCCGCCGAGTCGCCCGACGGCATGGAGGAGGAGCGGCGCCTGTTCTACGTGGCGCTTACCCGTGCCAAGGTCGAGGCGACGATCTCCTACGCCGAGATGCGTTTCAAGTGGGGCAACATGGAGTTCTCGCGCCCGAGTTGCTTCCTGCGCGAGATCGACCCGAAATATGTCAGGGCCGACTTCGGTACCGGCACCGACGACGACCGCCCGCACCGCTCGCCCGACGGATCCGCACCTTCGGCCATCGACGAACTGCGCCGCCGCTTCGACTACCGTTTCCAGCAGAAACAGCAGGCTGCGGGCGGGAACAATGGCGGCGGCCGGCCGGGCAGCAACCCCGGCCGCGGCAATTTCGGCGGCCGCCCCTCCGACGGCGAATCCGGCCCCGCAAGGCGTTTCGCCCGGGCTGCGGCACCCCGCGACGCCCGCCCGCAGGGGCGTCCCGACCCGGCGCTCGTCCAGGCCCCGCGCCCCTCGACCGACGGCATGCGCCGCATCGGTGTGCGGCAGGCGGCCGACGGCGGCGTACCCCTCGGCGATACGATGCCCGTCAGCGGCGATTATACCGTGGGACAGCGCGTCGAGCACCCCAAATTCGGCGTGGGTATCGTGCAGCGCATCGAGACCCTCGCCACCGACCACAAGCTGGTCGTGGCCTTCGACGGCGCGGGCGAAAAGACCCTGCTGGCCAAATTCGCCAAACTGACCAAACTATAACAGCGATGGCGACCCCCCCCCTTGTGTCGGTCTGCATGACCACCTACAACCACGAAGCTTACCTTGCCCAGGCCATCGAGAGCGTGCTGGCGCAGCAGACCTCGTTCGGGGTCGAGCTGGTGCTGGGCGACGATTGCAGTACGGACTCCACGGCCGCTATTTGCCGCGAATACGCGGCGAAATACCCCGGCCGCGTGCGTTTCGTCACGGGCCAGCGCAACGTGGGCTGGCGTGCCAACTACCGCCGCACGTTCGAGGCCTGCCGCGGGAAATACGTGGCCTACTGCGACGGCGACGACTGGTGGAGCGACCCCCGCAAGTTGCAGATGCAGGCCGACCTGCTGGAGTCCGACCCCTCGTGCGGGATGTGCTATACGCGCGCCAGCAACTATTACCAGAACACCGGCCTCACCGAACCCGATCACGAGGAGCACTTTACCGACTTCGACCACCTGCTTTGCCGGCTCACCATCGCCAACTGCGCCACGCTGGCGCGCCGCGACCTCATCGCCCGCTACTATGCCGAGGTGCGCCCCGACGAGCACCCCGAATGGCTTACCGACGACGCCCCGATGTGGCTCTGGTTCGCGGCCTGCAGCCGTGTGCGCTACCTCCCGGCCATCACGGCGGTGCACCGCCGCCTGCCGCAGAGCGTGAGCCATAGCACGGAATATCCCCGCCGGATCGCCTTCTGCGACTCCCTGATGGACATAAGCCTGTGGTTCGATGCCCGTTACGGTGCACGCCGCAACCGGTTCCGCATCCTGCGGCGGCGCAGTTCGGTCGCGTTGTGGGTACTCTCCTGGAACGGTTCCGTCGGCGAATACCTCGCCCGGTGGCGCCGCGACGTGGCTGCCTGTCCGCGCCTGCTGTTCTGCCCCGAAGGCTGCGGGCTCCTCGTGAAGAAGATTTTGTTCCGACGTAAAAAACAACGACTATGACTACCAAAGAGCGTTACGACGGCGTTATCGCCTGGTTCTCGGAGCACATGCCCGTGGCCGAGAGCGAATTGCACTATACGGATCCCTACCAGTTGCTCGTGGCCGTGATCCTTTCGGCGCAGTGTACCGACAAGCGGGTCAACATGACTACGCCCGCCCTGTTCGAGCGCTTCCCCACGCCGTTCGAAATGGCGAAGGCCACGGCCGAGGAGATTTACCCCTATATCCGGAGCATCTCCTACCCGAACAACAAGGCCCGCAACCTCGCGGGCATGGCGCGTATGCTGTGCGAAGAGTTCGGGGGCGAGGTGCCGAGCGACCTGCAGCAGATGCAGCGCCTGCCGGGCGTGGGGCGCAAGACGGCCAACGTGCTGGGTGCCGTGCTGTGGCAGAAGGAGGTGATGCCGGTGGACACGCATGTCTTCCGTGTCTCGAACCGTATCGGGCTGACGACCAATTCGAAAACTCCGTTGCAGACCGAGCTGACGCTCGAAAAGAACATCCCTTCGCACCTGTTGCCGGTGGCTCACCACTGGCTGATCCTCCACGGACGTTACGTCTGCATGGCGCGCAGCCCCAAGTGCGGCGAATGCGGGATCGCCGCCTGGTGCCGCAAATACGCCGCCGACCACCGGACGAAAGGGTAGGTGCCCCCCCCCGACGTTTTGGGGCATTTGCCCGGGGAGGCTTTGCCGGGACGGTTCGTTCTCCGGTCGACGGCCCCGCCCGGTACGACCCGCCTCCCGCGCAGGGCATGATCCGGCCGACGGGGACATCCTGAACACAAAAAAACAGATCAACCCAATCCAAACCTCAGACCTATGACCAAGATCGTCCTGAAATTCCTGTTGTTGCTGTTCGTGCCCTTTTTCACGCAGGCGCGTGACACCGATTCGCTGCGGGTGCTGTGGGTCGGCAACAGCTATACCTATTACAACGACATGCCGTCCACCGTCCGGCAGATCGCCGCGACGCAGAAGGTGAAACTCTCCTGTACGCGCTTCCTCAAGGGCGGCGAGCGCCTTTCCGGCCACCTGAAAAACCAGAAACTGCTCGACGCCATCGCCGCGGGCGGCTGGGACTACGTCATCCTCCAGGAGCAGAGTTCCGCACCGGCCATGCCGACCCGGCAGGTCGCACGGGAAGTCTACCCTGCGGCGCGTACGCTCGACAGCCTGGTGCACGTCGCGTCGCCCGATGCCCGCGTGATCTTCTACATGACGTGGGGGCATAAGAACGGCAACCGCTTCCCGATTCCGGAGTACCCGCCCGCCAACAGCTACGGCACCATGCAGGAACGGCTGATTACCAGCTACCTCGAAATGGCCTACGACAACGACGCGTGGTGTGCCCCCGTGGGCATGGCATGGCGCCGGGTGCGTGCCGAAAGGCCCGATTACGTGCTCTATGCGCAGGATTGTTTCCACCCCGGGCCGCTGGGCAGCTACCTGGCCGCGAACGTGATTTTCACCACGATCTACGGCAAGCCCTACCAGACCGCCTGCACGCTGGACTTCCCGGCCGAACAGGCCGAATACATCCAGCGTGTGGCGCAGCAGACCGTGCTGGAAAACCTCACGCTGCTGAATATAAAAAGGTAATCGGATTTGTACGGATTCATGCCCGCGCTTCGACAAGCGCGGGTTTTTTCGGATCTTGGACGCCCGCCGGCCTTGCCGCAGGCCGTTCCGCCGGACAGGATGCCTGCTCTCACCGCTCGCTCAGCTCCAGCCAGCGCATCGTCTTTTCGTCGATCGACGCGATCAGCTCCGCTATGCGCCGTGACTGCGCCGTGAGCTCCTCCACCGGGAGCGTCCCCGACGAGAGCGACGCCTCGAGTGCCGCTTTCTCGGCCTCGAGCGCCGGGATTTCCGTTTCGAGCGCTTCCAGCTCCCTCTTTTCGTTGAACGAGAGCTTGCGCGGCACAGCCTCCGCCGCCTGTGTTTTCGCCGCCTGCGGTTTGGGGCGGGCCTGTGCGGCTTCGGCGCGGCGTGCCGCTTCGTATTCGCGCTTCCAGGCCACGTATTCCGAGTAGGTTCCCGCAAAATCCCTGATCTCGCCCCCGCCGCAGAAAACCAGCAGGTGGTCGGCGACCTTGTCCACGAAATAACGGTCGTGCGACACCACGATCACGCAGCCTCTGAACGCTTGCAGGTACTCTTCCAGGATGCCCAGCGTTACGATGTCCAGGTCGTTCGTCGGCTCGTCCAGCACCAGGAAATTGGGGCTCTGCATCAGCACCGTGCAGAGGTATAACCTCCGCCGCTCGCCGCCGCTCAGGCGTGCCACGTAATTGTATTGCGTTTCCGGTGTGAAGAGGAAATGCTGCAGCAGCTGCGAGGCGCTCATCCGCCGCCCGTCGCCCAGTTCGACCTGTTCGGCGATCGCCGTCACCACGTCGATCACCCTCATCGAGTCGTCGAACTCTAGCCCCTGCTGGCTGTAATAGCCGAAGCGAACGGTTTCGCCTATGTCGATCACACCGCTGTCGGGTCGTTCGATGCCCGTCAGCAATTTGAGAAACGTCGACTTGCCGCAACCGTTGTCGCCCACGATCCCCAGCTTTTCGTAGCGGGTGAAGTTGTAGTTGAACTTGTCGAGGATCACCACGTCGCCGAAGCGCTTGCTCACGTCGCGGGCCTCGAATATCTTGGTGCCGATCCGCGACGCCCCGACGTCGAGCCGCACCTCGCCGCTGCGGCGCGTCGTTTTGAGCCGCGATTCGAGATCGCGGAACGCGTCGATGCGCGACCGCGCCTTGGTCGCCCGCGCCTGCGGCTGGCGGCGCATCCACTCCAGTTCGCGGCGGTAGAGGTTCATGTCGCTCGCCCGCTGTGCCGCGTCGGCCGTTTCGCGCTCCTGTTTCTTTTCCAGGTAATAGGAGTAGTTGCCCGCATAGTGGTAGATCCGGCGGTTTTCCATTTCGAGGATGTCGCTGCACACGCTGTCGAGGAAATACCGGTCGTGGGTCACCATCAGCAGCGCGGCGCTGCTCGCCGCGAGGTACTCTTCGAGCCACTCGGTCATGTCGGTGTCGAGGTGGTTGGTCGGCTCGTCGAGGATCAGCAGGTCGGATTCGCTGATCAGCACGTTGGCCAGCGCCACGCGCTTGAGCTGCCCGCCCGAGAGGGTCTCCACTTTTTGCCCGAAGTCGCGGATCCTGAGCCGTGAAAGGATCCGCTTGGCGCGCTGCTCGTAATCCCACGCTTCGAGGGCATCCATCCGCGCCATTGCCTCCTGCAACCCTTCGCCCGACGCATCACCGATCGCCCGCTCATACTCCGCGATGGCCTTCAGGGCGGGGCTCTCCGAGTGGAAGCAGGCTTCCAGTACGGTCATTCCCGCCGGGTATGCGGGGCTTTGTTCCAGGTAGGCGATCCTCAGGCCGCGGCGCGGCACGACGCTGCCCGCGTCGTGGCTTTCCTTCCCCGCGATGATGTTCAGCAGCGTGGTCTTACCGGTGCCGTTCTTCGCCACGAGGGCCACGCGCCGGCCCTCCTCGATCGTGAACGAGATATTTTCGAAGAGCACCTGCTCGCCGTACGATTTGGTGAGGTTTTCCACCTGGAGACAAGAAGCCATAACGTGTGATTTAGATTTGCAAAGCTACGCAAAAATCCCGAACCGTGCCAATCGCCGCCCCGGAAAGGGGCCCCGACCCTCGGAAAACGGGCTGCCCCTCCCTGAAAAAAGGACGGCGCACGACGGTCATATCCCCTCGTGCGCCGTTTCTCGTTGCCGGACTTCCCCCCCCCGGAAACGTTGTGCTGTCCCTCCCGGCGCCATGCTTTCCGGGCGGTTCCCCTTCTTCCGTCAACCTCCCTTCTCCCGGGTTGCGGGTTCCCGTTACGGTGTTTTCTCCGGCACCGGATCCCTCCCTGCGGCATCCGCTTTCCCGGACACCCGTTTCCAGGCGCTATCTTTTCCCCGCCCTGCCTTTCGGGCGCACTACCAGTTCTTGCGCAGGTCGCGCGTCAGGGGGAACTCGGTGATGCGCAGCGTCGTGCAGCCGTAGGGGATCAGTGTGATCTCTTCGGCGGGATTGGCGGTCTCGTTGGTGCTGTACGGCTGGGGGCCGGCGCTCTCCTGGTAGAGCACCCATTCGTCGAGCCTGCGCCCGCGCGCCTTGATCTCCACCGGGGCATTTTCCAGCGTCCACGGATAGGCGTCGCCGATATCGCGCCGCTCGACCCTGAATGCCTCCGCAATGCGTTCGGGGCGGACGTCCTCCTCGAAGAGCGTGTAGTTCCACGGGGTCGTCGGCCGCACTTCGTAATACCACGGGCCGTAGATCTGCTTGCCGGGGTTGCGGACTTTCGACCATTGTTCGCCGATGCGCAGCGAGTAGACCAGCGGCCCGCGCTCGACGACGGCCGAGCGCTCGTACCAGCGGCTGACGGCGACCTCCATCGGCAGGCGGAGCGTCACCACGTCGCCCGTGCGCCATGCGCGCCGCACCTCCGCCACGGAACCTTTCCCGGGCGACGCCACGGCCTGGCCGTTCACCGCCACGGTCGCCCCTTCGCACCAGCCGGGGATGCGCAGGCGGAGCGGGAACTGGGCCGTTTTCACCTTGCGGCCGTCGATCTTTATCTCGAAGCGTATCTGCTCGTCGAAGGGGTATTGCGTCCGCTCGGCGATCGTCACCCGTACGCCGCCGGCCACTTCGGCCGTGACGTTGCAGGGCGAATAGACCATCGCGGCCAGCCCGCCGTCGTGGGTGGCATACCACAGGTTTTGCGTGAACTTGGGCCATCCCTGGTGCATGTTCGACGTGCAGCAGGCATAGCCCGTCAGCAGGCCGTAGAGGATGTCCGTGCCGTCGTGGCTCTGCTCGAAATTGCGGCGGTGGTCGGTAATCATCACCTGGTTGACCTGCTGGTAGTACTGGCGGGCGTCATAGGCGTCCGTGGCCTGCGTGGGCAGGGCGTTGAACGCCACGCGCTCCAGATGGTCGGCGAACTGCACGTCGCCCGTGATTTCGGCCATCTCCTCCAGCGAGTACATCATCTCCACGACCGTGCAAAGCTCCGAACCCTGCGTCGGGGCGGCGCCGTGCAGCGCTTCGTCGCCCCCGTACAACCCCGTCGGCAGGCCGATGTAGCGGCGTATGTCCGCGAAGCCTTTCTTCACGGCCGCCACATGCGCCGGGTCGTTGCTGCGCTGGTAGTAGACCACCGGCTCCTTGATCCCCTGCGCGAGGTTCACGCAGTGCAGCGAGAAGGGCGTCGGGATCACCTCCCCGCCGGCGAGAATGCCCGTCCAGTCGAACGTCTGCCGGTGGATCAGGTCGCCCAGCTCCAGCAGGAATTCGTCGCCCGTGATGTTGTAAAGCCAGTAGACGATGCCCAGGTTGTCGCCGCCGCGCTGTTCGCCCCAGAAAGTCCAGTGCCCCAGCGGGGTCTTCGGAAGCTCGCGCAGCTGGTAACGGAAATAGGCGCTCATCAGTTCGATGACGCGCTCGTCGCCCGTCGCCGAGTAGTATTGTTGCAGCACCTTGAGCATGACCATCTTGGGCCACCAGTCGCGGGCGTTGTCGCGCTGTATGGCCGGGCTTTCGAACGGACGGTCTTCCGCCGGGCCGAAATAGCCGTCGGGCTGCCGGCTGCCGAGCGCCCACTCGACCCAGGGGCGGGTCTTTTCGATCAGCCGTTCGTCGCCGAGGATATAGGCCAGCGGCAGCAGCCCGTCGATCCAATAGGGGCCGCGTTCCCAGACGTCGCCGTCGCCGCCCAGCCAGCCGTTGCGCGGGCCCATCACTTCGGGGTAGACCGAATCGAGGTGCCCCGTCAGCCCGTCGGCCTGGCGCTGCAACTGGTCGCGGAGCCATCCTTCGGCGCGGATGGCGCCCAGCGGAAGTTTTACGAAGGGCTTTTCGCGCAGCGGGGCGCGGTTGTTGGCATAGGGTGCCGCGGCCGTCGCGGCGGCCGTTGCCAGGAGTAGGCCTGCCAGCAGCAGGGACATGAGTTTTTTCATACGTACGGTTTTGGTTAGCCGGAACAAAATTAACGAAATTCCCGGCTGCGGGGTGTATGCAAATGTGCAAATTCAGTATACATCGGCGGGCGCGGTTTGTTATCTCCCTCTTTTTTGCTACCTTTGCCCAGTATCACCAATGTGAAGAAAGGCTGAAATGGAGCTATCGAAAGAGCGTATCGAATCCCTCAGGGAACTTCTCGCCCCGGCAAACCGGAAGATCGTGATTGTCGCCCATACCAATCCCGACGGCGATGCCGTGGGTTCTTCGCTCGCATGGGCCGAGGTGCTGCGGGGAATGGGACACGAGGTGACGTGCATCGTCCCGAACAAATACCCCTATTTTCTCGACTGGATGCCGGGTATCGGCCAGGTCGTGGTCTTCAAGAACGATACCGCGGGCGATGCCGTGCGCGCCATCGCCGAGGCCGACCTGCTCTTCTGCCTCGACTTCAACGCCGTGTCGCGGCTCGAAATCCTGAGCGATACGATCGAGGCCAACACCACGGCGCGCCGCGTGCTGATCGACCACCACCTTTCGCCCGACGGGCATTTCGACCTCTCGTTCTCGTATCCCGATTCGTCGAGCACCTGTTTCCTCGTATACAGCATCATCGAAGCGCTGTTCGGCACCGATGCCATTACGCGGCAGATGGCCGAGGCGCTCTACGTGGGCATCATGACCGACACGGGCAACTTCGCCTACTCGTTCCTCACGCCGGAGCTGTTCCGCGCCGTGGCGGTGCTGGTCGAGAAGGGCATCAGCATTCCCGAGATACACAACAACGTCTATAACGCCTATACCGAAGGCCGCGCACGATTGTTCGGTTATGTCATCAACCGCAAGATGGAGATCATCCAGGACGGGACGGTGGCCTATATGTCGCTGATGGAGAACGAAATGCGCCGTTTCCAGTTCCAGCAGGGCGACAGCGAGGGTTTCGTGAACTACGCGCTGACGATCAAGAAGATGAAGATGTCGGCCATGTTCCTGGCCCACCGCAAGTTCATCCGCGTGAGTTTACGTTCGCGCGGAGATGTCGACGTCAACCTCTTCGCCCGCAAGTACTTCAACGGCGGTGGCCACAAGAATGCCGCGGGAGGTAAATCGTTCGTTTCGATGCAGGAGACTATCGACCACTATATCAAGTCGGTAAAGGAGTTCGCCCAAGACGGGCATCTGGGTTGAGGACGCTATGGCTGGTGGCCTTGCGCCGATAACCTACGAAAGTTATGGACGATTTCCGACTTAAAGTTTTTATCACCGCGGCCCGGACGCTCAGTTTCACCCGAACCGCCGAACAGATGTTCATTTCCCAGCCCGCCGTCAGCAAGCATGTCGGTGAGCTCGAATCCCGTTACAAGGTGCAACTCTTCGTCCGCCGCGGCAGCCGCCTGGAACTCACCGCGGCCGGCGAGACCCTGCTGACCTGCGCCGAACGGCTGGCCGGCGACTACCGCCGCATGGAGTACGAGATGGGCCTCTGCGCGAGTGCGGTCGAGGGCGAACTGCGCCTCGGTGCCAGCACGACCATCGCCCAATACCTCCTGCCGCCGATCCTCGCCCGCTTCACCACGCGCTTCCCCGGCGTGCGGGTCTCGATGATGTCGGGTAACAGCGATCAGGTCGAACAGGCGCTGTGCGGGCACGGCATCGACCTGGGGATGGTCGAGAGCCTCAGCCGCCGGCAGGGGTTGCACTATACGCTCTTCACGCCCGACGAACTGGTGCTTGTCGCCCGTACGGGCGGCCCCTATGCGCGGACGGATGCCGTGACGCCCGACCGTTTGCGGCAGATTCCCCTCGTGCTGCGCGAGGGCGGGTCGGGGACGCTCGAAGTCATCAAGACGGCACTCGGCAAGGCCGGGATCCGCATCCCGGAGCTGAACGTGGTGATGCGCCTCGGCTCGACCGAGGGGATCAAGGCATTCGTGCGCAACAGCGACGCCATGGCCATCCTGTCGGTGATTTCGGTCGTGGACGAGCTGCGCAGCGGTACGCTGCGTATCGTCGATGTCGACTCCCTGGCGCTCACGCGCGACTTCGTGTTCGTGCATCCCGAGGCCGAACCTGCCCGGCTTGTCCGGCAGTTCGTCGATTTCGCCCGGGCCGACCGCTGACCCGGCGGGCATCCCGTTCCCGTTTTCGTATTCTGTTCCCGCATCCCGTTCCCGTTTCCATTTTCGGGCATCGCTGCGCGGCTGCAGTTTGCGTTATAACTTATGGTTATGTAGGATAACCGGTTCTTGTTCCATATCCCGCCAAAAGATGCGATCTTTGTCGGCGAAACAAAGGAAAAGTTATAACGGCTTCTTAAAAAAACACGAAGGATATGTTGAAAAAAGGTAACAGGGCGAATACCCTGCACGGGATTCTGCTGATCGTCCTGTTCTCGTTCGCGGCATTCTACATCGCCGGGTTCCCCCTCGTAAAGAAACTTTCGTTCAGCCCGCTGATCGTCGGCATCGTGCTGGGCATGCTCTATGCCAACAGCCTGCGCAACAAACTGCCCGAAACGTGGGTGCCCGGCATCAGGTTCTGTACCAAGCAGGTGCTGCGCTGGGGCATTATCCTCTACGGGTTCCGCCTGACGCTCTCCGAGGTGGCCGCCGTGGGTATTCCGGCCGTCGCGGTCGACCTGGTCGTCGTGACGGTCACGATCCTGGGCGGCGTCCTGCTGGGACGCCTGCTGAAGATCGACCGCGACACGGCGCTGATGACCTCGACGGGCAGTGCCATCTGCGGCGCGGCGGCCGTACTGGGTGCTGAGCCGGTCGTGAAATGCGAGGGGTACAAGACCGCCATCGCCGTCTCCACGGTCGTGATTTTTGGCACCCTCTCGATGTTCCTCTATCCCCTGATGTACCGCACGGGGATGCTCGACGCCCTGACGGACACGGGCGTGGCCGTCTATACGGGCAGCACGCTGCACGAGGTGGCCCATGTGGCGGGGGCGGGCAACGCAATGGATCCGACCGATACGCTGGGAATCGCTGGGACGGCCACCATTACCAAGATGATCCGCGTGATGATGCTTGCGCCCGTGCTGGTTATCCTGGGGTTCGTGCTGGCGGGCCGCCGGAAAACCGCCGGAGGGCACAAGGAGAAGAGCAAAATTACCATTCCGTGGTTCGCCTTCGGCTTCATCGCGGTCATCGGCCTCAATTCGCTGCTGCAATACCTGACCGGGGCGGAGAGTGTCCGCGACATTCCGTTGAACGGCGCCATCGAATATGTCGATACGTTCATGCTGACGATGGCCATGACGGCGCTGGGTACGGAAACGAGCATCGACAAGTTCAAACATGCCGGGGCGAAGCCCTTCGTGCTGGCGGGACTGCTGTATGTCTGGCTGGTCGTGGGCGGTTATTTCGTCACCAAATACCTGGTCGGGATCCTGTAACGGGGTTTTCGGCCGGGCGGCTTCCGGAGGGATCCCGTTTTTGCGCCCGGCTCCATTTTATGCCGATATGGCGCCTATCCGCCTGCATCGTCTGCATTGCCGGGGATGCCGGGAAAGAAATCCTGCCGCTGAACGGCCTATGCCGGTCGGAACCGTTGTCTTGCTGGAAGCGATCCGCTTTTTACGCTAAATTCGGCAGAGTGGGGGCTTCGTGCTCCGAATAGCGGAGGACTGCCTCCCGAACGAAGTCCGCAAAACTGCGGGCTTCTTCGTAGGTGATGGCGCCGGGATAACTCATCAGCACCAGCCGGTGGGGTGTGAAGGGCTTGCGGAACGACGGGTGGATGTATTGGTAGGGGTTGGCGACGAACCCCAGCCGCTCGTAGAAGTGCAGGCGGCGGATCGAAATGTCGTCTACGGGCGGGTCGATCTCGAGGATGACGCGCCCGACCTTCCGGCAGAAGGCCGAGAGTGCGGCGGAGCCCATGTTTTGTCCCCGCAGGGCGGGTGAGACGGCCAGGTGCTCGACATAACGGTACCCGTCGGCACCCCAGTGGAAGAGGATGCCGATGAACTCGTCGCCGCGCCAGATGCCGTCGGCTTCGAAATTCGGGTCGCCGAATGCCCGGTCGTAGCCTTCGGCGTTCCAGCGTTCGTTGTAGGGGAACGACTTTTCGTAAAGCTCCCAGGCCTCGGCCCAGCCTTTGTCCGAGCGGGACTTGAAAGGTATGAATTGCAGTGGTCGTGTCATCGTCCGTATTGTTTTGCGCAAAATTACTACAAATTCTGCGCATTACCAATCCGGTTGTGCCGGGAGGGGCGTTCCGTGACATAATGGTAAAAGGGACACCCCGGAGTGGGTGTCCCTTTTACTGCCTTGCGGCGTGAACTTTTTATTACTCCGTTTTCCCTCCGGTGATTTCCTCGGGGATGCCGTCGCAGCGTTCGTAGACCGAAATGTCCGAGCGGTCGTCCTTGGCTGTCCATATCATCTGTGTCTTCGAAAAGTCGGTCACGATGTAGCGGTGCTGCCAGTCGCCTACGCTGTAATCGTAGTTTCCGTAGATGATGGCGCCCAGCTCCTCGTCGGTTTCGATGGCGAAGCGTCCCGTGAGCTTGCGGGCGCCGAAGCTGTCTAAGTTCTGGTACATGACGTACTTCTGGTCTTTGCGGATGAACTCGATGTATACGTAGCTGCCCTCGGCGAGGGGCGCGCCGTTCCATTGGGCGAGCTGCCACGTGCCGGCGAGGTTGTTGGGCGTGACATCCAGGGGGGCTACATACGACTTGTCGTCATCGCAGGCGCAGAAGGCCGTCGCGATAAGTGCAAGGAGCGTAAATCTAAAAATTGTTTTCATATGACTCGTTTTTGTCTGTTTCTTTCTCTGTTTCTTCGAACCGGATCTGCAGCGTGCGCCCGCTCGGCGGAACATCGGGCCCTTCGAGGATCAGGGGCAGCTGCACAGGCGGCCTGCGCGTTGCCTGCGCGGGGTCGAACCCGATGACCAGGTCGCCTTTGGCGCCCGGGGCGAGGGTTGCGGGCTCGCACCGGAAGGTGATCCCCGGGGGGAGCAGGTGCTCGTCGCAGCGTGGCCGCATGGCTTTGCCGCCCGTGTTCAGGCATTCGATGCGCTCGTTCTGCAACCTTTCCGGGGCGAGGCGCACGGACTGCTGTTTGAGCCGCAGCGCACCCATTGCATAGGGGTAGTCGCCGTCCGTGCGTTCCGAGGCTATGACCGTGCCCGTGAGGTGCAGGATGGCCGTCGGCATCTTGTCCGAGAGCTGCGTATAGACGAAGATCCGCCTGTCGAAGCTCCCCGGGTGTCCCTTCGGGTGGTAGGTGACCGTCACCGTGCCTTCGCTGCCCGCGCGGACGGGCTGCCGGCCGTAGGTGGCCGCGGCGCAGCCGCAGGTGGTCTGCACGCGGGTGATGACGAGCGGTGCCGTCCCTGCGTTATGCCATTTGAACGTGTAGCTCGGCGGCGTGTCGTCCTCGCCGATATGCCCTGCGTCGATCTGCGTGCGTTCGAAGCGCATCGCTTCGGCACCGGCGGCCGTGGCGGGGTGCGCCAGGCTGTCGAGTTTGGCACGGGGGACGATGCGGATCTGCGAGCAGAGCGGTGTGGCGGCGGTTACCGCCCACAACGCCCCGCAGCAGAAGAGCATACGTGCTATCGTCGTTCCGCAGCGCATCGTTCGTTAAAGCCAGCCGTTACCGTTTGCGGATTTACGCACCGTGATGTTGAAATTGTGCGTCTCGCCCTTGCTCGAAGTGATGCTTGCCCTGGTCGTACCGGCCTTCAGCCCCTTGACCGTCAGTTTCGCACCCTCCATCGACGCCGTGGCGACCGCCGTGTCGGCGATGCTGACCGTGTAGGTCAGCGTTTCGCCGCCGAGGAAGTAGTTGGCCGGGATGGCCTTCACCTCTTTGCCCAGCGAGATGTAGAGGTTCGGGAACGAAACCTGCTTGCCGTTGCCGGAGACCGCGTTGAGCAGCCTGGCCGCATTGACCTGTCCCACGCCCATCTGGTTGCGGTAGTTGGCCAGCGTCAGTTGCATGGGCTGGTTCAGGCCGACTTCGGCGACGTAGCGGTAGTAGTTTTTCAGGCCGGTCATGTAGGAGTCGATCGGCGTGGTGGTTTCGCAGAGCAGTGCCTTGAACTCGTCGGCCGTGAAGTGGCGGCGGAGCTGTGCGGCGTACGAGAGCCCGAGCGCGGCGACGCCCGAAACGTGGGGGCAGGCCATCGAGGTGCCTTCCATGTAACCGTAGCCCGTTTCGCTGATGTCGTAGGGCAGCGTGGAGAGCACGCAGCCGATCTCGCCGCGTTTGTGGTTGTCGTCGAAGTACTCGTAGTAGTAGTCCTGGTCGCCGCCCGGGGCTGCGATCGTCGTGCCGGGGCCGTAGTTGGTATAGGTTGCGGGCGTATAGTCGGCAGCCGTGGCCGATACCGAGATGCAGTCCTCGGCAGCGCCCGGGAACCCGGCCTGCGGGGCGCTCTCGTTGCCGCCTGCGAAGATGGCAAGACCGCCTTCGATCGGGCCGTTGGGCGACCCGGCGTTATGCAGGAAGTAGTCGAGGGCGTCCTTTTCCAGCGGGGCGTTCGTCGCCCACTCCTCTTCGTCCTTGAAGCCCGGCGTCCCCCATTCGTAGCTGTTGGCGCTGCCCGAGACATAGCCCCAGCTGCACTGCAGGATGACGGCGCCGTTGTCGGCCGCGTATTTGATGGCCCGGACGGTCGCCAGCGAGTTGCTGACCGTGTTGCCCGAGAATATCTGGCAGCTCATGATCTTCACGCCCGGGATGTCGCCGTTGCCGCCGGCGATCGAGCTGATGCCGATGCCGTTGTTGTTCTGCGCGGCGATTACGCCCGCTACGTGCGTGCCGTGCCCCGTGTCGTTGATGTCATCCCATGAGATGACGCCCGTCTCGAATACGAAATTGTAGCCGTAGACGTCGCCTTTGTAGCCGTTGCCGTCGTTGTCCTGCTTCGAGCGGTAAACCTCGCCTTCGTTGACCCACATGCTGTTCTTCAGGTCGGGGTGTTCGACCATGACGCCTTCGTCGAGCACGGCGACGATGATCGACTTGTCGCCCGTCGAGGATTTCCACGCCTCTTCGCACTGCACGTCGGCATCGACGATCGACTTGTCGCCGAACAGGTTGCCTCGGTTGATCAGGTGCCACTGCATCGGCAGCAGCTCGTCGTTGAAGGGATAGCCCGTATCCCCGGCGGCACGGGTCGCACGCTGCATGGCGGCGAGGGCCTCGCGGGTGAGGGGCATCGCCTTCTTGCCGGCGTTGTAGGCACGGCGGATCGTGCGGTTGAGGTTCACGTGCTGGACTTCGCCCAGGGCCGAAAGTTTCTCGGCGACCTCCTCGGCGGAGTAGTCGTCGCCGAAGCGTACGACGTACCACAGGTGCAGCTCCGATTCGCGGGTGCGCTCCTCGTTGCGGCCGTCTACGGGGAAGACGCGCTCGATCTGGTAGCCGCCCACGATGTCGAGTACCTCGTCGACCGAAAGGATGCCCGAGCGGGTGGCGGGGCCGCCGCTGCGGGTCGCTGCGGCCGTCTTGTCGAGTATCTCGCTCACGTAAGGCGAAAATTTGACGAGTATCTCCCCCGACTTGTGCTCGACAGGGGTGTCCGGGCCCGTGCCGGGCGTCGGGAGCTCCTCGTTGGTGCAGGCGGTAAATGCCAGGAATGCAATGGCAAAAATGCCGTATAAATAGTTTTTCATCGTCTTGATTATTTGGTCGTATCCTCGTCTTCGTCTTCCGCACCGGGGTCTTTCTTGTACCCCTCATAGAATTTATAGTAGTAGTTCAGGTTGGCGGGTTCGTTGCCGAATCCGGCCGATGCGCCCGTCGCGTCCTTACCTTCCTGCGTGAACACGAGCTGGAAGGGTGACCACCAGTCGAGGGCGGGGTGGTAGAGCAGCCAGTCGGGCAGTTCGCCGGTCAGGCGGTTGAGGTTGATGGCGAAACGCTTGGTGTGCGGCATCACCTTCGGGGTTCCGATCAGCGCACGGGGCAGCGTGTCGGCGTCGATGATGTCCTGTTCGGTGTATTTCTCCCAGTCGTCCATCTTGGGCAGCGGGCCCTGCAGGTAGTTGACCGATAGTTGCAGCGTGTCGAGATCCCATTCGATCATGCGGCGCGGGAATCCTTCTTCATCGACGAGGCCGCCGTAGTTGGTTTCGACGGTGTTGCTCAGGTCATAGATATTCCTGCGCGTGTTGGCGCCCATGAGCAGTGTCCGCAGTTTCGGGAAGTTGGTCGGATTGATCTCGTCGGGAATCTTCTGGAAGTTGTTGCTGCTCAGGTCGAGGAACTCGAGGTTCTTGAGCGCCGTGAAGTTCTTGTCCAGCGAAACCAGCCCGTAGGCGGCGATGGTGAGGCGTTTGAGCTGGGTGAGCTTGGTGATGTGCTCGCCGGTGGTGAGGTCTTTCAGGAAGGCGTTGACGTTGCTGTAGAAGTTCAGTTCGTCGGCGGCCGTCAGGTACTGCACCTCGAAAGGCAGCTCCTCCTTGGTGTTGAACATGAAGAACCGGGCGTATTTCACGCGGCCGTTCTTCTCGGGCGTGTATCCCGCCATGCCCTCCTCCCAGAGGGTGACGTCGTCCCAGTTGTCCATGCGCTCGCCGTTCTCCCACGAGCTGTTGGTTCCGAGCGTGCGTGCGATGGCCAGCAGGGCGATCGAGTCGCCGCTGCGGGTGTTCTCCTCGATGGGTTCGGCGGCGCCCTGCGTGACGAGCAGGTTGTCCTGGCGGGCGAGTTCCACCTCGCGCTTGGGCTTGAACACCACGTCGGCGATACGCTCGTTGGGCTGGGAGTTGATGCTCCAGTTGAAGCGTACGGTCACCTCGCGCGGGCGGATGCCGCGGTCGAGTTCGACCTTATAGCTGTCGTATTTGAGCCAGCTTTCGGCCGAGGCGGGGACTTCGACGGCGAAGTCGACGTTGGTCTTGACCTTCACGTCGAAATGACGGGTGCCGAAGGCCGAGAAATTGGCTACGGAAACCTCTTTCTCCCCGAGCGTGATGGCGTAGTCGAAGCCCTGCTGGTCGATGGTGATCTCCTTCTTGTCCCAGGTGTTCTGTTCCTGGATGCGCACCACGCCGCGGCGGGGCGAGTCGGTCAGCGCCGAGTCGATGAGGATCCTGCACTCGGTGGTGCCGCGGCCGTTGGCCGGCGAAATGGAAATCCACGGTTCGTCGGTGGTGGCGACCCAATCCCCCGATGCCGATACTTTGATTTTGTGGCTTCCCCCTGCGGCTTCGGCCTTGATGGCGTCGCTGTCGAGTCCGAACGCGACGTTCTTGTCGGCGTCGGAGCAACTGCATAATGCGATCGAGCAGAGGATGACCGGTATGTAATTCAGTATTTTCATTGTCGTTTCTCCTTAGGTGTTATTCGAGCATTTTGTCGCAGTTCAGGATGTTCTGGGTCTTGTCGTAGATCAGGTTGTAGACACCCTGCTGCCAGTAGTAGCAGACGGCCGAGGCATCGAACGTGATGTTGGGGTTGTCGCTGATGTCGAGGTGGTAGATCAGGTAGGAGATCGTGTCCTCGATCTTGCGCAGGTCGTTCGAACCGATGTAGAACCCGCGCAGGCCCGTGTGCTGGTAGAGCCCCGTGGGCCATTCGCGCAGGCAGCGCTTACCCTCGGCATCGCGCTGGCCGCGGATGGCGTAGACGGTCAGCCCGGCGCAGTTGAGCGGCCCGAACGGGAACTTGTCGAACGAGTTGTACGAAATATCCAGCCCGTAAAGGTAGGGCAGCTGCTCGGCCGTGAAATCCTTGGACAGGGTCTTCAGTTTGTTGTAGGTCAGGTCGAGCGATATGAGCGCCGTCGAGTTCTTGCCGCTGAAGCTGCCTTCGGGGATTTCGTCGATGCTGCAACCGCGCAGGATGATGTAGGAAATCAGCGAATTGGTCGTGCCGAGGCATTTGGGGAACTTCGTCAGCCCGGGGTTTGCCGCCAGGGAGAGCGTCTCGACCCGCAGGCCCTTGTATTTGCCCTCCTCTTCGCCTTCGAAGCCGTCGATCTCGTTGTAGGAGAAATCCACCGATTTCATGACGTACTTGGACTTGGCAGAGAAGATGTTGGGAACTTTCTTGAGCTTGTTGTAGGTCACCGAGAAGGTCTCCGTGTCGTCCGTACCGCAGAAGATGCCGTCGCTGTTGGCCGGGAGCGACGTGATGTTGTTGTGGTCGAGGTAGAGCTGCATGGGTGCGACCTCTTTGCCCAGCGGGTGGAGCGTTTCGATCTGGTTCTTGGACAGGTCGAGCAGGCTGATCTTCTTCAGGTTGCTGAACGACTCGGGTATCTCCCTGAGGTTGTTGTTGGTCGCATAGAGGATCTGGAGCTTCTCCTTCGACGGGCCGTTGGCGATGGCGTCGAGCCCCTTGTACAGCTCTTCGGCCGACCACTGGGCATTGTTGGAGATGTTGACCGAAACGAGCTCGGGCATCTGCGCGATCTCCACCGGGAAGCGGGTCATCTTCGGGCAGTTGTAGATCTCCAGGTCGGTCAGCGACTTGAGGTTGGCCACTTCGGCGGGTATCTCCTCCAGTTCGCCGTTGGCGATGTTGAGGTACTCGAGCTTTTCGAGTTTGCCGATGGCCGGGTCGATCGACTTGAGCCCGTTGGTGAGCTTGCCGTGAACGACGTCGTAGGGACGGATATTGTTCTGGAGGCCGGTTTTGCGGTCGATGATCTGATCCTCGGTGAAATTCTTGTAGAGCGACGTGGCCGGGATCGAGATGCCGTGCTCGGCAAGGGCCCGGGCGATCGGCTCGGACGTCTGGGTCGGGATATGGATCAGCGAGAGGAACTCCTTGTGGCGCTCCATGCGGGTGCGGTTGCGCTCGGAGAGGCTCTTGTCGTGTGCCAGCGAGGGGTCGTATTCGAGCAGGTTGCCGTCGTTGTGCGTGCCCAGATACAGCTCGACGAGCTCCGAGAGCTGGCCGATGGCTGCCGGCAGGTGCCCGCGGAAGCCGAACTCGCCGATGGTGATCTTCGCCACGCGGCCGTTGGAATGCACCTCCACGCCCGGCTGGTTGCCCCACAGGTCGGGATCCTTGTTGAAATCCCAGTTGACGCCGGTGGCATAGTTCTCGCCCCTGTAAGACCAGTGCTCCCCGTCGAGCGCCTTCCAGATTTCGTAAAGCGCGTAGTAGTCGCGGATGTACTCGTCGGCCTCGTAGAGCGTGACGCCGACTTTGGCCTCGGTGGTCTTGTTGTCCTCGATGGTGAAATCCAGGTTCTTGGGACGCTTGTTGGTCTCCAGCAGGACTTTGTTCTTGTCGTAGGCCTGGTATTTCTCCAGGCTGTAATCGCCCGCCTTGAGCGAGAGCAGCGTGTCGCATTCGAGCGAGGAGGTCTGGTAGCCGTCCTCGATGTCCTCGGGGGCCCCGTCCTCGCGGTCGTCCTTGAAGTGGATCGAGAACTTTGCGGGGAGTTTTTCGAACGTGGTGAGCTCGTTGGTCGTCTTATGCTTTACGGTCAGGTCGAGGAACGCGATCTCGTCGAAGGTATACTGCCGTTCGGCGGCACGCGTCACCACGGGCGTCTCGGTGAAGTCCGACAAGTCCTTGGAGATCGAGAAACGTACCGTGCCGCGCGGCTCCACGTCGACCGTCAGGTCGTGCGAAACGAGGCCGCCGGCCACGATGTCGAGCCTCTCTTCGCCCGGCATGCCGTTGTAGATCAGTTCGTCGTCGGCATTGAAAAGCGAGAAGGTGATGAGCTGGTATTGTCCCGCCAGCAGCCGGAGCTTCTCGCTGCGCAGCCCGAATTCGGCGCTCTCCTTGTCGGGGGCCGAGAGCGTCAGCGACTGGGTGATGGTCGTGCCGTCGTAATAGAGCGAGACCTGCACCTTGCTGGCTTCGGAAAGGTAGTCGAGCTGGGGTTTCTGGGCCCGGCTCACGGCGTCGTAGGACGCCTCCTTGTGTAGTTTGAACTGAACGTATCCGTAATCGCGGTCGCGGTTGTCGATGCCGTCGTCGTCGGAGCATCCGCCGAGGAAGGCCGTGGCCAGTGCGAGGAGTGCCGCTACGGAAAATTTAAAAAGTTTCATATCTAAAAACCTGGTCTGTATGTTCTCCATAAATTGTAGTCGTATCGAACAGGGCCCCTGCCCCTTCGGAGAGGGGCCCTGAATCATTGGGGTCAGATGTTGAGCGTGCAGATAATCACCATTACCACGTTCCAGTTGGCTCCGTAGAGGAACATGACGCCCTCCGCGGCGGTCTGAGAGTCCATGTTGACGTAGATCTGGGTCGGGCCGTAGGATTCGGCCGTAAGCCAGCTTTCCGCATCGCCCTGGGCCATGAAGCTCGAGTAGGTCGGGACGTTCATCGCGGCGTTCGTGGTTTCTCCCTCGTAGGTCAGGTGATAGATCGGGGCGCCGTACTCCGCATACTGTTCATAGTATTCGCCCGAGGTGATCTCTTCGAGGGTTGCGCCGGTGACGTATTCGGGATATGCGAACCCGATGTCCGTGCCGCCGATGTCCGCATTGGGATCGTAGAGGCAGTTGACGGCCGCGATGTTGCCCTGGGCGTCGTAGAAGACGATGTAGCCTTCGTCCTCGCGGTCCATGTCGATGATGGCCCCGCCTTCGACGCGGCGTACCGAGAGCCAGTTCTCCTCGTCCGACAGCGGCTGGCAGTCGGCGTCGTAGCATTTATAGCCGGTGAAGTCGCGTTCGAATGTCAGCGTGGCTTCGGGGTCGTTCGACCAGGCTTTGGTATAGGTCAGTTTGTAGGCGTCGTCGACCTCGAGCTCGCGGAGCGACCAGTGGGTCGAGGGGAGTTTCTCGAACAAGGTGCCGATCTCCGCCATGCCCTCGGGGTTGGCTGCCTGGATCGGGCCGGGGCTGGCCTGCTGTGTCAGCGTGGCGAAGACATAGGGCTGGTACTCTTCCTTGATGTCGTAGTCGAAGAGTTCGTTGGGGTCTTCTACGGCCAGCGATGCCGGGAGTATGATGATCCGTGCCGTGCGGGCATCGCCCTGGTTGACCTGCGTGCCGATGGTGAAGCCCCTGTCCATGATCACCAGGTCGTCGTCCCAGGCATTCTCCGTGACCGTGACCCATTTGGTGTCGGCTTCGTCGCCGCTCAGGCTGGTATTGCCCCAACGATCCGTGACTTCGGCGATGACGTAGATCCTCGCGCCCCTGATGCTCTTGACCGAACCGCGTGCGGCGCCGGGCGACCAGTCGCCGTTCATGCTGTTGTAGATTTCGGCTGCGGCGTTGAATTTGAGTTCCTTGTCGAGCGTGACGTCGAAAATGTCGCGGCAGGAGGGAATCGTGATCGGAATCTCGACCTTCGCGTCGAGGTTGTTCTTGTCGATGAACACCAGCTTGTCCTGCGCCCCGTCGAGCGGGTAGGCCGACGGGTTGCCCTGGATGCGGATCTCGACTTTCGTGCCGGGTTTCCCGACCGTCACCGACGGGGTGGATACCCACTCCGGCAACTGGTTGATCGCCCAGTCGTAGTTGGCCTCGACCAGGATCGGCATCGAGAAATCGGTGCGCCCCTCGGGCCAGGTCAGGTCGATGCTTTGGGCTTCCCCTTCGTTATAGGAGTAGGTGAGGCCGGTTTCGCTGTCGCCGTATTCGAAGTCGCCGTACTGGTCGATCTTGCATGTGCGCAGGCTGAAGCCGCGTTCGAGCGTTCCGCGTGTGATCGTGGCGATGACCTTGCTCTGGCCGCCCATCTTGAGGGTTACCTCGCAGACACGCGTGTCGTCGAACTCATCGAGCTCGGCCACGCCGATTACGATCCGCGATGCACCCGCACTGCCGCGCAGCGTCCAGACTTTCTGTGTTTCGTCCTGTATCCAGAACCATGCGGCGGTGGCCGTCGGGACGCTCACCTCCCAGTTCTGGTTGGGCTCTATCTCGAGCGTGTAGGTGCCGCCGGCTTCGATGGTCGCTGAAACCGCCTCGGGGAAGTTGGGGCTGGGAAGCTTCGTATCCTCATCCGAATCGGAACACGAAGCGGCCGCCAGACATGCTCCGGCGAGCAGCGACATCACCAAGTGCAAATAATGTCTTTTCATATTTCGTTTCTTTATTTACGTTATGATTTAGAGCGATTCGGGCGTTATGACGCCTCCCGGGAGCATGCCTTCTTCCCGCTGGAGCCGCTCGGCTTCCTCGTCGCTGACCCATTCGATGATGTTATAGAAGTGGCCTACCGTACCGACGTTCACGCCCATGTCCTCGACGTGCACCTTGATCCACAGGGCCACGAAATGCTGGCAGCTGTTGAAATAGGAGTCGTAGAGCGGGCTGTTGGTGACGAGGATCTTGTTGTCGCCGAGGATCTGGCCGAAGACCGAAGCCTCGTCGGCCAGCACCTGGTTCTTGTCCATGGTCACCAGCGGTTCGATGGGGTCGCCCGGGTCGAGGCGGATCGTGACGTCGTAGCCCGAGAAGAGCCAGTCGTGCAGGATGATCATGTTCTCTTCGGTGGGGTGCTTCTCGGTGCGGATGAGGCGCTGGATGCTCTTGTTTTCCACGCCGGGGTAGCTGTTGAGGAACGTCGAGGTCACCACGCACCAGCCCGTGAATTCGTTGATGTCGTAGGGGCAGCTTTTCTGCATGACGACCTTCGTCCGGTCGTGGTAGAGATCCCATTTCAGCTGCTCGGGCATGACCAGTTTGAGGATGAAGCCCAGCGAGTCGGTATCTTCGATGTTGTCGTACAACCCGCGCACCTGTACGTCGGCCTTGCGCGAACCGGCCTTTATGGTGATGGTGTTCGACAGGAGGCGGTAGTGCTTCCCCTCGACGGCATTGCTGCCCTGGTCGATGATCTCCACGCCGAATGTGCGGTCGTAATCGCACGCGACGGTCGAGGAGACCGGTACCGAGAAATAGTCTTGGTCTTGGAGTACGGCGTAGGTCGCCAGGGTGTCGGCGAACAGCACGTACTCCGCATCGGAGTAGGTCTTATATTCCTCCTTGCAACCCGTTGCGAGGGCGGCCAGGAGTCCCGTTGCAAACAAAACCGTGATAATTCGTTTCATTGTCTCTCTTCTATTCGTTGTTGCTATCTGTTGCTTTCGTTCGGGAGTATCTCCGAGCCGGGGGCTTCCAGCTCGTGCTGCGGGATCGGCCATACGAAAAGCGGGTTGTCGGCTTCGATCTTGAGCGAGCTGCCTTCGGCCTGGGAATTGGCCTGCGGCTTACGCTCGAAGCCCTTGTGCCAGCGTTTGAGGTCGTGCAGGCGGAAACCCTCCATGTAGAGTTCGCGCAGGCGCTCGTCGGAGATGGTCTGCAACCAGTTGTCCTTCGTGACGTTGATCGTACCGCCCGATTTGTAGCGCATCTTGCGCAGCGTCGAGAGGTCGTTGCCGGCCTTCGAAAAATCGTTCTTTTGGCAGTAGGCCTCGGCGCGGATCAGGTACTGCTCCGCCAGGCGGAACGGCTTGGGCATCGAGACATGGTAGATCTGGTTGGCGATCAGGTTGCGGTTGCCGTAGTATTTGACCAGCAGCGGCCAGCTCAGCCCGTGGGCATAACCGGTCTCGGTCTGGTAGAAGTAGCCCGAATAGCGCAGGTCGGCATCGTCGTAGAGATCCAGGGCGGCCTGGCCGGGGACATAGTCGGGATAGAAATAGGTGTAGTCCTTGTTGAAGTTGAGGAACACCGTGCCGAGCGCCCCGCCGTAGGAGGTGTCGGTGAAGCCGATGCGCCAGATGACCTCGTATCCCAGGTCGTACGCCCACATGTAGTCGAAATAGGTGTAGTCGGAGGTGTAGTTGGTCTTGGCATCGGAGAGCTGGAAGGTGGCCTTTTTTTCGTCGATCAGGGTGCTCGAATATTCGATCGCCGTGTCCCAGTCCTGCATGTAGAGCGCCACGCGGGCGTGCAGCGCCTCGGCCGAGGCCGAGGTCATGTAGACGTTGCCGTAGGCGTCGTTCTCCTTGTCGAGGCGTTTCTCGGCCTCGGCCAGGTCGTCGAGTACGAACTGGTACGAGTCGTAGAGCGATGCGCGGCGTGCCGCCTCGGGCGTAAAGTATTTCGTGCGCAGCACGACGCCCAGTTCCGATTGGGCCGTGTCCGGCTCATAGGCCTTGCAGAAGGTCTTGAGCAGCTCGGTATAGCAGAGCGCACGCACGGCGTAGACCTCGCCCGTGTACTGTTCGAGCTTCTCGATGTTGGTGTCGCTGATCTCGTTCGCCACCACCTCGTCGATGCGGTCGAGGTAGAAGTTGCAGTTGCCGATCACCTTGTAGAGGGCGGCATAAACCGCTTCGAGCTGCAGGTCGGTCGGGCGTATGTCCCAGCGCCAGAACGAGCCGTAGGTATTGGTATTGCCTTCGACGGCATAGACCAGGTCGGCCTGGATGTCGGGCAGCAGGGTGAGGTAGCCGCTGTAAAGCGCGTTGCTCTTGAGCGAGGCGTAGATGCCGGTGAGCGTCTGCTCGGCGTCGGCGAAGGTGCGCATGGCCTCCTTCTCCGGGATGGACGAACCGGGGTACTTGTCCAGGCACGAGGTGGTGCTGACAAGTATCGCGAAGGCCGAAAGGTAGAATTTTATATTGCGTAACATGTTCATAGTCCCTGATTAGAATGTTAAGTCGAGTCCGAAGGTGAATTGGCGAGCCATCGGATACTGTGCCTGGTACATATTGCTCGACCCTTCGGGATCGAGGCCCGTGAATTTGGTGAAGGTGAAGAGGTTCTGGGCCTGGGCGTAGATCTTCACACCGCTGATGAAGCGTGTCTTGCGCAGCCACTCCTGCGGGAAGGAATAACTCAGCATGAGGTTTTTCAGGCGCAGGAACGAAGCGTCCTCCAGCAGGCGGTCGTCGAACTCGGTGTAGACGCCGTGGCGCGGGATGTCGGTGATGTCGCCGGGTTTCTTCCAGCGGTTGAGCAGGCGCTTGGACTGGTTGTAGGAGGCGAATCGGCCGTTCGACTCGTCGAAATAACGGTCGTTGTTGATCATCCAGCGGTCGGCGACCCAGCTGAACTGTGCCGACAGCGAAAGTCCCTTCCAGGCCAGCGTCGTGCCGAAGCCGCCCTGCCAGGGCGCCACGTAGCTCTTGCCGACCATGACCTTGTCCTCGTCGCGGAGCTCGGTGGTCAGCTCGCCCTCCTTGGTGTACCACAGCGCGTCGCCGTTGGCGGGGTTGACGCCTGCGAACCGGTTGAGGTAGAACTCGCCGAAGGAGTGCCCCACGACCAGTTTGGTGTTGGTGCTCGAAAGCTCGTATTCGCTGACCCCGCTGTAGAGCTTGGTCATCTTGTTCCTGTTGTAGGAGACGTTGGCGTTCACGCTCCATACGAAATCCTTGTGCTGGATGACGTCGGCGGCCAGGCTCACCTCGACGCCGCGGTTGGTCATGTCGCCCACGTTGTCCCAGCGGAAGCCGAAGCCGTTGGAGGTGGTGTAGGAAACGGGAACCTCCATGAGCATGGCGCTGTTCTTCTTGTGGTAGAGTTCGACGTCCACGTTCAGGCGGTTCCAGAAGCCCAGGTGCACGGCCAGGTTGGTGATCCACAGCTTCTCCCACTGCAGGTCTTCGTTGCCCGGCTGCGAGGGGGCGATGCCGGCGTCGCCGTAGTAGTTCAGGCCGCCGCTCACGAGCGCCATATGTTCGTAGTTGGGGATCGACGAGTTACCCGAGGTACCCGTGCTGAAGGCGATCTGCGCGTTGGTGAGCCAGCGGCGCGAGTTCTCCATGAATTTCTCGTTGCGCAGGTTCCACATCATGCCCACCGAGCCGAACGCCGCCCAGCGTCCCGAGGTGCCGAAGCGCGAGGAGCCGTCGGTACGGACGGAGAAGTCGACGTAGTAACGGTCGGCGTAGTTGTATTCGCCGCGCGCGAAGAACGACAGGAAGGCGTAGTTGTCGTCGGTGACGTCGCTCCACGACGTGGCACGTGTTCCCGACGAGATGTTGACCAGCTTGTCGTTGTTCTGGCCGCGGGTCGCCAGCGTGAACTCCTCGTAGCTGTAATCGACGCCCTCCTGGCCCAACAGGAAGTTGAACGAGTGCCCGCCGTCGAGCGAGAAGCGGTAGTTGATCGTGTTGGTGACCGAAAGGCTCATGCCGTCGGTCGAGTAGCGCTGTGCCGTGCCCGAGCCCAGGTTGGGCGGGTAGTTGGGGTAGGAGGCGCCGAAGCCCGTCGTGTGCGAATAGTCCACGCCGAACTGCGACCGGATGGTGAGCCCCTCGATGGGGGTGGCCTCGGCGAAGAGCGTCGAGATCACCTTGTATTTCTTATAGGAGATCTTGTTGTTGGCCAGCCATTCGAGCGGGTTCTGGCCCTCGCCCTTCCAGGTGCCGTCCTTGATCGAGGCCAGCGAGCCGTCGGGACGGTGGGGATTCCAGTACGGCATCATGAAACGTGCGGCCGAGATGGGGGTCACGAGCGTATATTGGCCCGATTCGGCGCGTTCGATGGTCTGGTAGTTCATCATCGTGTTGGTGCCGAGCTTGAGCCATTTGGCGGCCTGCTGCTCGACGTTGGCGCGGAGCGAGAAACGCTCGAAGGCCGAACCTACGGCGATGCCCTCCTGGTTGTAGTAGCCGCCCGAGACGTAGTAATTGGTCTTGTCGGTGGCCCCCGAAACCGAGAGCTCGTAGTTCTGGAGCAGGGCGGCATCGTTGAACACCTCGTCGAGCCAGTTGACGTTGGTCTTGCCCAGGACGTTGTAGTTCTTGCCGTCGGTGAACCCGATCTCCTTCTCGTACCGGATGCGTTCGTCGGTGTCCATCAGATCCCAGTTGCCGTAGGCGATCTGCGAGAAACCGAGCTGCATGCGGTAGTTGATCTTCGCCCGCTCGGCCATGCGCCCGCGCTTGGTCGTGATGACGATCACGCCGTTGGCCGCGCGCGCACCATATATAGAGGTGGAGGAGGCGTCCTTGAGCACCGAGATGCTCTCGATGTCGGCCGGGTTGATGGCGTTGAAGTCGGAACTGGCGATGGCGACCCCGTCGAGGATGTAGAGCGGCGAGGTACCCGAGTTGATCGAGTTCATGCCCCGGATCATCATCGTTGCCGACGTGCTCGGCTCACCCGAATTGGAAAGTACCGTCAGGCCGGGAACCTGTCCTTGGATGGCCTGGTCGAACGCCGCCGTAGGGGTGTTCTCGACCTTTTCGGCCTTGACGGTCGATACCGATCCGGCAATGGTGCCCTTCTTGCGGACACCGTAAGCGATGACCACCACGTCGTCGAGCGCCTGTGCCTCGCTCTCGAGGGAGACGTTGTAGGTCAGCGAGGCGCTGCCGCCCGGAACCGTGAAGGTGGCGGGCTTGTAGCCGATGTACTGGAAGGTGAGCGTCGACCCTGCGGCGACGCTGATCGAGTAGCTTCCGTCCGCAAGGGTGCTCACCCCGCTGGTGGCCCCGGAAATCACGTTGACCCCGATGAGGGGTTGCTTGTCATCCGCCGAGGTGACGATGCCTCTGACGGTCACATTTCCCCCCCCCTGCGCTACGGCTATCGCCGGCAGGGCACATAGGAAAAATGCAAGAATGTTGAGTAGAAGTTTCGTTTTTTGCATAAGTAAATGATACTTTCTTACTCGACAAAGAAAAATAATTAAAACGAATTTGCCAAATGTTCAAAATAGATGAAATGTAAGCAGGAGTGTTCGGAAAGGGTCTTTCCGGCCCTCTTTTCCGGATGAAAACAGGTGTTATAAGGCTAAATATAAATAACTTAACATTTTATTTTAACCCGGCGAACTATTGTTGAATGCGGGTTAAAATATTTTTATAAAAACGAAAATAAAATTCAATGTGTTTTGAATATTTTGGGGTTTTCGGGCGAAAAAATACCCTCCGGTACGGTTTGATATGCGGTGGGTTTCCGGTCGTAGGTGTTTCTGGATACCTTATTTTTTTAATAATATTTAATATGTGCCAACCTGCGGGGTGGATTTTTGAAAAAAATATAAAAAATATAAAAATATTTTTCGCCGGAGGGGACGAACTTCCCCGAAAACCTGAGGAGATAACAATTTTCCGGCGATCGGTGATGTACGGAGGAAATACGCGAAACCCCGTAAAGAGTTCTCAAAGGGGATTTTATCGGGGGCGATTAGGCTGAAACGGGAAGTAAAGTAAAGGATGCGCAGTTTTTTGGTGTATTATGCTTGCAGATTGTAAGTGATATGCCGTGATTTCAGTTTAATACATAACATCAACCCCTATTTGCGCCCGCGGGTCAATGCTTTGGTCGGCGGCGGGTTGTAGCCCCCGTGTATCGCTGCCTTGGGCTGCCCGCGGTGCGTCACGGCTTTGGCCTGTCCCGGCGGGTTGCTGCCTTGGCCTGCCCCGGCGGGTCACTGCCCCTTCCCGCCCCGGAAGCGGGCGCGGTACTGACTGGGACTGAGCCGTTCGCGGAGGCGGAAAAAGAGCGAGAAGGCGCTCACGCTTTCGAAGCCGAGCGCATAGGCTATTTCCGAGATGCTGTGGGCTGTCGTCGCGAGCAGTTCCCGGGCCTTGTTGAGCCGCATCGTGTGCTGGTATTGCGCCGGCGCCATCCCCACGTATTCGCGGAAGACGCGGCGGAACCACGTGTAGCCCATGCCCACTTCGCGGGCGATCTGTTCGGGCGAGCGGTTGCGGCCGAAGTCTGTGCGCATGATGGCTTTCGCGCGGTTGATCTTCTCGACGACGGGGTTGTCGGAGTAGAGCAGGTTGCTGTGCTTGAAGAGCACCGACCCCAGGATGTGGAGCACGATGCTCGAAATAAGCGGCTGGAATCCCACGCGCTCCTCCTCGACCGTGCCGATGATCTCGCGGTAGCACCGCTCGATGCCGCCGCTGCACCCGATCCGCAGCAGGGGGCGCCGGCGGCAGAGGAACCCCTGCTGTTCCAGGCGGTCGATATTGGCGCCGCGGAAGCCGACCCACCACTCCGTCCATCCGGTGCCGGGGTCGGGCGAATAGGAGTGCCATTCGTTGGGGAAGAGCAGGAGCATGGTGCCCGCCTCGACCGTCTGCGACGGGCAGGATGCCGACTCGAAACGTCCCCGTCCGGCGGTGATGTAGACCAGCTGGTATTCGTCGAGCGTGCGGCCGCTGCCTTTGTAAAACAGGTAGTGCTCGGGGTGTTCCGAGACGGGGTAGGGCGTTCCGGGCGGGACGTGCTGGTGCCCGGCCGTGGTGCAGACGATGCCCCACTGCTCGTCGCGCGGGGAGACTGGCAGGTAGTGAAGGATGCTCAGCGGCCGGTCGTCCATAGTGTCAAATCTATATATAGTTTGTCAAAACCATCAACAAAGGTAGGGAAAAGATTGTATAGTTTTGCATCAGTAACCTAAAACTTTCCGTGATGAACCGTTATTTCGTCGGTGTCGATCTCGGTGCCACGAGCGGCCGTGTCATTCTCGCCACGCTCTGCGGCGAGGGCATCGCCCTCGAAGTTCTGCACCGCTTCCCTAACCGCCTGCTTTCGATCGGCGGCAAATATTATTGGAACATCTACTCCCTCTATGAGGAAATCCTGCACGGCCTGACGCTGGCCGGGCAGCGAAGGATTCCGGTCGATTCGATCGGTATCGACACGTGGGGCGTCGACATGGCCTGCGTGGCGGCCGACGGTACGCTGGCCGGGCTTCCGAGGGCTTACCGCGATCCCTATACCAACGGGGTTCCCGAGGAGTTCTTCCGGAAAATACCCCGGCAAGAAGTGTACCGCCGCACGGGTATCCAGATCATGAATTTCAATTCGCTCTTCCAGCTCCGTGCCGCGCGCGGGGAGGGGATGTCGGCGCTGGAAAATGCCGCGTCGGTGCTTTTCATGCCCGACGCGCTGTCGTACCTGCTCACCGGCGAGAAGGTATGCGAGTATACGATCCTCTCGACGTCGCAGTTCATGGATCCCCGCACGCGGGAGATCGACGGTGCACTGCTGCGCGAGGCGGGTGTCGATCCCGCGCTTTTCCCGCGGGTGGTGATGCCCGGCCAGAGGATCGGGGTGCTCTGCGACGCCGTGGCCCGGCAGACCGGGCTGGGGGCGGTGCCCGTGGTGGCCGTCGCGGGGCACGATACGGCTTCGGCCGTGGCGGCCGTGCCTGCCCGGAACGGGCGCTTCGCCTACCTCTCGTCGGGGACGTGGTCGCTGATGGGCATCGAGGTGCCGGAGCCGATCATTACGGAGGAGTCCTATGCGATGAACTTCACCAACGAGGGCGGCGTGGACGGCACGGTGCGGTTCCTGAAGAACATCACCGGCATGTGGCTGCTCGAACAGTGCCGCGCGGTGTGGAGCCGCCAGGGCAGGGAGTATAGCTATGAAGAGATCGTGCGCATGACCGAGGGCGCCGCCCTGTCGCCGGGGGTCATCGACCCCGATGCCGCGGAGTTCGCCGCGCCGACCGACATGCCGCAGGCGATCCGCACGTGGTGCGCGGCGCACGGCGTCCCCGTCCCGGCGGACGATGCGGCGCTGATGCGGCTGATATTCGACTCGCTGGCCGCGAAATACGCCGAGGTGCTCGGGAAACTGCGGCGGCTGGCGCCGTTCGAAATCGAATGCCTGCACGTCATCGGCGGCGGCGCACAGAACGACCTGCTGAACCGGATGACGGCCGACGCTGTCGGCATCCCCGTCGTGGCGGGCCCTGCCGAAGCCACGGCGCTGGGCAACATCATGGTGCAGGCGCGTGCCGCGGGCGTGGTCTCTTCGCTCGCCGAAATGCGGCGCTACATCGGCCGCTCGATCGAAACGAAAACATATCAACCGAAAAAATAAAACTGTCATTCTTATGAAAACGGAACTTATCGAAAAGGCATACGCCATCGCGCGGGAACGCTATGCGGGGATCGGCGTAGACACCGAACAGGCGCTCGCGGCGCTTCAGAACATCTCGCTCTCGCTCCACTGCTGGCAGGCGGACGACGTGACGGGCTTCGAAAACCGGGGCGGCGACCTTACGGGCGGCATCCAGGCCACGGGCAACTACCCGGGCAAAGCCCGCAACATCGGGGAGCTGCGTGCCGACATCCTTAAGGCCAAGTCGTTCATCCCCGGTACGCACCGCCTGAACCTGCACGAGATCTACGGCGAGTTCGGCGGCGAGACGGTCGACCGCGACCAGGTGGAGCCCCGGCATTTCCAGGGCTGGATCGAGTGGGCGAAAGAGCACGGCATGAAGCTCGACTTCAACTCGACGTCGTTCTCGCACCCCAAGAGCGGCGATCTCTCGCTGGCCAACCCCGACCCCGGAATCCGGGACTTCTGGGTGGAACACACCAAGCGCTGCCGCGCCATTGCCGAAGAGATGGGCAAGGCGCAGGGCGACCCCTCGATCATGAACCTCTGGGTGCACGACGGCTCGAAAGACCTTACGGTGAACCGCATGCTCTACCGCGAGCTGCTGCGCGACTCGCTCGACCGCATCTTCGAGACCGAATACGACCACATGAAGGACTGCATCGAGTCGAAGGTGTTCGGCATCGGGCTGGAGAGCTATACCGTCGGGAGCAACGACTTCTACATCGGCTACGGAGCCAGCCGCGGCAAGATCGTGACCCTCGATACGGGGCATTTCCACCCCACGGAGATCGTGGCCGACAAGATTTCGTCGCTGCTGCTGTTCATCCCCGAGGTGATGCTGCACGTGTCGCGCCCGGTGCGCTGGGATTCCGACCACGTGACGATCATGAACGACGATACGCTGGAGCTGTGCAAGGAGATCGTACGCTGCGATGCGCTCGACCGCGTACATATCGGGCTGGATTATTTCGATGCCTCGATCAACCGCATCGGCGCCTATGTCATCGGTTCGCGCGCCACGCAGAAGTGCCTGATGCAGGCGTTGCTCGAACCGCTTGCGCAGCTTCGCCGGTACGAGGCTGCCGGACAGGGCTTCGAGCGCCTGGCGCTACTCGAAGAGTCGAAGTCGCTGCCCTGGAACGCCGTATGGGACATGTTCTGCCTGCGCAACGACGTGCCCGTGGGCGAGGAGTTCATCGCCGGGATCCAGCAGTACGAAAGGGAAGTAACCTCCAAACGCTAAGGCCATGTACCGCATCGTACTGAACGAGACGTCGTACTACGGCGCAGGGTGCCGCTCGGTGATCGCCGACGAGATCCGCAAGCGGGGCTTTAAAAAGGTGCTGCTCGTAACGGACAAAGACCTCATCCGGTTCGGCGTGGCCGCGAAGATCGAGGAGGTGCTCCGCGGGGCGGACATTCCCTATGAGATTTACAGTCAGATCAAGGCCAACCCCACGATCCGCAACGTGCAGCAGGGCGTCGAGGCGTTCAAGGCTTCGGGCGCCGACTGCATGGTGGCGCTGGGCGGCGGTTCGTCGATCGACACGGCCAAGGCCGTGGGCATCATCGTCAACAACCCCGAGTTCGCCGACGTGCGCTCGTTGGAGGGCGTGGCCGACACCAAGCACCGCGCCGTGCCGACCTTCGCCGTGCCGACGACCGCGGGGACGGCGGCCGAGGTGACGATCAACTATGTCATCACCGACGAGGAGAACCGCAAGAAGATGGTCTGCGTCGATCCCAACGACATCCCGATGTGCGCGGTGATCGACTGCGAACTGATGATGTCGATGCCCCGGGGGCTGACGGCCGCTACGGGCATGGACGCCCTGACGCACGCCATCGAAGGGTATATCACGCCCGGGGCGTGGACGATGAGCGACATGTTCGAGCTGAAGGCCATCGAACTGGTCGCCGCGCACTTGCGGAATGCCGTCGAGGACGGCAGCGACCCCGTCGCCCGCAACGGCATGGCCGAGGCGCAGTACATCGCGGGCATGGGTTTCTCGAACGTCGGGCTGGGCATCGTGCACTCGATGGCGCACCCCCTGGGGGCGTTCTACGACACGCCGCACGGCGTGGCGAACGCACTGCTGCTGCCCTATGTGATGGAATACAATGCCGAGTCGCCCTCGCGCGCCAAATACCTCGACATCGCGCGGGCGATGGGCGTCGATACCGCGGGCATGAGCGTCGATGAGGGCGTGGCCGCGGCTGTCAGGGCCGTGCGCGACCTGTCGTTGAGCATCCGCATCCCGCAGCGCCTGCACGAGATCGGCGTGAGGGAGGAGGACATCCCCGCGCTGGCCGAGGCGGCGTTCAACGACGTCTGCACGGGCGGCAACCCGCGTCCGACCTCGGTCGGGGATATCGAAAAACTATACCGTACCGCATTCTAAAACAAAGGCCATGAATACGCTTCTCGGACTTCTGATCATCGCCGTCGGCAGCTTTTGCCAGTCGAGCTCCTATGTACCCATCAAAAAGGTGAAGGAGTGGTCGTGGGAGAGCTTCTGGCTGGTACAGGGCATCTTCGCATGGCTGGTGTTCCCGCTGCTGGGGGCACTGCTGGCGGTTCCCGCGGGCAGCTCGCTCGGGGAAATCCTCTCGACCGACCCCTCCGCCGCCTTCAAGGCCGCCGGCTACGGCGTGCTGTGGGGCGTGGGCGGCCTGACGTTCGGGCTGTCGATGCGCTACCTCGGGGTGGCGCTCGGGCAGTCGATCGCCCTGGGCACCTGCGCCGGGTTCGGCACCCTCTTCCCCGCCATCTTCGCGGGCGAAAACCTCTTTGCGGGCAAAGGGCTGATCCTGCTGCTGGGCGTCTCGATTACGCTGGCGGGCATCGCCGTGATCGGCTACGCCGGGTCGCTGCGCTCGCAGAACATGACCGACGAGGAGAAACGCGCCGCCGTCAAGGACTTCGCCCTCACGAAGGGGCTGGCCGTGGCGTTGCTGGCGGGCGTGATGAGCGCCTGCTTCAACCTCGGGCTGGAGGCCGGGCGGCCGTTGCAGGTCGAGGGCGGCAGCGCCCTGTTCCGCACGCTGCCCGCCACGCTGATGGTGACGCTCGGGGGCTTCGTGACCAATGCCGCCTACTGCCTGTGGCAGAATGCGCGCAACCGCACGTTCGGCGACTACGGCAAGGGGACGCTCTATGCCAACAACCTGTTGTTCTGCGCGTTGGCCGGGGCGCTGTGGTACTCGCAGTTCTTCGGCTTCGGCATCGGGCAGACCTTCTTCGAGCCCGGGTCGGTCGTGGCGGCCTTCGCCTGGTGCATCCTCATGGCGCTCAACGTCACCTTCTCGAACGTGTGGGGCATTATCCTCCGGGAGTGGCGCGGGGCGTCGCGAAAGACCGTGGGCGTATTGGTCTGCGGCCTGGCGATCCTGATTTTCTCACTCGTATTTCCTAATTTGTTCTGACGATGAAATCCATACTCGAAAACCGCCCGGCGCTGGCCGCCGAGGTGGACAAAGTGGCCGAAGTGGCCGGTTACCTCTGGCAGAAGGGGTGGGCCGAGCGCAATGGCGGCAACATCACGGTAAACATCACGGAGCACGTCGACGACGTGATCCGCGCGATGGCTCCGATTAGCGGCCGCTTTGAAATCGGCACCACGCTGCCCCGCCTCAAGGGGTGCTATTTCTTCTGCAAGGGTACCAACAAACGTATGCGCGACCTGGCGCGCCGCCCGATGGAGAACGGCTCGGTAATCCGCATTCTCGACGACTGTGCGTCGTACGAGATCATCGCTGACAAGGCGGTGAAACCCACCTCGGAGCTGGCTTCGCATCTGGCGATGCACAACCAGATGATCGCCTTGGGCAACGGCTACAAGGCGGCGCTGCATACCCATCCCATCGACCTGATCGCCATGACGCACAACCCTGCGTTCCTCGAAAAGGACGTCTTGACCAACCTCCTGTGGAGCATGATTCCCGAGACGCGGGCGTTCTGCCCCAAGGGGCTGGGGATCGTTCCCTATAAGATGCCCTCGTCGGTCGAACTGGCCGAGGCCACCATCGCGCAGCTGCGCGAGTACGACGTGGTGATGTGGGAGAAACACGGCGTATGTGCCGTGGGGCCCGATATCTTCGAGGCGTTCGACCAGGTCGACGTGCTCTCGAAATCGGCGCAGATCTACCTCACGGCCCGTTCGATGGGCTTCGAGCCCGCCGGGACGACGCAGGAGCAGATGGACGAATTGAAAAGGGCCTTTAACCTCTGACCCAAAGATGCCGGCGGGCGGGGACGGCAATCCCCGTCGGGAGCGGCAGACGGGCATCCCCGTCGGCCGGAAGCCTGCGGACGGGGTATCCCTGCGGCCTCGGGCGCCGGAGCTGTCCGTACTTGTACCCCGGAACGCGGCGGGTGCCGTTGCCGCCGGAGGACGGAAACGATAATTTTACCGTTTTATGAAAAAGATACTCTTAACGCTTTGTTTTGCGGCTGCCGCGATCGGTGCGCAGGCCGCGGCACCGTGTACGCCCGTGGGGCTGCGGTGCGAACATCTGGAGGCGCCGCTGGGCATCGACGCCCCGGCGCCGCGACTGGGCTGGCGTCTGGACGACAGCCGTTCCGGGGCACTCCAGCGGGCTTACAGGGTCGTCGTGGGGCGGGATTCCGCCGCCGTGGCCGCCGGACGCGGCGACGTGTGGGATTCGGGGCGCACGGATTCGGACGGGACGCTCGTCCGTTACGCCGGGCCGCAGCTCGATCCCTTCACCCGTTATTACTGGGCCGTGACGGTCTGGGACAAGGACTACGCGCGCTCCTCGTCCGGGGTCGCAGCGTTCGAGACCGGCATGATGGGCATCGAAAACTGGCAGGGATGCTGGATCAGCGACCACCACGACATAGACCATAAGCCCGCGCCCTATTTCCGCAAGGAGTTCTCCGTGGGCAAACGCGTGAAATCGGCCCGCGCCTATGTCGCGGCGGCCGGGTTGTACGAACTCCATATCAACGGGCGGAAGGTCGGCGACCACCGCCTCGACCCGATGTATACGCGCTTCGACCGCCGGAACCTCTACGTCACCTATGACGTGACGCGGCAGTTGCAGGACGGGGCCAATGCCGTGGGCATCCTGCTGGGCAACGGCTGGTACAACCACCAGTCGGGCGCCGTGTGGAACTTCGAGCGGGCGCCGTGGCGCAACCGTCCGGCGTTCTGCTTCGACCTGCGTATCGAGTATGCGGACGGGACGCACGAGGTCGTGAAGTCCGACCTCGACTGGCGCACCTCGGGCGGGCCGCTGGTGTTCAACAGCATCTATACTTCGGAGCATTACGATGCGCGGCTCGAACAGCCGGGCTGGAGCTCCCCCGGGTTCGACGACTCGGCTTGGGACGGGGTGATGTACCGCGGCGCGCCCTCGCAGAGGGTCACGGCACAGCAGACGGTGCCGATCCGCAACGTCACCCAATACAGGCCGCGCAGCGTGCGCAAGCTCGACGAACGGAGCTACCTCTACGATTTCGGCCAGAACATGGCCGGTGTGACGAAGCTCCGCCTGAGGGGTGAGGCCGGGACGCAGCTGCGGCTCATCCATGCCGAACGCCTGCGCGAAGACGGCCATGCCGACCTGTCGAACATCGACGTCTATTTCCGTCCGACGGACAAGGACGACCTGTTCCAGACCGACGTGGTGACCCTGAGCGGCCGCGACGACGAGTTCATGCCCCGGTTCAACTACAAGGGCTTCCGCTATGTCGAGGTGGTTGCCGACCGGCCGGTAGAGCTGTCTGCGGAGAACCTGACGGCCTATGCCATGCACAGCGACGTGACTCCCGTGGGGCATATCGAGACGTCGAACGACCTGGTGGACAAACTTTGGGACGCCACCAACAAGGCCTACCTCTCGAACCTGATGGGTTACCCGACCGACTGCCCCCAGCGCGAGAAGAACGGCTGGACGGGCGACGGCCACCTGGCCATCGAAACGGCGCTGTACAACTACGACGGCATTACGGTCTACGAGAAGTGGCTCGCCGACCACCGCGACGAACAGCAGCCCAACGGCGTGCTGCCCGACATCATCCCCACCGGCGGCTGGGGCTACGGCACGGCCAACGGGCTGGACTGGACGAGTACCATCGCCATCATCCCGTGGAACCTCTACCTCTTCTACGGGGACACGAAGCCGCTGGAGGATTGCTACGAGAATATCAAACGCTATGTCGATTACGTTGACCGCCGCAGCCCGGGGCACCTCTCCTCGTGGGGACGCGGCGACTGGGTGCCCGTCCGCTCGCAGTCGTCGCTGGAGCTGACCTCGTCGGTCTATTTCTACGTCGATGCCACGATCCTCGCCCGTGCCGCCGCCCTGTTCGGCCGGGAGGCCGACCGGAAGCACTACGAGGCACTGGCCGGCGAAATCCGCGGGGCCATCAACGACAAATACCTCGACCGTGCGACGGGCATCTATGCCAGCGGCACGCAGACCGAGCTGAGCGTTCCGCTGATGTGGGGCGTCGTGCCCGAGGAGATGGTCGCCAAGGTCGCCGGCAACCTCGCCCGCAAGGTCGCCGAAGCCGGGTTCCACCTCGACGTCGGGGTGCTGGGCGCCAAGGCCATCCTCAATGCGCTGAGCGAGAACGGCCATGCCGAAACGGCCTACAAGGTCGCGGTGCAGGACACCTATCCTTCGTGGGGATGGTGGATCGTGAACGGCGCCACCACGCTGCTCGAAAACTGGAACCTCGAAGCCACGCGCGACATCTCGGACAACCACATGATGTTCGGCGAGATCGGCGGGTGGTTCTTCAAGGGGCTGGGCGGCATCAAGCCCGACCCCGAAGCGCCGGGCTTCAAACACATCCTGCTGCGCCCGAATTTCGTCGGCCCCGAGGAATTCGAGGCTTCGCACGACGCCCCCTGCGGGCGGATCGTGTCGGCATGGACGCGCCGGGGCAATACGGTGACCTACCGCGTCCGAATCCCGGCCAACAGTACCGCAACGCTCTACTTGCCGGCCAACGTGGACGGCGGGAAGGTGCATCAGCTGGGTGCCGGAAGCCATACGCTGACGCTCAGGGTGGCCAAATGACCCTTCCGCCTCGGGGCGGACGGCTGCTGCCGCGGGCCGCATTCCCGTGCGGGACGGCAGCCTGCACAGGACGATTTTTACCCATAACCTGAAATATTCCTGCGATGAACAAACTATCGAAACTGATTCTGATGCTGCCGCTGGCCCTCGCTCCGCTGGCGGGGCAGGCCGCCCCGAAGGGCGGCTCCCATGCCGCCCTGGCCGCGGGGTTCGTGGCGCCGCCCGACTCTGTCCAGACCTCGGTTTACTGGTACTGGCTTTCGGGCAATGTCTCGAAGGAGGGCGTGGTGAAAGACCTCGAAGCGATGAAACGGGCGGGGATCAACCGTGCCTTCATCGGCAATATCGGCCTCGGGGAGCTGGCGACGCCCTATGCCCCCGTGAAACTTTTTACGGACGAATGGTGGGGAGTGACCCATGCGGCGCTCAAACGCGCCTCGGAGCTGGGTATCGAGATCGGCATGTTCAACAGCCCCGGCTGGAGCCAGGCCGGAGGGCCGTGGATCGAACCCGGGCAGGCCATGCGTTACCTGGCTTCGGTCAAGGCGCATGTCCGGGGCGGCGGGAAGGTCGAGGCGGAGCTGCCGCGCCCGTCGGCCGATTTCCAGGACGTGCGGGTGGTCGCCTATCCCGCTCCCGCCGTGGGGCGTGCGGCGCTGACGGCGGCTGACACCCGTGTGACGGTTGCCGGAACGGCTGCCGGGGCGCAATGCCTCATAGACGGTGACCCGGCGACGGAGCTTCTCTTCGATGGCAGCCCCGAAGCCGTCATCGACTTGGTGACGGACGCCGACCTGGATCTGCGCAACATCACGGTGTGGCCCGCCCGCCGTCCGATACGTGCCGAGGCCGAATTGCAGGTGAAGGGGGCGGACGGCTACCGGACAATCGCATCGTTCGGGATCGACCGCTCGAACCCCAATATCGAGGTCGGCTTCGACCCTTACGCCCCGGTTTCGGTCAGCGTGGCGAAGACCACGGGGCGCGAGTTCCGGCTCATAGTTCGCGGCGCGGGGAAGGATACGGGTTTCGCGGAAGTGCTGCTCTCGTCGCTGCCCCGTGTGGAGCGTTATGCGGAGAAGACCTTTGCCAAGATGTTCCAGTCGCCGCTGCCCTACTGGGAGGAGTACCAGTGGCGCGACCAGCCCGTGCTGGACGATGCCTCGCTGGCGGTCGACCCCGCGGAGGTGGTCGACATAACGGAATGTCTCGACGGTGACCGCCTGGTGTGGGAAGCCCCTGCCGGGGAGTGGGTCGTCATGCGTACCGGGATGCGTCCGACCGGCATCCAGAATTCGCCCGCGGCGCCCGAAGGCACCGGGCTCGAAGTGGACAAGATGACCCCGGCCTACCTGCAGCACCATTTCGACGCCTTTATCGGTGAGATACTCCGCCGCATCCCGGCCGAAGACCGCAGGACGTTCCGCGTGGTGGTGGCCGACAGCTACGAGAAGGGCGGGCAGAACTTTACGGATACCTTCCTGACCGACTTCAGGGAGCGTTACGGCTACGACGCCCTGCCGTTCCTGCCCGTTTACGACGGCGTGGTGGTCGGCAGCCAGGATATCTCCGACCGGTTCCTGTGGGACATGCGGCGCCTGGCGGCCGACAAGCTGGCCTATGCGCATATCGGGGGGCTGCGCGAAATCGCGCACAAATACGGGCTGACGTTGTGGCTGGAGAACTACGGCCACTGGGGTTATCCCGGCGAGTTCCTGCAGTACGGCGGCCAGTCGGACGAGGTCGGGGGCGAATTCTGGGGCGAAGGGTCGCTGGGCGACATCGAGAACCGTGCCGCCTCGTCGTGCGCCCACATCTACGGCAAGCGGAAGGTGTCGGCCGAGTCGTACACCTCGGCCGGGAACGATTTCGGGCGTTATCCGGCGATGGTGAAGCCGCGCGGCGACAGGTTCTTCTCCGAGGGGATCAACAACACGCTGCTGCATGTCTACATTTCGCAGCCGGGCGACGAACTGCCCGGCATGAATGCCTGGTTCGGAACGGAATTCAACCGCAACAACACGTGGTTCTCGCATATCGACCTCTTCACGGATTACCTCAAGCGTGTCAATTACATGTTGCAGCAGGGGCTCAACGTCGCCGACGTGGCCTATTTCATCGGCGAGGACGCCCCGAAAATGACGGGCGTCACCGACCCGGCGCTGCCCCGGGGATACCAGTACGATTATATCAACGGCGAGGTGCTGCTGGAACGCGCCACCGTGAAGGACGGCCTGTGGACGCTTCCGCACGGGACGCAATACTGGATCCTGATGTTGCCGAAGCTTGAGACGATGCGTCCCGAGCTGCTTGCGAAGCTGCAGGCGCTCGTCCGTGAGGGCGGCGTGCTGCTGGGGCCTGCGCCGCAGCGTTCGCCGAGCCTCGAAGGCTATCCCGATGCCGACGCCCGGGTGCGCCGCATGGCTGCGGAGCTCTGGGGCGGGGTCGACGGCAAGGCCGTGAAGGCCGCCCGCTACGGCAAGGGCGCCGTGCTGGACGGCATGAGCATGGAGGAGGCGCTGGCCTATGTGCAGTGCCTGCCCGACTGCGAGGTCGGGGCCGATGTCCCCGTGCTCTTCGGGCACCGCGATGCGGGCGACGTGCAGATTTACTTCCTGACCAACCAGTCGGACGCGCGTATCGCTTTTCCCTGCACGCTGCGTGTGACCGGCTCTGTGCCCGAGGCATGGGATGCCGTGACGGGGGCGATCCGTCCGCTGCCGGAGTTCGAGGATGACGGTCGCAGGACGACGCTGCCGATGGTGTTGGAGCCCAACCAGAGCCTGTTCGTCGTATTGCGCGCGGATGGGGCGGGCGCTGCGCACGGGGACGGGACGGCGAATTTCCCGACCCCGGTGCGGGTCAAGACGCTGGACGGGCCGTGGACACTGACCTTCCAGGAGGGTCGTCGGGGCCCGGCGGAGCCTGTCGTGGCGGACGAACTGAAAGACCTGCGGCTCTCCGACGACGAGTCGGTGCGCTATTTCTCGGGCAGTGTCCGCTATGAGACGACGTTCGACCTCAGGGGGAAGGAGAAATCCGGCCGGCTGTACGTGAACACGGGCCAGGTCGGCGTGATGGCCAAGGTCTATGTCAACGGCAAGTACGCCGGGGGCGTGTGGACGGCGCCGTACAGGGTCGACGTCACGGACTTCGTGCGCAAAGGGAAGAATACCCTCGTCATCGACGTGGTCAATACGTGGGTGAACCGCCTGATCGGTGACAGCAGGCTCCCCGAGGATCAGCGCGGGACATGGACGCTGAACAATCCGTGGCGTCCCGATTCGCAGTTGCAGCCGTCGGGGCTGTTCAACCCGGTGGTAATCGAACGGATGATTGCACGATGAGACGGATAGCACTGCTTGCCCTGCTGCTGGCATTTGCGGCGGCCGTGTACGGGCAGGAGAACATACTGGAGAAGGGGCTGGAAGGCCGGAGTGCCGCGGATGTGATTTCACGCAGGTACGTGACCCCGCTGCGGCTGGTCGCACTGCCCGGCGAGCTGACGGCGGGGGTGGAAAACCCCGAAGCGCTGCTCCGGAATTTCGACGGGCAGCTGACGACCGGGACACCCGATGTCTGCCGCCTCTCGACCCGCGACGGGCGCTCGGCTTCCGTGCTGCTCGATTTCGGCAAGGAGTTGTGCGGCGGGATCGCGCTCTCGGCGGCGATACGCGCCGACCAGCGGGCGCTGAAGGTGCGGATCCGCCTGGGCGAATCGGTGAGCGAGGCGATGAGCGACGTGGGCGGCGACGCCCCGATGGCCAGCGCCACGAACGAGCATTCGCTGCGCGATTTTACGCTCGGCGTGCCGTGGCTGGGCAATGTCGAGGCCGGGAACTCGGGGTTCCGCTTCGTGCGGATCGACCTGGTGGAGCCCGATGCGGAGCTCAATCTGAAAGCCGTGCGGGCGATCCTCCGTTACCGCGACGTTCCTTATCTGGGGTCGTTCCGCTGTGATGACGGGCGGCTGAACCGCATCTGGGAGACGGGGGCCTACACCGTCCACCTCAATATGCAGGAGTACCTCTGGGACGGGGTGAAACGCGACCGTCTGGTATGGCTCGGGGACATGCACCCCGAGGTGATGACCGTCCAGAGCGTGTTCGGCGGCAATGAGGTCGTGCGCCGGAGCCTCGACCACGTGCGCGACAATACGCCGCTGCCCGGGTGGATGAACTGGATCGCGGCCTACTCGATGTGGTGGGTCATTATCCACCGCGACCTGTATATGTATGAGGGTGATTTGAACTATCTCGGTGAACAGCAGGAATATATGCGTGCCCTGCTGCGGGTGCTGGCGTCGCAAATGGACGGCGACCGCGAGAACCTGCAGGGCGGCCAGCGCCTGCTGGACTGGCCCACGTCCCAGATGCCCGACGTGATCCATGCCGGGTATCAGGCCCTGATGGTGATGGCCATGGAGGCCGGCGCCGAAATCGGTGGCTGGCTCGGCGACAGGCAGATGCAGTCGGAGTGCCATGGGGCGCTGCGGCGGTTGCGGCGGCACGTGCCCGACCACCTGCGGAACAAGCAGGCGGCGGCGATGCTCGTGCTGGCCGGGCTGGCCGACCCCGGCAAGGTGTGCCGGACGGTGATCGCCCGGGGCGGGGCGGAAGGTTTCTCGACCTTCTACGGATATTACATGCTCGAGGCGCTGGCCGAAGGCGGCCTTTACGACGAGGCTTTGCAGATCATCTCCGATTATTGGGGTGCGATGCTCGACCTGGGGGCCACGACTTTCTGGGAAGACCTCAATTACGCGCATGCGGCCGGTGCGGCACGTATCGACGAGCCGGTTCCGGCCGGGAAATTCGACATCCATGCCGAGTCGGGCGCCTATTGCTACAAGGGGTTGCGCCACAGCCTTTGCCACGGCTGGGCATCGGGCCCCACTCCCTGGCTTTCGCGGCACGTGCTGGGCATCGTGCCGCTCGAACCGGGCTGCAAGTCCGTGGCGGTGCGCCCCCACCTGGGACACCTGAAGTGGGCCGAGGGGACGTTCCCGACCCCGTGGGGCGTTATCCGGGTGCGCCACGAGCGCGGTGCCGACGGGAAGGTCTCGACGAGCGTGTCGGCACCCGATGGGGTGCGGGTCGTGCGCTGACCCCGGAAAAAATCGTATTACTGTTAACAACCGATGGATATGACAAGGAAACTGATTTTGGCGGCGTGGGCACTGCTGCTCGCCGCAGCTGTCCCTGCACAGCAGAAGGAGGAGTTCAGGTTATGGCCCGAGGCCGGGAAGTATGCCCCGGAGCGGCTCGGTGCCGGATTTGACCGCGACAACGCCCCCTATGTCACGTTGTACCGCCCCGAAGGGAAGAAGCCGGCGCCGGCCGTGGTGGTCTGCCCGGGCGGTGCCTACGGCGGCCTGGCTATCGGCCATGAGGGCTATCAGGTGGCGGAGTGGTTCGCGGCGCGCGGGTTTGCCGCCGTCGTGCTGAAATACACCATGCCCCACGGCAACTACGACCTGCCCCGCCGGGACGTGCAGCAGGCGATCGAGCTGGTGCGTGCGAATGCGGCCGGGTGGGGCGTAGACCCCGCGCGGGTCGGCGTCATCGGCTTTTCGGCCGGGGGACACCTGGCCTCGACGGCTGCGACGCACTTCACCTGCGATGCGAACCGTCCCGATTTCGCCGTCCTGGTCTACCCGGTCATTACGATGGACGAACGTTTTACGCATGCCGGGTCGCGGAGGAACCTGCTGGGCGAAGCGCCGGCCGAAGGGTTGGTTGCGGCGTTCAGCAACGAACTGCGCGTGACCAGCGGGACACCGCCGACGTTCATCGCCTTCAGCGACGATGACGACGGGGTGCCCCCGGTCAACGGCACGTTGTTCTACAATGCGCTCAAAGCCGCCTCGGTGCCGGGCGAGATCCATATTTATCCGACGGGCGGGCACGGATGGGGCTGGAACGAGACCTTTAAATACAAGGACGAGTTCCGGAACTCGCTCGTGCGCTGGCTCTCCGAGCGGCTGGGCGAATGACGCCGCATCCGTTCGCCATAAGTGCCGGCAGGCACCAAAATCCCCGTTCGGCAATGCTGCCGAACGGGGATTTTGTTCGTGGACGGTTCCCGGTTGCGGGACAGGTTTACCGCGCCTTGCCGGCAGCGGGAATCGGGCGGGCTTCGACGCCCTTGCGGGTCATTCTGACCGGGACGATGTGCCCCTCGGCATCGAAATACATGCGGTCGATGCAGGTTTCACGGCTGCTGGCTGCCGTTTCGTTCAGCGGGCGGCGGTGGTAGACGATGTACCATTCGTCCCGCCCCGGAACCTGTATGACGGAGTGGTGCCCGGCGCCGCAGGCGATCGCCGGGTCTTGTTCGAGGATCTTGCCGATGCGTTCGAACGGCCCGAAGGGCGAGTCGGCGATGGCGTAGGCGACGCAGTAATCGGGGCCCGTCCAGCCCCCTTCCGACCACATGAAGTAATATTTCCCGCGGTGCCTGAGCATGAACGGCCCCTCGGTGTAATTCGCGGGGGTGACCTCCTTGTAGAGGGTGCCGTCGTCGAAGGGCACGATACGCAGCAGATCCGGCGACAGGCGTACCATGTTGCAGTGCCCCCAGCCGCCGTAGTACATGTAGTAGCTGCCGTCGTCGTCGCGGAAGACGAACTGGTCGATGGGCTGGGCCCCGTTGACGATGCTGTCGATGAGCGGCTTGCCCAGCGCATCGCGGAACGGCCCGGCCGGGGAGTCGGCCACGGATACGCCGATGCCGCCGGTTTCACCCTCATGGATGTCGTTGCCGGCGAAGAAAAGGTAATACTTGCCGTTGGTATGAACGGCCGCGGGCGCCCACATGGCGCGTTTCACCCACTTCACCTCGTCGTTGGAGACGATCCGGGGGTGCTTCTGCCAGTGTACGAGGTCTTTCGACGAGAAGGCGTCTAGGAAGGTCTGCTCGTCGTAGTCGGCCGAGTAGGTCGGGTAGATCCAGTAGGTGTCGCCGAAGACCACCCCTTCGGGGTCGGCGTACCAGCCCGGGAAGACGGGGTTGCCGCTCCGGGCGGCTGCCGAGGCCGTATTTTGCGCCGCGGCGCAGTATGCCGCAAGGCATGCGAAAAGGAGAGTTACGTATTTCATAAGTTATTCGATTAGGGTCGATTGCGGGCCGAGGTAAGAGCGTTTCATGCCCCCGAAGTCGAGGACGATCTTTTGCAGGACGATGCCCGGGTCGCCGACGCGGATGCGCAGCGTGTGGCGTCCCGGCTTGTCGATGTGGAGCGTCGATTTGTTGACGGCGCAGTTGCGCAGCACGCTTTCGAACCACACCTGCGAGTATTCGACGTGCGACGAGGAGGGGGTGGCCAATGCCCCGTCGTCGATCTGGACGCTGTACTTGGTGTCGGTGTTCGTGTTTTCGCCGATGCGGAAATCGCGGTCGGCGTGGAGCGGGAAGGTCGGCAGCACGTAGGTGTAGACATCGACCGAACCGGCGTCGAAGGCGTAGAAGTCGTATTCGGCGCACGGGACGTCGCGGCTGCGGAAGATCTGGAGCGGGGCGGTCGGGTCGCCCAGCTGCAGCGCGGGGCCTTCGATGCCGAGGTCTTCGACGGCTGTTATTTTGATTCGGTCGTTTTCACGGACGCGGTGGCAGCCTGCGGCGGGGATCGAGACGCAGCCGTTGTTCTCGACGTAGATGCCGCGGAGCTCGGCCCGCGACGGGGCGGTGGGGTTGAAGAGCGATACGAGCACCTTCTCGGACTGTTCACCCGCGCGGAAGACGATCTGGGCCGGCACCGCGTTCCCCGAGGGGGCTTTCTCCCAGTCGATGCCCACCGTGATGCGCTCTTCGTCGGCGGTTTTTCCGGCGGATTTGCTCAGGACGACCCAGGGTTCGGAGGCATGCGCCGTCCAGGCGAGCGTGCCGCCGCCCCGGTTGTATATCTCGACGGGGTAGGTGCGGCGCAGGTAGTTGTCGAACGCAGGCAGGGCGTGGAAGGCCCGGGCGCCCGTGACGTCCTCGCCTGCGACCTGCAATGCCAGCCGGGGAGCGCCTGCGGCGTCGTGCGTTGCCAGGTGCGGCAGGTTGAAATAGGCGCTCACGCCGTCGTAGTTCTGGCGCATGGACATCATGTGGTTCCATTTGCCGCCGAGCAGCGAGTTATACCCCCGGGTGATGACCTGCAGGCTGTCGTAGCAGCGCTGCACCTCGTCGCGCACGGCATTGGTTGCCGCGCGGCCCTGGCGTGCGTACCAGCGGTTGCGCTGGCCGCCGAGCGTCATGCGGTTCATCAGTTCGGCGCCGCGCAGGGGGTAGTAGACCAACTGGTAGAAAGCCGGGCGGGCTTCGTCGCCGATCTCGTGCAACAGGGCTTCGGCTCGGGCGCCGAGCTTCCGGTAGGCCTCCAGCCGCCGCGGTGCCTCGTCGTAGTTGGTGAACGAGAAATCAGTGTCGGTAAGCTGCTCGCAGTTGTGGTCGAAGCGGTTCCAGTGGTAGCCCCAGCCCATGTATTCGGGCTTGCGGGGGAAGGCCAGCCGCAGGTGTTCGCGGGTCATCGCTTCGAGGCGGTCGTAGTACGCTTCGCCGAAGATGCCGGCCAGCCAGCGTGCCGGGTAGGTCACGACGTTGTCGGCCGTGAAGCGGCCGATGTCCCAGGCCATGTCGAGGAAGAGCGAAACCTGCATCTCCGAGCCTTTCAGGTCGCCGCAGTTCAAGAGCCACAGCCGGTCGGCCGTGGTGTCATAGGCCTTGCGCAGCTCTTCGTACATCAGCGACGGGGGCGTCGTGCTGAACCAGAGGTAGCTGTGCGGTACGCCCAGGTAGGAGACATGGTAGTAGACCCCGGAGCGCCCCGTGCGCCGCTGCTCGCGCACGCCGCTCAGACGTTTCATGTAGCCGTAGTTGTCGTCCGGCCAGACGATCGTGACGTCGTCGGGCAGTTCCAGCCCGTTGGAATAGATCTCCAGCACCTCCTTGTAGGGTGTGAACGCCTGCGGGACGGTCTCGACCGGGCGGTCGATGTTCTCGGCGAGGATTTGCCGCTGGTCGAGCAGCGCCTGCTGGAGCATCCGCACCTTTTCGTGCATGGGCAGCGTGGTCGACATGGCGCCGTCGTGCAGGCCGCGCAGCGCCAGCGTATAGACGTTCTCATAGGGGCTGTTCTCGCGCACGCGCTGCGTGAGCACGCGGTTGATACCCTCCTTGTTCTTGTCGTAGTTCCAGGGCCCCATCGTCTGGGTATCCCATTCGCTGGCGGTGTTCAGCAGCAGCGGTTCGCAGTGGGTCGATCCCATCACGATGGCGAACGTGTCGGCCACGAGCTTGTTTTCGGGGATTTGGTTGAACGAGGTGGAAACGGGGTGCATGGCCGGGGCGAGGTAGTTGGCCTTGAGGCGCAGCAGCAGTTCGCAGACCTTGGCGTAGGTTCTGGGGCCGATGTTGCCGCGCTCGGGCTCGAAGGTCTGCGAGGCCCAGGGCGTCAGACCCCAGTCCTCGTCGTTGAGGAAGATGCCGCGGTAGCGCACCGACGGCGTCTGGGAGTAGGTCGGCGGGGCGTCGACATGGAGCGCCGCATGTTTTTTCACCGGAACGTCGGCCCACCAGTACCAGGGGGATACGCCGATCAGCTCCGAGAGCGTGAAGAGCCCGTAGGCCGCGCCGCGGCGGTCGCTGCCCGCGATGACGAGGGCTTTGCGGATGCCCGGCAGGGGATTGGCGACGGTCTGGATCAGGTAACGCTCCCAGGCGCCTTCGAGCGGGGCGGTGTCGATCTTCCCCGCTTCGGAGAGCCTGCGGATGAGGGCGCTGCCTCCGACCGTCCCGACGATTACCGCCGGGCCTGTTTCTCCGGTCGCGGAGGTCACCTGCGGGCGTCGGCCCGTTACGGCCTCCACGTCGGCAGCGAAGAGCTCCGCCGCGCGTTTCACCACCGCGGCGTCGGATGCATCGTAGAGGATCGCGGCCGTCTGGCGGGGCGAGGCGAGGGTGAAGGCGTATTTGGTTTCCGGGCTTTTTTCGTGTACGGCCACCTGTGCGTGGCCTGCGGATACGGCCACGAGGGCCGACAACATAAGAATCAAGTGCTTCATGGGTATCGGTTTGCATTGCTAAGGTAGAAATTTCGCAGCAATGCCCGAAATTTTGCACTGGGAAACAGGGCGCGTGGCAGGATTATGTACTTTTTTGGCAGTATCCGTGACCTGCGGTTCGCCGGGTTACTCCCCGGGGTTGCCCAGGCGGGTGGTGACGACCATGCTCCGGCGTCCGGCGGGGGTGACGGCGACGCATTTGAGCACCCGTTGTTCCCCCCGGGGAACGATGACCTCCAATTCGCCCGGCACTTCGCGGTCGAAGTCGTAGGGCGTGGCGCCGTTGAGCGTGTAATAGACCCGGCAGCCCGGGAAGGGCGGGCGGATCGTGAAGCGGAAACATCCCCCTTCGAGCGTCTCTTCGCGGATGCCGTGGGGTTGCGGAACCTGATAGGCTGCCCCTTCGGCGTCGAGCCGCGCAAGGTATGCCGGAAGGCGCTGCCGGGAGAACTCCTCCCACGACTTGCGCGCTACGGGCGACCATGCGATTTCGGAGAGGGCGTAGATGCGCGGCAGCAACTGGTACTCGACCCGTTTCTCGGTCGCCACGAATTCCGTCCACAGGTTGGCCTGCACGCCCAGCAGGTATTGCTGTTCCTCTTCGGAGAGCCCCTCCGCCGGGTCGTAGCCGTATATCTTCTCCAGCGGCAGGGAGAGGTTCAGGCTTACGGGCTCGTCGGGCGAATCCGTCCCCCGTTTGTCGAAATAGAGGTACTGGCCGGGGGTCATCACCACATGGTGGTACTCTCTGGCCGCCGCGATGCCGCCCTGTGTGCCCCGCCAGCTCATGATGACCGCCCCGGGCGACAGCCCGCCCTCCATGATCTCGTCCCAGCCGATCAGCTGCCGGCCTTTCGACGTGAGGTAGCTGTCGATGCGGTGGGTGAGGTAGGATTGCAGCTGCGTCTCGTCGCGCAACCCCTCGGCCGCGATCCGGGCCTGGCAGTCGGGGCAGGCTTCCCAGCGGGTGTGCTGGCACTCGTCGCCGCCGATGTGGATCAGCTTCGAGGGAAAGAGCGCGACGACCTCGTCGAGCACGTTTTCGAGGAATTCGAAGGTGCTCTCCTTGCCCGGGCAGAGGACGTTGCCGGGGCCGCAGATCCAACCCGCTATTTCGTAGGATTCGTCTCCGTTCGTGCATCCCAGCCAGGGATAGGCCGTGAGGGCCGCGAGCGAGTGCCCGGGCATTTCGATTTCGGGGATGACCGTGATGTACCGCTCGGCGGCATAGGCGACGACCTCGCGGATCTCGTCCTGCGTGTAAAAGCCGCCGTACCGTCCGAATTCGAAGGTGGCGGGCTTCTCCTCGTAGCTGCCGATCTGGGATTTCGAACGCCACGCCCCGACCTGGGTCAGGCGCGGGTAGCGTTTGATCTCGATGCGCCAGCCCTGGTCGTCGGTCAGGTGCCAGTGGAAGCGGTTGAGCTTCGCGGCGGCCATGCGGTCGAGATAGCCCTTCACGAACTCCACGGGGAAAAAGTGGCGGCAGACGTCCAGGTGGAGTCCCCGGTAGCCGTAGCGGGGGTAGTCCTCGATCTCGGCGCAGGGGATGTTACCGTCGGCGTCGGCCATTTGCAGGAGCGTCTGGAGCCCGTAGAAGATGCCGCTTTCGTCGCCCGCCGTGAGTTCCGCCTCGTGTTCGGCGACGCGGAGCCGGTATCCTTCGGCGGGGATGCCCGCGCGGGCGTCCAGTTGCAGGAGGAGCGTGTTCCGCGTTTTCCGGGCCGGCTGCTTTCCGTGCGGGGCGGCCAGTGCCGAGGCTACCCGGATCAGCCCTTCGGGCCGGGAGGCGAAGCCTTCGGCGGTGACTTTACAGCCCGGGGCGGCGAAGTGCCCTTCGCGGAGTTCGGCCCGGACGGGCTGCGGGATGAGTTGCAGGGGGCGCTGCGCCGCGGTTGCGCACAGCGTGGCCAGCACGGCGATCAGGGGGAATAGTTTTTTCATGGCGCAAGTATTTTGTCCGGCCGGGCCGATGCCGGCCCGGCCGGGGCTGGCGGGATTACTCCGCCGCCTTGAGTTCAAGTACGTGGCTGGCATGTTCGCCGCCCACCTCGAAGTCGAGGCCGGTCTCCATCAGGAACGCCCCGGTGAAGGTCTTGCCGTCCTGGGGAATGGGCTTGCCGTCGAGGCTGAGCTCCCTGACGAGGTACCTCTTCTGCGGGTCGAGCCCGGCCATCCGGAACGCCGGCCGGGGCATGTTGTGGTACTGTTCCAGCTTGTAGACGAAATAGGCCGCGTGGTCTTTTTCGGGCGAGACGTACATCAGCGATGCGTACCCGGTCTTGTCGAAGGGCGAGATCAGGCGGTAGAGGTCACCCTGCTGCACGACGGGGCGGATCAGCTTGTAGTCGGCGATGGCGCGTCGGGCGAAGGCCTTGTCCTCGTCGGTCATGTGTGCGGGCTGGAGCTCCATGCCCATGCGTCCGCTCATCGCCACGTCGAAACGCAGTTTGAGGGGCGTCTTGCGGCCGGTCTGGTAGTTGGTGTCCACGCTCACGTGCGAGGCCATCGCCACGGCGGGGAAGAAGTTCGAAACGCCCCACTGGATGAAGATGCGTTGCAGGGCGTCGGTGTTGTCGCTCGTCCAGAATTCGTCGTAGTAAGGCAGCAGCCCGTAGTTGATACGACCGCCGCCGCTGGCGCAGGCCTGCATCACCAGGCCGGGGTATTTGGCGTGGATGCGCTTGAGGATGTTTTCCAGGCCGCGGTGGTAGGCGATGTAGAGATGCGACTGTTTGTCGCGGGGCAGGTAGGTCGACCCGTAGTTGAACAGCGTCATGTTGGCGTCCCACTTGATGTAGGCGATTTCGGGGTGCGCCGTCATCAGCTTGTCCACGACGCCGAACACGAATTCCTGCACTTCGGGGTTCGACAGGTCGAGCACGAGCTGTGTGCCTCCGCGACCCTTGTGCATCTCGCGGTGGGGCTGCTGGATCACCCATTCGGGGTGCTTCTCGAAAAGCTCGCTCTTCGAGTTGGTCATCTCGGGTTCGATCCAGATGCCGAACTTGAGCCCTTTCTCCCTGGCCGAGGCCGTCAGCCCCTTGATGCCCTCGGGGAGTTTCTCCTTGCAGACCACCCAGTCGCCGAGGCTCGACGTGCCGTTGTTGCGCGGGTATTTGTCGCCGAACCAGCCGTCGTCCATCACGAACATCTCCCCGCCCATGGCGGCGAAGTCGGCCATCATCTGATCCATCACCTCCTGGTTGACGTTCATCGAGACGCCTTCCCAGCTGTTGAGCAGGATGCTGCGCTGCTCGCCGCCGTGGTTGAGCCGGTGCAGCCGCGCCCAGCGGTGGAAGTTGCGGCTGACGCCGCCCTTGCCCTCGTCGCTGAAGGTGAAGGCGAATACGGGGGTCGTAAAGACCTCTTTCGGTTCGAGGATGTATTGCGACTGGTCTTCGTTGATGCCGGCGAAGATGCGTGTGGTGTGGGCATTGTCGTTGTCGATGGCGATACGGTAGTTGCCGCTCCATGCCAGCGTGCCGCCGATGACCATGCCGTGCTGTTCGTCGGGGCGCCCGTCGAGCGTGAGCATGAACGACGGGCAGCTGTTCTGCGTATTGCGTACGCCGTCCTTGTCCTTGATGACCCTCATGCCGTCGGTCAGCGCTTCCTCGTAGAGGTATGCCTCGGCGCCCCAGGGGCCGTGGAAGTGCGAGAGCCAGTTGTCGCCGCGGCGCACGGGCAGGAAGGCCGACGCGAAACGGTAGAGCGTGACGGGTTTCTTTTCCAGGTGGCGGATCTCCGTCCAGGTCTCGATCACCTCGCAGTCGGGATAGGTCTTGTAGTAGATGGTGACATAGAACGGGTAGAATTTGTCTCGGGTCGCGATCGCCGTGACCTGGCCGCCGTCGCGGTTCTCCCTGGTGACCGACTCCACGACCAGTTCGAGCGACATATTGCCGTCGTTGTGGGTTGCCTGAATGGCTGTTTCACGCGAGCACTGGACGCCGAACTGGGGGTATACCGGGTCGTTGAAGGCGCTCCCGCTGTCGAATACGTCGCCGGGATTCGCCAGCCGGGGGCCGAAGTACTGTATCCGGGGCGATTCACCCTTTGGGGCCGTGATCAGGATAGAGCTTTTCCTGTTGGAAATAACGATGTTATCAGCCCGGAGAATCCCGGAACCCAATAACGCGGCGCATAGCAGCGCGCTTGCAAGGCGTTTGTTCATAGGCGGTCTTTGGTTAAATAAGTTTTGGATTGGTAGCTGTTATTGTAAATTTTTGTGGTAAAATTAAGAATAATTATGAGAAAATTTAGCATTCCCGGGCGTTATTTTATCGTTCACGGTCGATATTTGTGCCCGGGAGTATTCCCTGCCCGGGGCGGATGGCCTTGGAACGCGGGTAATGCCCGGTTTCCGGAGGGGCCGGGGAGGGCCGGGAGTCTGAAGGTCGGTTCCGGGAGCGGTGGTTTCAGAGATGGTTCGAGAGTTGGTGGTTGCAGGGATGGTTTCAAGGCCGGTTCCCGGGGGTGGTTTCGGGGGCGGGTACGGGCATGGCGGCCGGCCGTCGGGCGGGGATGTGTGGGCGGGATGGTTTGGGGCTGCCGGGAGCGGCCCGGAGATGGGAGTATCCGGACAAAACAAGGGGAGGCCGCATCGGCCTCCCCTTCACTTGTTTGCAGCCTGCCCGGATCAGTTCGGGCGCAGTACGACCTTGCGCGTCTGCGGCTTGTTGATCTCGTAGATGGTTTCCACGAGCAGTTCCATCTGCAGCGCGCGTGCCTCGCGGACATGCGGGAGCATGAGCTTGGCGTAGTTTTCGCGGTGGATCTGGAGCCAGATGTTCTTTCCTTTTTCCGCGTCGAGCACGCGCACGGCATGTGCGTCGTTGGCGTCGAGCAGCCCCTTGTTCTGGAAGAAATCGTACTGCACCCAGGCGTAGTCGCGGAAGTTGCGTTCGATTTCCCAGCGGTATTCGTTCAGGTGCATCACCTCCATCGCCTGCCGGTACTGCGGCGTCTGCAGCTCGGCGAGGTTGATGCCTTCGCCCAGTTGTTTGCCGCTCCAGGTGCCGATCCGCTCGCCGTCGATGTAAAGCGTGTAGTCGCCTTTCAGCCCCTTGACGGTCAGCATTTCGCGGTTCATCTCCTCGATGAAGGGAACCAGCTTCGTGGCCTCGGCCTGGCTGCGCTTGGATCCCATCCCGTGCGTCAGGGTGTCGAGCGGGTAGGGCAGGGCTTCGGCCAGGTAGTCGAACGAGATTTCGCGGCCGTTCCTGCGCAGGCCGGTGATTTCGCAGTTGCCGGCCTTGAGAACCTTCGCGTTCGCCGCGTCGATCTGCACGTCGGCCACCTCCCTGCCGGCAAAGCCCTGTGCCTTGAGGTAGAGGTAGGCCATCACCATGTGCCCGTCGTTGTCCGGGTGGATGCGGTCGCCCATCGACAGCGAGAACGAAGGTTGTCCGGCCTGCACGCGCCGGCCGATTTCGACCATCGGGGCGCTGAAATCCACGAACTCCCAGCCGTTGGCTGCGGCCGACTCCTTCTGGAACCCGACGACGCGATCCATCACGGCGTTCTTGCCCCGCAGCGGGGCGTTGTTCTCGATTTGGGCCGTTTCGTCGTAGGGCGAACCCCCGAGCATCACGACCCGCACGCCGTCGAGGGTTTGCAGGCGCTTCTCCATCTTCTTGAAGTTGTCGTAGCACTCCCGGTACTTCTTTTCGCCGAATGCCCCGGCATCGTCGCCGTTGTATTCCACATGGCAAGACATTCTCATTCTTCTTTCCTACTGAAAACGAACGACTTACAAAGGATTCCAGTTTGACTGCTAACGATTTGGAAACGAGCGAAATTCCGTATTCTTCTCATTTTGCCTTAAATCAAAAAACGCTTTTCCTGAATGCAAAGGTAATCATTTTTTTTGAAAGATAGTTTTCTTCTCAGCATATTTCACTGAAATATTTTTATATTGCAAAAGTTTCAAACGCTAATTTACATTTGGAAACGTGAAGATTATAATTCTCATTAGTAAGCCCTACGATTCTTTCTTACGAACTATAATGCGATTCGCCTTTTGGAGAGCCTCTTTATTTATTATAATTAACTCCTCAACAGAGGCTAATCTATGATATTTCTCATATATAATGGCTGATTTTTCGCCATGATAATCAGCGCAGACTTCTTCTTTGATGTACTTTTCTTGTATTTCAGTTATATTCATTTCTCTTTGATGGAATTCCTTTATATATGTATAAAATTCATCTAAAGATTCTTCCGTAGTCAGGATGTTATGTACATTCTTGTCTTTATTGATTAATTTTTTGCTTCTCAATTTTTCCCACGTCTTATGGACAACTGATTTTAAGACATCATAGGCTATTCCACCAATAATAGCTTCTGCAAGAAAAAGGAGAATATCAGATGGTGCAGGTAGGCAATGGTTGAGTTTGCATCTATTCTCTATCGCATACACTTCTGCCTCTTTGCGATATTGGAATCCATATCTAACTGCTTCAATAGCCGCATTAGAATATGTAGAGTTCTCTTTGTATTGTATATTGATTTCCATTATGAACTATCTATATGATAACCGTTGTTTATACAAATCTTGGTAAAGATACGAAAATTCTTTGATTGACAATCCTTTCATTTGGCTCATTTTTATCAAATCCTAAAAAATCTTTGATAATTACTGATATTCCAATAAAAATGTGTAATTTTGCAGATGCATTATACTTGCAGAAGCCCGAAGAGGGATAGCGGGTGGGTGCAACTTTACATAAAGAGCGTTTACTTGACGCTTGTCTTTGACGAATCGTAACTTCGCAACTTACAACAACAGTCAAAGGACAAGACAACAGTAGATGTTCACGGTAGGTATATTATGCCTTGCCGTGAATTGTCGTAAATATATACATTGTATATTTCGATTCGTTCACGCATGGGATTAATATATACCATGCGTGGGCTTTCTGCGTTGTCCGTTCTGACTGTTGGGCAATGCGAAGGCCTCGATTCGTGGGATGGGCAACAGGCAAGATTCCCACGCTTTTTTGTTTAGTTCAAATATGCTTTGTATAATCATGGTATCGGGAACTCTGCCATACAAGGATTTTTCAGAAGGCAGAATTAATCTATGTATAAGATTTCTTGGGACTATGAGACTGGTGGGGTATTGCTTCACTCGCACGTTACTTCAGACACTTTGGGGATAACGCCACGTCCTGTATTCTGGGAAGAACTTAATTTGTTAAAGTTACACGAATTAGGTTGGAAATATCCTCATACAGAAGAGCCTTTGATGTGGGCTTGCAACAAACAATACTTTTATCGTGGGGAATTGATGTTTGAAGCAAAAGGGGCGAATATTTATGATTCTCCTATCGTTCTGTTTCAGAAAGGGAAAGAAAAGGCAACCTTACAATGCGTGGATGTGGCAAAAATGCTACACCGTAACAAAGACTTCCTCTTTCTATTGGAAAGCGAAGCTATTGAATTTATCCGAGATACATATTTGCAATACACATCTGCTAATCGTAGTACTGCACAAGTAGCTTCCAATCAACTTGATTATAACCAGTTACTTGAAAATGCAGAAAAGCGTTATAAAAAGAAAATGGCTATTGTAAAGGAAGATTGCGACAGCTTCGATATTGTACCCCTCGACACTGCCAAAGAGAATGGCAAACGTATTTTCCATTCCACCAAAATAGACCGTTTTCTCGCTTCTTTTTCCGGTGGAAAAGATAGTCAAGTAGTACTTGACCTTTGCACTCGTGCCATTCCTTCTACAGACTTTGAAGTGATTTATAGCGATACCGGCTATGAACTTCCTACTTCACTTGCCCTTTACGAACAAGTGCGACAGCATTATACATCGTTATACCCCGACTTGAAATTTTCCGTAGCTCGTAATCATGAATCCGTTCTCAACTATTGGGATCAGATAGGTACTCCCAGTGATACACATCGTTGGTGCTGTTCGGTGATGAAGACCGCCCCTCTCTATCGTATGTTAAAAATTGAGGGGACTAATAAGCAAGCAAAAGTACTGACGTTTGATGGAGTACGAGCAGAGGAAAGTACAAAACGATCAAGATATTCTCGAATAGGAAAAGGTGTTAAACACGATACTGTCATTAACGCTTCTCCTATTCTTGAATGGAGTATAGTGGAAATTTACCTATATATATTCAAGTACAAAATTCCGATAAACTTAGCTTATAGAAATGGCATGACAAGGGTTGGATGTGTACTATGCCCCTTCTCTTCGGATTGGAACGATATGATTTCCAATATGCGTTACAATGAGCGAGTACGTCCATTCCTTTCTAAAATAGAACTTTTTGTTTCCTCTTTAGGGGTTAATGACATAGATATTTATATAAAAAGCGGGAATTGGAAAAGGAGAGCTGGTGGAAAAGGGTTATGTTCTAAATCATCCATGGTGGTTGTGGCATCAAAACCGCATTTAATAATTACTATTACAAATCCAAAGAAGGATTGCTTGACATTTCTATCTGCTATTGGGAAATATACCCGTAATACAAATTCGGGGGAGTTATTATACAAAGGGACGCTGTACAAATATTCTATTGAGCAAAGAAACGATTCTATACAGATTTCTTTTGAGAACACTTACGCATCGCCTGTCCTACAAGGTTTAATAAAACGAGCTATTAATAAAGCTGTGTATTGCATTAATTGTGAAGCTTGTGAAGTTGAATGTCCTACGGGTGCATTAAGTATTCTCCCTGATGCAAAAATAGACTATACTAAATGTGTCCATTGTGGCAAATGTCTAACTTTTCATGAGGATGGTTGTATTGTAGCAAATTCATTGAAAGTAACAGGAATAGATAAAGCAAAAAATAAGATGAAACTGACTGATTATAATAGATTCGGGCTAAATGAAAGCTGGTTAGAAACATATCTGTGTACATATGAAACTTATTTTGAAGATAAGATTCATGGACTTAATGAAACTCAACAGATTCCACCATTTAAAAAGTGGCTAGTTCAAGCTGAAATATTGGATGATGTGAAAAAACACAATATAACAGAATTCGGTAAATACATTGCCGATTTATATATTAATGCACCTGACTTGGCTTGGGAATTGCTATGGATAAACCTATCATACAATTCTCCCATTGCGGAATGGTATATAGGAAATGTTGATTGGAATTTCGTTTTCACAGAAAAAGATATTGCCGAATTAGCTCACAATGATTATGGCGAAATGGCGATAAATTCAGTAGGCAAAATTATATATGCGTTATTTAGGACTTTTCGAGAAAGTCCTCTTGGAAACTTAGGTTTGTTGTATAAAATCGAAAACACAAGGTATAAGAAGATGCCTTACGATGAGTTATCACGAGAAGCGATTGCGTATTCTTTGTATAAATTCGCTTCTTTCTTAGATGTTAAATCATTTAGAATTAGCGATTTATACAATCAGAATTCAAAACATGGCTTATGGAGAGAGTTCGGCGTTTCTAAGGAAATGCTCATAAAAGAGCTCAATTTTTTAAGTAATGAAAGGAACCAAATTCTCACCGCAGAACTTAATATGGGACTTGACCATATATCACTTCGTGAAGATTTGGATGCTTTTAGTGCCCTTAAGTTGATAGTAGGATGATGGTCATGTCGTTTAAGTTGGATTTATGAGGGACAATATTGTAAAAGTCAAATGCACTTATAGTTATGGTTTGCATAATGGCCAAGCCGATTTTATAGAACTTCCATGAAGTTAATCAGAAACAACTAATGCAATGGCAACAAGATATTCAGACTATATCACGATACGTGAATCGAAACCTGCTTATAATATAGGTAGGGAAGAACAAGGAGAATGGGAATCCTTTATTCCCAATGAACAATTCAACGACATATTACGCAAGGTGGTAAGTGCCGTTCGTAATAATGACCAAGATGCACACAAGTCATTTTGGATTGACGGTACGTATGGTACGGGCAAGAGTCATGCAGCCGCAGTAATCAAGCATTTGCTTTGTGATGAAGTGGGTGACATTCGCGAATACTTGGACACCGAATATGCATCCCGGCAATACGATTTGTTACGCCAGTCAGTCTATGACGTAAGGAGCAGTAAACGTCTTTTCCCTGTTAATCTATATGGTACAGAATCCATCGCACACAAAGAAGACTTTTCACACCGTTTACAAAGTGCCATAAAAAGGGCATTAAAAGCAGCAGGATTGACCGATTTCTTTGTAAAAACAGACTTTGATGATTATGCAGACCATGTGGAAAGCGAACCTGCCTTTTGGGAAGACATCATCAGCCAAAGTCCCAAACTGGAAGCCTATGCTCCAGATGTGAAGACTTTGGCAAGCAAGTTGCGTACAGCTGACACTTCCATACTCACGCAGGTAAAGAGGGCATTAGCAGAACGGCGCATGGATATACGTCTGAATAGTGCCAATATTTGCGATTGGTTCTTTGAGGTACAAGACAAGTTGGCAGAAAATACTGACTACTGCGGATTATTGATTATTTGGGACGAATTTACCGACTTAATGAAATCGGACATGGGGCCGTCATTGTTGGTTGAGCTACAAAAGATAACTGAGCAAGCTATGGAAACTTGTAACAACAGCTATTTCTTCTTTATCTCCCATCCTTCGGCACTGAATAAACTTGATGCGCAAGAACGTACCAAAACTACAGGTCGCTACCATTATATGAAGTATAATATGGAAACGGTGTCGGCATTTAAAATCATGTCACGCAAGTTCCGCATTGCTGATATTGAGGGGTATGAAGCATTAACTACTTCTTTTTTCAATAGCCATGCCGGAATGTTGGCTCGTTATGCAATGGGAAGCAATAATGCAGAAGATACGATAAAAGACTTGCGTAATCTCTATCCCATTCATCCTGCTACAGCCAATCTTGCCACCTATTATGCACGAGTGGTGGGTTCTTCCTCACGAAGTGTTTTCGAATTTATTGGTGCAAACCAAGCTATACGTGACTTCTTGGAGAGTGAGGTAGCATTCGCCGAGCATAAAACCATTACGGCTGATTATCTTTGGGATTACGTTATGGAAGTGTTCAACGAAGACCATATTCGTTACGGGGCTGTGACTGAACGCTATAATTCTTATAGACTACAAGTGAAAAACCAAGGAGTAAACACCTATGCAGTATTCAAGGGTATCTTATTGCTCAATGCTTTAAATAATGTAGCCGGAAACGAAACCGTAACCCCCAGCGAAGAAAATGTGAAAAGTCTTTTTATAGGTACACAAATAGAGCCTCATATAGACGAAATATTGAACTGGCTGAATGATAATAGTATCATTCAACGTGCTCCGGGCGGATTGTTCTCTATCCAATTCTCCGCACTTCCTCCCAAAGAGATTGAGGAGATTAAATTGGAAATGAAAGCTCAATTCAAATATACCTCACAACTGGTTACGTATGGGCAGGAAGTACGCAAAGCATTCGATACGCTTACTTCTAATGTCAGCCGTCCTGTCAGTATCAATTTCTTTTCCCTCTATGTGAATGAAGCAGCCTTGCTCCATCAGATAGAGAACGCTATAGAAAAAGCGAAAAGCTATGAATTGTTCATGGCTATAATGCTTGGGCGAAACGATGAAGAGATGAATGAATTGAAAACTATAGCTTCACATGCCTCAAACGACGAACGTTTTACCAATGTTGTCTTTATGGTGTTTGATGCTACTTTCGGTGACGACAATTACGAGCGTTTCATAGAGTACATGGCTAATGCCCAATGCGCAAGTCGCCATAACTTGGCAGACCAACGTGCAGCACACGACAAGAATGCACAAGCCATGATTTCAGATTGGATGAAAGAAGTTCGTCGTAGCAATTTTTCTGTATATGTGAAAGGAGAAAGCGAAACCTTTTCCACCATGAAGCTGGCAACAGCAGTCAATGTAGGCATAGCCCCTAAAGTGTTTAGTCGTGGAGCGGAAACACTTGATTTGCTACGTACTCGTGCGCCAAAGACATTCTGGAAAAATCAACAAGCCAAAGAAACGGCCAAGAACATATTGATGTTCAATACCTATGATGAAATAATAGGCAAAGCAACAGGTCCGGCTTTACCTCTAAAGTTCTTATTCCAAGATGCAGTGGATGATAATCTTCACTGGAAAGAAAATGTAGATAAAGAAAATCATCCGCTTTATTTGGTAAGTGAATTCGTCAGCCGAAAAATAAAGAACGCCGACAAGGCAAAAGAGTTTAATTTAGCGGAGAAATTCATCGAATTGACACGTGCGCCTTACGGTTTGTTCCCTTCGTATGCGGGTATCGCCATGCTGTCATTTGCCATGCGACCCTGGATAAATAAAATTTATTCGGTAGATGGCAAGCCCCGATTAGCACAGCATTTGGTGGATGATGTGATGGAAACGTTCAAGTCATGGGAGAACGGAAAGCCAAGTAACAAGATCACTTTTACGTTCGAAACGAAAGAAGCAGGACAACTGAGTAAATTGTTGATAAAGGTATTCAAGTTAAAGTCATTGAAGACCTATTCGGATATCAGCAGCTTGAAAGATGCTCGTTGGGCTATTTCTCATGAATATACAGCAGAAAAAGGTTATCCACTATGGACATTGAAGTATGTACATGGAACAAACGAAGAAATGTCATCTCTCATTGATAATATTGTGACAATATCTCTTGACCCAAACATTAACAAAAATCCGTCATTGATGAATGATGCGCTTGATTTGTTGGGACGTTATGAATTTGAGTTCCCTATGCTGCTCAATCGCAGTGGAGTTTTCGAAGAAGGTTATCATAATTTCCTCAAATCTAATGAAATCGTGAATTTGGATGATGAACATTTGCCGGATGCGAAGACATATATCAAGCAACACTTGCAAGGAGAAGTAGGGCTTTGGACGGAAAGAGAGGTGAATGACAAATTAAAGGATTGGAAGTTGTCGCTTACTCCAATGCCTGCGCCAACATCCTTCCCCCCTGCACTGCCCTCAAAATATACGCCGTTTACACCGGGGCAATCATATAATGCGCATGAAGAACCACAAACAAAGTTTGGGCAAGTGTCGGAACGCTTGAATTCTTGTTCTTCGACAAAACGTCAGCAAGCATTGGAGCATATTGGCAATATTCCTTCGCTTGCTACTGCTCAACGCTTGTTGGAACAGCTTTGTGACTTGGGATATGAAGACATACTCGACATAATTTTAGATAATTAGATGTATGAATAAGGATTTCGAGCATATCGACAGTCTCATAGAGGAGGTAAAAAAGGACAAAGCAGCCGATGGTGCCAACTCCTCAATACTAAATCGCTATCCGGTACGTTTTGTGTTATTTGATAACTTTGCAGACTCCAAAGATTTTGTCAGCGAATTAATAGGATTAGGAGTAACAAAAATGCAGAAAATAGTGGATTGGATGGATAAAGAACATCCTGACCAAATCTTGACGCATAGTTGCTTGGCTAATTGTATCAGACAATATATAGAAGATAATAGCGACTCCGATTGCATTATTGTGCCATTCTCGGAATTGGCACGATTCTACGACAATCATACAGCGAAGGAATTTGAAACTTTGGTTAGCGACATCAAGGGAATACAGTCTGCAACTTCCGGCTTTAATAATCGACAGCGCGTTTATATCCCGATGATTGGTCAATATGGCAAAATGTCGAAATTCTTTTCAGATTCCCAGTCTGTCATTTGGCATTTGGTAGGTTCCAAGCAAGAAAACGGATACCACCTGACGCTTGCTCAAAGCACTTACCAAGTAGCCGGATTGGAGAGAGAATTTACCATAGTACGCTCTGTTACAGATTGGCTCAAAGTGTGGCGTGATGAGAATGCAAGACCAGACATTATCAGTACGTCCAAATCAATTTACGCATTGGCGGACAATGCCCAGCCGGACAATGCTTTGAGTTATACCACTTGTAGTAATGCATATGAATTTCTAACAAAAGGATTGCACCTCGATTTTGGCGAGATAAAATATCAAAGGGAAGATGCCGGTAATTGGGAGAAATTAGCAGGAGAAATAGAATACAAGAATTTTTCTTTTGAGAAATTCTTCAATAAATATTTCGATATATTCGATTTGGCAGACTACACTGTATTTGTTAAGACTTGGTTCGAAAATACGGAACATTTCAAACGCTGGTTGCTGGCTACCTACTATTCCAAACGATTCTGTAACAAAGGGTATATTTGCCAGTTGCTCCGTAAATGTAGATTGTACAACAACCAAGAGTTTGTGTCGGCAGCCGCCCTATCTGTTTTTGACATGGACAATCCGGAAGAGTGCCTGAATGAGCGCACGGAAATCCTAAATTATGCCCATAAAAACAAGATACGACTAACAGACGATACGAATGAGAAATTGTGCCGAAAGTTGGAGAATATAGCACTGAAAGATGGGTATGAGACCGCCATGCGATATGTTACAGGATTGTCTGACGGAGAAAAAGAATTGATGATACGGTGGGTTGCCAATGGTCGTGTTCCGATAAATAAACTGGCTAAACTATATCCACAGCTTTATAACTATATGGAGAAGAGTTGCGGCACTTCCGATATTCATCAGAAATGGGTATTAGATTACATGGATGCTTACAAACAGGCGAAATTGTCTAATAGATATACAGATTTAATAAGTACATCAATAGATGAGAGAAATGCTAACTCCGTAACTTTCAACTCGTGGTACAATCAATTCAGCACTGTTCGCACATTGTTGAATGGAAGAAAGGATGTTGAAGTTTTTTATTGGATTGACGGTTTAGGCATTGATTGGATTCCGTTTATTATGCGACTTGTGGAGCAATACAAAAGCGAGGGCATCTTTCTTAATGAGATAATGATAGCCCGTTCTTTATTGCCTTCAAAGACAGAAAACAACAAGACCGACTTGTTAAAGCTAACTAACGGTGAATTATCGAAAAAAGGCGATTTAGATGGCTTTGCCCATAAATGCACTTTTTACCCTCAATATATTATTGAAGAAATTAGAATTGTGGAAAGTGCTGTGAGAGAGATTATTTCAGAACATGCTGGCAAAAAGATTGCTATCATTTCGGACCACGGTCTGTCTTATCTCTCACAATTACGGACTGGATATAACTTAGGAGGCATAAAATCAGACCATTATGGGAGATGTGCCATACGTAAAATAGGAACTAATACCCAAGATGACAAATACATCATATTAGATGATAGGCAAACTATTTGCTCGCTTCGCCATAATTCACTTGCAGGGAAAATACCCGATGGACAGGGATGCCATGGTGGATGTACTCCAGAAGAAGTGTTGGTTCCTATCATAATTCTATCTTCGCAGCGGCAACCTTCTGAATACTCAATAAGCCTTATTGATGATGCAGTGAACGGAAATAATCCGATTCTAATGTTCCGTATCAAAGGTGTTACAAACTTGGAAATACCAAAGTTGATTTATAATAACACAGGATACAATCTGAACAACCAAGGACATTTCCGTTTTGAGAGCGACAGATTGGAGCTAACACAAGAGGTTGATGAAGTGGAAATACGCATTGGCAGCTATTCACAAAAGTTTAAAATAAAGATTAACTTGGGTGCTGAAGAAGAAGACCTTTTCGGTGACTTATAATAAATATTGATATATGACAGAAGAATTAAGCAACAAGATACGTCAAGCATTTGGAACACAAACCATTTATAAAGACTCTGCTACATCTGGCAGTCTGTTTGATGGACGTACTCTTCCTTCGTTCGTCAAGGACTTTTTGCTAAAAAAATACATTAACTCAAATGGTGAGGTTGATAAAGGCGGATTGACTAATTTTCTTGACAAGGTCATTCCACGGCATACTTCGGAAGTGAAAGACCGCTTAGGCTGTGGAGAAGAATTGACATTGCTCACTCGTTTTGAAATCTATATAGACTTAGTAAAAGGAGTACGCCGTTTCGCCATTCCTGATATGGGCATTAAATTGAAAGAAGGTATCATTCCCGATTATGTGTACAATAAGCATCAAGGGGAATTGGTGGATGGAGAAAAGTGGGGCATTATAAAAATGTGCGTGATGCCTGATGATGACGGAAAAAGGAATCATGTGGAAATGCTCGACTTTAAACCATTTAAACCTTATAAATCCATTGATATGAGTTATTATCGGGACGCTCGAAAACAATTCACAACAATCGAATGGATTGATGTGCTATTATCTGCTATGGAATATAATGCTGATGGGTTCTCGACAATGAAAGAAAAGGTAGAATTCCTTACTCGTTTGTTGATATTTGTAGAACCCAGACTCAATGTGATAGAACTTGCCCCTAAAGGAACAGGAAAATCATACGTATTTGGTAACTTGTCTAAATACGGATGGTTAGTTAGTGGTGGAAAAGTATCACGAGCCAAACTGTTCTACGACAAACAAAAGCAACAAACTGGTATTATTAAGAACCACGATTTTACAGCTTTTGATGAAATACAAACCATTGTTTTCCAAGAACGTTCGGAAATACAAGCTGCATTAAAAGCCTACTTGGAACAAGGTAAAACAACAATTGACAATTTTGAGTTTATTGCTGATTGTGGGCTGATGCTGATGGGGAATATCGACTTAAATGACAACCGTCGTCCTATGTCAAGAAAATATTTTGATAAATTACCCGAAAGTTTTAGAGAATCCGCTTTGCTTGACCGCTTTCATTGTTTCATAGAAGGTTGGTATTTACCCCGTATTAACAAAGAAATGATATTCAAAGGATGGACTGTCAATGTGGAATATTTTTCGGAGGCATTGCATACATTGCGTACACAGACGATTTACGGACAACTCTTTGATGAGTTGGTAGGCTATGAAAAGCAAGCTGACAATCGTGACTTTAATGCAGTGAAGCGTATAACGGCAGCTTCAATGAAACTTTTGTTTCCTCATTGGACTTCAATTGAAGATGTAAACCGTGAAGAATTTGATACCTATTGTTTACAACCAGCTATTCATCGCAGGGGTATTATTAAAGAACAATGTCATAACATTGACCCTGAATTTAAAGTTCAAATGCCTAATTTTTGGACTATTGGGAACAATTAATTCAGCTTATTCTTTCAAGAGCAATTTCAAGGTTTACCCTTTGAAATGCTCTTGAAGTTGAAAGATAATTTTAATCTTATTTTTATTGTCTTTTGATGCTCAAATCATGTAGTACCAGACTGTCGGAAACGGCTTTCAAGGACGTGTCATATCCATCCGCCTGTTTCCGTACCCATTCGATGGCCTTCTCGTCCCGATGGATGTCGAACACCTTGTTGAGCCAAAGCACATCGTTGGCGTCACATCCGCCCCATGCGCGGATAGCACGGAACTTCAAGGCATCGTCCGCATACTGACGTTTAGACTGCCATTGTTCGATGTTGCCCCACAAGGAGAAAACACATAACACACCCAACCCCACAACGAAAGAGAACACCTTGCTCGACTTGATGTCGAAGCTGTGCCTGTGGATATGCTCTTGCGGTTGCTGTTCCTGTTGTTCTTTTGGCATTTTCAATTCTTCTTCCCAATAATCAATTCTTCTAAGGATTATGTTAGATGCTTTTGCGTAAGCCTCCCATTGCCTTGCCAACAAGCCTTTAACCTGTTCTGTATTGGCTCTTGCAGTTTCTGCCATTGCATCCTTAATCGGGGACAAATCCAGCTTGTCGTTCCCGTCCGGCTGTCGTCTGTCAATCACTTTCGGAAGTTCTTCCAATCTGCTTTTCATGCCTTCAAGCATGGTCTTGATTTCCTCAAAGAGGATGAATACTTTGTTGTCTGCCATGATTACCAGTTGATTTTACGTCGTTTCTTCTTTTTCTTGTTTTTCAGATACGGGTCGTAAGGTTGTTGCTCCTCCGGCATATTGCTTGGAGAGAACAATCCTAATGAACCCTCAATAAGACTGCTGCCACTATTAGAAATTGGCCTTATTTCTTCCTGATAAGTCTGTGGTTGCGGTTGCGTCTGCCGTTCCTTGTAATTGTTGCGGTTCAATGCCGCATCAATCTTGGAGTAGCTGAATTGCCTGTCCACCTTTGAACCGTTGAAGCGATAGCCGTTCATCGTAAAGATGACACCTTGAATTTCAGTCGTCTGTCCCTTATATTTGAACTGCACATCTACGCCTTGCCGTTCTAATCTTTCAAGCAGGGTATTCCAAACCTTGCATCTGCTGACCTCCGTCTTCAAGATTTGGTACAACTCATACCTCGTCTTATCCGGCTCACGCAATCGGTCTGTCTTCACTTGCTCCTTGCCATTGGCAAAATGAAGCCCGTACATCTTGGTAAGTTCCTTACAGATACGCTCGCTGCGGAAGCGGTCGTTCCTGTCGGATATGGTCTTGCCATTATTGTCGATGCGGTTGAACGCAATATGCACATGCGGATGTTCCTTGTCAAAGTGCCGCCCGATGATGTACTGTGTGTTCTTGATACCCATCCGTTCCATATACTCACGGGCAATCTGCGCCATGACTACGTTGTTCAGTCGTGGCGCATCTTCCTTAGAAAAACTCAATGCGATATGCCCTACAACCTTTGTTACCCTTGGATTCATCTGTGCTTGCCAGATAAATCCTTGCGCTATCGTGTCGTTATTTTCCAGAAATAAGCCGTCAGAATCTATGATTTGAGCACCTTTCTCGTCGTTCAGAATGTAATAAACCACACCCTTGAAGTCCGAACCTTTCATGATTTTTGCTATCATAGGCGTATCCGGTTTACAAGATTGTCTATCTCTATCATCAGTGTGCGGCAAGTAACAAATACGGAAGCATCCCCCCCGGCATTCGCCTTTCGTGCCAGTTGGTTCAGATTGTTAGCCATGCCACATAGTTTACGGATAAGGTCGCCATGCTCTTTCGAGAGCCGTTCCTTTATACCGCCCTCTTTGATACAACCACGAATGAACTCGCTGGTGGAAACACCTGCTGACTTCGATTTTGACTTCAATAGGTAGTAGTCTTCCGTTGCCATCTTCACCGTGATACGGTATTTCAGTTTCTCGGTGGCTCCTTTGACGGGACGACCTCCCTTGTTGGCTCGTTCCCGTCTGTTACCTTTTATATTATTCTTCCTTTTTTCGTTGTCCATGATTTTCTATTTCTTGATTTGATTACTGATTATAGTAGTTATACAGCAGATAGACCAACGGGATGTGCCTTCCCTGCGATGTTTGGAGCGGGGCAAGTGGTTTCGGTCTGCCCGAAACATAAACTTGCTCCCTCCAAACTTCGTTAAAAGTGATTTAGAGCATCTCTGAAAGACACCCTAAAGATGCTCCGTTGGTCTTGTCTTAATTCCTACAATTTACGCCATTGGTCAATATCATCCTCATAGGATGACAGATGCTGACGGGCGAGGTTCTCAATAAGCCCTGATACGCTCATGCCACGTCCACCAAGGCGGCGCACAATCTCGTCCAACCTGTCACGAACCTCCCCACTGACAAACACGGGCTTGCGGTCGGCAATCTTGGGCACTCGCAGATAGGTGGCACGGTATTCGTCTAATGACAGCCTACGCTGCTTGCTGCTGATACGTCTGGCGACAGTTCGTTCCACGGTAACGTTATCCGCCTCTGTTTCTCTTGCCTCATTGTCTGACCCTGCGCTTGTTTCCGGCTCAGTTACCTGTTCTGCGGATGTGTCCGGCTCATCCAATATAGGAAAGAGATTGCCTGCTTCCACAACAGGTTCTTGTTCTGCTACGGAAGAACTCTCTTCCGGTTCGTGTTTGGGCATGGAAGGCATATAGTCTTCCAACTTGAAGTTCTTGAACGTTTCATCGTTCTCAATGTATTTGAATTTCTTGCTCATTGTTGTTTCTTTTTAAAGTGAATACTTGTTGGTCTGTATGCGCATAGTTGACCGTTTGTCGGGAGCAAAGTAAGAGGCTTTAGTTCAGTCAGTCAAGGACTTGGATTCTGTTAGGTAATTTTGTGTGGTTTTGCCTTATGGCGGTATGAACAATGGTGTAGACTTCTTCGATTTGCCGGATATGAATCACAGGAAGAACAAAGATGTATTTACGGGTAAATTTGAATTAAGTCCTTATTTTGTTCTTGGCATTCTTGCTAAAATCCCCAATTAAGATGATAACGATAAATAGTACCCCGGACAACCTATGCCATACCGGTGCCACATGCTTCCACTTTTAGAAAAACCATTGTCGGATAACTGATTATATATTCCTTTGCGGCAAAAGAAACAATAACATCAAAGAATAACGTATATGGAAATCGTATCTATCGAAAGAAAAACCTTTGAGGCGATGGTCGCCAAATTCGACCGCTTCGTTCACCGTATGGAAGCAATCTGCCAGCGGCACGGCGAAAAGAGAATAAGTGAGTGGATGGACAATCAGGACGTGTGCCGGATGCTGAACATCAGTCCCCGCAAGTTGCAGACTCTGCGGGACAACGGTACGCTTGCCTACTCACAAATAAACCATAAGACGTATTACCGTCCCGAAGATGTGCAGCGTATCGTTTCCGTTGTGGAGGATAGACGAAAAGAAGCGAGATTCAAAGGACGGACGATATAATCTCAGTGCAATAAATAAAGTATAATGACAATACCCACTAAATCCAAAGTAACATGAACGAATTGATTAACAAAGACAACGAGTGGATAATCCACTTCATGGGCAGCCTTGACCGTCTGCTGGACAACTACGAGTGCCTGACCGCCAACTACCGCCCGACATTGGGCGGAGAACGTTTCTTTACCGACAAGGAGGTTTCAGCACGACTGAAGGTAAGCCGAAGAACACTTCAAGACTACCGCAACGAAGGACGGATAGCCTATATCCAATTAGGTGGCAAAATCCTCTATCGTGAATCCGACATAGAGAAGATGCTAACTGACGGCTACCGCTCCGCCTACCGACAGAAGGCGATCTGATTTTCTTGAAGGAGCGCAGTTTGCCGTCTGCCCTATAATTTGCGGCAGTAATGGACTTGTGGCTAAAAGAAGAAAAATGAACGGCTTACGGATGAAGCATCAAAATTCCGCTTCGTCTGTTAGCCGTTCATTTATATCTTCTGATTTCCCGTCAGTCGCTTGTTTCCGTTGCCGGATGCCTTTCGAGCGTATGGCCGGCAGAGGCAAGGTTTTCGGGCTGAATACGCTCCGCAGGAGGAAGATTCTGCCCGAAACGGCTTTGCCGCCTGACCTTGCCACTGCCATCAGAGCCATGTGCTACCTTTGCATCCGAGCATCGGGAACAAGTGACTGATGAGGATGAACCTCAACTATACCATAGGTTGCTTCCTCTGTCACAGGATACAAACAATGTTATTGAGGTCTCTTTCTTGGTGGCGTAGATTTCATTTATCACAAACCGTCTGAACAAGATACTTTCTTTACTGCATATCCTGAATGCAATGGCTATAACCATTTCAAGGTTATAAACGTCATAACTGATGTCATCCGGTTGCTTGATATATTTCATCGTATCACATTCGTTTAACTCCTTATTCCTATATATAGCATGAATCGCTTTACGGATGTCACAAGAGAATACTCCAAACAAGTCGGCGATTTCGAATTGTGTCGTCCATACGGGTGCGGTCGGAATAGTGACCATACCCACTTCACTGATTTTGATTATACCTCTATCCATAATATATTGTATTGACATTGTTTAGTTACTTTTGTTTGTCTTTTCGCCGGTAGATTGTTTCTTCCGGCGTTCTATCAGTTTGTCCATATCCTTTGAGATTTTGTCATCGGTTATACGTGCATATCCCTGTGTCGTCCGAATATTGGAGTGCCCCATCATCTTAGCGATACTCTCTATCGGTATATCCGCTGAAATAAGGAAAGTTCCGAAACTATGTCGACTTTGGTGATAGGACAAGTTATCCGCTTTGCCAATGATTACCCCTAACTCATGAATTTCAAACCACAAGGCATCACGGTTAGGAAGCGGAAATACGGGCTGTTCGTCATCGGCCGTGTTGTACAGCGACAATATCTGTTCCGCTATGGGATGCAGGGGTATGAACGCTTCCACCTTTGTCTTCTTGCGGTTGATACGGATATACCGTCTGCCCTCCGCATTCATCCCGATGTGGTGGGGATGCAACAACTGCATATCCACATACGCCAATCCCGTCAGACAGGAGAATATGAAAGCCCGTCTCGCCAACTCCAGCCTGTTGTCATACATCGGGGTGGAAAGTATCTTCTTGAACTCATCGCGGCTGATGTATCTGTGCTTTGCCTCCGGTTTGGTTTCATATTCCAACTCCTCACAGGGATTCACTCGGATTATCTCCTTATCGACTGCCAGATACAACAGGCGGTTCAACCATCGCAGACAATGGTTGGTCTGAGATGCCCCGAAGTTCTTGCATCTTTTCAGATATGCCTTATAAGATTTGCCGAAGTCCTCTGTAACTTCTTCAAAATCGATGTCCTTTTTACCCGATGACACAATATAGTCTGTCAGGTACTTCTGGTAATACATTGAACTTCGATAGGAGGAGGTTGAATCTATTTTCTCGGAGTGTTTCTTTAACCGCTCCCGTTCCCATTCTCCCATTTGCAGGAGGGTAGTCGGATGAATGTTGTTTTGGGTGATGTGGCTCTTCAACATCTCTGCACTGACTACACCTTGCGATTTCAGTATTTCCTCGTATGCTTCTGAAATGATCCGGAGATATTCCTGCAAGCGGTTGTTTTCCCTTGTGGACTTTATCTCGTTCTTCTTGCCATTCCAATCTTCGGGACGGCAATAGATACTTGTGCTTATGACCGTCTGTTTCCCGTCAATGGTTATGCGGCAGAGAACGGCGGTCGTACCGTCAGCCTTTACCTTGCTGCGGTTGATATAGGGTAACAGTGAAAATGTACTTCGCATATCGTTTGCTGTATTAAAGGGTAAGTTTGAAATCCTCGGTAGCTTTGATGAACCTGTCCATGTCCTCAAAGAGTTTTTTCGGACTGACACGGGCGTACACCTGAGTGGTGGAAATATCGGAATGCCCCAACATCCTACTGATGGTCTCAATCGGCACACCAGCTTCAAGCGTAATCAGCGAGGCGAAACTATGGCGCGCCTGATGGTAGCACAGGTCATCCTTGATGCCTGCCAGTGCCGCCAACGCTTTCATGTGCCTTCTAAGATTGGGCCAGCGAAGTAAAGGAAACAAGGTTTCTCTGTCCTCACTGCTATACTTATTGATAAGCGCAATTGCTTCGGGCAATAGTTTTACACTGGCACGGAGTTCGTTTTTCTTTCTGCGGTATTTCAACCATAATGCCCCGTCCCCGTCTGTCTGCAAATTAGCATGGGTAATCGAAACGACATCCGCATAAGATACACCTGTGTAACATCCGAAGAGAAACATATCCCTTGCCAGCATATGGGATTTGCGGTATGCAGGTATTTCCACGTCACGGATTTTCTCGAACGATTCACGGCTCAATGCCCGTGGAGTCGTTTCCTTTTTCTTCGGCAGGGTGAAATGTTGGAAGTGGATTTTATCGGCATGTCCCTCTTTATAAGCAAGACGGCAAATCTTCTTAAGTATGGCAAGATAATGTCTGGCAGTATCAATTGCCTGTCCTTTATCTTCCGTGACAAATGTCTGATAGTCGTGGATGAACTGTTCCGTCAGTTGCCCGAAAGCCAAATCCTTGACCTTGTACTGATGCTTGATGAACTCTCCGAGTGCCAGCCGCATATAGTGATAGCCGGGATAAGTACTTTTGGCACGATCAATACCGATACGTGCCTTGATGTCATCACAGACAACATCGGTCATTTTCATAAGGGTCATCTGCGTTTCCATGCTGCCTTGAAAAAGATCTTTCACATCGGTGGCATCGAAATCAATTTTGCGTTCCACAAGATTGTCGAATGCAATGTTTACCGCCAGTAGCAACTTGTCAATCTTGGCATTAGTCTCCACTGCCTCGCGGCTTTTTCCGTTCAGACGGCTTTCACGGGGATTCCACAATTCGGGAGTGCAGGACAACTTGCATCCGAACTGCGCCATCGTGCGGTTCACTGTAATTCTTCCCATTATCGGGGCTTTGCCCGACTTGCCCAGTCCGCTCTTTTTGAGGTAGAGCAGCACCTTGAATTTTTCTACTTTCATACGCTTATATTTTTAGGTGCAAAGTTACTTGCCATATAAGCGTTCCTTAATAAGCAAAATGCTGAGTACGAGTGCAAAGAAAACGGTGAGGATTTCTTTTCATTGTTTTCCGTTACCTGTTCTCGTTCCGGTAACTGCCCGGCTAACGGTCTGGTAACTGAACAACCTCAATATTACGTTGTCATTTGCATTTTCTCAATTTGGCAAAATACTGAAACCATGCTCATTTCAAACGGTTTACGTTTAATCTTCTTCTGTTTGCTTTTCCTTGCGTAGCCTATCGCTTTCCATGTAGCCCGTGTCGTTCATGCCGAAGGTCACGGTCAGCACCGTGGGGCGTTTGCTGAGAACGTCGCCGTCCAGGCGCTTGTACATGTCGCCTGCGGTCTCGCCGCCGATGCCGGCGTTCATCACCCGCAAATCCATGTACGGGAAGCGGGTCATGTAATAGAGCCAGATGTAGGAGTGGTAGTGGCCGCCGTCGGTGATGCTGTTGCCGAGGAATACGGCGCGGTCACCGTCCTTGAACGGCGCTACGGTCTGCGCCGCGGCGGAAGCGCTCATGCAGAGCGCCGCCGCAAGGGATAGAAGGATTCTTTTCATGGTTATGCGGTTTGTTGTGTTTTGGTGAGCGGATTTATTCGTACGAGGGCGGCAGTTGTGTCCGGCCCCAGTTCCCGGACGGTCTGGCCGAGGTCGTATATTCCAGCGTCGCGCCGTTGCGGAGCGCATCCCAGCCGATCCATGTGCTGTCGTAGGGTTTTCCGTCGAGTTTGAGCGCCGTGGTGTAGATTTGTTTCTCCGAGCCCCCGGTGATGGTGATGTCGCCGTGCTTGAGGTGGATGACCACCTTGTCGAAGACCGGGGTGCTGAGCGTGAAGCCGCCTACGCCGGGGATCATGGGGTAGAGCCCCGTGCATGCGAAGACGTACCAGGCTCCCATCGTGCCCAGGTCGTCGTTGCCCGGCAGCCCGTCGGGGGCGCTCGTGTACTGCTCGTTGAGGATGCGGTTGATGACCTTCGAGGTCTTGTCCGGCCGTCCGAGCCAGTTGTAGACCCACGGGATATGGAAGCTCGGCTCGTTGCCCGAGGCGAACCACGGGTCGTTGTACCCCGCGTCGAGGCGCACGAAGAATTCGTCGAGCCGCTTTTCGGCCGCGGCCTTGCCGCCCATCGTTTCGATCAGCCCCGCCAGGTCGTAGGGCACCATCCAGAAATAGTTTTTATAGGTCGATTCGCGCCAGTCTTCGCCGAGCGGTTTCCACGACCCGTCGGCATTGCGCGACTGCAGCCAGCCGGTCTGGGGGTTGTAGAGGTTTTTCCACGAGCGGGCGTAGTGGAAATAGCGCCAGCTGGCGAATTCGTCGCCGCAGGCGTGCAGCGCGAACTGCCCGATGGCGAAGTCCGACGAGGTGTATTCGAGCTGCTCCGAAGCGTTGTAGTACCCTTTTTCGAGGTATTGTTTCAAGCCCGGGCGCTCTTCCACGTCCTGCGATTTGGCACCCGGCACCTCGGCGTTCCTGCGCATGATCTGGAACAGCGGGAAGGGGTCGTAGTCCTGTGCGCCGAACGCCCAGGCGTTTGCGATCAGGATCGGCGTGGGGTCGCCCTGCATGATGCCGGTCTCGATGTTGGCCATCACCCAGCGGGGAAAGGCGCCGCCCGACTGCTCGGCGAAATGCTGGTGCGAGAGTACCACGTCGGACGCCACGTCGGGCGCCAGCATCGAGAGCAGCTGGATCTGCGTGCGGTAGGTATCCCAGTTGCTGAACGAGGTGTACTGCTTCGAACGGCTTCGGTGCACCCGGAAATCGGCGCCCATGTACTCGCCGTTCACGTCGCTGCATACGTTGGGGTGGATCAATACGCGGTAGAGGTGCGTGTAGAACTGGGTCGTGCGGTCGGGGTCGGTGCCTTCGGCCTCGATCAGCCCCAGGTAGTCGTTCCACCTCCGTTCGGCGGCGTGCTGCACGGCCGCGAAATCCCACCCGGCGTTTTCGGCCGCGAGGTTTGCGCGGGCGTTCTCCACCGAGACGTACGAAACGCCGATCTTGTACTGTACGTTGCGGTTCTCGGTGAGGTCGAACGTGAAGTAGACGCCCGATTCGCTCCCCTCGGCGAAACGTCCGCCGGGGGTGAGCCGATCCTCTTTCCAGATGCCCGTTGTGACGGCCCGCGTGTCGAACTCGGCGACGAAGTAGACCTTGTACGGGGTGCGTACGCCGCAGAAGCTGCCGCCTTCGGCGTAGCCCTCGCAGCTGTTGGGGCCGGTGATGACGACGGCGGCCTGTTCGATCGGCGTGGCGGCGATGCCCGCGCCGATGATCACGGTGCCGAACGCCTCCCCCGCGGGGTATTCATAGCGGGCCATGCCCGTGCGCTCGGTGACGGTGAGCTGCGCCTTGACCGCCTCCTGCACGGTGGCTTCGTAGTAGCCGGCATGGCCCTGTTCGCCGCAGATGCCGACCCGGTAGTCGAGGATGTTTTCGGGCGAAGAGTCGAGTTTCCCCGTTACGGGGAAGGTCGGGAAATTACCCATGTGGCTGCACCCGCCGCCGCTCAACTGGTTGATGACGAACCCGCCCCGCTTGGCGAAATAGGTCGGCGTGAACTGTACCATGCCGAACGGGTAGGTCGCCCCGGGGTAGAGGTAACCCGAGGTCAGCCCCACGCCCCGGGTGCCGATCAGCGTGTTGACCTTGTGCGCGTAGCTGTCGCTTTGCTGCCCGCAGGCGCTGCCGGCCCCGAGTAAGAGGGCCGCCAGCGACAGGGATATTGTTTTTAGGGATTTGAACATGTCCTTCGGAATTTCGGTTGTCGATCGGTTCATTCGGGTCTGGAAAGCGAGAAGGGAGCCGCATCCTTGCCCGTGCCGCGCTCCTTGTTGGGCTCGGGGCCCATTACCAGGCGCATGACGCCGCCGTCGGCGATGTCCTTGTAGGTGATGTAATTCTTGTCGAGCGGCTTGCCGTTGAGCGTCGCGGACTGGATATAGACATTCTGCTGCGAGTTGCCGTCGGCCTCGATGACGAACTTCCGGCCGTCCTCCATCGTGATGGTCGCCTTGCGGAACACGGGGCTGCCCAATACGTACTGGTCGGTGCCGGGGCAGACGCTGTAAATGCCCAGCGAGCTCAAAATATACCACGAGGACATGCCGCCCTGGTCTTCGTCGCCCGGATAGCCGCGCTCCGAGGAGTTGTAGAGCCGCCCGGTGATCTGCCGCGACCAGTATTGGGTCTTCCACGGCTGGCCGGCGTAGCTGTACAGGTAGATCATATGCTGGATGGGCTGGTTGCCGTGGGCGTACTGCCCCATGCCGGCCAGTTCCATCTCCTTCATCTCGTGGATCATGCCGCCGTAGGTGCCCGGACGGATGACGTTCGGCACGGTGAATACCGAGTCGATCTTGGCGGTGAACGCCTCGTCGCTGCCGTAGAGGTTGATGAGCCCCTGCACGTCGTGGAATACCGACCAGTTGTAGTGCCAGGCGTTGCCTTCGCAGTAGGGGCCGCCCCACTCGTAGGGGTCGAAGGGTGCGAGCCAGCTGCCGTCCTTGAGGCGGCCGCGCATGAAGCCCGATTCCTTGTCGAAGACGTTGCGGTAGTTATACATCACGCGTGAGAAGATCTCCTCGTAGAACTTGTTGCCGGTCATGCGCGCCAGCTGGTAGCCGCAGAAATCGTCGTAGGCGTATTCGAGCGTCTGTGCCGTCGAGCCCATCGACTCGGGGTAGGAGACGTATCCCAGCTGCCAGTACTCCTTCCATCCCGCGCGGCCGTTGGCACCGCCCCACGGGCCTTTGTTCATCGCCTCCTTGGCGTAGGCTTCCAGCGCCTTTTGGGGGTCGAACGTGCGGATGCCTTTGGCCCATGCGTCGGTCAGCAGCGAAATGGCGTGGTTGCCGATCATGCCGCCCGTCTCGCCGGGCGCCGACCACGATGGCAGCCAGCCGCACTGCTCCTGTGCCGCCAGCAGGGCGTTCATGTAGCGTCCCTGCATCGTCGGGTGCAGGATGTTGGTCAGCGGGAACTGCGAACGGAACGTATCCCAGAAACCGTTGTCGGTATACATGTAGCCGGCGTGTACCTTGCCGTCGTAGGGGCTGTAATAGTAGGGATTGCCCTCGGCGTCGCGTTCGTAGAACTTGCGCGAGAAGAGGTTGGCGCGGAACAGGCACGAATAGAAGGTGCGGATCTCCTCGTCGGTGCCGCCTTCGACTGCGATGCGGCCCAGCAGGGCGTTCCACGTCTCGGCGCCGCGCTTTCGGGTCGCTTCGAGGTTCTTGTCGGCGCCCAGTTCGCGGTCGAGCGTGAGCAGCGCCTGCTCGGGGCTGATGTAGGACGAGGCGGCCCTGGCCTGCACTTTGGTGCCGGCCTTGAAGCGCACGTAGGCCCCGTAGCCCTTGCCCTCGCCCTCGGTCATGCCCGGGAAGCGTTCGTCATGCTCGTTCTCCCAGAGCCCGTACTCCTCGAACGGCCGGTCGAACTGGATGACGAAATAGTTGCGGAAGGTCTCCGGGTGGTTGACGAAACGCTGGTTGTTCACCCACCCCGAAATCTGCCGTTTGGCGGGGTCGATCTTCATTCCGCTCATGGCGAAATAGCCGTCCAGCACCAGGTAGGCGTCGCCTTTCCGGGGGTAGGTGAAGCGCAGGTGCACGCCGCGCGTGGTGGGTGCCATTTCGGTGGTGATGCCGTTGTCGAGCGTCACCCGGTAATAGTGCGGTTTGGCGATCTCGTTGGCGTGGCTGAATTTCGATGCACGCGCGTCCTCGTTTACGACCAGCTCCCCGACCTCGGGCATGAGCGAATAGACCGCATAGTCGCTCATCCACGGGCTGCACTGGTGCGCCTGTTGGAATCCGCGGATCTTGTCGACCGAGTACTGGTATTTCCAGCCTTCGCCGTTGGGGCCGGTCTGTGCGCCCCAGGTGTGCATCCCGTAGGGCATGCCGGTCGTAGCGTAGGTGTTGCCGTAGCTCAGTTCGAATTTCGAGTCGGTGCCCTGCAGCGTGTTCACGTATTGCACGTAGTCCTGTTTCTGCGCGAAGGCGGCCGACAGCGAGCAGAGGCCGAAGAGGCCTGCCGCGGCGATCCGTCTGAGCGATGACCGCAGCCGGCTGCGGTCTTTGTTGACGGTGTTTTCCATAGGTTTGTCGTCTATTTTTAGTGATATGATTAGGTTCGTCCTGTTGTTGCCTATATGCCCCACCGGGTGTTGGGGGTGTCGCCCATGTAGAGTTCGAGCGTCCCTCCGGCCGCAATGTCGGCGAAGTCGAGGTGCGATGCTGTGTGCTCCCTGCCGTTGAGCACCGCCCGCTGTATGTAGACGTTCGAGGGGCTGTTGCCGTGCGCCACGACGGTGAATGTCCCGCCCGGCGCGTAGGCCGGGTCGAGGCGCAGTTCGATGCGGTCGAAGACGGGGCTGGTGATCTCCATCCGCGTGTCGCCCGGGCAGGCGGGATGCAGGCCCGCGGCCGCAAGCACGTACCAGGCCGACATCTGTCCGGCGTCCTCGTTGCCCACGATCCCCTCGACCTTGTCGGCGTAGGCCTTTTCGCAGATATGGCGCGTCCATTTCTGGGTCTGCCACGGCTGCCCGAGCCGGTTGAAGAGGAACGGCACGAGGTGGACGGGTTCGTTGGCGTGGTTGTAGTAGTCGTTCCAGAGCATGTCCGACGGGGTTTTGTCGAAGAACTCGGTGAGGTCGCGCAGCACGGCTTCGCGCCCGCCCATCAGCTCGACCATGCCCTCGACGTCGTGCGGCACGAACCACCCCTGCTGATAGGGGTTCGACTCGATGCAGCCGTACCACTCGGTGGTGCGGGCGTTCTCGGGCCACGGCTCCCACGCTCCGTCGGCGCGGCGCGGGCGGAACCAGCCTTTCTCCCGGTCGAAGATATTGCGGTAGGCCTGCCCTTTGGCGGCGTACAGGGCGGCGTCTTCCCGCTTGCCCAACTGCTCGGCCAGGCGCGAGATGCACCAGTCGGCATAGGCGTATTCGAGCGTGTGCGAAATGCACAGTTCCGAGGGGGTGTAGCCCAGCGGGTCGTTGCCGAAACGCTTCGAGGAGTTCACGGCATAGCGGTAGGCCTTCTCGACGTCGTAGCTGCGGATGCCCTTGGCATAGGCGTCGGCCAGTACCGACAGCGCCGGGTTGCCCAGCATGCAGCCCGAGTAGGCGTTGACGATCTCCCAGCGCTCGAAATAGTGGCGCCCGCTCTCGTCGGCCATCGTGACGAGCGAGTTCACGAGGTCGCTGACCAGTTGCGGGTTGATGATGGTCTGCAACGGCATCTGGCTGCGGAACACGTCCCAGCCGCTGAAGATCGTGCGTTTGGTGAACCTGCCTCCCGTGGTATGGATTCTGCCGTCCGCCCCCGGGTAGCGCCCGTCGGCGTCGGTGTAGATGCGGGGGTCGATCATCGTGTGGTAGAGCGCCGTGTAGAAGATCGTCTTTTGCCGGTCACTGCCCCCGTCGATGCGGATGCGCGCCAGTTCCCGGTTCCACAGCTCGCGCGCCTCGCGGGCAACCTGGTCGAACGCCTTGCCGGCGATCTCGGCCTCGAAATTCTTTCGGGCGCCCTCCATGTCGACGAACGAGATGCCCGCACGAAGGATGACCTGCTCGTCCTGCCGCGTCCCGAATTCGGTGTAGAAGCCGATGTGCCTGCCTTCGATGCGGTCGATGCCCGTGACGACGGGCGCCGCGGCTACGCGCTGCAGGTAGGGGACGCTGACCACCTCGTCGCGTTTGCGTACCCAGTCGTCGGGGATGTCGGCGCGCCAGAACCCGTAGTTTTCCATCGGCTTGTCCACCTGCGCGTAGAAATAGACCGTATAGTCGGCCTGTCCCTCGCCGTTGCCCCAGCCGCCCGTGGCGGGGGTGCATTTCATCCACCCGGCGATGGTGTGCTTGTCCACCACCTCGATGTATTGCCGCTCGGCCGTGCCGCCGACGCGGCGCGCCAGGTCGATCTGGATGCGCGACTGTTCGCCCTCGGGAAAGGTGAAGCGCAGGATGCCGCAGTGCGGGGTGGCCGAACTTTCGGCACGGATGCCGTAGTCGGTCAGCAGGGCGCTGTAATACCCCGCGCGCGCGGTTTCCGTGGCCTTGTCGTAATGGGAACGGTAACCCCCGATCGATCCGTCCTCCCTGCCCGCGATCTTTTGCAGCGGGCCGGTCGTCGGCATGACCAGCAGGTTGCCCAGGTCGCCGAACCAGCCCACGCCGCTCATCTGCGTGAAGGCGAACCCTTCGATGGTCGTGTGCTCGTAGCTGTACCCGGGGCTGTTGTCCCCGCCCGTGATGGTGTTGGGGCTGACCTGCACCATACCGTAGGGAGTCGTCGCCCCGGGGAAGGTCTTGCCCAGCCCGTGGTAGACACCCGCGGCGCTCGTGCTGGTGCTCGCCCCGATGAAGGGGTTCACGTAGTCGGCCGGCGAGAAGCTGCCCGTGTCGCCCTGCGCGGTCGTGGAGCAGCCGGTGAGCCCCATGGACGGGCAGCATAATAAGAGGAAGAGTAAGGTCTTGGGAATGTTGCGGTAGTGCATGGCTTGGTCTTATTTTGTCAGTCGAAGGGTTTTCAGTCCGAAGCGGGGCATCGCCACCTCGATTTCCGATACGCCGCCCCGCTTGCGGATGGCGCAGGCGGCCGTCGCGTTCCCGTTCAGGTCGGTCTGCTCGACCTTCGAAAGCGGGAAGGCGAACCTGATTTTCTGCGGGGTGCCGTCGCCGTCGGCGTTGAACAGGCGTACGACGATCTGCTCCCCGTCGAGGTAGGCGGCCGAAATCTCATAGCCCGTGCCCGCCGCGTCGATCAGCGAGGCTTCGTCCGCGGCGGCCTGCGCCGCAAACGTGCAGAGCAGCGGTTCGTTCCAGCGCCGGTTCTCTTCCTGGATGCCTGCGGCGTCCCATGCCCTGCGGTGGGGTACGACGGCGAACCGGATGTGCGTCGGGCCGTCGATGGGGTAGTCACGCCCCCAGAGCCCGTTGCCGGAGTATTGCACCGTAAGTCCCAGCGGGGCGTCCGCGCCGTAGGAATAGGAGGTCGTGTGGTCGGAGAGGAGCGCCAAGCCGTAGCCGCCGTTCTGCTCTGCGAGGTCTACCCAGTGTAGGATGATGTTGTGCTTGATGTTGTCCCAGGTGGTGAAGTGGGTGTTTTCCAGCGTGCTTTTGCAGACGTCGAAAGGTGCGTCCTTATACAGCGCGGGGGCGTCGAGGGCGACCGGGAAGAGGATGTTGAGGTTGAAACGGTCGTCGTAGAATGCCCTGTGATTGTTGTTGAAGCCGTCCTTCTGGCGGAATGCCCCGATGCCGACGTTGTGCCGCCAGTCGATCTTCAGGTCGAAACCGATCTTCCGTTCGCCCTTGCGGAGCGTGATCGTCTGCGTGAAGGGGTGCGTGTCGATCCGGCCGCTGATGCGGACGCTCTTTTCCAGCTCGTTGTCGCAGAGTACGGTCACGGTGGCCGGGGACTGTGCCGAGGAGTGGAACTGCCCTTGGTCGTAGAAGAATCCCCGCAACTCGCCGAAGGCGAACCGGTGCTGCGGGTCGGCGAATTCCTTCCCGCCCTCCTTTTTTGCGACGAGGCTCGTGATGGTGCCTCCCCGTGCAGGGTCGATCACGATCCGGTACATGTCGTTCTCGAGGATGTACCGACCCGTCTGTGCCTGTGCCTGGCGGGGTGCGGCCGCGGCCGCGTTGCCGGATGTCTTTTTTACAGTGTAGGTCGTGTAACCGAATGCCGGGACGGAGGCTTCGAACAGGAGCCGCCGCCCGCCCGCCGTCGGGACGATGGCGTGCGGAACCCGTTTGCCTTTGGCGTTTGTCACTGCCAGCTCCCCGTCGCCGAGGCCTTCGGGCAGCGTCGCCGACACCGTTTCGCGGCGGGGGCTGCCCAGCGTGTTGCAGACGCGCAGGTAGGTTGTCTGGCCGTCGCCGTCCGGTGCCGCGAAGCTTTGCAGCGCCTTGGCGATCACCCCGTCGCACAGCGAGTCGGTGGCGGCCGTCCAGCGGCGGATGTGCTGCGCCCATGTCCCCTGCCTGTTGAGCCCGTTGTAAGGTACGATCCACGAGTCGTGGTGCTGGGCGAGCATCAGCGTCCGCCAGCCCTCGTCGAGCGTTGCCTGCCCGTAGCGGTAGCCGTTCGCCAGGTTGGCGATGACCCCCGCCTTTTCGGCCATGACGAGCTTGTTCTCCGATTCGCGCACCTGCTGCGCGATGCGCTGCAAGACCTGGCTGCCCCACATGAGGCTTACGCGGACATCTTCCTGCGGCATGCGGTAGTCGTCGGAGCTCCTGCCGTCGGTCACCCGTTCGAAATACTCCCGCCACGTGACGTAGACCGAGTTGTTGCGGATGCTGTCGCCCGACCCGATCCAGGGGCCGTATTTCCATCCCGCATCCTGGTAGCACATCCCCACGGGGTGGGCGATGCCGTATGCGATGCAGGCGTCGAGGTACTCCTTCTCATTGCCCCATGCCGTGGTCTGCCACACCGAGTTTTTCTGGAGCTCTTCGCAGGCATGGCGCGGCGAAGTGAGGATCGAACTGCCGTCGGGGCCGACCCAGTTGACCAGTTCGCCGCCGTAGGGCGCCGTGTACCCGCCCCAGCAGGTATTCGGACACTTCAGGGAGGCGTATTTGAACCCGTAGAGTTTCAGGATTTGCGGCAGGCAGCTGGTGAAGCACGGCTCCTCGACGGAGTAGGTGACGAACTCCACGTCGGGGAAATGGCTGCGGATCTTCCGCATGCCGTATCCGAATTGCCGGATGATGCTTTCGCCCGAGATGTTGTAGCAGTAGGGCTGGGCATAGGACGGGTTGGTGAATTCGACGCGCCTGTCGGCGGCGATCGCCTTGAAGCGGGCGTAGTCGGCCGGCGTACGCACCTCGACGGTGTCCCATGTCTCGGGTTCGATCTCCAGCCCGATCCTCCATTCGGGATGCGCGGCCAGCTGATCGGTGATGAAGCGGGTTTTCCAGGCGACCGGGTAGTGGCCGTAGATGCCCCCGTGGTATCCGTCGACGAAATAAACCCGTTGCTGGGAGCGGACGGGGGTGCCCGATGCGAGCAGGAGCAGGGCCAGGCACAGCGCCGTTATGGATTTCTGCTTCCGGTGCGATGTGCCGTGCCGCATATCCCCTGTCCTTCCGAAAATCGTCCGGGCTGCCTTGCACACGGATGCAAACCCGTTGTAAAATGAGTCCATGGTCGTATTTAAGTTTGGTTTGTAGGTTTCGGAACATTGCGTAATTCCACTTTTACAAAGTAACTTAATAAAAATGTAACCCGGGATTATATCCCGGGTATGTTAGAGGTAAAGTAAATATACTTTTTTGGAAAGATGCTTATAAACAGCGGTTTATGTGTTCGGATCCCGGCCGTTTTGGTAAACCGGATTGAAATCCGCCGACCGGCATTCTGCCGTGGTTTTTGTCCGGTTTTGTGCCCGGGATGCTGCCCCGGCCTGTTTGTGGCCCGTTTGTGGCGTGTTGTTTTCTTTTGTTAATTTGTATGTTTGCCGCAATAGTGCGCAGCGTGGCCACACCTTGTTCGGTAAAAGCAAGCGGCAAAGATGATTTTTGCCGCTTTGTCCGGATGTCGTAAATCTAATTTTTGGATAACTGTTATTTCTATTGTTCGGGTTTGAGGGGCAGGGTGGTTTCGTTTATTGGGCTATTTTCTGTTTGTAGTAGTCGAATTGTTTCCGGCAAACATTTTCCACAACGTCGCGGAGCAGTTCGACTTTCGGCATAAGCGCGTCGATATCCTCTTTGGTGACGACGAAATCATCGGTATACCGGGCTTCGACGTAAGCGCTTCTTAAAAGTTCGAACAGGCGTTTTTCTTCCGGTGTGTCGCGGGGAAAGACTTTTGCCAATTCCATTGTGTAAATCTTGCATTTCTCAATCAGAAATTCAAGGTCATGTTCCTTATGACCGTAAAGAGCGAATACCAACGGGATAGTCTTTATAAAATATTCAGTCGCTTGGTGCAACATAAAGGAGGTCATTGGATAAGTTTTTCGATCATACGCAATTTTAGTATGGAATAAAAAATCCGTTGCACTCGCAAATTTCTTGTCGTAATACTTTTGCGCCTTTTTCTCAATCTCGCAAAAATTCAGTTCGCGCGGAGTGGCTAACTGGTATTCCCCCGAATCGTAAAGTACAACACCCTGTGTGAGAATATCCGCATAAAAATAATGGCCCTCCGAAAGCGCGTTGTTTAACTTTACAATTCCTTTAAGCAGTTTTGTTGTAGAGGGGCGGCATCAGCTGTCGAAAACAAACTGAAAAAGCAACTACCATGCAAACTTTAAGGAATTATCACAACTCGGCATAGCCGACGGACATAACTATAAAGGGTAAACAACTCTTTATACCATCGAAAACTTGGAGACTTCTTCGGAAGATGTTTAGCGCGGTATAATGGTTGTCAGTCCTTGTTATGTCCTGCTTGCTTTTTGCGAGCAGGACGACAAGGCGCAGGACAGCTTCCGCGCAATGGTTTCTCCAAGACCTTCGATGGAAAGTTGACACCGCACCCCTTTTTTATGCCTGTCCGGGGCGCAAAATCCAGCTTCAAATTCATCCCCTGAATTTATGGAAACCCGTGGCGTCCTGCCGTCCTTGCGTACTGTCGCCGCACCTGCGGATTGCATCCGCCCCCGAACCGGGAACGGACGGAATCGGTATGTTCCGGCGGCAAGCGCCTGCCGTGGTTCGGTGGTAAACAGGTATGCGCGCGCACCTGCGGGAGCAGCCGGGCGAGATGGATTGACTTGGCATGGTTATTATCCGGCTGTTCTTTTTTTCGGTCTATTCAGCCAATTCCACGATTATAACCGAAATGTTATATCTTTACGCCGTCATTCAGCAAACGGCAAGGTACGTTTATTGCATTCCTGTGAATTGATATGCCCAAAATTGTTACGCCCATTCGTCGAATTTCATAAGGCAATATTTTGGGTAGGGGGATGGGATCCGTACTCCCACCCCCCGTTTTTCGAATCTTTTCCGCCCATCATATAAACTGTCCCCGCGTGCCGGCAAGGAAACCGTGGCTGATGTAGCCGTCGTATCGTCGCATGCGGCGAAGCATTCGCATGTCCCCGCGTTCGTTCGACCCTTCGTTACCGGGCGAAGTTTTCTATTGTCGCCGCGCGGGTCATGGGGGCAGTTTGTCCGTCCGGTTGGGCTATGACGGGTTCTTCTGCACTATTGCAGGCTGTAAATGTAAATGTGTATGCCGCTGCTGCGACAACATACACGTTATCATTGTCTTTTTCATGGCTGTTGTTTGTTTCGGATGAAAAACCGCGCACCACTTTCGCGGTGCGCGGACACTTTAATCACAACCTATTTCTTCTCATTTCGCGTAAAACATTAATTGCCATAGTCTTTCGAGTAGGTCTTTCCGGTGTGCGAAACGGTTTCCCCGAAAGCCTGGGCTGCTGCGTTAAACGACGAAAGGCGATAGGACGACATCGGCAGGTTGAAGAACGCGACACCGCGGGCATTGGCATTCTTGGCCGCCGTCGTATAGGACTTGATCTGGTTGTCCGAAAGCGGGCCGGTCAGGTCTACGAACAAGGGCAGATATTGACCTTTTGCGAACGACGAATTGAACCCGTAGCCGTTCAGCGTACCCTGGCAGCCCCAATCGAGGTGACTGATAGCAGTGGACGAGAGCGTACCGGTATTACCCCAATCGAATACGCTGATCGACTTGTTGGTCTTGCCTGCCAGCGCGATAATCATGTTGCTGTACGAAGTGCTGTTAGCATAGGGATAGCCGCGGGTTCCGTACTCCGCCCACTCGTCGTCAAAATCGTAGCCGTCTACGATATTGTCGTAGGCAACCAGATCATCCGTGTAAGTACCGATTTGTGCTGCGGTAGGTTGGCGAATCCGGCACCGGTGTGGTCGCCGAGGTTGCCCATGATGACCTTGATACCTTTTGCCTGGAGCGGCGCGATGTACTTGGCGGGATTTGCGAGGATTGCGGCGTTGTTCGGGTTGTTGTAGTTGTGGACATTGCCCGATGCGTCGCCGCGGATGTTGGATGCAAAGAGAATGACGTGCGTAAAGAACGGAGTGCCGTCCGACAGGAGATATTCTCCTGCGTTGAGCGGATTGACGTCGTTTACTTCGACGTAAACAACGCGGTAGAAGTTGCCGAGCGTTGCCGCGCGGGTCATCGGGCCGGCCTGATCGGTCGGGTCGTTTGCGATGGGTTCCTCGGCCTGCTGGCACGAGGTCATCAACAATGCGGATGCAGCGAACAAGGTGCAGGCTGCGAATAAGATTTGTTTTTTCATAAGGCAAATTTTAGTTAAAAGGTTGAGGTTTGAGAATTATAGGTTGTAGTTAAAGTGTTTTTTACCAGTCTTTAGTGAAATTGCCGTAATTTCGATCATCCCAGGTTACGTTTATCAGTAGTATCATTCCGTCGTATTCCCAATCCCAATCGGTAACTGCGTCTGCCACTATATTGAAAGCACTTTTGGGGCCTTCTTCGTATCCTGCCGAGTTTGTCGGCATATCCCAGAATGCGAATACGTTCCCCGATTGGGTTTCGCGGTAGAGGGATTTAATAAGGGGAGTTAAAATGGGGTTTAGTTGTGCGCTTTCCTGCGTATTATTCGTTTTCAGCAGCGCGCCGCCGTATTTGGATTGCTCCAGCCCGGCGATGGGTTTGAGTTCCGCGCCGTCGGCATAGGCATCTACGACCTTATCGAAAATTCCCGACCAGGCATAGTCGATGTATTTTCCGGCTTCGATGCCGTCGTGTGCCGTAGCGAGCAGGTCGGTGCTCTCCGCGTCGCAGGCCACGGTGACGAGTTTGTCGTCGCCCAATGCTTCCTTTGTCGCCTTTATCAGTTTGGCGTAGGATGCGGGATTTACACCGGGCATACCGTCTTTGCCGTAGGACGCTTCGATGTCGAAGTAGTTTACGCCGTCCAACTTATATGTTTCCACGACATATTTAAGCTGGAAAACAAAATCAGCGGTCTGCTCGTCGGTCATATTGCAGAATCCAAGTCCCGTATTTCCGCCTGTGATGCAAATAAGCACCTTACGACTGCTTTTCTGCAAGGGCATGAGGTATTTGTCGCGGTTGCTCAAGACGTATTGCAGATCCGGTCCGATGTCGAGCATGGCCCGCCGTGTCGTCTTGTCGAATTTTAGCGCCGCGGGGCGGAGTACTTCGATATCGATCCACGTTTGGGTTATCGTATTGAAATCGGGGTCAAATGTTTCTGCATAAAATTTGGTTCCCATCAGCGGGTTCATTTCCTCGGTATTGACATATCCCACGATTTTGAAAGCATAGGCATCGAGCTGCGTTTCGGGTACGATCTCCCCGACCAGGATCCGGTAGTAGATTACCTGGTCTTTTTCGGACGGGGACATGTCGTTATTGGCAACGGTCGCCCGCAGGGGCAGCAGATAGGCGCCTTTTTCGACCCCTTCGCGGCTCAACGTGACGGTAAGAGCAGGAGAGGTTTTCTCTCCTCTCTTGACCGTCAGCGTTTTGCCTCCTTCGAAAGTCACATTTTCCAACGGAAACAGCGTCAGTTTTGCGTCACCTTGTTTGTCTTTGTTGTATTCGTCCACAAGCGTTGCGTCCGCATCGACCGTAACCGTTACGTCTGCGGCTGCGGGCTGGGTCAGTTGGTAGAACACGGCGTCTGTGGTCGTCTGTTCTTCGCTGAGTTTGAGTGCCGAAATCTGATCGGGCGTTTTTTCCCGGCGCAGCACTCCGCCGACGTTTGCAAGGTCGTCCTTGCCGGGAATATCCCCGGCCGTGCGGGTAAAGTCCTCGGCGTCGCACGCGGCCATCGCTGCGAGCGTAAGGCAAAGTGCCGAAGTGCGCAGCAGACCTGTTATTTTATTCATGTTTTTCATAGTTCAAGATTTACGGTTTATTCTTGCTTGTTGAGCTGCGGAATTTCCACCGAGGTATTCCATTTCAGATCGGTATGCGCTACGGCATCGTTTCCGTACTGCGACCAGTCTTTGATGATGTTTCCCGACCCCTCGTTGAATTTCCAATAAGCGCGTAATTCGGGCTTCTCGGCCGGGTTTTCCACGTCGTACATGTCGCGCCAGATGTCGGCCTGCGTACGTGCGACGGACCAGATGCGCACCTCTGAAATATCGCCGCAGAGCTGGCGGAAAGCGTCGTAGCTGTACCCGATGAAGAATTGCCGGGCGTCCGTTTCCGGGTCGGGGTCTATGGCCCGCAGTCCGAGGTTTATGACCTTTACGGTCGGCGCTACCTGCGTCTGGCTTTGGAGTTGTCCGTTTACGTAGATGCAGGCGATACCGGTTTCCAGGTCGTATGTGAAAGCGACATGATACCACTCCTCGAGCGACAGAAGTTTACCCTTGTTCTTTTCGGGGAATTTGCCCAGGCTTACGCCCGATCCGTCTACCTGGAGCTGGTCGGCATAGAAATTCGTGTCGCCGATACGCAGCAGCAGGTGTTGTTCCACACCCATGATCGTAGAGAGCTTTTCTTCGATGTAGGACGAAGTGGGACCTGCATAGTGGAAATCGTGAACGCGGACGATAGCTTCATAGGTTACGGCTGTCAGTCCATTTACGCAGTCGGCGGTTCCGGCTTTGTCGAACGCAGGCACGTCTATCCAGTTATCGGTGAGTACGGCGGCGGTCGTGATGGCCGAAGAACGGCGCACAAGATAATAGACGGTTTGGGAACCGGAGAGGGTCGAAAGTCCTCCCCCCGCAGAAACGATAGTTACCGGAAGCAACTGTGTTGCATCTATATCGAGCTGGTCGAGGTTCTTAAAATGGATGGTCAGAGGTTCCGATACGGATTTCCCGGCTTCTACGGTTGCCGTCCGTTCGGGGAACTCGTAGTAACTTTCATCGAGTACCGCATATTTCGTGTCGTGTTTGGCGTTGTAGGTGGCCGCGAGCGACGGGTCGATGCCAAATGTCACCTCGATATTCTCTTTTGCCGGGGAGATCAGCACGGCGGAGAGTTCGCGGTCGAGCTGCGTAACGGTCTTTTTAAAAGTTACGTTGTTGTCGCTCGACGTTTCGGCTACGTCGATGTATGCTGCGTTGTCGAACGGGTAACGGTTTTCATAATCCGATTCACACCCGGCCAGCAGGATAAAGGCAGCCGATACAAAATACAGATATGTTCTTCTCAATTTCATAAGGCGCATTATTTAGGGTTTGCCGGATTCAGCAGGCCGATGGCATGCTTGGTCTGTTTGTAATTTATGTAAGCGTCGTAGTAATCGTCCCCGATGTTGTAAATACCCAGCCCGGCTAACGGCCCCATTGTAATTACGCTTTTGGCGGCTTCGGCGATTGCGGGTTGCTGCACAAGGTTTTCATCCGTGAGTTTCCCGCCCGGCTCGGCCGTGATGATGATTTTTTCGAGCGCAATGCCGGCATAATCGGTCGCGTATGCAAGCTGGCTGCGGATATTGAACGTATTGACGGCATCCGTAGTCGTGAGTACGAAATAGGTGATGGCGTCGTGGCTCTCCTTTGCGATAAAGAGCGGGTTACCCTCCGCCATGAGGATTTTGCCGGTCAGGGACGACAGTTTGCTGACAATCGTTGCTGCGGCTTGGGTCGCCGCGGCATCCATAGCGCCGCCGTAACGTACCGTTACGCCGTCGAACTTATACCGGTTTACGTCCTCGATCACCTTGTCGAGATATGTTCCCAGCGCTACGGCGTCCGTAGATTCCGCGAGTGTGTTGTAATCTACGGTATAGAGGATTTTCGTGCCCTTGGCCTGCGCCTGGGGTATATCCTCGATGTCGTATTCGGTCAGGTTGCCGGCGTTTTCAAGTGCCACGATGTCGAGTGAATCGGGCAGTGAGCGCAGAAATGCCTTTTCCGAACCCGGTACGGCCGGGGCATTTGCCAGGCTTGCGTATACGATGTAGTGTTCGCTTGCCTTATACGCTTTGAGGGCTGCCAGATATGCGGCGTACTGCGCCTGATCTTGCTGGTCGGGTTTTATGATCTGCTGGTCTATCGGCTCGATGTCCGTGTCGCAGGCTGTGAAACAATAGGCCGCGGGAATTAGCAGCGCCAGAATCAGGTATTTTATAGTCTGTTTCATAGCTTCGGATTAATTTAAGGGTTTGCAGTCCCACCATGTGCGCGTGCCGCCGTTGTCGGGGCCGCCGAGCGAAGTTATCGCCGCTTCGACATTTGTGCGGTTCTCGGAGTATTCCTCGGACGGGTAGGGAAGCCGTCGCATGCCGTACTTGGAGTTTACCGTTCCGCCGGATTTATTGTCTTTGGCAGGCATCAGTTTCGGATAGCCCGTGCGCCGGTATTCCGCCCACGCTTCATTTCCGAGCGGAAAAATCGCAATCCATTTCTGGGTGATGATGCGTTCGAGGTTTTCTTCGAACTGTGCATCTTCTTTCCATTTGATCGTGATGCGGCTTTGCGGTAATGCGGTGTTGTTTTCGATAACGCCGAGAGGATCGGTGTAGGCTTCGGGGACGTTCGCTTCGTCGGCGATGTAATCCTCCGCACCGGCTACGCCGCGTTCCTCGAATGAAAGCCGTATGCCTTGTTCATAGAAATTCTGTGCCGATACCGCACTTCCCCAGCGCAGTTCATATTCGGAGCGCAGGAACGCGATTTCCGCGGCGTTCATCCATAAGATAGGGTCGGTGTCGGTAATGAGCATCGAGGAGCATGCCGTTACGGCCTTGGACTTGTTGGCCGGTGTCGTGCCGATGCGCAGGCCGTAATAGCCTTTCTCGGCGGCATCGCCCTCTCCGACGGTTCCCTGTGTGAACATCTTTGCCCGGCGCGGGTCTTTGTAGCCGTTCATGTAGCAGAGGATGTCGGCTCCGATGGCGTGATCCTGCCAACTGTTCCAAAGCAATGCCGTGCGGTTGAGTTCGGGCTGAAGCTTCGCATTGTCGGCATTCTCGGTGATGACCCCGTCGGCGATGGCTTCCGCGGCTTTGGCCTTTGCGGTCTGCTCGTCGATATAGGAAAGGCGCATCGCCATACGCAGTTTAAGCGAATTGGCGTATTTGATCCACTTTTTAAGGTCGCCGTTGTAAACCTGGTCGTATTCGCCGAAGGCTTCCGTACTCAAATCCCGGTTGCGCTCCAGCGCTTCCAGCGCGGCGTCCAGTTCTTTGAACATCTGCGTATATGCTTCCTGTTGCGTGTCATAGGGGACGGTCAGGCGTTCTTTTTTGTCCTCTACGATCTTGGAGTAGGGTATCGAGCCGTAAGCGTCGGTCAGGCGGTTCATAATCGCCACGCGCAGGACGTTGGCCAGGGCTACCGCCACTTCGTCGTCGGTTTTGTTGATGATGCCGCGGTAGGCGGGGTAAGTTTCGGTGATGACATCCACGAACGGCGCTTTGAGCCAGTCGGCGGTGGGATTGAACGTTGAGAATTTCGTTTCCCAGCTGTCTACCGTCGCTTCGACATATCCGCCGTAGCTGCCGCCTTCGAGTGCTTCGACAAATTGGTATAGGTGTTCTTCCGAGGGGATCACCATATTTTGCAGTTTGGTGAGTTTCGACCCCACGAGGTAGTTGTCGCGTTCCAGTTCGTCGTCTGTCGCTTCGTTCGGATTACGGTTGTAATCTTCGAAGTTGTCAAGGCATCCCGTCGATGCGCTTACTACTGCGATAAGAGCAACGGCACGAATTATTGTCTTTATTTTGTTCATAGCCGTTAGAATTTAATGTTAATATTGAATCCCAGGTTACGTGTCGAGGGCATCATGAAATAGTCCATTCCCTGATAGAAATTGTTTGTCGATGCCACGGCTTCGGGGTCGAACGGCGCTTTACAATACATCATCCACAAGTTGCGGCCTACGAACGATACGGTGATCGAACATACGTTGTGCAGCCATTTGCGGGGAATCGTGTACCCCAGCGAAAGTTCCTGGAGCCGGACATTGGTTGCCGAATAGGTGTAATACTGGGGTATTCCGCCCTGCGATGCTATGGCCGTATACCAGGTTTCCGGGTTTACCAGGCTGCGGCCGTTTACCAAAGCACCCCCGGCATCGCGCGCGGCAGCCGTTGCTTCGGACACGCCGAATAGATCCATGTTGGCTTGCGTGAGTGAATTGACGATGCCGCCGATGCGTGCCGTCACGAGGAATCCGAGGTTCAGGTTTTTCCACGATACGCTGTTGCGCCATGCGAGGTTATAGTCCGGGAATACGGAACCGAGTTTCATGTCGGGCAGGTTGTCCTCTACGACGACGTTGCCGCCCTCGTCGATCTCGATGTTGCCTTTGTCGTCGCGCCGCAGGTCGGTCGTGGAATAAAGGTCGCCCATCGAACCGCCTTCTTTGAGAATAAATTTCGCACGCCCCAGTTTACTGATCTGGAGTCTGTTCATGGTGATCGTTTCCTCGGTGATCGGGTTGTACCACTCCTTGCAAAGTTCGATGATCTTGTTTTTGTTCCAGGAGAAAGTAAACTGCGAGTTCCAATTCCAGTTTTTCCATTGGTGGTCGTATCCCAGGCTTGCCTCGACACCCGTATTGCGCACGTGTCCGGTCTGAATATAGATGTCGGAGTAGCCGGACGATGCGGACAGATTCGGATTGAAAGTCTGGTTATAGGTGTCGGCGCGATACCACGATGCCGAGAGTGTGAATCCATGCAGGAACCGGGCGTCGAAACCTAATTCCCAGGTTTTCGTCCGCTCCGGGTAAAGCTGCCCGATAGGGTAGTTCGATTTGTCGTCCCAGCCGGAAATGGTGTCGTCGTAAGGGTGTGTGGCGATTGTCAGTTCCCGCGGAAAGGGGTTTGCTACCGAAGCCCACGAAGCACGGATTTTCAGGTAGTTGAACTTCTCCGGGAAATTGAATGTACTGCTGGGCAGCCACGATACGCCGACCGAGGGGTAGAAAAACGACTTTTGGGGTGAGTTGGCAAGTTGCGACGCCCAGTCGTTACGTCCGGTCGTCGTTACGAACAGTTGCGACTTCCAGCCCAGTTCCAGGGAGTAGAAAAACGACTGCGTTTGTTCGTGCCAGCCGGTTTTCGGCGTTTTCTTCTGGCTCTTGTCGAGGTTCACGACATTGAAGATGTTGGGAGCGCCGGCAATGGGGCCATATACCGAGAGTTCGTCGAAGCGGTTGTCTTTGATCGACGCGCCGATATGTGCGTCGAGCGAGAATTTCTCTTTGAACGTCTTGCTGAGGTTGAGCATTACGTCGCCGTAGGTCTGTCGTTCTTCGCCGCGGGTTTCGGTATATTTACCTTTTTTGCTGTTCTCCAGCAGCGTGGGGTTCGATGTGGCGTACAGTTTTTCCGTATATAAACTGTTGGTGTTATCGACGCGGATACGTCCTGCGACATTCATCCAGTCGGTGATTTTATAGGTAATGCCGCCTGTGAACATATAGCGCTTACGGCTGTTTTCGCGGGGGTTGCGGTAGGCGATCCAATAGGGATTCTGCATGCGCAGGTCGCCGCCCTCGCCCTGCGGCCAGAACTGTTCATAGATTTTGCGTGCGGGGTTCCAGCGCTCGAATGCCTTTACGAGCGAAAAATCATCGCCGCGGGGAAAGAGATAAGCCGATACGAGCGGGTTTGAGTACACGCCCTGGTTTATCATGTTGCGGTCTTTCTGGATGATGTAGCTGCCGCTTACGTCCAGTGTCAAACGGTCGTTCAGCAGGTTCGACGTGTTGCGGAATGTAAAGTTATAACGATTATACTTGTTGTTGGGGATCAGTCCTTTGGAGTTTACCGCTGCGGTCGAGAAATAGATTTGGTTTTTCTCCGTACCCCCGGACAGTGTTACGGAGTTCGTCAGGATGTGACCTGTTTGCAGGAAATCTTCGGGCGAGTAGTTGTAACGTGCCGCCTGGTTGAGCGGTGCGCCCCAGCTGTGGATCGTCGAACCGCTGGCTTTGCCTTTACGCCCCGTGCCGTAGCGGGTCTGGAAATCCGGCAGGCGCAGCGGGTTCATAAATTCCGTGTTACTCGAAACCTGTATCTGTGTTGCTCCGGCCTTACCTTTCTTGGTGGTAATGAGCATTGCACCGTTCGCGGCGTCGGAACCGTACAATGCCGCGGCTGCGGCTCCGGTCATAACGGATATGGATTCGATGTCGTCGGGGTTCATGTCGGCGATGGATTCCGTTGTGCCGCGTGATCCGAATTCCATGCTGCCATCGCTGGTGAAGTTGTGCATGGGAATACCGTCGATTACATAAAGTACGTTCGAGGTCTGCATAATCGACTTCATACCGCGCATAATGACTTTGGCCGAACCGCCCACACCGGACGAACTGGTGTTGATAACGGCTCCGGCGACTTTACCTGCGAGGCTGTTTACGAAGTTTGCGGATTTCACGGTCGTCACGGCTTCGGACTTCACTTGCTGCACGGTGTAGGCCAGCGCCTTTTCCGAGCGTTTGATACCCAGGGCCGTGATCACCACGTCTTCAATCTGCTCGGCTGCTTCGTTGAGTGTTATGGTAAAAAAGGTTTGTGTGCCGATTTTTACTGTTACGGGGTCGTAGCCGATGAAATTGATATACAATTCGGCGGTTTCCACAGGTGCGGGGACTTGGAGCGAGAAAGCGCCGTCAAGTCCGGAACTTTCGCCGATGGTCGTTCCCTTTACGACCACCGATGCCCCGACAACGGGTGTCCCTTTGGTGTCGCGCACGACACCGCTGACCTTTGTGGAACCGTTGTTTGCGGTTTTCTTGTCCGGGGCTGCGGAAAGATAAATGTTCTGCTGGTAGATTTTGTACTCGGTATCCGTTCCGGCGACCATTGCCTGCAAAGCGGTATCGAGCGGTTTATCGGCGACATTGATACTGATGGTTCTGTTAATGTCTACGCCTTTATTTACGATGAAGAAATAGCTGGTCTGTTTTTCTATTTCATTCATAACCTGCTCCATGCGAACATTGTCCATCTGCAATGTTACTTTCGCGGTCTGGGCATACGCTCCCCATGCGGAGAACGTGGAGCAAATCATGAATAGAAAAGTAAACCAGCATTTAATTTGCTGAATAAATTTATTATTCATAGATTTGTAGATTAGTGGTTGTTAGATTGGTTCAAATTCTATTAGCCGCTATGCCTGCGGGTGGTTGCTACACCTGCGGGCTTTTTTTGCGACTTTGAAAATTCATAGTCTTATCTCATAGGCATTGTCGGTTTTTGTTAGATAATCTCGTCATAGTTATTTTATGTGGATTACATTGTTTTCGTCTTTCTCATATTGGAACGGGGTTATTTTCTGCAAGGCCCTTAGCGCATAGTCCAGCCCCATATTGACGGGGATTTTTCCGCGGATAACGTCGATCTGCGGAAGTTCGGCCGTTTGGATCTGGATTTTCACACCGTATGTTTTCTCCATTTTGGCGATGATGTCGGCAAACGGGTGTCCAACGAGATTCAGAATACCCTCCGTCCATAAATAGTCGTCCGTATTCTCAATCCTGGTCAATACCAGACGCTTCCCGTTTAGGCATACCTTTTCGTTCGGGTCTAATATAATCTGGTCGCCGCTTGCCAGTTTGTTGGTTACTTTGACTTTTCCCCTCAATAATGCAGTCGTGAAGTCGTGTGTCAGTTCGTCTGCCGTTACGTTGAATTTCGTACCCAGCACTTCCACGTCGCAGGCGAAAGTTTCCACGATGAAGGGATGGGCGGCATCATGCTCTACGTTGAACATGGCCTCGCCGGAGAGTTTCACACGGCGATTCCTATTGAACCGTATCGGATATTCCAGTTTTGCCCCGCTGTTCAGGCAAACGCTGGTTCCGTCCTGGAGTGTAATGTCTATACGTTGTCCTGCCGGTGCGGCAACGGACAGATATTGTTTTGCGGTATCTTCGATAATGACGGTTCTGGAAGCGTACCAACTGCCAGCGACCAATAGTAATACTGCGGCAGCCTGGGTACAGATACGAATAAAGCGCTGGCGATACCATTTCAGGCGTCTGGTCGGCAGCTGCAGATGGGGGTGGTGCGGATAAGGGACATTTGCGATAAGTGCGTCCTGCATAGACCATAATGCATTTAGTTCTTTCTGGTTGTTGGGGTCGGCATCGAGCCAGTCTACAATCGTTTTTTCTTCCTGCTCGGAAGTTTGGCCGTTTATGTACTTATATAATAATTCTTTGTCCATTTTTTTACATAGTGTGGCGAGTGCATTATGAATTTGGGCAGCCCGCAGCGAATCCATAATTTTTCCCTTGGTAATTTTTCCCGATAACGAAATTATGCTTTGTCTGTTTACGATTATATGGTGCGTGGGCGCACGACATTTACATCGAAAAAGTGCGTTTTTCGTTAAATAAATTTTCTTAATAAAATGGTAATTTTTTTAATTATCGTATAACGCTGGAATACAGGACGATAATTAAAATGATGAGATAGTCGTTCAGTGCGATTCGCATGATGGCCAAAGCCCGTTGGATATTGGCTGTGACGTTGCGCACATTGATTCCTGTAATTTCGGCGATTTCTTGGTAAGTCTTGCCCTCGAAGCGGTTGTAAAGGAAGATTTGCCGCATGGGTTCGGGCATTTTGTTGATCTGGCTTTCGATGATGGATTTTATTTCCGCCGTAAAGGATGCTTCGGGGTTGGTACTTTCCAAAACGGTGATTTTGGCTTTGATGCTGCGGTAAGCCGTCGTATGTATTTGTTGCTGGATTTTGAGTCTGTTTTTCTGGTTGCGCAGCCATTCAAGACAGCCATGTTTCACGGATCCTAAAATATATGCCTGGATAGTCGTAGTAATATTCAGCTTGTCCTTGTTTTCCCAAAAATAAAGGAAGCTGTCGGTAACGATGTCCTCCGCGGCCATATTGTTGCGGATGTATGACCGGGCGATAATGATAAAACGAGGCTTATACTCGGAGTATAATCGTTCGAAATCTTCGAGCGTGATATGTTTATCCAGTTCTGACATGCGTGTAGATTGATTCAAAGGTAAACTTTTTTATCAAAATTCAAAAATTTATAGAATGTCTGTTGATATTGGGCGATGTGAAATACCGGGCTTATTCTTTCATGCGGAACGAACCGGAGAAAAGGAGGAGGTCAAATCATATCGTTATGGACACTTTCGGTCAGACGCGTCGAGTCCGAAAGTGAAACATAAAAAAAGCACATGAATGAGTAAGGCATCAAGGGAGATTATAAAACATTATAAGAAGAAGTGTGCGAGGAAAAAATCAATAAAATTCAGGCAAGTTCGTGTTAATGAGATTGAAATGATCTCGCTGGCTTTTTATTACTCTCGTGCAAGACAGCAAACAAAAAAAAGACAACTGATTGATCATCAATTGTCTTTTTCTTTTAGTTGTGCCCAGGACAAGACTCGAACTTGCACGAACGTAATTGTTCACTACCCCCTCAAAGTAGCGTGTCTACCAATTTCACCACCTGGGCATTGCACGTATCCTTTCGGATTTCAGGTGTGCAAATATAGGGCATAAATTTTAATCCGCCAAATTTTTTCTCCATGTAATACGGATTATTCTTTCGGTAGCGGCATCTCGGCGACATAAACCGCCGTGCTCTACCTGCCGCGGGGGCGGTGTCGATGTCTGTGCCTGCATCTGATGGCAAAAGCGGCGGCAGGGATCGAGGCCGGGGCGGAAACGGAGGTGGGTCATTTGCAGGCCGAGACGGCCGCAGGGCAGTTGCGGCCGCAGCGGTGGCCGGGATACTTGCCATGCAGAGACGGTGGCGGTGGCATAGACGGGATCAGGAACGGAGACAGCGGCCAAGCCGAGCCGCCGGGCGTATGACACGCGCGCAGGTGCCTGGTTACGAAAAGAGCGGGGAGGATAGCATCCTCCCCGCACCTCGCTTTAGGACGGTCTCCCGTTACTCCTCCGCAGCCGGCAGGAATACGATCATGCCGTTCGGGCGGTTCGATAAGTCGGGTAGTGCGATATCCGTTGCCGGACGTACGCCCGGCGCGGTGCTGCGCGTGCCCGATACGCTTGCCGATCTCTGCCCGGTGATCTGACTCAGGGCCGCTGCCAGCATCGGCTCGCTCCTGTCGCCGTAATCCTTCAACTCCCCGTCCCATTCCTCGCACGCGGTGTCGACCGCCAGTCCGTTCTTGTCGACGGTCACCTGCTTGGCGTTGTAGCCCTGGAACGATATCGGGGCCAGTTCGTAGCTGTAATTGCCTACGGTGAATTTGCTGACCTCCATGCCGACGTTCTTGCCGTTGGTCTTTTCGCCGATGAGCTTCACCGTGAAGCCGTCCAACCCGCGCAGCGTATTGATGACGGCTTCGCTCGACGAGGCCGTGTTGCCCGTAACGAGCACGTACAGCCGGGTCATGTTCAGCGCGTAGTTCCGCAGGTCGACGCCGTAATAGTCGCCGTAATAGAATTCGTCGAAGAATTTTTTTGCCGCCGTGTCGTACTCCTTGCCGGTCTCCCTCGCCGTTTTTTCGACCGTGGCCATGCGGCTGTCGTTGTACCGGTAATATTCGTAGACCTTGCCCTGGCAGGCTGCGCCGGCGATGCAGGTGGAAAGCATGTTCGACGAGATGACGTGCCCGCCGCCGTTGTTGCGCAGGTCGAGCACCATGTCGGTAATGTTCCCGTCCTTGAGTTTCTTGACGGCCGCGAGCAGTTCGTCGTCATAGGCCGCGTCGAAGCTGTCGTAGACCAGGTAGCCGATCCTATGCGCACCGGAGGTGATTACTTCGCTGTGGATTACCGGATTGGGGTATATTTCGCGTGCTGTGAGCGATACGGGCTGCGCGCCCTGCTTGTTTTCGGTGAGCTTGACCGTGCTTGCGCCTCCCGGGGCTATTAACGTGCCGTAGACCGAATTCAGGTTTGCGGCAGTGATGGCCGCGCCGTTGTACTGGGCGAAGAACGTGCCCCGCCGGAACCCTGCTTCCGATGCCGGGGAGTCCGGGTAGACCGACGTGACGACCAGCCCGTATTCTCCCGTAGGTTGGTTGTTGCCGTCCACAAACCTCACGCCCATCAGGCCCGCGATGCCGAAGCCGTACTCCTTTTCCTTTACGACCCCGTGGCTTACGCCGCGCGTCGTCCCGGCGACGGCCTTCGTGAGGGGCGTCCGCATCAGGTAGGAGTAAACCGAGTAGCTGCCGTTGCTCTGCCGTTTTTTGTCGAGGTCGTTGGTCGTCATCTCCAGCAGCGTGCGTTTCAGGAAATTGTCGCTGGAACTGATGTAATCCAGCGAGAGGTCGCGCGACATCTGCTGGTATTCGCCGTTCCACAGGTAGTAATACTCCAGGATCTTGTCTACCTGTTTGTTGAGCTCGGTGTCTGCGCCCGTGCCGCCGCTGCTGCTCCCGAGCTGGGTGATGGCGAACTGCGCCGCCCTCGCGTAGCCGCTCACCTGTACGGTGATGTTCGCGCTGCGCGTGCTGCCGGTCTCGTTGGCTTCGACCGAGATGTTGAGCTGCCGGTCGCTGCCCTTGTCGCCCGACGAGGTGAGTATCTTGCACCATTCCGGTTTGTCGCTCTGCGCCACCCAGTTGGCGGAGGCCTTGAACGTGTATTTCTTGGTCGTGCGGTCGGCGCCCACCGTTTCCGATGCTTTCCACGACGAGCCGGTTATGCCCGTCGTGTCGTTGTTTTTCGTGTCGTCATCGCCGCAGGATACTGCTGCCATGCCGAACAGGAGGACGGCGAACCATGTGTAGAGGATTGTTTTCATAGAGGCTGATTTTGTTATGCGGGCTAAATATAGTGTTTTTTTCGTGAATTACTCCTATTTGCGGCGGCTGAAATCCATTTCGCCGAACAGGTATCCCGCCCCGCCGATGCGGTCGATGACGAACAGCACGTATCGGACGTCGACGGCGATGTTGCGGCAGATCGTTTCGTCGAACGCCACGTCGCTCATCGTCGAGCGCCATGTGCGGTCGAAATTCAACCCCACCAGTTCGCCCCTGCCGTTGATGATCGGCGAACCGGAGTTGCCGCCCGTCGTGTGGTTGGTGGCCAGGAAGCAGACGGGTACCGTCCTGCGGCCGTCGATCGTCGTCGCCCAGCGTCCGTAGTCCTTCGTGGCGTAGAGCTCGCGCAGCGCCTGCGGGATGTCGTAGTCGTAAATCTCGGGGTTGTCCTTGGCGATGATGCCGTCGAGGGTGGTCTGAGGCTTGTGGTATTCGCCGTCGGCATATTCGTAGCCCCCGACATGGCCGTAGGCCACGCGCAGCGTGAGGTTGGCATCGGGGTAGAAGGCCCGCAGGGTGTCCCACTCGCGCAGCCCCTTGATGTAGGTCGTGTAGAGTTCGTTGAGGCGTCCGCTGTTGAGGTTGCGCAGCGACTTGGTGCCCAGCATCCAGTCGATGTGGCCGAGCATGCGTTCGGTGTCCTTGTGTAGGGCGTGCACCGCCGTGGTGTCGGCGCCCTCCCGCCACAGCGTGTCGAATACCTCGCCGGCATAGGCTTCGGGCGACCCGCTGGCGGCGACGCCGGCCAGGAATGCCGGAATCTGGTACTGCACGGGGCAGCGGCGGGCATACTGGCCGAAAAGCCATTCGAAGAGCGCCCGTTCCGTCTGCTCGCGCCGTGCGAAGGCGGCTTCGGCACGCTCCTCGGGGGTGTAGCGCTCGGGCAGCGCGCCGAGCGTTTCGCGTGTGATCTCGCGGGCGAAATAGGCGTCCGCGATGCGGGCGTATTCGGCCTTGAGGTCGGCGACGACGCTGCGGTATTCGGGTTTGTCCTGCGCCCAGGCGGCGAATTCCTGCTCATAGGCGCGTTTCGAGGCCACGGTGCCCAGGCGGCCGATGCCCAGCGCCTCGCCCTGCCATTTCTTCCATGCGTTGGCGATCGAGGCGTGTTTGGCGGCGTAATGGATGCGCAGCGCCGGGTCGCTCTCCTGTGCCGCGGAGATGATGTCGAGGCGCCCCGTGCGGATGGCGATCTTGGCCGGGTCGGAGCGCTCGGCGATGTAAGCCACGGCGTCCGAGAGGATGTACTCCTGCGTATTGCCGGGGAAGCCGTAGATCATCGTGAAATCCCCCTCTTCGACCCCGGCGGTCGAGATGGTGAAATGCCGCTTGGGGCGGTAGGGAACATTCTCGGGCGAGTAGGCGGCGGGCTTGTTGTCCTTGCCGGCGTAGATGCGGAAGAGCGAGAAGTCGCCCGTGTGGCGGGGCCATATCCAGTTGTCGGTGTCGCCGCCGAACTTGCCGATCGACGAGGGCGGCGCGCCGACCAGGCGTACGTCGTCGAACTGCTCGTAGATGAACAGAAACTGCTGGTTGCCGTAGTACATCTGCTCGACCGAGGCCTTGTAGCCCTTGCTTTCGGCCTCGGCCCGGCGGATGATTTCGGCCTTCGTTTCGCCCGCAGCGATACGGTCGGTGACCTCTTCCATGCGGACGAGGAAGCGTACGTTGAGCTCCTTGTTGGGCAGTTCCTCCCGGCGCGACATGGCCCAGAAGCCGTTGGTCAGGTAGTCGTGTTCGACGCTCGAATGCGCCTGTATGGCGTCGTAGCCGCAGTGGTGGTTGGTGAGCAGCATCCCTTCGGACGAAATCAGTTCGCCCGTGCAGCCGCCGTTGAACAGCACCACGGCATCCTTCATCGAGGCTTTGTTGATCGAGTAGATGTCTTCGGCCGTGAGGCGGAATCCTTTGGCGCGCATGTCGTCGATGCGCTGCGAGATGAGGCTCGGGAGCCACATGCCCTCGTCGGCGGAGGCTGCCAGCGCGAGGAGCGTACAGAACAGGGTAAGTAGCGTGCGTTTCATTTATTTGAGGAATTTGTCGAGTTCGGTGTATACTTTCTGAATCGGGAGCCCCATGACATTGTAGAACGAGCCGTTGATCTTTTCGATGGCGGCGTAGCCGATCCACTCCTGGATGCCGTACGAGCCGGCCTTGTCGTAGGGACGGCAGGCGTCGAGGTAATAGGCGATCTCCTCGTCCGCGAGCGGCCGGAACCATACGCTGCTCTTGGCGGCGAAGGTGTGCGTCCGCCCGGGGGTACGCAGCGTGACGCCCGAGACCACCGTGTGCCGGCGCCCCGAGAGGCGGCGGAGCATCTGCACGGCCTCTTCGCGGCCGAGAGGTTTGCCGAGCACCTCGCCGTCGGAGACCACTACCGTGTCGGCCGTCAGCAGGATTTCGTTCGGGGCCAGCGCCGCCGGGTAGGCTTCGCTCTTGAGCCGCGAGAGGTAGAGCGGCACCTCTTCGCCGGGCATGCCGGCGGGGTAGACCTCCTCGCATTCGTATTTGGGGGCGAGTTCGTACGGGAGCCCGCAGCCCGTCATCAGTTCCCGTCGGCGCGGCGACTGCGATGCCAGCAGAAGGCGGTAAGGCTTGAGTTTGTCTTTGAGTAACATGGTTATAGCATGTTTTTAGTTTTCATGTGTCTTCGTTCCCGGGTCAGCGGATGTCGAAGTTGAGCAGTTCGCGGCCTTCGAGCACGGCGCGCAGATTGTCGCCCGGGCGTACGGGTTCCACGCCGGCCGGCGTGCCCGTGTAGAGCAGGTCGCCCATGCGCAGCGTCATGTACTGCGACACCGAGGCGATGATCCGGTCGACAGAGAAGAGCATCCCGGACGTGTCGCCCCGCTGGCGCGTCTGGCCGTTCACCTCCAGCGTGAAATGCAGGGACTGCACGTCGCCGCCCAGCTCCTGCAAAGATACGAATTGGGGCGAGAGGGCCGCCGAGCGGTCGAATGCCTTGCAGCGCTCCCACGGCAGCCCTTCGGCGATGGCCTGCCGTTGCAGGTCGCGGGCCGTGAAGTCGATGCCCAGCCCCACCTGGTCGTAATAGCGGTGCGCGAAACGTTCGGCGATGCCCTTGCCTACGCGGTTGATGCGTACGACCAGCTCGCATTCGTAGTGCACCTCCTGCGAGAAGGCGGGGATGTAGAACGGGTCGTTGTTGCGCAGCAGCGCCGTGTCGGGCTTGAGGAACCAGGCAGGCTCCGGCGGGCACGGCGTGCCGCCGCCGACCTGGCGGTCGAGCTCCTCGGCGTGTGCGGCATAGTTGCGTGCTATGCAGATGATTTTCATGGCGTTGTCTTTCGTTATTTTCAGTTGTGGTCGTACCGTTGTGCCCGAACGAGCATCCAAACGACGTAAGGCAGCAGGTAAATTACGTAAATCACTGCCAGCGTGTCCGTCTGGCCGGTCAGTTCCAGGACGACCGTAAATAGGATCCATAAAGCTCCCATAATCACGAGGTGGCGCCGCATGAACGAAGATAAGCCCCCGATGTCGACGTTTTTCTTCTTTGCGGGCGGCATGGTGTTGTAGCCCGCGATCAGCATCGGGAACCGCTTTACCAGCAGGCCGACGACGATCAGCAGTACGCCGCCGAGCAGGAGTATCGTGAAATCGTCCATAACTTTTGGTTATTTCGTTTCCGGTGCGCGCAATTCCGCGACCATCCGGGCGGCGAAACGGTCGCTGGCGCCCGGGCCCCCGATAACCGTACGTAATTCGGCGAAGTCGGCGAGCATCCGTCCGCGTTTCTCCCCGCCCGCGACGATCGCCCGCAGCTCGCGTTCGGCGCGCGTGGTGTCGAGGTCGGACTGAATGACCTCGGCGACCGCCTCGCGCCCGAGGTTGAGGTTCACGAGCGACACCCAGGGTACTTTCAGTACATAGGGCCGGAGCCTGACCTGGAACCAGAGCGTGCGGTAGACCACCACTTCGGGGATGCCGAGCAGCGCCGTTTCGAGCGTTGCCGTCCCGGACGTTACCACGGCGGCTTCGGCCGCGGCGAGCGTCTCGTAGGTCTGGTCGCAGACGTAACGGATGCCGCTGCCGGCCATATACTGTTCGTAGAGCGCGCGGTCGAGCCATGCTACGCCCGCCACGACGAACTGGTGCTCCGGGAATTTGCGCGACAGGTCGGCCATCAGCGGCAGGTTGTCGCGGATCTCGCCCCGGCGGCTGCCGGCCAGCAGGGCGATGATCGGCCTGCGGTCGAGCCCGTGCCGGCGGCGGAACTCGTCGGGCGAGGGGAGCGAGGTGCGCCGGGCCTCGATGGCGTCTACGAGCGGGTTGCCTTCGAAAATCGGTTCGACGCCGTGCCTGGGGAAGTAGCCGCATTCGAAGGGGAAGATGACGAACAGCCTGTCGACATAGCGGCGGATGGCCTTCACGCGCCACTCGCGCCATGCCCAGACCTTCGGGGCGATGTAATAGAAGGTGCGGATGCCGTGCTCTTTGGCCCAGCGCGCCATCTTTATGTTGAAGCCGGGGTAGTCGACCAGGATCAGCACGTCGGGGGCGAATGCCGCGACGTCGGCCCGGCATTCGCGCATCTGCCGTTTGATCGTCCGCAGGTTTTTCAGCACCTGCACGATGCCGAAGAATGAGGTTTCGCGGTAGTGCTTGGCCAGGTTCGCCTCGCCGCCCGCCGCGGCCATCAGGTCGCCGCCCCAGAAGCGCAGCCGTGCTTCGGGATCGGCTTTGAGGAGTCCTTTTATCAGATTCGAGCCGTGCAGGTCGCCCGAGGGCTCGCCGGCGATGAGGTAGTATTTCATTGCGTTGCGTTTAGCGGTAGGGTTTGTAATTCAGCGGGGGTATCCAGGAATCCGAGCAGGGTGTCGCACTGCGGGATGCCGTAGCCCGTTTCGAGGTCGGGCGCTGCGCTGCGGGTGCCCGAAGCGTGCAGCAGGCGGATCAGCTCGCGGCGTTTCATCGGCCTGTACCCCATGAGGGCGGCACACAGCCCCGTGACCACGGGCGTCGAGAACGACGTGCCGTTCGGGGAGTCGTACACCACCAGGTCAGGCTTGACGGGGTGCGGGTAGTAGCCGGTGCCGCTCTTGCCCGAACGCCCCGTGCCTTCGGAGTCGGCCGCGCCGACCGTGACGGCCTCGGCGACATCCCCGGGGAACGAGATGTGGCGCCATTTGTTTTTCCCCTCGTTGCCGGCGCTTTGTACGACGACCATGCGCGGGTGTGCATCGAGCAGGCTGTCGAGAAAACGCGAGCAGAGCGCCGTGCGGCCGTCGAGCATCTGCGGCGTATAGCCGTCGAAATCGTCGAATACGGTATAGCCCAGCGAGATGTTGACCACGTCGACCTGCCGCTGTGCGAGCCAGGCCAGGGCCCGGCACAGGCGGCGTTCGTCCTCGCGCGGCTCGCCGTGCTCGAGGTCGGATTTCACCAGGTAGTAGTCGGCTTTGCAGGCCAGCCCCAGCAGGGTGTCGTTGGAGAAGCCCCCGATGTTCCGTGTGACCCGGGTGCCGTGGTCGCAGTCGTCGCGGAAGAATCCCGTCGTGTCGCCGTCCGTCAGGTCGAGGTAGTCCGCGACCCGGAGACGGCGCGTGAAGCGGTCGTCGCGCAGCCCGCCGAAACCGGCGTCGACCACCCCGATGCGGATGCCCTCGCCCCGGGGTGTGAGCGAATCGAACCGCGGCCCCATCATCTGCCCGATGGCATGCGAATAGGTGTGTGCGTAGCAGGAAGTATAGCTGCGCCTGACCTCCCGTACGAGGTCGTAGATGCCGTAGGCGGCGAGCAGCAGGACGGCACCCCAGACGATGAGCGAAGTCTTCCGTTTCATGGCATTCGCTTATTCGCCCAGCAGGTCGGGCCGCAGCTGCCGGGTGCGTTCGAGGGACTGTTCGTCCTGCCACCGGGCGATCTGGGCGAAGTTGCCCGAGAGCAGCACGTCGGGAACCCTCCAGCCGCGGAACTCGGCCGGGCGCGTGTAGACCGGCGGCGCCAGCAGGTTGTCCTGGAACGAGTCGGTGAGCGCCGAGGCTTCGTCGCCGATGGCGCCCGGGATGATCCGCACGACCGAGTCGGCGATGATGCAGGCCGCCAGTTCGCCGCCCGTGAGCACGTAGTCGCCGATCGAGATTTCGCGCGTGACGAGGTGTTCGCGGATGCGGTGGTCGATGCCCTTGTAGTGGCCGCAGAGGATGATGATGTTTTCGAGCGTCGAGAGGCGGTTGGCCTCGTGCTGGTCGTAGCGTATGCCGTCGGGCGAGGTGTAGATGATCTCGTCGTAGTGTCTCTCGGACTGGAGTTTCTCGACCAGCTCGAAAACCGGTTCGCACTTCAGAACCATGCCCGCCTCGCCGCCGAAGGGGTAGTCGTCGGTGGTCTTGCGGCGGTCGTGGGCGTAGTCGTGGAGGTTGTGGACGACGATCCGGACGAGCCCCTTCTCCTGCGCACGGTGCAGGATCGACTCGTTGAGGGGCGAGGTCAGCAGTTCGGGTACGACGGTGAGGATGTCAATGCGCATGTCTGAATATGATGTCTTTGGTCGTGTCGGGTGTAAGGGGTATTTCGCGGCCCCGGTCGAGGGTGAAGCCCGCGTAGCCGAGCGTCGTGAAGAGCGCGACGATCTGCGGGCGGTTTTCACCGCCGGTCTCGATCAGCACCGTGGGGCGGAAGCGTTCGAGCAGCGGGCGCAGTTCGTTCATCACCACGACCTCGTACCCCTCGATGTCGCACTTGATGAAATCGAGGCGTTCCAGGCCGGCGAAGAGTTCGCTGCCCCGGCGCATCCGGGCCGGGAACTCCGCGGCGGCGGATGTGCCGCCGTCGTTCACGAAGTTCTGCCCCGTGCCGAAGTAGCCCGTCGCGCGCGCCGAATCGTTGGCCATCGTAACGGCCTTGTCCTCGGTGCCGAGGGCGTAGGGGAGGATCTCGACGTTGCGACAGCGGCGCAGGTTGCGGCGCAGCACGGAGAGGATCGGCGGCACGGGCTCCACGGCGTAGACCCTGCCCGCGCCGCCCGCCTGGCGGGAGAGCGTGCGGGCGTAGTAGCCGAGGTTGGCGCCGATGTCGATGGCCGTGTCGCCCGCGTGCACGAGCTGCGGCAGGTGGTAGACGTATTCCGTGGCAGGGGCGTAGCGCCCGATGCCGAGCCGCTGCCAGAGGAAGAACATGCGGCTCACGGCGCGCAGGTATCCTTCGAGCGGCAGGGTTTTATAGAGGATTTTATGGATCAGTGTCTTCAAGGTCGGTTCCGGGTTTTATTGTTTTAATCGTTGTTCGATCCAGTTGCGGTTTTCGAGGCCCAATCGGGTTTCGGCGAGGTCGAGGAAAGCCGGGGTGTCTGCGATGCGGGCCCGGATCACAGCCGCCAGGAAGTCGAAGAAGGGTTCCTCGCCCACCCGGACGAGCAGGTCGGCCAACAGGACAGATCCCTTCTCGTAAAGTGCGGTGTGCGCTTCGCGGTCGGCCCGGTCGATCCCCCAGATCGGACGGATGCGGCGCGTCTTTTCGCGGTACATTTCGACGCGCTCGGCGTAGGCCTCTTCGCCGCGGGCGTGCCGCAGGTATTGCAGGGCGCTGAATTCGGCGAAAGATTCGTTCAGCCAGTCATGCCAGGACTCGACAGGGGCTTTGTTCCACCAGAAATGGCTGATTTCATGGGCGGTATTTCTGAGTATATATTCGTTGAAAGACCCGGAATTGAGCGTAATGAAGTTTTTGCGGCTGTAACCGCCCGAAGTGCCGGAGGCTGAAAGCGAGAACTTTATATAGGTATTTTCCTCTCCCGCGATCTTGTAAAGCCGCCGGAAGAATTTCAAGGCGTCGTAGCTGCAGTTCAGCGCCGATTCGGCGTCGGCATCCGGAAAATCCGTGTAGATGAATTCTATGGTGGTGCCGTTGTCGCTCATGCGGCGGGTTTTCAGCACGGGCGAGGCCAGGATGACATTGTCGAAACCCTCCCAGGGCTGATCCATCTCCCACATGCCGTCGTCCGTGCGGGAAATAATACCCGATCCGCTCACCGTATAGCCGTCGGTAATGCCGATCCGCAGGTGCGAGCGATCCGCCGAGGTGCCGTTGCAGACGGGATACCATCCCGTATAGTAACCGATCTCGATCCAGCGGTCGTTGAACGATTTTGCGGGGCCCTGCACCTCGTGCATGTCGAGCGTGTAGCGGGTGCCGATGCGGCAACGGTCGGGGCTCCCGGCCGGCCGGTAAAGGGTCAGGGCGCGTCCGTCGGGAATGAACCGGGTGGGTGCGGGGGCGAGCGTATCGAAACGGTAGGCCGCTTCATGGCCGTCGCAGCGCATCGTGTCGATACGGGCGTGGCGCCACAGCACCAGTGCGATCGAGTCGCTGCCGAGGAAATTGACATCGAACGACCCGCCGACCGTGACCCGCCTCTCCGGCACGTCGATCCGCACGGTCAGGTCGTAGCAGGCCACGCGCGGGGAATCCTGCGCCCGGAGTGCCGGGGCGGGGAGCAGGCAGGCTGAAAGACAGGTGATCGCAATACGCAGTTTCATGGCGGGCTAATCCTTATAGTTCACTTCCTCGTTCAACACTTCGACGATGAAGGGGTTGTAGAGCACTTCGTGGCCGATGGTCGACTCAGGCCCGTGGCCGGGGTAGACGTGCACCTCGTCGCCCAGCGGGAGCAGGATGTCGAGGATCGAGCGCATGATCCACGAATAGTCGCCTCCAGGCAGGTCGGTGCGCCCGATCGACTCGCGGAAGAGCGTGTCGCCCGTGAAGAGCGATTTGGACTGCGGTTCGTAGAGCGCGACATGGCCGGGCGTATGGCCGGGCGTGCGGAGCACGCGCAGGACGGTGTGCCCGAAACGGATTTCGGGCGTCGTGTCGAGGTCGGTGTCCACCGAGGGCATCTCGCCGACGGGCACGCCGAAGATGCTGCCGCTGGTCGAGGCGTTGTCCAGCAGGAAGGCGTCCTTGAGCGACATGGCGAACGGGATGCCGTAGCGTTTTTTGAGGTGGGCGACGCCCAGCGTGTGGTCGAAGTGGCCGTGGGTGTTGGCCGCCAGGACGGGTCGGAGCCCGTGTTCGGCGATGAAATTGTCGAGCGCGGCGTCCTCGCGCGGGTTGCTGTTGCCGGCGTCGATGACGACGGCTTCGAGCGTGTCGTCCCAGACGACATAGGTGTTTTCCTGGATAGGATTGAATTGCAGGCAGGCTATTTTCATGGTGCTGGCGTTTTTTTGCGGTTCCTGTTTCCGGAAAGACAGTGCGGGCCGGATGCCGGCTGTCTGCCTGTCTGAGCGGAGTATATTTCCTGCAAATATAGTGCTTTTTGCGGGATTTTTACCTATCTTTATGACCCGAATAAACTCTCTTGGATGAAACGATTGGTTACTTTGTTCTTCGTGCTGGCCGTGTGCGGCACGGGGGCGGTGGCGCAGGAAGGCGCCTATAAGACGGTGAAGGACATTGCCTACCGCGATGCCGCGGGCGATGGGAACATCGACACGATGTGCCGGCTGGATATTTATTATCCGGTCGGAAAAACCGGCTTTTCGACCGTGGTGTGGTACCACGGCGGCGGGCTGACGGGCGGACGGCGCGAGATCCCCGAGGCATTGAAAGACAAGGGTCTGGCCGTGGTGGGCGTGGAGTACCGCCTCTCGCCGACGGTGAAGGTCGCCGACTGCGTGGACGATGCGGCCGCAGCGGCGGCATGGGTGGTGAAGCACATCGCCTCGTACGGCGGCGACCCCGGGCGGGTGTTCGTGGCCGGGCATTCGGCAGGGGGTTACCTCACGTCGATGATCGGGCTGGACAAGCGCTGGCTGGAGCCTTACGGCATCGACCCCGATACGGCGTTCGTGGCGCTGATCCCCTACAGCGGGCAGGTGGTGACGCATTTCGAACGGCGCCGTGAACTGGGGCTACCCGATACGCAGCCGCTGGTGGACGACATGGCGCCGCTGAGCTACGTGCGCCCCGACTGCCGCCCGATGCTGATCCTTTCGGGCGACCGCGAGCGGGAGATGCTGGGGCGCTACGAGGAGAACGCCTACTTCTGGCGCATGATGCGCGTGGCGGGGCATCCCGACGTGCGGATCTGCGAGTTCGACGGCTTCGACCACGGTAACATGCCGCAGGCCGGGCATTTCGTCGCGGTGCGTTATATCCGGGAAATGGAGCGGAGAATGGATCGGTAGTTGCGGGGAGGACGGGTATGAAAATGAACAGATATACGCTTTGCATGGCTGCGGCAGCCTTGTTCGCCGCGTTGGCGCTCACGGGGTGTTCGCTGCTGAAGGTGGCCGTGGCCACGGGGGATCCGCTGTCGAAGGAGGAGATGAATATCCGCACCATGACACGCGGTTTCTATTACGACATGGCTTCGGAGGTGTCGCGTACGGCCGACTCGATCGCCGCCGCGGCGCCCGACATCGCGACGCGTGTGGCGGCCGTGAGGTGGAAGATACGTGCCACGCGGGCCGGGGTTTCGGCCGCCATGCAGGGTATTCCCGACGTGGCGCTGGCCGACATGTGGATACTCTGCCGGCGCATGGACGAAGGTTTTGCGGCTGCGCCCGACTCGCTGCTGTTCGGGGCGCAGAGCGACCTGGCACGCGATGCCGCCGCACGGCTCGACCGCCGGGCGGCACGCCTGGCGCGGCAGGTGCTGGCGGTCGACCGCTACGGCCTGATGGAACGGTTCGTGGGGGATTATGTACGCGAGAACCCCGCCGACGGGGAGATGGAGGGTTCGAATACGACCCTCGCATGGATCGAATTCCTGCGTGCGAACGGCATCGAGCATGCCTATGCCACGGGGTCGATCGCCGAAGTGCTGGCCGACGTCAACGACCGCGTGAGCGGCCAGACGCAGCAGCTGGCCAACAGCGTCGGCTGGTCGAAGGATCTGATCGCGATGCAGTTGCAGCAGGACAGTATGCGCCTGGAGGTGGGGGCCCGCCTCGACTCGCTGGAACGCAATTTCACCCGGATCGTGGTCGTCGCGGAGCACCTGCCCGAAATTTCGGACAAGGTGCTGGAGGAGCTCAACAAGCAGGTTACGCAGCTGATATATACGATGAATTACAGCCTCGACAACGCCTTCGCCAACTTCGACCGCCAGCGCGACGAGCTGCAGCGGTATGTGACCGCCGAGCGGCAGGCGCTGGTCGACCAGCTGCGCGAGTCGGCCGACGGCGTGGTGCAGAGGGCACTCGACGCCGTGCCGGGACTGGTCGGCAAAGTGCTGCTGTATGTGGTGCTGGCGCTCGTGGTGCTCATCGGCGGGCCGTTCGCCCTGGGATTCTGGCTGGGCGGCGTGCGCGAGCGGGGTCGCAGGAAGAGGGAAAAGGGCGCGTGACGGCGTGTTTCCCGCTCTGGATTTATCTCTGCGGCAAAGGGATTTCTGCTCAGACAGGCGGCGCCTCGGCATATTGCAAGCAGAGCTTGCATCTGCGCTCGGCTTGCACTATCTTTGCGGCAAAATCAGGATTATGGCCCGAAAAAAAGCAAATTACCCCCTGATCGAGGGGCTCGAAATAACGACGCTCGCCGCCGAAGGCAAGGCGATGGGACGCTGGAACGACGTGGTGGTGTTCGTGCCGCTGACCGTGCCGGGCGACGTGGTGGATGTGCAGATACGCTCCAAACGCCGCCGGTTCATGGAGGGATTCGTCGTCCGCTATGTGAAGAAATCGCCCCTGCGCGCCGAGGCCTTCTGTGAGCATTTCGGCGTCTGCGGCGGCTGCAAGTGGCAGAACCTTCCCTACGAGGAGCAGCTGCGCTTCAAAACCGGGCAGGTGCGCGACCAGCTGGCCCGCATCGGCAAGATCGCCCTGCCCGAAATCGCCCCGTGCCTGGGGTCGGCCCGGACGCAGTTCTACCGCAACAAACTCGAGTTCACCTTCGCCGACCGCCGCTGGCTGACGCGCGAGGAGGTCGAGGGCGGTGCGGATATCGGCGCCGCGCCCGCGCTGGGGTTCCATATCCCCGGCATGTTCGACAAGGTGCTCGACATCCGCAAATGCTGGCTGCAGCCCGACCCGTCGAACGACATCCGGATGGAGACCAAACGTTTCTGCGTCGAGAACGGCTATACGTTCCACAATGCCCGCGAGCATACGGGGCTGATGCGCAACATGATCGTCCGTACGGCCTCGACGGGCGAAGTGATGGTGACCGTGGTCTTCGGTGCGGACGACCGCGAACGGATCGCGGCGCTGCTCGACCATCTGGCGGCCGCATTCCCGCAGATCACCTCGCTGTGCTACGTCGTCAATACGAAGCTCAACGATTCGGTGGGCGACCTCGACCCGGTGTGCTACAAAGGCAAAGACCATATCGTCGAGGAGATGGAGGGGCTGCGTTTCAAGGTGGGCCCCAAGTCGTTCTACCAGACCAATTCCGAACAGGCCTACGAGCTCTACAAGGTGGCGCGCGAGTTCGCAGACCTGAAACCCGAAGACGTGCTCTACGACCTTTATACCGGTACGGGCACCATCGCCAATTTCTGCGCCGCGCACTGCCGCCGCGTGGTGGGCATCGAGTATGTGCCCGAGGCGATCGCCGACGCGAAAATCAATTCCGAAATCAACGGCATCGGCAATACGGTCTTTTATGCGGGCGACATGAAGCAGGTGCTCAGCGACGAATTCGTGGCTGCCAACGGCCGCCCCGACGTCATTATCCTCGACCCGCCGCGGGCGGGCGTCGACGAACCGGTCATCGGGGTGATCCTGCGTGCCGCGCCCGAGAGGATCGTCTATGTGAGCTGCAACCCGGCTACGCAGGCGCGCGACCTGGCGCTGCTCGACGCCGATTATCGCGTCGAGGCCGTGCAGCCCGTGGACATGTTCCCCCATACGCACCATGTCGAGAACGTGGTGAAGCTGGTGAGGCGGTGACACGGTGACACGAAAGTCGCTTCCGGGGCCTTTTTCGTCCGGGCGGAGAAACCGAAATGGCAATAAAAGCAGGCGTGCGGCGTTTTTATCAATGCCGCGCAGGGAGCCGCGTCCGGAAAAACAGACCGGGGCGATGCAGTATCCTGCGGTTTTGGCGTTTTATTTGTAAGACAGTTACCTAAAAAACGGAAAACATGAAAAAACTGATTTTAATTGCGGCGGTGGCGCTGATGGCACTTCCCGCGGCGGCACAGGTGCAGGAGGCATTCCCCAGCTATATTCAGGTCAACGGGCGTGCCGAGAAGGAGATCACGCCCGACGAGTTCTACCTCTCGGTCATCATCAACGAACGCGACTCGAAAGGCAAGATTTCGGTCGAGAGCCAGCAGCGCGACATGATCGCGGCGCTCAAGCGGCTCGGCGTGAACGTCGAGAAGCAGCTCAAGGTGGCAAACCTGTCGAGCGAGTTCTTCAAGAAGAACACGTCGGTGGCGACGGCCAAGTACCAGTTGCAGCTGGGGTCGGCGGCCGAGGTCTCGAAGGTGTGGCAGGCGTTGGACAACCTGGGGATTTCGAACGTCTCGATCCTGAAGGTGTCGCATTCGAAGATCGACCAGTATAAGGAACAGGTGCGTGTGGAGGCCATGCAGAATGCCAAGCAGAGCGCGCAGACGCTGGCCCAGGCCATCGGGCAGAGTGTCGGCAAATGCTTCTACATCTACGATTCGAACAACAACGTGATGCCGGTCTTCTACGACAACATGGCCGTGATGCGCAGCGCCAAGGCGGCCGGTCTGGCCGAGGATGCCGCAGCGGACGAGCCGCTCGACTTCAAGACCATCAAGTTGCAGTACAACGTCCAGGCGAAATTCGTGCTGGAATAGCCGTCCGGCAGCGTATGTCGAAGAGGGTGTCCCCGAGGGGCATCCTCTTCGTCGTCCCCGGAGATGCGCTCCGCGGCGGGAAAAACACCCCGGTTGTTGGACGATTGCGAAATTTATATTATCTTTGTTTACTTTGCCCCTAAAAACAGGAGGAGTTATGGAAAAGCAGTTCTGTTTCAATTACGAGCACTATGCGGCCCTCGCCGGGCTGTCCGATGCCGACCGCCGGCTGGTCGCGGAGGCCCAGCGGGCCACGGAGAACGCCCACGCGCCCTATTCGCACTTCCGGGTCGGGGCGGCGGCGCGCCTGCGCAGCGGGAAGATCCTCTACGGAAGCAATTTCGAGAGCGAGGTGTATCCGGCGGGGCTTTGCGCCGAACGTTCGCTGATGTTCTACGCGCAGGCCAATTATGCCGACGACCCGATCGAGACGCTGGCCATCGCTTCGAATCCCTCCGCGCGCGAGTGCTACCCCTGCGGCCAGTGTCGGCAGGTGATGGTCGATGTCGAACGCCGCCAAGGCTCGCCCATGCGGGTCATCATGAGCGGAAACGGTACGGCCACCGTCGTGGATACGGCGGCACGGCTGCTGCCCTTCACGTTCGTGCTGTGAGAGGGAACCGTCAGACTCAATACCCCGAACATGTTTACACCGGAAGATATTCTCTACGAAGACAACCACCTGCTGGTGGTCAACAAACACTGCGGAGACTTGGTGCAGCCCGACCCGTCGGGCGGAAGTGCCCTCGAAGACCAGATCAAAGCCTTTATCAAACGCCGCGATGCGAAGCCCGGCGAGGTGTTCCTCGGCGTGGTGCACCGGATCGACCGTCCGGTGAGCGGCGCGGTGCTCTTCGCCAAGACCTCGAAGGCCCTCACGCGGCTCAACGAAATGATCCGCGAAGGGCGTATCCGTAAGATATACTGGGCGCTGACCGAGCAGGCTCCCGATCCGCTGAGCGGTGAATTGTGCCACTACATCCTGCGTGACGGACGTGCCAACCGTTCGCGCGCCTGCGATGCGCCGAAGGCCGACGCCAAGCAGGCGCGGCTGCGCTATGCGACGCTGGGCGCGGGGACGCACTATACGCTCGTGGAGGTGGAGCTGCTGACGGGGCGCCACCACCAGATACGCGCCCAGCTGTCGAAGATCGGGTGCCCGATCCGCGGCGACCTGAAATACGGCGCCCGGCGTTCGCTGCCCGGGGGCGGCATTTCGCTCCACTCGCGGAGCGTCGAATTCGAGCATCCCGTGCGCCATGAGCCCGTGGCGGTCACGGCGCCCGTGCCTGCGGACGACAACCTGTGGGCTTATTTCGAAAACCGTTGACTGCCTGGAGTATGCGCATACTGATACAACGTGTGAAGAGCGCTTCCGTCACGATCGGCGGCCAGCTCCGGTCGCAGATCGGGGCGGGGCTGCTGGTGCTGCTCGGCGTGGGCGCGGACGATACGGACGAGGACGTCGAATACCTGGCGGGCAAGCTCGTTCGCCTGCGGATCTTCGACGACGCACAGGGGGTGATGAACCTCGATGTGAGGCAGGTCGGCGGCCAGGTGCTGGTCGTGAGCCAGTTCACCCTGCTGGCCTCGACGCGCAAGGGCAACCGCCCGTCCTATATCAAGGCGGCGCCCGAGGCGGTTTCGTACCCGATGTACGAACGTTTCGCGGCACGTGTCGCTGAGCTTCTGGGGCGGGAGGTGATGACGGGCGAATTCGGCGCCGACATGCAGGTGGCGCTGGTGAACGACGGCCCGGTAACCATCTGGATCGATTCGAAAATGAGGGATTGTTAACCAAAAAATAGCATGAAGAGATTTTTAGTAGTTTTGTGTGCCGGGATGGCGGCGTTTTTCGCCTCCTGCAACGACGAAGAGACAGGAAAGGAGACCAAATGGTTCTACGCACCCGAGGCCGGGGTTTCGGGGACGACCGTGGAGGTGTCGTGCCGGACGAAATTCGGCGACGGCGTGCTTTCCTCGGCGCAGGCGGGATTCGCCTATGCGCCGATCCGCTCCGACGATACGGGGAGTTTCACGGAGACGACCGACGTGACGGTCGACGGGCAGGTGATGTCCTGCCGCCTGACGGGGCTCGATGCCGAGACGTCGTACCTGATCTACGCCTATGTGGACATGGGGAGCGGAGGCCGGATGCAGAGCAAGCCGGTCGTCGTCAAAACAGGAGTAGACCCGGTGTTGCCGGACGATCCGAGGTTCGGGGTGCCGGATTGTTCGCAGGTGACGGCCTCTTCGGCGACCGTCTCCTGCACGTTCGATTATACGGGCGGCAAAGAGGTGTCCGAGGCGTATTTCCTCTGCGGGACGACGTCGGACGACGGGCAGCGCGTGGCGGTCACGACCGAACCCGGCGCCAAGAGCGCCACGCTCACGGGCCTGAGCGCTTCGACGGAGTATAAATTCCGGCTGTGCGTCGTGGTCGGCGGGGAGACCTTCGGAAGCACCGTCGGGACGTTCGCCACATCCGCGGCCGGCGGCGGGGACGACAGGACGAAATACGCGGGCTGGGCGGAGCTGCCGGTCGAGAACGGAATCCAGAGCGATTATTACTATGCCTATCATATGCGGAACGACGCTGCGAAAATCCGGAATTTCTCCGTGTGCTATTCAGCCAAATATCGCTGTCCGGTGTGGGTTGCGGCGCCGATGCACAAAAGTTATGTGGGGAGTGCCAAACGGAAGGACAACTATATCAACGACCCCAAAATTTCGTGTACGCAGAATACGGAGTACGATTTCAAATCGACGAATCTGACACGCGGCCATATGCTCGGGTCGAGCGACCGCACGGTGAGCCAGGCGACGAACGATCAGGTGTTCTACAAATCGAACATCGGGCCGCAGTTGCAGAACGGGTTCAACACGGGCGGCGGGGTCTGGAACAACTGCGAGGACTGGGTCGATACGCAGTGGAAAGGACAGGCCGATACTACCTATCAGGTGATCGGCTGTTACTGGGAGAACGAATCGAAGAAAGTGAACGGAACGGTCGTGCCCACGCACTATTATAAGGTGCTGCTGCGTATCAAAAACCATGTCAACAAATGGGTGGTGGAGTGTTCGCGCGACGAATTGCAGTGTGTGGCAATATGTTTCCCCCACAACTCGTCGAACGGAGGGACGAAGCCCAGCCAGTACGTGGCCAAAGGGTTCGTGATGTCGGTGGCCGATCTGGAAAAGAAGACCGGGCAAACCTTCTTCGCCAACGTGCCCAATGCGCCGAAGGATACCTATAACGCTTCCGACTGGGGGTTATAGGCATGTATGCGTGGGGCGACCACAGGCGGTTTAACTCCTATTCGGGGTATTTCCGCCGCACGTTCGGCGGGCGGGTGCAGAAAATCTCGGTCGATGCCGGGTTCTCGTGTCCCAACCGCGACGGGAAGATAGGCGAGGGAGGATGTACGTTCTGTAACAACGGGGCGTTCACTCCCTCGTACTGCATCCCGGCCAAAAGCATCGGGCGGCAGATCGCCGAGGGGATCGAATTCCACGGCAGGCGCTACCGTGCGGCGTCGCGCTACCTGGTCTATTTCCAGTCTTTTTCGAATACCTACGCCCCGCTCGAAAGGCTCAGGGCGCTCTACGGCGAGGCGCTCGCATATCCCGGCGTGGCGGGTATCGTCATCGGGACGCGCCCCGACTGCGTGGACGCCGAGAAGCTCGATTATCTGGCGGAGATAGCGCGCGACCGTTACGTGGCGGTCGAATTCGGCATCGAATCGACCTGCGACGAGACGCTGCGCGCCGTGAACCGCGGCCACGATTTCGCCTGCGCGCGCCGGGCCGTGGAGATGGCCGCCGAAAGGGGGTTGCACGTGGGGGCGCATTTCATCCTCGGACTGCCGGGCGAGACCGACGAAATGCTGTTGGAACAGGTCGCAACGATCAATTCGCTGCCACTCACGACGGTGAAATTCCACCAGCTGCAGGTTTTCCGCGGCACGCCGATGGCCGCCCAGTACGATGCCGACCCCCGCAGGTTCCGTTTCTGGGAGGTCGGTCAGTACATCGACCTGTTCGTCGAGATACTGCGGCGGCTGAGGCCCGACCTGGTCGTCGAACGCTTTGCCAGCGAGGCGCCGCCCCGCTACCATTACGGCCGCAACTGGGGATTGATCCGCAACGAAACCCTGCTGGCGATGCTCGAAAAAAGATTGGAGGAGCGCGGTGCATACCAAGGCGAAATTTTTATACCTTTGTGCTCGAATCACTAATACCCGTCGCTATGAAACCCATCACTATGGAGCAGGTGCTGAAAACCTTCAAGGAGTACTTCCTGATGACGGTCGGCATGATGCTGTACTCTTTTGCATGGATCGGATGCATCATGCCCGCCGACGGTACCGGAGGCGGTGCCACGGGCCTTTCGCGCGTGCTGTGCCATGCCGTGGAACATTGGGCCGGCATAAGTATCCAGATCGGTACGATGGCTTTCCTGATCAATGGCGTGCTGCTGCTCGTGGCGGGGTTCATCATCGGATGGAACTTCGGCGTGAAGACCGTGTTCTGCGTCTGCGTCATATCGTTGGGGCTGAATTTCTGGCAGTCGGTGCTGCCCGAGGGGGATTTCCTCCATCTGGAACGGATCCTTTCGGTGATCCTGGGCGGCATCCTGGCGGGTATCGGCGTGGCGATCTGCTTCATGCAGGGCGGCTCGACGGGCGGCACGGACATCGCCGCCATGATTATCAACAAGTACCGCACGATCAGCTACGGCAAGATCGTCATCTATTCGGACTTCGTGATCATCGGCTCCTCGATGCTCGTGGGGTTCCATATCGACACGGTGATCTACGGCTACGTGATGACCGCGGTCTTCGGCTATACGGTCGACATGATCATGGCCGGGAACCAGCAGTCGAGCCAGGTATTCATCGTCACGCACGACTATGAGAAGATGGCGCAGGCCATCGTAGACAATATCCACCGCGGCGTGACGCTCATCGACTCGCAGGGGTGGTACACCAAAAAGGAGTCGAAGATCGTGATGGTGGTCTGCCGCAAGCGCGAGACCACGATGATCCTCAAGTTCGTGAAGACGATCGACCCCGAAGCCTTCATGACCGTGGGATCGGTGATGGGCGTCTACGGCAAGGGGTTCCAAGCCATCAGTAAACCCTGATGCCCCTCTATGCCGATATAGTCCTGCCGCTGGCGCAGCCCGCCTATACGTTCGCAGTGCCCGAAGGGATGCATGTCGAGGCGGGGCAGGCCGTGGCCGTACAGTTCGGCGCCCGCAAATTCTACACGGGGATCGTATGGCGCGTGCATGACCGCCGGCCCCCGTTCAAAACCGTCAAACCCATACAGCGCGTCCTGTACGGCGCACCCCTGCTCTCGGCGCAGCAAATGGCCTTCTGGGAGTGGGTCGCCGCATACTACATGTGCACGCCGGGCGAGGTGATGCGCGTGGGGTTGCCGTCGCTGATGAAGCCTTCGGGCGACACGGAGGAGGAGTTTACCGAAGAGGAGTTCCGCCCCCGTACGGAGTGCTACGTGGCCCTGGCGCCCGGGCTGCACGACGAAGGACGGTTGCACGAAGCTTTCGAGAAGCTTGAAAGGCGTGCGCCCAGGCAGTACGAAGCGCTCCTCGAACTGGCCTCGGCCGGGGACGGGGAGCGGATCCCGACGGGCGAGGTGGCACGGCGCCTGCTGCGGGCCGACTATGCCGTGCTGCATGCCCTCGAACGCAAGGGGTACATCGTCTCGGCGGAGCGCGAACGCACCGTCGAGCGCGGCGGATCGGCATTCCGCCTGCCGGAGTTGACCCCGGCGCAGCTCGCGGCGCTGGAGTCGCTGCGGGGGCAGTTCGCCCGGAAGCCCGCGGCGTTGCTGCACGGCATTACGGGGTCGGGCAAGACCGAGGTATACATCCACCTGATCGCCGAAGTGCTGGCGCGGGGCGGCGACGTGCTGCTGTTGGTGCCCGAGATCGCCCTCACGGCGCAGCTGATCGAACGCATGGAGCGCATTTTCGGCAGCCGTGTGACCCCTTACCACTCGAAACTTACGAACCGCCGCCGCACGGAGACCTACCTGCGCCTGAACCGCTCCCAGGGGGGCGAGTTCGTGGTCGGCGTGCGCTCGTCGATATTCCTGCCGCTCAAACGGCTGCAGCTGGTCGTCGTCGACGAGGAGCACGATGCCAGTTACAAGCAGGCCGACCCTGCGCCGCGTTACAACGCGCGCGACTGCGCCGTGGTGATGGCACGGCTGTGGGGCGGGCGGACGCTGCTGGGAAGCGCTACGCCTTCGCTCGAGACATGGGTCAATGCCGGAAGCGGAAAGTACGGGCTCGCCTCCCTGACGGAACGGTACGGGGATGCCCGGCCGCCCGAAATATTCGTTTCGGATACGATCCGCGCCGCCAAACGCGGCGAACGGCATGCGCATTTCAACAAGTTGTTGCTCGACAAGATGGAAGCGGCGCTCGGGCGGGGCGAGCAGGTGATGCTGTTCCAGAACCGCCGCGGGTTCGCGCCCTATGTCGAGTGTTCGGAGTGCGGGTGGACGGCACGCTGTCCGCACTGCAACGTGACGCTCACCTACCACAAGGGAGGCGGGAAGCTCGTCTGCCATTACTGCGGCTATACGGCCCCCGTGCCGGTGAAATGCCCGTCGTGCAAGGTGACGGACGTGGTTCCGCGCGGCTTCGGCACCGAAAAGGTCGAGGAGGAGATCGCACGGCTGTTCCCCGCGGCGCGCGTGGCGCGGCTCGACCGCGACAGCGTGACTTCGGAGCGGGCGTTCAACGCCATCATCGCCGACTTCGAGGCTCGCAAGACCGACATCCTGGTCGGAACGCAGATGATTACCAAGGGGTTCGATTTCGGCGGCGTGTCGCTCGTGGGTATCCTCAATGCCGACAATCTGCTGAACAACCCCGATTTCAGGGCCGCGGAGCGGGCGTTCCAGCTGATGATGCAGGTCGCCGGCCGCGCCGGCCGCCGTTCGGACGGCGGGGAGGTGGTGATCCAGACTTCGGAGCCGGGGCATCCCGTGATCCGGCAGGTCGCCGCGGGCGATTACGACGGCATGGCGCGGGCGCAGCTCGCCGAGCGCGAAGCCTTCTTTTACCCGCCTTACGCGCGGCTTACGTTGCTGACGCTGCGCCACCGCGACGTCGCCCTGCTGCGGCGCGGCATCACGGAGCTGGCGGCGCGCCTGCGCGGCCGTTTCGGCCGCCGCGTACTGGGGCCGATGACGCCCCCCGTTGACCGCATTCGCGGCGAATACCTTGCCGGGCTGCTGCTCAAGGTCGAAAGCGGCGCCTCGTCGGCGCGCGCCCGGGAGTTGCTGGGGGCGGAGCTGAAGGCTTTTTCGGAGGATCCCGAGTTCAGGAATATTACCGTCGTCGTCAATGTCGATCCTCAGTAGCCTGTTGCGTGACGTGGCGGCGCTCTTTTTTCCGCCGCGCTGCCCTGTGTGCGGCCGGATGCTGGCGCAGGGCGAGCACACGGTCTGTACGCTGTGCCGGGCGACGGCGCCCCTGACGGGGTTTTGGCGCCAGGCCGACAACCCCGTGCTGGGGCGGTGCCGCGACATGCTGCCCGTGGAGCGGGCGTCGGGGCTGCTCTACTATGTCCACGGCAGCGGGTGGCGGGAGCTGATCCGGGGGTTCAAGTACCGCGGGGCATGGCGCACGGCGCGGGCGATGGGCGAGTGGTACGGTCGCTGCCTGAAGGAAAGCGGATTGTACGACGACGTGGAGGTGGTCGTGCCCCTGCCGCTACATCCCGTCAAGCGCTGCCGCCGCGGGTACAACCAGTCCGAATACATCGCCGAAGGGATTGCCGCGCAGCTGGGCGTGGAGGTCGACCGCCGCAGCGTGCGCCGGAAACGCAATACGGAGAGCCAGGCCCTCAAGGCGCGCCGAGACCGGGCCCGCAATGTCGAGGATGCGTTCGCCGTCGGCCGTCCCGGGCGGCTTGCGGGGCGGCACGTCCTGCTGGTGGACGACGTGTTCACCACGGGCAGCACGATGCTTTCGTGCGCCGGGGAGATTCTGCGCTCGGCGCCCGGTTGCCGCATCAGCATCGCCGCGCTCGCCGTCTCGCGGCACGCTCTGGGCGAGAAGGGGTAGGGTGCGGAAATTATTTTTCAACGGGCCGGACGTTTCCGCAGGGGCGGTGCCGGGCCGAAACTATGTTGTAAACATAGTTTTCGGCAGAATATCCCCCGGCGGGGTTTTGAATTCTCCCGGCTTATTGCTACTTTTGGCCTTTGAACGAAAGCGTATATCATGGCAAAAGATTATAACCCCTCCCGGCGCAACAGGGAGGCATTCGAGGCGCTCGCCGAGACCCCGGGGAACGTACCCCCGCAGGCGGTCGAACTGGAGGAGGCCGTGCTCGGCGCGCTGATGCTCGAAAAGGACAGCATCATCGCCGTGCAGGAGTATGTGACGCCCGATGCGTTCTACACGGAGGAGCACCGCACGATCTACAAGGCGATCGAGGAGCTGTCGATGGAGCTCAAACCGATCGACCTCTATACCGTGACCGAGCGGCTGAAAGGCAAGAAGGAGCTCAAGAAGGTGGGCGGGGCGTCGTACCTGGCGCAGCTCACGCAGAAGGTAGGCTCGGCGGCCAACGTCGAGTTCCATGCCAAGATCATCGCCCAGAAATACGTGCAGCGCGAGCTGATACGCTCGGCGACCGAGATACAGAAACGCTCGTACGACGAATCGACCGATGTGACGGAGCTGATCGGGTATGCCGAAGGCGAGATATTCAAGGTCGCCGAGGGGCATGTGAAGCGTTCGGTGCAGGTGTCGAAGGATATCCTGGCGCGGGCGCTGATGCAGATCGAGGAGGCGTCGAAGAACACGAGCGCCTTCAACGGCGTTCCGTCGGGTTTCATGGCCATAGACCGTGTGACGCTGGGCTGGCAGCTCTCCGATTTGATCATCATCGCCGCCCGCCCTTCGATGGGTAAGACGGCCTTCGTGCTCTCGATGGCGCGCAATATGGCCGTAGATCACGAGCAGGGTGTGGCGTTCTTCTCGCTCGAAATGTCTTCGGTGCAGCTGATGATGCGTCTGATCATCGCCGAGACGGGACTCAACGGCAACGACGTGAAATCGGGCCGTCTGACGCCCGAGCAATGGCGCCACCTGGAGTCGGCGACCAAACCGCTGGGTGCGGCGCCTCTGTTCATCGACGATACGCCGGCGCTTTCGGTCTTCGAGTTCCGCTCGAAGGCACGCCGCCTGAAGATACACAACGACATCAAGATCATTATCATCGACTACCTGCAGCTGATGACCGGCAACCAGGATTCGAAGGGGAACCGTGAGCAGGAGGTGGCCTTCATTTCGCGTACGCTCAAGGCCATCGCCAAGGAGCTGAACGTGCCGGTGATCGCCCTGTCGCAGCTGAGCCGTGCCACGGAGATGCGCGGCGGGTCGAAGCGCCCCCAGCTCTCCGACCTGCGTGAGTCGGGCGCCATCGAGCAGGACGCCGACATCGTGGCGTTCATCCACCGTCCGGAATATTACGGCATCAACCAGGACGAGAACGGAATGCCCACGGCCGGCATGGCCGAAATCATCATCGCCAAGCACCGTAACGGCGCTGTGTGCGACGTGAACCTGCGCTTCCTGAAGGAACAGGCGCGTTTCGCCGACATGGACGACTCGATGCTGCCGCCCGCGCAGGCTTCGGACAGTCAGCAGGCCTACGACGATTACGCCAGCGGTTCGAACGGCGCCACGGGGGCATCCGCCGCGCTGGGTTCGGGGATTGGCGGCGGGGAGTTCGATCTGACGCCCCGGGCGCTGGACGACGAGGCGCCGTTCTGAGTGGCGGCGCGATGCGGCCGAAAGGGAGCCCCTGCCACGCCGGAAGACGGGCGGGGATTATGTGAAACGAACTGATAAATTTCCGATATATGTTTGTCCGGACTTATGCGGGTGCGATCGTGGGGATCGACGCCGTGGCGGTGACCGTCGAGGTCAACATCGCGGGCGGCGGGCTCGGCATGTACCTGGTGGGACTGCCGGACAATGCCGTCAAGGAGAGCGAGCAGCGCATACGTGCGGCGTTCGAGAACTCGGGGGAGCGGATGTCCGGCCGCAAGGTGGTCGTGAGCCTCGCCCCGGCCGACCTGCGCAAGGAAGGCGCTTCGTTCGACCTGCCGATCGCCGTGGGGATACTCGCGGCGATGGGGCGCGTGGATGCCGGGGCGCTCGGCGGGACGATGTTCGCGGGCGAGCTGTCGCTCGACGGGACGCTGAAACCCGTGCGGGGCGTGCTGCCGATGGCCGTGCGGGCCCGCGGCGAAGGGTTGCGGAGGCTGGTGCTGCCGGCGGACAATGCCCGGGAGGCGGCCGTGGTGGAGGGTATCGACGTGCTGGGCGCCGGGAGCCTGAAGGAGGTGATGGCGCTGCTGAACGGCGAGGCTGAGATCGTGCCCGCCGTGCCCGGGGCGGCGGAGCCGTTCGAAGTCGCCGCGGGGCGATACGAGGAGGATTTCGCAGACGTGAAGGGACAGGCGCTCGCCAAGCGGGCGCTGGAGATCGCTGCGGCGGGAGGGCACAACGTGCTGATGATCGGCGCACCGGGTTCGGGAAAGACGATGCTGGCGCGGCGTATGCCGACGATCCTGCCGCCGCTGTCGCCCGGGGAGGCGCTGGAGACGACCAAGATACACTCCGTGGCCGGGAAGGCCGGGGTTGCCGGCGGGCTGATGGCGCGCAGGCCTTACAGGGCTCCGCACCACACCATCTCGCAGGTGGCGCTGATCGGCGGCGGGCAGTCGCCGCGGCCGGGCGAGGTGTCGCTGGCGCACAACGGGGTGCTGTTTCTCGACGAACTGCCCGAGTTCGGGCGCAGTGTGCTGGAGGTGTTGCGACAGCCGTTGGAAGAGAAGAAAATAACCGTGTCGCGGGCCAAATACAGCGTGGAATACCCGGCGAACTTTACGCTCGTGGCGGCGATGAACCCCTGTCCGTGCGGGTATTACAACCACCCGGCCCGGGAGTGCGTCTGCTCGCCGGGGTCGGTGCACCGCTACATGAGCCGGATTTCAGGGCCGCTGATGGACAGGATCGACATGCATGTCGAGGTGACGCCCGTCAGTGCGGCGGAGCTTTCGGCGGCGGCGCCCGGGGAGTCCAGCGCTGCGATTCGTGCGCGGGTCGTGCGGGCGCGGGAGGTGCAGGCCGCGCGGTTCCGCTGTGCGCAGGGGGTGCATACCAATGCGATGATGAATGCGGCCATGCTGCGCGAATACTGCCGCCCGGATGCCGCTTCGGCGGCGTTGCTGGAGCGGGCGATGGAACGGCTGAACCTTTCGGCGCGGGCTTACGACCGTATTCTGAAGGTGGCGCGTACGATCGCCGACCTGGCGGGGCGCGACACGGTCGCGGCGGCCGACGTGGCCGAGGCGATCAATTACCGGTCGCTGGATCGGGGTAACTGGGGGCGGTGATGAAAAAATGGCTGAAGACAATGGCATGGGCGGCGGCCGCCGGGGCGGTGCTGGCTACCGTGGCGGTATCCGCCGCCGGGTATGCCGTGCAGCGGGCGACAGACGGCCGGGTATACGCCTCGCCCGGGGAGGTGCCCGCCAACCGGGCGGGGTTGCTGCTCGGGACTTCGCGGACGGTGCGTTCGGGACGTCCGAATGCGTATTTCTACAACCGGGTCGATGCGGCCGCGGCACTGTATCATGCCGGCAAAGTGGAGTACTTGGTCATCAGCGGCGACAACGGCCGCAAGGGTTACAACGAGCCGCAGGACATGAAGGAGGCGCTCGTCGGGCGGGGCGTGCCGGCGGAGGCGATATACCTCGACTATGCCGGGTTCCGGACGTACGATTCGGTCGTCCGCATGGAAAAGATATTCGGGCAGGAGAGCTTCACGGTAATCTCGCAGGAGTTCCATAACCGCCGTGCGGTTTACATCGCGCAGGCGTTGGGGCTCGATGCCGTAGGGTACAATGCCGCAGACGTGGCGGCGTACGCTGGCATGAAGACCAGGCTCCGGGAAAAGCTGGCGCGGGTCAGGATGTTCATGGATTTATGGACGGGAAAAACCCCGAAATTCCTCGGGGAACCCGTCGAAATAGGAAAATAACGGGATATGAAGAAGATCATACTTTCGGGCGGCGGAACGGGCGGACATATCTATCCGGCCGTGGCGGTGGCCGAGGCGCTCAAGCGGCGGTTCGGCGGCGATGTGGAACTGTTGTTCGTCGGCGCCGAGGGCAAAATGGAGATGGAAAAGGTGCCGGCGCTGGGCTACCGCATCGTGGGCCTGCCGATTGCGGGGTTGCAGCGGCGCATGGACTGGCACAACCTCGCGGTGCCGCTGAAGGTGCTCCGGAGCATCCGGATGGCGAAAAAGACCATCCGCGATTTCGGGGCCGATGCGGTGGTGGGCTTCGGGGGCTACGCCAGCGCCCCGGTATTGTGGGCCGCACAGCGGCTGGGGGTACCGACCGTGATCCAGGAGCAGAACTCCTACGCGGGGCTGACGAACAAGATCCTGGCCCGGAGGGCGCAGCGGATCTGCGTCGCCTATGAGGGCATGGATCGGTTCTTCGCGCCCGGTAAGATCACGATGACGGGCAACCCCCTGCGGGGCCGTTTCTCGAAAGAGGGTGCCGACCGCGGCGAGGCGTTGGCCTATTACGGCTTTAGGGCGGAGCTCCCGGTGGTGCTGGTAGTGGGCGGCTCGCTCGGGACGCGGTCGCTCAACGAGATGATGAAGGCGTGGATACTCTCGCTCGGGGGCGCCGACGCTCCGGTGCAGGTAATCTGGCAGACGGGGAAATACTACGAGCGCGAGATGCAGGCTTTTCTGGCGGCGCACCCGACGGGGAATATCTGGCAGGGAGCTTTCATCGACCGCATGGACTACGCCTATGCGGCGGCCGACCTGGTCGTGTCGCGCAGCGGCGCCGGAACGGTCTCGGAGTTGTGTCTGGTGGCCAGGCCCGTGTTGTTCGTGCCTTCGCCCAACGTGGCCGAGGATCACCAGACGAAGAACGCCCGGGCGCTGGAGGCCAAGGGGGCTGCGGTGGTGGTGCCCGATGCCGAGGCCCGCACGCGGGCGATGGCGCGGGCGATGGAGCTGCTCGCCAACGGGGAGGCATTGCGCAGGATGAGCGAAAACCTCGAGAAGCTGGCGCGACCCGACGCGGCGGAGCGGATCGTGGATGAAATCGAAAAGGTAATGAAGTGACCGCACGGCCGTGAAGCCGCAGGGCGCAGGCGGCACCTGTCTTCACGGGACGGGCTGCACCTGCACGGCGGGCGGAGGTGTGAAAATCAAAAATCGAGCAGATGGAGTTTCAAAAAGTATATTTTCTGGGTATCGGCGGCATCGGCATGAGCGCCCTGGCCCGCTATTTCCTGCACGAGGGGAAAAAGGTGGCCGGCTACGACCGTACTCCTTCGCACCTGACGGACGAGTTGTCGGCCGAGGGGGCGGCGATCCATTTCGAGGACGACGTGCGGCTGATCCCCGCGGAGTTCCTCGACCCGGCGGCGACGATGGTGGTGTATACCCCGGCCGTGCCGCAGGAGCACGGCGAGTACCGCTATTTCGCCGACCACGGGTTCCGTATCGAGAAGCGCTCGCAGATGTTGGGGCACCTCGCCGAAGGCAAGTACGTGATGGCCGTGGCGGGGACGCACGGCAAGACTACGACGTCGACGCTCGTGGCATGGCTCAACCGCGCCCTGACGGGTGGCGGCAGTGCCTTTCTGGGCGGTATCTCGAAGAATTTCGGCGGCAACCTGGTGCTGGACGGCTGCGGGGTGCAGGGGATGCGCCCCCCCGCGGGGAAGGGATGCGCCGCTGCCGGATCACGCCTTCCGGGCGGGCGGCTGGCCGTCGAGGCCGACGAGTTCGACCGTTCGTTCCTGCGGCTCTATCCCGATGTGGCGGTGGTTACGTCGGCCGACGCCGACCACCTCGACATTTACGGGACGCACGAGGCGGTGAAGGAGGCTTTCGCGCAGTTCGTGCGGCAGATACGCCCCGGCGGATTCCTCGTCATCAAGCAAGGGGTCGACATTGTGGTGGACAATCCGCAGATTACGGTGTACCGCTATTCGTACGACGTGCCGTGCGACTTCTATGCCCGTAACGTGCAGCTGCTCGAGGGAGGCCATTACCGATATGACATCGTAGTGCCGGGCGGTGTGGTCGAAGGCTGCACGCTGGGCATTCCGGGCTGGGTCAACATTGAAAATTCGGTGGCGGCCGTGGCCTCGGTATGGTGCGCGGCCAGGGCCGAAGGGGTTGCGTTGGATGCGGACGCCCTGCGCGGGGCGCTGGCGTCGTTCTCGGGCGTGAAGCGCCGGTTCGAATTCTATGTCAACACCCCCAGGCAGGTCTACATGGACGATTACGCGCACCATCCGCGCGAACTGGCGGCGACACTGACCTCCGTGCAGAAGATGTTTCCGGGACGGCGCATTACGGCGCTGTTCCAGCCCCACCTCTACACCCGCACGCGCGACCTCTACGAAGAGTTCGCCGAGTCGCTGTCGCATGCCGACGAGGTGGTGCTGCTGCCGATTTACCCGGCGCGCGAGGAGCCGATCCCCGGCGTCACGTCGGAGCTCATCGCCCGGCACGTGGCCGTGCCGTGCCGCATCGTCGGCAGGGAGGCGCTGGCCGATACGGTCGCGGCGATGGATACGGACGTGGTGGTGAGCTTCGGGGCGGGCAATATCGACGCCTGCTGCGAGGCGCTGGCCGAAAAACTCGGAGAGAAAAGCTGACGTGCGATGAACCGCTACCTCCGATACGCATTGCTGGCCCTTTTGTGGAGTGCCGTGGCCGCATATATCCTCTATGCGGGCACCACGGCGCAGCGTCTGCGTGCCGCGAGGACGGTCTGCAAGGTCGAGATCGAGGTCGTCGACAGTTCGTCGATGGGTTATCTGGTGTCGGGGCGCATGGTGCGCGGGTGGATCGCGCAGAGCGGGATCAAGACGAAAGGCACGGCAGTTGATAAGGTGCCCTTGACGCAGATCGAGGAGATGATCGCCAGGAACGGGTTCGTGGAGCGGGTGGACGCCTATGTCTCCTATGACGGGGTGCTGCACGTGGATATCAGCCAGCGAAGGCCGCTCGTGCGGCTGCTGGTGAACGGCGTGGATTCGTACGTCACGGCGGAGGGCTATGTCTTCGCCGCGCCGCGGGCATCGTCGCTTTACGTGCCGGTCGTGACGGGCAGCTACCGCCCGCCGTTTCCTGCGGCGTATGAGGGCCCCGTGCGGGCGCATATCGACATCGAGTCGGCGAAGGTGGACAAACGGATCGCGGAGCTGGAGCGGGAGAAGTACCCGCTTTACAGACGCGAACTGCAGAACGACCGCAACCTGTCGGCGCTGCGCCGTATGCGGGTCAAGAAACAGTGGTGGCGGCTGGAAAGCTCGGCCGAGTTCGACAAACGGGTCGGCGAACTGCGCCGCCACAAGGTCGAAATGCGCCGCAAATACCGCTACGAGGCGCGTATGATCCAGCAGGGGATCGACCGTATCGCACGGCAGCAGGAGGCCGAGCGGCTGAAACAAAAAAAGTTGGAGAAAAGCTACGAAGATTTCATGAAACTCCTTACCTTTGTAGAGTTCGTCGAAGAGGACGATTTCTGGAGGTCGGAAGTGGTGCAGATTGCGGCTCGGACGACCCCCAGCGGAGCGTTGGAGGTGGAGCTGGTGCCGCGGAGCGGACGCCACACCATTCTTTTCGGGCGCATCGAGCAGGTGGAGCGTAAGTTCGACAAGTTGCTGCGCTTCTACCGCAACGGGTTGCAGAACATCGGCTGGGATGCGTACAGGACGATAGATATCAGATACAAGGATCAGGTGGTTTGCAAGAAATAAAAAGGAAATATACCGTGGAAAGAAAGAATTATACCGTTGCCGTCGACCTGGGCTCGTCGAACGTCGTGGTGGCTGTCGGCGAGAAGGCCGCCGAAGGGCAGATGGAGGTGGCGTCGATCGTGTCGAAGCCCGTTGAGGGGGTCAACGCGGGCAAGATCGAGAATATCGAACTGGTGAGCCGCGCCATCCGCGAAGCCATGTCCGAAGCCGAAGAGCAGCTGGGGATCCGGATCACGGAGGCCTATGCCGGTATTTCGGGCGATTTCGTGCGCTGTGCGCGCCATACGGATCATGTTTTCGTCTACGATCCCCAGAACGGCGTCAACCAGAAGGACGTCGACGCGCTGTTCGACCGCATGCGGAACGTGCAGGCGCCCGACGACGAGACCATCATGGAGCGTGTGCCCCAGAACTATGTGGTCGACGACAACCAGGAGGTCAAGAACCCCGTGGGGTCGTTCGGCAAGAAACTCTCGTCGACGTTCAACTTCATCCTTTGCCTGCGCACGCCGATGCAGCGGCTCGATATGGCGCTCAAGCGGCTCGGCATAAAGATGCTGGGCGTGACGTCGAACGCCATCGCCACGGCCGAGGCCGTGCTGCTGCCCGACGAGAAGGAGGAGGGCGTAGCGGTGGTCGACATCGGCGGCGGCGTGACGGACGTGGCGGTTTATTACCGCAATGTGGTGCGTTATATCGCCACGATCCCGATGGGGGCCATGGCCATCAACCGCGACATCCGCACGATGAGCGTGCCCGAGAAACATGTGGAAAGCCTCAAGCAGAAATACGGTTCGGCGGTGGCCGACCTGGCCCCGGAGGACAAACTGATTCGCGTCAACGGCCGCACGGCCCGCGAAGCGAAGGACATCCTGCTGCGCAACTTGGCGACGGTGATCGAAGCCCGTGCCACGGACATTGCGGAGTTCGTATTGCAGGAAATCCGGGATTCGGGGTATGCCGGCAAGCTGGCTTACGGCATTGTCCTGACGGGAGGTTCGGCCAAGCTGAAGGATGTGGACGAGTTGTTCCGCCGCGTGACGGGCATGGACGTGCGCATCGCATCGGCCGAAACCGGCGTTGCGGAGGAGTCGAGGGAAAAGGTCGTAGACCCGGCCTATGCCACGGCGGTCGGTATTTTGCTCAAGGGCGCCGAACAGGGTGCCTGCGCGGTGATCGAGCGTCCGGCCTCGCCGGCGTCCCGGCCTGCGGAACCCCGCCCGGGATTCCAGCCCCGGCAGCCCCAGGACGTACCCGAGTTCCGTCATATGCCGCGGTTCCAGCAGCCCGCACAGGGGCCGGCTTCCGCGGCGGCACAGCCTGCGTCCGATGAGGATGCCGCGGCAAGGGGGCAGGAGCGGGAAGATGAGCAGCTGAAGGCCCCCGTGATCGAACCCAAGCGCAAGCGCGACTGGGGGTCGATCTTCCAGAAGACCTTCGACAAGATCAACAAGAGCTTTACGGCCGCCGAGGACGAGGAGATTTGATCCTGGGGGGCTGAAACCGGCCTTTTAAACGGCCGGGCGTGAGGAGGATTTGCGGGCGTTCGCCCCGCGTGGGAATTAATCAGAAGAAAGGAGTAAAGAGATATGACAGACGAATTGATGTCGGAAATCAAAGCCCCGAAGACGGACGGGTCGATCATTATGGTGGTAGGTGTCGGCGGTGCCGGCGGGAATGCCGTGAACCATATGTGGAACCTGGGTATACGGGGCGTGACGTTCATGGTTTGCAATACCGACCAGCAGGCGTTGGACAAGAGTCCCGTGGAGCAGAAGATACGGCTCGGAGCCGAAGGTCTCGGTGCGGGGAACGACCCGGAGAACGGCCGCCGTGCCGCAGTCGAGTCGCTGCCTGAAATCCGCCAGCACCTCGAAGAGGCCGGGACTCGGATGCTGTTCATCACGGCCGGCATGGGCGGCGGTACGGGTACGGGCGCTTCGCCCGTCATCGCCAAGCTGGCCAAGGAGATGGGGCTGCTGACTGTGGCGATCGTTACCTCGCCGCTGGCCGTCGAGGGTAAGATCCGCTACGAACAGGCTTTCCGCGGGATCGAGGAACTGCGCCAGAATGTCGATTCGCTGCTGATTATCAACAATGAGAATATTCTCGAAATATACGGGCGCCTGTCGCTCAAGCAGGCGTTCGGCAAGGCCGACGACATCCTGTGTTCGGCGGCGAAGGGCATCGCCGAGATCATCACGGTCGAAAGCGACCTGGTGAACGTCGACTTCGCCGATGTGTCGAAGGTGATGCGCGACAGCGGCCGCGCGCATATGGCCGTGGCTACGGCCGAAGGCGACAACCGCGCCGAGACGGCGGCCGAGGCTTCGCTGCGTTCGCCGCTCCTGGATCACAACCTGATCTCGGGTGCGAAGAATATCCTGCTGAACATTTCGGTGTCGAACGCCGACTCGCTGATGTATGAGGAGGTGGTGCGCATTCTGGAGTATATCCAGGCGCATGCCAGCGTGCAGGACGACAACGGCGTGATACACAACGCCAATATCATTTGGGGTACGAGCGAGAAGCCCCAGCTGGGCAACGCCATCGAACTGGTGGTGGTGGCCACGGGGTTCTCGGGCGATGCGTCCGTAGACGTGATGAAGCAGATCATCCCCCCGGCGCGTATCACGGACCCGGTGAAGGAGCCCGTGGCTCCCGTGCTGGAGCCGATCAAGCCCGTTGCGCCGCCGCAGCGGCCGCCCGAGCAGGTGATGCTCGGCGCCAAGTCGACCCGCTACAACAACATCGAACTGCTGCTGGCCAAACCGGCCTACCAGTCGCGCAATTCGAAGTTCATCGTGCAGATGCCCGGCGGACGCAAGGAGGTGCTGCGCGAGGAGTCCGAAAACAGCCAGCAGGCTGCCGATTCGCAGGGCGGATCGCTTTTTGACTAACTAAATCCGCGCAAGTTTGGAGAGTACCGCTTCATGGATCGCATTCAACGGGTTTTCGGGCCATATCGCCGTGCTGTGCGCGGTGACGTTGGGACTGCTGTGCGTTTCAGCGCTCGTATCGGGGGCTGAAACTTCGTTTTTCTCCCTGTCGCATAAGGATATCCGCCGCCTGCAGACGCGCACGACCGCTTCGGCGGAGGCGGTGTTGCACTTGCTGACGAATGTCGACCTGCTGCTGGCGACGATTCTGGTGGTCAACAACCTGGTGAATATCTGCATCGTCATCCTCGTGTCGGGTATCATCGACTCGGTTTTTACGTTCCTGCGTTTCGAGTTCCTGTTCAAGACCGTACTGGTGACTTTCCTGCTGCTGCTGTTCGGCGAGATACTGCCCAAAGTATTGGCGCAGACCATGCCGGTGCGTTTCGCGCAGTTCGCGGCACGGCCGCTCAGGGTGTTGCGGTGGATTTTCTATCCGCTCTCCTACATCCTGGTGCGCACGAGCAGCCGCATCAGCGAAAAGGCGGCGCACAAGAGCGAGATTTCGCTCGACGAACTGGCCGACGCCGTGGATATGACCCAGAGTTCGAGCCCCGAGGAGCATGTGATGCTGTCGGGGATCGTCAACTTCGTGAATACCGAGGTGCAGGAGATCATGAAACCCCGCGTGGACATTACGGCGCTCTCGGTGACGGACGATTACGAGACCGTCAAGCAGACGATCATCCGGTCGGGGTTTTCGCGTATCCCGGTATACGAAGAGGATATCGACAATATCCGCGGGACGCTCTATGTCAAGGATCTGCTCCCCTACATCAACCATGGCAACGAATTCGGCTGGCAGCAGCTGGTGCGCAAGCCCTATTTCGTGCCCGAGCATAAGAAGATCAACGACCTGCTGGGCGACTTCCAGTCGAACAAGGTGCACATGGCGATCGTCGTCGACGAGTACGGTTCGACGCTGGGGCTGGTGTCGCTGGAAGATATCATCGAGGAGATCGTGGGCGAGATTTCGGACGAAAGCGATGCCGACGAGAGTTTCTTCACGCGTCTCGACGAGAAGAGTTACCTCTTCGACGGCAAGAGCCACCTGGGCGATTTCGAACGGGTGCTGGGGATCGACGAGGAGACCTTTGCCGACGTGAAGGGCGATGCCGAGACCCTCGCCGGGCTGATGCTCGAACTCAAACGCGACTTCCCCCGCAAGGGCGATCTCTTTACGTCGCACGACATCCGTTTCACGGTGCAGGAGATGGACGGGCACCGTGTCGATAAAATCCGTGTGGACTTACCGTAAACGATGGGAAAGGCACTCTTCATAGAGCCGCCGATGGACGAGGCCGGGGTAGCCGGGTGGGTGACATCCGACGAATTGGCCGAGGCCCGGCGTTTTGTGCGGGAGGGCCGGCGCCGGGAATACCTCACGTGGCGGGCCGTCGTCCGCCGGGAACTGGGTGCGGATGTGCGGATTGCCTACGATGCCGCCGGGGCTCCGGTCGTCGACAGGGACGGGGTATACGTCGGGGTTTCGCACTGCAGGGGGCGTGTGGCCGTCTGTCTGTCCGATATCCCCTGCGCGGTCGACATCGAGCCCGAGACGCGGGATTTCAGCCGTGCCGCGCCGCGTTACATGTCCCCCTCCGAGCAGGCGCTGTCCGGCGATCCGCTGCTGCCTGCCGCCGTCTGGTGCGCGAAGGAGGCGCTTTATAAATGCGCCCGGCGTCCGGGGCTGGACTTGTTGCACGACCTGCGGGTGGAGGCGGTGGATTTCGCGGCCGGAACCGTTGCCGGGCGCATCGGCAGCGGGGAGACGATCCGGCTCACGCTGCATCGTGCCGACGGGTTTATCGCGGTATATATAGTGTAGTTCCCGTGGGGATTACTGAAAGCCCCTCGGTTGTCGGGGAGGCTTTCCCTTGTTGCGATACCGGTCGTCGGGGCGGGGATTGTCGGTATGGGGCTCTTAGAAGGCTTCGGAAGCCGTGAAGAGGAAGGCCGAGGAGCGTTTGCGATCCCACGGCAGGTTTTGGTTGCCATAGACGCCCCAGCCGTAGTCGAGGCGGATGTTCATCCGGTTCTTGAACTCGAACCTGTAGCCGCAGCCGAAGCTGTAAAGGGTGTTGTCCCAGCGGAATTTGTCGGTGCCCCAGACCTGTCCGCCGCCGATCCAGGCTACGATGCCGTGGCGGCGGTAGATTTTCTGGCGCAGCTCGATCTGCGTCTCGACAAGTCTTTTGTCGCGGTAGCGCCCTTCGTAGTAGCCGCGCATGCGTTCCATGCCGCCCATCTTGGCGTACATGTGCCACGACGGGGTGCCGGCCGTGAAGTCGGCGTAGAGGTCGTAGGCGAAGATGGCGCCTTTCCAGAGTTTTTGGTAGAAGTCGAAGGTCAGGGTGAAGCGTCCGAAGCTGCGGCGCGTATTGCCCAGCCATTCGGGATACCACTTGGCTTCGGCCTTGATGAAGATGCCCTTCGAGGCGTTGAACGTCACGTCGCGCGTGTCGTATTGGGCGAAGAGGCCGAGGCTGGTGTTGAAGGCGTCGGGGTTGTCGCCCGATTCGGTAATGTAGTTCGAGAAGGGATCCTGCTTGGCCGGGTCGTAGCGCCCCTGCTGCCAGAGGGTGTAGAGTTCGCCCATCCTGCCGCCCGGAACCGGTTTCCCGGCCTCTGCGTCGGCCTTGATGTCGTTCATATAGGCGACCATGCCCGTGTCTTTGTACTTCGCCCCGGTGTAGTCGATGCCCCCGCTGACGCCGATATAAAAACGTCCGGCGAGCGCCGTGCAGTAGGAGATGCGGAAGATGCCCATCGTGGTGGTGAGTTCCTGTGCATAGCCCTCTGCGCCGGCATTGTAGCCCACGCCGTAGAAGGCACCCGGAAAATAGACGAAGGCCCCGGCGTAGCTCAGGCGTTGTTTGTTGTGGTTGAAGATGTTGTCGCCCGAGAAGCGGAGCAGGACGAATTTTTCGGTCGTGACGTTGCCGTAGATCGAGATATTCGACGGGGCGGTCACGGAGTCCGTGCGATCTATCCGGTAAAGCCCCGCTACGAGGAATCCGATTCCGAAGCCGACATCCGACGAGTAGTTCGGGCCGGGGGCGATGCTCCAGTCGATTTTCTTTTCGAACGTACGGTCGATGTTCGAACGGCTGTAATAGTCGATGATGCGGCGTATGAAGCCTTTGCGTTGGGCGGGCGATGTGAGGGCTGCGGTGTCGGCGGGTTGTTTGGGGGAGCGGGCTGCGGCGCTTCCGATCTGGGACAGGGCTTCCTCGGTCGAGGGAAAGGAATCCATGTCCTTGTCGGGTTGCTGTCCTACGGCGGTATATGCTATCAGCAGCATGCAGACCGTTAAAATGGTTCTGTATCCCTTTTTCATTGATTGTTCGGTGAAAGGCGATCCAAAGATAGGAATTATTTTCCGTATGCGCAAAACGGCGGGCGGATGCCGGGGATGGACGCGGCTTTCCGGGATAAATGTTTATCTTTGCTGTAGCAACCCTCCCGTGTGCGGCTTTGCAGGCGGGGAGTCGGGTGCCTCTTTTACTGAATTTGACGATGCAGATAACCAGACCTGTCCCGGCCGCCGATCCCGTGGAATATACCGATGGTAGGGCGTTGACCGAAGGCGAAGAGATTGCCGGAGGCATTTTCCGCGGCATTGTTTTCCCGCACCTCGACCGGGAACATGTCTGGGTGCAGTCGTGTCTTTTCGCAGGCTGCCTTTTCCCGGCGTGCACGTTGCACGGATCGCATTTCACAGATGTGACCTTCCGAAACTGCGACCTGTCGAACGCCGACCTGACGGGGTGCAGTTTCCTGCGGGTGGAGTTCCTGGATTGCAAGCTCACGGGGACGAACCTCTCCGAAGCGACGATGCAGCATGTGGCCTTCGAGCACTGCAAGGCGGAGTTCGCCAATTTCGCACTGGGGCGCTTGCGTTTCGTGGCGTACAGTCAGGGAGTCATGCGGGGTGCCGTGTTCGACGAGTGCCGCTTGGAGAAGGTCGCCTTTTCGCGCTGCGACCTGACGCAGGGCGAATTCCGCGGCACGCGCCTGCGCGGGCTTTCGTTCGCGGATTCCGACATCCGGGGAATACGTGTCGGCGAGGTCGATTCGTTTGAATTAAAGGGTTTGAAGATCAATGCATTGCAGGCGGTTGACCTGGTGCGGCTGCTGGGGGTAGAGGTGGAGGAATAAGGGTTTATTCAAAAAATTTACATATTTCTTAAAAAATCTTAATAAAATATTTGGAAGTTTGCTTTTGCCGTAGTACTTTTGCCTCGTCTTAAATGATAAAATATTTTAAGAATTATTTAAAATTATTTAGTATGAAAGCAAGGATCAATGAGTGGTTACGCACCGCCCTGATTATGTTGGGAGAGAGCATCAAACTGCGCGAGATGTAATATCTCCCTTTTATTTTCGGAAAAGAGTTAAAACTTCGATATACGAAAGCGGCCCGACTGTCAAAGTCAGGCCGCTTTTCGTTTCGGACTCCCCGCCGCTTGGCGGCAGGGGCTTCTCCGGGGCTGTTGTCGTTGCGCCCGGGTTATTTGATGCCCAGCTTCCTGGCGATCTCTTTGGGCAGGGCGTGCTTGTTGACCATGACCGAGGTTGTCTTGTAAGCGACGAACGGGCGCGAGAAATACCAGAATCCGTCGTAGGGCGGACGTACGTCCCATGAATTCTGCACCTTGTAGTAGTGGTTGCCTGCCTGGTCGGTGGCCGTACCCATGATGACCATGCCGTGGTCGTCGGTGGTTCCGTAGTTGTCGAAAGCCTCCTGGCGCATCTCCTGGGTGATGGCGAGCTCCTTGCCCGGCTTGTCGAACTTGTAGAGTGCGTCATCCTTCTCCTTCTGGGTCAGTTTTCCCCAGCGCTCGGCTTCGGTGCCGCCCATGCCTTCGAGGTCGGCGGCCGGTACGATACCGATCGCCTTGGTGCGGCTGAATCCCTTTTCGCTTACGTCGGTGCCCCACGCGACGGGATACCCGTTTTCCAGTGCATTGTCCACGACGGCCATCATTTCGTCGAGCGGAAGGTTGTAGACCGTGCCCCACATCCAGTTATCGGGCACCTCGATGATGAACTGCGTATAGAAGGGGTGGTGTGTGAACGAACTGATGTCGATATAGTCGTCGATGTCGATCGGCAGCGAGTCGGCGAACGTCCGGGGCGTGTATTCCTTGCCCTGATAGGTGAAGGTCTCGGGCATCGGGCCGAAATATTCGTCCAGGATGGCGTTGAAACCCCGTTTCCAAGCCGTCGAGAGCGGCTTGTTCGAAGATTTGGTGCTGGCCTCCATCACTGCGTCGAGGTAGGCTTTCAGCACGCGCGAGAGTTCGTGGAAATCGGCTTTCTCGGTGCCGTAGTTGAAGCCCGGGTAGGCTTCGAACGGGACGATGCCGTAGTTGCGGATGCCTTCCGTCACGTCGCGCGAGGCCCCGCCTTCGGCGAAGTTGATCTCGCCGTGCATGCGGATGTATTTCACGGCTTTCTCCATGAACGTATGGCGGACGATCCACATTTCGGAGAGGTGCACGGGGGCGCCTCCCGCACGCAGGATTTCCCCTTCGAGGAACGAAAGGGTCGAGTAGCACCAGCAGGTGCCGCTACGGCTCTGATCCTTGACCGGGGTCATGGGGATAAGTTTGACGTCGGTGAACCGGTAGCCTTCGGCGGCGGTCGTGTCGGGTGTCTGTGCCGCAGCCGCAAGTGCGGCGCAGAAGGCAACGAGGGTCAGCAGGAGTTTCTTCATTGCTTTAGGGTTTAGGTTGTGGGTGTTGCTATTTTTTCGAGTCGGCGACGATCTTCAGACAGTCGTCGAGCGTGAGCTCTTCGGGTTTGCTGCCCTTGGGCAAGCGGTAGTTCTTGCCCTTGTAGGCGATGTAGGCCCCGTAACGGCCGTTCTTGACCAGCATGTCGGGCTCTTCGGGGAAGCTCCGCAGCGGAGTGTTGGCCGCGGCGGCCGCCGCCTGCTGGGCATGGACGATCTCCACGGCCCGCTCGTAGGTAAGCGTGTAGGGGTCGTCGCCCTTCTGCAGCGATGCGAACGATTTGCCGTGGCGCACGTAGGGCCCGTATTTGCCGATGCCCACCGAGAGCTCTTCGCCGTCGAGCTGGCCCAGGTCGCGGGGCAGCGCGAAGAGCGCCAACGCCTCCTCTAGCGTGATCGACTCAATTAGCTGGCCCTTTTTGAGCGAGGCGAAACGGCCTTTCTGCCCCTCCTCGCCTTCGATCTCGACCATCGGGCCGTAGCGGCCGATGCGTGCCTTGACGATATGCCCCGTCTTGGGGTCGTTGCCCAGGATGCGTGCCTGGCTCTTCTTGTCGGTCTGCGTGCCGATGGCGGTGTCGACCATCTGGTGGAAGGGGCCGTAGAAATCGTGGATCATCTTCACCCACGTGATGTCGCCGTCGGCGATGCGGTCGAATTCCTTTTCGACGCTGGCCGTGAAGTTATAGTCCATGATCGGCTTGAACTGCGTTTCGAGGTAGTCGTTGACGACCATGCCGATGTCCGTCGGCGAAAGGCGGTTCTTCTCCTTGCCGTAGCTTTCCGAGAGGTTTTTCGTGGCGAGCTTGTCGCCCGTGAGGGTCATTTGCACGTAGTTGCGTTTCTGCCCCTCCCTGTTTTGCTTGACCACGTAGCCGCGGTTGATGATCGTCGTGATGGTCGGCGCGTAGGTCGAGGGGCGTCCGATGCCCAGCTCTTCGAGGCGCTTGACCAGCGAGGCTTCGTTGTAACGTGCCGGGGCCTGCGTGAAGCGTTCCGTGGCGGTGATCTGCGTCGAAAGCAGTTCGTCGCCCTGTGCCATTTTGGGGAGCAGCCCTTCGCCGCTTTCGGCGGCCTGGTCGTCGTCCGTGGATTCGGAGTAGAGGCGCAGGAAGCCGTCGAAGCGGACGACTTCGCCCGTGGCGACGAATTGCTGCGACGACCCCGACATGTCGATCACAATGGTTGTGCGGTCGAGTTCGGCGCAGACCATCTGCGAGGCTACGGTGCGCTTCCAGATCAGGTCGTAGAGTTTCTTTTCGGCCGGGGTGCCCTCGATTGACTGCCGGTCAATATACGACGGGCGGATGGCTTCGTGCGCCTCCTGGGCACCCTTGGTCTTGGTCTTGTAGTTATGCCACGACGAATATTTTTCGCCGTAGAGTTTCGTGATCTCCTCCTTGCACTGGGCCAGTGCCTGTTGCGAGAGGTTTACCGAGTCGGTACGCATGTAGGTGATGAGACCCTGCTCGTAGAGGTGCTGGGCGACGGACATCGTCTGCGAAACGGACATGCCCAGCTTGCGGCCCGCCTCCTGCTGGAGCGTCGAGGTCGTGAAGGGCGGCGCCGGGAAACGCTGTGCGGGTTTCTCTTCGGCTTTCGACACGGTGAAAGTGGCGCCGATGCAACTGCGGAGGAATGCCTCGGCCTCGGCCTGCGTTTCGAAGCGCGACGAGAGTTCGGCCTTGAAGAGGGTCTTTTCGGGGTCGTTGGCCGCGTAGAACTGTGCCACGACGCGGAAATAGGGTGCCGAGCGGAAGGCGATGATCTCGCGCTCGCGCTCGACGATCAGCCGTACGGCGACGCTCTGCACGCGGCCGGCCGAAAGCGACGGCCGCACTTTCTTCCACAGCACGGGCGAAAGCTCGAAACCGACCAGGCGGTCGAGGATACGGCGTGCCTGCTGTGCGTTGACCAGATCCATGTTGACCGTGCGGGGGTTCTCGATGGCTTCGAGGATCGCCCGCTTGGTGATTTCGTGGAAGACGATGCGCTTGGTCTGGTCGACGGGGAGCCCCAACACTTCGGTCAGGTGCCATGCGATGGCTTCTCCTTCGCGGTCTTCATCGGACGCCAGCCATACGGTCTTGCTCTTGGCCAGCTTGGTCAGTTCGTCCACCACTTTCTTCTTGTCGCCCGGGATTTCATAGACGGGCCTGAACTCGTCGTCGATATTGATGCCCAGGTCTTTTTTCGACAGGTCGCGGATGTGTCCGAAACTCGACTTGACGATATAGTCCTTGCCGAGGAACTTCTCGATGGTTTTGGCCTTGGCGGGGGACTCGACGATTACTAAATTTTCCTGCATGCGTTCTTTATGGCTTTTCTGAAATGCGAAAACCTAAGCATGAGTACTTAGGTTTCGCATTCCGTGCTGTTGATCCTTTATTTGACCAGGGTATAGGCGATGTCGATCTTGATCGGGGCATCCTCCTTGGTCAGCGACCCGTCCGAGGGCGTCATACCCTGCATCACACTGTAATTCTGGGTGTAGAGACCGTATGCCTCGGGCCCCATGTACATAGTCCTGGTTTTGATTCTCTCCGCGATCTCTTCCCACGGGGCGTTCTCGCCCAGCTCCTCCACGGCCTCCTGGTAGTAGTTCCACATGCTCTGCACATGGCCCGTGATGTCCATCACGTAGCAGCCCCGGCTGCGGTTGATGTAACCGCCGTAGGTCAGCGTCGTGCTGTAGGTCTTCTCGTAGGCATAGGCGTAGTCGGTGATGCCCGAGAGCTTTTTGTAATTGGTATAGAGGCCCAGGCGGCTCTGCGAGGCGTCCATCTGTTCGATCATGTGCTTCACGTCGGTCAGGTTCTGCCAGTCGTAGTTGCTGCCCGCGAAATAGACCGACATCCGGGCCTGGTTGATGGCCAGGGTATTGAACTCCTTGGCGGAAGCGGCGTTCTCGTCCTTGATGATCTGCGCCAGCTGCCTGAAGAACTCCTCGGTGAAAGTCATTTCCGTTACGACGCCGCCCATGCCCTCGACGTAGACCTGCTTGCTGAGCGGACGGTTCTCGTTGGTCTCGACCGCATCCGCAATGTCGAACCTCTGCGGAGAAGTGGCTTTCGAGTAGTCGTGGCGGATGGTGTTGACCGACACGTTGCCGTAGTCGACCGAAGAGTCGTAGAAAATGTAGGGGATCGAAATCGTGTCGGCGATCAGCGTAGGGTCGCTCTCCAGGCGGTTACGCCCGTAGATCGCGAAGCCCGAAGCGTCGAGCGACGTGGCGTAGATGTTGCCCTTGTTGGGGGTCGTCTGGTCGACGGCCGGGACGATGTAAAGCCCCTTGAACTCGGCGACCCACTGTTCGAGGCTGTCGAGGCTGTAAATCGAATAGTCGCCCTTGTACGTGCCCTCCTGAAGCATCAGGCGGTTGATGAATTCCCGTCCCTTCTGGGTCGGTTTCATGGTGGCGTACGTGGTGGCGGGACCCGTCTCCTTTCCGTCGGGGAAGGTGAACGTGAAGAGCACGTCGTCGCCTACGACACCCGCCTTGACGGGGTCGAAATTGAGGTAGAAGGTCGTGTCGCGCTCGGACTTTCCGCTTTCGACGGGTTTCTCGGTCAGGTATTTGTTGCTGACGACCTCGTATACGTTGTACTCCTGCGAGGTGAGCGTGTCGCTGCCGTAGCTGGAGATGGAAAGCAGGATGATCGCCGAGTCGAGGATCGGGCGGAACCCGAAATAGCCCGAGTCGATTTCATAGGGGACGTATTGCGTGAGGAACCCTGCCGTGCGCAGTCCGAACGTATCGCTGAGCATCGAACCCATGTACCCGTAGGTGAGGTTCGACGTGATGAGCGAGTCGGTCTGGTAAAGCCGCGTCTCGACATAGCGCCTGGGGTTGAGATCCCCCTTCAGCGTCAGGGCGCCGAAGGTCTCGTAACCCGCTTTCATCTGCTGGTTGTCCGGCACGAGGTTCGACCCCAGTGTGTCGTCGACCTTGGTGCAGCCCGCGAATGTCATCGCAGCGACGGCCGTCATAACGGCGGCGGCGCGGAGCAAACGGCGGAAATTATTGAATCGCTTCATAGAATCGGTTGTAATTATCGAAAAAGTCCGCTGCCTCGGGCGACTGGTATTCGAGCATCGGCTTCCCGCTCGCACGGGCGATTTCCAATACCCTGGGGTCGGCATCTGCGGAAGCTGCGACCACACCGTCGGCATATTCCATAACGAAGCGGCAGAGGTTTTCGTATGACGGGACGTCGAGAATTGAGAGATTTTTATCCTTGACCCCCTCGCCGGCGATCTTCGCGGCGAAGCCCTTGTCCAGTTCCCCGGGGAAGCCGTCGGCATAGAGCGAAACGACGATTTTCACGTCGCGGAAAATCGGGTCGTCGGCGAAAATGCGCTTCAGGTAGACCGGGATCACTCCCGAGAACCAGCCGTGGCAATGGACTACGGTCGGCGTCCAGCGCAGTTTCTTGACCGTCTCCAGCACGCCGCGGGCGAAAAAGATGGCCCGTTCGTCGTTGTCGGGGAATTCCGCACCTTCGCTGTCGGTCAGCACGGCCTTGCGCGAGAAATAGTCGTCGTTGTCGATGAAATAGATCTGCACGCGCGCCGCGGGGATCGAGGCCACCTTGATGATGAGCTGGTGGTCGTTGTCGTCGATGATGAGGTTCATGCCCGAAAGACGTATTACCTCGTGGAGCTGGTGCCGGCGTTCGTTGATACAGCCGTAGCGCGGCATGAAGGTACGGATTTCGTTCCCACGCTCCTGCATCGCCTGCGTGAGAGCGCGGCAAAGTCCGGAAGCCTCCGTCTCTGGAAGATAGGGTGTAATCTCCTGACAGACGTACAGAATCTTATTTGCCATGGTTCGAGTATTTGATCTTTCGCGGTCTATTGTGCAAAGATAGTGAAAAAATCTTAAAGAATGAGCATCGCGTCGCCGTAAGTGCCGAATCGGTACCCTTCTTCCTTGGCTATCTTATAGGCGTTCATGATCGTTTCGTAGCCGCCGAACGCCGCAACCATCATCAGCTGGGTGGAGTAAGGCAGATGGAAATTGGTCACCATGGCGTCGGCCACCGTGAACTCGTAGGGCGCGAAGATGAACTTGTTCGTCCATCCTTCCATCGGCTTGATCATGCCGTTGGTCGAGACCGCCGTTTCGAGGGTGCGCATGACGGTCGTGCCGATGGCTGCGACCTTGCGCCCGTTGCGCTTGGCCTCGTTCACCGCCCCGGCAGCCTCTTCGGTCACGAAGAACTGTTCGGAGTCCATCTTGTGCTTCGAGAGGTCTTCGACGTCGACCGTACGGAAGTTGCCCAGCCCGACGTGCAGCGTGACGAACGCACGGTCGATGCCCTTGATCTCCATGCGCTTCATCAGGTGCTTCGAGAAATGCATGCCGGCCGTCGGGGCGGCAACGGCGCCTTCGTGCTCGGCGAAGATCGTCTGGTAGCGCTCGGCGTCCTCGGGTTCGACCTTGTCGCGCACCCATTTGGGCAGCGGGGTCTCGCCCAGGCTGAAAAGCGTCTGCTTGAACTCCTCGTAGGAGCCGTCGAACAGGAAGCGCAGCGTGCGCCCGCGCGAGGTCGTATTGTCGATCACCTCGGCCACCAGCAGGTCGTCGTCGCCGAAGTAGAGCTTGTTGCCGATGCGGATCTTGCGGGCCGGGTCGACCAGCACGTCCCAGAGCCGCAGTTCGCGGTTCAGTTCGCGCAGCAGGAAGATCTCGATCTCGGCACCCGTCTTCTCCTTGTTGCCGTAGAGGCGTGCCGGGAAGACTTTGGTGTCGTTGAATACGAAGAGGTCTTTTTCGTCGAAGTATTCGATGATGTCTTTGAAAATACGGTGTTCGATGGTGCCTTTGGCGCGGTCGATGACCATCAGGCGCGAATCGTCCCGGTTTTCCGTCGGGTGTTTCGCCAGCATTTCGGGGGCGAAATCATACCCGTATTGCGATAATTTCATAGGTGGAATACTCTATTTTACGTTCGAAATAAACAACACAGATTAATTTCTATACGCAAAAAAGCCTATTTTGTTTCAAGTTCCTGCAATTTTTTTAGAAAATCATCGAGACTGTGGGCGTTTTCGACCCTGAAGCCGCCGCTGCGCGTCCGGCAAAGGGAAGTCAGGTGCGCGCCGCTTTCGAGCGCCTGCCCGATTTCGTGGGCCAGCGAACGGATGTAGGTGCCCTTGCTGCATCGTACGCGGATGCGGATGCGCGGCAGGTCGTACTCTTCGAGCTGCATTTCGTAGATGTGGACGAGCGCCTTGCGCATTTCGACCTCCTCGCCCGCGCGAGCCAGTTCGTAGGCGCGCATGCCGTCGATCTTTTTGGCCGAATAGACCGGCGGCGACTGGAGGCGTTCGCCCGAGAGTGCGGCGAGGGCTTCGAGTACCTTCCCGCGCGTGATGTGCTGCGTGGGGAAGGTCGCGTCGACGGGATGCTCGAGGTCGTAGCTGGGGGTCGTGGCACCCAGCATGACGTCGGCCACGTACTCCTTCTCCTCGGCCTGCAGGGCGTCGACCATCTTGGTGGCGCGGCCGATGCAGACCAAAAGGACGCCCGTGGCCAGCGGGTCGAGCGTGCCCGCGTGGCCGACCTTGATCTTGCGGTAGCCGAGCCTGCGGAGCGCGGACTTGATCTTGCGTACGACGTCGGTGGACGTCCAGCTCAGGGGCTTGTCGATGACGGCGATGTAGCCCTCCTCGAAGTTGATGCCCCGCAGGTCGAGTGTCTCCTTCATCAGCAGAAATAGCTTAGGATGGATACCAGGCCGGCCAGCGCGCAGTAGAGCGAGAACCAGATGAGCTTGCCCCGCTTGACGATCTCGATCATGAATTTGCAGGCCAGGCACCCCGTGACGAACGAGGCTGCGAACCCGGCGGCGAGCGTGCCCGTGGCGATGCCGGCCGTGAGGTCGCCGCTTGCGGCTTCGAGCAGCGTTTCGCCCAGGATCGGCGCCAGCACCATCAGGAACGAGAATTGTGCCACGGCGGCCTTTTTGTTGCCCAGCAACAGTCCGGTGGCGATGGTCGTCCCCGAACGCGATAGCCCCGGCATGGCGGCGCAGGCCTGCGCCAGGCCGATGATCAGGGCGTCGCGGTAGGAGATGGTCTCCTTCTGGCGCGGCTTGGCGTAGTAGGCGAAAGCCAGCAGCGTCGCGGTAAGCAGCAGCATGGCGCCCACGATTACCAGGATGTAGGGGGCGTCGAGCATGGCGTTGATCCGATCTTTGAAGAGGAAGCCGATGACCCCGATGGGGATCATCGAAAGTACGAGCTTCAGCACGTAGGCCTGCTCGGCGTTGAAGCGGCGCGAAAAGAGCCCCTTCAGGAGGCGCCAGACCTCGCTCCAGAGCACCACGATGGTGCTCAGTACGGTGGCGGCGTGGAGCGCCACGTCGAACGTGAGGTTTTCTTCCAGTTCCACGCCGAGCAGCTCCTTGGCGATCTGCAGGTGGCCGCTGCTTGACACGGGCAGGAATTCCGTAATGCCCTGCACGATACCGAGCAGGATGGCTTGTAAGGTGTCCATAACTGATTTAAGCGGGTATATCTCCTGTGCCGTCGCGCCGCACCGGGAGCCCCGGTGCGGGGGCGCGCCGTGCCTCGGCCGGAACGGGCCGCCGCAGGCCGGGCGCCGGGACGGCCGGGCGGATTATTTTTCGAAGCGTTTCATGATGGCGTAGATCTCGATGACGAAACCGCCGATGACCAGGATCGGGGCCAGCGTGATGCGGCGCCACGAGAACATGGCGTAGTTGAATTCGTCGGGCGAATCGCTGCCGCCGCCGGCCATCAGCACGAAGCCCAGGAGGATGACGGCGAACCCGACGGCCAGCAGAATGTAGTTGCGGCGGGTCAGGGGCATACGGGGATTTTCCTGTTCCGGAGGGGTGTTATTGGCTTTTTTCATTTAATAAAGGTATATCTTGTTCGACTTCATGTTGATGAATTTGTTCAGCGCGAGGATCGTGAAAAGCCCCGAGATTACGATGCCCCCGGCAATCATCGCGCCGAGGATGATGGCGACCTTGCCCGCCTCGGCGATCGTCAGCAGTTCGGGGACGGCTTCGTTGAGCCCGTAGACCGAAAGCCCGAACAGCAGCGAGGCTCCCAGTCCGGCCAGGATGCCCTGCGTGATGCTGCTGCCGAGGAAGGGCTTCATGATGAACCACTTGGTGGCGCCGACGAGTTTCATGGTATTGATCAGGTAGCGCTTCGAGAAGATGGCCAGCCGGATGGTGTTGCCCAGCAGGATCAGCGAAATGACGAGCAGCGCCCCGCCGAAGAGCACCAGCACCAGCCGGATTTTGCCTACCGTGGCGTGCAGCCGTTCGGCCATCAGCGCCGGGTAGCTCACCCGTTCGACCCCCGCGATCTTCGAGATGCCGGCGATGAAGCCGTCGAGCAGCTCCTTGTCGGCCGAGGCGGCCGTGAGGGTCAGCTCGAACGAGTCGAGCAGCGGGTTTTCGTCCAGGATTTCCTCGAATTCGCTGGCGAACATCTTGCGGAACTCGGCGTCCTCGATCTTCTCCTCCTTGCCGACGTAGGCGATCGTCGCCACGAGGTCTTCGGCCGTGAGCTGCCGGTTGACTGCGTCCTTCTGTTCGTCCGAAAGCCCGTTTTCCAGCTCCACGGTCACGGCGATGCTCTCCTGCAGGGTGTCGGCGACCTTCATCGCCGCGACCATCAGGTAGCCCACCGAGCCCAGCAGGAACAACACGAGCGTGATGCTCACCGTCGATACGATGTAGGAGTTGCGGACTTTCCGCTTCAGTCGCTTGTCGTCTTTCATAGCCGAAATGCTTTTTCGACGGCTCTTTTCCGTCGTCCGATTCATTCACGGCGTTTCGCCGTGTTTATAAGTCTGACCCACCCCTAAACCCCCGCCTCGGCGGGGGTTTGTCCTGGCGGGATTCGTATGTTATTCGTCCGGATTATTCTCTTTCCTCTTTTGTCGAATCCAATAAACAATTGCAGCGGCAGCTCCGAGCAGGATCACGAGCGACGAGACGAGCGTCACGGCTTCGGCCGCCGTCCATCCCGGGGCGCGGAATTTCCATTCGACGGTATGTTGCCCGGCAGGCAGCCTCATGGCGCGGAGCACGTAGTCGGCCCGGAAACAGGGGGCTTCCGCGCCGTCGACGTAGGCCGTCCAGCCGTAGGGGTAGAAGATCTCGGAGAATACCGCCACGCTCTCTGCGGGGGCGGTGTATTCGTACTTGAGGTAGTTGGGACGGTATTCCGTGAGGGCGATGGTGCGTACGGCCGCCGTGTCGGCGGGGGACGCCGTCCAGCCCTGCGTGTACGGCTTGTCTTTTTCTGCGATTACGGCGGTTCGTTTCAGGTCGGTTTCCCCGAGCAGGTCGATCTCCTGTTGCGGACTCCCCGCCACGGCGATCGTGTCGACGAACCAGGCGGCGCCGTTGGCTGTCGGGCGGAGCACCGCTTCGGGCTGTCCGCCGTCGCCTGGCACGATCAGGTAGCGCGTGTTGAGCATGTCCAGAACGGCGTCGTTGCGGTAGCTCAGGTAGCGGTCGATCAGATCCTGGTAACGGGCCAGCTTGGCGCCGTGGTAGCCGCCTACGGAGCGGTGGAAATAGGAGGTCGTAGCGTCCTGGAAGGGGCTGACCGTGAGGTTGAAGACGCGGAACCCCGGCTCCTTGTCGGCCATGATCGCCTTGTCGGCGGCCGTGGCCGTGACCTGGTGCTGGCGCGCCGAAATGAAGTTGTCGTGCGAAATGAACCGCAAGTCGACCGGCACCAGGTCGAGCAGCATCACGGCGGCGAGCAGTGCCGTGAGCACGTATTTGTTGATCCGGCGCAGGGCGAACAGCGCTACGCCGCCCGCTGCGAGCAGGATCATCAGCAGCGAGCGCCATGCGTCGGCCTGCATCATGGAGGCGCGTTCGGCAGCCATGGCATTGCCCGTGGCGATGCCCATTTCGGCATCCATGCCGCGCTGGAGGTAATCCTGCATGTTGTTGGCCTCGAACAACTGGCGGAACTGTTCGGTCATCATCCCGGTGCTTTCCGCGCGGCCGAAATCGAAGAACGCGCTGCCGGCGACGGCCAGCAACAAACAGAGCCCGCCCGTGACGCCCGCGGCCCATGCCAGCGCCCGCAGCAGCCTCTGGCGCGGGATCTCCCCGCGCCACAGCCGCATGAGTGCCAGTGCTCCCAGCAGCGGCACGGCCCATTGGACGACGACGAGCGCCATCGAGACGGTGCGGAACTTATTGTAGCCGGGCAGCAGGTCGAAGGCCAGTTGGGTGAACCACATTAGGTTGCGTCCCCATGCCAGCAGGAGCATCAGCACCGAGACGGCGACGATCCACCATTTGTTGCGTCCGCGTGCCAGGGCGATGCCCAGCGCTGCGAGGAAAATGGCCGCGGCGCCCAGGTAGGTCGGGCCGCCGGTGTAGGGCTGGCTGCCCCAGTAGGCCGGCAGCTGCTGTGCGGCGCCGCGCAGCCCGTATTCGTTCAGTACGGCAGCCACCTCGCCGTCGGGCGAGAAGGTCGTGCCCGATTCGCGCCCCATGAAGTCGGGGATCAGCAGGTTCAGGCTCTCCGTACGTCCGTAGCTCCAGGCCGTGGCGTAGTCGAGCGCCAGCCCGTCCTGCGAAGTCTCGGAGGTCGAGGCCAGTTCGGAGCCGCCGCGCATGGTCTCTTTGGAGTGGCTGGCGGTGTACCACAGGGGCGAGAAATTCGACCCTGCGGCGAGTATGCCTGCGGCGGCGAGTACCGCCGTGCGTTTCCAGAAGTCCCCGAGGTGTTTCTCCCTGAAGGCCGCGATCCCCTCGCTGATCCAGAAGGCGGACATGGCCAGGAGGAAATAGTAGGTGATCTGCGGGTGGTTGGCGCCGATTTCGAGCGACGCCGTGAGCGCCGTGAGCGCACCGCCCGCCCACATGTTTCCCCGCAGGGTCATCCACGCACCGCCCATCATCAGCGGGGCATAGACCAGCGCCCACATCTTGGTGATGTGCCCGGCGCCTATGATCAGCAGGAAATAGGTCGAGAGCCCGTAGGCCAGCGCCGGGACGATGCCGACCCAGGGGTCGACGCCGAAGACGAGCAGCATCAGCCACATGGCAGTCATGGCGAAGAAGAGGAAGGCCGCGGGCGTGTCGATGAGTTTCACGACCTGTCCCACGGTGCGCTTGACGATCTGCGCGGGGTAGGCCACGTTGATCAAAAAGGCGGGCATGCCGCCGAACATGCCGCCCGTCCACTGGGGGTCTTCGCCCGTGGCCGCGCGCATGTCGCTGATGTCCTTTGCCATGCCTTCGTACTGCACCACGTCGTGCTGGGGCAGTACTTCGCCGCGGAATTGCGGGGCGAAATAGGCCGCGCTCACCACGAAGAAGACGACGAGCGCCGCCGCTGCCGGCGCCAGCCGGCGTATGATCGTTTTCGAAAAATCCATTTTCCCTGTCGTTAACCGTTGCCAAGGATAGTGCAGGGCGGGAGAAGTGCCGAATTTGTTCGGGCATTCCCGGGCTGCAGCCTGTCCCGGTGAAAGATCCAAGTTTCGCAAAGGTACGAAAAAACATTTACTTGACGAGTCGCGATTGCGAAAAATCACTATCTTTGCCAAAGATATGCGGCGACCCGGTGTGCGGGATGTCCGGATTATCCGGGCCCGTCCCGGGCGATGTTGCGTCCGTTGCCGCTGGGTTAAGTTTGTTTTATGATTACACTCGATACGATCCGCAAACCTGTGACTGCGGAACTGGAGGCGTTCGACGGGTTCGTCGACCGTCAGTTTACGGCCGAAGGGGAATTGCTTGCCGACATGCTGCGTTATGCGCTTTCCTCGCGCGGGAAGGGCATACGTCCGCTGTTGGTGATGCTGTCGGCGGCGATGAACTCCCCGGTGGAGGGTGCGGCCAAAGGGCGGAGGGTGCATCTGGCCGCGATGCTCGTGGAGATGATCCACGTGGCGTCGCTGATCCACGACGACGTGATCGACGAGTCGGATACGCGGCGGGGCCGCCCGTCGGCCAATGCCCGCTGGCAGTCGCACAAGGCGGTGATACTGGGCGACTTCATCCTTGCGAGGAACATGAATATCGGCCTTTCGAGCGGCCAGTTCGACCTGGTGACGCATGTATGCGGTTCGATGGCGGCGTTGTGCGAGGGCGAGGTGTTGCAGAGCGAGTGTGCCGAGAAGCACACCATGACGCGCCAGGCGTACCTCGACATTATTTATAAAAAGACCGCATGCCTGATCGGGGTCAGCGCATCGGCCGGGGCGATGGCCGTGGGTGCCCCGCGCGAGAAGGTGGCGCTGATGCGCCGTTTCGGCGAGGCGATCGGCATGGCGTTCCAGATACAGGACGACATCCTCGACTACATGCGTACGGCGCATACGGGCAAACCTGCCAACAACGACCTGCGCGAGGGGAAGATCACCCTGCCGCTGTTAGCGGTGCTGGACAAGGCGACTCCCGAACGCCGTGCCGAGTTGCTCGGGCGGCTGGCCGGCTGCCGCGAGGAGGAGGAATCGGTGGAGTATTTGCAGAATACGGTCGAGAACGAGGGCGGGCTGGCTTTTGCCGCCGAAGTGATGCGCAGCTACGTAGCGCGGGCCGTCGAGATGCTCTCCGAATACGAGCCCTCGGAGTACCGTACGGCGCTCGTTAACCTTTGCGCCTACATCGCCGAGAGGGACAGATAACCGCGAAACTCATTAACCTAAATTCAGATAAAATCGTATGGAACAGAAAAAAAATTACACGCTGCCCATCATCATGATGTTCTTGCTCTTCGCAATGATCTCATTCGTGACGGGGCTTTCGAATCCGCTGGGCGTAATTGTCAAGAACCAGTTCGCCGTGGCGAACTGGATGTCGCAGCTGGGCAATTTCGCCAACTTCATCGCCTATGCGGTGATGGGGATTCCGGCCGGTATGATGCTCAAGCGCATCGGCTACAAGAAGACGGCGCTTGCGGCCGTGGCAATCGGTTTCGTCGGCGTGGGTATCCAGTATCTTTCGGGCGAAGCGGGCAGTTTCCCGATTTACCTGATCGGCGCATTCGTCTCGGGCTTCTCGATGTGTATGCTCAACACCGTCGTCAACCCGATGCTCAATACGCTCGGCGGCGGCGGCAAGAAGGGTAACCAGCTGATCCAGTTCGGCGGTTCGCTCAACTCGATTTCCGCGACCATCGTTCCGGTGCTGGTGGGTTACCTGATGGGCAACGCGGCCAACGCCACGATCAGCGACGCAGCTCCCGCACTGTGGATCGCAATGGGCATCTTCGCCGTGGTATTCGTCGTGCTCTACATGGTCAACATTCCCGAGCCGTTCGCCATCCAGGAGAAAAAGGCCGAGGTCAAGGACAAGCACAGCGCCCTTTCGTTCCGTCACTTCCTGCTGGGAACGATCGCCATCTTTATTTATGTAGGTGTCGAGGTCGGTATTCCCAACTTCATGAACCTGTTCCTTACGGCGGCACCCGACGCTTCGACGAGCGGCGTGGGCATGGCAGCGGCTGCGGCCGGTTCGCTGGTGGGTACCTACTGGTTCCTGATGATGTGCGGCCGTCTGCTGGGCGGCCTGCTGGGCGGTAAGATTTCGAGCAAGGTGCAGCTTTCGTTCGTCGCCTCGCTGGCGCTGATCTTCGTGCTGGTGGGCATCTTCGCCCCGACGGACGTGATGGGTGCGATGCCCGTGTTCACCGGAACCGGGTTCGGAATGGTGGAAGTGCCTGTCGGCGTGATCTTCTTCACCCTTTGCGGCCTCTGCACCTCGGTGATGTGGGGCACGATCTTCAACCTCGCGGTCGAAGGCCTTGGCAAGTATACCTCGATGGGTTCGGGTATCTTCATGGTGATGGTTTGCGGCGGCGGTATCCTCCCGCTGATCCAGGGCGGCGTGGCCGACTTCGCAGGTTACCTCTCGAGCTACTGGGTGGTTGTCGCTGGTCTGGCCTACATGCTCTTCTACGCGCTGGTAGGTTCGAAGAACGTCAACAAGGATATTCCGGTCGAAGAGTAATCCGCAGAACCGGTTGCGAGTTACGGGAAACCCGGCGTTCCGAGAACGCCGGGTTTCTTGCGGCATGTTGTCAGCGGCGCTTCATGGCGGGATGCCCAATATTTCGGGGTTCCGCTCGTCGCCTTTCCCGGTTATGCCGGATCGTGCGGCGGAGAACCTGCGCCGGGAGGGGAGTTCGGGGCGGCGGGCCTGTAAGTGCGGACGGCAGGCTGGCGCGGGCCGCGGCCGGGGCGGAATTCCGGGCCGGAACTTCTGTTGCTGTCGAAACAGGTCGTCGAAGATGGCCGCCTGTACAGGCCGTTACTCGGGGCGGCGGGAGTTTTCGGGGGCGGGCACAAAAAAACAGGAAGGGGAACCTTCCTGTTTTTTCTTGCTGACGGCCCGGACTATTTCTTGTCCGCGCTGGTCATGCGCTTCTCCTTGATGCGGGCCTTCTTGCCGGTCAGGTCGCGCAGGTAGTAGATGCGTGCACGACGTACGACACCGATCTTGTTGACCTCGATCTTGTCGATGTGGGGCGAATAGAGGGGGAAGATACGCTCGACACCCACGCCGTTCGAAACCTTGCGGATCGTGAACATCTTGGTCTTGCCCGAACCCTTGATCTGGATAACTACGCCGCGGAAACTCTGTACGCGCTCCTTGTTACCCTCGATGATTTTGTAGGATACGGTGATCGTGTCACCGGCCTTGAACGACGGTACATCGGCATCCGTCTTTGCCCACATCTGCTCGTTGACGAGCTTGATGATTGCGTCTTTGTTCATTGTTGCAACAAATTTAATGTGTTTCGCACCCAACATTCCCGCTGCGCCCGCCGTACCATACGGATACCCTGATCCGTAATCCCGCGTTCCCGGCACGCCGGACGGGCTGTGCCGTCCTTGTGTCCCCGCAACTGCGTAGCGCCCAATGAAAGAGGTTGATATACGCCCCGTAAGGGACTGCAAATATACGAAGTTTTTTTCATTCGGTGCAAGTGCGGCATGAAAATATCTTCCGTGAGCGTGATTTATTGTTATCTTTGCAGGTAAAATACCGACTATGAAAGAAGAAAAACTGATACTCGTAACCAATGACGACGGGTACGATTCGAAGGGGCTGGTGGCGGCCGTCGAGGTCGCGCGGGCCTTCGGCCGCGTGGTGGTCGTGGCACCCGAGACGACGCAGAGCGGCATGAGCCAGGCCATCACCATGTACAATCCCCTCTACCTGCGCTGCGTGCGGAAGGAGGAAGGGCTGGAAGTGTATTCCTTTTCCGGTACGCCGGTCGACTGCGTGAAGATGGCCTTCGACTACCTGTTGCGCGACGAGCGCGTCGACCTGGTGATTTCGGGCATCAACCACGGTTCCAATTCGGCCGTGAACGTGCTCTACTCGGGGACGATGGGGGCGGCTATCGAAGGCAGTTTCTACGATTGCCCGTCGGTCGGGCTGTCGCTCGACGACCACGGCGCAGACGCCGATTTCGAGGCGGCGGTGGTCTACGGGAAGCGGATCGTGCGCAGCGTCCTGGAAAAGAAGGTCGAACTCCCGTTGTGCCTCAATGTGAACGTCCCCGTAGGCAAGCCCGGCGAACTGCACGGCATCCGCCTCTGCCGCCAGAACCGCGGGTTCTGGCGCGAGGAGTTTTACCGCCACGAAGACCCGCGGGGCCGTGCGTATTTCTGGCTCACGGGCGATTTCGTCAACGGCGAGCCCGGGGCGGAGGATACCGACGAGTGGGCGCTCGCGCACGGCTATGTTTCGATCGTGCCGGTGCAGGTCGACCTGACGGATTACCGCCAGCTCGCGGCCCTTGCCAATGTGTTGGAATAATACTATATTTGTAAAAAATCGGGACGCCTATGTTGATTAAGATCCTGCTTGTCATCGCCATCCTCATCCAGACGGTCGCGACGGCATATGCCCTCAAACTGGTGCGGGCTACCAAGTACAATTCGGTGTGGATTCTCTTCATCGTGGGGTTTTCGCTGCTCTCGGTCGAGCGGTTCGTGCAGCTGCTGATGGCCAGCGGGCAGTATGTCCCCCGGTGGTGGTTCGCCTATCTGGGGATCGTGATCTCGATCTGCCTGTCGATCGGCGTGATGTACGCCCACAAGCTCTTCAAGTACATCGGCAGGCTTAACCGCCAGCGGCAATTGCTCAACAAACGCATCCTCACGGCCGTGCTCCGCACCGAGGAGAAGGCGCGTTCGCGCTTCTCGAAGGAACTGCACGACGGGCTGGGGCCGCTGCTCTCGTCGGCGAGGATGTCGCTTTCGGCACTGGCACGCGATGAACGCAGCCCCGAGCAGAAGGAGATCATCGACAATACGACCTATGTGATCGACGAGGCGATCCGTTCGCTGCGCGAGATTTCGAACAACCTTTCGCCCCACGTGCTCAATGACTTCGGGCTGGCGCGGGGCGTGCAGAACTTCATCGACAAGAGCGCCGCGATGCACGACGTGAAAATCCGCTTCACGACCAACCTCCGTTCGGAGCGGTTCGATACGGACGTCGAGGTGATCCTCTACCGGGTGATCTGCGAGCTGATCAACAACTCGCTCAAGCACGCCGCATGTTCGTCGATCAACCTTTCGCTGTCGCAGAACGGGACGGAACTGGCGCTGGACTATACGGACGACGGGCGGGGGTTCAACCCACAGGCCATGATGGACTGCGGCATGGGGCTTTCGAACATCTCGTCGCGCATCAATTCGCTGGGCGGCGTGTTCGACATCGCCAGTGCCAAAGGCCGGGGGATGCGCGCCGCGATCCGTGTCAATACGCAGGAGGAGCAGGCATCGCAGAGGCTTCGCCGCCGCAAACGCAACTGATATGGAACGCACGATAGTACTTGTAGACGACCATTCGCTTTTCCGCAACGGGCTCAGGGGGCTGCTGGAGCATTGCGCCGGGTGCCGCGTGGTGGGCGAGGCGGCCAGCGGCGAGGAGTTCCTCGCCATGCTGCCGGAGTTGGAGGCCGACATCGTTTTCATGGATTTCGCCATGCCCGGTATCGACGGCGCGCAGGCCACCGAGCGGGCGCTGGCGCGGCGTCCCGAACTGAGGATCATCACCCTTTCGATGTTCGGCGAGGAGAGCTACTATACGCGCATGGTGCAGGCCGGGGCTCGGGGTTTCCTGCTCAAGGACTCGGACATCGGCGACGTGGTCGAGGCCATCGACACGGTGATGGCCGGGGGCAGCTATTTCAGCCCGCAGCTCCTGTCGTCGCTCGCGGGGCGTCTGCGTACGCGCGAGGATGCCCCCGACGAGGAGCTTTCGGCCCGCGAACGCGAAATCCTGGTGGCCGTATGCCGCGGCCTGTCGAACCAGGAGATCGCCGACGAACTGTTCATCTCGAAACGTACGGTCGACAAGCACCGCGCCAACATCCTCGAAAAGACCGGCTGTAAAAACACCGCCAGCCTGGTCGTCTATGCCATCCGCAAGGGGATCGTGGAGATCTGACACCTAACCTAAACCCCATACCGATGAAAAAAATCCTTTGCCTTGTCGTGTGCGCCGTGTTTGCCGCGGCGCTGCCCGCCCGTGCGCAGTCGGACGAATACCGCGATGCGGTCGCCGAGATGATGGAGCTGACCGGGGCGCTCCGGAATGCCGATGTGGTCATGACCCAGATGGTCGGGTACCTCAAAACCTCCGCCCCGTCGGTTTCGGAAGCCGTCTGGGAGAAGATAATCTCGAAATTCAATGAGAAGATGCGCGCCCGCATGGTCGATATCTATGTGCCGATCTATTCCAAATATCTGACGCTCGCCGATCTGCGTGAACTGAATGCCCTTTACGCCACGCCGGTCATGCGCAAGGCGGTCGGTGCGACCCCTGCGATCATGCAGGAGGGCATGTCCGCCGGTGCGGCGCTGGGACAGGAGATCATGACCGAATTGCAGCGGGAACTGCAGGCCGGAGGATACGAATAGCCGCCTGCCGCGTCGGAAATTTACAGCAGCGGCGAAAAGACGCGCATAAGCGATTCCGCGACGCGGCGGGTGCGCGGGCGGGTGAACCATTCGCCCGGGGTGACGGTGTGGCAGTGGGTCAGGTCGTCTTCGAATATGGCGGCCATGCGGCTTGCGAATTCGCGGTCGTAGACGAAGGCGTTGATCTCGAAATTGTGCTCGAAGCTGCGGAAATCCATGTTCGCGGAGCCGATCACCGAGAGCATGTCGTCGATGATCAGCAACTTGGAATGCAGGAACCCCGGTTTGTAGAACGAGATTTTCACCCCCGCCTTCATCATGTCGTCCAGGTAGGAGTGGGTCGCAAGGTCGACGACTTTCGAGTCGGAACGGGCCGGAAGCATCAGGTGTACATCGATGCCTGCGAGCGCCGCTTCCTGAAGCGCCGTGTTGAGTACCTCCGAGGGCAGGTAGTAGGGGGTCTGGATCCAGATCCGCTGCCGGGCGCGGGCGATGGCGTAACTGTCGGCCTGCAACAGGGCGCGCCACTTGCCGAACGGGCCGCTGGGGGCGATTTGCAGGATGTCGTCGGTAAAATGCCCGACAGGCGGGTAGTACTCCGGCCCCGAAATATGCGTTTTCGTAGTCGCCGACCAGTCGCTCAGGAACGAGGCCTGGAGTCCGGCGGCGCCGCTTCCTTCGATCCGGAAGTGGGTGTCGCGCCATGTGCCCCATTGCGTGCCGCGGACGTAGCGGTCGGCGATGTTCATGCCGCCGATGAATCCGATGCGGCCGTCTATCACGACGATCTTGCGGTGGTTGCGGTAATTGACCTTGCTGGTGAAGAGCGGGAATTTGACGTGCAGGAAGGCGTATACTTCGATCCCGGCGTCGCGCATCCCTTTGAAAAAGGAGTTCTTGGCACCCCGGCTGCCTACGTCGTCGTAGAGGATGCGTACCCGGACGCCTTCGCGCGCCTTTGCGACCAGGGCGTCCCGCAGGCGGCAACCCGTCTGGTCGTCGTTGAGGATGTAATACTGGATATGGATGTGGTGCCGTGCGCGGGCGATCTCCTCCATCAGCGCTTCCATCTTCGACCGTCCGTCGGTATAGACGGCGATGCGGCTGCCGTAGAGCGGTACGGAGTGCAGCGTATTGAGCAGCAGTGAGGCGAGCGGCCGGTAGCGGGGCGGGATGCCGGGGCCTTCGGGGTGTTCGGGCTCTTCGAGCTGCATGGTGATGCGCTTGCGCGTGCGGCGCGAAATGATGCGCTGCTTGGAGAGGTTCTGCCCGAAGAAGAAATAGAAGACCAGCCCGACCACGGGGGCCAGTACCAGCACGACGATCCACGGCAGGGTCTTCAGCGGATTCCGGTTTTCGGTGATGATGACCAGAATGATGCCGAGGATCGTGACCGAGTATACGACCAGGAAGAAGTATGTCAGTATTTGTTGCATGCGGGTTTCTTCTTCGGTGCGTGCCGCTGCCGGGCGGGCTCTATTGCCGCTGCTCTTCCTGCGGGGCTTCCGCGGCGGGGAATTTTACCAGGTAGAGCAGGTGCTCCACGCCGCGCATGTAGTTGCGTTTGGGGTTTTTGGGCGAGTAGATGTAGCAGTCGAGCGTGAAGACGCGGTTGGTCGCCGTGTCGACGGTCGTGTAGCTTACGAACGGGCCGCCCATGAAATCGCCGTGCACGTCCCAGAAGCCGCGCATCTCGCACCAGAGGCGCCCCTCCATGCGGAACATGCGGAAATCGGGCGCGAAGGCGTCGGAGGTGGTCATGTATGAACCGTCCGACGGGCCGGGAATGCGGGCGGCGAACTTGTTGCGGGCGGCGAGCAGCGCCCCGGGCGAAAGCGACTCCTTGCCCTCGTAGGGGTAAGAGTAGATGAAGAAGCCCTGGCTGGCCGTGGGGTATTCGTAGCGCGCCCACAGGAAATCGGGTTCGTTCGCGGCAAGCGCATAGCCTTTCGGCACGTTCATCTCGACCCCGAAGTTTTTCAGAATGGCGTCGTGTATGCCCTTTTCGTTGAATTTCTCCGCGTATTTGATGGCGCGGTCGCGTTCGGCGTTTTCGAGGGCGAGGACGATATTCCCGCGGTTGGCCGAGAGGAACGCCGTGATCGACTTGTCGCTGGGCCCCATGAGCGTCATCACGATCTGGGGCTCGGACGTCACGTCGTACTGGACGGCGACGCTGGACTCGGTGAGCGTGGGGTCTTTGAGTACCTTGAGGATGTTGCGGTGGTCGGCGACCATGCCCGTGAACCCGCGTTCGGTGACGCGCAGCACGTCGAACAACGGCTCGGTTTGGTTGAGGTAGGGGATCGGTGCCGTGAATATCGCGCGCAGCGTATCGCCCACCTCGCCCGTCCACTCCTGCTGCGGGCAGACGACGATCAGTTCGTAGGGGGCGCCTTGTGCGGTTTTGAGCCGCGAATCGGTCAGTGTCCTGAATGCCTTGCAACCTGCCATCGTTGCGACGACGGCCGCGGCCAGCGCGATACGGAAGATAGTTTTCATAGCCGGTCTGGAATTGAATCTACTACAAATATAGTTATATTTTTCGGAATAGTGCGGAATTTCACTATTTTTGCCTGGAATAAGCAGCCATGCGTTTAAAGCCACCGAAAATAATCCGGCGCCTGATGCCGGATCTGATCTGGGAGATCGACGACCGGGACGGCGTGTTCCTCACCTTCGACGACGGCCCCACGCCCGGCGTCACGGAGTGGATACTTTCCACGCTGGACAAGTACGATGCCAAAGCCACGTTCTTCGTGCTGGGCAAGAATGTCGAAATGTACCCCGACCTTTACCAGCGCATCCTCGATGCCGGGCACAGGGTCGGCAACCACACCTACTCGCACCAGAAGGGATGGGGGATGAGCCTCGAACGCTATACGGAGGATGTGGATTTTGCCAACGATCTGGTTCACAGCGAACTGTTCCGGCCTCCGTATGCGCGGATCACCCCGGCGCAGGCGCGTTTTCTGGGGCAGCGCTACAAGCTGGTGATGTGGGACATCATCTCGCGCGACTACAACCGTAAGCTCTCGCCCCGCACCTGCCTGCGGAACGTGACCAAATACCTTGCCCCGGGGGCCATCGTGGTGTTCCACGACAGCGAAAAGGCGTTCCGCAACATGCGTTACGCCCTGCCCCGCACGCTGGAGAAGATCCGGCAGATGGGGCTCAAATGCAAAGCCATCGAATTCTGACATGAGGTTCGTAGTCGCCATAACCGCCGCCAGCGGCGCCATCTATGCCCGCCTGACGATAGAACGGCTGCTCGCCTCGCCGTGCGTGTCGGAGATCGCGCTCGTGTGCAGCCGCCACGCCCGCGAGGTGATGGCGCACGAGGGGGTGTCGCTGCCCGTAGACGGACGCATCCGTGAGTATGCGAACGACGACATGTTCGCCCCTCCGGCGAGCGGCTCGGCGCGTTACGACGGCATGGCGGTCGTGCCGTCGACGGTAGGTACCGTGGGGCGTGTGGCCGCCGGCACGGCGCAGAGCCTGATCGAGCGGGCCGCCGACGTGATGCTCAAGGAGCGGCGCCGGCTGGTGTTCGTCGTACGCGAAACGCCCCTGTCGCTCATACACCTGCGCAACATGGCGGCGCTGACCGAGGCCGGGGCGGTGATCCTGCCCGCATCGCCGTCGTTCTATGCCGCGCCGCAGGGCGTCGAGGAGCTGTGCGGTACGGTCGCCGACCGCGCCGCAGCATTGCTCGGGGTCGATATATCGCGCTATGAATGGGGGAAATAGGAAATTCCGGATTTTTTTCGTAACTTTGCGCCCACGAAAAAATCAATTCAAAACAATACCTTATGGCAACTACAGCTGACATCAAGATCGGTATGTGCATCGAAATGGATGGCAAGACCTTTCAAATCGTGGATTTCCAGCATGTGAAGCCGGGCAAAGGCCCAGCTTTCGTACGAACCAAACTCAAGAACCTCGAATCGGGCCGCGTGCTGGACAATACGTTCTCGGCAGGTGCGAAGATCGAACCCGTACGCGTGGAACGCCGTCCCTACCAGTTCACCTATGAGGATGACCTGGGGGCGCATTTCATGCACACCGAGACTTTCGAAGAGATCAACATCGACAAGAACCTGATCACCAACTACGACCTGATGGCCGACGGCCAGATCGTGGAGGTGATGTTCCACACCGAGAAGGAGACCGTGCTTTCGGCCGAGCTTCCCCCGATCGTGGACATGGAGGTGACCTATACCGAGCCGGGCATCAAGGGCGACACCGCTTCGACCAACTCGCTCAAACCCGCTACGGTCAACACCGGTGCGACGGTGCGCGTTCCGCTGTTCATCAACACGGGCGACAAGATTCGCGTCGACACCCGCACCCGCGAGTATTACGAGCGCATCAAGTAAGCCGGCAGCGTTCCGGAGGGCTGTTTAACAAGTCCCGAAAATCGAAAATCACCCCTGTCAGAATAAGCTCTGGCAGGGGTGAAATCGTTGAAATCAGACTTGTCAGACAGCCCCTTTTGTCCGGGGCGGATCGGACGGTGCGCCCGTTATTCGAATTCGGACATCACGCGCTCCATCTTCCGGCGGATTTGGGCGGTGCAGAGGTTGCCGATGCTGCCTTCGTGGGTGTGGTGCACCTCGCGCGTCGGATGGTACTCACCGCGCTGTACGGCCATGCCCACCTGCTTGTAGGCTTCGCGGAACGGGACGCCTGCGAGTACGAGGCGGTTGACGTCCTCGACCGTGAAAAGGTAGTCGTATTTCCGCTCGTCGAGGATGTCGGTGTTGACCTTCAGGTGCGCGAGCATGAAGTCGCACATCGAGAGGGTGCGTTTGATTTCGGTTGTCGCCGGGAACAGGATGTCCTTGAGCAGCTGCATGTCGCGGTGGTAGCCGACGGGAAGGTTCGCCGTGAGCAGGGCGATCTCGTTCGGTACGGATTGCAGGCGGTTACAGCGTCCGCGCATGATCTCGAAGACGTCGGGGTTCTTCTTGTGGGGCATGATGCTCGACCCCGTGGTGAGGTTGTCGGGCAGCGATACGAAGCCGAAGTTCTGGCTCATGAACAGGCAGATGTCCATCGCCAGGCGGCCGATGGTCGCAGCGACGGCCGCGATGGCGTTGGCGGCGGTGCGTTCGCTTTTGCCGCGGCTCATCTGTGCCGCCACGACGTTGTAGTGTAGCGCTTCGAAACCCAGCAGGCGCGTGGTCATCTCACGGTCGAGCGGGAACGACGAGCCGTACCCGGCGGCCGAGCCGAGGGGGTTCTGGTTGGCGATGTGCCATGCCGCGGCGATGAGCCGCATGTCGTCCACCAGCGTTTCGGCATAGGCGCCGAACCACAGGCCGAACGACGAAGGCATGGCGATCTGAAGGTGGGTGTATCCCGGCATCAGTATCTCCTTGTACTGTTCGCTGAGCGTTTGCAGGCGGTCGAAGACCGTTTTTACGGCTTCGGCGGTCTGGCGCAGTTCGTCGCGCAGGAACAGTTTGAGGTCGACCAGCACCTGGTCGTTGCGCGAGCGGCCCGAGTGGATTTTCTTGCCGGCATCGCCCAGGCGGCGGGTGAGCATCAGCTCCACCTGCGAGTGGACATCCTCGGTGCCGGGTTCGATTTCGAAGCGCCCGGCCTCGATCTCGGCGGCGATCTCTTTCAGTCCCGCCGTCAGCTTTTCCAGTTCGCCGGCCGTCAGCAGCCCGATCGTTTCGAGCATGGCGATATGCGCCAGCGAGCCCTGGACGTCGTAGCGCGCAAGCCGCATGTCCAGTTCGCGGTCGTTGCCGACGGTATATTCCTCGATCATCTTGTCGGGCTCGAAGCCCTTGTCCCAAAGTTTCGTTGCCATATTGTGTATATTCGTTTCTCTCTTTGTTCCGGCTCCCTATTGCCGTCGGCCGTCGGCTTGCGGCGGTGCGCCGCGTTTGCCGGGCTGCCATCTGCCTCGGAGGGGGTTCTTTCGCAGCGGGGTTGCAGCCTCCTGCCGCGGGCATCAGAGGATTTCAGCCAGTTGTTTTATGAATTTTTCGTAAATTCCGATGCCCTCTTCGATCTCCGAAAGCAACACGAATTCGTCGGCCGTATGCGAGCGCGAGGATTGCCCCGGCCCCATCTTGAGCGACGGGAAAGGCATCAGCGCCATGTCCGACGTGGTGGGCGATACGTAGCTTTCGCGCCCCGTGGCGGCGGTCGCCCGTGCGAGCGGATGGGCGGCGTTGAGCGCCGAGGCACGGATGCGTGTCGAGCGGGGCGTCACCTCGCTGCGCAGTGCCCGACGCAGGATTTCGACCGTTTCCTCGTTGGTGTAGGCATCCGTGGTGCGGACGTCGGCCACGAAACGGCAGGTGTCGGGAACGACGTTATGCTGCGTGCCGGCCGCGATCTGCGTCACGGCGATGCCGATGGGGCCCAGCAGGTCGGAGCGGCGGTCGAAGCGGAAGTCGCGCAGGCGGGCGATGTCGTCGAGTGCGATATAGAGCGCGTTGACGCCCTCGTTGCGGGCCGCATGGCCGCTTTTGCCGCGGGCTTCGCAGTCGAGGACGACCAGCCCCCGTTCGCCGACGGCGGCCTGCATCCCCGTGGGCTCGCCCACGATTGCCATGTCGATCCGTCCCAGCTGCGGCAGCAGGGTGCGCATACCGTGCTCGCCCATGCACTCCTCTTCGGCCGAAAGCGCCAGCAGGAGGTTGAACGGCAGGGGGCGTGTGCGCTGCGTCAGGAAAGTCTGCGTGAGGCTCACCGCCGAAGCCCCGGCGTCGTTGCTCCCCAGGCCGTAGAGGCGGTCGCCTTCGACGGTCGGGGCATACGGGTCGCGGGTGTAGCTGGCTGCGGGGCGTACCGTGTCGTGGTGGGAGTTCAGGAGCAGCGTCGGGCGCGCCGGGTCGAAGCCTGCGGAGCGGGCGAAAACGTTGTTGTGCAGTCTTTCTGGTGCCGCGCCGTGTTCCGCCAGGTAGGCGAAGATGAGGTCGGCCGTGCGGCTTTCGTCGCGCGACGGGGAGGGCGTTGCGATCAGCGTCCTGAGCAGGTCGATGGCTTCCTTGGTTTTTGCATCCATGTCGTTTGTGAGCTGGCTGTCCGTTCCCCTGTGGCCGTGCGGCCACAGGGATCGGGCGTATTACCTGATTACCGTTCCGGTGTCGTTCAGCAGGTTCTCCGAGTGTTTGATCGTGACGCTCCGCACGCCGTTGGCAACGGCTTTCAGCGCGTTCTCGACCTTGGGGATCATCCCTTTGCTGACGATGCCGCCGGCTTTGAGCGCGGCGTACGATTCGGCCGTGATTTCGCGGATGAGCGTCGTCTCGTCCTCCGGGTCGCGCAGCACGCCGCTTTTTTCGAAGCAGAAAACCAGCTCCGTGGGGGCGATCCGGGCGGCACCGAGTGCCACGGACGAAGCCACGCTGTCGGCGTTGCAGTTGAGCAGCGTGCCCTGCCCGTCGTGCATGATGGCGCAGAATACGGGCGTGACGCCTGCCCCGAGAAGTTCCCCGAGCAGCGTGTGGTTGACACTTTCGATGTCGCCCACGAAGCCGTAGTCGATCGGTTCGGGTGCGCGGCGGCGTGCCATGACGGCGTTGCCGTCGGCGCCCGATAGCCCGAGTGCATTGCATCCGGCGGCCTGGAGCCCGGCCACGAGCTGTTTGTTGACCAGCCCGGCGTAGACCATCGTCACGATGTCGAGCGTGCCCTTGTCGGTGATGCGGCGCCCGTCGACCATCTGCACCTGCAGTTCGAGTTTCTGGGCGAGGCGCGTGGCGAGCTTGCCGCCTCCGTGGACGAGGATCTTCGCCCCGGGCAGCGAGGCGAAGTCCGCGAGGAAGCCTCGCAGGGCCGCGGGGTCGTCGATGACGTTGCCCCCGATCTTTACTACCGTGATTTTTTCCATCACTTCGACCCCTCCAGCAACCTTTTGAGTACTACCTGTGCCGAGATCTCGCGGTTGGCGGCCTCGGGGATCACCAGCGAGCGCGGCGATTCGATCACTTCGTCCGTGACGATCATGTTGCGCCGCACGGGCAGGCAGTGCATGAAATAGGCGTCGTGGGTGAGCGCCATCTTTTCGGCGTCCACCGTCCAGCTCCGGTCGCGGCTGAGCACCTTTCCGTAATCGGGGTCGGCGTAGGCCGCCCAGTTCTTGGCATAGACGAAATCCGCCCCTTCGAGCGCCTTGCGCTGGTCGTATTCGACACGGGCGTTGCCGACGAACTGCGGGGCGAGCTCGTAGCCTTCGGGATGGGTGATGACGAAGTCGTAGCCGGCGGCGTTCATCCACTCGGCGAACGAGTTGGGCACGGCCTGAGGCAGGGCGTTGGGGTGCGGTGCCCAGGTCATCACGACCTTCGGGCGCTCCGTGGTCTTGTACTCCTCGATGGTGATCAGGTCGGCGAAGCTTTGCAGCGGGTGCCGCGTGGCGGCCTCCATCGAGAATACGGGGCGGCCCGAGTAGCGGATGAACTGTTCCAGTACGCGTTCCTCGTAGTCTTCGGCCTTGTCGTGGAAGCGGGCGAACGACCGTACGCCGATCACGTCGCAGTACGATCCCATGACGGGGATGGCTTCGAGCAGGTGTTCGGCCTTGTCGCCGTCCATCACCACGCCGCGCTCGGTTTCGAGCCTCCAGGCACCTTGGTTGACGTCCAATACCATGACGTTCATGCCGAGGTTCATCGCTGCCTTCTGCGTCGAGAGCCGCGTGCGGAGGCTCGAATTGAAGAACAGCATCAGCAGGGTTTTGTTGCGGCCGAGCCCCGTGAACTGGAACCGGTCGCGTTTGATCTCCATGGCTTCGGCGACGGCTGTCGTCAGGTCGCCGATGTCTGCTACACAGGTGAATTTTTTCATCGTACGAGTTCTTTGAATGCGTTGAGGAAGCGGTCGGCCAGTTCGCGTGTCAGGCAGAGCGCGGGCAGCAGCCGCACGGTCGAGGCGCCGGCGCCGCCCGTGAAGATGTGTTTTTCGAAGAGCAGCCGTTTGCGGAACTCCGACCCGGAGCCGTCGAGTTCGATGCCGATCATCAGTCCGCGGCCGCGGACTTCTTTCAGCCCGCCGATCTTATGCAGTTCGCCGAGCAGGTATTCGCCGACCGTGGCGGCGTTCTCGACGAGCCCGTCGCGCTCCATCACGTCGAGCACGGCGATGGCCGCTGCGCAGGCGAGGTGGTTGCCGCCGAAGGTGGTGCCCAGCAGCCCGGGGCGCGCCTCGAAATGGGGCGCGATCAGCACGCCGCCGATCGGGAAGCCGTTGCCCATGCCTTTGGCCGTGGTGATCAGGTCAGGGCGGATGCCGGCAGCCTGGTGGGCGAAGAAGCGACCCGTGCGTCCGTAGCCCGACTGTATTTCGTCGAGGATAAGCTGCGTGCCGGTTTCGCTCGCCGCCGTGCGCAGTTCGCGCAGGAAGTCGTCCGCGGGGCAGTGGATGCCGGCGACGCCCTGGATGCCCTCGATGATGACGGCGGCGAACTCACCCGTGGCGAGTTTCGCGCGCGCGGCTCCGATGTCGTTCAGCGGTACGAATTCCACGTTGGCCGTGCGGTTGAAGGGGGCAGAGATCGCGGGGTTGTCCGTCGCGGCGACGGCGCCCGAGGTGCGGCCGTGGAACGCCTTGGAAAAGGCCAGCACCTTCGTGCGGCCGGTGTGGAACGAAGCCAGTTTCAGGGCGTTCTCGTTCGCCTCCGCTCCCGAATTGCAGAGGAAGAGGCTGTAATCGTCGTAGCCCGATGCGCGGCCCAGTTTTTCGGCCAGGGTGGTCTGGAGCGAGTTCTCGACCGAGTTGGAATAGAATCCCAGCCGTGCGGCCTGCTCCGAGAGGGCCCGTACGTAGTCGGGCTGCGCATGGCCGATCGAGATGACGGCATGGCCGCCGTAGAGGTCGAGGTATTCGGTGCCTGCCGCGTCGTAGACGAAGCAGCTTTTGCCCCGGACGGGCTCTACGGGATAGAGCGAATATACGTTGAAAAGTTCCATTTTTACAATTTTTTCATTATTGCACTTTTTGGTGGCAAAAGTATCACAAATTTGGTAAAAAGGCAAATGTAAGCATTGGTATTGATAATCAGGTAGTTTTTCTATCCAGTTCACTCTATACAGGTTGTCGAATCGGTAGTCGGCGGCATCGTCAAGCGTGGGTTCAGTTACCAAAGCATTACCTCGTTCGGGAATGCCTTTTATTTCCTAAAATAGTGATTTACCGTCTATTGCATTTCCATTCATCTTGACCGAAGACTCTGCGGAAATTAGTTTTGTATCCCTAAAAAAGCAGAGTTATGCGCAGCACATTCAAGGTTCTGTTCTACCTGAAAAGGAACAAGAAAAAAACACAGTCTGCGGTTCCCCTCATGGGCCGCATCACGGTCAACGGTACTATTTCGCAATTCAGTGCGAAGCTCACGGTTCCGGAGCGTTTGTGGGAAGTCCGCGGCGGCCGTGCCAAGGGGCGGAGTCTCGAAGCCGACCGTATCAACCGCCATCTGGACGATATCCGCTCGCAGCTCGACCGTCATTATCGGGATATCCGCGACCGGGAAAGCTATGTGACGGCCGAGAAGGTGAAGAACGCCTGGCTGGGATTCGGGAAGCGTTACCGCACCCTGCTGTCCACTTTCCGCAGCTTTACGGACGACCTGCACGGCCGTATCGGCGTCGACCGTTCGAAAAACACGTGGTACCGTTATCTTGCCACGATGAAACACCTGCAAGCGTTCCTTACTGTAAAATACCGTGTGAGCGACATCGCCCTTGCCGAACTGGAACAGTCCTTTATCGAACAGTTCCATGTTTACTTGAGAACGGAATGCAATCTCAAGCTTACGAGCATCTGCCGTTATCTGGACTGCCTGATCAATGTGGTCAAAGTCTCCTTCAACGACGGAATCATGCCCCGCAATCCGTTCGCCTCGTACCGTTACAACGAACCCACGCCGGAGCGTGCTTTCCTGAACGAGGAAGAGATCCTCACGCTTCAGCATGCCGCGCTCCGCACGAAGAAACAACGTATGATCCGCGACCTGTTCCTCTTCTCCTGTTTTACGGGCATCTGCTACGCGGATCTGAAAACCCTTGCATGGAAACAGCTCGAACAGGATACGCACGGCGACTGGTGGGTCACAGGCAACCGCTGCAAGACGGACACACGGTACGTGGTCAAACTGCTGCCTGCTGCCTTGTCCATTCTGGAACGTTACCGGGACGGCACGGATTATGTCTTTTCTTTTATGCCGCATCTGAATACGGTCGACCGTTCCCTGAAACGGATCGCTGCCTTGTGCGGCATCGAAAAGAAGCTGACCTTTCATGTCGGACGCCATACCTATGCCACGACGATCTGCCTGATGAACGGCGTGTCGCTGGAAACGCTCTCGAAGATGCTGGGGCATAAACGCATCACCACGACGCAGACCTATGCGAAGGTTACCCAGCCGATGATCGACCGTGAGGTGGAGATGCTCAAAATAAAGTTGGCGGATAAATTCATGGCTGTATAAAAATAGCGGACAGTTGGGAAAAACGATAAGGAGCCATGTGAGAACAGCATATATCGTCTCACCCTTAAAAGCAAAAAAGTCTGATATATCCCTGTAATCTCTTTCCGCCGGCAGGAAATATATCGCCGGAGATGAAAATACGCAAGGCCATGCGAATCGCCCGAAGGGCGAGCCTTGCGTATTTCCATCTTCGGCGTTTTGCTGGACGCTACCGTCGGAAAAGGCGGCTTTCTGCGCCCCGGAGGCTACCCAACGGGCTATTGACTCTACGACACGCATATCAGAAACCCAAAGTAATCGGTCATTGCATTGCCTGTTCAAAACGGTTGTCTGTTATTCTTCTTTTCGTGGAGATAATTCAGCTCGTCGCTGTAAATTCCGATTACAAAGCGCAGCATATTGTCGACCAAGGCCGTTAATCTTGTATTATCGTTTCCCAGCAGGTGGAGGATTTCCGATACTTTGTGCTTGGTTTGGGCGCTGACATAGATCGCCGAACGGTTACGGCAATCCACCGGTGCGAAGAAGGTGCGTTCGAAGTCCGGCAGCGAGAGCTTTTTACGACGGAAGCCGGCAGGCTCCTTTCCAGTAGTCGTTTGGGTGTTGACGTCTGTTTTTTCAGTCGTCGGTGCCGATGCTTCGGATACCGTTTCCGATGTGTTTTCCTCGGGAGCGTCCGTATTTTTCTCTTCCGGGTCGGGAATCCGGCGGACGACTTTCGAGTCCAAAGGAGCTTGTCCGGCGATCATCTGACGCATCAGTTCCTCGGCGGCTTCGATACAGGGACGCTTTGAAGGTTTCGGTGCGAGTTTGTCTTTTTCTTTGAATGAATCCATGGTACAATGTTTTTGAGATTGATTGTTAGCTATATGGTCGTAAAGCGTGTATGTTTGCTTCGTTGGATTAAACCATTCAAAATACCATTATTGACTTTCGAATCCATAGGAACCCTCTGGCGATCATCTGACGCATCAGCTCCTCGCCGACCTCGATACGGGGACGCTTTGAAGGTTTCAGTGCGAGTTTGTCTTTTTCTTTGAATGAATCCATGGTACAACGTTTTTGAGATTGATTGTTCGTTTTGCAGTCGTAAAGCATGTATGTTTGGTTTTATGTTTTAAACCATTCAAAATACCGTTTTCTATTTCATGCGGTTTATATCGGGATAATGAACGGAATAAGAAAACCGACCTTTCATGCTGCAAGATACAACCGATTGAAATACCTCGGTTCCGATGTCCGCTCCAGACCGCTCCAGTCCGCACCGAGGGTTTGTTTTGGCGCCCGCACGGTTGTAATATTGCACCGGGAACAGACCCGCCCTTGGAGGCCGTAGCGGAGGCTTTTCAAAGTTCTCACAAAAAATCTTTCGCCGCGGATTTTTGTTTTCGCCAGAAAACAGCGAGCTGTACCTTCGTATGCCGAAAATTTTTTCGGCATACGAAAGGTGCCCGCTCTGCGAGGCCGGGCGTTCTCCCAAGTCGAACGCCTTTTTAACCGATATTATGAATACCGACCGAAAACACACACAACAATTTCGAACTCCGAGTTATAAATACTCCTTCCGGCTCAATGAAGAGCAAAACATCCGCTTCAACGAGTTGCTCTGCAAAGCCGGACTTGAGCATAACCGCAGTCGGTTTATCGTCAAACGCATCTTCGCCGAAGAGTTCGTCGTCATCAAACGCGACCCGTCAAAGACGCAGTTTATCGCCCGGCTGAATGATTTTTATTTCCAATTTCAAAAGTTCGGGAACAACTATAACCAGATTGTAAAAGCCATCAACGCACACTTTTCCAACGTTGCTATCCCGCATCAGATCGCTATGCTGGAGCAACGGACCCGCGAGCTGAAAGCTCTGAGTCTTGAGATTCTCAACCTTGCAAAACAGGCTAAGGAGCGATTGCGAATATAAGAGTTGGATTGTCGCCCGACCGGCAGCGTTATCGGATTCCAATATAGAATTGTACGCTTGCTCGTTACCTTGGCCCGGCAACTTTAACAACAACAAACGTATGGCAAGCGTAAAAGTAAAATTCCGGGCCTCGTCCGTTGCGGATCGTGAAGGCCGACTGTATTATCAGATCATCCATAACCGTGTAACCCGACAGATCAACAGCGGCCATAAACTGTTACCGTCGGAATGGGCCGCTCTGCGTGCAGGATTGCTCCGGCCGGATTGCAAAGGGCCCCGACACGCTTACCTTGTCGCATTGAAAAGCCGGATCGTGGAAGACACCGCCCGCCTGGAGCGCATTATCGCCCGGTTGGAACATACGGGCGAAAGTTATACGGCCGGGGATGTGGTCGCACGTTATCTTACGCCTTCGGATACCGGGGGCTTTTTCTCTTTCGCCCGGAGTCTTGTCGGGCAGTTGAGACAGATCGGGAAAATTCGCACGGGCGAACGCTACACGACCGTCTTGAACAGCTTCGGGCGTTTCCGCAGGAATACCGAGGTGTCTTGGGATGAGATGGACTCCGACCTGATGATCGAATACGAGACTTATCTCAAATCGAGGGGCGTATGCCCGAATACCTCCTCTTACTATATGCGGGGACTGCGAGCCATTTATAACCGGGCCGTTGAGAAGAAAATGACCGTGCAGCGCGATCCGTTCAAGTATGTCTACACGGGCATTGGCAAAACTGTTAAGCGGGCGGTACCCCTGAAAGTCATCCGCCAGATCCGGGATATGGATTTGGCACTGTTTCCGGCGATGGATTTCGCCCGCGACATTTTCATGTTCTCATTCTACACCCGGGGAATGTCGTTCATCGACATGGCTTACCTGAAGAAGAAAGATCTGCAAAACGGCATACTCTCTTACCGCAGGCAGAAAACGGGACAGCAGTTGTTCGTCAAATGGGAAAAACCCATGCAGGAGATCGTCGATAAATATGATACGAACGCCACTCCTTATCTGCTGCCGGTAATTCGGGACATGCATGCCGACGCTCGCCGGCAGTACAAGAATGCGGCGCATCTGGTCAATGACAAATTGAAAAAATTAGGCGAGCAGTTGGGACTGGACATACCCTTGACCAGCTATGTCGCCCGCCACGGGTGGGCTTCCATCGCCAAGGACAGGAACATTCCGCTCGCGACCATCAGCGAAGCAATGGGGCACGATTCTGAAAAGACCACGCGAATTTATCTCGCCTCTTTGGACACATCTTCCGTAGACAAGGCGAACAGCCAAATCCTGAAAGCATTGTAGCTGCATAAAAGTCTGTCTTCATCCAACCGGATTTCATTCGGAAATCTCTTTTAAGATTTATTCTTGAAAGAGATATTTTTTCCGGCGGATCAATCCACCGGAAAATCGCTCTCTCCGGAAGGAATAGGTGGGTCGGTAGCGATAATTAAAGAAATAAACGACGGTTAAGTTCCCGAAATAGCATTTAACGGACTGACAGATAGATACAACTTCTCTTTCCGAGAGAAATATCATACTGCCGCAAAGTTATGAAAAATATGAAATACGACAACGAAATCCGGTGAAAAATAAAATTATCCCGGTCATTTCAGTTCGGAATGTTGAGCCATTAATAGAATTTGTTGAACCAATCCTGAGGCTTTCGTGTGTAAGGCGCTGATAATAAACGCCAATCATTTCGCTATTTCTCTCGGAAAGAGATGTATCGGCAGAGGGAATCCGCCAAAGGAAATCACAAACAGCCTGCGACCGGTAAGAATGAGGTGCAGAGGCATTTCCGACGGACAATTCCGACTGACCGGGAGGGTGGGAAGAAAGATAAGGTGTTGTGTGATAGACTACTTCTCTCCGCAAGAGAAATATTGACGAACGCAAAGTTATGCAATTTAATGGAAATAACGACCAAAACCGGATGAAATTTTCGTCTGCCGAATTCGCCAAAAGATTTTTGGCCGACAAATGTTGTGCAAGCAAACAGTTTTCCGAGTGCAAATTTTGCATGGTTTTCAGATAGTTATAACCAATTATATCCATTGCTCTTTCTCTTGCGGAGAGAAAGAGCGTAAAACGAGCAGAATATCTTTTTACGGATTTGCGGAATAGATGATTGGTATTCCGGCGGAAATAAACATAAACGACTGTAATACATGCCAATATACAGATTGGCATGAACTAAAGGCATGTGCCTTTACAGAAAGGACAAACATAAGTAATGTATGGACATCGCCTCGCCCAATACAGAAGAACTCACGACCGCCCGCTGGTTCGTCATGCGGGCTTACAAAAGCGAAAAGAGAGCGGAGGAAAAACTCAAAGGTAAAGATGGATTGGAATATTTTATTCCGAAATATTATGCTGTAAGAGTCTATCACGGAGTGAAATCGAAACGCCTCGTTCCGGTCATTCCGAATCTCGTATTCGTACATGCCAGTCGCATACAGATTACGGAATTTAAGAAACGCTATAATTTCCTGCAATTCGTGATGTGGGAGAAAAGTACGGGCTTGGAATATCTCGTTGTTCCAGATGACCAGATGGAGAGTTTTATCAGGGTTTCATCCCAATACGAAGAAAATATCTCCTACTACAATCCGGATGAGCTCGACCTTCGAAAAGGGCGCCGGGTACGCATCCACGGAGGTAAACTCAATGGAGTAATGGGTGTATTCATGCAGGTGCAGGGCAAAAGAAACCGCAGGGTCGTCGTCCTGCTGGAAGGTGTCATGGCCGTAGCCGCAGAGGTGCATCCCGACTTGATCGAGGTTATCTCCTGACTGTAGTTTATCCATTGAGCAAAGCTGATACAATCGAATTAGAAAACTATGAACGGCAAACCGAATGTCGAGCCACCTTGGATGTCGCTGAAACGTCTGATCGAAACCCGTATGGTCGAGATACTCTGCAAAGAACAGGGCAACAGAAAGTATATCCGCTTATACGGCGCCGGAGAATATTGGCACGCCTACGAAGAGTCGGCCTGTCAGTTAAGCCGGATATTCACGGAATGTGAAACGGCACTTTTCAGGCATAAGGACTACCCCTTTCCAGTGGTTATGGTCAGCATCCCCGACAGTGAATTACGGACTTACATCCGGCAGCATATCCCGGTATGCGACAAGCCTGATTACAAAAAACTGCTGGTCGCGGAACTTTCCGTCTCGGAATACCGCGCATGGCATGAACACGCGGTGAAAGAGTTTTTGTAATTCCTTACGATTGCCGATGACTGATCCGAAAACCGTTATTTTCAACGAATATGGAAACGATACGTGCATTCATTTTATTCGTCATTCGAATATGCTAACTGACCGGAATCGCTATCTTCGATGGATCGACGGACTGTGAATTCAAACAACGAGTAAAATCGAACATTTTCACGCTTCTGTATGCTTTACCGCTTGCTGTCACGGCTGGGTGCTGAAAAGTACCTGTCGTCAAGTTACTTTTCGTCGTGGTTGATTTTGGCCATCGATACCGTTGTATCTGTTTTTTCGACGTTTGTCGCCTACCTTTTGATCCGGGGGCTTTTCCCGCATCCTGTTTTCACGGTCTGGTACGGCGTGTGGCTTCTGGCTGGTTCGTGCGTGTTGAGCGTCATCACGTTCATTCTGTTCCGTACGTTCCGGAGCGTCATCCGCCACACGACCCTTCGTGAAGTGTGGAAACTCGGCGCCGCGGTCCTGCTGAAAGACGTGCTGATGTTCGTCTATGTGCAATTGTTTCCGCAGTCGCCGCTTCCTCCCCAGACGGCTATCGCCCTGGGGTTCATGCTGGATGTGCTGGTCACGCTTTTCCTTTTGCTGGCCCTTCGTCTGGGGATGATCATCTTTTACGACCTGCTGAAACTCAACCGCACACGCCATGCGAACTGCCGTCAGGTTCTGGTCTACGGGACGGGGGACAAATCGGTCTCGCTCGTTACGCGTCTCCAGAACTCGCCCCATTACCGGGTCATCGGGTTTCTGACCTACGGGAAACGACTCAAAAACCATGCGATCGCCGACCGTCCGGTGTACTACTTCGAGGATGAAAGCAGCATCGAATATCTGCGTGACCGAGTCGATATTGATGCCATACTTTTCGCCACGAACGACGACGCACAGTCGGAACAGGAACGGCTGATCAAGTACTGTACGGAGAAATCGGTGAAGATCCTGATCACCCCTCCGATCGACGAGGTTATCGACGGTAAGATCATGAAGCAGTCGATCCGCGAGATCAAGATCGAGGATCTGCTGGGCCGCCCCGAAATCAAGATCTCGATGGAGGAGATCGTCGCCAACTTCAAGGACAAGACGATCTTCGTTACGGGCGCCGCGGGATCGATCGGCTCGGAACTATGCCGCCAGCTGGCGACGTTCGGGGTTAAGGAGCTTATCCTTTTCGACAACGGGGAGACCCCGATGCACAACCTTCGCCTGGAACTGGAGGAGCGCTATCCGGCATTGAAATTCATCCCTGTCATCGGCGACGTCCGGATTCCCGCCCGTCTGGACTTCGTGTTCCGGACGTACCATCCGCAGGTGGTGTTCCACGCTGCGGCTTACAAACACGTCCCGCTGATGGAGGAGAACCCATGCGAGGCGGTTCTGGTAAACGTCGCGGGAACGCGCAACGTCGCTGACAAGTGCATCGAATACGATGTTGAGAAGATGGTTATGATCTCGACGGACAAGGCCGTGAACCCGACGAACGTGATGGGTTGCACGAAGCGCCTTGCGGAGATCTATGTGCAGTCGCTGGGTCTGTCGATCGAGCAGGGCCGCACGCCGGGGAAGACGCGTTTCGTCACCACGCGCTTCGGGAATGTGCTGGGCTCGAACGGTTCGGTCATTCCCCGCTTCAGGGACCAGATCTCCAAGGGCGGTCCGGTGACTGTCACGCATCCGGACATTACGCGCTTCTTTATGACGATCCCCGAGGCGTGCCGTCTGGTCATGGAGGCCGCCACGATGTCGACGGGCAATCAGATCTTCGTCTTCGACATGGGCGAATCGGTTAAGATCGCGCACCTGGCGCGGCGGATGATCTCCCTGGCGGGCTTCGAGCCGGAGAAGGACATCAGGATCGAATACACGGGTCTGCGGCCGGGTGAGAAACTTTACGAGGAAGTACTTTCGAATAAAGAGAATACGGAGCCTACGTTACATGACCGCATCCGGATTGCTAAGGTGCGGGAGTATGATTACCGGGAGGCATGTGAGGTAGCCGAAGAGCTGGAAACTTTGTCCCGGAAAGTCGAGATTCCCGATATGGTCAGACTGATGAAAAAGACAGTTCCCGAGTTCAAATCAAAGAACTCAAGGTTTGAGGTGTATGATAAATAGAGTGTCGTTACATACATTTTGCGAACGTCTTAAAAGTAGTGATCTATTCAAGGACTCGTTTTGGGCCCTTGCTGGTAGTGCCTTGGGTAAAGGTCTTTCTTTACTTGCAGGAATTGCCGTAGCACGATTTCTCGGCAAAGAAGTATATGGCGAATATGGAACCATTAGGACCACACTGTTCTATATTGCGATAGTTTCCACTTTTGGATTTGGCTATACAGCAACTAAATTCGTTGCCGACTATATTTCGGAAAAGCCCGAAAAATTAAAGTCATTGGTTTGGACTTTTTTAAAAATTACTTTAGTTTTTAGTGGGTTATTAGCATTAGTTCAAATAATTTTTGCCGCTTCTATTGCTCTATTCATTGATGCACCAAATTTAGAATTTCAACTGCGTTTTTTTTCATTGTTAATTATTCTGAATGGATTACAAACAACCCAAATCGCTATTTTATCAGGATTTAAAAAATTTAAAGAAACTGCAAAAATAAATATTTACACCGGTTTTGTCGTATTTATTGGTAGCATTATCATGACATGGTTTTGGGGACTAACCGGAGCTCTTGGAGCATTAATGTTGTCATTTGTGGTTCAAGTTATACTGAATCAAATAATTATCCGACACGCTCTGACTCAGTATAATTCAAATGAAAAAGTTTCAAGATCAGAAATATACTCTATGTTAGGTTTTTCAATTCCTGTAGCCCTTCAGGAGAGTTTGTACACAATAGTACATTGGATAGGTTTGCTCCTACTGATTCATTTTGCCAATTATGGCGAAGTCGGTTTATCGTCAGCTGCAGCATTATGGCAAAGTGTTGTGATTTTTGTACCGGCAATGTTAAAAAACGTGATGTTTTCTTATTTATCAAGCTCAGATAACCATTCGTCTCTGATCAATAAACTTCTTTTAGTCAATTTTTTATCCTCATTACTCCCCGTTTCAATCGTCATTCTTTTTTCTGGATTTATCAGTTCTTTTTACGGTGTGAGTTTTGTTGGGTTACCAAAAGTTTTGAATATCTCAGCAGCAGCAGCTCTTTTCATCTGTTTATCGGAAGTTTATTGTTATGAGTTTATATCACGGGGAAAACCGTGGATAGTTTTCATAGCGCGCCTTGTTCGCGATATGTTCATTCTTATTCTCACCTACATTATTTTGCAACAAATTAATGAAAGTCAAGCTTATTGGTTTGCACTTATCTCACTAATTGCGAATGGGATATTTCTAATTTTACTACATCTAAGATATAGATATGTTAAGTAAAATACATATTAATAATAAATATTTTGTCCTATTCGTACTAGGGCTATTGGGATTTGCAGCAATAAAAGCAATGCAAGGTCTAGCTAATATAGATTCCACCTCACACAATAATACTAATTTTATTTATGTAATTATCGGAGTGTTATCTGTGATCTATATATTATCGCATTGGAGAATTGCTTTTGCAAATAATATATATACAAAAACGATATGTTCATTTTTGGCATACTTGATTTTAAGATATGCATTTTTTTATGATGATACACCAATAATAAGACTTATTGCAAATTGTGTATGGCCAATTATTGCAGTGTTAGGTTATACTATTGGTTATAAGAACTATACATCGGAGAACCTATCTGCCATAGCACGAGTTTATCTTACATTTATTGTTCCATTTTTTGTTTATAATGTCTTTCTTAGTTTTACATTGACATACGATACAGATGAGTTTGCCAAAGATGCTTTTTTTATTTGTCTAATTTTTTTACCATACATTTTTCTATTGAAATCTCCCAAATGGAAATACATATTATATATCATTTTTGCAGCAATTGCATTCATTTCGACCAAAAGAACCATTCTAATCGCAACAATATTGTCGGGCGTATTATTTTTTCTCAAAACAAAAAGAGGTAAGGAGTCTCTTGCATTAGTGATCCTCTTTGTTATTATTTTTTCATTTTCACCGCTTAGTAAGGATATTATTGCAAATACATCAGATCGTTTTCTAAGTATCGGTGAGGACGGAGGTAGTGGTAGGAATACACTTTACTTTCAAATATGGACTGATATATCTAGTAATTATTCGACACAAGACATATTAGTAGGCAAAGGATTCAGTTCGGTCTCGCATTTAGTTGGAATGGATGCGCATATGGACATATTGCAGATTCTACATTCATTAGGTTTTATAGGATTGATTATTTATCTAACTATATATATCATAATACTATATAAGTTGAAAATGTATAAAAACATAGTTGATTATAATGATCATTTAGGTTTGATAACTTTTATTACATTTATTTGTTTTGTTATAGTAGCTAACATGAATTGTTTTATATTCAATCCATCGTTTAGCGTTCCGATGTTTTTTCTTATTAGTCTTTTTATCGGAGCTATTTCATGCCGGCTGCAATATTATCAAAGATTTCACATATAAATATTTATGGCATTTTATTTAATTGGATCGTATATTAACTCTATTGACGACTCGACGATGCAGCAATTGAATGCTATGTCGGATCCAGCTGCAAATATCTATCAAGAATCTTTAATTAAGGGTTTTTTCAATTGTGGAATTGAATTAATTCCATACTCATTCAAGGTTGTATCAAAGAAGTTATACTCTCAATATAGCCTATTTTATAAGTCCTGGTGTTCATTATATCCAAATGTATCAATCAAGCCTCGGTCTTATATTAAAAATTTCATCGAATGCTATTTCTTTCTTTATAAATCATTAAGAAGTAAGCTACAACGAAATGATGTGATTATTTTATATTCATTGAATATTGCAGCAATTATTTCAACATTGGTAGCTTGTCGAAAATACCATAATAAAATATGTGTAATTATTACAGATCTACCATTGCACATGTCTACAAATGGATCCATTTTTTACCATATTATGAAATGGGTTGCTAATAAAATAATAAAATCGTGTATGCGGAAAATAACATGTTTTGGTATTTTGAGTGAATATATGTCTGAGTATCTCCCGAAACATGCAAACTACGTAGTCATTGAAGGTATTTATTCTCCTTGTAACTTAGTTAATATTCCTCAACCTAAAATAGACGGTCGAATTCTATATTCTGGAACCTTAGCAGAAAGATATGGTATCAAAAATTTGTTATTGGCTTTTAATTTATTAAAAAATGAAAATTATTCTCTGATTATATGTGGCAGAGGTGATTCAGAAGAATATGTAAAAAATATGGCAACGAAAGATCGTCGAATACAATATTTAGGATCTATACCTCATGATGAAATATTACAGCTACAACGGACTGCATCTTTATTAGTAAATCCAAGAACTCCAGAAGGTATATATACAAAATATTCGTTTCCATCTAAAACAATGGAATATCTTGCCTCAGGAACTCCTACTCTTTTATATGAATTGCCAGGAATTCCCAAGGAATATTACCATTATTGTTATTCATTAAATGATCAATCGATAACTGCTTTGGCCGAAAAAGTAGATGAAGTGCTTTCTCTATCTATAGAAGAACGGACAAAATTAGGGGAAAAGGCACAACAATTCATATTAGATACCAAAAATGCAACAATACAATGCACTAAAATTTTAGAACTAATTAAAAGAACATGAGTATTTTTACAGGAAAAGTCCTATTAATCACGGGAGGGACGGGATCGTTCGGTAACGCCGTGCTACGTCGCTTCCTCAATAGCGACATCAAGGAGATCCGCATTTTCAGTCGGGATGAGAAGAAGCAGGATGACATGCGTCATGCGTTACAGAACCCGAAAGTGAAGTTCTACATCGGCAATGTCCGCGACAAGTCATCGGTGGATATTGCGATGCGTGGCGTCGATTATGTTTTCGCAGCCGCAGCATTGAAGCAGGTTCCGTCGTGCGAGTTCTTCCCGATGGAGGCTACACGTACGAATGTCATCGGTACGGGTAACGTGCTGGAATCGGCCATTGAACACGGTGTGGAGAACGTCGTAGTCCTTTCTACAGACAAAGCCGCTTATCCGATCAACGCGATGGGTATCTCGAAGGCACTGATGGAAAAAGTGGCTATTTCCAAAGGCCGTGAATTAGGGGAAGGTGCCGCGACGACGATCTGCTGCACGCGCTACGGCAACGTGATGGCGAGTCGGGGAAGCGTTATCCCGCTTTGGGTGGAGCAGATGATGGAGGGTAAACCGATCACGATCACCGATCCGAACATGACCCGTTTCATGATGACGCTGGACGATGCCGTGGATCTGGTCGTCTATGCCTTTCAACACGGCCATAACGGGGATTTGTTCGTTCAGAAAGCCCCTGCTGCCACATTGAGTACCCTTGCCGAAGCCCTGAAGCAGATCTACGCAAAAGTGAACCCGAAATACGGTGAGACGGAGGTGAGGGTTATCGGTACGCGGCACGGCGAGAAACTCTATGAAACGCTCGTCACGCGTGAAGAGATGTCCAAGGCAATCGATATGGGCAACTACTACCGTATTCCGTGCGATACACGTGATCTGAATTATGACAAGTTCTTCACCAAAGGTAGCGAGGATATCTCGAAGATCGAGGATTACCACTCGCATAATACGCATCGTCTGGATATAGAGGGCATGAAGCAACAATTACTGCGCCTCCGTTTTATTCAGGAGGATCTGGGTATGATCGACCGCGCCAAGCCGCGTGACATTCGTTCGGAGTAACCTCTCTATATAAGAATACAGGCCATGCGTCCGGGCATAAAACGGATTGCGATCCTTACATCTCATTTCTTCGCGGCATTTCTTTCTGACAACCAGCCGCCCCACACAAAATGAACATATTAGTTACGGGAGCCAAAGGCTTCATAGGAAAGAACCTCCTTTCCCAACTGCGTAATATCCACGACGGTAAGGCGAAGAACTATGCCGTAGAAGGAAATCTTACGCTCTATGAATACGATCTGGACAGTACGCCGGAAGAACTGGACCTGTACTGCAAGAATGCGGACTTCGTTTTCAATCTTGCGGGTGTGAACCGTCCGCAGGACCCTGTGGAGTTTATGAAGGGCAATTTCGGCTTCGCGTCGACGCTGCTCGACACACTGAAAAAACACGGCAATACGTGCCCTGTGATGATCTCATCGTCGATCCAGGCGGCGCTGGACAACCCCTACGGAGAGTCCAAGCGTGCCGGCGAACAACTGCTGTTCGACTATGCAAAGGAGACCGGCGCCAAAGTATTGGTTTATCGCTTTCCGAACCTTTTCGGCAAATGGTGCCGTCCGAATTACAATTCGGCCGTAGCGACGTTCTGCAACAATATCGCCAACGACCTTCCGATCACGGTGAACGATCCGTCGGTGGAACTGCATCTGGTCTATATCGACGACGTGGTGGACGAACTAATCGGAGCGCTTACGGGCGATGAACACCGTGACGGGGATTTCTGTTATGTCCCCGCATCGCACCGGATTACATTGGGTGGGATCGTAGATCTGCTGCATTCGTTCCGGCGAATGACCGAAACGCTGGAGATTCCCGACACGACGAAAGACGGTTTTGCCAAGAAACTCTATTCGACCTATCTGTCGTACCTTCCGGCCGACCGGTTCGCTTACGACCTGAAGATGAATACGGATCCGCGGGGAAGCTTCACGGAGATTATCCGCACTGCTGACAGGGGGCAGTTCTCGGTGAATGTCTCCAAACCGGGTATCACCAAGGGCCAGCACTGGCATCACACGAAGAACGAAAAGTTCGTGGTGGTGCACGGACACGGATTGATCCAGCTGCGCAAGGTGGGCAAAGACGAACACGGCAACGATTACCCGGTGGTCAATTATGAGGTAAGTGGCGAAAAGATCCGGGTCGTGGAGATGATTCCGGGTTATACGCACAACATCGTCAACCTCTCCGATACGGAGGATCTGGTTACTTTCATGTGGTGTAACGAGTGTTTCGACCCTGCAAAGCCCGACACCTATTTCGAGCCGGTAGAATAACAACAGTACAATGAATACAATCAAACTTGACTATTCGGACGTAAAGTTTGCGGATAACGGCAAACTCAAATTACTGATCATCGTAGGCACACGCCCGGAGATCATCCGTCTGGCAGCGGTCATCATGAAATGCCGCAGGTATTTCAATACGGTTTTGGCGCATACAGGGCAGAACTATGACTATAATCTGAACGGGATTTTCTTCAAAGACCTGAGCTTGGAAGACCCGGAGGTGTATATGAATGCCGTCGGCGACGATCTGGGTGCAACGGTTGGCAATATCATCAACTGTTCCTACAAGCTGATGGTCACAATTAAGCCCGATGCACTGCTGATCCTGGGCGACACGAACTCCTGCCTATCGGCCATTGCCGCCAAACGGCTCCATATTCCGATCTTCCATATGGAAGCGGGTAACCGTTGTAAGGACGAATGCCTGCCGGAGGAGACCAACCGGCGGATTGTGGATATCATCTCGGACGTGAATATGTGTTATTCGGAGCATGCACGACGCTATCTTGCTGAGAACGGGCTTCCGAAAGAGCGCACCTATGTTACGGGCTCCCCGATGGCTGAAGTCCTGCACGCGAATTTGAAGGAAATCGAGGCCTCGGACATCCACCGGCGTCTTGGACTGGAGAAGGGGAGGTACCTGCTGCTGTCGGCCCACCGCGAGGAGAACATCGATACAGAGAAGAATTTCCTGAGTCTGTTCAACGCAATCAATGCGCTGGCTGAGAAATACGACATGCCGATTCTCTACTCGTGCCACCCGCGCTCGAAGAAACGTCTGGAGCAGTCAGGGTTTGAACTGGACAAACGGGTAATTCGTCATGAACCGTTGGGCTTCCACGACTACAACTGCCTTCAGATGAATGCCGCAGCGGTGATTTCGGACTCGGGGACGCTGCCCGAGGAGTCATCGTTCTTCCTGTCGGTAGGCCATCCCTTCCCGGCCGTCTGCATCCGCACCTCGACGGAGCGTCCTGAGGCGTTGGACAAGGGCGACTTCATCCTGGCAGGCATCGATGAAAAATCGCTTTTGCCGGCTGTGGAAACGGCGATCGGAATGAACGACGCGGGCAATTATGGAATCCCCGTTCCGGATTACACCGATGAAAACGTCTCGACGAAAGTCGTTAAGATCATTCAGTCCTACACTACTGTCGTAAACAAAATGGTCTGGAGAAAAGAATAGAATACGATTATGAATATGAAATTGAGAAACGTACCGTTCTCGCCTCCAGACATGACCGAGGCGGAAATTACAGAAGTTGCGAATGCTCTTCGCTCAGGATGGATTACTACCGGCCCGCGAACCAAAGAGTTTGAAAGACTGATCTCGATGTGTTGCCAGACTGAGAAATCGGTTTGTCTGAATTCTGCAACTGCTTGTATGGAGTTGATTCTCCGGGTACTTGGAGTTGGACCAGGTGACGAAGTCATCACGTCAGCCTACACTTATACAGCTTCAGCCAGTGTAATCTGTCACGTCGGAGCCAAAGTTGTTTTAGTCGATACAGCTCCTGGGACGTTTGAAATGGATTACGACAAACTCTCCCAAGCAATAACCGAAAAAACCAAGGTTATTATTCCGGTTGATTTAGGTGGTGTCATTTGCGATTACGATAAAATTTTTGCCGCCATAGAAAATTACAAACACCTTTTTAATCCTGCCAACGATATCCAAAAGGCTTTCGGTCGCATAGTCGTAATGGCAGATGCCGCCCATGCCTTCGGAGCACAGTGGCATGGCCGGATGTGCGGAGAGATTGCAGATTTTACCTCCTTTTCATTTCACGCTGTGAAGAACCTTACGACCGCTGAAGGCGGGGCGCTTACATGGCGATCTATTTCTGGTATTGATAACGAGTGGTTGTATAAGCAATTCCAGTTACTCTCATTACATGGTCAGAATAAGGATGCTTTGGCCAAAACCCAACTTGGAGCTTGGGAGTATGACATTATTGCCCCCAATTTCAAATGCAACATGACCGATATTATGGCAGGGATCGGATTAGCACAGTTAAAACGTTATCCGGAAATGTTGCACCGACGTCGGGAAATAATCGGTCGTTATGACGAAGCGCTGAAGAATTCGAATGTACAAGTCCTCAATCATTACGATCCGGATCATTCGTCGAGCGGCCACCTTTATATCGTGCGCCTGCTGGATATGGATGTGGCAGAACGCAACGAAGTTATTGTCAAAATGGCAGAACACGGAATTGCCTGCAACGTTCATTACAAACCGCTTCCGATGATGACTGCTTACAAGGCTCTCGGGTTCGATATTACCAATTATCCGAATGCCTACAATCAATACCGCAACGAAGTAACGCTTCCATTGCATACCCGTCTCACCAACGAAGATGTGGAATTCGTCATCTCAAATTTTGTCGATATCATTTCCCGATAAAGTTATGTACAAACATTTCTTCAAGCGGTTGTTCGATCTGATAATTGCTTTGTTTGCATTACCCTTTGTGCTGCTTCTTATTCTAATCATGGTACCATTGATTTGGCTGACTGATCGAGGACCGACTTTTTATAATGCGCAACGTGTTGGATTGAATGGTAAAATATTCAAAATGTTCAAATTCCGTTCAATGAAAGTGAATGCTCCCGATATACGTAATACAGATGGGTCTACATTTAATTCCAGTGATGATCCGCGTGTGACTCGTATAGGACGTTTTATACGGAAAACCAGTATAGATGAAATTCCTCAGATTCTCAATGTCTTGATTGGTGATATGAGTTTTGTCGGTCCCCGCCCTGTATTACCGGGCATACCTTATGCCGAATACGATGACGTTCGGCGCAAACGCCTAACCGTACGACCCGGTATTACAGGATATAGCCAGGCCTATTTTCGTAATTCTGTTGGTCAAGAGGAAAAATTTCTGCAGGATTGTTATTATACCGATCATGTATCTCTCCTTTTCGATTTGAAAATCTTATTTCACACGGCATATTCGGTGTTAAAACGAGAAAATGTTTTTGTAAAAGATAAAAAGGCTGAATAAAATGAGCCGTCTATTAATTCTTGGTGCATCCACTTTGCAACTCCCTGCAATTCTGAAAGCCAAAGAAATGGGGCATTATGTTGCAGTTGCCGATTATAATCCGCAAGCTATTGGGATTCTTTTTGCAGACGAGTTTTTCCCTGCTAGTACTATTGATATAGAGGCGATTTGTCAAGTTGCAGAAACATTCCATCCTGATGGAATTATGACTCTAGCAACAGATATGCCAATGCGATCGTTGGCGGCAGTAGCCGAAAAATTTGGCCTACCCGGCATTTCTGTACAAACAGCTTTACGTTGTACTGACAAAGGTGAAATGATTCGAGCTTTCAAAGCTGACGGCGTAGCTTCACCTTGGTATCATATAGTTGAAAATGAATCAGTATTAAAATCCATTATTTCGGAGTTAAGTTTTCCATGCATTATCAAACCTACGGATAATGCCGGTAGTCGAGGAGTCATATTGGTTCATGCGGTTGAAGAATTGTCAAGAGCATACCGATACAGCCGGGAACAATCCCGCCATGGTACCGTAATCATTGAAGAGTATATGCAGGGGCCGGAGGTAAGTGTAGAGGTGATGACTGTTGACGGAATACCTCATATTCTTGCTGTTACAGACAAGTTGACTACGGGAGCTCCCTATTTTGTCGAAATGGGGCATAGTCAACCATCCCGATTATCCAAAACAACAATTGATACTATCAAGGATTTAGCGGTCAAAGCAATTCGAAGTGTCGGAATCAATATGGGACCTGCTCACGTTGAAATGATTGTTACCGCTCAGGGGCCGAAGATGGTCGAGTTAGGAGCTCGAATGGGAGGGGACTGTATCACGACGCATCTTGTACCTCTTTCAACGGGAATAGATATGGTAAAGGCAACTATTGACATTTCCTTAGGATTGTATCCCGATATTGAACCCAAATTCGAACAGGGTAGTGCCATTCGTTATTTTCAAGTTTGTCCAGGGAAAATTTATTCTATTGAAGGTATAAATGCTGCACGAAAAATTGCGGGTATATGCGATATCATCTGTACAAAAAAAATCGGAGATCTTGTCACAGATATTCATAGTAGTATCGACCGTATGGGATGTGTAATTGCTCAAAGGGGAGATGCTGCTGCGGCAATCGAGGCATGTGAACAAGCGATGAAACAAATCAAAATAGAAATATATGAAGAAAAATCTGGCAAATAAACGATTGTTGCTGCTCGGCGGCAGTCTATGGAAAAAAGCGATTCAGGATTTCGCCCAAGAGCAAGGAATTATACTGATCGCTACTGGGAATAACCATAATGCTGGAATATTTGAAATTGCAGATGAGTGCTATGACGTAGATTCCACAAATACAGAGGCTATGAAACAACTCATTCGGGAGAAACGGATTGACGGAGTTTATATGGGTGGGAGTGAATCAGTCATTTCGACGGCTTGTGGTTATCTTCAGGAACTTGGTCTGCCATGTTACTGTACCAGAGAACAGTGGGAGTATTTGCAAAACAAAGAGCATTTTAAACGATTATGTATCGAGTATGGCCTGCCGGTTGTTCCGAAATATGATTATGAATTGGAGAATCCCAAACGCAATATTCCCGATAGTGCATTTCCTGTAATTACCAAACCAACGGATGGTTGTGGTAGCAGTGGCTTTTCCGTTTGCCGAAATTCTGAAGAGTTGAGAAAAGGTTATGCGATTGCACGTCAGGCATCGCCCACAGGCAGCGTCATTGTGGAAAAATTTGTAAAAAACGATGGCGTTGTGGTGTTCTATACTTTCAGTAACGGCAAGATGTATTTTTCTGGTTTGGAAGACAAATATCCAGTGAAATACCAAAAGCAAGGTAGCTATGTTGGAGGTTTGTTTGTATTCGAGAGTAAACTTACTCAAGAATTCCGTCTACATTTTGACGAAAAAATTGCAGAGATGTTTCAATCTATCGGCATTCGAGAAGGCAGTGTTTGGATTGAAGTTTTTCATGATGGAGAAAATTACTATTTTAATGAAGTAGGATTTAGATACGGTGGATCGGTTTCAATATACCCAGTCGATTATTTTTATCAAATTAATCAAGTCGCAGCGGATATTCATTATGCATTAACTGGCGAAAGTTGTATCTCCGAACACACCTCATTAATTCGGAGTACCCTGCCTCGAAAGAAATATTATTGCATATATCCGGTTCATATCAATGCTGGAACAATTTCTAGTATTTCAGGTTTAGATAAAATTGCTCAGTTAGAAAACATAGTTTATCTAGCCACGACTAAATATCTTCATGATCGGATTGAATCCTCGGGATCATTCTCTCAAGTTTTTGCATTGGTTCATTTTGTTTGTAATACAACTGAGGAATGTATACAAACCATAGATCGGATTCACCAAATGCTGGTTGTTTTTGACGAGCATGGGAATAACATGGTGAATCGAATGCTGGACGTCGGAAAAATAATTTTCTAATGGAAGGGCAATGAATAATACTATATCAATAAAAATTATAACTCAAGAAGATGTAGCTGCAATTTTTGATAGTCATGCAGATCGACTCTTCGAAATTGTTGAAGACGCTTTTCTTAAAGCTTCAAAAGGAGAGGTTCTTTTTCCTGATAAAATATCTCAGATTTTTGACACACAGACACAAAATCGGATTAACTGTATGCCGGCTACTTTATTGGGAAATAAAGTAGCCGGATTAAAGTGGGTTTCCGTTTTTCCAACCAATGCTCCGAAAGGCATTCAGAATGTGACGGGGGTTATGTTGTTGTCAGAAATCGAAACCGGATTCCCAATCGCTGTAATCGATGGAACACTTTGCACACAACTTCGGACAGCGGCCGTAGGATGTGTCGCAGCCAAATATTTGGCACCCAAAAAGGTGGAAACAGTTGGATTTATTGGAGCCGGAGAAGAGGCTCGGATGCACTTTACACTGCTGAAACATCTCTTCCCATCGATCAGAACCTGCAAAGTTGCTTCCCGGCACAGTGCAACCGAAGACCGATTCATAGCCGAATTTGATAAAATAATTCCGGATGTTCATTTTATCGCCTGCCGAGGCGATAATTCGCAGGCCGTGGCAGATACCGATATCATCGTAACAGCCATTAGCGGACAAGCACCGGTACTGAAGGCTCGGGATGTTCGGGCCGGAATGCTTTATATCCATGTAGGAGGTTGGGAGGATGAATATGGTGTGGCCCTCAAAGCCGATAAGATCGTATGTGATGATTGGAATGCTTCCAAGCACCGCACCCAGACGATTTGCCGCATGTATAAAGAGGGATTACTCAAGGATAAAGATATTTATGCCGATTTAGCGGAAATTATCGCTGGTCAGAAAAAGGGACGGGAGAGTGACGAGGAGTTTATCTATTTCAATTCAGTAGGTCTTTCTTACATCGATTTGAATTTTGCCCATGAAATCTATCGCGAGGCTAGCTTATTAGGTTTAGGGCGTGATATCGTGTTGGCAGAATCGGATCGAGTGGACTACCGTTGTTTTATTTAAAAATACTGCGAGTGAAAATACTTTATCTGCCAGCTTATTTTTATCCGGAGCAGGCGGCAAGTGCTTATTTAAGCGACAACCGAAATCAAGCTTTTGCTGATGCAGGGTTCGACATGGTGGTTTATACACCGGTTCCGACACGAGGTATTTCCATCGAAGAACGAAAAAAATACAAACACCGAAAGGCTGATTCGATGTATGGCGGCCGAATGATCGTATATCGGTTCTCTCTGATGCGTGAAGGTGGAGGTCCGATAGTGCGTGCGTTACGCTACAGTCTGTCGTGCATCCGACAATTTTATTGGGGATGTTTTGCCCAGGAGGCTCGGCAATGCGATGTAATGTTTATTTCCAGCACACCACCTATCCAAGGAGCAATGGCTGCATTGATTAAGAAAATACGGCGCATCCCACTCGTTTACAGTCTTCAGGACATTTTCCCCGATTCCTTGGTTGGAACGGGCATGGCAAAAAAAGGTGGGGCATTGTGGAAAGTCGGTCGGATGATTGAAGATTTTACCTATCGGAATGCCGACCGGATCATCGTCATCTCTGAGGATTTCAAACGCAATATTATGGCCAAGGGTGTCCCAGAGTCCAAAATCGAGGTCATATACAATTGGGTTGATGAAACTGCTATTATCCCGATACCACGGAATGAAAATCCCCTTTTTGCCGAATTTGGATTGGATCAAAACAAGTTTTATGTTGTATATGCAGGGAATTTGGGTAGTGCTCAGAATATTGATATTTTACTTGAGGCTGCAAACTTATTACACGATAATTCTGATATACAATTTTTGGTTTTTGGGGCAGAGAAACAAGCTGAGCCATACATCACAAAGGCCAAACACATGCAACTCTCCAATTTAAAATTTTTACCACTTCAACCGTATGAAAAGGTTTCGTGTGTGTATAGTTTGGGTGATGTCGCAGTTGTATCATGCAAACAAGGATTTGGAGACATTGCAATGCCTAGTAAAACATGGAGCATTATGTCTGCAGGAACTGCTGTATTGGCTAGTTTTGATAGAGGGACTGATATGCAATATATTATCGAAAAGAATCGTCTTGGAGTATTTACAGAAGCTGAAAATATTCAGGAATTTGTCAAGGCAGTACATATTTTATATTCTAATCCGGAGGAGTGCGTTCAAATGGGAAAACGAGGTCGTTGTTATATTCTAGAACATCTAACTCGGGAAGTTGGAACTCGTAAATATATTGGCGTTATTGAATCTATTGTTGGGCACTAAGTTTACAGTTTTCATTACATTCACATTAGCTGTCGATAATGTATGTTAGCACAACCCAATTTTCCAATAAATTGATATTTGGAAACATCAAAAATAATTCGTATTTTTACATTTCTAGCATAGAGATGTAATGTGGAGTAAAATGGCCGCTACAACCTCGTGACCTCAAAAACAAAGAATGGCCATAACATATTGATACATAAAGAACAAAGGTAGTAGATCCGAGTTTGTTTTCGATTCAAAAATCAGTAATCTATTGTAAATACCTTCTTTGTAAAAATAGAATCAATCAAGCTGATTGTGTGACCTAATCAATTGTATATTTAAGGGGTAAAATGACTTGTGTAGCCTAGTGGAGTTGATTAGCATATTGAGATTTTCGGGAAGTGTATCAAAATTCACTTGACTCATGAAAGGCCTAGTATTAGCGGGCGGGAGCGGCAGCCGCCTGTATCCGATCACGAAAGGTGTCAGCAAGCAGCTGCTTCCGGTCTACGACAAGCCGATGGTCTATTACCCGCTCTCGGCGCTTCTTCTTGCGGGCATCCGCGAAATCCTCGTGATCTCGACTCCGGAGGACCTTCCGGGTTTCCGGCGTCTGCTGGGCGACGGCTCCGACTACGGCGTGCGTATCGACTACGCGGCACAGCCATCTCCGGACGGTCTTGCACAGGCTTTTCTGATCGGCGAGGATTTCCTCGGCGGCGATTCCGCGTGCCTCGTTCTTGGCGACAACATCTTCTACGGTTCCGGTTTCACGGGTCTTCTTCGCGAGGCCGTCCGTACGGCCGAGGAGGATGGCAAGGCCACGGTCTTCGGCTACCGCGTCGACGATCCGGGCCGCTACGGGGTCGCGGAGTTCGACGATAAGGGCAACTGCCTTTCGATCGAGGAGAAACCCGCCCATCCGAAGTCTAACTACGCAGTCGTGGGCCTGTACTTCTATCCGAACAAGGTCGTGGATGTGGCCAAGAGCATCAAGCCCTCGGCCCGCGGGGAGCTTGAGATCACGAGCGTGAACCAGTGTTTCCTGCAAAGCGGCGAGCTGAAGGTGCAGACGCTCCAGCGCGGCTTCGCATGGCTGGATACGGGCACGCACGACTCCTTGGCCGAGGCCTCGATCTTCGTGGAGGTCATCGAGAAGCGTCAGGGACTTAAGATCGCCTGTCTGGAAGGCATCGCCTACCGCAACGGGTGGATCACGGCGGACAAGCTGCGCGCACTTGCCGAGCCGATGCTCAGGAACCAGTACGGACAATACCTTTTGAAACTCCTCGACGAAAAATAATCCCATGAAAGTTCTGACAACCGCCATAGACGGCGTTGTTATCCTAGAGCCGGAGGTTTTCGGCGACGCGCGGGGCTACTTCTTCGAGAGCTACTCGCAGCGCCGTTTCGACGCAGAGGTCCGTCCCGTGCGCTTCGTGCAGGACAACGAATCGCACTCACGCTACGGCGTGCTGCGGGGCCTCCATTTCCAGAAAGGGCGGTACTCCCAGTCGAAACTCGTCCGCGTGGTCCGGGGCCGCGTGCTCGACGTCGCGGTGGATATCCGCCGCGGCTCCCCCACGTTCGGCCGCCACGTGGCGGTGGAGCTGACGGAAGACAACAAGCGTCAGTTCTTCATTCCGCGGGGCTTCGCGCACGGCTTCGCCGTGCTGAGCGACGAAGCGACGTTCCAATACAAGTGCGACAACCCCTACGCCCCCGAATCGGAGGGCGCCATTGCATGGAACGACCCGTCGCTGGGTATCGACTGGCGTCTGGCCCCCGAAGATGTCGTCCTCTCGCCCAAGGACAGCGCCCACCCGCTGCTGTCGGAGGCCGGGGAACTGTTCGACTATAACGAAGACTATTATGCTTAATATCCTGATTACGGGCGCGAACGGTCAGCTTGGCAGCGCCCTGCGGCGTCTGGGCTGTGTCTCGCCCCACAACTATATCTGTACGGACGTCGCGGAACTAGACATCACCGATGCGGCTGCCGTTCTGCGAACGGTCGAGGAGCGGCGCATCGACGTTATCGTAAACTGCGCGGCCTACACCGACGTGGAGCGGGCCGAGGAAGACGAACCGACGGCGGAGCTGCTGAACCACAAGGCCGCGGGCAATCTGGCAGCTGCGGCCAAGGCGACGGGCGCGACGCTGTTCCACGTCTCGACGGACTACGTCTTCGACGGCACGGCCCATACGCCCTACAGGGAGGATACGGCTCCCTCGCCGCTGGGGGCGTACGGGCGCACGAAACTTGCAGGCGAACGCGCCGTCATGGCGTCCGGGTGCCGGTATCTGATCTTCCGCACGGCGTGGCTCTATTCGGAGTACGGACACAACTTCCTGAAGACGATGCTGCGTCTGACTTCGGAGCGGGATACGCTGCAGGTGGTCTTCGACCAGATCGGCACTCCGACCTACGCCGGGGACTTGGCGCTTGCGATCTTCTCGATCATCGAGTCGGAACGCTACGCGGGCAACGAGGGCGTGTACCACTTCACCGACGAGGGCGTCTGCTCGTGGTACGACTTCGCGACGGAGATCGCCGCGGCCGCGGGTCACGACTCATGCCGCATCATCCCCTGCCACACGTCGGAGTTTCCGACCAAGGCCCAGCGCCCGGCCTACTCGGTGCTGGACAAAACCAAAATCAAGACCACCTTCCAGATGGACATCCCCCACTGGAGGGAGGCTATGATCTACTGCCTGAAACAACTCGCCGAATAATCCAATCACTATGCAACGCACTATCCTCATCACGGGCGGCGCGGGCTTCATCGGCTCGCATGTGGTCCGTCTTTTCGTGACCAAATACCCCGATTACCGGATCGTCAACCTCGACAAGCTGACCTATGCTGGCAACCTTGCCAACCTGCGGGACATCGAGGAGCGGCCGAACTACACTTTCGTCAGGGGCGACATCTGCGACTTCGAGGCGATGCGTGAACTGTTCCGGCAGTACGGCATCGACGGGGTGATCCACCTCGCAGCCGAGAGCCACGTGGACCGCTCGATCAGGGATCCGTTCACCTTCGCGCGTACGAACGTCATGGGCACGCTGTCGCTGCTCGAAGCTGCGCGGGAGCATTGGAACGGCAATTGGGCGGGCAAGCTGTTCTACCACATCTCGACCGACGAAGTGTACGGTGCGCTGGAGCTGACCCGCCCCGCGGGGGACCCTGCGGGCTGCGAGAGCGGCGGCGGTCCTTTCGGGGAGGAGTTCTTCACCGAGGAGACGAAGTACGACCCGCACAGCCCCTACTCGGCGTCGAAGGCTTCGTCGGACCACTTCGTGCGGGCCTACCACGACACGTACGGCATGCCGACGCTGGTTACGAACTGCTCGAACAACTACGGGCCCTACCAGTTCCCGGAGAAGCTGATTCCGCTGTTCATCAACAACATCCGCCACCGAAGGCCGCTGCCCGTGTACGGCCGCGGGGAGAACGTCCGCGACTGGCTCTACGTCGAGGACCACGCGCGGGCCATCGACGTGATCTTCCACAAGGGCAAGGTCGCCGACACGTACAACATCGGGGGTTTCAACGAATGGAAGAACATCGACCTGATACGGGTGATCGTCAAAACCGTGGACCGGCTGCTGGGCAATCCCGAAGGCGCTTCGGAAAAGCTGATCACGTATGTCGCCGACCGCGCGGGCCACGACCTGAGATACGCCATCGACTCGCGCAAACTCAAAGACGAGCTGGGCTGGCAGCCCAGCCTGCAGTTCGAGGAGGGGATCGAAAAGACGGTCCGCTGGTACCTCCAGAACCAATCGTGGATGGACGACATAACCTCAGGCGAGTATGAAAAATACTACCGGAGTATGTATAAGGGAAGATAAATGACCCGTGACGAGAAAATATATTTTTCCTTACTAAGGATAGGATTGGGAACTGAAAGCCCGAGAGAAATTTTACCGGAATTGGCTAAACTCCAATGGGGTGAAATTTATCGTTTGGCTGTCCGGCAGGGGACGGGGGCATTGATCTGGGATGCTTTGCGGCAATTGCATGCAATGGAATATTTACCATTGTCTTTGCGTGTGCAATGGGCCTATAATGTCGAACAAATTGAAGATCGTTATCGAAAACAGGAAAAAGTATTGGCTGGATTGTCAAAATTCTATGCTTCCCATTCCATTTCGCTGATGCTCTTGAAAGGGTATGGACTGAGCTTTTGCTATCCGTGTCCCGAACATCGGGAATGTGGCGATATCGATATCTGGCTTTTTGGTCGACAGCGTGAAGCGGACGAGTTGTTATGTCGTGAATGGGGAATTCGGATCGATGAAGACAAACACCATCATACAGTTTTTCTCATCGACGGAATTATGGTCGAAAATCATTACGACTTTCTGAATGTTCATGCCCATGCATCGAATCGTGAGATCGAGCAGTTGCTGAGGACCTATGCCGAAATCCATGGTGAAACGATCTGTCTGAAAGATACGGAAATTCATCTTCCGTCACCCTCTTTCAATGCATTATTTCTGTTACGGCATGCCGCAGCACATTTCGCTGCAGCGGAGATTGGGATGAGGCATATAGCCGATTGGGGCATGTTCATCCTCCGTTACTGTGATAAGATTGATTGGACGGAGCTTTATGCGACGGCCCGCCGGATGAACATGCATCGATTTCTGAATTGTATAAATGCTATTTCAATAAATAACATAGGGGTAGATGCGAAACTATTTCCTTCGTTCGAACGTGATTTAAAACTCGAAGAACGGGTTTTAAATGATATTTTGCATCCTGAGTTCAGCGAGAAATTTCCTGAAAAAGGTTTTATCCGGATAATGCGGTTTAAATTCCGTCGTTGGTTGGCGAATCGTTGGAAACACCGGATCGTTTACCGGGAAGGTTTGATACATACGTTTTTCAGGCAGGTATACAGCCATCTGTTAAAGCCTAAGTCCATAGCGCATTAGGTCGTGGACACTGTTTTGGGTGTAATGATATGTTTATTATGAAATGGCTACTTCTTTGGGCGGTATTCCTCGCTCTGTTTTATAATTTCCTGTGGTGGGTTATCCGCCGGACGCCGGTGACCAAAGACGATGAGAAAGAGGGCTGGATAGATTGAAATGATAATATCGTACTAAATTATGATATATCAAGTGTTTCTAATTATTCCAATTTTTTGTACTTTTGCAATGGTTATTTGAAGTAAAGAAAATTAGTGCAAGATACTGACAAAAAACCGTTGCCTTCTCGTCACCTGTTATTTATATAAAAACTGTAACGATCCGATAAATCGAATCGTTACGGCTGTTTAATCCCGCTCTCGGAAGAACTTGGACAAAAATCAATTTATCGTCATGCTTGACACACTGCTTAACCGTCGATTGTCGGATGCGGAGTGCACAGCCTTTCATGCGGCTTATGAAAAGTTCATCGACCTGCTGCACGGTCTTACGGCTCAATCCTGTAAATCGCCCCTTGACCTGCTGCACGAACTTGCCCGCCTCCAATCCCGCCTGATGCGGTTGCAAGCGCGGATTGTTTGAGAAGGAATCTCCGCAAGCGTCGCTGCTCAAATCGGAGCTTCTGCTGACGAATTTCGAGATCCGTTTAGTCTTTACCCGGCTTCGTTATCCGTCCATCGCCGCCCCGGTATCGGTCGAAGTCCCTAAATCGCCGCTGTTCCTCTCCGAACAATTCACGCCTACGGATATCATGGAACTGAAAACGGCACTGCATCTCTCTGGAGCCATACGCCGCATCGACGGCACGCGGATCGATCTGGCGACACTCGTCGATGTGCTTTCCAGAACTTTCAATGTCCGGATCAATAATCCGGAACAGTGCCACCATACGCTCATCAACCGCAAGTTGCGGGACGCATTTTCTTGACATCTTGCGTAACAATCAGATAGAATATAACCGTTGATAGCTGGAACGCCTAAGTAGAGAAAAAGCAAATGAGAGAATTCTCATTTGCTTTTTTATCGGCTATTTTTTATCTTTGCATAAGAGTCTTTGAAAAGCTAATGAATGCAAAGGACACGGCCTTCAGAGTTAACAAATCATTACCTCGACTTTTGTCATATACTGTCTATCATATAGTTAGATTAGATTAGCACTTTTGGTGGCAAAAGGGTGCCCAAAACCATCTGCGTGTCGTTCCCTGCGGGGCGGTAGGAAGGCTGTGCTAAAACGGGCGTCTTCGCGGGGTGTGCGGGCAACCCGTCCTCCGTTTCTTGACGCTTGGCTTTTATCCCGCCGGTTTCCCTCCCCGAACGGCAATGCGGAGATGTCGCGCCGCATTTTGCCGCCTCGAAAGCGGCTGTTATAGGCGGCGTTTTAAAATGCCGATGCTTTCAGCTGCAGCCCCGCGGTTTCGTCGAGCCCGAACATCAGGTTCATGTTCTGCACGGCCTGTCCCGAGGCGCCTTTGAGCAGGTTGTCGATCACCGAGACGATGTGCAGCTTGTCGTCGTATTTCGACACGCCCACGAGCGCCTTGTTGGTGTTGACGACCTGTTTTAGGTCGATGCTGCGCGTCGTGGCGTGCGTGAAGGCTGCCGCGGCGTAATAGTCGGCGTAGAGCTTGCGTGCGGCCTCTTCGTCGAGCGGACAGGCGGTGTAGACGCTTGCCAGGATGCCCCGCGTGAAATCGCCGCGCATCGGCACGAAGTTCACCGCCTGGTCGAACGAGGGCTCCAGCTGCCGCAGGTTGCGTCCGATTTCCACGAGGTGCTGGTGCGTGAAGGCTTTGTAGACCGAGATGTTGTCCGAACGCCAGCTGAAATGGGTCGTGGCCGAGGGCTTCACCCCCGCGCCCGTCGAGCCGGTCACGGCCGTCACATGCACCTCGTCCGTCAATAGTCCCGCCGCTGCGAGCGGGAGCAGTGCCAGCTGGATCGCCGTGGCGAAGCAGCCCGGGTTGGCGACGCGCTGTGCCGTGCGGATACGGTCGCGGTTCAGCTCGGGGAGCCCGTAGACGAACCCGCCGCTCTCGTCGCGGAAATCCTGCGCCAGGTCGATGATCTTCACGCCTGCGGGCACCGTGTTCGCCTCCATCCATTTGCGGCTCTCGCCGTGTGCCGAACAGAGGAACAGCACGTCGATGGCCTGGAGGTCGTATGCGTCGCTCAGACGCATTTCGATGTCGCCCTCCAGTCCCCCGTGTACGTCGGCGAGGCGGTTTCCCGCGTTGCTCGTGCTGTGGACGAAGACGATCCGGGCCTGCGGGTGGGCGAGCAGCAGGCGGATCAGTTCGCCGGCGGTGTACCCGGCGCCTCCGATGATGCCGGCCCGGATCATTTCTTGTTGCGTTTCTGGACGTTGTGGTAAATCTTGATCTGGTTGCCGAGGATCTTCGTGAAGCCCTTCACGTCGTCGGCCGTCCAGGCCTTGTTGACCTCGCCGTATTCGCCGAAGTCGGTCTTCATCAGGTCGAAGGTCGAATCGACGCCCACGAGCGTGTAGCTGTACGGACGCAGGATCAGCTCGACCGTACCCGTGACGTTGCGCTGCGAGGAGGCGAGCATCGCTTCGATGTCGCGCATCACCGGTTCGAGGTATTGCGCCTCGTGCAGGAACATGCCGTACCAGTTGGCGACCTGCTCTTTCCAGTAGATCTGCCATTTGGTCTGGGTGTGTTTCTCAAGCATCCTGTGTGCGGCGATGATGAGCATCGGGGCGGCGGCCTCGAAGCCTACGCGGCCCTTGATGCCGATGATCGTGTCGCCGATGTGCATGTCGCGGCCGATGCCGAATTTCGAACCGATGGCCTCGACGGCGCGGATGGCCTCGACCTTGTCGGCGTAGGGCTTGCCGTTCACGGCGGCGATCTCACCCTCGTGGAAGGTGATCTTCAGACGCTCCTCGGCGTGGGCCGTAACCTGGCTCGGGTAGGCCTCCTCGGGCAGCGTCTGCTCCGAGCGGAGCGTCTCCTTGCCGCCGATCGACGTGCCCCAGAGCCCCTTGTTGATCGAGTATTCCATCTTCTTGAAGTCGGCCTCGAAGCCGTGCTCGCGGAGGTAGTTGATCTCGTATTCGCGCGTCAGGGTCATGTCGCGCGTCGGGGTGATGATCTCGATCTCGGGTGCCAGTACCTGGAACGTCAGGTCGAAGCGCACCTGGTCGTTGCCGGCGCCCGTCGAGCCGTGGGCCACGCAGTCGGCGCCGACCGACTTGGCGTATTCGATGATGGCGATGGCCTGGAAAATACGCTCCGAGCTGACCGAAATGGGGTAGGTGCCGTTGCGCAGGATGTCGCCGTAGATCATGTATTTGATGCTCTTTTCGTAGTATTCCTGCTCGATGTCGAGCGTGGCGTGCTTCACGGCGCCCAGCGCCAGGGCGCGTTTTTCGATGTTCGCAAGCTCCTCCTTCGAGAAGCCGCCCGTGTTGGCGATGGCCGTATAGACATCGTACCCTTTATCCTCGGAGAGGTATTTCACGCAGAACGAGGTGTCGAGACCTCCGCTGAATGCCAGAACTACTTTTTGCTTTCCCATTTTCTTATATCGTTTTGTTTATTTCAGGTGGAACAATTTTTTGAACTTGTTTTTGAAGAACATGATGTAGGGCGCCATGCGCGACTGTACCTGCGGGGGTTCCTTGGCAGGGTCGTAGAGCATACCCGTGCAGAGGCACATGCGCCGGTTGTTGCGTTGCAGGATGTCGTAGTTGCAGCAGCCCTGGCAACCCCGCCAGAACTCCTCGTCCTCGGTGAGCTCGGAAAAGGTCACCGGCGTGTAGCCCATGCGCGAATTGAGTTTCATCACGGGCAGCGACGTCGTAATACTGAATAACTTGGCGTACGGGAATCGTCGTCGGGCCAGCTCGAATGTTCGTCGCTTGATCTGCTCCGCGAGTCCCATATGGCGGTACTCCGGGTCGACGATAAGCCCCGAGGTCGCGACGAAATCGCCGTGTCCCCAACACTCGATGTAGCTGAAACCGATAAGTTTCTCACCGTCCAGCGCCACGACGGCCTTGCCACCGGTCATTTTTGCGGCGATGTATTCGGGCGAACGCTTGGCGATGCCCGTGCCACGCTGCAACGCCGACTCGTAGATCAGATCGCAGATACGCTGGGCGTAGTGCGCGTGTGACGAGTCGGCAAATACGACGCTGATAGAGTTGTTATTCATTTACTTTTATGTGGGTAAAATTGTGGTGTGAATCAGTTGTTGATACGGAAGGCACGCTGCACGCCCTTGATCCGCATGATGGAGTGAATGAGCGTGTCCACGACGCCCGCGCCGGGCACCTCGACGCTCACCGTGCCCCCGATGCACCCGTTGGCGAGCGATGAGAAGTTGATCGAGCGGATGTTGAGTTTCAGGTCGCGGCTGATGACCTCGGTGATGTGGTTGGCCATGCCCGTCGTGTCGGCCGCCACGATGCGGATCGAGACGCGGAAGGCGCCCTCGGCCGTCGAACGCCAGCGCGCTTCGATAACCCGGTAGGGGTAGTTCTCGCGCATGCGCTTGGCATTGGGGCAGTCGTTGCGGTGGATCGTGATGCCCGAGTTGATCGTCACGAACCCGAATACGTCGTCACCCTTGATCGGGTTACAGCATTTGGCCAGTTTGTACTGGATCTTCGAGATGTCGTCGTCGATCACCAGCGCGTCCTGCGGCGCGGTGCTCTCCCTGACGTTGTGCACCTTGTTGCGCTCGGCTTCGGCCGCGGCGGCACGGCGCTGTTCGTCGGCTTCGCCCGAGATATGGCGGGCGAGGATCTCCTTGATCGTGCCCAGGTCGACTTTCTGCGTGGCGATCAGTGCGTAGACTTCCGTGCCGGTGCGGACTTTGAAGTATTTGACCAGGTAGGCCACCGCCTCGTCGATGGTCAGCGTGAATTTCCAGTTCTTGAGCTTGCGTTCGAGCTCTTCGCGCCCCATGCGCGTATGTTTGGCCTGTTCTTCGCGCAGGTAGGACTTGATCTTGTTGCGGGCCTTCGACGTGACCACGAAGTTGAGCCAGTCGGATTTGGGCGTCTGGTTCTTCTGGGTCAGGATTTCGACGATGTCGCCGTTGTGGAGCTGTTCGCGGATCGAGACCGTCCGGTTGTTGACCTTGCCCCCCACGCACGTGGAACCCAGCGAGGTGTGGATGTCGAACGCGAAGTCCAGGAGCGAAGCCCCTTCGGGCAGTTTCCGCAGGTCGCCGTTGGGCGTGAAGACGAAGATCTCGCCCGAGGCCGGCTTGGCGTCGAAGCGCTGCGCCAGCGAATGCGTGGTGTCCTCTAACAGTTCGCGCAGGCGTCCCAGCCACATTTCGCTGGTCTGGGCTCCCTGGTTGACCCCCTTGTAGCGCCAGTGCGCCGCGATGCCGCGTTCGGCTACGGCGTCCATGCGTTCGGTGCGGATCTGTACCTCGACCCACCGGCCGCCGGCCGACACGGTGGTGTGCAGCGATTCGTACCCGTTGGATTTCGGGATCGAGATCCAGTCGCGCATGCGGTTGGGGTTGGGCGTGTAGAAATCCGTGACGATGGAATAGGCCGTCCAGCACTGCTGTTTCTCCTGCTCCTTGTCGCAGTCGATGATGATGCGGATGGCGAAGATGTCGTAGACCCCTTCGAACGGGACGTTCTGCTTGTGCATCTTCGTCCAGATCGAGAAAATCGACTTGGTGCGGCTCTTGATGTGGTATTTGATGCCCAGCTTGCCGAGCCTCTCCTCGATGGGCACCAGGAACCGCGCGATGAAGGCCCTGCGCTCCTCGGCGCTCTCTTCGAGCTTGGTGACGATATGTTCGTAGTCCTTGGGTTCGAGGTATTTCAGTGCGATGTCCTCCAGTTCGCTCTTGAGGCTGTAAAGGCCCAGTTTATGAGCGATCTGGGCGTAGAGGTTCATCGACTCCCAGCTCTTCTTGCGCCATTTTTCACGCGGGAACATTTCGAGCGAGCGCATCACTTCGAGCCGGTCGGCCAGCTTGATGAGAATCACGCGCGGGTCTTCCGAATAGGAAACCAGCAGGTCGCGGAAATTGTCGGCCTGTTCCTTGGCGACCTTGAGCCGCAGTTCCGAGATGTTCGCGAGGCCCATCGTGATGCCCACGACCTGTTCGCCGAAGCGGTCGCGGATGTCGGCGGTCAGGGCGAGGAACTCTTCGGCGGGGAGCCGCTTGTGGGCCAGGCGCACCACGTCGTGCAGGATGGCCGAGACCGTGGAGTTGCGGCCGAGGCCCACTTCCGAGATCACGACCATAGCCACGGCTACGGCATGGTCGAGCAGCGGCGTGCCGTCATAGCGGCACAGGCCCGTGAGCTTCCCGTCGGCGTAGACGAGCGCCTCGTCGACGAGGGCCCGGGTCTGCTCCGAGAAGTTCGCGCGCACGAGCGTGCGGAGATTTTCATACCGTGAAAAGTCCATTTTTGCCTAACCGCTTAACCTTGCTCGCAAAGATATGAAAAAATTTCATAAATTTGGCACGTCAGACCAATACACGGCGTTATGGCAAATAAAAAGGATGTTTATGTTCCGACCGTGGGCGAGGAGATCGCCAATACGGTTACGCACGGGGTGATGTCGCTCGTGGCCCTCGTGGCGCTCCCGTTTGCCGCCGTGTGGGCCTACGTGCATGACCCCAACCCGGTTACGGCATCTGTTTCGGTGAGCATTTTCGTGATCTCGATCTTCCTGATGTTCCTTGCCTCGACGCTCTACCATTCGATGAACCCGGCCTCGAAGCACAAGGCCGTTTTCCATATCCTCGACCATATCTTCATCTATGTGGCGATCGCCGGCAGTTACACCCCGATCGCCTTATCGGTCATCGGCGGCTGGCAGGGGATATTCATCACCATCCTGCAGTGGGCGATGGTGCTGTTCGGCATCTTTTACAAGTCGCTGTCGCGCAACTCGATCCCGGCCATCAGCCTGACGATTTACCTGGTGATGGGATGGACGATCGTCTTCTTCCTGCCGCTTTTCGTGCGGCAGGCCTCAACGGCGTTGCTGGTGCTGATCGCCGCGGGCGGTGTACTCTACACGCTCGGCGCCTGGTTCTATGCCCGGCAGGGGTTTCGCTACCACCACATGGTATGGCATCTGCTGATCAACCTTGCGGTCGTGGCGCATTTCATCGGGATCGTGTTTTTCCTCTACTGACGGGATCCGCATTGCCGTGCGTTTCGGCCTAAGCAGGGAACCCCGGAAAATATTCCGGACATCTCGTACACCCCAGGCTGCCGGGCGAGGCTGCGGGCACCGTGTCCGGTTGCCGGGTCAGTGCTTATAGACGGCGTAGATGTGATCCGCGGGCAGGGCGTACAGTTTCCGCTCTGCGTCGGTGAAGCTCGCGGCGTAGTCGATATCCGCGGCCTCGAAGCCCGCGGCGCGCAGCCGGTCTGTGTAGTCCGCGCCGTAGATGCGGCGGTGGTCGTATTGCCCGAAGATGCGCGTGCGCTCATCGGGGTCGGTGATCGTGTCATCCTCGAAGGTCTGTTCGTAATCCGCCTCCACGGGCGAGAGCAGGATGCCCCAGCCGCCGGGTTTGAGGATGCGGTAGAGTTCGCACAGCGCCTTGCGGTCGTCGGCGACGTGTTCGAGCAGGTGGTTGCAGAGGATGACGTCGACCGAATCATCGGCCAGCGGGATTTGCTGTACGTCGAAATGCAGGTCGGCCAGCGGGCTTTCGAGGTCGGCCGTGACATATTGCCCCGGATGTCCCGCAAAATGGGGTTTCAGGTGGCGCATGATGCAGACTTCGGGCGCGATGTGGAGCGTGCGGGGATAGCATTTGAGCAGGTCGGTCTCGCGCGTGAGATAGAGCCACAGCAGCCGGTGGCGTTCCAGTGACAGGCATTTGGGACAGAGCGCATTGGCGCGTGCATGCACGTAGCCGTAGGGCAGGAATTTCCGGTATTTGGCTCCGCATACGGGGCACTCGGCGCCGCGTCCCCTGTAAAACAGGCCCGCCATCGGCACGGCCCAGCCCGCGATGCGTTGCAGGAGCGGCCGCGGCACGTGGTTAAGCGTCCATTTGATCAGTTTCTTCATCGTCATTCCAGAATCTTCGATACCTCCTCTTCGGCCTTGTGCAGGCGCGCCTTGCAGCTTGCGATCAGCTCCGTGGCGCGTTTCACCTCGGCGGCGAGGCTGTCCACATCCATCTCTTCGCTGCGGAAGCGGGCGAGGATTTTCTCGATCTCGGCGATCGCCTCGGCGTAGGCCGGTTCTTTTTTCTTTGCCATATCTCTCGTGGTTTAACAACTGTTTCTCATCGTGCCCTTACCGTGCAGCCTTAGTTCCCTGCCCGAACAGGATTTCGCGGTAGCGGGCGATGTCCAGCCCGTCGTCGAACTTGCGGGCGAAAAGCGGGGAATTTCCCCCCCCCCCTCGACTTGAGCACGGACAGTTGGGACAAGTCGCTTGTGGACAATGTTTTCGGGTGTGCCCCGGGGTGCGACCAGTCGGCATGGACAAGCGAATAATTCGCGTTGTGCCCGGCAAACGGGGAGTCGCCGAGCAGCGTATGGAAAAATAGTTCATCGGCTGCATGGCTGTACCGAAATGCAGGGATAAAGTCGGGGTGTGCAGCGAGGTAATCGAAGATGAAATCGCGCATACGATCCGTAATTGCAATCCACTGGCTGCCTTTCTCCAGCGGCGGGAGCCGGTCGAAAAAAGGATTGTCCGCACGCATGGTGCATTTCATGGCGATCCGCAGCAAGCGGCGGGCGAAGGTCGATTTGTCGGGGCAGAACCTCCTCCGGCGTATCCGGTCGGCCTCTTCGGGGGTGATGGACGGATTGGCCGAAATGAATTGCCGTCCCCGGTCATAGGCTTCCCGGAGTACCGTACGTATCGTTTCGGCAGGGTATAACGGCAGGGTGTCGCCCGAAATCAGGACGACGTAACGGAAACCCCCGTCGCGTGTCGCCGAGAAAAGCCGGAGCGTACTTTCTACCATGCCGAATCCGCCCCAGTAGACTTTCGTACGCGGTTCGACGAAACAAACGCGCCCGGTCTTGCCAAGTGCGGCGAAGGCCCCGATGTCCGCCTTGCCGTCCACATGGATGAACAGCCCGTTGCCGGGTGCATCGAGCTGGTGCACGAGTTCCGCCAGCACGGGCGTGTACTTGTGGCACAGCACGCAGAACGCGATCCGGAAAGGGGTGTTCTCTTTCATGGCGCGGGTCATTTCGTTTCGGTGTATTGAACGGTGCCCTCGATGCGGCCGTCGGCGACCTCGATGTCGAGCGTGTCGCCTTTTCCGACTTGTGCGGCGGAGAAAACGGCTTTGCCGTCCGTGCGGACGATGGCGAAGCCCAGCCGCAGGATACGCTCCGGGGAGCGTCCGGCGACCAGTTCGGCCGCATTGCCGAGCCGGGACGCCTGGCGTGCGAGGAAATTCCCGGCACTGGCCGCGAGGGTTTCGCGCATCTGCTCCAGGGCCATCCCCCGTTGTCTGAGCAGCCCCTTGGCATGGAAGAGCAGGTGGCTGGACAGCTCCTGAAGCCGCAGTTCCTGTGCCCGCGAGGTGACCAGTACGTTGTCGCGCAGTTGCAGGGCGGCGTTGTCGAGCCATGCGTCGATCGTGTCCATCCGCTCCACGAGCCATCCGGCCACCGCCGTCGGGGTTTTTAGCGCCGTATGCGCCACCATGTCCGCCACGCTCGTGTCCTTGTCATGGCCGATACCCGTCAGCACCGGCAGCGGGAACTGCGCCACGTGGGTGCAGAGCCGGTAGGCATTGAAGCAGTTGAGGTCGCTGGCCGAACCGCCGCCGCGGATGATGACCACGGCGTCGAACTCCTCCATGCGGTCGGCCACGGCGCACAGCGCCGCAACGATCGACTCCTCGGCCGCCGCACCCTGCATGAACGCATCGAAGAGCGTGAGGCGGAACCGGTAGGGGCTTTTGCCGATCTCCTTGCAGAAATCCTGGTAGCCGGCGGCATTGGCGCTCGAAACGATGGCTATGCGCTGTACGACGGCGGGCATCCCGACCTCGCGGTTCATGTCCCACACGCCCTCCTTGCGCAGGCAGTCGATGGTCTGCTGCCGCTGCCGCTGCATGTCGCCCAGCGTGTAGGCAGGGTCGATGTCGGTGATCTGGAGCGAGAATCCGTAGAGTTCGTGATAGTTGACGGCGACTTTGGCCAGGATCTTGATCCCTGCGGCGAGCCGCTGCCCGGTTTCGGCCTCGAAATAGCCCGCGATGCGGGAGTAGGCCGTGCGCCAGATCACGGCGCGCGACTGTGCCAGCGGCACGCCGTTATCGCCCCCTTTCTCGACGAGTTCCAGGTAGCAGTGCCCCGAATAGTTGACTTTGACCTCGGAGATCTCGGCGCTCACCCAGACGGGCAAGGCAAAACGCTCGTGGAGGGTCTCCTTCACGAGCCGTTGTAATTCCGACAGGGTGATATGGGCGTGCGGCAGCATGGGTCAGCGCCAAACCAGTTCTACGGGACGGGGCATCCGCTTGCCCTTGGGGAGCTGGATGTGCAGCACCCCTTCGCTTGCGACGGCGACGCCGTTTTTCTGCGCCGGGTGCCAGTGCGGGGCTTCGGAGAGTGCCTTCAGCACGCGCCGCTTGAGGCGGTTGTCCGTCGATTCGAGCTCCTGCGCCAGGACGGCCTTGCCTTCGGGAGTTACGGTGTAGCGCAGTATGATGCGGGCTGCCGGTTCGTCGTCGTCCCATTTGACCTGCCCGGCGATGTACTCGTCGAAGGTCGTGCCGGCCTCGAAGATAGCGGGTTTGTCGTAGCGGAGCGAGATGAGTATTACCCCGTTGGCGGCTTTTTCCCCGTAGCGGGCGATGGTTTCCTCGTCGGCCGGCAGGGATTCGATATTTTCGATGTCGTCGGGCGGGATCGATTCGATCTCTTCGGTTTCGACGCCGTTGACGATATACAGGGGACGCTGCGCCACGGCGGAGAGTGTCGCGGCAAAGAGTGCGGATAGGAGCAGGATGTATCTTTTCATGCGGTGCTTTTTCCCGGTAAACGCATCCCCGGCGGGGAATATTGCCCGCCGCAGTATGTCCGGAGCGTATGCGGGATGATGCGAAGATAACGGTTTTGGTGCGGAATGCCAAATTTTTTCCGGCGATATGTTGCCGCGGCCTGCCGGGCGATCGTGTCCGGCGGGGTGGGGCGAATGCCCTTCCCGGCGGGGTTCCCGGTGCTCTTCCCGTCGCAGCTCCCGATGCGGGTTCCGGTCGTGGGGCAGGTGCGATGCGGGTTACAGGATTTCCTCCCACATGAAGCGGACGACGTCGGCGCAGCCGTTGGCCTTGAAGCGAACGCCTTCCTTTTCGAGCAATTCCCGTTGCTGCGGCCAGCCGGGGGCGGTGCGCCCGGCGCTGTTGACCACGCGATGGCAGGGGAGTTCTGCCGGGGCGGAGGCCATGGCACGGCCTACGCGGCGGGCGTGGTCGGGCATGCCGATCAGCCGGGCGATCTGCTTGTAGGAAACGATCTTCCCGGCGGGGATTTGCGCCACGACGGCATATACCTCGTCGTCGAATGCCCGGCCTGTCAGTTTGTCGGTTTGCAATGGTTTTCGGTCGATAGCGGTTTGCGGCGGGTTCCCCGTCCAAGCCCGTTGGCCATGGAAGGCAGGGGTTGCCCCGGTGCAGCCGGCCCGGACGGGGGCAGTACGCATGCGGGGATGGGGGCTCCCATGGGGACGGTTTTTACAACTCGCTTTCCTTCAGGCGCTCGGCGTTCTCCGCTACGATCAGGTGGTCGATCACGTCCTGAATGTCACCGTCCATGAAGGCCGAGAGGTTGTAGATCGTATAGTTGATGCGGTGGTCGGTGATACGTCCCTGCGGGTAGTTGTAGGTGCGGATCTTGGCCGAGCGGTCGCCCGTCGAGACCATCGTCTTGCGCTTCGAGGCGATCTCGTCGAGGTATTTCGAGTATTCGAGGTTGAACACGCGCGTACGCAACTCTTCGAAGGCCTTGTCGAAGTTCTTGAGCTGTGATTTCTGATCCTGGCACTGTACGACGATGCCCGTGGGGATGTGCGTCAGGCGGATGGCCGAATAGGTCGTGTTGACCGACTGTCCGCCCGGCCCCGAGGCGCAGAAGATGTCCTTGCGGATGTCGTTCATCGAGATCTCGACGTCGAATTCCTCGGCTTCGGGCAGTACGGCCACCGAGGCGGCCGACGTGTGGACGCGGCCCTGCGTCTCGGTCTGTGGCACGCGCTGTACGCGGTGTACGCCCGATTCGTATTTGAGCGTGCCGTAGACGTTCTGCCCCGTGACTTTGAGGACGACCTCCTTGTAGCCTCCCGCGGCACCGTCCGAGAACGATGTCATTTCGTAGCGCCAGCCCTTCGACTCGATGTATTTGGTATACATGCGCAGCAGGTCGCCGGCGAAGATGGCCGCCTCGTCGCCGCCCGTGCCGCCGCGGATCTCCATGATGGCGTTCTTCGAGTCCTGCGGGTCTTTGGGGATCAGCAGCAGTTTGATCTGCTCTTCCATCTGCTCGATGGCCGGCTCCAGTTCGGTGATCTCGCCGCGAGCCATTTCGCGCATCTCCTCGTCCTTGTCGTTGGAGAGGATGTCCTTGGCTTCGGCCAGGTTGGCCAGCGCCGTGCGGTAGCGTTCCGAGGTTTCGATGATCGGCTCCAGCTCCTTGTACTCCTTGTTGAGCTGCACGAACTGTTTGACGTCGGCGATGACTTCGGGGTCGGTGAGTTTCTGCCCCGTCTCCTCGTATTTGAGTTTCAGGCCGTCGAGACGGCTCAAAATGCTGTTGTCTGCCATAAATCCTTGATTTTGCCGGCAAAGATACGCAATAATCGTCAAACGGCAATGCGCCGTCTGAAAAAACGGGGCTGCGCCTCTCCGTGGGGAGATTATTGCCCCGCAGGCCAATCCGACTCCCGGCGGGAACGAACCTGTTGGCCGAACTCCTGTACGGCTGCCTGCACTACGGCTTCCGCGAGTTCCCTCCCTGCGCTTTTGCGGCTTGTGGCCGGTCGTATCCCGACATCCACGCAGCCGGGCAGGCCGGGTTGCCGCAGGAGCACGGAAGCTGGATTCTATGCTTCGTTCAGCTTTTTCAGCCAGTCTAGCGTTGCCTGTTGCCACTGCTCCTTGTATTCGAAGTGGTCGCGGATGCCCCAGCCGTGCCCGCCGGTGGGGTAGATGTGCATCGAGGCTTTCACGCCGTGCTCCTTGAGGGCGTTGTAATAGAGGATGCCGTTGACGGGCGGCACGACCTTGTCGTCGTCCGAAAGCAGCAGCAGCGTCGGCGGGGTCTGTGCCGTCACGCGGTTCTGGAGCGAATACCACGTGTCGCTCTCCGCATTGCGGCTGCCGCCCAGCAGGGCGTTGAACGACCCCTGGTGCCCTTTGCCCTTTTCGGCCGTGATGACCGGGTAGAAAAGGATCGAGAAGGCGGGCTTGGTCTCGGCCAACGTCGAGGCCGAGGCCGCGAGGTGACCGCCTGCCGAGCTGCCCACGATGCCGACCTTGCCGGCCGTGAACCCGGTGGCGCCCGCTTCGAGCCCCATCATGATGCGCAGCGCCTGTTCGACGTCCTCCAGCGGCACCTCGGGGTGGCCGTTGGGCATGCGGTATTTGAGTACGGCGGCCGTGATGCCGTTGGCGGCGAACCACTTGGCCATGTCGTAACCTTCGTAGTCGATGCACAGTTTCACGTAGCCCCCGCCCGGGCAGATCACGACGGCCTGCCCCGTCGCTTTTGCGGGGTCGGCCGGGAAGATGTAGAGCACGGCCTGCGAAACGTCGGCAATCCGGTTCGGCTCGGGTTCCCGTTCGGGCGTGGCGATGCCGTTGCTGTGGGGCGCCGTCGTGTTGTCCCAGATTTTCAGCGTCGCAGCTTGTCCGTAGTCCTGTGCGGCCGCCGTGCCTGCGGCGAGCAGGAGGGTGGCGAGCAGTGTGTGTGGTCGTCTCATGGTCTTATCGTTTTTGTCCCCGCAGGGCGGGGCGGGTTGTCCGGGAATGCGGGCGCGGATTCGACCGCATCCGCCGTGTCGGGGGCGTCGGTGGCGCCTTGCGCCGGGGTGCGTCAGATCACGATGTTGATGATCTTGCCCGGGACGACGATGACTTTCTTCGGGGCCTTGCCTTCGAGCCATTTCTGCGCCTCGGGCTGCGTCACGACGTCGGCCTGGATCTGGGCGGGCGTCATCGACGTGGCGTACTCCTTCTTGAAACGGAGTTTGCCGTTGACCGAAACCGGGTATTCGAAGGCGCTCTGCGCGAGGTGTTTCTCATCGTAGGCGGGGTAGCTTGCCGTGCAGACCGAGGTCGTGTGTCCCAGCGTTTCCCACAGCTCCTCGGCGATATGCGGCGCGAAGGGTGCCAGCAGAACGGTCAGCGGCTCGAGCACCTCGCGCTTGTTGCATTCGCCCAATTCGTTGAGGCAGATCATGAAGGCGGCGACGGAGGTGTTGAACGAGAAGTTCTCGATGTCCTCGCTGACCTTCTTGATCGTTTTGTGCAGCGTGCGGAGCTCCTTTTCGGTCGCCTTTTCGTCGGTGACCGCCAGTTTGCCGTCGCGGTCGTAGAACAGGCGCCAGAAACGGCGCAGGAACTTGTAGACGCCGTCGATGCCGTTCGTGTCCCAGGGTTTGGACTGTTCGAGCGGGCCGAGGAACATTTCGTACATGCGCAGCGTGTCGGCGCCGTAGTTGTCGACGATGTAGTCGGGGTTCACGACGTTGTAGAACGACTTGGACATCTTCTCGATGGCCCAGCCGCAGACGTACCTCCCGTCTTCGAGGATGAATTCCGCGTCCTTGTATTCGGGCATCCAGGCGCGGAAGGCGTCCAGGTCGAGGATGTCGTTGCGGACGATGTTCACGTCGACATAGAGCGCCTGGGTCTGGTACTGGTCTTTCAGGCCGAGCGACACGAATTTGTTGGTGCCGACGATGCGGTAGACGAAATTCGAGCGCCCCTGGATCATGCCCTGGTTGACGAGTTTGCGGAACGGCTCCTCTTCGCAGACGACGCCCAGGTCGTAGAGGAACATGTTCCAGAACCGCGAGTACATGAGGTGTCCCGTGGCGTGCTCGATGCCGCCCACGTAGAGGTCGACGTTGCGCCAGTATTCGTCGGCTTCACGGCCGACGAGCGCCTCGTCGTTGTGCGGATCCATGTAACGCAGGTAGTAGGCCGACGACCCGGCGAATCCGGGCATGGTCGACAGCTCGTAGGGATAGCCCTCCGGCGTCGCCCAATTCGTGGCGCGCGCCAGCGGCGGCTCGCCCTGTTCGGTGGGGCCGAAGTCGGCGATGGGCGGCAGCTCGAGCGGGAGTTTGTCCTCGGCGAGCGGGCAGGCCACGTCGCCCCGGTAATAGATCGGGAACGGCTCGCCCCAGTAGCGCTGGCGCGAGAAGATGGCGTCGCGCAGGCGGTAGTTGATGCGTTTGCGGCCCAATCCGCGTTGCTCGATTTGGTCGAACATGATCCCGATCGCCTCCTTTACATCCTTGCCGTCGAGGAAATCCGAGTTGATTACTTTGCCCGATTTGGCGTCGTACGACTCCTGTGAAATGTCGCCGCCTTCGACTACCGGGACGATCTCCAGCCCGAAATGGCGGGCGAAGGCGTAGTCGCGCGAGTCGTGGGCGGGGACAGCCATGATGGCCCCCGTCCCGTAGCCGGCCAGCACGTAGTCCGAGATGTAGATCGGGATGGCCTTGCCGGTGAAGGGATTGATGGCGTAAGATCCTGTCGCCACGCCGCTTACGCGTTTGGTCTCGGCGATGCGCTCACGCTCGGAGCGTTTCTTGGCCTGGCAGATGTACTCCTCGACGGCCGCCTTGTTGTCGGGCGTGGTCAGTTCGCCCACCCACTCGTGTTCGGGGGCGATGACCATGAACGTCACGCCGAAGATCGTGTCGGGGCGGGTGGTGAATATTTCGAGTTTGCGCGCCGAATCCTTTATGTCGAAGAAGACCTGGGCCCCCTCCGAACGGCCGATCCAGTTGCGCTGGATCTCCTTCAGGGAGTCGCTCCAGGCGAGCCTGTCCAGCCCGTCGAGCATGCGCTGGGCGTAGGCCGTCACGCGCAGGAGCCACTGTTTCATCCGTTTCTGTTCGACCGGATGGCCGCCGCGTACCGAAAGCCCGTCGTGCACTTCGTCGTTGGCGAGCACGGTTCCCAGCTTCGGGCACCAGTTGACCATCGTGTCGGCACGGAACGCGAGGCGGTAGTTGTGGAGCGTCCGCTCCTTCTCCTCCTCCGGCATGGCGCGCCATTCTTCGGCCGTGAAATGCAGTTCCTGCGAGCAGGCCACGTTCAGTCCCTGGGTGCCGCCCTGTTCGAAGGCCGCGGTCAGCTCTTCGATCGGGCGCGCCTGCTGCTTGTCATAGCAGTAATAGGAGCCGAACATCTTGAGGAACGCCCACTGCGTCCATTTGTAATAGGCGGGGTCGCAAGTGCGCACCTCGCGATCCCAGTCGAACGAGAACCCGATCTTGTCGAGCTGCTCGCGGTAGCGGGCGATGTTCCGCTCGGTCGTCACGGCGGGGTGCTGGCCGGTCTGTATGGCGTACTGCTCGGCGGGCAGGCCGAAGGCGTCGTATCCCATCGGGTGCAGGACGTTGAAGCCTTTCTGGCGTTTGTAGCGCGAGTAGATGTCCGAGGCGATATAGCCCAGCGGATGGCCTACGTGCAGGCCGGCGCCCGACGGGTAGGGGAACATGTCGAGCACGTAGAATTTGGGCCGCGACGGGTCGGTCTCGACCTTGTAGGTTTTATTTTCCTGCCAGCGGCGCTGCCACTTGGGCTCGATCTCCTTGAAATTGTACTCCATAGCTCTTCGTAACGGTTTGTTTCGGATTTTCCTGCAAAAATAGCAAAAGTTTCTTGTTTTGTCGTCTTTTTGGCGGCGTCGCGGCATAAAAAACGGGACGCAGCCGTTTTGGTCGTGTCCAGTCGCTGTTTCGGCGGTGCTGCCGGTCAGTCGTAGCGCGGTATGACGCATATCGAATAGGCTTTGCTGTGACTGTAGCCGTTGCTGGGCGTGTCGACTTCTCTGTGTCGTTTTCCCGGAGCGTCGCCACGGCTTTCCCGCCCGGTGTCTTGCAGCCTGCGGTATGGGGAGCGAAGCCCGCAGGTTTCGGCCGGGTTCCGCCCTTGTCGCCGGAGCAGCACGGGGGCGAGGAGCAGCAGCAAGAGGCCGTGTGAGAGGTGTTTCCTGGCGGCTGTCATTTTTCTTGCGGCCGCTTTGCCGCGGGTTGTCGTCCCCTGTCTCCGGACGGTCGGTTGCTTGCCGCGGATTGCAGCGTTCGCCTTCCGGGGGCGAGCCCGTACCGCTCTTCCCTGTTGTGCTCGAAGTTGCTATCGTGCTGATGACAAACCGATTGCTGGATTCTGTATAGCCAATACTTATTATTTTGACGATTTTATAAATAAAAAGAATTGCAAGTCGGCTAAAATGCTGTAAAAAGGCGAAAAAAGATGCGCATATATATTGTATTTCCGAAAAATTGCGTACCTTTGCAGTCCATTTTGGACAATGGAGATAGATTTTTTAACAATTAAAGGACAGTTTAAGAAATGCCAACTATTCAACAGTTAGTGAGAAACGGTCGAGTGAGCATGGAGGACAAGAGCAAGTCTCCGGCACTCGCAGCGTGTCCCCAGCGCCGAGGCGTATGTACCCGTGTGTACACCACGACCCCGAAGAAGCCTAACTCGGCTATGCGTAAGGTTGCGCGTGTAAGATTGACCAACGGCAAGGAGGTCAACGCCTACATCCCCGGTGAAGGCCACAACTTGCAGGAGCACTCCATCGTGCTCGTCCGCGGCGGTCGTGTGAAAGACCTCCCCGGTGTACGTTACCACCTCGTGCGCGGTGCGCTCGACTCGGCTGGTGTCGACGGTCGTCGCCAGCGCCGTTCGAAGTACGGTGCAAAGCGCCCCAAGGCAGGTAAATAATCACGAGAAACATTAATTAGACAATTTTCGAATAAACAATGAGAAAAGCTAAGCCAAAAAAGCGAATTCTACTTCCGGATCCCAAGTTCGGCGACGTGTCTGTGACCCGTTTCGTCAACAACCTTATGTTGGACGGTAAGAAGAGTATTGCCTACACCATTTTCTACGATGCGTTGGATCTGGTAGGCAAGAAGATGAAGGATGCTGATAAATCTCCCCTGGAAATCTGGAAACAGGCCCTGGAGAACATCACGCCCCAAGTCGAAGTGAAATCGAAGCGTATCGGAGGTGCGACGTTCCAGGTTCCTATGGAGGTTCGTCCGGAGCGCAAGATTTCTATTTCCATGAAAAACCTTGTCCTCTATTCTCGCAAGCGCGCCGGAAAGACGATGGCAGATAGGCTCTCAGCAGAGATAATGGATGCCTTCAACCAGCAGGGTGCCGCCTTCAAACGCAAGGAGGAGATGCACCGCATGGCCGAGGCCAACAAGGCATTCGCACACTTTAGATTCTAATAAGGAGACCGAACAGATGGCAACCAGAGATTTACATTACACTCGCAATATCGGTATCATGGCACACATCGATGCCGGTAAGACCACCACGTCGGAGCGGATCCTTTTTTACACGGGTAAAACCCACAAGATCGGTGAGGTACACGAAGGCGGCGCTACGATGGACTGGATGGTTCAGGAGCAGGAGCGCGGTATCACCATTACCTCGGCCGCTACCACCGCATTCTGGAACTATAAGGACAAACAGTACCAGATCAACCTGATCGACACCCCGGGACACGTCGACTTTACGGTCGAGGTGGAGCGTTCGCTCCGCGTGCTGGACGGCGCCGTTGCGACGTTCTGCGCCGTAGGCGGCGTAGAGCCCCAGTCGGAGACCGTATGGCGCCAGGCGGACAAGTACAATGTCCCCCGTATCGGCTACGTCAACAAGATGGACCGTACGGGCGCCGATTTCCTGGCAGTCTGCGCACAGATCAAGGAGCACTTCGGTGCTACGGCCCTTCCGGTCGTCCTGCCGATCGGTGCCGAGGACAAGTTCGAAGGATTGGTAGACCTTATATATAATAATGCGATCTATTACTACGACGACAAGTCCGTCCGCGATAACTTCGAACTGAAGGAGATTCCCGCCTCGATGGCCGAGGAGGCTGCCGAATGGCGTGCGAAACTCATCGAAGAGGTCGCTTCGACCGACGAGGTGCTGATGGAGAAGTTCTTCGAGGATCCCGATTCGATCACCCCCGAGGAGCTGCTCGCAGCCATCCGCAAGGCTACGATCTCGATGCAGGTCGTTCCGATGCTCTGCGGCTCGTCGTTCCACAACAAAGGCGTACAGAAACTGCTCGACTATGTCATTGCGTTCCTGCCCTCGCCGCTGGACGTGCCCGCCGTGACGGGTATCAACCCCAAGACCGAGCAGGAAGAGGTGCGCCATGCATCGGAGAACGATCCGTTCTGCGGTCTCGCATTCAAGATCGCCACCGACCCCTTCGTAGGCCGCCTGTGCTTCGTGCGTATCTATTCGGGTAAGCTCGATGCAGGTTCGTACGTGCTCAACTCCCGCAGCGGCAAGCGCGAGCGTATCAGCCGTATTTACCAGATGCACGCCAACAAGCAGAACCCCATGGAGACCGTATCGGCCGGCGACATCTGCGCTGCCGTAGGTTTCAAGGAGATCCATACGGGCGACACGCTCTGCGCCGAGAACGCACCGATCGTCCTGGAGCAGATGACCTTCCCCGAACCGGTGATCGGCCTGGCCGTCGAGCCCAAGACCCAGAAGGATCTGGACAAGCTCGGCATCGCCCTGTCGAAACTGGCTGAGGAAGACCCCACCTTTACGGTTCACACCGACGAGGATTCGGGCCAGACCGTCATCAGCGGTATGGGTGAGTTGCACCTCGACATCATCGTCGACCGTCTGCGCCGTGAGTTCGGCGTCGAGATCAACCAGGGTGCCCCCCAGGTCAACTACAAGGAGTCGCTTACCAAGACGGTTCAGCACCGCGAGGTGTTCAAGAAGCAGACCGGTGGCCGTGGTAAGTTCGCCGACATCATCTTCGAGATCGGCCCTGCCGACGACGGTGCGATGGGCCTTACGTTCGTTGACCAGGTCAAGGGCGGTAATATTCCCAAGGAGTTCATCCCTGCGGTGCAGAAGGGCTTTGCTTCGGCGATGACCAACGGTGCGTTGGCCGGTTACAAGATGGACTCGATGAAGATTACGCTGCTCGACGGTTCGTTCCACCCCGTGGACTCCGACCAGCTGTCGTTCGAAATCGCTGCCCGCAACGGTTATCGCAACGCTGCCCCCAAGGCCGGCTCGGTGATTATGGAGCCCATCATGTCCGTGGAGGTCGTGACCCCCGAGGAGAACATGGGCGACATTATCGGCGACCTGAACAAGCGCCGCGGCCAGATCACCGGCATGGAGTCGAAAGGCACCGCCCGCGTGGTGAAAGCCAAGGTTCCCCTGTCGGAGATGTTCGGCTATGTGACCGTACTGCGTACGATCTCGTCGGGCCGTGCAACCTCGTCTATGGAGTTCTCGCACTTCGAGGAGGTTCCTGCCAACCTGGCTAAGGAGATCATCGAGAAAGCGAGTGGTAAACGTAAGGATATAGAATAAGCAAACATATGAACCAGAAGATTAGAATCAAGTTAAAGTCATTCGATCACAATCTCGTGGACAAGTCGGCCGAGAAGATTGTGAAGACCGTGAAGAGCACGGGCGCCGTTGTAAGCGGCCCGGTGCCCCTTCCCACGCGCAAGCAGATTTTCACGGTGAACCGCTCGACTTTCGTCAACAAGAAAGCCCGCGAGCAGTTCCAGCTCTGCACCTTCAAGCGTATCCTCGACATCTATTCGTCGACGCCCAAGACGATCGACGCACTGATGAAGCTGGAACTCCCCTCGGGTGTGGAGGTCGAAATCAAAGTGTGATAACGGAAGGCTTGTACCTATATTAGTATAGCACGAAAGATCACTTTATTTATAACAAACAATCGACAACAAATGTCAGGACTTATTGGAAAGAAAATCGGAATGACTTCCGTTTACAGTGCCGAGGGTAAGAATATACCATGCACTGTCATTGAGGCTGGGCCGTGCGTTGTTACGCAAATCAAGACCGTGGAGAAGGATACCTACGAAGCGGTACAGATTGCCTATGACGAGAAAAGTGAAAAGCACACCAGCAGCAGTTTGTTAGGTCACTTCAAGAAAGCCGGCACTACCCCCAAGCGCAAGATGGCTGAATTCAAGGGTATGCCCGAAGTGAATCTCGGCGACACGCTCACCGTAGACCTCTTCTCGGAGGAGGACTGGGTCGACGTGACCGGGATATCGAAAGGTAAAGGCTTCCAGGGCGTTGTGAAACGCCACGGTTTCGGCGGCGTGGGCGGCCAGACCCACGGCCAGCACAACCGTCAGCGCAAACCCGGTTCGCTGGGTGCGTCGTCCTATCCCTCGCGTGTCTTCAAGGGCAAGCGTTTGCCCGGCCAGATGGGTGGCGAGCAGGTCAAGGTTTTGAACCTGCGTGTTTTGAAAGTTATTCCCGAAAGCAACCTTATCCTCGTGAAAGGTTCGATCCCGGGTGCAAAAGGTGCTTATTTAACAATTGAGAAGTAGTATGGAATTAGCTGTTTTAAACACACAAGGAAAGGAAACGGGTCGTAAGGTAGTCCTTTCGGATGCCGTTTTCGGCGTGGAGGCTAATGACCACGCTATCTACCTGGACGTGAAGCAGTATCTCGCTGACCAGCGCCAGGGTACGCACAAGTCGAAGCAGCGCAACGAGGTTGCCGGTTCGACGCGTAAGCTCAAGCGCCAGAAAGGCACCGGCGGTGCCCGTGCCGGCAGCATCAAGTCCCCCCTCTTCCCGGGCGGCGGACGCATCTTCGGCCCCCAGCCCCGCGATTACAGCTTCAAGCTCAACAAGAAGCTCAAGCAGCTGGCCCGCCGCAGCGCACTGACCTACAAGGCACAGGCCGGCGTCATCAGCGTAGTGGAGCCCATCTCGATGGATGCCCCCAAGACCAAGGCCGTCGTTGCCCTGGCCGATGCGCTGAAAGTAGCCGACAAAAAGGTACTGCTGGTTCTCCCGGAGTCCAATGCAAACCTTCAGCTCTCGTGCCGCAACCTCCCCTACGTACAGCCCGTGCTGGCGCAGAACGTCTGCACGTACGACGTGATGAACGCTTCGGCGATCGTGATGGTGGAAGGCGCTGAGAATGTATTGAATACGATGTTAGCTTAAAAACGCAAGACACACAATGGAAATTATTATTAAGCCGGTTTTGACCGAGAAAATGACGATTCAGGGCGAAAAGTTGAATCGCTACGGTTTTATCGTTGACGTGAGGGCTAACAAGCTGCAGATTCGCAATGCCGTAGAACAGATGTACAACGTCGTCGTGACGGATGTGAACACCGTGAACTACATGGGCAAACTCAAGAGCCGCTACACCAAGGCCGGTCTCTTGGAGGGTCGCGCTAACAACTTCAAGAAGGCTATCGTCACCTTGAAGGACGGAGATAAGATAGATTTTTACAGTAATATCTAACGGAGATGGCAGTAAAAAAATTTAAACCTGTTACCGCAGGTACGAGACATAAGATTATCGGCACGTTCGAGGAAATCACGACGAACAAGCCTGAGAAATCGTTGCTCAGCCCCAAAAAGAGCTCGGGTGGACGTAACAACTCTGGTAAGATGACGGTTCGCTACATCGGCGGCGGTCACAAGCAGATGTATCGTAACATCGACTTCAAGCGCACGAAGGACGGCATTGCTGCAACTGTAAAATCTGTCGAGTACGACCCCAATCGTACTGCACGTATTGCACTTCTGGTATACGCCGACGGTGAGAAAAGCTACATCATCGCACCGAACGGCCTCCAGGTGGGCCAGACCGTAATGAGCGGCGCAGGCGTTGCTCCCGAGGTCGGAAACACGCTCTTCCTGAGCGAGATTCCGCTGGGTACGGTCATCCACAATATCGAACTCTACCCCGGCCAGGGAGCCGCCATGGCTCGTTCCGCCGGTTCTTACGCCCAGTTGCTGGCTCGTGAGGGCAAATTCGCCATCATCAAGCTGCCCTCGGGCGAGACTCGTATGGTACTCGTAACTTGCCGTGCTACGGTAGGCGTCGTGTCGAATGTCGACCACAGCCTCGAAAGCTCCGGCAAGGCAGGTCGTGAGCGTTGGCTCGGCCGCCGTCCGCGCAACCGCGGCGTGGTGATGAACCCCGTGGATCACCCGATGGGTGGTGGTGAAGGCCGTGCATCCGGTGGTCACCCCCGTTCGCGCAAGGGTCTGCTGGCTAAGGGTTACAAGACTCGCAACCCGAAGAAGACGACCTCGAAGTTTATTATTTCCAAGAAGAAAAAATAATTAAATAAGAGTACATAATGAGCCGTTCATTAAAAAAAGGACCGTTTATCGACCCCAAGCTCGAAGCGAAAGTAGTCGCCCAGGCGGAAGGCAACAAAAAGTCGGTCATCAAAACTTGGTCGCGTGCAAGTATGATCTCGCCTGATTTCGTAGGTCAGACGATCGCTGTCCACAACGGAAACAAGTTTATTCCGGTGTATGTAACAGAGAACATGGTAGGGCACAAGCTCGGTGAGTTTGCCCCCACCCGTAACTTCCGCGGTCACGCAGGTAACAAGAAAAAATAGGTAGAAAATGGGTGCAAGAAAAGCAATAAAAGCCGAGAAAATCAAGGCTGAAAAGAAGCAGAAGGCAATCGCTATTCTGCGTGATTGCCCGACCTCTCCCCGCAAGATGCGCCTGGTGGCCGACATCATCCGCGGCGTGGAGATCAACAAGGCATTGGGCATCCTTCGTTTTTCGAAGAAGGAGGCGTCGATCCGCATGGAGAAACTTCTCAAGTCGGCAATCGCCAACTGGGAGGCCAAGAACGAGAACGAGCGTCTGGAAGACACGAAACTGTGTGTAAAAGAGGTGTTCGTAGACGGCGGCCGCATGCTGAAGCGTATTCAGGCTGCGCCCCAGGGCCGCGCTCACCGAATCCGCAAGCGTTCGAACCACGTGACGATCGTAGTTGACAAAATGGTAACCGTAGAAAACAAGTAATCAGATGGGACAGAAAGTTAATCCGATAGCAAATCGTCTTGGTATCATCCGCGGTTGGGATTCCAACTGGTTCGGCGGCAAGGACTTCTCCGAGAAGCTGGTCGAGGACGCCAAGATCCGCAAATACCTGAATGTCCGTCTGGCCAAGGCAAGCATCTCGAAGATCATCATCGAGCGTACGCTGAAGCTGGTTACGGTGACCATTTCCACCGCTCGTCCGGGTATCATCATCGGCAAGGGCGGCCAGGAGGTCGACAAACTGAAGGAAGAGTTGAAGAAGCTCACCGGCAAGGAGATCCAGATCAACATCTTCGAGGTGAAGCGCCCCGAGGTGGATGCCGTGATCGTCGGCCAGAACATCGCCCGCCAGCTGGAGGGCCGCGTATCGTTCCGCCGCGCCGTGAAGACGGCCGTAGCGTCGACCATGCGCATGGGTGCCGAGGGTATCAAGATCCAGGTTTCCGGCCGTGTAGGCGGCGCCGAAATGGCCCGCAGCGAAACTATAAAGGAGGGGCGTATTCCGCTGCACACGTTCCGTGCCGACGTGGATTTCTGCCTGACCGAGGCGCTCACCAAAGTGGGTATCCTGGGTGTGAAGGTCTGGATCTGCCAGGGCATCGTGTACGGCAAGCGCGACTTGTTCGAAATCGCAGGCGCATCGGCGCAGGCTCCCTCGGGCGACCGCGGTGAGCGTGGCGACCGCGGCGACCGTCGTGGCCGTGGCGACCGTCGCGGAGACCGGCGTGACCGCGGCGATCGTGGCGGTGACCGTCGTCGCAACAACAATAATAAGTAAGTCGGACCTTTTTAAAGCAAAACAACAATGTTACAGCCGAAAAAGACCAAATTTAGGAGAATGCAGAAAGGTCGCATGAAGGGTATTGCTCAGAGAGGAAACCAACTTGCAACCGGTTCGTTCGCAATCAAAGCACTTGAATCCGCATGGATCACAGGTCGTCAGATAGAGGCGGCGCGTCAGGCCATCACCCGTTACATGAAGCGTGAAGGCCAGCTCTGGATCCGCATCTTCCCCGATAAACCCATCACGAAGAAGCCCGCCGAGGTGCGTATGGGTAAGGGTAAGGGTAATCCCGAAGGGTTCGTGGCGCCCGTTACTCCCGGCCGTATTCTCTTCGAGGCAGAGGGCGTGCCCCTGGAAGTGGCGCAGGAAGCGCTCCGCCTGGGTGCCCAGAAACTGCCCATTACCACCAAGTTTATCGTAAGGCGTGACTACGTCGAAACCACAATCTAACGAGACGACAAGATGAAAAGTGCAGAAATCAAGGATATTTCGATCAAAGACCTGCAGGAGCGCATCGAGACTGAGAAGGCTCAGCTTGCAAAGCTGAAGGTGCAGCACGCGGTGTCCCCCGTCGAGAACCCTTCTATCATTAAGAAAAACCGCAGAGATATAGCTCGTATGCTGACAATCCTGCGTCAAAAAAACGCCTAATAAGGAATAGCTATGGAAAGAAATCTTAGAAAAGAGCGTATTGGGGTGGTTGTCAGCAACAAGATGGAGAAAACCATTGTGGTTGCAGTAGCACGTAAGGTGAAGCATCCGATCTACGGCAAGTTCGTCAACAAGACGACGAAGTTCGTCGCCGAGTCACTCGACGAGACCTGCAAGGAAGGCGACACCGTCCGTATCATGGAGACCCGCCCGCTGAGCAAAACGAAGCGTTGGAGATTAGTACAAATTATTGAAAGAGCTAAGTAATTATGATACAGCAGGAAAGTAGACTCGTAGTAGCTGATAACAGCGGTGCAAAGGAAGTTCTCTGCATCCGGGTGCTGGGCGGTACCAAACGCCGCTACGCATCTATCGGCGATAAGATTGTGGTGGCTGTCAAGAGCGCGACTCCTTCGGGCGATGTCAAGAAGGGTGCCGTGTCGAAAGCAGTCGTCGTAAGGACGACCAAGGAAATCAGACGTGCCAACGGTTCGTACATTCGTTTCGACGACAACGCCGTGGTGCTGCTTAACAACCAGGGTGAAATGCGCGGTACTCGTATATTCGGCCCCGTAGCTCGTGAGCTGCGCGACCAGTATATGAAGATTATCTCCCTCGCACCCGAAGTATTGTAATCATAAAAACAATTTCGGATATGTCAGTGAAATTACATATTAAGAAAGGGGATATGGTGCAGGTCATCGCCGGTGACAACAAGGGCCAGCAGGGCAAAGTCCTGAAGGTCGAAGCTGAAAAGCAGCGTGCCATCGTCGAGGGGGTGAACCTTTGCAAGAAGGCCACCAAACCCAATGCGCAGAACCCCCAGGGTGGTATCGTCGAGAAAGAAGCGCCGATCCACGTATCGAACCTGCAGGTGCTCGACCCCAAAGGCGGTAAACCCACCAAAGTCGGTCGCAGGCTCAATGCAAAAGGTAAATTAGTCCGTTACGCTAAAAAGTCAGGGGAGGAGATCAAATAATGGCATACGTACCTACACTCAAGACACAGTATAAGGAGCAGATCGTAGCTGCCCTTATGAAGGAGTTCGGTTACTCGAGCGTTATGCAGTGCCCGAAGCTCACGAAGATCGTTATCAACCAGGGTATGGGACAGGCTGTCGCCGATAAGAAACTCATCGACGTGGCCGAGGCCGAGCTGACGCAGATCACGGGTCAGAAAGCCGTGCAGACTCGTTCGCGCAAGGACATCTCCAACTTCAAGCTGCGCAAGGGCATGCCGATCGGCGTGCGCGTGACGCTGCGCGATACGAAGATGTACGAATTCCTCCAGCGCCTGATCGCCGTGGCACTTCCCCGTATCCGCGATTTCAAGGGTATCAACGAGAAGTTCGACGGCCAGGGCAACTATACCCTCGGCATCACCGAGCAGATCATCTTCCCGGAGATCGACATCGACAAGATCACCAAGATCTTCGGTATGGAGATTACGTTCGTTACCACGGCCAAGACCGACGAGGAGGCGTATGCCCTGCTCCGCGAATTCGGCCTCCCTTTCAAAAACGCTAAAAAGAATCAATAAGCTATGGCAAAAGAGTCAATGAAGGCACGCGAGGTAAAACGCGTGAAACTCGCAAACCGCTATGCTCACAAGCGCGAGGAGATTGCTGCCAAGGTGAAGAGCGGTGAGATGGATCACGAGGAGGCTTGGATCGCACTGTCGAAACTGCCCCGCAACTCGAACCCCATCCGCCAGCACAACCGCTGCAAGATCACGGGCCGTCCCAAAGGCTACATCCGCCTGTTCGGCATCAGCCGTATCCAGTTCCGCGAGATGGCTTCGAAGGGCCTGATTCCCGGCGTGAAGAAAGCAAGCTGGTAATATTTTCGGATGCCGGGAATCCCGGTATCCGAAAATCCGTTTTTCTGCCGGGAGGCGAGTCCGTGGCCGCAGGAATGCGGCCGGCGCAGAAGGTGCGGGTGCGCCGACCTGCGCGGCGGCGGAGAATCCCGGAAACGAGTCTGGATGCTGAGGGCGTATGCCCGTGGGAAAAGGCCGGACAGGAGCAGTTCCTGTACCGGGCGGTGAAATGCCGGGACGATGGTGCGGCCGCCGGGCTGCCTGCCGTTCCCTCTTTCCGAAGGAATCGGGGCTTATATGGGTGCAGAACCCGAGTAGTTACGTCGCAATGTCGAGGAAAGTGCCGCCGCAAGCGGTAACTTCTCGGCGGCGGGGCGGAAATCGAGGGGTTAGGCATTTGGTTACAAATTTCTCGACCGAAGGGCCGGGGAGGGGTATCGCCGATTGCGGCGGCTCTCTTCCGAAGGGTCATTGGCAGCATTGCCGAACGGGGATTTGTACGGGTTATGTTAGCAACGCATCCGTGCTAACATTGTCCGTATTCCGGGGCCGGGGCCTAAAAACGCCGAAAACAGGGCGTTAGCTTGGTTTTTTGAGAAATTATACGTATATTTGCGCGCTTTATACCCCGGGCGTAACCCCCGTGCGAAGGGCGCGAAGGCGCTGGGAATGAGGCGCAAAACAATGAAACATCCGAGGCGGCGGTGAATCCGGGTGGATTCCAAGGTGCTGAAGAACAAATAATTAACTTATTACTTTAATTTTTAACTTCTATTCGTTATGACTGATCCTATTGCGGACTTTCTGACCAGAATTAGAAACGCAGTGAAAGCCAACCACAAGGTGGTTGAAGCTCCTGGCTCAAAAATTAAGCAGGAAATCACTAAGATTCTTTACGAGCAGGGTTACATCCTCGCTTACAAATTCGACACCGACGAGAAAGGTCACCCGTCGATCAAAATCGCGCTCAAGTGGGACGCTGCCACCAAGGGCAACGCCATCAAAGACCTGAAGCGCGTGAGCCGTCCCGGCCTTCGCCAGTATGTCTCGGTGGGCGATATGCCCCGCGTGCTGAACGGCCTGGGCATCGCTATCCTGTCGACTTCGAAAGGCATCATGACCGACGCCAAGGCCCGCAAGGAAAACGTGGGCGGCGAGGTGCTGTGCTACATCTACTAACGGAAATTTTTAAACGCAAGAACAATGTCAAGAATTGGTAAATTACCTGTAAACCTGCCCGCCGGCGTTACCGTAGAGGTTTCGGCCGACAATGTGGTAAGCGTGAAAGGGCCACTCGGGACGCTGAGCCAGAAAGTTGACTCGGACATCAAGGTAGAGGTCGGCACGCACAAGGACGTTCACACGGGCAACGAGGCTCCCGCCGTGCTCGTATCGCGTCCTACCAACCAGCCCCGCCACCGTTCGCTGCACGGCCTGTACCGTGCGCTGATCAACAACATGGTCGTCGGTGTGTCGAAGGGTTATGAAATCAAACAGGAGCTCGTGGGCGTCGGTTTCAAGGCCGAAGTCAAGGGCCAGATCCTCGAAATGAGCCTCGGTTATTCGCACGATACGCATTTCATGCTTCCCAAGGAGGTTACCGCTACGGCTGTGACGGAGAAGAAGGGCAACCCGATCGTAACGCTGAAGAGCATGGACAAGCAGCTCGTCGGCCAGGTCGCTGCCAAGATCCGTTCGCTGCGCAAGCCGGAGCCGTACAAGGGCAAGGGTATCAAGTTCGTCGGCGAACAGCTGCGTCGCAAGGCGGGTAAATCAGCAGGTGCTAAATAGTAAATAGTTTAGAGTTATGTCACTGAACAAGATAGAAAGAAGAGAGAGGATCAAGATGCGTATCCGCAAGATCGTGAGCGGTACGCCCGAACAGCCTCGCATGACTGTATATCGTAGCAACAAGCAGATCTACGTGCAGTTTATTGATGACCTCGCAGGTGTGACCCTGGCCACGGCATCCTCGCTGGACAAGGAGGTGGCGGAAGCCGCCGCCGGCAAGAACAAGTGCGACGTGGCCGCCCTGGTGGGCAAACTGGCCGCCGAGCGCGCTGCCGCCAAAGGCATTTCGACCGTAGCGTTCGACCGCAACGGCTACCTGTATCACGGAAGAGTTAAACAGCTGGCCGAAGCAGCACGCGAAGGCGGTCTTAAATTCTAAGCGATTATGTCAAATACCAACATAAAGAAAGTACGCACCAGCGACCTCGAGCTTAAGGACAGACTCGTAAGCATTCAGCGTGTTACCAAGGTAACCAAGGGAGGTCGCACATTCAGTTTCTCGGCCATTGTCGTCGTAGGTAACGAGGACGGTGTCGTGGGCTACGGCCTGGGCAAGGCTTCGGAGGTTCAGTCGGCCATCGCCAAGGGCGTGGAGGACGCAAAGAAGAACCTGGTGAAGATCCCCGTTATCAACGGTACGATTCCCCATAAGCAGGAGCTCCGTTACGGCGGTTCGCTCGTCATGATCCGCCCGGCCGCCCCCGGTACGGGTATCATCGCCGGCGGTGCCATGCGTGCCGTGCTGGAGTCGGTGGGCGTGAAGAACGTGCTTGCCAAGAGCAAGGGTTCGTCGAACCCCCACAACCTGGTGAAGGCAACCATCGGCGCCCTGTGCGAACTGCGTGATGCACACAGCATCGCCCGTCTGCGCGGCATCTCGATGGACAAGGTGTTTAACGGTTAATTTTGTAGAGACAAATGGCAAGATTGAAAATCACCCAGGTCAAAAGCCGCATCGGCGCTACCGAGCGCCAGTGCAAGAACCTCGACGCGCTGGGGCTGAAGAAGATCAACGCGAGCGTCGAGCATGACGACTCGGCGATCATCAAGGGTATGATCGAGCGCGTGAAGCACCTCGTCAAAGTCGAGGAGGTAGCCGTAAAGAAGGCTGCAGCACCCAAGGCCAAGAAGGCCGAAGCTGCCGAGGCCGCAGAATAAGTTTAACAGCTAAGAAGTAATTTTTACGATGGAACTCAATAATCTCAAACCTGCAAAGGGTTCAACGCACCACGACAAGCGAATCGGTCGCGGTGCAGGTTCGGGTCACGGTGGCACGGCCACGCGTGGCCACAAGGGTGCGCAGTCGCGCTCGGGTTACTCGCGTAAACTGGGCTTCGAGGGCGGTCAGATGCCTCTTCAGCGTCGTCTTCCCAAGTTCGGTTTCACCAACCTGAAGCGCGTCGAATTCAAGGCTATCAACCTCTCGACGCTCGAGGAGCTGGCAGCCAAGAAGTCGCTCTCCGAGATCACGGTCGACACGCTCGTGGCCGCAGGTTTCATCTCGTCGAACGACAAGGTGAAAATCCTCGGTAACGGTACGGTTACCAAGGCGCTGAGCGTGAAGGCTCACGCATTCTCGAAGAGCGCCGAGGCGGCCATCGTGGCAGCCGGCGGCAGCGTCGAAAAACTGTAAGAACCCTAGAAACCGAAAATTATGAATCAGTATCTCGTTGTTGGTATCGTCTTTTTAGTGGTAATCGCTCTTTTGGCGACCAACAAGAAATTGGTTGAAACGCTCAAGAATATCTACAAGATCGAGGAGCTGCGCAAACGTGTGATCTACACGATCGGGCTGCTGCTGGTCTACCGCTTGGGTAGTTTCGTGGTGATTCCGGGTATCAACCCCAACGCCCTGGGCGAGGGGTCGGCGCTTGCCAGCCAGTTAGACGGCAACGGACTTCTGGGTCTGCTGAACGTCTTTTCCGGCGGTGCATTCGGCAATGCGGCTATCTTTGCACTCGGAGTCATGCCGTACATCACCGCCTCCATCATCATCCAGCTCATGGGTATGATGATCCCGTATTTCCAGAAGATGCAGAAGGAAGGTGAAAGCGGCCGCCGCAAGATGAATCAGTGGACGCGCTTCCTTACCATCGGCGTGCTGATCCTCCAGGGCCCGGCGTACATCGCCAACCTGTACCATCAGGTGCCCTCTGCATTCGTTTACGGCAACTCGTTCGGCTTCGTAGCCTATGCGACGACGATCCTCATTGCCGGTACCATGTTCATCATGTGGCTCGGCGAGAAGATCACGGACAAGGGTATCGGCAACGGTATCTCGCTGATAATCATGATCGGTATTGTGGCCCGTCTGCCCCACGCCCTGTTGGCCGAGGTCAACGCGCGTTTCCAGACCGCTAGCGGTAGCGCCATCATGCTTATCCTCGAACTGGTGTTGCTGTTCCTGGTCTTCATGGCTACGATCGCCCTGGTACAGGCAGTCCGCAAGGTGCCTGTGCAGTATGCAAAGCGTATCGTCGGTAACAAACAGTACGGCGGTGTACGTCAGTACATCCCCCTGAAGATGAATGCTGCGAATGTGATGCCCATCATCTTCGCGCAGGCTCTGATGTTTATCCCGGCGCTGTTCTCCGGTACGGCCTTCGCGGCTGCTTTCAGCTCGATGACCGGTTTCTGGTACAACTTCACGCTTGCAGTGCTGGTAATCGCGTTCACCTACTTCTACACCGCGATTATCATCAACCCCCAAATGATGGCCGATGACATGAAGCGAAACGGCGGCTTTATCCCGGGAGTGAAACCGGGTAAGCAGACCGTGAACTACATCGACACCATCATGACGCGTATCACGCTCCCCGGCTCGTTCTTCCTGGCCATCGTGGCGATCCTGCCCGCACTGGCGATGAAGTTCCTGGGCATCCAGCAGGCGTTCGCCTACTTCTACGGAGGTACGTCGCTGCTGATCATGGTCGGTGTGGTGCTCGACACTCTGAAGCAGATCGAGAGCTACCTGCTGATGCGTCATTACGATGGTCTGATGAAGACCGGGCGTATCCAGGGTCGTCATTAGGAGTTTTTCCCGAAGAGTTCTTAACGAAGAGAATGATATATTTAAAGACAGACGAGGAGATAGAGCTGCTCCGCGAGAACAACATCCTGGTGTCGAAGACACTGGCGGAAGTGGGTCGCCACATCCGGCCGGGTGTCACCACCAAGTTTTTGGACTCGGTTGCCGAGGATTTTATCCGCGCACACGGAGCAGTTCCCGCCTTCCTCGGGTATCAGGGATTTCCCGCTTCGTTGTGTATATCGGTAAACGAACAGGTAGTTCACGGTATCCCATCCTCGAAATGCGTCCTCAGGGAGGGCGACATCGTTTCGGTCGATTGCGGTACGTTTATGAAGGGGTTTGTTGGTGATTCGGCGTATACGTTCGCCGTTGGAGAGGTTGCCGGGGAAGTTAGGCAGCTTATGGAGGTCACCAAAGAGGCTCTTTATAAAGGTACGGCACAGGCTAAGGCCGGCAACCGCGTCGGCGACGTGTCGGCAGCCGTGCAAGAGTACGCCGAAAGTTTCGGCTACGGTGTGGTGCGGGAATTGGAAGGACATGGGTTGGGTCGGAAAATGCACGAAGACCCCGGTGTCCCCAATTACGGAGCACGCGGCAGGGGGCCACTCCTCAAGGAAGGAATGGTCATCTGTATCGAGCCCATGATAAATATGGGTACCAAAGCGGTGGTTTTTGAAAGGGATGGCTGGACAGTCCGCACGCGCGACCATAAACCCGCGGCGCACTACGAGTTCGCCGTTGCGGTTCGTAAGGACGGGCCCGACGTGCTGACGGACTTTAGTATCATCGAACAGGCAATAAACAAGTAAGACTCTATGGCAAAACAGGCTGCTATTGAAAGGGACGGTACGATTATCGAAGCCCTGTCCAACGCGATGTTCCGCGTCGAGCTGGACAACGGCCACGTGCTCACCGCCCACATCTCGGGGAAGATGCGTATGCACTACATCAAGATCCTTCCCGGAGATAAGGTAAAAGTGGAGATGACGCCCTATGACCTGACGAAAGGGCGTATATCTTTCCGGTACAAATAACATTAGATTGCTTGAAAATCATGAAAGTAAAAGCATCCATCAAGAAGAGAAGCGAGGATTGCAAGATTGTGAAGCGTAAGGGGAAACTCTACGTCATTTGCAAGAAGAATCCCAAGTTTAAAATGCGCCAAGGGTAATGTTTAAACGGTTTAGTAAAAAAGAAAAAGATTTTATATGGCACGTATAGTCGGTGTAGATTTACCAAAAAATAAAAGGGGCGAGATCGGCCTGACCTATATCTACGGTATCGGTCGTTCGACGGCCCGCAAGATTCTCGAGGTCGCTGGCATCAGCTACGACCTCAAAGTCCAGGATTGGTCGGACGACCAGGTCGGTGCGATCCGTTCGACGATCGCTGATCTGGGTATCAAAGTCGAGGGCGAATGCCGTTCGGCCGTCCAGCTCAACATCAAGCGCCTGATGGATATCGGCTGCTACCGCGGCATCCGTCACCGCCTGGGTCTTCCCGTTCGCGGTCAGTCGACCAAGAACAACGCACGTACCCGTAAGGGCCGCAAGAAGACTGTCGCAAACAAGAAAAAGGCAACAAAGTAATCTTTAGAGAATTATGGCAAAGAAAACTGGAACAGTTAAGAAAAAGGTTGTTAAGGTCGGTGCCGTTGGCAATGCCTACGTTCACTCCACTTTCAACAACGTAATCATCACTATCACCAACGAGGTGGGTGACGTCATCAGCTGGTCGTCGGCCGGTAAGATGGGTTTCCGTGGTTCGAAGAAGAATACTCCGTATGCAGCACAGACCGCTTCGGCCGACTGCGCAAAGGTCGCTTACGACATGGGCCTGCGCAAGGTGAAAGTGTATGTCAAGGGCCCGGGCGCCGGACGTGAGTCGGCCGTGCGCACCATCCACGGCGCCGGTATCGAGGTGATGGAGATCATCGACGTTACGCCGCTGCCGCACAACGGTTGCCGTGCTCCTAACCGCCGCCGCGTATAATCGGTGTCGTGGTAAGGAATATTTCTAAGGTTTTAAAAAAGTCAGAACAATGGGAAAATACATAGGACCAAAATCGAAGATCGCCAGAAAGTTCGGCGAAGCTATTTACGGGGCGGACAAGGTGCTTGAGAAACGCAACTTTCCTCCCGGACAGCACGGTCTGGCGCGCAAGCGCAAGAAGGTGTCGGAGTACGGCACGCAGTTGAGCGAGAAGCAGAAGGCAAAGTATACGTACGGCCTGCTCGAAAAGCAGTTCGCACGCACCTACGACCAGGCTGCGCGTATGGGCGGTATCACGGGCGAGAACCTGCTGAAGCTGCTCGAATGCCGCCTGGACAATGTTGTTTACCGCTTGGGTATCGCCCCGACGCGTGCAGCTGCCCGCCAGCTCGTTTCGCACTGCCACATCTGCGTGAATGGCAGCGTCGTGAACATCCCCTCGTACTCGCTGCGTGCGGGTGACGTGGTGTCCGTTCGCGAGAAGTCGAAGAGCCTGGAAGTGATCTCGGCATCTCTGGCCGGCGGTTCGAAGAGCCGCTATGCTTGGCTTGAGTGGGACAATGCCTCGATGAGCGGCAAGTTCCTGCAGAAGCCCGAGCGCGAGGAGATCCCCGAGAACATCAAGGAGCAGCTCATCGTCGAGTTGTACTCGAAGTAGTAATCAAACAAACTGAATATATTATGGCAATATTAGCATTCCAGAAACCTGAAAAGGTTATTATGCTTGAATCCACTTCGTCGTTCGGGAAATTCGAATTCCGACCGCTGGAGCCCGGATTCGGTATGACTGTCGGTAACGCTTTGCGTCGTATTCTGCTCTCCTCGCTCGAGGGTTACGCGATCACGACTGTCAAGGTAGCCGGTGTCGACCACGAGTTTGCCGCTATCCCCGGCGTGATGGAGGATATGTTGAACATCATCCTCAATCTGAAGCAGGTTCGTTTTATCCGCACAGTCGATAATCAGGATGCCGAGAAGGTTTCCATTAACGTTGCGGGTGTGACGGAGCTGACTGCCGGATATATTTCAAATTACCTTTCGTTCTTCAAGGTGTTGAACCCCGATCTGGTGATCTGCCACCTCGCGCCCGGCACGAAGATGCAGATGACCCTCACGATCGGCAAGGGGCGCGGCTACGTTTCGGCAGAGGAGAATACCCCCGCCGAGTGCGAGTTCGGCACCCTCCCGATCGACTCGATCTTCACGCCGATCAAGAACGTAAAGTATTCCATCGACAACTACCGTGTCGAGCAGAAGACCGACTACGAGAAGTTGAACCTGGAGATTACTACCGACGGGTCGATTCACCCCAAAGAGGCTCTGAAAGAGGCTGCAAAGATCCTTATCCAGCACTTCATGCTCTTCTCCGACGAGAAGATCACCGTCAACATGGAGGATACCAACGGTACCGAAGAGTTCGATGAGGATGTACTCCACATGCGTCAGCTGCTGAAGACCAAGCTTTCGGATCAGGATCTGAGCGTCCGCGCCCTGAACTGCCTGAAAGCCGCAGATGTGGACACCGTGGGAGACCTCGTGAAGCTCAACCGCAATGACCTGCTGAAGTTCCGCAACTTCGGTAAGAAATCGCTCACGGAGCTCGACGAGCTGCTGACCTCGCTCAACCTGAAGTTCGGTATGGACGTATCAATCTACAAACTTGACAAAGATTAATTATGAGACACAATAAGAATTTCAACCACCTTGGCCGCCAGGCAGGACACCGTAAAGCGTTGATGTCGAATATGGCTTCGTCGCTCATCCTGCACAAGCGTATCGAGACTACCGTTGCCAAAGCCAAGGCCGTTCGCCAGTTCATCGAACCGCTGGTGACCAAGTCGAAGGATGACTCGACGCACTCGCGCCGCATCGTCTTCTCGTACCTCAAGCAGAAAGAGGCCGTAACCGAGTTGTTCCGCACCATCGCTCCGAAGATCGCCGAGCGTCCGGGCGGCTATACCCGCATCCTGAAGACCGGCTTCCGTCTGGGCGATGCTGCCGACATGTGCATCATCGAGTTCGTTGACTTCAACGACGCTTACACGCTGGGCATCGCTCCCGCAGCTGCTGCCGAAGCCAAGCCCAAGACGCGCCGTTCGCGCAAGCCCGCAGCCAAGAAGACCGATGCGGTCGAGGAGGCTACGGTCGTGGAAGGCGAAGCCAAGAAGGCCGCACCTAAAAAGGCTGCCGCTCCGAAGGCTGCGAAGCCCGCGGCTCCGAAGTCTGCCAAGGTTGCAGCCCCGAAGGTTGCCAAGAAAACCAACGTAGGCAAGAAGATGTAAATTCGCGTCTGCTGTCAGAAAAAGGGACGACCCCGATGTGGGTCGTCCCTTTTTTTGTCCGGGATGCCGGGGCTTGTCGTCAGCCCTGCTTTTTGGCCGGGTATCGGTTGCTTGTTTGCCGGGGAGGGCGGTTGCCTGCCGGTTCGGACGGACGAACCTGGGCTTTTCGATCCCGTAGGCGACCGGCATCTTTATGTTTTCGACCTTGGGTATCCGTGTCCGGAGGTGCGGGAGTACCGGGCGGAGCAGATAGACTTGGGCAATGGTGCCCTTATCGGGACTTTCCGCTTTCATGTCCCTCTTCCGGCTTCGTGCGGGCCAATGGTTTTCAAGGAAAGTTTGAAAAAATCCCCGGAACATGCAACGTTCCGGGGATTCGTTCTGTGTGTCGGAGTCGGTTTATTTCGCGAAGCCTTTGCCGATGCCAAGGAAATCCTCGGCCTTGAGGGCTGCGCCGCCGATCAGGCCGCCGTCGACGTCTTCCTTGGCGAAGAGCTCCGGTGCGTTCGAGGGCTTGCACGAACCGCCGTAGAGGATGGCGGTATCCTGTGCTGCCGCGCCGAATTTGGCTGCCAGCACCTGGCGGATGTAAGCGTGGATTTCCTGTGCCTGCTCGGCCGAGGCGGTCTTGCCGGTGCCGATAGCCCATACGGGCTCGTATGCGATCACGAGGTTCTTGTACTCCTCTTCGGTGAGGTTGTAAACCACCTCCTCGATCTGGGCCTTCACCACGTCGAAGTGTTTGCCGGCCTCACGCTCTTCGAGGTTCTCGCCTACGCAGTAGATCGGGGTCAGGCCGTTGGCGTAAGCCTGCGCCATCTTCTTGTTGAGCGTAGCGGAGGTTTCGCCGTAGTACTGGCGGCGCTCCGAGTGGCCGAGGATCACGTATTTGCAACCCAGCGCCGCGATCATCGAAGCGGCGATCTCGCCCGTATAGGCGCCTTTGGCCTCCGTGGCGCAGTCCTGTGCCCCGAGGGCGATGTCCGAACCCTTGAGTGCCTCGGCGACCTGCGAAAGGTGCGTGAAGGGGGGGCACACGATGAAGTTGACGCACGAGCATACCTCGCCGCGGCCGGCTGCGATGCCTTTGGCCAGTTCTACACCTTCGGCGGGAAGCGTATTCATCTTCCAGTTGCCGGCAACAATTTTCTTTCTCATTTTCTTAGGTTTTTATTGTTAAAATCCGAATTGTCACGTTATTCCTCGCACCATTTTTTGACCTCCTCGATCGAGGGGGCCTTCAGGCCGAGCTTGTTCTTTTTGTTGAAGCCGCACAGGTCGTTGAAGAACTTGCCCAGGGCGAGTTTCTTCAAGGCCTCGACCGTGATGTACCCCATTTTCTGGATCACGGGCACCCACTCTTCGGGGATGCCGGCGGCGGTGTATTTCTCCACGGGGTCGTTCACGACCTTTTTTTCGGGGCGCATCTGCGGGAAGAAGAGCACGTCCTGGATCGAAGCCTGGTCGGTCATGAACATCGTGAGGCGGTCGATGCCTATGCCCATGCCCGAGCACGACGGCATGCCGTATTCCAGTGCGCGTACGAAATCCATGTCGATGAACATGGCCTCGTCGTCGCCCTTTTCGCTCAGCCGCAACTGTTCCTGGAAGCGTTCCAGCTGGTCGATCGGGTCGTTGAGCTCCGAGTAGGCGTTGCACAGCTCCTTGCCGTTCACGAACAGTTCGAAACGTTCCGTGAGGTCGGGGTTCGAGCGGTGGCGCTTGCAGAGCGGCGACATTTCGCGCGGGTAATCGCACACGAACGTGGGCTGGATCAACTCCTCCTCGCAGTACTGCCCGAAGATGGCGTCGATCAGCTTGCCCTTGCCCATCGTGTCGTCGATTTCGACGCCGAGGCGCTTGCAGGCTTCGCGGAGCTGCTCCTCGCTCTGCCCCGTGATGTCGTAGCCCGTTTTCTCGCGGATGGCGTCGGTCATCGTCAGGCGGCGGAACGGTGCCTTGAACGAGATCTGCTTGCCGTCGAGCGTCAGCTCCGTCGTGCCGTTCACGGCCACGGCCACCCGTTCGAGCATCTGCTCGGTGAACTCCATCATCCAGAGGTAGTCCTTGTAGGCCACGTAAATCTCCATGACGGTGAATTCGGGGTTGTGCGTGCGATCCATGCCCTCGTTGCGGAAATTCTTGCCGAACTCGTATACGCCGTCGAATCCGCCGACGATCAGTTTCTTGAGGTACAGCTCACTGGCGATGCGCAGGTACTGGTCGATGTCGAGCGCATTGTGGTGCGTGATGAACGGGCGTGCCGAGGCGCCGCCCGGAATCGGCTGCAGGATCGGGGTCTCCACCTCGACGTAGCCGCGCTCGTTGAAGAACTGGCGCATCGTGGCGACGATCTTGGCGCGCCGGACGAATACGTCGCGCACCTGCGGGTTCACCACCAGGTCGACGTAGCGCTGGCGGTAGCGGACTTCGGGGTCGGTGAAGGCGTCGAACGTCTGGCCGTCCTTGGCCTTGACGACGGGCAGCGGGCGGATCGACTTCGAGAGCACCGTGAACTTGCGGCAGTGCACCGACAGTTCGCCCGTGTTGGTGTGGAACGCGAAGCCCTCGACGCCGATGAAATCGCCGATGTCGAGCAGTTTCTTGAACACCGTGTTGTATAGCGTGGGGTCTCCTTCGGGGCAGACGTCGTCGCGGCGGATGTAGACCTGGATGCGGCCCGTGTGATCCTGCAATTCGAAGAACGAGGCGCTGCCCATGATGCGGCGCGACATGATGCGGCCTGCGATGCGAATGTCCTGGTAGTTGCCTCGGGCCTCGTCGTAGTTGTCGGCGATCTCCCGTGCCGTGGCCGTCACTTCATAGCGGGCGGCGGGATAGGGGTCGATGCCGAGCTCGCGCAGGGCTGCAAGCGACTGCCTCCGGAGCTGTTCCTGTTCACTGAGTTCGATGCTCATATCTTGTGTTTTTGAATGTTTGGACTATTGACCGTGCAAAGTTAATAAATTCTGCGCAAATATGCTTCAGCCGGGGTGGGTGAATCGTCTGTTCCGGCTCTGTGCCAGCCTGAGGTAGCCCCGCAGGGCGGCGTAGCCCAGTCCCAGGCCGACGAGCGTGCCCCATACGATATCCATCGGGAAATGCTTGCCCAGGTAGATGCGCGAATAGCAGATGACGAGGGTGCAGACGACCATCAGGGCGGTGAACCACTTGCGGCGGATCGCACCGCACGAGAGTACGGCCAGCGCGACGATCGTGGCCGCGTGCGCCGAGACGGTGCCGTACATGCCGCTTACGGCCTCGGGCGGGACGTGCACTGCCCAATCATGCGGCATTGCCGCACGGCGCAGGGCGCGCAGCGAATCGGGCGTGATCTCCAGCCCTTCGAGCGAGGGGGTGAACATCGGCCGCGGGCGCGGTTCGAACTGCGGCAGCATGTCGCCCAGCAGGCCGTTATGCTTGAAGATGCCCGAAACTATGTCCGACAGCCCCAGGGCGAGAAGCATCAGCACCAGGAAAACCGACATGCCCCGCCAGCCGCTGCGGCGCCATACCAGCCACAGGATCAATGCATAGAGCGGCAGCCACATCGCCGTGCCCGAGATGGTGAGCATCACGCGGTCGAGGGCCGTGCCGCCGTCGAAATTGAGGGCCATGAACAGGCCGTGGTCGAAAGTATACATGGGTCGATGGATTTGTCGTAAATGGCTGTGGGCTGTTTTTGCCGCATTGCGGGAAGCTTTCCCTCAGCAGGGGCTTGGGGTGGGGCCAGACTTGCAAACACGGCCGTCGGCCGCGGGAAGAACATACCGGGATGCAAGGCGGCCGTCATACGCATTTTAAAACTGAAAGTAGATGAACGGTTGTATGTCGCTCGATTTGATCTGCATCACGCACCAGATCATCGCGGCGGCCATCACGACCTGCAACACCAGCGGGGCGTTGGCTACCAGGCGCTGTGCCGCGCGGTCGACGCAGCCCGGCATGAGATGGAGCAGGTAGCCCGCACCGATCAGGGCGAAGACACCCGCGTAGCCCGCGATGACCTGCGGGATCATTGGAACGTTGAAGTTGGAGAAGATCTGGTGCAGCATCAGTTCGACGGTCTGCATCGACTCGGCGCGGAACATCAGCCAGCCCAGGCAGACGAGGTTGAACGTGAAGAAGACGCCCGCCGCACGGCTCCACCAGTGCATCTGCGCCCCGGTGGCCTTGGCCCCCGGGACGACGGCCATCCACAGTTTATGCAGCGCCAGCGCTACGCCATGCAGCGTGCCCCAGAGGATGAAGCGGATCGCCGCACCGTGCCACAACCCACCCAGCACCATCGTGACGAGCAGGTTGCCGTAGGTGCGCAGTTTGCCTTTGCGGTTGCCGCCCAGCGAGATGTAGAGGTAATCGCGCAGCCACGAGGAGAGCGAGATATGCCACCTGCGCCAGAATTCGGTGATGGTGGCCGACTTGTACGGGGCGTCGAAGTTCTTGGGGAAGCGGAAGCCCAGCAGCAGGGCGATGCCGATCGCCATGTCCGAGTAGCCCGAGAAGTCGCAGTAAATCTGCAAGGCATAGCCGTAGATGCCTGCCAGGCACTCGAAGCCCGAATAGAGCAGTGGCTCGTCGAAGATGCGGTCGACGAAATTGAGCGAGATGTAGTCCGAAATGATCGCCTTTTTGAAGAGTCCCGTGAGGATCAGGAAGACTCCCGTGCCGAACATTTCGCGCGTCACGACGACCGGGTTGCGGCGGATCTGGGGGATGAAGTCCCGGGCCCGGACGATCGGGCCTGCGACCAGCTGGGGGAAGAACGAGAGGTAGAAAAGGTAGTCGCACCAGTTGCCGAGCGGTTTGAGCTGTCCGCGGTAGATGTCGATCGTGTAGCTCATCGACTGGAACACGAAGAACGAGATGCCGACCGGCAGGAAGATGTTCTGGAATTGGAGGAACCCCTGCCCGAACATCTGGTTGGCGATGTCGACCAGGAAGTTGGTGTATTTGAAATATCCCAGCATCCCGAGGTTCACCATGACGCTCAGTACGACGAGCCACCGTTTCGCGGCGCGGCTCCGCACGCGGTAGATGCCCTGCGCGATCAGGAAGTCGCTCGTGGCGGCGAAGATGAGCAGCAGGAAATAGATGCCGCTTGATTTGTAGTAGAAATAGAGCGAAAAAAGGATGACGTAGACGATACGGGCCATTGGCGCACGGCGGAAAGCATTGTATATGAGCATGAACCCGGCGAAGAGGAACAGGAACAGCCCGCTGCTGAAAATCAGCGGCGAAGAGGCGTCGTACGCGAGCAGCGCCTGCAGTTTTTCCAGGATGCCGTCCGTTGCGGGGAGTGTCATTTCCGGGGTGTGTTGAGGTTTCCGATTGCGGAGACGGGCCGCAGCTCCCGGTCGATCTTCAGCAGACGGACACTGTCGAGTACGGCCTGCTCGGCCTGGCGGCGGATGCGTGCGGCTTCCGCGGCGGCATGGGCTTCGTATGCCCCGGCGTTGATCGCATCGACGAGCGACCAGGCCACGCGGCGCCCGCCGGCGTAGTTGATGTGCGTGTAGTCCTTGCCGGCCCAGCCGTTGGCGACGAACTGTTCCATGCCGCCCAGCGAACGCATGGCGTCGCAGGTCGGCCAGAATGCCGCGCCCGTGTTTTCCGCAGCCCCGCGCTGGTAGTCGAGCATGTAGGGGATGGCATCCATGGGTTCGAAGCCTGCGTCGGTCTTCACCGAACGGTCGCTCACGCCCAGTACCAGCACGGCCGCCGTGGGGAAGCACTGCTGTACGTAGACGACCATTTTCTCGATCTGTCGGGCGTAGTTGGTGTAGTTGTGCACCCCCGTCTGCATGATGTTGAGCCCGTATTGCAGGATTACCAGGTCGTAACCCGCGTGGGCGTTGATCTGCGCATTGACCGACGGGTTTGTCCAGAACATCGCCTGCCCGTTGTTGCTGCGCACCGAGTAGTTGTCGACCACGACGCCGTCGGCTTCGAAGACAGCGCCGTAGCCGATGAACCCTTCCGTCCCGGAGTTCACCTTGAATGCCAGCGAACGGATATGGGGCGCCGTGACCGTGACTTGCCGGACGGCGGCGGCTCCTTCGACCTCGAATTCGCGGCGGAGCGAATCGTTGAGCGTCAGTTCGATGCGGCTGTCGCCGGGGCTGATGAAGAACACCCGTGCCGCGGTGCAGGAGTCGAGCCGCTGCCGGTAGTCGGTGTTTTCCCACCGCGTGGAGGCGCCCTCCGAGGGCTGGCACACCCATCCCGAGACGAAGAAGTGCCCGCGCAGGTTCTGGGGTGCCGCTTTGCGCTGCATGATGTTGTATGCCGTCCAGCCTTTCGACTGGGTTTTGATCGTGCGCCGGAAGGCCGTCAGGGGCGATGCCATCGGGGCGAAGCCCGCGCCGCCCCCGCCGTAGGCCTGTTGCAGCTTCTCGCGCAGGTCGGCCGTGAGGATGTCGCCCTCGATGAACGAGTCGCCCAGTACGGCGATGCGCACCGGACGGCGGGCATAGAGCAGCGTGTCGTAGAATGCCCTGAGACGTCCCGAATCGGCGGGGGCGAACTGCTCGATCGCCACGAGCGCCGGGTTGAGCCGCACCGTGTCGGGGACTACCGCCCTGCGGCCGGAGCTGTCTTGCCGCAGCAGCCATTCGAAGATGGTTTGCACGGGGCGGGGCGCTGTGTCCGCTTCGATGCGCTCGGCCTCGATGCGCCGGGCGACCTGTGCCATGTCGACGTGGAAATCGTCCTCGTCGAAGAGCGCCGGTTCGGCGGCTTCCGCCGCGGCGTCCTCGAACGACAGGATGTCCGACAGGATGTTGGCCCGGCGGAGCTTGACGCCGCCGAGGCTTTGCGGGGGGATAAAACTCACGGCCCCAAGCACTGCGATCAGCGCCAGGGCCGCGATCCATCCCCGGTGGGAGTAGTCTTTTTCGGGGGTATTCATCGTCCGTTTAGTCGCGTCGCCCGAGGATCAGGAAGACGTAGTAAAGCACCGAGGCGATGGCGCTGAGAGCTGCTACGAGGTAGGTGCGCGCTGCCCATGAGAGGGCTTCCCGGGCTTGCGCGAGCTGTGCGCCCTGCATCGTGCGGCTGACCTGCAGCCATTCCAGCGCGCGTGCCGAGGCGTTGTATTCGACGGGCAGCGTCACCAGCGAGAAGACCGCCGACATGGCGATCAGCCCCACGCCGATCCAGCACAGCAGCTCGTTCTGCGTCGTGGCGAGGATCACCAGTCCGAGGATGATGACCCACGTGGCTGCGGTCGAGGAGAACTGCACGATGGGTACCAACTGCGAGCGCAGCGTCAGGGGGGCGTAGCCCCGGGCATGTTGCACGGCGTGCCCGCACTCGTGCGCCGCCACGGCTGCCGCTGCGACGCTCGTCGACGAATAGACGCTGTCGCTCAGGTTGACGGTCATCGTCTGCGGGTTGAAGTGGTCGGTCAGGTTTCCGCCCACGTGCGTCACCTTGACGTTATGGATGTTGTTGTCGCGGAGCATCTTCTCGGCCACCTCGGCGCCCGTGAGGCCGCCGGGGAACTGTACCTTCGAATATTTGCGGAAGACCGATTGCAGGCGTGCCTGCACGGCATAGCCGGCGATACCGATGACGATGATCAGGACGAACATTCCCATCGTCGCCGCCGAATAGTGTGCCGCACCGGAGGCCGGTTCGGCGTAGTATCCTGCCTGGAGCAGGGTGAAAAGCATGTGTGTCATAGTCGTTTAGTTTTTTCTGTGTGTGTAATATGCGCCCGCCTGCTGCGAGGGCATCAGTACCATTTCATTAACGGTCATATGGGCCGGTAATTGTGCCGCCCATGCGATCGCCTCGGCGATGTCTTCGCCGGTGAGCGGCTCGACGCCGTCGTAAACCCGGTCGGCGCGCTCCTTGTCGCCGTGGAAGCGCACCTCGGAGAACTCCGTCTCGACCATGCCCGGACGGATCTCCGTCACCTTGATGCCGTTGGCGAGCAGGTCGGCGCGCATGGCCTGCGAGATGGCGTGCACGGCGTGCTTCGAAGCGCAGTATACGGCGCCGTTCTCGTAGGGTTCCGTGCCGGCGATCGACCCGATGTTGAAGACGTGCCCGCCGCCTGCGGCCACCATCTTGGGGGTGATGACGCGCGTGACATAGAGCAGCCCTTTGACGTTGGTGTCGATCATGGCGTCCCAGTCGGCCGTGTCCCCCTTGTCGATGTGTTCGAGCCCGGCCGCAAGCCCGGCGTTGTTGACCAGCAGGTCGACGCGCCCGAGCGGTTCGAGATTGCGGCGCACGGCCTCTTCGCTGCGGACGTCGAACGTGAGCGTCGTGCAGCGGCCGCCTGCCGCCTCGATTTCGCGGCGGAGCGATTCGAGCCTTTCGCTACGCCGCCCCGTCGCTATGATGTCGTAGCCTTCCGCCGCGAGCCGGAGCGCCGTGGCGCGTCCGATGCCCGATGTGGCCCCTGTGACCAAAGCCTGTTTTTTCATCCGAATAACGTGAATATGTTTGTGTCGACCCATGTCGGAAGCTGTCCCTTGGGGGTGCCCGGTTTGCCTTCGGCCGTTCCCGGAGCTGCCGGGCTCCGTGTCCGTCCCCCCCCCGGATCCCGCCTGCACGAAGCGGGGCTTCCAATTAATTGGGTTATTTCGGACAAAAATACGAAATAATTGTGTTTCTTTGCATAAATTTTCCAGCAAATTCAGCAGCCGTGAACCTTGCCTTTTTCATCGCCCGCCGGACGGCGCAGCACACCCCGGATAACAAACCCGGGGTGATGGAGCGTATCGCCGTGATTTCCGTGGCATTGAGCGTGGCAGTGATGATCCTGGCCATGGCCGTGATCATGGGGTTCAAGTACGAGGTGGCACGCAAGGTAACGGCCTTTGCGGCGCATGCCGTCGTGACCGACGTGCGGGGTGTCGGGACGCTCGATTCGGAGCCCGTGCGCCGCAGCGCCCGCACCGAAGGGCTGATCCGCTCGACCCGGGGATTCGCTTCGATGGCTCCGTATGCCGTCAAGGGCGGCATCGTCCGTACGGCCGACGCAGTGGGCGAGGTGATGCTCAAGGGGGTGGATACGGCCTATGACTGGTCGGCCTTCCGCGGATGGCTCGTCGACGGGGATTTGCCCCGTGTGGGGGATTCGATCCGCACGAAGGACATCCTGCTTTCGCGCAGCCTGGCTGACCGGCTGATGCTCGGCGTGGGCGACCGTGTGGAGATGCTCTTCGTCGAGGCCGGCGACACGCCGCGCCGCGACCGGTTCAAGGTGGCGGGGATTTACTCGTCGGGGATGGACGAGATGGACAACACGGTCATCCTGACCGACCTGCGCAACGTGCAGCGCCTCTCGGACTGGGCGCCGGACGAGATTTCGGGATACGAGGTCTTTACCGACGATCTGGCCGGGGCGGACGATTTCGCCCGCAGGCTGGGGCATACGCTCCTCTACGACGAGGACGACGCCACGGCGAACCTGGCTGTCACGAGCGTGACGGAACTTTATGCCAGCATCTTCGACTGGCTCAAGGCGCACGACGTGAATGCCGCCGTGATAATCGTCATCATGCTCGTGGTGGCTTTTTTCAACATGACCTCGGCGCTGCTGATCCTCGTGCTCGAACGCACGCGGATGATCGGCCTGCTCAAGGCCTTCGGCATGCGCAACGGCCAGCTGCGGCAGGTGTTCCTGTGGCGGGCGTCGTTCATCACCCTGCGCGGCCTGGCGTGGGGGAATGCCGTGGGGCTGGGGCTGTGCTTCGTGCAGCGGTATTTCCATGTCGTGCGGCTCAGCTCCGAGGGGTACCTGCTCTCCGAAGTCCCGATTTCGCTGGGGTGGGGCTGGTGGCTGGCGCTGAATGCCGGTGCCGTAGCGGCGATCGTCGCGCTGCTCGTGGTGCCGACCTATATAGTATCGACCGTGAAACCCGACGAATCAATCCGTTACGAATGACCGTGAAACCCTATAACACCGGACAGACCAAGAAGGAGGAGGTGCGCGAAATGTTCGACAACATCGCACCCAAATACGACCTGCTGAACCATACGCTCTCGATGAACATCGACCGCATCTGGCGCCGCCGCGTGGTGCGCATCGTGCGCCGCAGCCGCCCGCACCGTATCCTGGACGTGGCGACCGGTACGGGCGACCTGGCGATCGAGATGGCACGCCGCATACGGGACGTGCATGTGCTGGGCGTCGACCTCTCGGAAAAGATGCTCGACGTGGCGCGCTGCAAGGTCGCCGCCCGCGGCCTCGACGAGCGGGTCGTGCTCGATGTGGGCGACGCGGAGCACCTGCGAGTCTCGGACGCTTCGGTCGACGTGGTGACCGTAGCGTTCGGCGTGCGCAACTTCGGCGACCTGGAGGCCGGCCTGCGCGAGATGGCCCGCACAATAAAACCCGGGGGCAAGGTCGTTATACTGGAGTTCTCGCGTCCCCGCAACCGGCTGTTCCGGGTGCTGTACGAGTTCTATACCTATAAGATACTGCCGCGCATCGGCGGCATGGTATCGAAGGACAAGCGTGCCTACGAATACCTGCCTGCCTCGGTCGGGGAGTTCCCTGCGCCCGCGGAGTTCATGTCCATGATGGAGCGGGCGGGGTTCCGCGGCTGCCGGGCCCGGAGCCAGAGTTTCGGGATCGCGCAGATATATACCGGCCAGCGATGAGGAAATGGTTATACTGCATATTGCTCACGGCGATGGTGCTGCCGATGGTTTCGTGCCGCCGGGCGGTCGAGAAGGCCCGGCGCAATATCCGTCTGGAAGCGGTCGAAAAAGTCGAACGCAAGGGGATGGGCGGCGCCGAGGCCGTAGTGCGCGTGAAGAACGGCACGGGGTACAAACTGGTGCTGGAGCGTGCGAAGGTCGATCTCTTCTACGCCGGGAGCCGCGTGATGAGCATCACCCTCCACGGCCGTGTCGAGGTGCCGCGCCGGACGACCGGCAGTTTCACGTCGCTGTGGCGCGTGAGGACTACCGACCCGATGGCCTATTACGTGATGGTGAAAAAAATCCGCGAGGACGATATTTCGCAGGTTGCCGTTTCGTTTGCGGTCGAGGGGCGCGGGGGGCCGGCTTCGGTAAAAAATTCGGAAGAGATGGTGCCGTTGTCGGAATTTTTGAATATCTTTGGGCTGTCCTTGCAGGACGTGAAAAACTATCTGGACGAGTAATGCGCAGACTGACGACTTTCATAGCGGTGATTTTCGCCGCGGCGGCTTTCGCTCCGCTGCGGGCGCAGTCGCTCGATGCCTTCAAGGAGCGCCTGGCCGCTCCGGTGGTTTCCGACGCTGCGTTCGGCACGGCCAGGGTCACCGTCACCGAGTACGGCGATGCGGAGAAGGCCGTCGACGACGCTTCGCGCGTGGGGCAGCGCCTGCGGCTGCGCGGTTACAGGGTCTGCATCTTCTTCGATAACGGGCAGGATGCCCGCGCCGGGGCCTTTGCCGCGGAAGCCCTCTTCAAGGAGACCTATCCCGGGATCATGGTATACCCGGTGTACGAGAATCCCTATTTCAAGGTCGCGGTGGGAAACTGCCTGACGGCCGAGGAGGCCATCATCCTGAAAGGCAAGATAGCATCGACTTTCCCCAAGGCCTTCGTCAAGAGCGAGGAGTTCTCCATGGCAGACCTTTTGAACTGAAAAGTTGAATTCCCTTCTTCGTTTTCTGCGCCTGGCATAGTCTGCAGGCAGCCGCTGTCCCGGCTTGTCGAAAACATGCGAACACCTTGAAAATATTGAAATTTTTTATTTGCAATATTCTTGCGAATATATATCTTTGCGACGTTACGGAATAACTAATTATTAAACCTTTGACGCTATGAAAAAGATCTTTTCCTTTGTTGTCGTAATGGCTGCCGTTGCAATGGTAAGCTGCTGCGGTAATTCGAACAAGAAGGCTGCCCAGGGCGAGGCTGCCGCCGTTGCGACCGAAGCTTCGGCTTGTGCCGGCTGCGACGCGAAGTGCGATGCCGAGGCATGTGACTCGTCCAAATCCTGCTGTGCCGAGAAGTGCGATTCGACCAAGTCGTGCTGCGCCGAGAAAGCCGAAGGAGCGTGCTGCAACAAATAATTTTGTCGGGCATGAGAGTGAGGGAGATTCTTACGGGAATCCCCTTTTTTTGTGCCCGGTTTTCCCGCTCCGCCCGGAATCCTGCGAAAGGGCGGCGGTGCCTTGCAACCGCTTCTGACGACAGGCGGCTGCGGCTTGTTTATTATTTCTGACATGGGATCTCGTTTTTTCATAATTATGGTTATATTTGTGTAATTTTGATTTTTACGGGTTTTAATTGTGCGTCGACTTAATCTCAAATTTAGAATTATGAAAAAACTGATCGGCATCGTCGCCGCGCTGGCGGTGTTTTTCGCCCAACAGGCGTGCAGCGAGGGCGACGACCCCGCTCCCGGAATACGGTTATCTACGGAAACCCTTGATTTTCCGGCCGGGAAATCGACCCTCGACCTGGTGGTTTCCAGCCCGCAGCAATGGCGCCTCCGAGTCAGTGCCGAGTGGTGCTACGTGCTGGGCGCGGATGTCCTGAACGAGCCGTGCGAGGGAAAGACCTTCAGGGTCGGCGTGGATGGCAACAACGCCCTCAAGGGGCGCGAGGCGCTAATCACGTTGACGGGGGCGGACGGGACGGTGAAAACCGTTACGGTGACGCAGGGGGCCGCGGAAGAACTCTCGCCCGTCATCAAGTCGTTCCGGTTCCGGACGGCGGCGAATGCGGCGAAATTGCCGCAGGATGTGGTGCTGGAGGTCGGTGACGGCATTATTTCCGGCAGGACTTCATTCGTGGTGGAGAACAAGGTGCTCGTCCCCGAGTTCGAATTCGAAGGCGAGGGGGTTTATATGGGGTCGCAGGAGATCGCCAGCGGAGAAACCGAGGTGGATTTTTCGGGCCCGGTCGTGCTGACGGTCAGGAACAAAGGCGGCGGGGAGCGGGAATACAGGGTCAGCCTGGTCAGCTTCACGGGGCTGCCCGTGGTTTATATCGACACCGGCGGAATACCGGTCGTCTCGAAGGAGGAATATGTGGCCGCGTCGCTTAAAGTCGTGGATAACAACGGGCTCCGTCCGTCGGGCGTTTTCAGGGGCGATGTCAATATCAAAGGGCGCGGGAACAGTACGTGGGGCATGCCGAAGAAACCTTACCGGCTGAAATTCGACAAGAAACAGTCCCTGTTGGGCGAACCCAAGGACAAGTCGTGGGTGCTGCTGGCCAACTATATGGACAACGCCTGCGGGATACGCAATGCGACGGCCTATGCGATCGGCCACCTGAGCTGTCTGGAGTTTACGCCGACGACCCATTTCGTCGATGTTTTCCTCAATGACCGTTACAACGGCACCTACCAGCTTTGCGAGCACATGAAGATCTCCGAAGACCGGGTGAACGTGACCGACGAGGGATACCTGCTCGAGGCCGACCAGCTCGACCGCCTGGATCCGGACGACGTTTATTTCCGCACGGAGCGTATCCTGATGAATATCAAAGACCCCGACGTGGAGCCCGGGAGCCCGCAATACGAATGGATCAGGAATTACGTCAACGAAGCGGAGAATGCCCTCTATGGTGCGGATTTCGCCGATCCCGAAACGGGGTATGCCAAGTACCTGAACGTCGATACGTATGTGGACTGGTACGTGATCAGCGAGATCACCAAGACCAACGACGCGTCGCTCTATACGAGCTGCTATATGAATATCGCGCCCGGCGGGAAGCTGAACATGGGGCCGATCTGGGATTTCGACATCTGCATGGGCAATACGAAGTGGAACGGTACGGACGGGCGCGGCCCCGAAGGGTACTGGAACCGCGAATCGCCGTGGTTCGAGCGGATGCTGCAGGATCCGGCCTTCGTGCGGAAAGTCAAGGAACGCATCGGCTATTTCAAGTCCAACCTCGCCGTCATCCTGGCGCAGGTGGACGGCGAGGCCGCCTATGCCGAGGCTTCGGTCGTCGAAGATAACCGGCTGTGGCATAACCTGAAACCGGAGGGAGCGGCGGACAGCGAGGTGAAAACCGCGTTCCGGCAGGAGGTTCGGGCGATGAAGGAGTGGCTGACGGCGCGCCTCGACTGGCTCGACCAAGCCTCTTTCCAGGATTAGGGCAACGGACAGGGCGGCACAGGATGCCGCCCTGTTTTTCCCGGGGCATCCCGGCTGCGGATTGCTGCCTGTGGAGCTCCTCCCCTCCCGATGCGCAGGGTGCGATATGCCGGGCGCATTCCGGGCGGGGAATCCCCTCCGGCAGGGAACATGCAGCGGTGTAAGTTATGCCAAAAAAACTATCTTTGCATGGACACAAACATTACCACTATGAAAGTATTGCTTATAAACGGCAGCCCCCACAGGGAGGGGAACACTTTTATCGCCTTGTCCGAGGTTGCCCGGACGCTCGAAGCCCAAGGCATTGGGACGGAGATCGTCCACATCGGGACGAGGGCCATGCAGGGTTGTATCGCCTGCGGGAAATGTGCGGAACTGGGGCATTGCGTCTTTTCCGATGCCGTGTATACCGCCGTGCGGGAGAAGCTTGCCGAGGCCGACGGCCTTGTGGTCGGCTCGCCGGTCTATTATGCCGGGCCGAACGGTTCGCTTTGCGCGCTGCTCGACCGCGTGTTTTATTCGTGCGGCCGCGATCTGGCCTACAAGCCTGCCGCAGCCGTGGCTGTCTGTCGCCGTGGCGGGGCGAGTGCGACGTTCGATCGCCTGAACAAGTATTTTACGATTTCGAATATGCCCGTCGTGTCGTCGCAATATTGGAACAGCGTGCACGGACGGGTGCCGGGCGAGGCGCACGAAGATGCCGAAGGCTTGCAGACGATGCGGGTGCTGGCGAGGAACATGGCGCAACTGCTGAAGGCCGGTGTCGGCCCCCGTCTGGCCCCGGAGCCCGAAGAACGGGAGTGGACGCATTTCATCCGCTGACCGCCGCGGGGCTGGATTTCAGGATGGGAAAGAGCGCGCAGAAAAGGGAATTGGCAACGACCGTTAGTCGTTGCCAATTCCCTTTTAATGTATAGCTGTCGAGGATTTCCTGGTCGGCAATGTTGGTTTCCATCTTCTAATAGGCGGTTATGACCCGGCTCGTTTCGCTCGTCGTCGTACCGCTGGCACCCGTAGCCTGGCACTTTACATAATAGGTCGTCCCGGCTTTCAGGCCGCTGATCGTCGCTTTGATGAGGCTGCCGGTTACGGTGGCGCTTTTGCCCCTCGTCGGATCGGATGTGGTGCCGTAATATATCTTGGCGTCCGAAACCTTTGCTTCATCCTTGTTGTAAATCTTATAGGTTACGGTTACCGAGGTTTTGGTCGCCGTAAAATCGTAAAACCCGATATCGGGCTTTTCTGCCGGGGAGCCCGGATCCGATCCGCTTCCGGAAGTTGACACATAATAGAAATAGTTGCTATACGTGTCGTAGTCGGCTATCATTACCAGTTCCGAGTCCGTCATTTTTCCGATGCGGCTGTGTCCGAAGCCGAAGGCCGTGCTGTATGCTCCGTTCGTCTTGGGGTCTCCCGTGTCCCATTGGCAACGGATCATTTCCCCGTCGATCCACCACCAGCCTGAATGGGTATTGTTCAGGTACAGGTAGTGCCATGCGCGGTCGGTTGCGCCCGAAAATGTTATTGTATTCAATACGTAGGGGTTATTCAGAACTTTTTCAGTGCCGTCTTCTACTTTGATTTCTTTGGCCAGTTTCCAATGTGTGTCCAGGAGTTGCCGTTCGAGTTCCTGGCCGGTTGCCTGCGGCCCATTGCCGCTTTCTCCACCTTCGTCGCTGCTGCACGATACAAGCATGACGTATCCGATTACCAATATGGATCTGGCAATATTGATTAGTTTCATCGGTTCCGTTTGTTTATGATTTCTGGGGTGTTTGAGTCGTTGGGATTTCGGCTTTCGATAAATTGTTACATTGTTTCGGGACTTCGACCCGGGATTATTCCCTTGCCGCTTCCGGGGGCGCAGGGGATGGGGCCAAACATCCGGCTGTTGTCGTACGTATCAGAAATAGTAATTGAATGCGATCGTCGCGCCGACGTTCAGGCCGAGCGAGAAGTCCCGGTTGGATACTTTGTTGTCGCCGTCTTGTTTGATAACGGTGGTCTTCGTACTGGACGAACTCCACGAAAGCGATCCGGAAACGAGCATGTCGCCGCGTTCTTGTGCACATAGTGTCGATGCCATTCCTACCAGTGCGAAACAAAGAAATAGTTTTTTCATAATAAACTGAATTTAGGTAGATAATGGATGTTTTTGTTTGCGATGCTAATATATTGTTTATCCGTTCGTTTGGAACGGAGGGTTTTCTGTTCATTTCAGGCTGCCGTATGTGTTTTGTGCGGGAACGACGTCGGACGGATCGGTAGTCTGACAGGTCTGAAATGAGAAATCGCCTCTATTACAGATTTCTATCATCTGTAATAGAGGCGATTTTATAAAAGCACAGACTTGCCGGTCGGTCTTTGTCTGTCGATCCTGCGGTCAGGCGGATCATCCTGCGGAGAGGAGGGGATTCGAACCCCTGAAACCCTTTAGGGGTTTACTCGCTTTCCAGGCGGGCCAGTTCAACCACTCCTGCACCTCTCCTTTCGGTTCGCAAAGGTAATAATTATTTTCAGATTTTACCAAAAATTGCCGTTTTTCCTTCGGCGGGACGGGCGGCCTGTCCCTGGGTGGGTGCAATGCGGCGGTTTGCCCGCAGCCGGCCGGGTTATTGCTGCCAGACGGTCTGGAGCAGTATCCAGAATGAAAACCGGAGGAAGGAGCCGGCCAGCGCCAGGAGTGCCGTCGTCCGGGGGCGTACCTTGTATACCCCCAGGGCGATCATGCAGACCATGCCGATGAAGGGGGCCCAAAAGACCATCGCAAGCCATACGCCGTATTTGTCGACCCGTTCCTGCTGCCTGCGGAGCGTGTCGGGCTTTATCCTGAACCATTTTTCGAGCCATTCCCACTTGGCATACCATCCGAGCCAGTAGGAAGTCATCGCTCCCAGCCAATTTCCGACGGCCGCCACGGGCAGGCATATCAGGGGGTCGGCTTTTGCCGCGAGCATCCCGACAAGCAGTATGTCCGAGCTGAGCGGCAGCACCGTGCCGGCCAGGAAGGTGCCGAGAAACAGCCCCAGGTATCCTAAGTTGAGCAGCCAGTCCATAACCGTGTTTGCGAGGTTCCGTTCTTTATCCCCGGCAAAGATCGTCATTTTAAACCGTATCTGCAATATTTATCCGGGCAGGGTTCGTCAGGGCCGGGTGAATGAAAACGGGACTGCCTAAAACATGTTAGGCAGTCCCTTGCGACACACTATCGAAGAACAAATTGCATTGTTAGCGATTGTCCTGCGATTTTTTCGTGTACTGGTTATGGCCTTCGGGATTGTTGCTGCGCGAAGTGCGCCCTGAACCGGACGACTGGCTGCTTGCGGTTCCCCGGCTCGCCGAGCTGGTGCGCGAAGTGGTCGTACGCGACGACTTTTCCGCCGATTTGCTTTGTCCGGACTGTGTATGGCCGGAGGTTTTGTTGTTAGACTCTTTCATGACTTTTAAAGAATTAAGTGAGACATAAATGCTGCCCGCCAGCCGAAGGGCCGAAGCCATGCGGTTGAAAGCCAGCCTGTACCGCATCTCCCCGCCGGGATGTACGGTATAGCTGACAACACAAAATAGATACCGAATATTTACGGAATATTTACCGGAGCCCGAAGTGGATGATGCTCAGCCGGGAAATGCTATGCGAATCAATCCTTTTTTCGTACCCAAACGGCTAATTTGCCTCCGTGTACTTTGAAAAGGGCCTTCCCGTCGTCGCCGATGGTCAGTTCGTCGTCGTAGCTTCCGGTGATCTCATGCCACGTTTCGTTGGCATGCATTACGCCTACGGACATCACTTTTTCGCCGTCCTCGCCGTTGGAAAGGAGCAGTGCCAGGCCGGAATCCGGATGTTGTGCGTCGCCCGAGCGGGTGAAACCTACCGTATTGGGATGGTCGAAATAATCCGTCTGTTCGCCGAAGGCGCGGGAGCGACGGGCATCGAGCAGAATATCGAGGATGGGACGGTGGGGCGACCCTTCGCCTTTCATGCTGTAATAATCGCCGTAGAAGACGCAGGGGTACCCCTCTTTCATCAGCAGGATCAGTCCGTACGCCAGCGGTTTGAACCACGATTTGACCTGCGATTCGAGCGAGCTGCCGCGCTGCGAGTCGTGGTTGTCCACGAACGTCACGGCCAGCGTGGGGTATTTCTGCACGAGCGTGTCGTCGAGCAGCGTCCGCATGTCGAAGTCGAGGCCCTGCTGCGATGCCGTGAAAAGTTTGAAGTGAAGCGGCGCGTCGAACAGGTCGATCTGGTGGTCTACGGCGTCGAGGTAGGCCTCCAGCGACTCGAAATCGCCGCTCCAGTACTCACCGACGGCGTAGAACTCTTTGCCCCGCGAAGCCCGGACGTTGTGCATGAAGTCGGCGATGAAGGCATTCTTGATGTGTTTGAGCGCGTCGAGGCGCATGCCGTCCGCGTCGAGCGTTTGGGCGATCCATACGCCCCAGCGTTTCATTTCTTCGGTCACTTCGGGATGGTCGAAGTCCACGTCGTTGAAGATCAGGAAATCGTAGTTCCCGTTCTCGCCGTCGACGCCTTCGCTCCACTTCTTGCCTTCGCCCTGGATGAGGTAGATGGCCCGTTTGCCGGTCTCGTAAACCTGGTCGGTTCCCGAGAAGTGGTACCAGTGCCATTTGAAGGGAGAATATTTGTCGCCGCGTCCTGGAAAGGAGTATCCCGTCCACCCCTCGACTTCGACGGGCGCGCCGATCACCTGCTCGCGGTTCTCGGGATCAACCTCGCAGGCCATGAATTTCTCGGTATAGTCGGCACCTGTCTTCTGGTTCATCACCGTGTCGAGGTAGACTGCTATCCCGTTCTCGTGGAGCGCCGCGACCGCTTCTTCCAGTTCGTGCCGCGTGCCGTACTTGGTGCGGACGGTGCCTTTCTGGTCGAACTCCCCCAAGTCGTAGAGGTCGTACACGGCGTATCCCTCGTCCTGTTGTTCGTCGGCCTTGTAGGCCGGCGGTATCCAGACCGACGTGATGCCGATGTCGTGCAGGTGTTTGGCATCCTCTTTCAGGTGCACCCATAATTTACCGTCGTTGGGCAGATTCCATTCGAAATACTGCATCATTACTCCGTTTTTCATAAAGCCGATATATGTTTAATGTTTACGCGTTTTCGTTGCAAAGGACATGCTAAACAGGATGAACGCCCCGGGGAAATTCCGGGGCGCTCTCACCTGCAGGCCGGCGGGGGCGTCACTCCTGCCCGACCGGCTGGCGCCGGGGCGCCTTCGTGTCCTGCGAATCGTACTGGCTCCACTGGAGGTTTTTCTCCGGCGTAGCCTTGCGGATTTCGCTGCTGCGCTGCTTGCTGAGCTTCTTGTCCGCGCTGCGCACCGAAGCCTCCGTGCGGGGTGTGCCCTGCGGTTCGAGTTCGGTGAGCCCGTCGGTTTCGAGTACCTGCTGGCGCGGATTTTCGACATACAGCCACTCTTCGCCCAGGCCGATGCTTTCGCCTTCGTTCCACGGCCCGCGGGCATCCTCGCCCATCGAGTGGTTGGAGTAGATATTGCTGTAGCGGGGGTCGCTTTGCAGCACACCGGGCGGGAAATTGGGCTGGATGGTGTCCAGTGCCGCCTCGAACTGCTGGAAATGCGCCACTTCGCGTGTCATCAGGAAATTGAGTGTCGCGAGCACGTCCTTGTCGTCGGTGAACTGCATCAGGTATTCGTAGACGATCTTGGCACGCGATTCGGCGGCGATGTCCGAGCGCAGGTCGACCGTCAGGTCGCTGTTGGCATTGACATAGGAGCCTTGCCAGGGGACGCCGTTGCTGTCGGTGAGGCGTGGCCCGCCGCCCGTCAGCACGCCGAACTGCGGGTTGACCGAAAAGGCCGAATGGATGAAGTCGTCCTTCGAAATGCCTTCGCCGAAGACGTCGTTTCGCTCGGCCGCATCTTTGAGGTTGCCGTTTACGCCTGCGAGGAGCATCTGGATCGTGGCCCCGACGATTTCGAGGTGTCCCAGCTCCTCGGTGGCGATATCCATCAGCATATCGTACTTGTCCGGATAGGGGTTATGGCAGGCGAAGGCCTGCACGAAATACTGCATCGCAGCTTTCAGCTCGCCGTTGCCGCCGCCGAATTGTTCGAGCAGCAGCCGTGCGAAGCGGGGATCGGGTTTCGATACCCGCGCTTTGAACTGGAGTTCTTTGGAGTGGTAAAACATAGATTCGTTGTTTTAAGTTGAACATGCCGGAGGCCGGGTTTCCCCGGGAGGTTCGTCGCAGAGGCCTCCACTCCCGGTCGTATTTCCCGGGGACGGGCCTTCTGCGGACGTCCCGTTGCGGCCGGCCGCATTGCCGGCGTAATTAGTGCCTTTTGTCCGGATTTTGTCCGTTCATCCGGTTTTCGGCGCTCTGTTCCCTGTCGGAACCTTTCTCTTCCCAGTACGAACCCGTCTTGGAGCCGTATTGCGACGAATTCTCCGGCTGCTGCCGCTGGTAGGAACTCCCTTGGCTACCGCCGGCGTGCATGCCGCTGTTGTCGCCGCTGTTGCTCCGGCTGTCCAGATCGTTCGTGTTGGCGTTGGTTCTGGGATTGTTCTGCATTTCGTTTTCCTGCTCACGGCTCTCGCCGTACATGTTGTCATTCTTATTCATAATAGTAATTTTTAATGATTCGGTTTAATAGGTGATTCGGTGGCCGATCCGTCGTGCCCTTCGGTCTTGACGAGCTTGTTGTAAAGCCCCATGATCAGCAGCGGGGCGGCCCACTGTCCGACCAGCAGCGCGGTGGATTTCCGGCCGCGGCACATCATGCAGGCGGAGGCTGCCAATGCGCTCAGCCCGGCACACAGATAGACCATCGAGGGAATTTTGGACGTCTTTTTTTCTACGGCAACAGTGGCGTTGCCTTCTTGCGGTTGATTGTTCGACATGGTTTTGCTGGTTTAAAAACCGGAGCAGGGAACTGCTCCGGTTGTAATTGACACTTAAGACGATCCTTTAATAGATCGTTATCTTGACGATCCCTTCCACGGCGGGAACCGGGAAGGTGTCGCCCACAGCGCTGATGGCTTTGTCCTCGGGCATCCGGGTGCCGCCGAATACGAACTGGGCGTTGCCGGCTCCGGGATACTGGCTTACGGCCGTGCCGTCGTCAAGCAGGACGGTCTTGCTCGTCACCTCGCCTTTGGTCAGGGCATTGAGTTCGGGGCCGTTTGCAAAGAACCAGTCGTTGGAATAACCGAACATCGTTGCGAACGCCACTTTTTCGTTGGCCGCAGCCTCATAGGTGCATTCCATGCTCTTGCCCGGCAGGACGGTGTCCGTAAGCGTGTAGATCTTGCGTACCTGCGGGACTTTTTCGAGCGAAGCTTTCAGCTGCGCCGGATCGCCGCGCTGTGCGAGCGCTGCAAGACCCAGCTGCGCATCTTTCTGTCCCAACTGGTAGATCGGGTTGGTGTTGCCCGTGTAAACCACTACGATGGCGCCGTGCAGCGTGGTGATGATTCCCGTTTGGTCGGCGACAAGCGATTTGAGGGGGTCGACATTGCCTGCTTCGGCCAGCTTGGTCAGCTCCACGCCTGATTTCTGGTCGACGCTGAAGAACGGTTTGTCCATCACCAGGTCGCCGTCGAGCAGGTTCGATACGACGAATACACCGCCCGAGAACGGGGTCTCATTCGCCGTGCCGGCAGAAATATTGGAGATCGTACAGGTGAACAGCGACTGTGCGGCATCGAAGGTCAGGCTCACCTGGAGCAGGCTCGATGCGGCCAGATAGTTGTGTCCTTCGGAGTCCGTGCCCTTCACTTCGGTTACCACGCCGGCCTGGGCTACGCCCGGATGATTGACATCGGGGCCGGGCTGTTCGTTTACGCGGGTTCCGTTGTCCCAGAGTTTCACGGCATCGGCAATGATGCCGGTATAAGGTACTCCCGAATCGTTGAAGAGCTGGATGCCCGGATTCTCTGGGGCGAAGAACAGGTCGTTGGAATTGGAATACATAGTGGCGAACATCAGGCGCTGCCCTTTGGCTGCGTGGAATGTGAACGACGTCGTTTGCCCGGGGGCCACGGCGGCGAACGTGCCGCTCTGGACGTAATTCTTCGTCGGGATGACGTTTTCGAACTTGATCGTCGGCTTCGTGCCGGGAGCGCTGTTGTCGTCATCGTCGTCGCAGGCGGTAAAAGCGAATCCTGCGAAAAGCAACGCCGCAGCGAATGCGGTGCAAAAGTACTTTTTTTTCATAGTGGAATTGATAATTAAATAAAGTTAACAATCGGTTAAACCATAAGTGTTTTTTATATTAAGGTATGTGCTCGTATTTGTTGTCCGGCACCCTTTACAGTGCAGTTCCGTGCATCATTTATGCCATGAAAAATACTTTTGGATGGATTGGAAAAGCGGGAGGATGGATATTCCTGCAAAACACGCAGTAAGGCGGGGATGGATTTTTTTTCGACCTCGTCCGCCGGGGTAAAACCTTCTTCCTGCGGTGGTTCGGGCGCTGTTTCGGCAGATTTTTTGCGGATTCGGGATTGTAACGTCCGCCACTCCCGGTGCCGGAGGCTTTGGGCGGAATAACCACGCAAATATGGATGCAACGGCAAAAAACCTTTTGAACCTTCAACGGGAGGAGGCCACCTTGTGCGAAGTCTACCGCCGGCTGGCCGAACTGGAAAAAGACCCGGTTCGCCGGCAGACCCTGGTGCGTATCATGCACGACGAAAGACGGCATTGCGCGATCCTGAAGCGCAGGACGGGACGCGAAATGGCTCCCGATCCGAAACGGGTTTTCTGGTATGTGTGGATAATGCGGGTGCTGGGGCCGGCTTTTGTCGTCCGGCAGATGGAGCTGTGTGAAAAAGGCACGGAGGCGAGTTATTCCCTGTATGCCGAGCGGGAGGAGTTCATTCGGATCGCTTCGGAGGAAAAGCGCCACGGGGAGGATCTGACCAACCTGGCCGGCGGAATGCGGCTGTCCTATATGAGTTCGGTGGTATTGGGCCTGAACGACGCTCTGGTCGAATTCACGGGGGCGCTGGCCGGGTTCACGCTTGCGCTGAACGAACCGCGGCTCGTGGCGCTTACGGGCAGCATCACAGGTGTCGCCGCCGCCCTTTCGATGGCCGCTTCCGAATACCTTTCGACCAAATCGGACGCTACGGGGGAGAAACATCCGCTGCGGGCCGCCCTCTGTACCGGAACCGCCTACCTCGTGACGGTCGCCATTCTGATAATTCCCTATCTGCTTTTTTCGAATGCCGTCATGGCATTGAGCGTCATGCTTCTGGCCGCATTGACCGTGATAGCCCTGTTCAATTACTATTACGCCGTGGTGCGCAGCGAAAGTTTCAGGCAGCGTTTTTTTGAAATGGCGCTTCTGAGTTTCGGCATCGCCGGGATCAGTTTTCTGATCGGCTACGGGCTCAAATATTTTACGGGCATAGAGATGTAGAATAACCGTGCGCCGATAAAAGCCGGCCGGTTCGGACTCAGGATGCCGGACTGTACGGCAAATCCATTAAATATATGATTTCCAATATGAAGATTATTTTTTCGATAAATTCAACCTCAATGGAATATCATTTGCAAGTATTCCGTATGTCAATCATCACTTAAATTCTTTATATTATGAAAAAAATTCTTTTACTCATCGCATCCGCGGCAATCGCTTTGGCCGTGAATGCTGCTCCCCAGAAGGTGGATTTCGGTAAGTTGCCGAAGAATTCGCAGGAATTCATTCAGAAAAACTTCCCGGGCGAAAAAGTGAAGGCCGTGGAAATGGATCGCGAGGCGTCGTGGGACAAATACACCGTCTATTTCAACAGCGGCAACCAGGTCTCCTTCGAAGGCGGCAGCGGAGATTGCAGCCAGATTATCATGAAGAACGGTTCGGTTCCGATGTCCGTGATTCCCGCCAAGGTCAAAACCTATGCAGGCAATACTTACCCGGGGCAGCGAATCGTCATGATGGAAACGACGGCCGACGGCTACAAAGTAGCGCTTTCGGACAAGACGGTTCTCGATTTCGACAAGGACGGTAACTTCACGAAAGCGACGAAATAACTTTTGCAGTGTGAAAATCGCAGGGAGTGCCCGCAGTTGTGCTCCCTGCTTTTTTTTGCTGTCGGCCCGGCGGGCCGTAACAGGATAAACCAGCGTGTGCCATGTGTTATCATATCTCCCTTGCTGCCGGAGCCGAAGAACTGGCCCGGCGTTTCGGCCGTAAAACCGATCTGGTCAGAAAATTCCGACCTGCATACCATGTATGTGCCTTTTCGCACCTCCCGTATCCGGTAGTTACCAGAGACGAGCAGATACAGTATTTCCGCTGGGGGCTGATCCCGTATTGGATCGGGAAGGCCGCCCAGACCGTGACGATCCGCAATCAGACGGTCGTCGCGTGTGCGGAAACTATTTTTGAAAACGCTTCGTTCCGGGTTCCGATCCGCCGGCGGAGGTGCCTGATCCCGGTGAGCGGATTTTTCGGGTGGCACCACGGGCAGGCACAGAAGACTCCCTACTACGTGACGGTAAAGGATCGGCCTGTCATCGCCCTTGCGGGCGTTTTCGACTGCTGGATCGACCGCGATTCGGACGAGGTCGTAATGACGTATTCGGTCATAACCACCGAGGCGAATCCGATGATGCGCCACGTCAACAACAGGGATTGCCGGATGCCGGTTATCCTGCATGACGGCGACGAGGAGCGCTGGCTGCATCCGGAACTGTCCGACGGGCAGATCGCCGCGTTGCTGAAACCCTATCCGGAGCAGATGATGGTCTGCGAACCCGCGCAGCCCGATTTCATGCGCAAAGTTTCCGGCGATTCGGGCATTCTCATGCCGGCATAGGTTCCCGGTGGCGGCCTTTCCCCGAAATATTGCGGCAAAAAAAGAGAAGTCTCAGACTTCTCTTTTTCGATGTCGGGCCACCGGGCTCAGTGTACCTTCTCCTTGATCCGGTTGGAGGCCTGTGTGGCCGTCTCCTTTACTTTGTGTGCGGCTTTGGTCATGCCCTCTTTGGCCGCATTTTTGACCTTCGTGCCGGCTTCTTCAATTTTGCCGGCCATTTTGCGGACACCCGTCTTTGCCTCGTTTTCCGCCTCGATGGCGGTCTCCTGGGCGTCGTCCTTCAGCTTCTGCATGTTTTCCTGCAGATTGTGCCTGGCCTTTTGGCCGTGTTCTTCCGCCTTGTGGACTGCTTTTTCGGCGTGTTCCCGATACGTTTCGTTCTCTTTTGTCGAATACTTTTCCATAATTACATTGTTTTAACGGTTTTGTGCCGTGTGAACAGCGATACGATCCACAGCAGGACGATGGCGCCGATGACGGAGGAGAGGAAAGTCCCCCAGGTGCCCGTCGGCACCCATCCGAACAGCGAAACGAGCCAGCCGCCCAGAATGCCGCCGACAAGGCCGACGATCAGATTGACCAGCAATCCGGAGCCGCTGCCTTTGAAGATCAGGCTGGCGATCCATCCGGCCGCCAGGCCGATGAGTAAATACCATAAGAAATACATATGTTTTTTAATTTTGGTTGACAATCAGGATAATACAAATTCTGTACCCGGGAGGATGAACGGCCCGGAAATTATTCGCGGTATGCGATAATGGCCGAAGAGGGCGCTATCCGGACAATGCCCCCGGGCATGCGGTCGCGGCTGCCGGGATCGATCCGGCCGTCGCGGCAGACTACGGTCCAGTCCGCTTCGGGAATGTGGAACTCGGCCTGGTGGCGGTTGCCGTTATAGGCCACAAGAATCTCTTTCCACGCATCGCCGTTCGCATATTCGCCCAGCGTATAGGCGATCACTCCCGAGTCGCCCGTGTCGAGGAAATGAAGCCCCTGCTGCAGCCCTTCTGCCGTCGGGATACGGAATGCCGGATGGGCTTTCCGGAGTGCGATCAGTCCCCGGACATAATCGAACAGATCCCGGTTTTTGGCTTTCAGGGCCCAGTCGATCCGGTTGACGGCGTCGGGCGAACGGAAACTGTTCGGTTCCCCCTGTTTGTCCTGCATCATCTCTTCGCCGGCGCGGATGAAAGGAACCCCCTGTGCCGTGAGCAAAATCGTGTGTATCAGTTTGTCGATAGGCGGCAGCTCGTCGTCGGCATGGTCGCCCTTGACGGAAAGTCTCAGTTTGTCGATCACCGTGTAGCCGTCGTGGCTGGCGACGAAATTGACTGCCTGCGAAGGGGCGGATGCATATGGCACAGAGCTGTATAACAGGCCGTTATAATCCACTTGCGGATGCTGCGTGGCGCCCGCGATCCCGAATTTTACGGGCTCGTAATGCCCGACGATATTCCCGGAGGCATACCCGGCGGCCTGTTCGTCGAACGTGCTGCCGCGCACGGCGTCGCGGAAATCGTCGCAGAAAACGGCGATGCCCTCCATTTGGCCGACATGATCCCGCACGGCCCGTTTTTCCGGAGGCAGGGGCGAGTCGGCCGCAAGCCAGCCTTCGCCGTATATAAAGATCGTCGGGTCGATCTTCGACAGTTCTTCCCGGATGCGGTTCATCGTTTCGATGTCGTGTATTCCCATCAGGTCGAACCGGAATCCGTCGATATGGTACTCCTGCGCCCAGAATTTGACGGATTCGACGATGTAATGCCGTACCATTTCGCGTTCCGAAGCCGTCTCATTGCCGCAGCCCGAGGCGTCCGAGTAGGAACCGTCGGCATTCTGGCGGTAAAAGTAACCGGGGACGGTAAGGTTGAAGTTCGAACGGTCGACCGAGGCCGTGTGGTTGTAGACCACGTCGAGGACGACGCGCATCCCGTTCCGATGCAGGCTTTTCACCATCTCCTTGAACTCGCGGATGCGTGTCACGGGGTTGGCCGGATCGGTGGAGTAACTGCCTTCCGGAACGTTGTAGTTCTTCGGGTCGTATCCCCAGTTGTAGGTCTTGTCCGCCAGCCTCGTCTCGTCCACCGTCGCATAGTCGAAGGAGGGGAGGATGTGTATATGCGTTACGCCCAGTTCCTTGAGATGATCCAGACCGGATGCCTGCCCTTCGGGGGTTTTGGTGCCGGTTTCGGTCAGGGCCAGAAATTTGCCCTTGTTGCGGATTCCGGAATCCGGGGCGATGCTGAAATCGCGGTGGTGCAGTTCGTAGAGAATAATGTCGGAATACATTTTCAATTCGGGCGCACGATCCGATTCCCAGCCTTCCGGATTGGTCTGGTTCCAGTCGATCACGGCCGCCCGGTCGCCGTTTATGCCGACCGCCTTCGCCAAGATGCCGGGTGTTTCGGCGAGCCATTTCCCCTCTTTTTCTATCTGGAAGGTATAGAAGGAGCCATTCAGGTCGCGTTCGACGGCAATGCGCCAGGTTCCGTCGTCCGAGGGCTCCATTTCCAACTGCTCCTCCGGATTGCCTCCCTCGCCCGAGGAGTAGATATTGAGCCGGGTTTTGCTCGCGGTGGGCGCCCAGAGCGTAAAGACGGAGCGTTGGGGCGTATACGCCAGTTCGAGGTCTTGGCCGTAGTACGGCGGATATTTGTCGAATGAATCCAACTGGTCGGGTGCGGGGTGGTTTTTGATATTTTCCATGGTGGTCGTATTTTATGAATTGGGCGTTTGCGGTGCGTTTCCGGGGACGGATTCGTCTCGGGATCCGGCGTCCTCCCCGCCCCGTTGCACGAGCAGCGTGCGTGTCGGGAAGGCGAAATTGAGCCCGGCCTTGTTGAAGGCGGCCAGTATGGCCAGGTTCATGTCCGAGGTCACTTTCAGAATATCCCCCTGTTTTTCGATGTAATAGTAAAATGTGATGACCAGCGCCGAATCGGTGTAGTCCGAAAAGTAGGCCGTTATGTCCGACGGATTTTCGGAAACGTCCTTTACCTTCGCCGGGAGGCCCCTCAAAATATCCAGCGCCTCGTTCATCTTGTCTGCGCCGGTGTCGTAGGTCAGCCCCACCTTAACCATGGCGCGGCGCATCGGTTCCGACGAGATGTTGACGATCGAGGCGTCCGTAATTTTGTAATTCGGATAACTGGTGATGCGCCGGTCGTAACCCATGATTCGCGTACTGCGCATGCCCACGTCGACCACCGTCCCTTCGAAGCCGTTCACGTTGATCGTGTCGCCGATGCCGAAGGGCTTGTCCGTGAATATGGTGAACGCGCCGAAGATATTCTTCACGGTATCCTGCGCCGCCAGGGCGAAGGCGATACCGCCGATGCCCAGCGTGCCCCACAACGCATTGATGTCGACCCCTACATTGCTCAGGGCAGTTACCAGACCGATGATCCAGATCAGAACCAGGATCGTCCGCCTGACAACCGGCATCATTTTCAGCGCATGGCCGTCTGACCGCTGCCCCCAATATTGCTGGAGCAGGGCTGTGGAGAGGCGGGCCAGAACCCAGGTGATGTCGAGTATGATCAGTATGCTGTAGGCATTGTCGACGTATTTTACCAGATGATCCGGGTAGACCAGCCGATGGATGGCGATCCAGATGCCCAGCAGCATCACGGCGAATTTCAGGGGCGACTCCAGGGAATAGTATATGATGTCGTCCACCCGGTTGTTTGTGCGGCCGATAAAGGGTTTTATAACCTTCCTGCCCAGCAGGGACAGTAGTTTCACGACGATAAACGCTCCTGCTATGATGAGTAGGGAGACGATCCATGTCTGGACGCTGTTTCCCCAGATTTCGTAATTTAACATTTTTCGGCTGTTTTTTAATTATACATTTGTTATTTGTGTTTCCTCTTTTGCCATCCGGTTTTTAACATCGGCGCATAATGCACGGTTTTTTTCTTATCCCGGCTTTCAAATTCTATGCCTTTGGAGAAGAATTTGCACGATCCCGAAATGAAAAATCAGGTTGAGGATGAAGATGATAGTGCATAAATCCAGGAAGAAGGCGGTGCGTATCACCGTCGCGGGATTCCTTGCCGGGATCGCCGGCGGCCTTATCCTGTACTGTGTCCGCGATGTCGTTCTGGGATGGTGTTTCGTGGCGACGGCGGGTTTTACCCTGTTGTACGGTATCGGCTCGCTGTACGACCGCCGGCCTTATATCGTACTTACCGAAGACGGCATTACCGAGATGTTCACGATACGCGGGCAGATCGAATGGGAGGCCATCCGTTATGCGGACGACTTCTATTTCCGGGGGCAATACTGGGTGCGGTTGCTGCTCGAGAGCAATTACAAGCCGCAGCTCATACGGCCGGCCTGGTTCTGGCGCTTCGACCGCCTTTACGAATCGAAAGGCGTAAAGGCGGTCTATCTGCGCACGATGGGGCTGGAGATCGATTCCATGCAACTGGTCGCCCTGATCCGGCGGATGAAGGAAGCGGATGTGCCCGGAAGGATCGAGCTGCTGAACGGCTGCCTGTTGAAATAAAATCCGCCGCAGGAGCGTCGCGCCCCGGAATTCCGTTCGCGGCCGTCGGCGGGCGTTCTGCCGTGTCTTTTCCAGGGTAAGCACAGCGCCCCGGCCGCACGGGATGGGCGGGCAGGGAACATGCTGCGTGTCATCGTATGATTTCGCCCCCGCCTTCGTTGGCTCCGTCCCATGTCGTGTCGACGTCGACCGAGAACTCGATTTCTCCCCGGAAATCGCCCTCTTCGAAACGTGCCGTAAGGTCGATCAACTGGTTGCATTCGATCCGCAGGGTGTCGGTGACTACCCGGTCGTAGAGCGGTGCGTCGTCCTCGCCGTAGAGTCTGAGCCGCCACGATGTCCTTACGCCCGGCAGCGTGCAGAACGTGCCGAGCGTGAACGACCCGGCGGGGCGTGTCCTCAGCTGCGCTGCGGGGATGCGTTTGGAAACCTCGCACGCCAGGTCGGGTTCCCCGCAGAGCGGCATGCGTTGGCCGACGTTGTCGAGCACCACTTCGACGGAGGCGATTCGGGCGGGAATATTCTCGAACCGGAAGCGGGTTATGCCGTGTACGCGCTGAAGTACGGCTTCGAATTCATTGCGGCAGGGGCAGGTCACTTCGAACGGCACGTCGGCGCGGAAATGGTCGTCGCCGTTCTTTTCTCCCTGGTAAACGATGTAACGTGCCTCCGGAGCGTCCATCGTCCCTGTCATCATGCGCGGCGTGACATTCGCCACGAACGCCAGGCGGTATGTCCCGAACGGAAGCGTGTCGATGCGGAAGAGGTAATCCCCGCCGGAGGCGGTATGTAGGTCGTCCGCGCGGCCCTGCCCGACCAGCTGCCCGCCGGCATAGAGCAGATAGTCGAGCGAATGGATGCGTTTCCCGAATTCCTGTTCGAAATCCGACGGACGGTAGGACGGCCGGGCCTGGAATTTCTCGACCCGGAGCGCGACCGTGACGCTTCCTCCCTGGGGCGGGCACGGGTCGAGTTTCTCTTCGATGCACGACGTTGCCGACAGCAGGCACAGGAACGCGAACGGTATGTAAGGTGATTTTTTCATGACTTCGTAATTTTAGTAGGGCGAGGCGTTCCACTCGAAAAAGGAGTCGAAGAGCGCCGCCGCATTTTCGGGGTTTCCCGCGTCGTCCGTCGCCTCGACGACATCGATCCGGATTTGCGACGAGGAGTCGTCATAGGTGTCGGTGGTTTCGAAAACGATGCCGGAGATTTTGCTTGCGGCGAGCGTGCGTGCGAACGTCTGGTCGGTTTTATACGTATATCCGCCGCTGGCGCCGGAAATGTCGATATCCAAGATCCCGATAGGCAGTTCCGAGGCCGGGTCGGCGAAGACGAAGGGCGAAAAGACCGTCGAATTGGTTTGGCACATCTGGTAGCGCTCCGTCCCCGAGGAATGGAAATCTCCCATCGTTGACATGCAACACGGCAGTTCATAGAGTGCTGGATCGCCGTAATACATTCCTCCGAGTGCGTCGATGCCTTCGGCAAAAGGTTCGGTCTTGGACGTGAGAAGCATCTGGACGGTATGGGCTGTCATGTCGAACGAAAAACCGTTGACGGGCGAAGGTTTGTCTTTGAGCAGCACGCGGAACTTCGCCACGCGCCGTTCGGCCCGCAGGGTTACCGGCGGAACGCCTGCCGAATGGAGATCGCCGCTTTTGGGCACCGGGAAATCGGCCACGGCAACAAAAACTTCGCGGCTCAGCTGCCGGTAACCGTTGTTCATCCAGTGCGTCGAGATCGTGTAGGTAAGCAGCGGCGGCGTGCGCAGCGAGCCGTCGGTCTCATCGGAGACGACTTTCCCCGGAACCAGATCGTTGTTCCAGTCGGCCGACCCCCAGTTGATTACGGCTACGATCCGGTAATCGCCCGGCCGCAGTTCGAGATTGAACGGGCACGGCGGAAGATCCCCGGCGATCTTCAGTTCGGCCCATGGCCCCGACTGTGCGTCGAGCAGGACGGTTTGCGTCGTGTCCACGATCCAGCGGGTGTCCGCCTTTTTCAGGATCAGCAGCCGGGCCGTGTTCCTGAACCACTGCGTGTAGGAGGTGGCGCGCGTCATGGGTACGAGCGAGACGTCCGTGCCGACGGCTTCCAGCCGGAACGAGACTTCGACGCGTTTTTCCCTCTCCGCGGACGGGTGCCCGAAGGGTTCCCCTTCTGAGCAGCCGCCCGTCAGGAAGGCCGCCATTACGAATAAGACTGAAAGCTTTCTCATAATCGTACGTTTTTGCCGTTTCACAACCAGTCGAAATTCGTTTCGATGCCCCCTCCGACCGGAATGTCGATGATCCGGTCGCAGTGTAGTCCCGCCCGGTTGACCGTGAAGCAATTTGCAGCCACCGGAAGCCCCGTCGCGGCATCGGCCGCCGGAAGGGCGAGGGTCAGCTGCCGCTGCGGGAAACAGGCTGCGGAATGGACACCCGTGTGGCCGTTGCCGCAGGCAGGCGTCGTGTCGTAGTATGTGAAGAGCAGTTTCACCCGCAGTTTCGAATCGGACGGCAGCAGGAAAGCTCCTTTCATACGCAGGCTGCCGCGCACCCCGTCGTCGTATATGCCGAGTCCCTTGTCCGTCTGGGGGAGTGGAACCTTGAAATCCGTCATCTGTGGCAGAATGCTTTGCACCAGCGGTTCCGAAGCATACGCTGCGGGAACCAGCGTTCCGTTTTCATCGAACCGCAGTTCGGTGGTCGGATTCTCATAGGAGATTTCGATCCGTGCGATCCGGTCGATCACCGACTCCACATCGGGCGATAGGATGCTTTCGGGCTGCGAGAGCGAGCTTCCCGTGCGGTAGATGTCGAAGAGCACCTGCCCTGCGACGCGTGTCAGCGTAAGGCGGATTTTGCCGTCGAGGAGAATAGCCTCGCCGCTCAAGTCCGTATAGCCGCTGTAACCGTCCGGCGCAGCCGCCCCTGAGGCGCATCCCAGCCGCAGGTCTTCCCATGCGACCCCCGGGACGAACTGTGTCCCGGTCGCTGTGGACAGCGACAGCCATTGCGCGTCGCCGGGCTGGGCGACCATCAGAAAACGGTAGTCGTAGGCTTTCAGCTCGGCGAGCGGAAGTTTTAGTGTCTCACCGTCGGCGACCGAAGTGTAACTGCGGTCGAAAACATATCCGTCCTGCGTTCGCGCCGCCCGGCGGAAAAGGTAGAGCGGGGTTGGGTATCCCGATACGGGAAGCGTGCCCTCCAGGCGAAGTTCGGTGTAGCGGAACTTATTGCCGGGAAAGATCTCCTCCTGCGCCTCCAGCCCGCAGGCTGCGGAGAGGGCAGGCAAAAACAGCATTCCGAAAATTCGATATAGGTATTTTCTTTTCATCACGTTCAATCTTTTATTCCCAAATGCCCGTATCGCCGTCCTGTTCCTCGGTGATCGGGGCCGTTTGTATTTCTACTCCGATAACGGGGTAATCCAACGTGATCCAGAGCGTAATTTCGAGTTGCTTGTTACGTTCGGCTTTACCCGTCAGGCGCAGCTGCACCGGTTGCAGGGCGGCTCCCGCCGCGGGAACGACCGTGATATCCAGGCCGACCTCCCCGCCGTCGGCGGGCGGAATGACGAAAGGCCCTTCGAGCCGGACAAATCCCCCGTCGGTAAGTTCCGCATAATCCGCCGCTGTGAGTGTCGCCGTCACCGTGGCCGTTCCGCTGCTTCCGCCGGGATTCACGCGCAGGCCCGTGTGGTCGGCCGAGAGCTCGATGCGGCCGATCTGGTCGAGCACGGATTGCGGTTTGGCATAGGGAACCTCGACGTATCGCGTGCCGTCGTGGTAACCTCGTTTGACGGTGACCGAGATCCGGCAAACAGCGCGCGTGAGCCGGGCGCGAACGGTTTGTGCCGCGCCGTCGATCGTGTAGACCGTATTGGCGTCGGATGCGGGATATTGCAGGAACAGTTCATCGGCCGGGAAACAGGTGCCGGGCACGACTGCGTTTTTACGCAAGACGAAGGCCGCCTCTTCCCATGAAGTTTGCCGCGTTAACGGAGCGGGTTGCAGGGCGATCCGGTCGGCCGCCCCGCTGGCGAACAGGAATTTGTAGTGGCCGTTCGGCATGCGTACCGACAGTTTACCGTCGGGTGTCCATCCTTCGCGAAACAGCGTGTCGAAAAGGAAAACCGCTCCCTGCCGGCGAAAGGCGTAAACCGAGACATCCGCGGCCCCTTCGCGCACCAGCATGATACGCGAGGTTTTCGTGGCCGGAACGATATCTGCTCGCTCCAACCCCGAACAGGCTGCGAAAGCGGCGGCTGCCAGGATGATGGTCGTATGAATCCGATTATTCATGATTCGGTCTGCTTAGCTTTTGTCAGTCGATTTCCCCGTCCACGAAGTTCGATCCGTCCCAGACGGTATCGACCTCGACCTCGAAATCGACACCCGTGGTGAAGACGTTTTCGCCCAATACGTAAATCCGGATCAGTGTCGCCTTGTTGCGTTCGACGGGTATCTTGTCCTGCAGGGCGATGGTGCGTGCCGAGCCTTCGCCCGAGGTGAGCTGCATCGAAAATCCGGTCGTGGCCGTATTGTCGGGATTAGGGATCAGGTAGGTGCCTTTCAGATGCGCGGAGCCGGAGATGATGTCGGCGGGCTGTACGTTCTCGAAATCGTATTTGTCAGCACCGACGACCGTCGATTCGCCCGTGCCCATCGTGACCACGTCCGCAGGGGTGTCGATCGTGTGGGACACGTCGGAAAGGCCGGACACTTTCTCACCCGAAAGCCCCAGACGGCTGTTGGCGCCGGTATAAGCCAGTTTCACCCCGGCCAGTTTCTCGGGGCCGAAAACGTCGCCGCCCGCTTTTTCGGTATAGACGCCCGTTGCGGCATCCTTCTCTGCGCGGATGAAGAGCACGTCCACGCGCGAAACGGCACGGCGGAGCGTGGCGCTGACCGTCTGTTTCGGGCCGTCGAGCGAGATAGTGTAGGAAGGAACCGCATCGAGCGGTGTGTTGAGCATGAACGCCGCCGGGAAATTCTCCCCGGTATGGGTCACGTAGAGTGCATCGGAGAGGGTGGCGTCCGTGAAGTCCGGCCACGTGTAGTTGCCCGGCGTTACCAGCCCGTAGGAGGGCAGGAACTTGTAGTCGCCTGCGGGAAGCTGCACCGTGCCGGTGAGCGCCGTGCCGTCGAAATTCATGCCGCCGAGCGGAATGTCCTGCATATAGACATAACCCGGGCCGGTGTTTTTGAACGCCAGGATCCGGAAGTCCCCGGTGCGGTAGACCGGCCCGCGGCCCGCAGCCGCCTGGGGCGTCCGCGTGATGATTTGCAGGTTCCCGGCGGCAGGGCCGGTAACATCCGTTTTTTCTTCGTCGCTGGAGCAAGCTGCGAGGCCGGCGGCAAGAACCGTAAATAAGAGCAAGTTGTAGATTTTTTTCATGGTTTTATTTTTTTATAATATTATTTGGAATATGAAGTCGTTTTTACCATTCGCAACTCAATTCGTCGAAATGCGCCAGGTTGTATGCCGCCTCCCCGGAGCCGTCTTCCGCGGCGAGCGAGAAGCTGTAGCGCGCCTTTTCCGAATCGCCGTCGATCAGGCACAGGATGCCGAGGTTGTTCAGTGTGCAGGGATCCCCGGCGCAGCGGTTCAGGCATTGACGGGCCGTTTGTATGTCGCCGCAGCGCAGGGCCAGTGCCGCCATGTTGTTGCAGGCGTACGGATCGTCGGGGTAAAACTCCAGCGCGGTTGCGCAGACATAGGCTCTTTCGGGTGAGTCGACGGGATAGAATTCCGCCAGCCGGCACATTTCGCCCAGGCTCAGCCATTCGGGACAGGAGTCGATCAGTTCGCGGCTCTGTCCCACGGTGAACGGGGGCAGTGTATAACTGATGCGGTAATCCACGCGCCGCAGCTGCGGATAAACTTCACGCAGCAGCCGGAGGTAGGTTGCGCCGTTGTCGATTTGCCGGATGCCGGCATCGCGGGCATCGGGATCGGACACGGTGTCGATCACGGCCAGCACCTCGTTCCTTGCGGGCAGGTCGGACAGGACGACCCAACGCCGCAGGCTGTCCCAGTCCTCCGGCTCGGTCGCGGTGATGAAGACCGCGCTGTCCAGTCCGAAGTTCTCTTGCAGGTAGTTGCGGATCGACCGTACGCGGTTTGCGGAAAGACGGGTGTTATAGGGATAGGTGTCCTCGGGCGAGGCATATCCTTTCAGGTAGACGTTCTCTACCGAAAGGCCGTCGTTTCCCAGCAACCGTGCAGTCAGGCTGTCGATGCGCGCCAGTTGGCTGCTATTGTCGGCGAATCCGCGCAGCAGTACCGAACGGCCCTGCGGGAAGTGTATGACAGCCGTGATCTGTTCGCTGCGGCGTTTGGGTTCGTCTGCGGGAACGAGGAACGACAGCCGCGGTTGTACGGAAGGGGCGATCTCGGCGGCGACCAGCGGTGGAAGGGCCGTCCGGTGTTGGGCACATCCCTCCAGGTCGCGGTAAAGGACGACCCGTGCGCCCGCCATCCACGGCTCGTAAGGAATATCACCTTCGAAAAGAACCGCATTTGCCGACGGATTTTTCCGGCTGCGGCGGATAACCGTGTTGCTGAAAACACCTTCGCTAACAGCCGGTATGCCGTAAAGCCGTTCCCGGCGTTCATTGACTCTCTCGCGGATGCGTCCCGTGAAAACGACGGGAGCCAGAAGTATTTGGTTTTCGCCGTTGCTGACGACCGGCGTGACGGTCAGCTGTCCGTTGGCCGGGAGGTCGATGCCGGCGGTGATCGGGAGCCTTACGCAAAGCCGGTCGCCGTTCCTGTAAGCGGCCGGATTCCCCTCGCGACCGTAGACTGCCGCGGTGAAGGTCAGGCATACGGCCAGTAAGCCGGTTATGCGTTGCTTTGTATGGCGTTTCATATCCTGCTGTATTATTTGATGATAAAGATGAGTGCCAGGCCGATTTTGGTCGGCCCGAAATAGTTGCGTGAGCGGGTGCGGATCACTTCGCCGCATTCGGCGATCGGATATTTCCGATCCCACAAACGGGCGTACCCCAGGCCGACTGTGGCTTCGAGGTTCCACCGCTTGCCGATCAGCCACTGATAACCGTAGGATAAACCCGCACCGTAGAGGTGCCCCTGATAGCGGTTGCGGTGGAAATCGGCGTTGAAATTGATCCCTCCCGCATTGTATTCGGCGTAATGGGCGTGCAATCCGAAAAAGTGGCCGTTGAAGCGCTCGCAAAGCCAGTAGCGTACTTCGGGTTGTATCAGCCAATGTTTCCACCGGGCGTCGCCGAACTCCCACGGATTGTAGTTGCCCGATATGTCCAGCGTTACGCGGGGGCCGAGCGCCGCTTCGACACCCAGGTTGATCGTAGCGGTGGCATCGTAGAGCAAGTTGCTCTTGACGGCCCATTTCTGGGCCAGGGATGAATTTACCGATGCCAGCAGGATTGCCAGCATGAAATAAATTTTATTCATTACCATATCTTTTTATTGTCCCGAAAGTGCCCGGATGAAATTGATACGTCCGGTGTCCGCCTTGAAGAGGATGGTACTCAAAAGGCGCGGCTATGGCTCGTGCGTGCAAATGATTTGCCAGAAATGGATGAATTCTTAACGCTTAGGTTCAACGGGTTGTATTATAATATGATAAAAAATATAGCAGAGACGGGTGGAGGATGGGAGATAGTTGGGTATTCATCGCCTAATCAGGTGCGGCGGACAGACCGCAGCCGACCTGCATTGCATCGTTTTTCAATGCCTCTGGACTAAACGCACGAAACCCTGCAAATTAAATCTTTGCAGGGTTTCGCTGGCGGAGAGAGAGGCTCTCGAACTTATACTTTCACAGAATATCATAAAACTGCAAACGACTGATAATCAAGTGTAAATTACAATATAGAGTAAAAGTAAATGTTTCTAAATGTCTTTTGCTATCTCAATAATTGGGTGTATATTTGGGTGTAGAATTTCAAACGCACCCAATTATGAATATCAAGCGCAACATCATTTTTGCATTGGAGAGCCGGAAAAAGAACGGTGTGCCAATCGTAGAGAACGTACCCATCCGTATGCGTGTCATCTTTGCCAGCCAACGCATCGAGTTTACAACGGGCTACCGGATTGACGTAGCCAAATGGGATGCAGATAAGCAGCGGGTAAAGAACGGATGTACCAACAAGCTAAAGCAAAGTGCAGCCGAAATCAATACGGACTTGCTGAAATACTATGCCGAAATCCAGAATATTTTCAAGGAATTTGAGGTGCAGGAGGTCATGCCAACGACCCAACAGTTGAAGGAAGCTTTCAACATGAGAATGAAAGACACCAGCGAAGAACAGCCGGAAGAAGCCCCTGTCAGCTTTTGGGAGGTGTTCGATGAGTTTGTAAAAGAGTGCGGTAACCAGAATAACTGGACGGCATCCACCTATGAAAAATTTGCAGCAGTGAGGAACCACCTCAAAGAGTTCAAGGAGGATGCAACGTTCAACTATTTCAACGAGTTTGGATTGAACGAATACGTCAACTTCCTGCGTGACACCAAGGATATGAGAAACAGCACCATCGGCAAGCAAATGGGATTCCTCAAATGGTTCCTGCGCTGGAGCTTCAAGAAAGGACATCATCAGAACATTGCATACGATACGTTCAAACCGAAACTGAAAACCACCTCGAAAAAAGTAATCTTCCTGACTTGGGATGAACTGAACAAGCTGAAAGACTACCAGATACCCAAGGATAAGCAATACCTGGAACGTGTGCGTGATGTTTTCCTGTTCTGCTGCTTTACGAGTTTGCGGTATTCGGATGTTCGCAATCTGAAAAGAAGCGATGTGAAGTCCGACCACATCGAAATAACCACAGTCAAGACTGCCGACAGCCTGACGATTGAACTGAACAAATACAGCAAAGCCATACTGGACAAATACAAGGACATCCATTTCGAGAATTACATGGCTCTGCCCGTCATCAGCAACCAGAAGATGAACGATTACCTGAAAGAGCTGGGCGAACTGGCAGAAATCAACGAGCCTGTACGGGAAACCTACTACAAGGGAAATGAACGTATTGATGAAGTCACACCCAAATACGCTTTGCTCAGTACCCATGCAGGAAGAAGGACATTCATCTGCAATGCGCTGGCTCTCGGAATCCCGGCACAGGTGGTCATGAAATGGACGGGACACAGCGACTACAAAGCTATGAAACCCTACATTGACATAGCGGATGATATTAAGGCAAATGCCATGAACAAGTTTAATCAACTATAAAAGTATCAAACAGTTTCATAGATAGTTACCAATGACTATATTTGTAGAAATTATCATCACAATATGAGCAACAAGGAATCCAACATAGAGAAAACGAATTTTGATGCATTCATACAAGCGGTCGGTTCGGAAATAGAACAGGCACAAGTAAGGCTGATTGTTGCAGCCAATGCACAAATGCTGTTCCATTACTGGAAGATAGGCAATTACATCCTTTATCACCAGCAGCTGCACGGATGGGGAAGCAAAATCATCAAGCAGTTGGCAAAGGCTATCCGACTGCATTACCCTGAAAAGAAAGGCTATTCGGAACGTAACCTTACCTATATGTGCCAGTTTGCAAAAGCATATCCTTTAAGAGCGTTGCAAAGTTTCATAGAAACAGATGCAAGCCTGTCTGTCCCAACCATACAGAGTGTGACCAATGAAGTATTAAAACTGAATGACAAGCAATTTACGCAGGAACTTACTGCGCAAATACAATCGATTGATTGTCAATCATTAGCAATTACGCAGGAAGTTCCTGCGCAATTTGAAGATGTGGGAAAAACCGTGTCTGCCATTTACAGGATGGGAATCAGGGAAATAGAAGAAGTTTTCTTGACCTCTCCTATAGCCAAAATAAACTGGACAAGCCAAATGACTATACTTGACAGTTCGCTACCTTTAGGTCTAAGCTACTGGTACATGAAGCAGTCTGTGGAAATGGGATGGAGCAGCAATGTATTGAAAATGCAAATTGACAGTGATTTGTATAGCCGACAAATCAGCAACAACAAGGTAAACAATTTCACGACCACACTTCCGGCTCCACAAAGCGACCTTGCCAATTACCTACTCAAAGACCCGTACATCTTTGATTTGGCAGGAGCCAAAGAAAAAGCAGACGAAAGGGATATTGAAGAACAGCTGGTGAAACACGTTACCCGCTACCTGTTGGAAATGGGCAACGGTTTTGCCTTCGTTGCCCGGCAGAAGCACTTCCAAGTCGGAAACAGCGATTTCTTTGCCGACCTGATTCTATATTCCATTCCGTTGCACGCATATATCGTGGTAGAATTAAAGGCTACCCCATTCAAACCGGAGTATGCAGGACAACTGAACTTCTACATCAATGTGGTGGATGATAAACTGAGGGGAGAGAATGACAACAAGACTATCGGGTTGTTGCTATGCAAGGGAAAAGACGAAGTTGTGGCACAATACGCATTGACAGGCTATGACCAGCCCATCGGCATCAGCGATTACCAATTGAGCAAAGCGATTCCCGAGAAACTGAAATCAGCGTTGCCCAGCGTGGAAGAAGTGGAAGAAGAACTGGCCTCTTTCCTTGACAAAGACAATAACACTCAAAAATAGTTGCGTCCATGAAAGATGTAATTACAACGCTGATTCCCCGATACGGAGAATTGAACAGAATATATAAAGACTGGTTTGATAATAAAGGTTTCTCTTTTGAAAAGCAGAAATTCATTACCAAGTTCTATCTGGACTACAATGATGTAACGGTTCTTGAAACAGCCATTCTTGAACTGGTGTTTCATCTTCCACAGGAGCAATACACACTGATTCTGAATAGCCTGAAAAAGGAAGTATGCGAAAACATAAGTTATTACAAGAAAGGATGTATGCCGGATGAACAGACCGTTTACAATATCTGCTTCCGAGTTTCAGAAATCTATAAAGAAGCCATAGAAGAACAGCAATACAAGACGACCAAGCTCCATGCTCCGCTAAACGAAGCATACCACCGATACGATTCCATAGGTTATCGGGAACACACTGCAGAGGATGAAAAGCGTGCGGAAATGGAATATGAACGGTGCAAAGATGAATACGAGGAGAAAAAAAACAAGCTGACCGAACTCTACGATCTGCAAAAACAGACCAGAGAGAAAGCCCTGCAATATGCAAAAAGCCGTTTCAATGAAATCTATCGGCTGGGCTGCCACCTCAAAGAGACATTGGCGAAATATGTATTTGATGAAACAAACGAGCCGGAAGAGCCAGCCGAACAAGAACCAAATGCCCCCAACATACAGGAAGAAGTGCTGGGAACGAAACAGACTGAGTATTTCAATATGGAACTGCTTTCGCTCATTCATGTAACCTGCGTGGGAGAACAGTTCGAGAATATTTCCGAACATGATTTCTATACCTGCATGAACCTGCTACCAAGCGACACCAAACCCCAAATCAGACCGAGAGAAAAAATACGTACCTGCTATCTGATATTCCTGATGAGCGAAAAACTGCCCAAACAGGACAGGGAGAATTGGAAGAGGAATATCCTGAAAATATTGGATATTGAGGAAAGCTACTACAAGTCAAAGTACAAAGAGCCTGTTTCCGATTTCCCCAGTGACAGCAACCGGAAATTTGCCAAAGAAATGGATGGTATATTCCGATAATCTGTGATATGCCCTGACATTTTACGAAACAACCACTTTTACCACTCAAATTAAATTTTTGAGTGGTATTTTTATTATCTGATATTCAGATAAATAACAAGATATTCCATTTATATCAACCACATCCTTACCACTTACAACCCTACCTAATTTTGCATCGTTCGAGAACAGAGATAACAGCCAGTGCGCAGGGCTGATTGTTAAACGACTAAATAGATTGAACGATGAAAAATCTTCAAGAATTATTATCAAAACCCGTCTGGCAGATGACAGGTGAAGAGTTCATATTCCTAAGTAAGCACGCTTCCCGTCAAACGGAAACGCAGCCACAGCCCATTACAGACACAGAAAGAAAATATGTGTACGGAATACTGGGCATAGCCAAACTGTTCGGGTGCAGCCTACCCACCGCCAACCGTATCAAGAAAAGCGGAAAGATTGACAAGGCAATCACTCAGATAGGACGTAAGATTATCGTGGATGTTGAGCTTGCCCTTGAACTGGCTGGAAAGAAAACAGGAGGACGGAAATAACGGGAGGCATGGCTATGGACTATATGAAAGAGACTAAGGAAATATCGGCTGAAGAAGCCATAATCCTTTGGCAAGCCTCACGTTTGAGCCTGTCGAAAAGTTATGAGAAAGCACCTGAAATCCTTAAAGTACATGATTCTGTCATTGGGACATTGGGTAATTTCAGCGCATCCATCGGCAAAGCCAAAAGTAAAAAAACGTTCAATGTATCGGCTATCGTAGCCGCTGCATTGAAGAACGGCACAGTGCTGCGGTATGTGGCTGAACTGCCTGAAGATAAGCGGAAAGTGCTTTATGTTGATACAGAGCAAAGCCCTTACCATTGTCTGAAAGTCATGACGCGCATTTTGCGAATGGCTGGTTTGCCAGATGATAGGGACAATGAGAATCTTGAATTTCTTGCCTTAAGAAAATACACGCCTGAGCAGCGTATCAGGATTGTGGAACAGGCTATTTACAATACACCCGAAATCGGTCTTGTAATTATAGACGGCATACGGGATATGGTGTATGACATCAACAGCCCCAGTGAATCAACACGCATCATATCCAAGCTGATGCAGTGGACGGACGACAGGCAGATACATATCCATACGATACTGCATCAGAACAAAGGGGATGAGAACGCAAGAGGGCACATTGGTACGGAGTTGAACAACAAGGCGGAAACCGTATTGCAGGTAGAAAAGGACAAGGGCAACGGTGACATCAGCCATGTTTCAGCCATTCACATCCGGGCAATGGACTTTGAGCCTTTCGCATTCCGTATCAACGACAAAGCCCTTCCCGAACTCATTGAGGGATACAAACCTGAAACAAAGAAGCCGGGAAGACCCGAAGAAGAGAAGTTCGACCCTTACAGGCATATCACCGAGCAGCAGCACCGTATCGCATTGGAAGCCGTTTTCGGGCTGAAAGAGGAATACGGCTACAAGGAACTGGAAGATGCCTTAATCAAGACCTATATGTCAGTGGGTGTAAAGCTGAACCATAAAAAGGCGGTATCGCTCATCACCATGCTCCGCAACAAACGGATGATAGTGCAGGAGACAGGCAGAAAATACACATTCATGCCTGACTTCCACTATTAGCCCATTTCCCTGCAATCACTTCACTTTATTCTCGGGGTGTATATATTAGGAATATAGTGAAGTGCTTGGGGAATGGGACTAAATCACTTCACTTTATTACCGTATCCTATATATACGAGAATTTAGTGAAGTGATTATAGACCGTACTTCCTAAAAAGGTACGGGCAAAAAGAAAAATAAACCAATTCACCAACTACTAAAACAATCATTTTATGGATATACAGACAGCCAAGCAAATCAGAATAGCGGATTATCTGCATAGTTTAGGATATTCTCCCGTCAAGCAACAAGGTGTCAATCTGTGGTATAAATCACCGTTAAGGGAAGAAGCCGAAGCCTCGTTCAAGGTAAATACCGAACGTGAACAATGGTATGACTTCGGTTTGGGTAAAGGTGGTGGTATCATAGAACTGGCTGCACACCTGTACGCTACCGACCATGTACCTTACATCTTGAAACGGATAGCAGAGCAGACACCGCACGTGCGCCCGGTATCTTTCTCTTTTGGAAAGCAAAACTCTTCCGAGCCGAGCTTCCAACAGTTGGAGATTGTTCCGCTGTCATCTACTGCCCTGCTTGCCTACTTACAAGGTAGAGGAATTAACATAAAACTGGCGAAAAGAGAATGTAGTGAAGCACGTTTCACTCACAACGGCAAGCGGTACTTTGCCATCGCCTTTCCCAATGGTTCGTGTGGATATGAAATCCGCAACCGCTATTTCAAGGGCTGCATCGCCCCAAAGGAAATCTCCCACATCAGGCAGTCGGGAAAAGCGAGGAATACCTGTTATGTGTTCGAGGGATTTATGGACTACCTCTCCTTTTTGACATTGAGACAAGAGAGCTGCCCAAATTATCCGGAATTGGACGGGCAGGACTACATTGTATTGAACTCCGTATCGAATGTAAACAAGGCTCTCTATCCGTTGGGCAATTACGAACGCATCCACTGCTTTTTCGACAACGACCATGCAGGACTGGAAGCACTCCGGCAAATCCGCATGGAATACGGCAGAGAGCGGTACATCCGGGACGCTTCGCAGATTTACAGAGGATGCAAGGACTTGAACGAATACTTACAGAAACAGATTGAAAGAAAAAGGCAGCTCCAGTCCGCCAAAGGGGTGCGCAGCCAATCACCGGAAAAGAAGAACGGCTTCCAGTTATAGCCCACTATAACTACACGCTTCGCTTTCGTAGTTGTGGGCTCTCCCGAGGGGATTAGGGCTTTGCCCTAATGACCCACTCAGGGCGTTTCACCCCTGAGAACCCCGAGCAAAGAGTGACCCTCTCTTTGCAATCTCCGCTTATGGGTTACCCCTAAGAACCCCTCTGCGAAAGCGAGCAAAGTAAATCAATTGTAAACAAAGGAAAGAAGCTATGGCAACAAAATCAAGCATACATATCAAGCCTTGCAACATCGCATCGAGCGAGGCACACAACCGAAGGACTGCCGAGTATATGCGTAATATCGGGGAGTCCAGAATCTATGTCGTTCCCGAACTTTCCACCGATAACGAACAGTGGATAAATCCCGACTTCGGCA